>Ga0209580_10000004_pt1 | contig 708731 bp, 658 predicted proteins | sample Coa_R1_5_FD_187153 | JGI IMG/M metagenome (GOLD analysis project Ga0209580, IMG submission 187153) | Surface soil microbial communities from Centralia Pennsylvania, which are recovering from an underground coalmine fire - Coalmine... | ecosystem: Environmental > Terrestrial > Soil >...
AAAGAGCGAATGTTCTTTGCATGCTCAGCGCCACCTAATCAAGACCAGTCTATACCCAGCCGTTCGATCAATGAGGGCTCATGCATCGACGATAACGTCCACGCAACTGCACATAACCCCGGATTATGATTGACTCATCAATCAAAATCTTTGGTCAATTAACCCGTCTTGATACCTGCGTCATAGCTTTTCTTTCTCTAGCTATTCCTCTGTACTATTCAACAGGTGACCTTTCCGCCTCTGTTATTCATTCTTTGCCTATACTAACTATTTCCATGTGCGGATTCGTAATTAACGATCTGCATGACATAGACAAAGATGTCCAAAATCATCCGAGTCGTCCTCTGCCTAGCAACAAGCTAAGTCCTGTAACCGCAAGCTTGATATATTTTTTACTGTTGGCAATTTCCCTAATCCTCGTCAAAGCGTATGTTGCCGCGTCCCATGTGTATCTCTATCTTCTTTTGCTAATCGGGCTCATAAATTACAATTATATTGTCCTTTATTTGCCCGCCTGTAAAAATTTATGCGTTGCTGCTGTCGGAATCATGCCCATAGTGATTCTAGCGTCGCTCCTGCCGCCCAGGCAGACATACTGGCCAGTAATTGTTTCTCTTTTTTTACTCCTCCTAGCGAGAGAGATGCTGATGGACATAGAGGACGCTGCCGGGGACGGCGAAACACTTGTCAAACGGATCGGGTTAGTTAAATCACAATATATCGCTTTTGGCGCGAAGGCAGCCGGCGTCCTGGTTATATCTTCGCAGGCAACCGAACGCTGGGGTATTGTGATTCTTTTGGTTTTTATTGTTAGTGATCTAATGTCGTTTTATCTCTGGAAGTACACCGGCTTTAGAGCCCGCATCTTGCTCGGCATGAAATTACAATTGGTATTGGGAATATACTTTCTGGTCTAAGGTTCAATCAAAGCACGCCAAATCACTTGTTAGGCCGAGAAAGCGCACCCGGGACACGCAAGCAATTCGCATGCGCACTTCGACATTAAAGCTTCGATACAAGCCCAACAAGCATGATAAAAATGGTAACGCCGATAGGTAAGTCGTCGGCCGACAGCTTGAACTTATTCGAGAGCTCTTCTTTCGCCAACCTATCGTACTCAATTAGGTAAGACAGTCTTTCGAATTCTGAAAGGTTATCGTGTTTGAGGCTTTCCGTTAGCTTATCTACCTCTTGTTTGATGGCCCGGGAGTATAGCCTCTTTAGCACCACGCGCGGATAGAAATTAAATATTACCAAAACCGGTGTTGCTATCACCGCGGGCAACAGCAAAGAGGTTTTTGGAGCATAGCCCAGTACCGATGTGTACTCAAACGGACCATCAAAATAGCTCCTTACGTGGACATAGACGAATACGATCGTCAGCGTGGACAATATGTTGACATAGCTTGCGATATAACTCAGCTCGTCCTCTTTGAAGATGTTTTTAGTTATTCGAATGTCCAAAATAGAGTGGAGCATGTTAGCAATGTTCCATAGCTTTCGACCGACATAGACTCCCAGCGCATATTGCAGGCATCCAAACATAATCATGAAGTACTGTGGAAAGCCTTGCAGCGGAAACTTACAAAATAGAAATATGAAGAACCCTGCGACAACAAATTCCGTAGAGAATTTTACGGACATATATGTGCTTAGATAGTTTGCCTTCCACGTTAGAAACTTCGTCTCTTTGATAGCATCATCGTTAAACGACTTTTGTACGAACTCCGGTATATTTTCTTGCGTGCAATAAACGAAAATTGCCGCACCAATAATCAAACCTCCGGAAACCAGGCAGTTGAAGGAGACAAAATATAATTTGAGATATTGGTTCAGCTGGCCTGCATCGAACAGCAGAACCGCAAGGCTCGTGGCCACTCCGAAACTCAGACTGACGGCAAATCCCCAGAAAACGTAGTACATCAAGTCGAAGAGATGGGTCGAGTTCATCGATAATCCGGGGTTATAGCCCGCAACTTCCCGCAATGATAGACGAAGCGATCGGATTCGACAAAGAATTGTAACTCCCAATTTGGGCTTTGAAAAGCCGCTACTCTGGGCCCACAGGCAGCATCACTTATGGAAAAATTGCGCCTCTCTACCTGGAGATTTGTCAAATTCCTCAGAGCACCGTTAATAGCCGCCCTCGTCGTTCTGAGCTATACGATCGCCAATTTAGAAGGCGCGGTCCAAAGCCCAGAACGGATATCGAGCGAATTGCTTCTGTTTTTCACTAAACGCGGAGCTCTTGTAGTTGCGCCGATTTGTTTTCTTGAAAATTTCGCACCGCTCAATTCTTGGTTTCCCGGCGCATTGGCGATTCTTACAGCGATGTCCTCCACAAGCGGTAACATCACCGCGGCGATACGAATGTTTTTCGTAATCTGGCCTTCGTCACTTCTCGGATTGATAGCGAGCTTCTACCTGGGTCGATTCTTGCACATGCGCGGCCAAACGGTATCACCTCATGAAGTCCAAAAGCGGAACAATTTTAAGAATTGGATCGTTACTTTAGTTGTATTCTTTCACCCGTACACAGGTTCGCTACACGCTTTTAGATCAGGGGCTTCAGGCGCGCCGTGGTCTCTTAGCTGGATGCCGATCCTCACTGCACATTTTTTATGGTCTGTTTTTTGGGCAGTCACGACCTACAAATACGGACTGTGGCTCTACAGCGGACAAGGACTTTTGCTTCTCGTGTGGGGATACCTGGTTATTTGGATGATTGTCGCTACGATCGGCTACCGCAGATTCGTGGCCCGTGGTCTTGACGGTTGACTAATCCTCCGCCGCGTAGGGCCGCGGCAGCGGCTCGGCTTTCGGCTTGCCGTCCGGCTCGCGAAAATCCGGCGCCGGCGCGTCGAGATTGAACTGGATCATGCCGCGGCGGATAGCGCGGCGCTCGGCGAAGATATTGTACAGCGTGTCGGCGTCGCCGTTGCGCACGGCGCGCGTCAGCGTCGAGAGATCCTCGTTGAAGCGGCCGAGCACTTCCAGCACCGCCTCCTTGTTGTTCATGAAAATGTCGCGCCACATGGTCGGGTCGGACGCGGCGATGCGGGTGAAATCGCGAAAGCCGCCGGCGGAATATTTGAGGATTTCCGACTCGGTGACGAGGCGCAGGTCGAACGCCGTGCCGACGATGTTGTAGGCGATCAGGTGCGGCACGTGGCTCGTCACCGCGAGCACCAGGTCGTGATGCTCCGGCGACATGATCTCGACGCTCGCGCCGAACGCTTTCCAGAATTGCACCAGCCGCTCGACGGCGGCCGCCTCGGCGTCCTTCGCCGGGGTGAGGATGCACCAGCGGTTGATGAACAGTTCGGCGAAGCCGGAATCGGGCCCGGAATCTTCGGTGCCGGCGACCGGATGGCCGGGAATGAAATGGACGCCGGCCGGAATGTGGGGCGCCATGTCGCGCACCACCGCGGCCTTGACCGAGCCGACATCGGAGACGATGGCGCCGGGCTTGAGGTGAGGGCCGATCTCTTTCGCCACCGCGCCGCAGGCGCCGATCGGAACGCTGACCATCACCAGGTCGGCGTCCTTGACCGCGGCGGCGCTGGTATCGACGACCGCGTCGGCGAGGCCGAGTTCGCGAATGCGTTGCCGCGTCGGCTCGGAGCGCGACGTCGCAACGATTTCGCGCACGATGCCGAGCGCGCGCGCCGCGCGCGCGATCGAGCCGCCGATCAGGCCGACGCCGATCAGCGCCAGGCGGTTGAAGTGCAGCGGCGCCATCACTGCCGTCCCAAAAATTCCTTCAGCGCCGCGACCACGAGGCGATTGGCCTCCTCGGTGCCGACGCTGAGCCGCAGCGCGTTCGGCAGCTTGTAGGCGGCGACGTAACGCAGGATCAGCCCGCGCGCGGTCAAAAACGCGTCGGCGTCCTTGGCGGTGCGGCCTTTGCTGTCCGGAAAGTGGATCAGCACGAAATTGGCGACGCTCGGCGTCACCTTCAGGCCGAGCTTGCCGATCTCGTCCGTCAGCCAGGCGAGCCAGCGCGTGTTGTGCGCGCGCGAGCGCTCCTGGTGCTCGGTGTCATTGATCGCGGCAATGCCGGCGTCGATAGCCGCGGTGCTGACATTGAAGGGCCCGCGGATGCGGTTGATGGCATCGACCACGTGCGCGGGGCCGAACATCCAGCCCAGCCGCAATGCGGCCAGCCCGTGAATTTTGGAGAACGTGCGGCACATGACGACGTTCTCCGACGTCGCCACCAGCTCGATGCCGGATTCGTAATCGTTGCGCTGGACATATTCGGCGTAAGCCGCGTCCAGCACCAACAACACATGCGGCGGCAGGCCGCGGTGCAGCCGCTTGACCTCGTCGAACGACAGGGCGGTGCCGGTCGGGTTGTTCGGGTTGGCGAGGAAGACGATTTTCGTCTTCGGCGTCACCCGCGCCAGGATGGCGTCGACATTGGCGGTGTAGTCCGTCTCCGGCGCCACCACGGGCTTGGCGCCCGCGCCCAAGGTCACGATCGGATAGATCAGGAAGCCGTGCGTGGTGTGGATCGCCTCGTCGCCGTCGACCAGATAAGCGTAGGCCAACAGATGCAGGAGATCGTCGGAGCCGGCGCCGCAGACGATGCGGTCGGGATCGAGCCCGAACGCGTGTCCGATCGCCTCGCGCAGATCGCTCGCCGAACCGTCCGGATAATCCTCGAGATGATCGGCGGCAGCCTTGTAGGCCGCGATCGCGCGCGGGCTCGGCCCGAGCGGCGTCTCGTTCGACGACAGCTTGAAGATCTTGGCCACGCCCGGCGCGCTGCTCTTGCCGGGCACATAGGCCGCGATATCGAGCACGCCGGGCCGAGGTTTTGGACGCGTGGCAGACATTATCTTCCTCAGTTTATTGTCATCGCCCGCCAACGGGTCCGGCCCGAAGTGGCCGGCCCGATGACAAGCTCCGGCGGGCGATCCAGTATCCCCTGCGCCTGTGCCAGATCGGGCCGGCCGGCGGGTACTGGGTGCCCCGCCTGCGCCGGGCATGACATTTTACGGCACCGTATAGCGGGTCGCGTGACTGCCGACGAGGGCCGTGGAGCGGATCGAGGCGCCGATGCCGACCAGGGCGTCGGCGACCGCTTTGATGCCGTCGCGCTCCACCGAGACCAAGAGCGCGGCGCCATCGAAGGCGCGGTCGGGCACGGCGATGACGTCGGCGAGTTCGGCAATGGTGCCGACCGAGGACGCCTTCCAGCCGGACACCCGCACGCTCCAGACCTCGGTCTCGGTCACCATGGCATCGGCGGCGACGCGGGAGATGACGAAGACCGGTATGGCCGCCGGGTGGTTGGGCCGCTCGACGAACGGCAGCCGGGCGATGATTTTCGGCGCGGTGTCGAATTCCAGCGCCGCCCACCATGGGCCGGCGCCGGCGGTGGCGAAGGCCGGCACCAGGCCGAGATCGCCCTTGGATTCCGAGACGGCCGCGACCACGCTCGAGGCGCCGGCGTGCGGCACGAACGGCACCGTGAAGCCGAAATGAAAGCGCGCCGAATCGCGCATCATGGCGTCGCCGGCGGAAAGATCGGCGTGCACCGAGAACGGCGCCTGGACATAAGTGAAGGTCGAGATGATGACGCGCCAAATACTCTCGGCGGTATCGAGCGGCAGGTTGCCGCGATGGCGCTTGACCAGGCGCCGCATCATGTCGGCCTCGCGGGCGGGGCGGAACGCCGAGCCGGATTCTTGCGTGTTCTTCGCCGCGATGAGCGTGTCGATGATCTCGCCGCGCTCGAGCAAAAGCTCGTGCATCGCCTCGTCGATGCGATCGATCTCGCGCCGCAGGTCGGCGAGCGCAGGCGGCTTTTGGCGTGGCGGTTTCGGCATGGTCGGACCTGAGCCCCGGCAATCGGCCCGATTGATAGTGCCGTCAGGCCCGAAAGCAAAGAAAACATTGACTCCGAGCGGAAGCGGCCTATTTACGCCCCTTTGACCGCCCGGTAACGGGCGATGGACGCCGGCAGGCGTCAACTCCCGGGAAACGCTCATGGCCGAGGCCAGCGCCACGCTCGATCTTGCCGACCGCACGCGCGAAGCGGACACGCCGCATTCGCCGGTGGTGCGGTTTGCCCCGAGCAAGCCGCTCAAGCTCGACGCCGGCGTCGATTTCGGCCCGCTGCAGATCGCCTACCAGACTTACGGCACGCTCAATGCCGAGCGCAGCAACGCGGTGCTGGTCTGCCACGCGCTGACCGGCGACCAGCACGTGCTCAACACCCATCCGGTGACCGGCAAGCCGGGCTGGTGGGAGACCATGGTCGGCCCCGCCCTGCCGATCGACACCGAGCGCTATTTCGTCATCTGCCCGAACGTGGTCGGCGGCTGCATGGGCTCGTCCGGCCCGGCCTCGACCAATCCGGCGACCGGCATGCCGTGGGGCCTCGACTTTCCCGTCATCACCGTGCGCGACATGGTGCGGGCGCAGGCGATGCTGCTCGATCATCTCGGCATCGATTCGCTGTTCGCGGTCGCCGGCGGCTCCATGGGCGCGATGCAAGTGCTGCAATGGGCGGCGAGCTATCCGCAGCGCGTGTTCGCGGCGCTGCCGATCGCCGGCGCGACCCGGCATTCGGCGCAAAACATCGCCTTCCACGAGGTCGGCCGCCAGGCGGTGATGGCGGATCCCGACTGGCGCGGCGGCCGCTATTTCGCCGAAGGCTTAAATCCGCGGCGCGGGCTCGCGGTGGCGCGCATGGGCGCGCATATCACGTATCTGTCCGACGCCGCGCTGCACCGCAAATTCGGCCGCCGCTTCCAGGACCGCGACAATCCGACGTTCTCGTTCGACGCGGATTTCCAGGTCGAGTCCTATCTGCGCTATCAGGGCAGTACTTTCGTCGAGCGTTTCGACGCCAATTCCTATCTCTATCTGACCCGCGCCATGGACTATTTCGATCTCGCCGCCGACTACGATGGCGTCGTGGCGAAGGCGTTTCGCGGCGCGCCGACGCGGTTTTGCGTCATCTCGTTCACCAGCGACTGGCTGTTCCCGACCTCGGAATCGCGCGCCATCGTGCACGCGCTCAACGCCGCGGGCGCGCGGGTGTCGTTTGCCGAGATCACCACCGACAAGGGCCACGATGCCTTCCTGCTCGACGAGCCGGAATTGTTCACCATCGTGCGCGGCTTCCTCAAAGGCGCCGCCAAGGCGCGCGGCTTGAGCGCGGAGTAACCGATGCTGTCGCGGCTCAAACACGATCTGACCATGGCGGAGGCCGCGCGCGGGCCGGGCGGCTCGCGCGTCGACTTGCTGGCGGTCGCCGACATGGTCGAGCGCGGCGCACGCGTGCTCGACGTCGGCTGCGGCGACGGCGAATTGCTGCGATTGCTGGAAACCCGCGGCGTCGACGGCCGCGGCATCGAATTGTCGCGCGAGGGCGTCAACGAATGCGTCGCCAAGGGGCTGGCCGTGGTGCAGGGCGACGCCGACACCGACCTCGGCGATTATCCCGACGACGCCTTCGATTTCGTCATCCTGTCGCAGACCCTGCAGGCCACCCGCCAGCCGCGCGTCGTGCTCGAGCACATGCTGCGCATCGGCCGCCACGGCATCGTGTCGTTTCCGAATTTCGGCCACTGGAAGATACGGCTGCAGATCGCGCTCGGCGGCCACATGCCGCAGACCGACAATCTGCCCTATGCGTGGTGGGAGACGCCCAACATCCATTTCTGCAGCATCAAGGACTTTCGCCAGCTTTGCCACACGGTCGGCGCCACGATGGAGCAGGCGGTGGCGCTCAACGCCTGGGGCCGGCGGATGCGGCTGAAAATGCCGTGGTGGTTCTGGAATCTGTTCGGCGAGCAGGCGGTGTTCCTGCTCAGCCGGCGGGGATAGGCCGCCCGTCATTGCGCGCCAACGGGTCCGGCCTGAAGTGGCCGGCCCGATGACAAGCTCAGCGCAGCAATCCAGTGCTGCGACGCCGGGCTGGATTGCTTCGTCGCTTCGCTCCTCGCAATGACGGCTGCATTGTCTGTTATAATGTGTACGCATCTCGTCCGACCGCGTCGCGCGCGTGGCCGGCGCGGGCCCGTAGCTCAATGGTCAGAGCCAGCGGCTCATAACCGCTTGGTTGGAGGTTCGAGTCCTCCCGGGCCCACCATAATATCGCTAGGTTTTCTGCTGTCGTTGGGAGCGCTTTTCTGGCTCAACCAATGAAACAACCAATGAAACGTTCTGCTGTTGTTTCGTCGTGATCGCTTGTGCGGCCCCGCGCATGTAGTCCGGATGGTGATGTCCGTAGGTGCGCTCGATCATCTCGGCCGACATGCCGAGGTAGCCAGCCGCCTGCCAGATCGGCACGCCGCGCTGCATAAGCCACGTTGCAGCGGTGTGCCGCAGCGTATGTGGGATGACGCGGCCCCACAGCCCAGCAAGCGCCACGGCGTGCCGGAAAGCCGTCTTGACCGATTTGACGGGCGCCCCCTGCCACTCAACGAAATGCGAGGTGACGATGCCGCGCCGGACCCAACGCCGCATATGGGCCAAGAGCCGCGGCGGTATCGGAGCCGGCGACTGCCGCTTGTTCGTCGGGCGGCGGCCTATCGCCAGCCGATAGTAGATGCCCTGTTCAAGGTCGACGAACGAATGGCCGACATCTCGGTACGGCGAGGCCGACGCGATCGCGCTGGCGCGAGTACCGGTATACAGCCCAATCAGGATGAATCGGGCCAAATGCCGCAATGGCCGCTTGTCTGTGGCGATCTGCTGGCTGCATGAACATCAAATCCGAAGAGGAATGGGCCGAACGGGCCGCCGCGTTCCTCAAACACAAACTGAGGGATTGCGAGGTAACTTATGCCGATTTGGCAAAGCGCCTCAGAAAGCACGGCCTGAAGGAAACGGAAGCCTCCATAACGAATAAACTGGCGCGGGGAACATTTCCGGCCACGTTCTTTTTGGCTTGCTTAGCGGCCTTAGAATTGGATGGTGTAGCCTTAGAAGAAATTTAAAGCACATGACAGACACTCTTTGGGGCACCAATTTCGCTGAGTATAGCTTGGGCACCGTTTTCAAAATTAGTCTTTGCCTGACCCGTTATCTGGAAAATCCGTAGCCTGAAAAACAAAGACAGCGAATCCCTAGAAACGACCGGCATTATTGCCAAGGCAAGCTTGTCCTCAGTCCTCCTCACTTCCATCGCACCCCCAACAACATCATGCTGTTTAAGCATACGTGTCAGGTCCAACGGATGTGGACCATTATCAGTGGAAAACATCCCCACAATGCGTATTCCATTACTGATGTCCGACACAGCTACGGCCAGACCATATGTAGCGCCCATCGTATTAAGATTTTTGATGTATGCTTCTCGCCCCTTGTGAAATTGCGCAACAGTCCAATTCTTGGGAGGAGCAAGATCACAATTAAGAACCACTTTTGCAAATGATGATCTAATATGCTGTGGCCAGAAAAACCATAGGAAAAAGCTAAGAAAGCAGACGGATAGAAATGCGAATGAGATTATTGTCCACTTAAGGATAGCTCTGATACTCGCGAATATTTTCCCCATGCTCGCCGTTTGAGAACCCGACGCCATCAGGTGAAAGTCTGGCCCATTCCAAAACATAGGACGGATTCTATCGCGTGCCACTTGTGACAGGTTGTGCCAAAGGAGATGCAGGCTTGTAATCAACGTAATCGCCGACGCAATAATCACCCCGGCCCACCATCCCGAGGACCATGGCTGTAATGTTGCGGTCCAAAGGCCAATCAAGGCCGCCACCGCATAACCGAGAATGTCGCGCATGTCTGACTCCTATCATGCTCGGCATAGGTGTGTTTGCCACACAATGCCGATTTCCCCGCTTTCCCGGGGCTGATAGGAATCGCTGAAAAAGCTGTAATCACAGCCATCTACCGCTCAAATGGGGAAGGTTTCAGAAAATGGCTTGTGGCGTTTGCGCCATAATACCGCGGACACGACCTCTCCGATTTGAAATCGGAGAGGTGACCAAGAACCTAAGTGGCCGCCATGTATGCCATCTGCCGCGCTGTCAGCGTGAGGAAAGGTGGTGAATGATGAAGAGTGATCGGCCCAAAGCCCCCACGAAATTCCATACGATCGAGCAGATCGCCGACTGCATGGAAGCATCGACGCGCAGCGTTCGGCGCTGGATCAAAGAGGGGCTTCTCGTCGCGCATCGGATCAATGGCCTGGTGCGAATTTCCGACGCGGATTTCCAGGCGTTCTTGGCCGCGTATCGGGACCAGTAGCCATGTCCGCGGCTGTCAAACTTAGTCATTATAATTCAATATCTTATGAGTGTTCGGGAATACTATAATGAAGCATACGCCCCATAAATTATATGCTAGTAATCCCGAATATCCGCCTCTGGCTGCTATTGGCCAAGGCGGTCACCGCCCGTCCAGCGAGGTCATACCGACATGAAACACAATGGAACGACAGGACCGGCAGAACCGGCAACATTGCAAGATGTTCTCGACCGGGTCGGCACCAATAGCGCGCTGTCCGATAGCCGCAGGCGCGACTTGCGCTCCGCCATCGTCGTCTACGCCAAGGTCGTCGGCGAGGCACCGGCGGCGATCCCGATGGACCTGGCCTCGATCCGCAAGACGCTGGACGGGGTCGTGCCGCTGCAGGCTAAGGTTTCCCGGAAACGCTGGGCCAATCTGCGCAGCGACATCGCCGGCGCGATCGCGGCCTCTGGCCTGCAGCCGATGCTCAAAACATTCGGGGTTGAGCTCGACAGGGACTGGGCAGGGCTTCTCGATGCCGCCAATGACAAGGCGATTACCAATGGCCTTTCCCGGCTGGCGCGCTGGGCTAGCTTGCGGCACGTCAGCCCCGAAAAGATCGACGGCGCCATATTGGGCCAGTTCTTTGCCGAGCTCGACTCGGGAAGCCTCGTTCGCAACCTTCGCTTTCAGCGGCGCAATGTAGCGAAACTGTGGAACAAGCTGGTGGCATTGTTGCCGGACCGAGGCTTGCAGACCGTTCCGATTCCGAACTCGACCGTTACCTCGAATCGTCTGCCGGGGCAGCTGCTTCCCGCTTCGTTCAGAAAGGAGAGGGATGATTATTTGCGCTGGTGCAGCGTTCCCGATCTGCTCGATGAAGATGCACGGACGCGCGCCCTTGCTCCGGCGACGTTGCGATTGCGTCGCGATCACATCCATCTGGCAGCAAGCGCTGCCTGTTCGGCGGGGATCGACCCCAACCAGCTGACCTCTCTGAGCAAGTTGGTCGAGCCCGAGATCTTCCGCACCATCCTGCGACAGCAATGGAAGGAACGCGGGCAAAAGCCAACGTCCTATGTTGTTAGTCTAGCCTCTGTTCTGATCAAGATTGCTGCCGAGTGGGTCGAGGTGTCCCTGGAGCATCTTGCTACGCTAAAGGAGATACGCAGCAAGCTCGGCCGGAGTCGGTCTGGGTTGACCGAGAAAAACAAGACCATGCTGCGAAGGTTCGATGATCCCCGGCTGCTCGGCAAGTTGATCAACTTGCCGGACGTGTTGTGGCGCACGGCCCGGCGAAACTTGCCGCTCTCGACACGCTGGTTTGTTGATCTGCAGACGGCTTTGGCGATCGACATTCTTTTGCATGTGGCGCCGCGCATCGAAAACCTGAGCGCGCTTAAGTTCGATGAGCACCTGCATTGGCCGCAAGGGAAGGGCAAACCAGCGCTGATGGTGATACGGGAGGACGAAACCAAGAATGAGGAGCCTCTCGAGTTTGAGCTACCGTCGGTGCTTTCCGACCGGCTCTACACATTCCGCAACGAGATCGCGCCCGCCGTGATCGGACGGCGTCCGGAATACCTATTTGTTGCCAAGAATGGGAAACGGAGAACCTTGGGCGCGCTAAGAGTTGCTATCCAGCGTACGGTTGTCGGGCGTGTGGGCGTGAAGGTCACGCCGCATCAATTCAGGCATCTCGGCGCCAAGCTCGCTCTCGATGATAATCCAGGTGCGTATGAGCACGCTCGTCAGCTCCTTGGTCACAAGTCGCTGAAAACAACGACCAGGTTTTATGCGGGTCCCGATACGCGACGGGCGGGCAGGGCGCACGCCGATCTCATCCGAAGACTTCGCGAGCCGAAACTGGATCGGTCCCGCCGGCGGCGTGATGAAGATCGAGAATAAGAGGAGACCGATGCCAGGACCGAAACCCAGGTTACATCTGCCGTTCACAGATTGGCCGGAAATCGACAAGCAAATTTGGAACAGTGTCGTCGCCAATGATGATCCCTTTGGTGACGGCCCAGGTGGGCGTCTCGCCGAGAGAACACTGCATAAGTATTGGATGGGGTGGCGCCGGTTCTTGGGATTCTTGACGATCACAGAGCCCGATATCTTGGACGCCGACCCATTGGAGCGCCTCACGAAAGAGCGCGTACGGCGTTTTGTCCAGCATCTCGCGCAGACAAACACGCCGCATTCGGTCGCGATCCAGATCGACAGCCTTTACGGTGCCGCCCGAACAATGGTGCCGAAGACCAATTGGACTTGGCTGCGGGATATGAAGACGCGGCTTTATTCGGCGGCCCCGCGAGGAAAATCAGTCAGGCCGGTCATCACCAGCCTGCAGCTCGCAGACCTCGGCATCGCGCTGATGGAGGAAAGCAACATTACGGCGAATAAGCCTATCAAGATGGTTGATGCCGTACGCTACCGCGACGGCTTCATAATCGCGCTTTGGGGGTACGTGCCGCTGCGACACAAGAACTTCGCTGCGATCGAAATCGGTCGCGATTTAATCAAGGAAGACGGTAACTGGTCCGTCGTCATCGCGCCGGAAGATACCAAAACAAAGACGTACATCGAGTTTGCCGTCCCGGAGGAGATTCGGGAGCACTTGTCCATCTACCTCGATCTCGTTCGGCCTCGAATGCTTCGGCGGGCGGGATGTAAGGCCTTATGGGTCAGCCCTAAAGGAGGGCCGCTGTCGTACTCCGCATTTGGTCCTGTGATGACGCGGCACACAACGGAACGCCTTGGTATACGCGTTACTCCCCATGACGCCCGCGATGCTGCTGCGACCACATGGGCTATTGCGGCGCCCCACCAAGTCGGGATCGCTCGCGATCTCCTGGCTCACGCCGACCTGCGAACGACGACTAAGTACTATAATCGTGCGAAAGGCATCGAGGCCAGTCGAGCTCATAACCAACTGATCGCACGCCTTCGAAAGAGGTCCGGCAGGAAGTCTTCATAGGCCGAAAGATCATGGCCGTCTTCCGATGTCCGCTATGCCCCCAAAGCGACCGATTGCTGCGCTGCCGCGAAATGACGCAATGGGCCATTAACGACATTTTGCACCGCCGAAAAGCAGGCCTTTCGTCGATCGCCAAGTTGCCCGGGCCTGTCCGATTTACTCGGTTCCATGCAAAAGCCACGATCAGGCGACAGGCTTCGAAGCGTCGTGGGAATAAGGGGATTTTCGTCCAAACTAAGCGAAAATGAAATGCGGTGCCGTTGGCGCCGCAAATTAGGTGCGGCCGACTCCTGGGGACAAGAGCCGGCCGCGGGAAGTAGCTAACCCGGTCGGGTACCTGTCGGGGGACACGGTGATCGGGTTAGCTCCTATTTCTTATAAGCTTTGCGTAACGCTGTCTGCAGACCCTGCGGCGACTCACGATTAATTGCTTAATTTGCCCCGCTACTGCCCCCGCTGAACTATGCCCGGCCGCTTCCCGCCGCCCTAGCCAGACAAACCTTTTGGCAACTTATTTGGTGCACGTACGTTGGCAGTCGGGTGCGTGCGGGCGTTGGGGCCCTCGGTGGACTGACCACCGCCAAGGGCCCTTATTTTGAGATTGACCTAAGCAAGATCAACCAAATGAACGAAAAACTGCCTGCGCCGTGCGAGGCGTGCCGTGGTTCTGGATTACGACGCGGGGCCGTCTGCAGTGAGTGCCAGGGAAAAGGCTACCGCTTGATGATCAACGGACACCAGATCGCGGTGCAGCAGCAAAGTCCGCAGCGATGGCAACTCCCGCGCGCCTAAGCCTACGGTAGCCCTGTGACATCGCGTCTAGATATGGACGTGACGCCTCCGGCGGCTGAGCCAGTAATCGCCCGCGCCAGTGTGAGCGCCCCACAAAAAGGCCCCGAGGAGGACTGATGCAAATGATTCAGATGAGAATCCTACTGTTCGCGGCCGGAGTTTTATGTCTCGCCCCGCCTGCGTTGGCCGGTTTTCAGGACTGGCGCTGCGGTTGGACTTATGGCGCATTCGAGTACGCGCACAAGTGTAATGCGGAGTATCATCCTCGCCCCCATCGATGCGGGTGCCTCGTGAGATAAAATTGCCCGACTATGCGGCGGCTTGGTCGATATGCGCGATCTTGGCCAAGTGCTTGTCCACGAGGGACCCCTGCTGCGAGAAATTCAACGAATGCAGCGCGTGACTTCAATGGCTTGGTCTGCGACCCTTGCCGCGGGCTTGTGATCGCAACGGGGGTTGATTCGCAGATGACATCTCATTCACTGCAGGATATGTACCGGCGGCCTGGCTTCCTGCTCAAGCGCTGCCATCAGGTATCCATGGCGATATTTCTCGACGGGTGCCGCGAATTCAATCTGACGCAGTCGCAATATGGTTGTCTGCGCGCGCTCGAAGTATATCCCGGCGTTGATCAGATCGCGCTTGGACGGCTTGTTGGCCTCGATCGTTCGACTGTCGGCATGGTGATAAAGACGCTCAGCGAGCGAGGACTGATCGAACGCGTTGTTAACCGCAGGGACAAGCGGCGCATGCGGCTTAAGCTTTCCACAGCCGGCAAACGACTGCTGATTGAAATCGCGCCGGCGGCGGCACGCGCCCAAGAGCGTGTGCTGGGCGTCTTGCCGCGTGAGTCGCGTGCCCTCTTTCTAGACATGCTGAAAGCGTTTCTTGCTGGCCACAATGCGCTGATCGATATCGACGAGGTCCTTGCCAGCGTGCCGGCGCTGGATCGCGAAAAGCCACAGCGCCCGTCCGTGGCGCGGCGGAGCGCGAGTCGCAATCCGCGCCGACACGCACCCGGCGCATGAAGGCCGGGCGCGACGCCGCTATTTCATTATCCGGGCCGGTTGCAGCTTGAGCGGGGCATAAATTCCGGCGCGGATGGTCGTGTACTTCATAAAGAAGTCGCCAAGCGCGGAGAATAGCCCTACCGCCGCAAGGACTGCGAAGCTCAGCGGCGCAAGTTTTCCGCTGACCAGCACTAGCGGGACAAGCAGGCCGAGCACGAGCGTGCCGCCGTAGAAATAGCCTGCGATCCGGCCCGCCAGCATCTCGCGTACCGAGCGCTGGGCCGCGGCGTTGCCGCCGGTCAGTGCCCCCTGGATTTCGAGCGCGAACAGCACGATGACCAAAGCGGTGACGGCGATCCAGATCGTGATCAGCCGTTCGGCCGTCTCCTGGCTCGGCACGCCGAGTACGGCCATCGTAACGAGGAGCGCCGCTGCTCCGCCCCGGAACGCATAGGCCATGTAAAGGAGGGGATGGAGCGGTGAATTCCAGAACGGAATGCCTTTCGACGCGGAGTACACAAAACCCATGTATACTATGAGTATCACCATGCCCGTCGCAGCCATGAGCCAGCCCAGCCATGCGATGGCTGAACCTGGCCCCCATGGCCAGGCCGCGACCAGCAGTGGTGGCAGGTAAACTGCGGACCCCGCGAGGAATAGGGTGAGTCCGACGAAGCCGCGCGCCACCCAGGCAGTCTTGATGTGCCACGCCATCTTCCAGAAGCGCTCGGGCCGGCCCAGAAACCCAAGATGCGCGATGCCGCCGGCGCCGGCGAGGAGAAAGCCAGCGATCAGTCCTGGCAGGTAGTCGAAGAGCAATCCGAACAACCAGGCGCCGGCCGCTACGCCGACGAGAAAATGGCCGATGACGAGGAACAGGCCGCGGCCCTCGCCCCATTCGCGCTGCGGACGGAAATCCTGGCGCAGGTCCTGAATGAGCCGCTCGTATTTAGCGCTAATATCGGGCATCCGCCGCTCCTCATGGAGGCAGGTAATAGACTGAAGGCCTTGTGCCAAGCTCGGGATGCAGCGTGAAGCCGCCACGCTCCTTGATCAGCACGGATATCTCGCTCAAGGGGTTGTCGAGATCGCCGAAATGGCGGGCGATGGTCGGGCAGTTGGCGACGCAGGCCGGCTGCTTGCCGGCGCGCACACGGTCGCGGCAGAAATTGCACTTCATCACTACGTTATGCTGGTGGCGTTCGGTGCGCGCCTCCTCGAATGGCGTCATGCCCTGCGCGAAATAGTGCTGCGGCTGGTCATTGAAGTACCTATTGGTGTAGGGGCACGCCATCATGCAGGAGCGGCAGCCGACGCACAGATCATGATCGATATCGACGATGCCGTCCTCCTCCCATTTGAAGCTCGCCCCGGTCGGACAGGCCGCGACGCAGGGCGGATCTTCGCAATGGTTGCACAGCACCGGCAGCGCGAATTGACGGACTGTAGGATACTCGCCGTCTTCCTGCTTGAGCACGCGTGCATAATAGACGCCGGGCGGCGTGCCATGTTCCGCCTTGCAGGCGAGCTGGCAGCCGTAGCAGCCGATGCAACGCTTGAGATCAATTACCATTCCCCATCTCATCGCACATCCTCCGCGGGCGTGACGCGGACCTTGACGCACAAATCGAGGTTGATGTTGATGGGACTCGCGTGTTCCCAGTCGAGATCGAGCAGGTCGTTGTAAAACACGCCCTTGCCCTTTGCGACCGGCTGGCCGTCGGTCCAGTGGCCGCACATGGCAGCGAAGCCGAGGCCCTCGGGGTGGATGCCCTCAGTCAGCCGCAGGCGGCCCTTGACCTTGCGCCCGGTTTCGCTTTCGACCCAGACTTGTTGTCCGTCAGTCAAGTCGCGCTTGCTGGCCTCGGCGCTGTTGATCGCGATCTGGTAGGAAAACGGGTCGAGCCGCGCGGCCTCGTCGAGCCAAGGGTTCTCCATGGTGAAGCTGTTGGTGTGTACAATGTCGCGGTAGTAGAAGCCATAGAAGTCGAAGCCCGCTTTGTTGCAGCAATGCGAGCGGCAGGGCAGAAAATCCGGCAGCGGATCGTAATATTCCAGCGGGATCTTTAAGCCACGCGGCTCGGCAATGGCGGCGATTTTATCGCCGATCGGCTTGAGGAACTCCCAGTAGATCGGTACGCGCACGTCGACGAATGGGCGCCAGTAGACCTCCTCGGGTTTCTTCTTCCACTTGATGATACCGTTCTGCTTGAACCAGTCGAGGTCGCGCTCCGCGCCGAAATTGTTCTTCAGTTCACGGTCGCAGATGTCCTCATAGCTATAGTGATTGTCGCCCGTGAGGCGATATGGCGGCTGCAAGTCGAGCCAGGCGTTATAGGCCGCGTTGAGGTCGGCGCGGAAACCGACACGGTCGGCGAGCTCGAGCAGTACTGCGGCAAACTGGCGCTGCTCACCGTCGGGCCGCAATACGGGCTGTCGAATCGGCCAACACCACTCGCCGAGTCCGCCTGGCAGGCTGAAGATGAAGGGAAAATTCGAGCGTGCGTCGAGCGATTGCAGATAGCTGCAGTCAGGCAGGATGATGTCGACAAAGTTCGACGTCTCGGTCAGGAAAAGATCGAACGACACGATGAACTTGTATTTCGACAGCGACTCCGCGATAGCGTCCTTGTTGGCGATACTCATCACTAGATTGGCGCCAAAGTTGATCATCACCTCGGGACGATAGGGCACGTCGAACTTCTCCCACATCTCCTCGCGATCGGTGGAGTCGAGGAAAGGAGAAGTCATGCCGATTACGAATAGGTCCTGCAGGCCAAGATTTTTCGGCAGGCGCGGATCCGACGGCGGATAGGGATAGTGGTAGCCCATCCAGCTTCCCACCACCATCAAACCATCTGGTCCAGCAGTCGGGATGTAACGCACCTTCCCGGTTTCGGGATGGCCGTGGCTCGTCGGGTTGAAGCCCAAGCATCCGCCGACCACGTCCGCCGCACCGACCAGGTGGTTCAACAAGTCAACGGCGTAGAAGTTATAGACCGAGTTCTTGTGGCCCTGCGCTCCGCGGAACGCGATCGCCGCGACCGGGCGGTAGGGCAGCGTCACCCCGTCGACCACGATGGTGCTGCCGATACGCGCCTCGGCCGCAAATTCCTTCGCGAGGCGCCGCACTGTCGCAGCCGGTATGTTGGAAATCCTTTCCGCCCATTCGGGGGAAAACTTGCGCAAGTGCTCGCGCAGGCAATGAAAGGCTGGTCGGCAAAGAATTCCGTCGACCGTGAACTCGCCCTCGAGTGCCATATCGGCGGCCGGCACCTCGTTGAACGGTCGCGCGCTGCCGCTGCCCATATCCCAAACGAGTGGGGTCTTCGATTCCGGATGGCGCAGGTAGAGCTTATCCGGACCGATCAGATAGGGAGCATTGGTCTTGGCTTGCAGGTACGGGCCATCGTAGACGCCGAGATCGTTTACGATGACGTTGCACATGCCGAGCGCAAGCGCGGCATCAGTTCCAACGCGCAGCGGCACCCACTCAGTTGCCTTGGCGGCAGCGAAATTGCACAGCGGGTCGACCACGACCATTTTCATGCCGCGCACGCGCGCGTCCGCGGCTTTGGCCATGTTCGAGCAGGAAGCGTGACCGGCCGAGTGGCCCTTGGAGGCTCCGAAGAAAATCGCGTAGTTACAGTATCCGAAGTCGGGAACCACAGACCACGACGCGTGCATGATCCCGCTGATCAGATGGGCACCATTCCCGCAATGTTGGCCGCCCCCTGACACTGAGAAATTAGGCGTTCCAAATGCGGATGCGAAGGCGTGGAACGGCACGCGACTTGCGGTGACAGTGGTCGTGCGTTGCACGACAAGCTTGCGCGGATCGTCCGCGCGCACCTTGCGCAGAACCTCGGCGATCTCGTCGATTGCCTCCTCCCAGCTGATCCGCTTCCAGCCCGGATCCTCGTACAGACCTTTCTTCGGATTGGTGCGTCGCATCGGATAGCGCAGACGGTTGGGATCGTAATGCGTCATGATCCCGCTCACGCCTTTGCCGCACAGGCGGCCCTTGCCCACCGCGCTGTCCGGGTTGCCCTCGATCTTGATGACCTTGCCATCGACGCGATGCGCCAAGATGGAGCACGTACCGTAGCAAAGCGCGCAAGTTGACGGCACCCACACGTCTTCGTGCGATGCCTCTTCGTGCAATGCCGGCTTAAACTTGTGGGGACTAAACACATTCATGGATCTTCCCCCGTTCAGGTCATCCGCCCTCGGGTGCGATGAGGAGAATGATGTCAATTTCGGTCAGCTCGATTGTTGGGTAGAACGGTGTCTGCAAATCCTCGACCGGATAGCCTGCGACGAACAGCCTGCAATAGCGGCGCTTGGCCCCGCTGGCGTCGATAACGTGCGACAGGAATGTTTCGCCGAGTCGATCGCCGAGAATTCCGATCGCGTCGGCGACGGTCGCACCAGCTGGCAGCAAAAGTTCGACCGATTGCTGTCCGCTCAGCGCAGCGAGTGCGCCGAAGAACTGCACGCGGACTCGAATGCTGTTGGCGTTGCGTTCCGACTGAGGGAGCAGCGGGGGGATCCTGTGCGTCCCCACTGCGGCGGGATCGACGACCGCATCCCATCGAATGCTCATGCCACGCCCTCTGACGCCATCAGCGCTAAATCATCAGACGTCTGAAGAATAATCCTCCCCCATGGCCCAGTGTGTCAATGCGGCAAAGATTCAGCCCTGTCATGCGTTTTTGGATGACTCCGGATCAGTATTGGGGATGATCGATGTTGAGGGAATTTGGGGCCGTCAGGCTGACCCGGTTGTGGAGGTAGCCGGCGATGAGGCGCGGCGGCGCACTGTGACTTTAGATCATGCTGAATACAGTTTGATTTGCATCAATGTCCCGCGGGTTCCAAGCACCTATCTTCATCCGCGCGCTAGTCACGTCCTGGCAATTATCAATTGGAGACAGCGCAAGTGCCGCCGGAAAGGCAGCGAGGGGCGCGCTTGGCCGGACAGTGTTGATGATCGCGGCCCCTCGCCGGAGCGATCAGGTCCGCATTCAGCCGGATCAGAGCTGGAGAATGCCCCAATGATAAGCGCATTGAGAATCGGTAATTGTTTTGGACGTAGGCCGTTGCTGTCAACGCTGGCCGTGCTGTTGCTGGTGGCATTGGCGCTCGCGCCCGCACGCGCACAGAGCGATTATCCGAGCCGGCCGATCCATGTCATCGTCGGCTTCGCGGCCGGCGGCGGTAATGACATTTTTGCGCGTCTTGTTGGCGCGAAGCTCTCGGAGCTCATCGGGCAGCCGGTGGTGATTGAGAACAAGCCGGCGGCTGGCGGCCGGCTTGCGGCCGAATACGTCTCGAATCAGACGCCCGATGGCTATATGCTCTTGGTCGGCGCGAGTGGCGCTATGTCGATCGCCGCCGCCATCTATCCCGATCTCAAATACTACCCAACCAAGACTCTCGTACCGCTCGCCATGATCGCAAGCTTTCCGCTGATTATGGTGATTGCGGAGGATCATCCGGCAAAGACCGTGAAAGAAACGGTTGAATGGGCGAAGCAGCATCCCGACAAGGCGAATTACCCCAGCACCTCGCCGGCTTTCACCATCGCCACGGAGCTCTTGAAACTGGAGTCCGGGATGCCCGGAGTGATGATCCCTTACAAGAGCAGCAACGAGATGATCCTCAGTGTCATCGAGGGTCAGACCTTGACTGCCATCGCCGATGGTCCGCCCACTATCCCGCAGGTGAAAGCCGGCACGGTCAAAGCCGTCGCCGTTACCGGGGCGGAGCGCTCGTCGGAACTGCCGGATGTGCCGAGCATGACCGAGGCCGGTTATCCGGGTGTGGATATCCACCTGTGGAGTGGCGTGTTTGCGCCGGCGGCGACCCCGCCAGCCATCGTCGCCAAGCTCGAAAAAGCGTTGAGCGAAGCGATCCGTGATCCCGGCGTGTCGGCGAAGCTCAAGAACCTCGCTGTCGATCCTGGCGGTGGTCCACCGGTGGATTTCAGTCGCATGATCGACGCCGATATCGTCAAATATAAGAATGTAGTCAAGGCCGCGAATCTGCATTTCGAGGAATAGCCGATGAAGATAATGACCCTTTCCGCCTTTCTGGGCCCACGCTAACGACCGCCGAGGCGCTTGCGGTCGGTAGAATCTCCGCGAGTATATCGACAGGAGTCTTCGTTATGGGGTGATTGGCGCATTCCCAATCGTCTCGAGGCAAAGACATGACGCACCGCAAGGATTCTGAGCCGGCACGAACGACCCGAGAGAGCGAAATCTTTCGCGAACCTCCGGGGAGCGGCAATTACAGCAGCAGTATCGGCGCGGCACAGGGGATCGAGCTGTTCAGCGGAAATGGCCGTGTGCGCCGCGACCGCCCCGCTAAAACTGTCTTTGAGCCAGCGCGCCAAGTTCCGGTGTTCGCCGAAACTGACGTGCTCGTCGTCGGCGGTGGTCCTGCCGGAACGGCTGCCGCCATCGCTGCGGCGAGGCTTGGCGCCGACGTGTTGCTGGTCGAACGCTATAACCACTTGGGAGGGCTTTCGACTGGCGGCCTCGTCATCTGGATCGACCGCATGACGGATTGGTCCGGGCGGCACATTATTCGAGGGCTCGCGGACGAATTCATGGAGCGTCTGCCGAAGGACGCAATCCAGGGTCCACCGCGCGCCGAATGGGGAAATCGCGATGCGGCGACCGCCGCCTATTGGGCGCAACGAACCGCGGCTTACCACGGGATCGTCACTTGGTCGCCGACGATCGATCCTGAAGCGCTCAAGACGCTGTCCATGAGGATGACGGACGAGGCAAAGGTGCAGCTGTTGCTTCACGCCTGGTGCACCGCGCCGATCGTAGAGAACGGCGTCGTCCAGGGTGCAATCTTTGAAAGCAAGGAGGGTCGTCACGCGGTTTTAGCCAAAATCGTGGTCGACACCACGGGCGACGCCGACCTGATCGCGAGGTCAGGCGCGCAATGCGAGTCCGATATTGACGCCAGCGACATTCACCACTGTATGAATACCGTTTTCATGCTTGGCGGCGTTGATATGGAACGCTGGCTCGCTTTCCGCCGCGACGAGCCGGAGGCGTTCGCGGCCTTCATGGCTTTGGGCCGTGACCGGGTAAAATTCTTCGAGAAGCCGTTCGTTTCGTGGCGCAACGATGTGGCGTTGTTTCTGGGACCTCGCCTGGCGGGATACAGCGCAGTCGATGTCGAGGATTTGACCACAGTCGAGTTGCGCTCGCGTGAGCTCACAGTCGGCCACCTTGAGGTCTATCGCGCCGCAGCGCCCGGCTTTTCCAATGCCTTCTTAATGCTAGGTGCACCACAGATTGGCGTTCGCCATAGTCGACGGCTCGCCGGCTTGCGCAAGGTGACCCGTCCGCAATGGGATACCGGGCACGTCTGGGACGACGAAATTGGCGTGTCGACCTCCCTGGCGCCGAAGTTCCCAAATATCTCGGTCCCCTACGGGGCCCTGGTGCCCGAGCGGCTCGACAACATACTCGGTGCCGGCCGCCACGTTGCTTGCGATGCGAGTTCCCATACGTTTCTGCGTGAGATTCCACAATGTTGGCTCACTGGCCAGGCCGCTGGCGTTGCGGCCGCCGTCGCGGCGGCCGCCGGCACGCGACCCCGCGACCTCGCTGCCAGCGCAATCCAGCGCGAATTGCTCCGTCAAGGGGTATATCTGTCGCCGGCCATCGAAGCCGCCATGCAGCCGGCTTCGGCGGCGGAGTGATGCGGGCGCCATGAAAAGGGACTCGGCTCGGCTCAATGCCACTCGTTCGTAAGGCGCGCTCAATGTCCGCTTCAGGTCGATTCTGTCGAAAAAGTCCCAAGTCTATCTGGACCACGTACCTGGAGGTGCCTCATCGCCGGGATTGCGGGTTCCATAACGGCCCGCCGCCCGCTTAAATGCTGTTCTGGGGGCCACAGCGTTCTTGTGCCGCTTCACATAGGGCTTCACGTAGGCCGGCAGCATCAATTGAATGGTGTGGCAGAGCGCTTCGCCGAGGCGCGGGCTTCGATACCGACCAGACACGGCGGCAGCTTTCTGGAAGAAAGAGGATGTAGCGCCGCTTGAGTCGACGACAGGTAATGAAATTGCCCGGCGCATTAAGACCGTGAACCTGGAATACCGGGCTTCTCACCCGTAATCGACCGAATCGCCGCATTGCGGAGACCTACGCGACGGGCCGAGCGTGTCATTACGAGATTGCGCCACACTTTGACCGGTTGTCCCGCGCCCATCGCGTTGATCCAAGTCAAAATCGGCAAGGAAACAAGTGATATATTTTTACAAAATTGTCATTTCGTCGGTGTGGAATCGACGAAGGGGGAAATGGCCAGTAAGAATTATCAATCAAAAAAAGCGCAGGGACGCGATGTTGGAGCTTCTGGAACGACAGCAGACACTGACAGGTAATCAGCGCCGCATCGTGTTCGCCGCAATTCTCACCCACATGCTCGAATTTTTCGGTATTGAAACGAAGGGACGTTCAATCGAACACATCAATGACGAACTCGCGCTGCCACTCGAGACGCGGCAGGCGGTAGCTCTTTTCACTGGATGCGCCGCGGGCGATAAAACGATGGCCGTGGTCATCAAGGTTGGCGACAGCTGGGTGCTCACATGGATCTGGCGCGTTGGGTTGAGCGGTCGGCGGCGTTCACGCCGGACAAACTAGCGATCCGGTTTGCCGGGGGCGACTTGCGCTACGCCGCGTTTTCCGAATGCATTCGGCGGACAGCGTGCCGGCTCGCCGCGCTTGGTGTGGAGCGCGGTGACAGGGTGGCTTACCTTGGGCGCAACCATCCGGAAATGCTCGCCTTGCTGTTCGCATGCGCGAGGTGCGGCGCGATCATGGTCCCGCTGAACTGGCGACATGTCGCGCCCGAGCATGCCCGTGTTCTCACCGACTGCTCTCCGCGCGCGATATTGGTTGACGCGACCTTCACCGCACGCTCGCAGGTGCTGCGCGACGATTATCCCGGCATGATCTGGACGACTTTAGGCGATGTGCCCGCGGGCTGGATCGGCTGGCACGATCTTGACGTGCCTGTTGCGGACCCCGCGTTGCTCCCTGCCGGCAGCCTCGAAGACCCGGTGCTCGTTTGCTACACGTCGGGATCGACAGGCGTGCCGAAAGGCGTCGTGCTGACGCAGAGCGCGCTGTTTTGGAATGCGCTCAACAGCACGCACCTGCACGATCTGACCAGCTCCGATCGGGTGCTGACCACGCTGCCGTTGTTTCACGTTGGCGGGCTCAATATCCTGACTTTGCCGGCATTCAATGCGGGAGCCAGCGTCTTTTTGCACGAGCAATTCGATCCGCTGGCGGCAATCGAAGCGATCGAGCGCGAGCGCATTTCGCTGACAGTGCTGGTTCCGACGCAGCTCACGGCGATGATAGATCATCCGCGCTGGCGGCAGGCCGATCTATCCAGTCTCCGCATGATAACGACTGGCTCGACAATCGTTTCGGAATCCTTCACCCGGCAGGTGAATGATCGCGGACTGCGACTGGTGCAAGTGTACGGTTCGACCGAAACGTGCCCGATCGCAACCTACGTGCGGGCCGAGAATGCGGACCGAAAGGCCGGCGCCGCGGGTCTGCCCGCACTCTATTGCGAGATCCGCGTTGTCGATGGCGAGGATAAAGACGTTTCGCCGGGCCAGGACGGCGAAATCATCGTACGCGGGCCGAACGTGAGCCAATGCTATTGGAACGCGCCGGCGGCCACCGCCGAAACGTTTCGCGGCGGCTGGTACCACTCCAACGACATCGGTCATTTTGACGATGAAGGCTATCTGTACGTGGTTTCGCGTAGGACCGATATGATCATTTCCGGCGGCGAGAACATCTATCCAGCCGAGCTCGAGAATATTCTGCTGGGATGTTCCGCGATCCTCGAGGCTTGCATTGTCGGCCGGTCGGATGACCGCTGGGGCGAGGTCGTTGTGGCAATCGTTGTACTGCAACCCGGTGCCCGCATGACTGAAGCCGATGTACTGGCGCTCTTTGACGAACGCGTCGCGCGCTACAAGCGTCCACGCGAAATTCGCTTTGCAGACGCGTTGCCGCGCACGGCGCTTGGGAAAGTGATGCGATCCGAGGTACTTAAGGCCGTCAGCTGCACGGTTGGCGCATAAGGCGATATGGCAATGGGCCTGAGTTTGGCGATTGGTAGCGATGTCGGTGGACCGTTTATCGATTTCATCGTCGGCGGCGAAAGCAGCGGGACGAGTGCGGTTTTAAAGCTTATCATTGGAAAGCGAACGCAAACAGCACCCACGAGCTGCCTATCTTCGAGGTAAAGCGAATGGCCGGTATTGACAGCTATGCAGCACCGCGATCTCTCGACGAAGCGGCCGATATATTGCGCGCGGGAAACGTCACCATCCTCGCGGGCGGTACCGACTTGAAGCCGCAATCGAATGTGGGGCGCCTGCAATTCCAGCCGACGCTGATGAATATCCGACACATCCCGGAATTGCGTGGCATTATTCAAGCCGAACACGCGGTACGGATCGGAGCATTGACCACGATTACCGAGCTACTCAACAGCGCGCTGGTACGCGAGCGATTCAATGCGCTGTGGCAAGCGTGCGATCATTTTGCCAGCGATCAACTTCGAAACGCCGCAACGATTGGAGGAAATATCTGCAATGCGTCGCCCGCGGGCGATACGCTTGTTCCGCTGCTGGCGCTGGATGCGCGGATCGTTCTTGCCGGCAAACCAAACGGCGCACTCGCCACCCGCGCGATGCCGTTAGCCGATTTCTTTGTCGGGCCAGGCCGGACGAAGCGCGAAAGCGCCGAACTTCTCAGCGCCGTCGATATCCCTCTGCGGCCGAACGGTTTCGTCAGCGAGTTCTTCAAATTTGGAACCCGCCCCGCCCTCGATGTCTCCACGATCTCCATCGGTCTCGCCGCGGTGCGCAGCGGAAGGACCTTGCAAGATACCCGCGTCGCCTTCGGGGCCGTGGCACCGCGGCCAATCCGCGCACCGAAGACCGAGGCCGCCATCGAGGGCAAACCGCTCGACGATTCCACGATTGAAGCCGCTGTTACGGTGGCTCTGAATGAAATTCATCCGATCAGCGATGTGCGTGCATCCGACTGGTATCGGCGTGAGCTCGTTCAGAACATATTGCAGAGGATGCTGGTCCATGTCCGCGACAGTTGACATCATGTTCAGGTTGAACGGCGTCGAAAGACGCGTGACCGTTCCGGCCGAGATGAGCGCGCTGGAGATGTTGCGCGACAGGATAGGCCTAACCGGCACCAAATACGCCTGCGGTGAAGGCGAGTGTGGCGCCTGCACGATTCGCGTCGATGGACTGACCGTGAATTCCTGCCTGATGTTTGCAGTCGATTGCGACGGCCGCGATATGGTGACGATTGAAGGCCTGGTAACCAGCCCGCGTGGCGAGTCTCTCAGAAGGAGCTTCACCAAATATGGAGCCGTGCAGTGCGGCTTCTGCACGCCGGGCCTCATGGTTCAGGCGAGCCACCTTCTCGAGACGCATCCCCACGCGAACCGCGCCGAAATTCAGCGCGGAATTGAGGGTAATCTTTGCCGCTGCACGGGCTACAAGAAGATCATCGACGCCATTGCCGCCGCTGAAATCGACGCGGCATAGGAGGCTGGCATGGATTCCATCGTCAAACCACACGGCGATAATTCGCTCATCGGCAAGCGTATCCCGAAAATGGATGCGCCAGAGAAGGCCAGCGGCAAGACGCGCTACATTCAAGACATCAATCTTCCCGGCCAATTGCATGCAAAGATTCTGCGCTCCACCGAGGTCCATGCCAGGATTCTGTCGATCGACACGAGTGCTGCCAAGGCTTTGCCGGGCGTGCATGCGGTCGTCACCGCTGCCGACGTGCCGTGGCAACGCCCGATCGGGGTCGCCAAGGACCACCTTCCGCTCAAGCGCGATCGCGTGCGCAGTCCCCGCGATGAGATCGCTGCCGTTGCCGCGGACAGCGAGGAAATCGCGGAAGCCGCGCTGAAGTTGATCAAGGTCGCGTACGAGCGGCTGCCGATAGTCGCAAATGTGGACGACGCGCTGAAGGCCGGCGCGCCACTCTTGCACGATGAAGAACTGGTTTGGACGTCACCGAACGGCAGAACCGAAGTCCTGCACAAGGGTCTGGCCGATAACATTGCGATGACGTTCAATTATGCTCAGGGCGACGTGGCGCAAGGCGAAGCCGAATCCGATGTCCTGATCGAAGATGTTTTTCGGCTGCACTACGTCACGCATTGCTGCATGGGCGTGTCGGGTGTGATCGCCGAGTTCGACGCAAGCGACAATCTTCTGCTTTATTCCAATACGCAGGTTCCTTTTCTGCACAAGCGCGAGTTCGCGGAGCAACTCGGCATCGATCCTGGCCGGATTCGCATTATCCAACCTCCAATCGGCGGCGGGTTTGGCTCGAAGCTCGACATTTATCCGTTCGAGCCGATCGCGATATTTCTTGCAAAGGCGACAGGACGGCCGGTGAAGCTCGTGTTCACGCGCGAGGAAGAATTCATCGCCTCGCCGACGCGCCAGCCTGTGTTGCTCAAGCTGCGATCGGGTTGCCGAAACGACGGCACCCTCACCTTTCGGACCGTCGAAACGTTGCATGATAACGGTGCGTACACGTCGTGGGGAGCGACGACACCGTTCGTCATGATGCAGACTTTTTCCTCGCTGTACCGCGTCCCCCACTGCGATTACCGCACGCGTGCGGTCTACACGAACAATCCTTACGCGGGATCATTTCGCGGCTACGGCAACTTGCAGGCGACGTTCGCCGTGGAAGCGCACATGGACAAGCTGGCCGATGCGGTTGGAATGGATCCTCTCGAGTTTCGTCTCAAGAATGCGCAAAACCCGGGTGAGACCACGCCTCAGGGCATGCAATTCAAGTCTTGTGGATTTCAGGATTGCCTGCGCACGGCGGCGGCACGAAGCGATTACCTGACCAAGCACCGCAGCTATCGCGAGAGATGGCACGACAAAAACCCGATCAAGCGCGGTGTCGGAATCGCTTCGATGCTGCACGTCGGGGGCGGCGCGAAAATATATCCATCCGACGGTTGCGGTACGATCCTCAAGATAGACGATTTTGCGCACGTCACCTTGATAACCGGTGCATCGGAAATCGGCCAAGGATCGGAAACAGTGCTGTCGCAACTGGTCTGCGAGGAGCTCGGCCTGCCACTCTCGGCGGTCACCGTCGTCAATAACGACACCGACATCACGCCGTGGGACGTCGGCGTGCACGCGTCACGCACGACATTCATCGGTGGAAACTCCGCAATCGGCGCAGCGCGCAAGGTCAAGGCAAAGATTCTGTCCGCGGCGGCAGCCAAATTCGACCGCGCTGCGGACACATTGGACCTGCGCGGCGGATTCGTCATCGAGAAAAATGGCGACGATAAGCTTATCGAGCTCGGCAAGCTCATTCGCTCCCTGCACTTTTCCGACAAGGCCGAGCTGGTAATGACATCGTTTTACTACGAGCCTCCGAGTAAGCATCAGGATCGCGACTTCAAGGGTGACGTCTCCGCCGCGTATGCTTGGGCAACACAGGTCGCCGAGATCGAAATCGACACGCAGACCGGAATCGTTCGATTGCTCAAAGTGACCGGCGCACACGACGTCGGACGTGTCCTTAACCGACTTGGGATCGAAGGGCAGATCGAAGGTGGCATTGTTATGGGTCAGGGCTATGCGCTGACCGAAAACCTTATCGTCGAAAACGGCACCGTACGAAATCCCAATTTTCGCGATTATAAGCTGGTTACTGCGCCGGAAATTCCCGACATGGATATTTCCTTCATCGAAACCATGGACGGAGAGGGTCCGCAGGGCGCCAAGGGCGTGGGTGAGGCACCGGCAATCTGCGTGGCGGCTGCGGTCGCCAATGCCATCTACAACGCGACGGGAGTGCGGATCTACGCACTGCCGTTCACTACCGAAAACGTCTATCGCGCACTAAAGGGCTGTGCGCAGGCGCCGAGTTGGAGACTTGCATCGTGAAACGCCGCACTGTTCCTGGCATGGAGCAAGCCCTAATGCTGCCTTCGGCAAATCTTGGGTTATTCGTTCGATGGCGGCAGGCGCGGGACATGTGAAATCTGCATTGAGGTGAATCTTACCACTCGACTGGGGAGGAGTATGACCATGAACCGAAAATTTCTTTTGGCATTGAGCTTAGCCATGTCGCTCTCGGGTGGCGTGGCGGCCCAGGAGATCACAATCGGCGTTACTCTTGGTGCGACAGGGCCGGGGGCATCGCTAGGGATTCACTACAGGAACGCGTTTCAGCTTTTTCCCAAGACCCTGGGCGGCCAGCCGGTGAAATACATCATCCTGGAGGACGCCACCGACGCGACAATTGCAGCAAAGAACGCGCGCAAGCTGATCGCTGAGGACAATGTGGATGCCGTGATGGGATCGGTGTCCGTTCCCTCCACGACGCAGGTCGCACAGATCTCGACGGAAACCAAGACGCCGATGATTGCGCTTTCGCCCGTGGCACTTCCGCCAGACAAGCTCGAATGGGTCTTCGTCGTGCCGCAACCCGTTCCGCTTATGATGAGCGCGGTGGCCGAGCATATGAAGGCGCACAACGTCAAGACGTACGGCTATATCGGCTTCTCCGATTCCTGGGGCGACCTCGTATTGAAGGCTATCGAGCAGTACGCGGAACCAGCCGGGATGAAAATCGTCGCAAGTGAACGCTATGCGCGCGCCGATACCAGCGTCACCGGTCAGGCCATCAAGATTCTCGCGGCCAATCCGGATGCGGTCGTCGTCGGTGGATCGGGCACCGGCGGTGCGTTGCCCCAATTGGCACTGGTCGAGCACGGCTATAAAGGGCAAATCTACCACAACCACGGAACGGTGAACCGCGAGTTCATCAAGGTTGGCGGCAAGGCAGTCGAAGGCGCAATTGCGCCAACGGGCCCGCTCATAGTGTTCGAGGAACTGCCCGCGAACAATCCCATCAAGGCCGTCGCCGGCGATTTTGTCACCCTTTACGAAGCAACATTCGGAGCGGGCAGCCGCAACGCCTTTGCCGGCTATAGCTATGACGGCTTCCTGCTGTTGAATGCCGCAGTGCCGGCGGCGATGGCCCGGGCCAAGCCCGGCACGCCGGAATTCCGCGACGCGCTGCGCGATGCGCTGGAATCCGTGAAGGAAGTCGTGGGCACGCATGGCGTATACAATATGACCGCCAAAGACCACACCGGCCTCGATCAGCGGGCGCGGGTTCTGGTCCACGTAGAAAATGGTGCCTGGCAACTCATGAAATAGGTCGAGAGCAAGCGCGCGTCGCAAGTCAGGGCCGTTTCGGCGCTTCCCGATCCATACGCGCGGGCCGGCCATGAACATCGACATCGCTCTATGGCTCGCGCAAGACGCCGTGACCAACGGCGCCGTGTACGTGCTGCTCGCGACCGCGCTGGTGCTTGTCTACACAGTGACGCGCGTCATTTTCGTACCGCAAGGCGAATTTATCTCGTTTGCGGCATTGTCGCTGGCCACGTTGCAGGACGGCAAGGTGCCGGGAACGGTCTACCTGCTCGTCGCCGGCGGCATCCTGGTCGCGATCATCGACGTCATCGCCGCCGTTCTCGACCAGGCGCTGCACCGCCTCGCGAAAATCCTGATCGTCAATGTCGCGTTGCCGATCCTGGTCGCCGCGATGGCGTGGTGGATCGCTCCGCGCACCGACAGCCTGTTGCTGCAGATTTTCATCACCTTCGCAATCATCACGCCGCTCGGTCCGATCGTCTACCGCCTTGCCTTTCAGCCTATCGCCAATGCCTCGATTCTAGTGCTTCTGATCATTGCCGTTGCCGTGCATTACATGCTGACCGGATTAGGGCTAGTCTTCTTCGGCGGCGAGGGCTTGCGCTCCCGACCATTCCTAGACCAGACGTTTTCGGTCGGCGTTCTGAACATCTCGGCGCAGAGTCTTTGGATTGTCTTCACGTGCGTCGCGCTGATCGCGCTGTTGTGGGTCGTTTTCGAGCGCACGCTGTATGGGAAAGCCCTGCGCGCAACGGCGGTCAATCGCATCGGTGCGCGGTTGGTCGGCATTTCCGCCCGATTTTCCGGTCAGCTCAGCTTCATGCTAGCGGCCTTGATCGGGACAGTTTCAGGTATTCTCATCTCACCGACCACGACGATCTACTACGACACCGGATTCCTCATCAGCTTGAAAGGGTTTGTCGGCGCCATCATCGGCGGCATGACGAGCTATCCGTTGGCCGCGATGGGCTCGCTTTTTGTCGGCTTCCTCGAATCGTATTCGTCGTTTTGGGCGAGCGCCTTTAAGGAATCAATCGTTTTCACGCTCGTCATTCCGGTTTTGCTTTGGCGCTCGCTAACCTCGCCGCATTTCGAAGGGGATGAGGAGCAATGACTCGCCGTATCATGGCGGTCTCAGCTCTTGTCATCCTCGCGATGCTACCGTTCGTATTGTCCGAATTCTATGTCACGCTAATGAACTATATCGGCCTCGCGAGCATCGTCACGATCGGTCTCGTGCTTTTGACCGGCGTGGCCGGCTTGACCTCGTTCGGACAAGCGGCCTTTGTCGGCATCGGCGCCTACACGGCTGCAGTGCTCGCGACCGCCTGCGGCCTATCGCCTTGGCTGACGCTGCCAATAAGCTTGCTGCTCTCGACCGTGATTGCTTTGGTGCTAGGCTTCGTCACGCTGCGGCTTTCCGGCCATTATCTGCCGCTCGGCACGATCGCGTGGGGCATCAGTATCTTTTACCTCTTCGGCAATCTGGAATTTCTCGGGAAATATTCCGGGATTGCCGATATACCCACTCTCAAAATATTCGGCGTCTCAATCAGCGGCGGCTACCAGTTCTGTTATTTGATCTGGCTGACGACGTTTGGCGCGCTAATCGCAACGCGCAATCTTCTGGATTCGCGCGTCGGCCGCGCAATCCGCGCCTTAAAGGGCCGTGGCACGATGGCTGAAAGTTTTGGCGTGGATACTGCGCGGCTGAAGATCATCATTTTTGTACATGCGGCGCTGTTGGCGAATATTTCAGGATGGCTTTACGCGTACTTCCTGCGCTACGTCAGCCCATCGCCGTTCAACATCAACGCCAGCATTGACTACCTGTTCATGGCCGTCATCGGCGGCTCGGCCCAGGTGTGGGGCGCGGTGATCGGCGCCGCGATCCTAACCCTGCTCCGGGAATGGCTGAAAGATATTCTGCCGAGAATATTCGATCTAAGCGGCAATTACGAAATCGTTGCGCTTGGATTGCTCGTGATCCTTATGCTGCACCGAACGCGCGACGGTCTCGTGCCGTTTTTCGCTGCATTGGCTCCGGGCAATCAGCGCCGCCACCGAGCTGCTACCACCACGCCGTTACCAGCGCGAACGCAGCCACCGGCCGGCCAATCCCTGCTCGAGTTTTACCGGGTAACGAAAAGCTTCGATGCCCTGAAGGCGGTGAACAACCTGTCTTTCACGATGAAAGCTGGGGAAATTTTTGGCCTGATTGGACCAAATGGCGCCGGCAAGAGCACGGTCTTTAACCTGATGACTCACGTGTCCAGGGTCGACGACGGCGAGATTCGCTTTTGCGGGGATCGCATCGACCAGTTGACCGGGCCGGACATTGCGCGGCGCGGCATCGGGAGGACGTTTCAGCATGTCAAGATTCTTCCGGGCATGACGGTTCTGGAGAACGTCGCCCTAGGCGCTTATTTGCGCGGTCGCAGGGGGGTCGTGGCGGCGAGCTTGAGACTTGATCGCGCGGAGGAAGTGCGGCTGCTGGATGAGGCCGCCAAACACATCCGGCGTGTTGGTTTGGGAGACCGCCTTTTTGATGCGGCTGGGACCCTTTCGCTCGGTTCGCAACGCATGATCGAGATTGCACGTGCGCTGTGCGCCGATCCCGTTTTGCTGCTGCTGGACGAACCTGCCGCCGGCTTGCGGCACATGGAAAAGCGGGCGCTTGCCGAGCTATTGAGCGATTTGCGGCATACTGGTGTCAGTATTCTCGTTGTCGAGCACGACATGGAATTTGTGATGAATCTCGTCGATCGTATCGTCGTCATGAACTTCGGCGAGAAGCTTGCCGAAGGTTCGCCTCGCGAAATTCAGGCAGACCCGGCGGTAATCGAGGCTTATCTCGGAGGCGTCGAGTGAGCGATGCTCTGAAGGTCTCTGGGCTCAGTGTCGCCTATGGCAAGGTGGAAGCGCTGCACGGCGCGAACCTGATCGTTCGTCAAGGCGCGATCGTCACTGTCATTGGACCGAATGGAGCCGGAAAATCCACGCTGCTGAGCGCCCTTATCGGTCTATTGCCAAGCCGCGGCGGCGTTTTCCATGAAGGCGAAGAAATCTCGCAATGCCCGGTGGAAGAGCGCGTCGCGCGCGGAATCTGTCTGGTTCCGGAGCAGCGCGAGCTCTTCGGCGAGTTGCGAGTCGAAGACAATCTGTTGCTCGGCGCATTCCCCCGCATCCGATACGGCATGACCGGCATACGAACGGAGCTGCAAGCGGTCTACGAGCGATTTCCACGCCTGAGGGAACGTCGTGCTCAGCGCGCCAGCACGCTCTCGGGCGGCGAGCGCCAGATGCTGGCGCTGGGGCGGGCGCTGATGGCCAAGCCGCGGCTACTCATGCTCGATGAGCCGAGCCTTGGGTTGGCGCCTCGCATTGTGCGCGATATTTTTCAAATTATTGCCGATCTGAAGCAAACCGGCGTATCGATCCTACTCGTCGAACAAAATGCACGCGTGGCGCTTCACGTCGCCGACTATGGTTACGTGCTGGAGACCGGAAAAATCGTGCTCGAAGGCGCCGCGTCCGAACTCGCCGTCAATCGTCTGGTGGTTGATACCTATCTTGGCTTGTCGACGAAGGTGTAAGCGGACCAGTCATGACGCTGGCGCGCTGGTCAAGCGGGTCTCGCCTCTTGCTGGGCGCGGCGCATGGCGCAAATTGAAAGTCCGATTGGGGCGGCTACCTTTTCGGTTCAAATCTGCTTTTTGCGCTTTCTTAGATTGCCAAGTAGTGCCTGCAATTCGACAAGACTCGTGTAAGCGGCACTCCAGCGTTCATCGCGAACACTCGAAAGATCAACTATTTCCTCGTGCGTCCGGCCACTAAAAATCTTGGAAGGAGACATGGATTGCATATCCAATTTGAGCTCTGCGGGTGCATCAATCTTATAATTTGGGTACACACCGTAGCCCGTGATGCCAATTGTCAGCCGAGAATTGTGCTCTTTTCTGACTTCCGCGTGCAGATTGTCGAGCGCTCGACGGACATAATCTTCGGGATTATCCAGACTATCCACCAGATCATCGATCGTCGCATCTATATCGAGCGATGGTCCTCGCATTCCGCGCCTCGGCACATTAAGGTAAGCATAACACAGAGAGCGATCCCCCGCTATGATGAGGCCTTCGCGTCCTTCAATGGGGCGGCGGCGCAGATCGTCTGGCGTCCACCCAAAAGGCCACCGCCGCCAGTATGTTCTCCATCGCCGATGAGGTGATCGAGTAACGGATCGAGCATCGGAATATCTGCACGCAGCCCGTGCTGCACTGCACCAGAGTCTCACGGCAATTGGGCGCTCAGGGTCAACTTCTACCGATTCCGCCTGCCCGAACCATGTCGGCTTAGGCTCCGATAGCGTCGCGATTAGCGACCGACCGCAATTCGACGCTAGGAACGAATCCCCGCCGATTGTCAGCTATGGGTTCGACTTCGACCAACTTGAGCTGCGCGCGAAATGACGCTCAGTGCCATAAGCCGACATTCGCAAGTGCACAAAAATAAAAGAGCCGCCCTGCGGCGGCTCTTCATGTTTCCTAATAATTGCGGCTGATCGATCGCGGTGCTTACCGGCAGGGGTGGCACCCACAGAAGGTGCGGCCATAGGGACCTGTGCCACAGTAGTAGGTCCAACCCGGGCCGCACCGAGGGCCAAATCCCCCACAAGCAGCCTGCTGGATTATCGGCGTGAAGTTCTGAGCCTGCGCATGCAGGGCCGCCGCGCCAGGTCGCTGGGTTTGCGCACTGGCCGTCAACGCCGTCATTCCCAGCGCGAGCGTTGCTATAGTCAACGTCACGCGAGTTTTTTCATGAGAACCGTCCTCCTCGGTGGATTGGTCGGCTGAGCAAAAACTGCAATGCCACAACTTTTACACTACAGTGTTCCGCAGCTTCCGGGAAGGTGTTTCCTCTCCGGCGGCTACGAGCGCGGCGTGATCCGCGCCCTGCTGGCCGCGGGCCTGTCGGTGCGACGTATCAACCCCAACAAACTTCGCCAGTTCGCCCGCGCCCGCGGCGTCCTGGCCAAGAATGATCGCCTCGATGCCCGGCTCATCGCAGAGTATGTCGCGAGCCAACAACACAGTTGCTCATTCGATCGCCTCCACTCACTTCACTTCGACGATCTCGACCCAGTTCGCGCCATTTCCCACTGGATAGCGTGTGGGCTCGCCGAGCCTGCCGTTCGCTTGATCAATCCGGTAAACCGACAGCCGATCCGATTTCTCGCCGGAGGCGACGAGAAACCGCCCGCTCGGATCGATATTGATGCCACGCGGCTGTCGTTCAGTGGGGAAATTGGTGACGTAAGTGAGCTTACCTGTGCGCGGCGCCACCGTGAACAAAGCGATTTTGTCGGTGTTGCGCTCGGTCGTATAGAGAAATTTTCCGTTCGGCGTGAGGCGTAGGTCCGCGGCCCAGATCGGTGGTTTCTCGTCCGGCTTCGGTGCCGCTGCGGGGGCTGCTGGTGTGGTTCCGACCGGCACCTGGGGCTGACCCCATTTCATTCCAAGCTCGGGCGGCACTGAGGGTACCGAGTCGATGAGTTTCAGCGTGCCCTCGGTGCTGTCAATTGCATATTGCGTGACGTGGCCGGACAGTTCGTTGAGTACGTATAGGAATTTGTTGTCGCGCGAGAACGCTAGGTGCCTCGGCCCATGACCCGGCTCCGGCTTCACCGCGGGCGGATCGAGCGGGGTGAGCTTGCCGGTCTTGGCGTCGAACGCGAATTGCAGCACCTGATTGGCGCCGAGATTAGCTGAATAAACGAAGTGGTTGGTGCGGTCCGCCAGGATCGAGTGCGCGTTGCGGCCCGTCGGCAGTACCTGGATCGCCTCAGCGGTGACGAGCCCGTCAGGGTCTATGGGGCTCACCGCGACCTTGTCGCCGCCATATGAGGCTGTGAATAGGAAGTGGCCGCTGCGGTCAGTTGAGACATAGGCCATGCTGTCCGGCAGTGCAGCCGTTGCCTTTTTCGTCAGCGCACCAGTCTTAGGGTCGATGGCATAAGTGAGCACGCGCATCGGCTGTGAGCGGACCACGGCATAGAGGAACTTCTTATTGGGGGCTACGGCCATTGGCATTACGGTTTTGCCTGCCTCAATCTTTCCGATCGAGGTCAGCGCGCCGGTTTTCGCGTCCATGACGTAAGCGTCGATCGTGGCGTCTTCGGCATCGGATACATAGACGAAGGTCGCGGCGGCAGACATCGACGCAATCCCAATCGCTAATGGGATCGCAAGCACCACACTTGCGACCGTTGTCATCACTGTAATGGATGTTTTCACTGACTCCTCCCTGCATTACCAGTGTTGTGCACCGCTCACAGGCAATATCACTCGATCACCCCGTCGGCGAGTACCAGCAGTCGCCGCGCGCGGTCATTATTCCAATTTCAGTCCGGCGTCGTGGACAACCTTGGCCCATAGGGCGACCTGTGATTTCATGAGGTCGGCAAGCTGCTGCGGCGTGCCGGCGGCCGTCTCGGAGCCGATCTTCTCCAACGATTCGATCACCCTCGGGTCCTTAAGCACCTTGTTGATGGCCGCATTGGCACGAGCAATCTCGTCGGACGGCGTCCCGGCTTTGGCGGCAAAACCGACCCAGTCGAAACTTGTCAATTCGGGATAGCCGGCTTCTACTAGCGTCGGCACCTCAGGCAATTGCGGCATGCGTTTGGCGGGCGTAACCGCGAGTGCGCGAAGCTGGCCGGATTTAATGAAGCCGAGCACTGGCGCCACGGCGATGAACTGATAGGTGTTGACGCCCTGGAGCAAATCCCCGATTGCACGCGGGAACTCAGTATAGGGCACATGTGTCGTACGCACGCCTGTTTTTAGCTTGAACAACTCGCCGATGATATGTGCCGGCGTGCCGACACCGCCCGAGGAAAACGTGCCCTTGTCGGGATTGTCTTTAAGGTATTGCACCAACTCCGCGACAGTCTTTGCCGGTACTTTTGGATTCACCACCAGCACGTTACCGGTCGTCACCAGCCGTGCGATCGGGGTAAGGTCGGTGGTGAGATCGAAGCCGACATTGGGCACCAGCGATTGCGTCACGGTCAGCGGAAAGCCGACGGTGAGAAACGTATACCCGTCGGCGGGTTGCTTGAGCGCTTCTCGCGCACCCAGCACCTGACCGGCACCGGCCCTGTTCTCGACAACGATATTCCAGCCTTCGCTTTCGTTCACGGCGTTGGCGACGATCCGGCTGACGATGTCGGGCGGCGTGCTGACCGAGGCTGGCACGATGTCGCGAATGGGCCGCGTCGGATAGGACTGCGCGTCGGTGCGCGGAGTTGTCGATAGCACAACGACCGCTGCAAACAGCAGCGCGTCGCACAAACGATATCGCTTCATATCATCCCCCTTGGGTGCCTTCTGCGGCAACCAATGTCGCCACCGCTCCGGCAGCCGGACCCGACGGGTCATTCCATTCGAGATTTTGCCTAGATCAACCCCGAACGATCCAATTACAGCAGTGAACTGCGCCGCGCGAAATGGGGTTCAGGCATTATTTTGCGCAGCAGCAATCCGGCGGACCGAAGTGCGGAAAGGGTCCATTAGCGTAGTTTTCCACACCATCCGGCAATGTCGGCTCTAACCCCGTTTGCGACCGATATAGCGATGGCCGCAGCAGTCACGGATGTGGGCCCCACGGCGCAGCCGTCAGCAGCTTGACCTCCTGTGTCATGACGAGCGGCCGGAACTTCGAGGCAAAGCCTTCCACGAAGTCCTTGTTGGCGAAGACCCCTGCCCAGTGCTTCCTCCGGTCGGCGTCGTCATCAAACTTCCAGAGATGGACGAGTTGGTTGATTGTGCCGGTGTCGGCCTGGAAGTAGCCCACGAGTTTTTTGTCGTGGCCTCCCTGCTTGAGTGCCGGGAAGCCGAGCTCCTGGTAGAGCTTCGTCGCTTCCGCCATCTTGCCGACGTAGAGTATGTACGTTCGTAATTCGTACAGCGCCATCAGGGGGTCTCCTTCATCGATCTTTAATTTGCGCCAGCAGCGTAGTCGGCGCTCAGTTGAGCAGCAAGCCGCCGTTGCCGTTACGGGGCTTGCCTTGCCCAGCGCCAGAGGGCATGTGAGACGCCGCCGAACTTAGACCCTAGGAACGTAGCCCAATGGCTAGAGCAACCGGTCTCCAAATTCGGCTGAGAACGTCCACACGCCTCCTAGGCGACGTCAAAAGGCTCGACTGGGGGAAATATTCGAAGGAGAAACCTAAATGTCATATTCGTTGTACGATGCGGCTGTGACCCCTTGCATCCAGCAGCTTGGTGCACTGGCGGGCATTATCGACAAGGCCGCCGCGCATTGCGCCACCAATAAGATTGAGGAATCGGCCCTGCTGCAGGACCGGTTGTATCCCGACATGTTCTGCCTTGCCCGCCAGATCCGTCAGTCAGCGGATTTCGCCATGAATACCGGCGGCCGCCTAGCTGGCGTTACTCCCCCCGCGTTGCCAGCCCTGGACGACACCAGCTTCGCCGCCGCCAAGAGCCGCGTCGAAACTGCCCTTGGCTTTGTGAAGTCCTTGACTCGCGCACAGGTCGACGGCGCAGAGGGTAAGGTCATCGCCTGGACGGGCGGCGGCAACGACCGGAAAATGAAGGGCAACGACTATCTGCAACAATTCGCCCTGCCAAATTTCTTCTTCTTTGTAACGACGGCGTACAACATCCTGCGTCATCGCGGAGTGCCGATCGGAAAGCGAGATTTCCTCGGCCCCGTCAACTGGCTCTAGGTCGCCTCGAAGTTTTGCGCGACACGTGCCGGCTCTGTATTGGGTACGGACTGAAATCGGGCTCGCTTCTGCGATATGAAACGCGAGTGGACGTCGCTCCTGGGTCACCAGCGACCGAATGAAGCCATCGATTGCGAGCTCGCTTGGCACCAATTGCCGGCCAACTTCTAGCCCGTTGCGGAGGGGTGTAATGAGCAAGCAGTTGCAGGACAAAGTCGCGATTGTCACCGGCGCAAGCAATGGGATCGGCCGCGGTATTGCCGAGTTGTTTGCCGCTGAAGGGGCGAAGACCGTGCTGGTCGCGCGCCGCACCGAGCTGCTGAATGAGGTTGCCGCCGGCATTGAATTGCGGGGAGGCGAAGCACTGCCGGCGCCGACCGACCTGACGCAGGAAGAGGCGGTCACCGCGCTGTTCGCCACGGTGAAAAAGGCCTACCGCCGCCTAGACGTGCTGGTGAACAACGCCGGCATCGCGACTCATATGAACACAGAGGACATTACGCTTAAATACTGGCGCGAGGCGCTCGACATCAACATCACAGCGGCGTTTCTGTGCAGCCGCGAGGCGATCCGTATAATGAAGGCGCAGACGCCGCAGGGCGGGCGCATCATCAACATCGGCAGCGTTTCTGCGAAGACGCCACGGCCTGATTCTCTGCCCTACACTACGACCAAATTTGGCCTCCAAGGCATGACGCATCAGCTGACGATGGATGGACGCAAGCACAACATCGTCGCATCGATTATCCATCCGGGCGCGACACTATCGTCGTTCACGACGCGCCGCGGTCGGACCAAGGCGGGTGCGGGCGAGAAGCCTGAGGATTACGTCATGACCGCTGAAGATATAGCGAAGGTCGCGGTGCTAATGGCGGCGCTGCCGCAAGAGGTAAATTTGTACGAGGCAACGATTTTGCCCAATCATATGCGGTCTTTTATCGGGAGAGGGTAACAAGCACTACGAAATATGCTGACAGCATACTTATTGTGCTGTCCCGCGGCCTCGGTTTACCAACGCAGGTGCCGAGTCAATGTTGATGACACCCACCAAGTTCGAAAAATTCATCGAGGACGAAAGGGAAAAGAAATAATCTGGGAGGCCAAGATCAGGTACAAATGAATCTATCGCGGTGCGTCAATTTGCGGTGGCAAAGTGACGTTATGGGTCATTCGCGTCGTTTTGGGCGCGCAGGCCCGATGTCCGTCCTTCCCCCGTTAGCGACCCTGACAGCGACTTGCCGGGCGGTCGAAACGTGCCAACTGCGACATCGCTCCCCTAATTCTGGTCAGGGGATTGCTGTAGACTGTTTGTGGAGCTGCCAGCGGGACATGCCGACGCCCCGTAAACTCAAAGGCAGCGACTGTGCCTCCGGCGGGCGAGCATTCGAACACAAGTCACCATCGGTTTCTAGTCATTCTGCGTTGCAGAAAACCTCTCAGCTTGTGGAGCATCGCCAATGAAAATCGCTATCGCACAAAGGCTGCGCTCGGACAAGCGAACGGCAATTACAAAGGCAGCTGTCGCCGCTGGCGCGTTCATCGTGTCGCTCTCACTAACGTCGCACACGGCACGGGCAGAAAGCCCCTACGTTATGAAGATCACGCTGCCCACCCTGAACGATACCGTTCATCAAGTGGCAAAGAACTGGGCTGCAGCCGTGCAGAAGGATTCCGGCGGTCGGATTAAGACCGAGGTCTATCCCGCCAGCCAACTGGGCTCGATCCCACGGCAGATCGAGGGCGTGCAGTTCGGCGCCATCCAAGCCTCGCTGATTCCGCCCGAGTTCTTTGTCGGCGTCGATCCGCGCTTCGAGGTGATGGCGGCTCCCGGTCTCGTCGACTCGATGGATCACGGCCAGCGCGTCGCTGCAGACCCGGAGGTACTTAAACTAATGCTCGGTCTCGGAGCGAACAAAGCACTGCATGGCGTCGGTCTGTTCATGGCGACGCCATCAGCCGTGATCTCAAGGACGCCAATTCGTCATCTCGATGACTTCAAGGGCAAGAAGATACGAATCTTTGCCTCGCAATTCCAAAGCGTAGCTTTCGAACGGCTCGGGGTGACGCCAGTGGCGATGACGCTCGGCGATGTGGTGCCAGCGCTACAGCAAGGCGCTATCGACGGCGCCGACGCCGCGCTCAATGTATATGTCCCCATGCATTTTGTGGACGCGGCAAAATACGTCACCGAGACCAACCAACCCGCCATCTTCATCATCATGGAAGTCAATCAGAAATGGTACGACTCGTTGCCCGGGGATCTGCAGAATATCGTCAGCCAGGATGCTGCTGCGGAATCGGTAAAGATCAATCCCTGGGGAACGGAATTTCGGGAAAAAATGCGCAAGGCTTGGGTAGATCAAGGCGGCGAACTAATCCAGCTGCCGGCAAATGAACAGTCTGAGATGATGAACCTGCTGGCCAGCGTCGGCGAGGACGTGTCGAAGGGCAATCCGGCATTGCACCAGGCTTACGAAAACGTGGTCGATGCGGCGAAGCGAGCACAACAGCCGCCGAGCCATTAATCCGCGCACCTTCCACCTCTCAGCCGATGTCCGGGTGGGTCAATCGCGACCGATCTCAGGTATTCGCGCGATGTCCGCTTCTCCTCCGATAGCGACCGAGTCGCTACGTTGCACCGAGTGACGCGACGGGTCATGTGTGGACGGCTCCGCGTTGGCAAGGAGAATCTTCACGTCGCAGGCCTGGTCGGTGCAGCCATGTGTTCGGCCTTTGAGTGCGGTTCACATGAGCGCTGGCCATAATGCTCTCCGCGGATCAGGTCCCGGTCAAAGCTCGCATTCGAGAATGCAATGGCCCAAGTGGGTTGTCCTACTCGCCGGATCGACCGGCGCTGCCCGCGGATACTTGCAGCATTTTCGATCAAGCGCGTTCCACCAGCCGCTCGAAGCCTGGAATCACTCTGCCATAGATAGGCGTTCGATGAAGGAAAGGACGGCGGCTGAGAAGTGATCGTTGCGATCGCCCGCCACCATATGCCGCGCACCGATGACATCGACGTAATCGGCGTGCGGTACAAGCTCGAGAAATTCTTTGGCATGCGCCTCTTTCACGAGCTCCGAGGATCCGCCGCGCACAAGCAGGGCGGGGATCCGGATCCTGCGTGCAGCTTCGATCAACGACGCTTCGAGCCGCTCGCGGTTCGCTCCGGCCGCGCGCGGACCATTGAGGAAACGCGGATCCCAGTGCCAACGCCAGCGGCCATCGGGCGACAGCCGAAGATTCTTTTTCAACCCCTCATTGTTCTTCGGCCGAGGCCGCTGCGGTAGATAGTCGGAGACCGCCTGCGCGGCCTCGGCGATCGACGCAAATCCTTCATCGGCGTGTGCGTGCATGAAGCCAAGAACCTTTGCCACGCCGGTTTGGTCCACGCGCGGGGTGATGTCGACAAGCACCAACGCGGAGAAGACATGAGCGCCATTGTCGCGTTCGGACTCGCCTTCAGCTAGAAGCGAGGCGATGCCGCCGAGCGAAGCACCGATTGCGATCGGCATTGCGCCCGAGCGGCGGGCAAGTTCGGCGGCAACGACTTTCACATCCGCTGCAAAATCCGAGAAGTCGTAGGCGCCGATCGCAACCCAGTCCGAGTCGCCATGACCCCGTTGATCGAGCGCATAAGCCGTATGTCCTTTGCGCGCGATCTCCTGCGCTGTTTTGCGCCAGGCATGACGGGTCTGACCGCCGCCGTGCAGCAACAGAACGGGCGAGCCGCTGCCATCGAACACGTCGGCGACAAGTCTATTGCCGGCAGCACCGATGAAGGTCGCGGTGGCGGGTATGGGGTGCTGCGTCATGGCCACTCGTTGCGAAAGCTCACTACCGCTTTACGGCAATGGACCGTCGCTGACTGCTCCGGAATTGCTGTCCCGGCGTCGATGTGCGGCTGCGATTGAGGAGGCGCCATGCACGCAATGAAGTCAGCCGCTGGGGTGAAATTGACCCTCTACAGAAGATCTGGCACGCATGAATTGGCATCTGTTCAATCTTCGCCGTTTCGGCATGTCTCGTGCCTGACCCGTCGAATTCGGCGTCAGGGAGCGCCCACGATGGCCGGTAATTCTGCCAGCGACTTAATTTCCCGATCAGGAGCGCCTGGCAACCGTTCCGGCCGTTGCCCATAACGATTGCACCATATTGCTTTCATCCCGAAGGCTGATGCGGCGTAAGCATCCCAGGCGTTTGACGACTGGAATGCGATCGCGGAAGTCGGAATGCCAAGTCGATCCACAGCAAGCTGATAGACCTTTGGGTGCGGTTTATAGACCCCAACATCTTCGACCGAGAATAAGGAATCAAGTAGTGGGTTCAGCTTTGCCGCTTTAACGACGGCATCAAGCATTTGTGGGGAGCCATTTGAGAGGATCGCGGTCTGCATGCCAGCCGCCTTCAGCCGCTTGAGCACGTCCGCAACTTCCGGAAATGGATCAAGCGTCAGATAAAGCGTCATCAATCGATTGCGAAGGCCAAGCTTGTTGATCCCCAGCGTTTCCATTGAATAGTCAAGCGCATCGCCGGTAACTTGCCAGAAATCTGCATGCCGTCCCTGGACCGCACGGAGCCACGTGTATTGCAACTGCTTATTACGCCAAAGGGCCGTCAGCTTGTCGATGTCGTCACCTAAGACATCCCGACATTTTCTGGCGGCTGAGGCAAAGTCGAATAGTGTGCCGTAGGCGTCGAACACGCAAGCTCTGACATCGCTGATTGGCTGCATACCAACTCCCATCGTCATCGAGATGAGTATCCTTAAAGCCTTGGTGTTCGATCTAAAAGCGTGTGGTCAGATCCGTCAACTACTGAGCGATGCTCCGGCCAGCGGTGTTTCGATTGATTTATCGAGATCGGTTAGCACAAGGCCGGCCTTGGCTGTACGGCCCGCTGACATGAGACGGTTGCGACAACCGGTCATCGCTTCACGGGATAGGACGATTGGAAGAATAGGCAATACGCAAGGCGAAAGCACCACCCTATGACATTTCGTTGCAGGGAGCGGGCGCCGTCCACCACATCATCACCAGACTATCGCGCTTCAAAAAAATCACGTCCGCCGGAAGGCCAGTCGGGGTCTATCAGCCTCAAAATAAGGCAGCGCTCACATAATGGCTCACGACGCCCCTACGCGCGATCATCAAGCACGACAAGCCCTCGCACCACGCAACTAAGGACTTTCGCGCCAAAGTTTAGTGGGCTAGGTCATGAAATAGCATTGTCGTTTTCCTGCGGTAATGCGAGAGTTTGCGGGTCAATTTGGAGCAAATAGCCATACGCCGATGACCCTCTCCCAGGACGATCTGCGGCATATCCTCGCGATTGCGCGGGCATGGAACCAGGCCGTTGCGGCTCGGCGGTTTCCTTTGGACTATCCGACTTGCGGGCGTCGCCCGCGGGCGAGCGTTGCGCTTCACTGCTACGCCAGATTCTACAAATAGCGGCGGAGCGAACTCGTGCTGTCAACGGATATCAGCTTGGACACTCTGCCCAAACTTCTAACTCACAATGCCAGCGCAATCGGTAAGCGACCCGCAATCCGCCATAAGGATCTTGGGATCTGGCAGACCTGGACGTGGGTGGAGACGCTCGAGGAGGTCAGAGCCTTCTCGGTAGGACTCTCTGAACTCGGATTACGACGCGGCGACAAGTTCGCGATCATCGGCGGCAATCGCCCGAAGCTCTATTGGGCGATCTGCGCCGGCCAGGCGCTCGGCGCCGTGCCGGTGCCAGTCTATGCCGACGCCGTGGCCGAGGAGATGGCGTACGTCTTGGCGCACGCCGAGGTGACACTTGCCGTGGTCCAGGACCAGGAGCAGGTCGACAAGATCGCCGCGATCTCCGATCGGCTGCCGCAGCTCGGCCGTGTCGTCTATGACGAGTCCCGCGGCCTGAGGGACTACGACCATAGCCGCTTGGCCGCGTTCGAAGACGTGCAACGCATCGGCCGCAAGAGGATCGCGAGCGATCCCGACTGCCTGCGGCGTTGGGAAGCCGGCGTCGCCGAGGGCCAGGGCAACGATCTCGCTATCATTCTCTATACGTCGGGAACGACCGGCCGCCCCAAAGGCGTGATGCTGACCCACAAGAATACGATCGTCTCCGCGCGCAATGCGAATGCCTTCGACCAGCTAGGGCCAGACGAGGAGGTAATCGCTTATCTACCGCTCGCTTGGATCGGCGATCACATTTTCTCATACGTCCAATCCTATGTCGCGGGCTATTGCGTCAATTGCCCGGAGACCCCGGATACCGTCGTTGAGGACCGGCGCGAGATCGGCACAACCTACGCATTCGCGCCACCGCGAGTCTACGAAAACCTCCTGACACTGACCATGGTGCGGATGGCAGATGCTAGCGCGCTCAATCGCAAGCTGTTCGATTTTTTTATCGCAGTCGCGCGGCGCTGGGGCGAGAAAATCCTCAATCGCGAGAAGGTGCCGCTGACCGCCCGCCTGCTATACGGGCTTGGAAACCTGCTCGTCTACGGGCCGCTAAAGAATCGCTTCGGCCTTTCGCGTATTCGCGTTGCCTATACCGCGGGCGAGGCGATTGGCCCAGAAATCTTCCGCTTCTATCGCGCGCTTGGCATCAACTTGAAGCAGCTCTACGGGCAGACCGAGGCGGCGGTCTACATCACCGCGCAACCGGACGGTGAGGTAGACGCCAACACCGTGGGCAAGGCTTCGCCCGATGTTGAGGTCAAGATCTCGGCCAGCGGCGAGGTTCTCTTTCGCTCTCCCGGCGCGTTTGTTGGATACTACAAGGATCCGGACAAGACCGCCGAGGTGCGCACGCCGGACGGCTGGGTGCACACCGGTGACGCCGGGTTCCTCGACCCAAGAACCGGCCATTTGCGGATCATCGATCGGGCAAAAGACGTCGGTCGCCTCAACGATGGCACGCTGTTCGCACCGAAATTCATCGAGAATAAGCTTAAGTTCTACCCGAACATCCGGGAGGCGGTGGCGATCGGCGCCAGTCGCGATTTTGTCTGCGTCATGGTCAACATTGACCTGACGGCGGTAGGCAGCTGGGCCGAGCGGAACAACGTTATCTACGGCTCGTATCAGGAACTCGCCGGCCATCAGCTCGTCTACGACATGATCGCGCAACACATCGATGAGGTGAACCGATCGCTTGCGGAAGAAAAGATCATGGCGGGCGCACAAATCCGGCGTTTCCTCGTGCTGCACAAGGAGTTCGATCCGGATGACGGCGAACTCACGCGTACGCAAAAGATCCGACGCGGATTTATCACCCAGCAATACGCTCCCCTGGTCGAGGCGCTATATAACGGCGCGACCGCGGCAGAAATCTCCAATCAGGTTACCTTCGAGGATGGCCACAAGGGCGCGATCACGGCGCGCCTAGCAATCAGCGACATACGACCTTATGCGGCACAGCCGGTGAAGGTGGAGCGCGCGGCATGAGAGCGCCCTTCTCGCGCGAGGTGGGGCGCGGCGACGTGTTGCTCGCGGTCGAGAATGTCTCACTGGCGTTCGGGGGCGTGCAAGCGCTGACCGATGTCTCGTTCGACATCTGCAGGGGCGAGATTTGCGCCATCATCGGGCCTAACGGCGCCGGCAAGACGTCCATGCTCAACGTCATCAATGGCTTCTATCAACCGCAATCAGGACGCATCACGTTCAAGGGCGAGCAGCGGACGGCCATGCGGCCACACGCGGCGGCGCAGGGCGGTATAGCGCGCACGTTCCAGAACCTAGCGCTATTCAGAGGCATGACCACCCTCGACAACATCATGGCCGGCCGTGCGCTCAAGATGCGATGCGGATTCTTCTGGCAGCTTATCCGCCATGGTCCAGCGCTCAAGGAAGAGGTTGAGCACCGGCGCCGGGTCGAGGAGATCATCGACTTTCTCGAAATCGCGCCAATCCGCAAGATCCAGGTCGGGCGTCTCCCGTATGGCCTGCAGAAACGGGTGGAACTCGGTCGCGCGCTCGCCATGGAGCCCGACCTGCTGTTGCTCGACGAACCGATGGCCGGCATGAATCTCGAGGAAAAGGAGGACATGTCACGGTTCATTTTGGTCGTGAACCAGCAGTATGGCACGACCATCGCGTTGATCGAGCACGACATGGGCGTGGTCATGGACCTTTCCGATCGCGTGGTCGTGCTCGATTACGGCCGCAAGATCGCCGACGCTACGCCGGATGAGGTTAAGCGCGACGAAGGCGTAATCCACGCCTATCTCGGCGAGCCGTAGGTGTCGAGCGCATGAACGTGAGCACAGGACCAACTGCACGCTGTCGCGGCGGCATGCAGCGGGCAGGCACGACAGGATAGGTCGCGCATGGATATGCTCTACAAGATCATCATCGATCCATTCGTGCAGATGGGCACGGCACCAGACCTTCTGGTACAGACCCTGTGGGACGGCCTAGTCGCCGGCGTACTCTACGCCCTGATCGCGCTCGGATTTGTCCTCATCTTCAAGGCGTCTGGCGTGTTCAATTTCGCGCAAGGAATCATGGTCGTTTTCGCCGCGCTCACGCTGGTGGGCCTGCACGAGCATGGCGTGCCCGCCTTTGTCGCGCTGGGTCTCACCATCGTCGTCATGTTCGTGTTGGCGTTCGGAGTCGAGCGTCTGGTGCTGAGGCCGCTGGTCAACCAATCGGACATCATCCTGTTCATGGCCACTTTCGGCCTCACCTATTTCCTCATCGGGTTCGGCCAGCTGGTGTTTGGCGGCAATCCCAAGGTGATGATCGCGAACGAGCTCTACCTCCCGAGCGGAGCGATTGAATTCAAAGGGCTTGGGGGGTTCGTTTCGCTGCAGAAAATCGATATCGCTGCCGTGATCATCGCCTCGATCATGGTTGCGGTGCTGGCAATCTTCTTTCAGCGGACCCGTATCGGGCGTGCGCTGCGCGCAGTCGCTGACAGCCATCAGGCCGCGTTGTCGGTCGGCATCTCGCTCGAACAGATCTGGGTGATCGTGTGGTTTGCCGCCGGCGTGGTCGCTCTTGCCACCGGCATCATGTGGGGGGCCCGCTCAGACGTTTCCTTCGCGCTGCAGATCACCGCCCTCAAGGCGCTGCCGGTGCTCATCCTCGGCGGCCTCACCTCGATCCCAGGCGCCATCGTCGGCGGGCTGATCATCGGGGTCGGCGAGAAACTCGGCGAATTCTATTGGGGACCGCTGCTCGGCGGCGGGATCGAGAGCTGGTTCGCCTATGTGATCGCGCTCGGATTTTTGGTGTTCCGACCGCAGGGCCTGTTCGGCGAAAAGCTCATCGAGCGGATTTGACGATGCTCTATCGCGAGGTTGGCCAGTATAAGACGAACTACGCCGCCGATATGGCGATATTCCCGATACTGCAGGACCGGATCGTAATGGCGATTATCCTCGTGATCGCCTTCATCCTCATCCCGCTTGTCGGCAACGACTTCCTGCTTAACGCGGTCATGATCCCGTTCCTCATCTTCTCGCTCGCCGCGATCGGGCTCAATCTGCTCACCGGCTATTGCGGGCAACTTTCACTCGGCACAGGCGCGTTCATGGGTGTCGGCGCTTATGCCTGCCTGAAGCTGACGACTAGCTTCCCGCAGGCGAACGTCGTCATCTGGATTCTCGCGTCAGGGCTCTTCTCCGCCGCCGTCGGCGCGCTATTTGGCCTGCCGTCGCTGCGCATCAAAGGTCTCTATCTGGCGGTAGCGACGCTGGCCGCGCAATTTTTCCTGGAATGGTGCTTCATTCGCATGCCTTGGCTCTATAACTACAGCGTCTCGGGAGCAATCGAAGTGCCGCTGCGCACGCTCATGGGGGTTCCGGTCACCGGGCCGACCGCAGCGTCGCTGACGCGCTATCTGATCGTGCTGAGCATCGTAGTCACGATGACCTGGATCGCCTCGAATCTGGTCCACGGCCGTATTGGCCGGACGTGGATGGCGGTTCGCGACATGGACCTTGCCGCTGAGCTGATCGGGATAAAGTTGTTGCGCACCAAGTTGCTCGCCTTCGCCGTCTCCTCGTTCTATTGCGGGGTGGCCGGCGCGATGATGGTGTTTCTGTGGTATGGCGGCGCCGAAGCTGACGCTTTTGCCATCGACCAGAGCTTTCTGGTGCTATTCATGGTGATCATCGGCGGACTCGGATCTCTGATCGGGTCGTTTTTCGGCGCTGCCCTGATCTATATATTGCCGATTGCGCTGCGGGCGATCCCCGAGGCGTTCGGCCTGCCGCTCCGCCCGGCAACCGCCGAGCAGCTGACATTTGTGATTGTCGGGATGTTGATCATCGTGTTCCTGGTGCTCGAGCCCAATGGGCTCGCGCGGCTCTGGCAGATTGGCAAGCAGAAGTTAAGGGTGTGGCCCTTTCCTTACTGATGGTGCACACTCCAGCACACGTCCCGCTCCGGCAGACTGGCCGGCGGGGCCCCTCGTTTCCGCAGACGAGTTCGAGGGCCATAATCACGTCGGCTCAACGCCAACGCAAACAAGGGAGAACGGCCATGCGTCTGAAGCATCTTGCTCTCGGCCTGACGGTAGTGACGGCGGTGCCGGCCGCGGTCACCATAGCGCAGGCAGAGGATGGAATTTTCGTTCCGCTATTCACCTATCGGACCGGGCCCTATGCCGGGTCGGGGATACCCGTCGCCAACGGTATGACGGACTATCTCAATATGCTCAACGAGCGTGACGGCGGCATCGGCGGCGTTCGGCTCATCGTCGAAGAGTGCGAGACCGGCTACGACACCAAGAAGGGCGTCGAATGCTACGAATCCGTCAAGGGCCGCAACCCCGTGGTCATCGGCCCCTATTCGACCGGAATCACGCTGCAGTTGATCCCCAAGGCAGCGGTCGACAAGATCCCGATATTGTCGATGGCCTACGGCTTATCAGCTTCGGCCGACGGCAACCTGTTCCCGTGGATCTTCAATCCGCCCGCCACCTATTGGGACGGTGCGTCGGCATTCATCCGGCACGTTGCCGACGTCGAAGGCGGCTTCGACAAGCTCAAGGGCAAAACAATCGGCATGGTTTATCTCGACGCGCCCTACGGCAAGGAGCCCATCCCGCTGCTCCAAGACCTTGCGAAGGATTATGGCTTCGAGCTCAAGCTTTATCCCGTTCCCGGCTCGGAGATGCAGAACCAGACCTCGCTCTGGCTCAACGTGCGGCGCGACCGGCCCAACTGGATCTATCTGCAAGGCTGGGGTGCCATGAACCCGACCGCGGTCAAAGAAGCGGGCAAGATCGGCTTCCCCATGAACCGGCTGGTCGGCGTATGGTGGTCGGGTAGCGACGACGATGCGCGTCCGGCGGGCGCCGAGGCCAAGGGCTACAGTTCTCTCGACCTCAACGCAGTCGGCCAAAACTTTCCGGTGATCCAGGACATCCTCAAATACGTGGTCGACAAGGGCAAGAGTCAGGTCACATCGAAGGACAAGGTCGGCGAGAACTTTTATAACCGCGCCGTTCTCAATGCGGTCCTCATTGCTGAGGCGATCCGCTCGGCTCAGCAGTTGACCGGCAAGAAGCAGGTCACCGGCGAAGACGTACGCCGAGGCTTCGAAACACTCAACATCACCGACGCGCGCTGGAAAGAGCTCGGTATGGAAGGTTTTGCCGCACCGATCAATTTGAGCTGCTCCGACCACAACGGACACCACGGCATCTATCTCGCCGAATGGGATGGAACGAAGTGGACCAGAGCGTCCGGCTGGATCGAGCCGATCAAGGACAAGGTCCAACCGCTGATCGAGAGCGCGGCCAAGGAGTACGCGGCCGCCAACCCTGGTTGGCCCAAGCGAACCGAGCCTTGCGACAAGTCGTCGTGAGGTAACGTCGCCCCGCTTGCGGGAGAGGCTGCGGGTCGCCGAAGGCGTAAAGCGGATGAGGGGCTCAGGTATCAGCGAGCCCGTCATCCGTTTCTCTGCTGCGGCGGGGAAGCGATCTCTTGCAGCTTGCGGGAGAGGTTGGGAAGGGAACGGCCATGACCGCCGTCACGCCGATCGGGTCCGCGCCAGCGGCAACTGCAAGTACCGCGACAATCCTCTCACTCAACAATATCGAGGTGGTCTACGATCACGTCATCCTCGTGCTCAAGGGTGTATCGCTCGCGGTGCCGAGCGGCGGCATCGTGGCACTCCTCGGCGCGAACGGGGCGGGCAAGTCGACTACGCTCAAGGCTATCTCCAATCTGCTTCATTCCGAGCGCGGCGAAGTAACCAAGGGCGCGATCGATTTCGACGGCGCCGAGGTGCAGGCGCTCTCGCCGAACGAAGTGGTGCGGCGCGGCTGCATCCAGGTGATGCAGGGCCGACATTGTTTCGGCCATCTGAGCATTGAGGAGAACCTACTCACGGGAGCGTTCACCCGCCGCGACGGCACAGCCGCGATCCGCGCCGATCTCGACAAGGTCTACGGTTATTTTCCAGGACTCGCCGAACGGCGGTACGCGATGGCGGGGTACACGTCCGGCGGCGAACAGCAGATGTGTGCGATCGGCCGAGCGCTGATGTCCCGCCCGAAGTTGATCCTGCTCGATGAGCCCTCGATGGGATTAGCGCCGCAGCTCGTGGAGGAGATTTTCGCGATCATGCACAGTCTCAACCAGACCGAAGGCGTATCGTTCCTGCTGGCGGAGCAGAACGCCAACTTGGCTCTCAAATATGCCGGCTACGGCTACGTGCTCGAGAACGGACGCATCGTACTGGATGGGGCGGCTGCCACGCTGCGCGAGAACGAGGACGTCAGGGAGTTCTATCTCGGAGTCGCCGAAGGTAAGCGCAAGTCGTTCCGCGAAGGCAAACACTATAAGCGGCGCAAGCGCTGGTTGGCGTGATCACTTTGCCAGAAAATGCCCCGAGCAACGGCCATTCAATATGATGCACAATTTTTACGATGCGCTCGACACAAGCCATCCAGATGAACGCGAACGCGAGCTATTCAAACGGTTGCCGGGCGTAGTTGCGCGGGCGCTGGGCGCGCCGGGCTGGGCGAAGCATCTGCACGGCATCGATCCCATGAAAGTCGATTCGCGCGCGATTCTGGCCAAGCTGCCGATCATGCGCAAATCCGATCTGGCGGCGTTGCAAAGACAGGCTCCGCCGTTCGGCGACCTCAATGTCATGCCGCCTGGCAAGGCCCGTCGGCTTTTCATGTCGCCAGGGCCGATATTCGAGCCGCAAGGACATGGCGACGATCCCTGGGGAACCGCGCGTACGCTCCATGCCGCTGGGTTTCGCGCCGGCGACGTCGTGCACAATGCCTTCTCTTATCATCTAACGCCGGGCGGCTTCATGCTGGAATCCGGGGCAATTGCGCTCGGCTGCGCCGTCATTCCGGCCGGTGTCGGCAATACCGAACAACAGCTGGAGGCGATCGCACAGTTCAAGCCGGTCGGCTATATCGGCACGCCGGATTTTCTGAAAATCCTGCTCGATACGGCGGAGAAATCCGGCAAGGACGCGACCTCGCTCGGGCGCGGCCTTGTGTCCGGAGCCGCGCTGCCGATTTCGCTGCGGCAGGAATTTTCCAGGCGCGGCGTCGCGGTGCTACAGTGTTACGCCACTGCCGAATTGGGCGTCATTGCCTATGAGACGCCGGCGCGCGAAGGAATGATCGTGAACGAAAGCGTGATTGTGGAAATCGTGCGCCCGGGAACCGGAGATCCGATGCGCGAGGGAGACGTGGGCGAGGTCGTCGTCACGTCGTTCAATCCCGATTATCCCATGATCCGGCTCGCCACTGGCGATCTCTCCGCCGTTATGCCGGGGGTCTCGCCGTGTGGGCGCACCAATATGCGCATCACGGGTTGGATGGGCAGGGCCGACCAGACCGTCAAGGTCAAAGGCTTGTTCGTGCATCCGGGACAGGTGGCCGAGGTGGCGAAGCGGCATCCAGAACTGGCGCGGGTGCGGCTCGCGGTCACGCGCGAGGCCGAACAGGATGTGATGACTTTGATGGCGGAAAGCGTCCTTCACGTTGGGCTTGACGATGCAGTGGCCGCGACGCTACAGGCGGTGACCAACCTCAAAGGCCGTGTCGAGTTCGTGGTGCCCGGCACGCTGCCAAACGACGGCAAGCTGATCGTGGATGAGCGCAAATCATAAAGCGCACCAGCAACCAAACCGCACAACCAGCATCAAGGCCGAGTAGGGCAGCCCGCTCGCGGGCCGCAATCCACATTCTCCGCTGGGTGAACACTGCTTTTCCAAAGCAGCCAACGTCACGGGCGAATGAACTTTCGCACTGCGGTAATTAGCGGTGGCAAAATGACGCTTTGGGTCATTCGCGTCAATTTTGCCATGTCGGGGCGATGTCCGCTAAGCCCCGGAGAGCGATCGCAATAGCCGACATGCGTGCCGATCGAGCATGGTCATCCATCGTTGATAATGGAGGATTGCGACCATGCACGAGAACGAAATCGCGGCTGCAGCCGCCCCGAAGCGGATTCCTTGGAACAAGGGCAAACTGGTCGGAGCCAGACCGCCCCTACGGCAAAAGCATGTCTGGGCCATACGAACCATGCTGCAGATGGAGCGGCAAGTGCGAGAGCTGGCGCTGTTCAATCTCGCCATCGACAGCAAACTGCGTGGGTGCGATCTGGTCGCCATCCGGGTCGATGATGTTGCCCCCAATGGCTATGCAATCGAACGGACTTCTGTGCGTCAGAGAAAGACCGGGCGTCCGGTACGCTTCGAGCTATCCGAGCAGACCCGGCAGGCGATTGATGAATACCTGGCGGCCACCGACAAGAAGCCCGGCGAATACCTTTTCAAGGGGCTCCGGCCCGGGGAGAGCATGACCACCCGGCAGTATGCGCGCCTTCTAGCGGACTGGCTGGTCGGGATTGGTCTCGACCCACATGTCTACGGCACGCACTCGCTGCGGCGGACAAAGGCCACATTGATCTACCGCCGCACAGGCAATCTGCGCGCGGTTCAGCTTCTGCTCGGACACACGAAGATTGAGAGCACGGTACGATATCTGGGCATCGACATTGACGACGCTCTGGCGATATCGGAGCAGGTCGAAATCTAAGCAAACCGAACAAGGGGGGTGGTGCGGTTGCTCCGCCCTCCAGGCTCTACCATGTCGGCTTTGCCAGTCGCTATCGGGGAACAGCCGACATCGCGCCAAGTCATCGAAAACGTCGAAAATGACCCGAAGCGGCGCTTCGCCGACGTAAATTACCGCATTGCGAAAGGATTACTCGATCACCTCATTAGCGATCGCGAGCAGCTTGGTGGAATAGTGATCCTCATCCCATTTCCGATCATTGCGCTGTGGTTGTCCTCGCGCATGTGAAACAATACTCTGCTCGGAAAATGGAGGTTGACATGCTTCGCCCTGTACTCGCCGCAATAGCATTGACCCTGTTGGCCGCGATACCGTGTGCCCGCGCCGCCGGCATTGAGCAGCCGGAGGCGAACAAAAAGACGGTGGCCGCGTTCGAAGATGCCGCGCTCAATCAGAAGGATTTCGACGCGGCCTCAAAATACCTCGGACCGCGCTACACACAGCACAATCCAAACGCTGCCGATGGGCCGGAAGGCTTGAAGGGCTACATTGCGTTCCTGAAGGACAAGTTCCCGAACAACCACACCGAGATCAAGCGCATATTCGCCGATGGCGATTATGTAATCGTCCATGATCAAGCCGTGCGCGAGCCGGGCACACGCGGATTTGCCATTGTCAATATCTACAAGCTTGAGAACGGCAAGGTTGTCGAACATTGGGACGTCATTCAACCGATCCCCGAGAAGGCCGCAAACGACAACGGAATGTTCTAGGCCGTGCCGACAAGGTGCCGAATAGGACGGCTAATGTCCGCTTTTTTGCCCAAAGCGTCACTTAGTGCAGCGCGGCGATTCGGTCGCTTTCGGGGGTAAAGCGGAAATCCCAGCCCACCCGCGAAATGACGCGATTGACCCAACTGCGACATTCGCCGCCGGACTTTGCTGCAACGCAGCACGGATCGTGTGCAGCTAACGCCGCATTAACACAATGCATTGGATGGTCGCTATCAGAACAACGGCGCGGAGACATCGCAATGCTGCCCGAACTTCACATACCTCTAGACGACGAATCTTGTCCGGTAACCGATCAAATGCTGGGCGAGATGTATCGCGCCAGCGCGCATGGGCTGAACGAACTCATTGCGACCGTCTCGCCAACAGCAAGAGCTATGCTCGCTGTGTATTGCTACCGCCGCGCCCATCTTGCTTCGATCGGATTGGCGATCGCGGCAACCTGCAACGAGGACGATCTGACATCTTTGGGGGGCAACGCTGGTGCCATGCTGTTCGAGCGATCGAGGCAAGTCCCGAAGTCGTCGTCCATTGGTTCCCACGCAGGCGGCCGACGGAAGATTACACTGGCGACTATGTCACCTTGCGAGTTAAGCCCTATTGAGGAAGAGGAGGACTAGGGTTCAAGACGGAGTTTTTGTGATCTTTGTGTCAGATTCACTCCGTCGACCGAGCCGCCACAATTCTTGTAGGCCGCCTGTATGAGCGACCAAGACGACATTCTCGCCGCTAATGCTGCTTACTACGAGGCGTTTGCGAACGCAGATTTCGAAAAGATGAGCCGCATCTGGGCCGATCAAGATGTCACTTGCGTGCATCCGGGATGGCCGGCTCTCGTTGGCCGTCCGGCAATCCTTCAGTCGTACCGCAACATTTTCGGCAATCCGAACCAGGAACGAATTGAGGCACACGACGCCGTGGCCATGGTCTTCGGTGATGAGGGCCGGGTGATTTGCCTCGAACTGATCGGGGACGGCGCCCACGCGCTTGCCGCCACAAACTGGTTCAGGCGCGTCGGTGGTGCGTGGCGAATGATCCACCATCAGGCAAGCCCAATTGCCGTGACGACCAGTGAACGGGCGCCACAGCCCCGCGGCCGGAGGCTGAACTAAGTCCCTCCTCTAGTGGGCTCGCTATTTCGGTCGTTATTGGGGGCTTAGCGAACATGACGCATGAGGCTGAGATGGTCGAGAATGACCCACACCAGACCTCGGCCGCCACATTCTGCTGTGATGCACAACGTCGCGGTTGGCTGCTAAGATTTACGTCTCGACCTGAGGGCTAAGGCATGAGGCGGCGGGAGTTCATATCGCTTATCGGTGGCGCAGCAGCAACGTGGCCGCTCGCTGCGCGTGCGCAGCAACCGGCGATGCCGGTGATCGGATTCCTCAGGAGCACATCAGCCAATGCTTCGGCCAACCTCGTGGCGGCATTGCGACGCGGCCTCGCTGAAGCCGGCTATACAGAGGGACAAAACCTCGCGATCGAATTCCGCTGGGCGGAGAATCAAGGGGAGCGACTGCCGGGATTGGTGGCCGATCTCATTCGCGATCGGTGCGCCGTAATCATAGCCGCTGGCGACGTTGAGGCGCACGCCGCCAAGGCGGCGACCAGCTCGATACCCATCGTGTTTGCTACCGGCGCAGACCCGCCTCAACCGGCCTGGAGGCAATCTCACCGGCATTTCTTTCTACAACAGCGCTGACCTGCTTTCGAAGCAATTGCAGTTCCTACGCGACGTCGTGCCGAGCGTAGCCATGATTGGCCTGCTCGTGAACCCGAACAGTGATTTTGCCGATGTCGAGTCGCAGCAAAGAGCCGCGCAAGCGGCGGCGCATGCCCTTGGGCAGCAGATTCTCACCGTGAACGCCAGCAGCGAACGCGATTTCGACACGGCCTTCGCGACCCTTGCCCAACAGCGGGCCGGCGCGCTGCTCATCGCGGGCAACGCGCTCTTCACCGGTCAACGCGATCGACTGGTCGCGCTGGCGGCGCGGTATGCATTGCCTACCATTTGTCCTCTGCGCGAGTTCGTCGCCGCCGGCTGTATGATGAGCTACAGTGGGAGCCTTACGGACGCGTATCGACAGGTCGGCGTCTACGCTGGCCGCATCCTCAGGGGCGAGAAGCCCGCCGACTTGCCGGTTACGCTGCCGACCAAGTTTGAGCTTGTAATCAATCTGAAGACCGTCAAGGCCCTGGGGCTCGCTGTGCCGGACAAGCTGCTCGTTGCCGCCGACGAGGTGATCGAGTGAGGCGACGCGAGTTCATCACGGTTTTGAGTGGCGCGGCGGCTTCTTGGCCGCTCGCGGCGCGCGCGCAGCAGTCGACAATGCCGGTGGTCCGCGTCTTCCATCCGGGTTCGCCCGGCACCAGTGGCTATACCCTCGAAGGGTTGCGCCGCGGCCTCGCGGAAGCGGGCTATGTCGAAGGCCGCAATGTGACGCTCGAATACCGCTGGGCTGACGGCCACTACGATCGGCTGCCCGGGCTGGTGGCCGACCTCGTCGGCCGGCGGGTCGACGTCATTGCCGCCTGTGGCTCCTCCGCCCCCGGCTTGGCCGCTAAAGCGGCAACCTCCACGATTCCCATCGTTTTCCAGACCGGCGCCGACCCTGTCGCGGACGGTCTTGTTGCCAGCATGAACCGGCCTGGCGGAAATATCACGGGCGTCAGCCGGATGACCGTTTTGCTCGATCCCAAGCGCATCGAGCTGTTGCACGACGTCGTGCCCAAGGCGAACGTCTTCGCCGTTCTGGTGAACCGCGACAGCGCCCGCGCCGACTTCGTGATCGAGCAGTTTCTGAAAGCGGCGCGGGCGCTCGGACTCGGTGTCGTCACCGTGAAAGTGGGCGCCGAGAACGAGCTGGACGGCGCCTTCGCCACAATGGCGCAACAACACGCCGACGCGTTGCTCGTCGGCAACGATCCTGCGATGGAGCGGTGGCGGGGCAAAATTGTCGCGCTGACAAAACAACACTCGGTTCCCGCGATCTTCAATAACCGCTCCTATGTCTCGGCCGGCGGGCTCATGAGCTACGATTCCAGCATCGTCGACTCTTTTCGCCAAGTCGGCGACTATATCGGCCGGATTCTCAAGGGCGACAAGCCGGGTGACCTGCCCATCCAGCAGCCGACTAAGTTCGATCTCGTCATCAACCTAAAAACCGCCAAGGCGCTTGGCCTGACAGTCCCGCAGTCGCTGCTCGCCACCGCCGACGAGGTGATCGAATGAGGCGTCGCGAGTTCATCAAGTGCATTGCAGCTGGCACGATCGTCAATTGGACGCTTGATGCCGTTGCTGCCGGAACGCCGCATCCGCACATCGGCTTTCTGAGCATTAGCTCGTCGGAATTTGACGTGCCGAATCTGGCCGCATTCCGCGATGGCTTGCAGCGCTTGGGTTACACCGAAAATCAAAACTACGAGATGGACTCTCGCTGGTCGGGCGGCGACATGAACAAGCTGACGATACTTGGGCGGGAGCTGTTGCAGTCAAACCCTAAAGTGGTGGTCGCGAGCGCGATCAGCCCGACGAGAGCGCTCAAACGGCTTGCTCCTACTCTCCCTATCGTTTGTCCGACATTCGGAGACAGCTTCGTCCCAGACCTGGCTGCGAGCTTCGCGCATCCGGGCGGGAGCGTAACGGGCGTCGCATCGATCGTCGAGGGCATGGAAGGGAAGATTGCGGAGCTCGTGCTCGATGCCATTCCCGCTACAACAAAAATAGGGTTGCTGGTCAATCCTGCTGGGGCTTCAACGCCGGAAAACGAGCGGCAAATTCGATCCGTGACACAGGCGCGCGGCGTAGAGCTGCGGGTGGAAAATGTCGCCAAGCCCGACGACATTGACGAAGCCGTTAAACACTTGAACGCCGAAATGGTGCAGGCGGTAATCGTACCGGCCAATGGTCTTGTGAACGCTCGGCTCAAACATATTGTCGAGCTCGCGCTCTCGGTGCGATTACCGTTGTTCTTTTCGCAAAGTTATGGCGTTGAAATCGGCGGCTTGGCGAGTTACGGGGTCAATCCTGCTGAGAACTTTCGGATCGCAGCGTCATTTGTCGACAAGATTCTTAAGGGCGCCGCGCCCGGGGACTTGCCCATTGAGTTTCCGACCAAGCTCGAATTCGCCATCAATCTCAAGACCGCCCGAGCGCTAAGCCTCACCTTGGGCGCATCTCTGGTCGATCGCGCGGACAAGGTGATCGAATAGCCGTATTTGCTGCGGCGCGGAATGTCTGAGTCTGGCCCATTTCGACACGTCGGTCTCCTGAATTGCTGCTCCGCAAAATCATAGTTGAACCCCATTTCGACGGCCGGGAAACCCTGCTGTAATTGTCGCCCAGCAGGGGGATTCGGATGGCCGCGCCAGAAGAAATCAACGCCGACATGCTTGCCTTTTGGAACGGGAAAGGCGGCGATATATGGGTGGCTCGACAGGAGCACACCGACATCACGCTCGCGCCGGTGACGGACGCCTTGCTCGCCTTTGCCGCGCCGCGTGCCGGCGAACGGGTGGCCGATATCGGCTGTGGCTGTGGCGCGCCCACGCTGGAGTTTGCGCGCGCAGTGGGTCCCTCGGGCCGCGTGGCGGGGTTGGACATTTCAGGGTCGATGCTTGCTGAGGGTAAAAGGCGCGCGATCGCCGCCGGCATCGCCAATGTCGATTGGCGGCAGGCCGATCCCGCCACGGCCGGGCTGGACGAATACGATTTATTGATCTCGGCCTTCGGAGTGATGTTCTTCGGCGATCGGGTGGCGGCGTTCAGCAATATGCGTCGCGCTGCCGCTTCGGATGCGCGCATGGCGCTCGCGTGCTGGCGCACGCTGGCCGAAAACCCGTGGATGGAGGTGCCGATGACTGCAGCCGCGCAGCACCTGCCGCCGCGACCGAAAGCGGTCCCGAACGCTCCCGGAATGTTCGCCTTTGCCGATCGAGACCACGTGACCGAGGTGCTCACCGCGGCCGGCTGGACGCCGCCGCGCTTCGAAAAACTCGACATGGACCTTGATATCGCTGCCGGCCGGGGGCTGAAGGAGGCTGTGGTTCAGTCGACCCAAATCGGCGCCGTGAACAGTTGGCTGCGCAACCAGCCAGCAGAAGTCGTCTCGGCCGCCATTGGCTCCCTCAATGAGGCGCTCGCGCCCTATGCGGACGGTGCGAGCGTGCGACTGCCTGGCGCGATGTGGTTGATCAGCAGCACGGCTGCCTGAGCGAGCGCGGCTGCTAACCAGCTTTTTTTGCCGCGCGTGAGTCCGCCTTTGGCACGTTTCGACCGAGTGGAAGGTCGCACCTGCCGTCGTTAATGGGGGCGAAGCCGACATGGCCCAGACGGGTTAAATCGGTAGAAGTTGACCCACTGCGACATTTCAGGCGGATCATTTGCTGTGGTGCACAACCCAGTTTCCACTTTCGCCCATGTGGTAGAATGTAGTTTCCGTAGCGTGAGGGCGATCCATGCAGCGACGGTTAGTGCACAATTTCGCTATCGTTAGAGGAGGACCGTCCAAAGAAGTGATCTATGTCATATTTTAATGAAGGCGACGACACGCCAACCAAGATTGGAAGGATGATTGGAGATGCGATTTCGCTGGTGATTTACCTAGGTGTCGCGTGCCTGATGCTCTATGCAGCATTGTTACCGCTAATTCACTAGGGCTCTACTTTGCCAATGCCTCTCGCAGGAAAAGTCAAAGGGGCTCATCCGAAGCCGCAACCGATGTCAGACTCCTTCGACGAAGATCCTTTTGCCCCCGCCCACATCCGCGATCCGCGACCGGCTGCGCCGCCGTCGCTTCCCCTGATCGCCCAATACGGCTTGGCGCTCGTGTTCGTCGCGCTTGCGACCGGACTGGCTTTCTTGGTGCAGCCCCTAATCGCAGCGCCGAATGTCACCCTGATCTACGTCCTGCCGGTCATTATCTCAGCGACGCTGTTCGGCTGGGGACCGTCACTGCTGGCTGTGGCGGTGGGAGTCGTTGCTTTCGATTTCTTTTTCACCGAACCCTATTATTCGCTTACGATAACGAGCCCGTCCGATATTTGGGCGGCGGTGCTGCTCTTCATCATCGCCTCTCTCGTGACCTCCGTAGCGGCGGAATCCCGTCGGCGAGCGATGGAGGCCCGTGAAGCGGCCGAGCGGGCGGAGGCGCTACAAGCCTTGGCGCATACGGTTATCGAGGGCCGTTCGCAATCGCAAATCTTGCAGGCTGCGGCGACGGCTCTACATCGGATTTTCCGGGCGCCGGCAGCCATTCTGATGCAGAGCGAGGACCACATCGAGGCCGTGGCGACAGCGGGAAGCGCACAAATTACCGAGGCCGACCGGGATGCCGCGCGGGGCGCCCTTTCGTCACACGAAAGCACCCGAGGGGATACCTATCCATACGTGGGCGCCTATTTCGACTTCTGGCCTATCTCGACACCCGCCGGTTGCAACTGTGTCCTGGGCGTCGATTTTGCGCATGCGGCGCGTGAACGGCCGAATTCATCCGAGCAAATTATCGAGGTGATTGCGGCCTATGTTGCCGCGGCTTTTGCTCTGCGGGCGTAACTTCGTTCCGGCTTGCCTGATCCGGCTGGGATGTCGCTTTTGGCCCTTCTCGGAAGTCCGGCAGTGTCCGCTTTCACGCCGCCGCTCTTTTGGATAGTCGAAGATTTAGGGGTTTCCCTTCCCATCCTCTCCGTGGCACGCTGCGCAGCTCGACAGGTAGGCCGCTTTTCCCGCATCGACTCCTTGAGTCCGACCGGCTGCACTGAACCCAACGATCATGGTAGCAACCATTAGCCACTTGACTGCAGGCTTTGTCATTTTGAACTCTCCTCCGTAGTGGATAAGGCGCTTTCGCCGTTCGATGCAAATTGCCATTTGTCCTCGCCGTCGGTGGATTACGGCCAGTGCGCGTAGACGCAGGGAAGTTCTGAGGTGCCCTGCCAAATAACGGGATCTCATGGTGCCGAAAGCAGCTTTCCGAGCTGCTGAAGAAGCTCGCCGTAGTGCGCAAAGTTGCCAGAGGCATACTCCCGCTGCATCTCGCCGAATAGTGCACGTGCGCGCTCAAGAATTTCGCTGCTCGTTCCCGTGGCGGGCGCGCTGGCTGCGGCGGGTGTCGGCGCTGATGCACCGACGAGGAGGAGTTCGGCATCCGTGAGCGTGCTCGCCCAATCCAACTTGCGATCGTTGGGCAAAAGCTGCCCCAGTACCACGCGGGCAAGCATCGGGATCTTGGTCTGCTCCGCCTCGATATAGACTGGCTCGATCACGATAAGCTGGTTATCGACGAGCGGCAGCACAATGAGATTACCGCGAATGACCTGTGAACCGTGCTGATCCCACAGCGTGAGATCGCCGGAGAACCGGCTATCCGAGCTGATCCGAGATTCCACCTGTGCCGGGCCATCGATGAAGATCCCCTTAGGAAAGCGGAAGGCCACCATCTTCCCATAGTTCTCACCATCGGAGAGACCCGCTAGCCAACCCGCCATCTGATTCTTGCCGGCGACCGACAAGGGCAACATGAGCAGAAACTCCGGCTTGTCGGAATCGGGAAGCTGGGTGGTCACGAAATACGGCAGCATCGCAATCTCGGTGCCTCGATAAAGCTCGTGCGGGACCTCCCAGCGATCCTCACGATTGTAGAAGGTGGTTGGGTTAGTCATGTGATAGGTGCCGTACATCTCGGCCTGAACCGTGAAGATATCCTCCGGATAGCGAATATGCCGGCGCAAATTCTCCGGCATTTCACGCGCGTCCTTGAAAAGTTCGGGCAGCACCTGCCGATAGGCGTTGATGATCGGATCGTGCTGGTCGAAGACGTAGAACGTCACCGAGCCGTTATAGGCGTCGATCACCGCCTTGACGGAATTTCGCAGGTAGTTGTAGCCGCGGAAGGCGGCGAGCGATCCCTGATAGGCCTCGCTGTAAGGATAATTTTCCGACGTCGTATAGGCATCGAGAATGTAGGAATAATGGTCCGCATCCGCGACGATGTAGGGATCGCGATCAAAGCTCAGGAACGGGGCGAGCGTCTGGGCCCGCTCGACGATATTCCGGCGCAGCATCACCCGACTCTCTGGCGTGAAATACCCCGAGATGAAAAGCCGTGGGCCGTCGAATTCGCGGGCAATGACCAGCTTGCGCCACAAGTTAGAGAGCAGGATTCCTCCACTTCCCTGGTACACAGTCTCGGCATTGGCTTGGCCTTGTGGAAAATCGAATTCCTTCTCGGTCGTGTGCACATAAACACGGTCTTCGGTGAGCTCGCCGAAATAAATCTCGCCGCGGATCACCGAGAGATCTTTCTTGGCTTGGACCGGAATATCATGCGCCCAGAGGACCGGGTTGCCCCTGCTGTCAATCTCGTTTACCGGGACCGCGACGACGCCATAGCCGTGGGTGTATTTGAGCGCGAGATTGACCCAGACCTGAGCCGGCGCGGGAAGCCGCGTGACATCGAGTTCGCGCGCTGTAATCATAACCTGCCGCTCGGTGCCATCGATCAGATACCGATCGATATCGACACCGTGAAACGTGTAATAGGGCCGCAGGCCCTGGATTTGCTGTAGTTGCGGCTCAAGCGCACGCCAATCCCAGATGCGCGCGTCCTGCAGCGTCGCGGCATCTTTTGCCAAATCGGCGGCCGTCAACGGCGTCGCAGAGACTGCGAATTCTCGCTCTTCCACCGAGGGTCCCTCAAGGTTGAAGGCCTGGCGGGTGCCGGTGATGCTCCTGAGCAGATATGGCAGCTCCAACGTAATCTGGTTCGGCCCCACATAGAGATCCTCGATCCCGGTGGGAACCACGAATGCTGCCACGACGAGCAGCGCCAGCGCCGCGAACGGCGAGAGCCAATGCGATCGATGCATCAACAACCAAGCGCGAAATCGCGGAATGGCAGCCGCCAGCCCCAGGATCGACGCGGCCGCGAACAAACATACGATGATGACATCATATCCGGGTAGCCAGAAATTGACGTCGGCATAGGAGGCACCGGCCACGACTTGCGAATGTCCGTCCACAACGAGGTGATAGCGCGCCAAGAACTGTCGCGCCCCGAATGTAACGCACCAGAGCGAACCGAGAATCATGCCTTGCCGGACCCAAATCGCCGAAATCGCACGACTTTGCTCCGGTGTTGGAATGGCGACGCTTCGATGCGGGTGAGTGGCGCCGTAAGGGTTCGGACGATAGGCGAACGCAGCAGTTCCGCTGCGAGCCGCCATCCCAATGCCCATCCAAAGTGCACTCGCGACGAAAAGAATCCCGATGAAGATGTCGACGATGCGGTCATACAGCGGCAATGCCAACAAGTAGAAAGAAAGATCTTTGCCGAACACCGGATCGACCACGCCGGCCGAAGTGGCGCCGAGGAACCGGACGAGTGGTATCCAAAGCGGTGTTACGAAGAATCCGATTAAGGCAGCGAGCCCAAATCCTATGATCCATGGTGCACTCACCGGGACCACCGCATAGGACCGGCACAATACACGCAGGTGGATGCTGACAATCAGGCCGACCGAGAGAAAAACCACAAGAAAAATTGCGACGCGATATTCAAGCGAGAGCCAATAACGATGGCTTTGGCCCAGCTCTTCAAACCAGTAGTTTTCAAGCGAGATACCGAGCGCCGCTTCAAAGACGATGATCCCCAAAGCAGCAGCCAGGATGTAGGCGGCATCGCGATAGAGCCGGTGCACAAACGCAATTTGATTGCCACCTGCCCCTTGTGTCAGGGTGCGGACCAAAGGCAGCGCAGCCCACACGAGCATGAAAAGATAGATGACGTCGAACATCGGCCTATCCTTCAAAAGGTGAAGATCAAGACCTTTCGCGAGACATTTCGTCGGTACCGCAATTTTGTAGTCTGTTTTTATAGAACATCCTGTGCTCTAGACCCAAGTCTGTTCTCTGGTATAAGCTTAAGGAAGCGGTCTCGGGGGCTGCAGCGAGGCAGCGGATGCAAAGACGGGCATTCCTGTACGGGTTACTGGCAGCCGCGACGGCTGGGCCACAGCGCGCATTGGCGCAGCAGCCGAGAAAAATCCACAGAATTGGTGTTTTGTGGCACGGAGCAAGCGCTGAACAAGAAGCAATCTATTTGGCAGCACTGCGACAGGGGTTGGCTGATTTCGGCCTTGTGGAAGGTCAGAACATCGTTTTAGAAATGCGTTTCCCGGCGGAGCGGTATGAACGGTTCTTCGTCCTTGCGGACGAACTTGCCAAGCAAAATGAGGAGGTATTAGTTTGCGCAACAGCGATCGCTGCCGTCGCCTGCCATCGTGCGACAACGTCGATCCCAATTGTCGGCGTCAATGTCGCCGATCCGGTCGGACGAAAGCTGGTGGCCAGCCTTAACCGGCCCGGCGGAAACTTGACAGGCCTGTCAAATATGGCCGTCGAGCTGACGGGGAAGCGCATCGAACTCGCGAAAGAGCTGATTAAAGACCTGTCACGCGTGGCATTACTTGTAAATGCGGCAGATGAAATCGGTTCGCGCGCGTATATTGCAGAAGGGGATGCCGCCGGTTCTCGGCTTGGCGTGGCCGTTGTGCCGGTTGGAGTGCGGGACGTCAATGACCTGGAAGGTGCGATTTCAAAGATCAGTACAGACAACTTCCAAGCAATGGTCGTGACACACGACGGTTTGTTCTACGTGCAGCGAAAACGCCTCGCTGACTTGGCTATAGAAAGGCGACTGCCGACCATTGCGTTTGCTAGCGAGCAGTGGCAAGCCGGCGTGCTTGCAACCTATGGGCCGAACGTGCCTACCTTGTACCGACGCGCAGGCGCGTTCATTGACAAGATCCTCAAAGGGGAAAACCCCGCCGATCTTCCTGTTGAGCAACCCACGAAATTTGAGCTTCTTATCAATCTCAAGACCGCTAAGGCGATTGGTGTAACTGTTCCGCCGACGATTCTCACCCGTGCTGATGACGTGATCGAATCGTGATCGAATAGCGGCCAGTTTGCCACGCTGCACTTTGGTCGAAGCGGCCCTTTCGACCGTCCTGGCGGGTCACCGGTTTGGTCGTTATTGGGGAAAGAGCCAACATCAGGCTAGGGTGCCCAAAGGCTAGGTGATTGACCCGTTGCGGAAGTCAGGGCTGGTCGCAACTATTCGAGTGGTCGCTTCAAGACAGCGCCGCCTTAATCGAAGCGCGAAATTAAGTTCAGGAGAAACGCTATGCCGGTCTATGTGATTGCAGAGGTTGATGTGATTAACCCAGAAGCCATGGCACGAGAATTTACCGCCAAAAATCAACCAATCGTGCGAGCAGCCGGCGGCCGATATCTCACGGCTGGCGGCAAGACACTTGCCCTCGAAGGCGAGCCGCCGAAACGTATCGTGATCCACGTCTGGAACAATATGGACGAAGTCAAGGCGTGGTGGGATTCAGCGGAATCGAAGCAGGCGCGCGAGATTGGTGCCAGATACGGCAAGTTCCGGGTCTTCGCTGTCGAAGGGATGCCGCAATAGCTCGGGAGACCTCGATTTATTGAGCAGCCTGCACTTTTCTGGCAGGTCGCCAATTTGGTCGTTATTGGCTACCGAATCTCACGGGCGTACGCCGGCGCGCACCATAACGGTAACGAACAACAACTGTGCGCCGCAGCTACTGTGTGCCCGCCAAATTGGCGCTCTTGATGACCTTGGCCCAGCGCACGGTTTCCGACTTCACATAGTCGTCGAGTTGCTCCAGCGACTTATTGCCGAGCCCGATCATGCCGAGCTTCTCCAGGGGCGTCTTCATCTCCGGCGAGTGGACAGCGGCGTTCACGTCGTTGTTCAGCTTTTCGAGGATCGGCTTCGGCGTGCCGCCGGGCGCGAGCAGCATCTGCCAGGCAACGGTGTTCGGCCAAGACGGCAGGCCGACCTCGGCAAGCGGCTTGATGTCCGGGGCCGTCGAGAACACCCGATCGCTGGTGATGCCGAGGGCGCGGGCTTTGCCGGTCCTTATTTGCGGCAACATCGGCCCGAGGTCGACGAACAACACGTCGATCTGACCCGAGATCAGCGCCATGGTGGACGGCGCGCTACCTCGGTAGGGGACATGGGTCATCGTGATGCCGGTCAGGCTGCTGAACAACTCGGCGCAGAGATGATGGAACGCGCCGACGCCGCCGGAACCGTAGTTTAGCGGCTTGCCCTCGGCCGACCTCTTCTTGGCGAGCGCAATCAGCTCCGCCACGCTGTGCACCGGCAATGCCGGATTGACCGTGAGCACGAATGGCACTCCGGCCACCAGCGATACCGGCACCACGGTCTTCAAGGGCTCATAGGACAGATGTTGGAAGATGGTGGGGTTCATCGCCATGGTGCCGCTGGTGCCCTGCATCAGCGTGTAGCCGTCCGGCGTCGCATTGGCCGTAGCCGTCGCGGCGATCGTCGTGCCGCCGCCGGGCCGGTTCTCGATGACGAACGACTTGCCGTACTTCTTCTCAAGAATCTGCGCATAAGCGCGCGCCAGCAGGTCGGTGCCGCCGCCGGGAGCGAACGGCACCAGGATGATGGCGTTGCGCGTTGGATAATCTTCCGCGCGCGCCCCGAGTGGCATCGCCATCAGCGCCGCCAGCGCCAGCGCCACCGCCATCACCCGCCATCGGTTCACGACGATCTCTCCCTCAATAGCACGCCCCGCGGTTCTGCTGCCGTTCCTCGCAATGGCAAGCTTAGACGAAGAACCGGCAGATGCTAAGCGCACATAGGACCGCAGGCGGCGCGCCGGCTACGGCTATTGGTGGCGTCTCCGAAGTAGGAGGAGAATGACCATTACGGCGCACAGGGCAACCGCCGCGACGACGGTAAGCTGATCCAGCATGAGGGCGAGAATAGCACGCCGGGCCGCATCAGATTGTGACAAGCCGTCGCCTGCGATGGCTAATGGCCCCTTTTGAACCCCAGGGAACAAATCCCACAGCCAATCAGAGGCAGCGTAGCTTAATGCATCAGCGATAGTAGCGCAGCATAGAGCATCAAACCCGCGATACCTAAGTAAATCACCAGTGAGATAGCATCTCCAATCTGCCGGCACGCAGATGGTGGTGCGATCAATCAGGCCAGCTCATTTCGGCCTTTACTCTATGAGGTCCGGCAGCTTTGACGATGCTGGCGGCGAAGCGCCGCGTTTCAATGGGTCGGCTCCTCTTTCGTCAGCAAGATCGACAAGGCGCGCGAATGGTGGGCGCAGCGAATAGCACGAGTGGAAGCATTGCTGCCCATGAGATTAGCCAGGACATCAGCCAGTGGGATAAAAATTGGCCCTGACCTTTGAAAGGTGCGCTCGCAATCCCAGCTGCAATAAGAGACGGTAATCCAGCTTGAATGGTCCCAAAAACGAAGTGGCTGTATCGACGTGGAATGCCGAGCATAGGTTCTCCAACGCGGTCGGGCCTGCCTAGGTCTGATTCTGGCCCATGGGCCGAAAGGATCACTCGATCACCCCGTCGGCCGTGGCGAGCAGCCATTGCGGAATGGTCAGGCCGAGTGCCTAGTGGCCTTGAGGTTGATGACTAGCCGATAATTTGTCGGCGTCTGCATCGGCAAATCGGCCGGTTCTCACCTTCGGGGATGCGATCGCCGTAACCGGCGGCGCGCCGGAATAGGTCAGGTAGTTCTGTTCCGTAGGACATCAGGCCGCCATCACTTGGGATGAACATCCCCTGGGATTAGAATCGTAAAATAGCGCAATCCGGCTATTAGTGGAAAGCAGCAATGTCGATGAAGGCCTCCGTCAAATCCTCTGAGCCGTCGCTGATGAGCGTGCCAGCATTCTGGCCGATGGCAATGGCAACGGCGATGCTCAAAGCGAGTGTTGAGCTGTATGCCAAGAACCTGAAATTCGTCGAGGAAGAGATCAAGATTCATGACGATCTGAGACCTACGCTGGCGACGCCCAACCAAGCGCGTCTCGACCTGCGGACCATGGTGCTGCGCGAATACGGCAAGCCGGGCGGGCTTGCAACTCTCGTCGATGCGCCGCATGCCGGCCACACCGCGATGATCGCCGACTATCACAAGGGCCAGAGCCTAGTGGAGACCTTGTTGAAGAACGGTATTGGCCACATCGCGTTGACCGACTGGAAGTCGGCGACCGAGGACATGAAGGATCTTGAGATCGACAACTATCTTGCCGAAATCATCGTCGCGATCGACGATCTCGGAGGGCGCGTGAACCTGGTTGGCCTTTGCCAAGGCGGCTGGGTGGCGGCAATGATCGCCGCGCGGTTCCCCAATAAAGTGAACTCGCTCGTGCTTGCCGGTGCGCCCATCGACACGGACGCCGGCGACGGTCCGATCAAGCGTATGGCTCATGCATCCCAAATGTCATTCTACGAGGAGTTGGTAGGGCTCAGCGGCGGTCTGATGAAGGGTAAGTTTATGCTGCAGGGCTGGAAGAATATGCACCCTGAGCAGCACTATATTGAGGACCTGATCGATCTTTATGAGCATGTGGACGATCCAGCTTACTTGGCGAAGGAAGAGACGTTTGAAAGCTGGTATGAAAACCCGATCGACCTCCCGGGGCGCTGGTACCTCCAAGTGATGAACCAATTGTTCAAAGAAAATCGGTTTGCCAAAGGCAAGTTCGTCGGGCTGGGCCGGAAGCTCAATCTCCATGATATCACTTGTCCCGTTTATTTGCTGGCCGGCGCAGACGATGACATCACGACACCTGAGCAAGTCCTTGATGCCGCCAAATATCTCGGGACACCAAAGGACCACATCGTACAGAGGACCGTACCGGGCGGTCATATCGGATTGTTCATGGGTGCGCACATCCTGAGGGAGTATTGGCCGGCGATTGCCCGATGGATCGCCGCCCAATAGCAATGGCTCAATCAACGCAGCTGAGAGGAAAGGTGCTCGCCGTACGCGGAGCGGTGATCGACATCGCCTTCGACGATACTGAACTGCCGCGGCTTGAAGAGGCCCTCATCGTCGAGTGGGATCAGTCCGAGACCCTCATCGTCGAGGTTCAGGCACATCTCGACGAATATACCGTGCGCGGTGTCGCGCTTCGGTCGACCGCTGGACTTAAACGCGGAGTGCCAGTACGCGCGACCGGAGCTCCCATCACTGTACCGGTCGGTGAGTCCGTTCTCGGTCGCCTTCTCGACGTCGTCGGCAATGTCCGCGACAACGGTCCGCCACTCTCAGACGAGATGTCGCGTTTGCCGATCCACCGTACGGCCCCTCCGCTCGGCGATCGAAGTCCTGCTACTGCCATATTCGAGACCGGCATCAAAGTCATCGACCTTCTGGCTCCGCTTGCTCAAGGCGGCAAGGCCGCCATGTTCGGTGGGGCAGGTGTCGGCAAGACGGTCGTGGTCATGGAGCTCATTCACGCGATGGTCAAAAGCTATCAAGGCATTTCTGTCTTTGCGGGCGTCGGAGAGCGGTCGCGCGAAGGCCACGAACTCCTCACAGAAATGCGGCGATCGGGCGTGCTTGATCGAAGCGTACTGGTGTACGGCCAGATGAACGAGCCGCCCGGCGCGCGCTGGCGCGTCGGGCTGACGGCGCTCACGATGGCCGAATATTTTCGCGACCAGAAGCGACAAAATGTCTTGTTGCTGATGGATAATGTCTTCCGCTTCGTACAGGCGGGGAGCGAAGTCTCGGGCCTGCTTGGACGCCTGCCCTCGCGGGTCGGTTACCAGCCGACACTCGCCTCCGAAGTCGCCGCACTGCATGAGCGCATCGCTTCGGTCTCAGGTGTATCGGTCACCGCAATCGAGGCCGTCTATGTGCCAGCCGACGATTTCACCGATCCTGCAGTCACCGCGATCTCGAGCCACCTCGACAGCATGATCGTGCTATCTCGATCAATGGCTGCAGAAGGCATGTATCCGGCCGTCGATGCCTTGAGTTCATCGTCGATTCTGCTCGATCCGACCGTCGTCGGTGAAGAGCACTACCGCATTGCCGAGCAGGTGCGCGAGTCGATCGCTCATTACAAGGAATTGCAGGATATCATCTCACTTCTTGGAATCGAAGAACTGAGCACGCGCGATCGCCTCATCGTCATGCGGGCTCGCCGTCTGCAAAGATTTCTTACGCAGCCTTTCACGGTCACCGAGGCATTCACTGGTAGGTCTGGGCGATCGGTACCGCTAGTAGATACACTCAAGGGCTGCCAGGCGATCCTTGACGGGGCCGGCGACAAGTGGGCGGAAAGTTCTTTCTACATGGTCGGAACGATTGACGAAGCGCGCGATAAGGATTTCTCATCAAGTCATGAGGCGAAGCCTTCATGAGACTTGTCATTACCACTCCCACGACCGTCGTCGTCGACGATTCCGATGTCATTGCGGTGCGCGCGGAGGACGAGAGCGGCAGCTTCGGCATTCTCAATGGTCATGCCGACTTCCTGACCGCGCTGACGGTATCGGTGGTGAGCTGGCACCATACCGATGATCGCCGCCAATTCTGCGCTGTGCGCCGCGGAATTCTATCGGTGACCAATGGCAGCGAAGTTGCAATTGCGACTCGTGAGGCAATCCCGGGCGATAATCTCGATCGTCTCGAGCAAGTCGTGCTGGCGCAGTTCAGCGAAGCACTCGATGCAGAGCGGACCGCCCGAACCGAAAGTTTGCAACTCCAGATGAAGGCCATAAAACAAATCGTCCGCTATTTGCGCCCAGACCGGCCCAAGGTATTCGGAGGCGGATCGTGAATACCGGAGCCGTCGAGCCCAAAACGAGTTCCCCCGATGGGATGGCTGCCGCGGTTCGAAAGCAGCAGGGACGCCGAAAGCATTGGCTGAATGAAGGCGAGCCTTCCATGACGCGCTACGTGGGTCAAATCGGCGTTCTCGGCTGGATCATCGTGACGCCGACTTTAATCGGTCTCTTCATCGGGCGATGGCTCGATCACGAGTTCGGCACCGGCATCTTCTGGAGTGCTCCACTGTTGCTACTCGGCGTGGTGGTTGGATATTGGTCGGCTTGGAAATGGATGCATAAACAATGACGGAATTCCATCTCACCGAACATAGCCTCATTCTGCTCGCACTCAGTGCCGGTACATGGCTGGCGGTCGGGATGCTGTTCGGCGCTCTGTGCTTTCTGACGCTGCAATGGAACGTTCAAACGTTCGTCGGCAGGCAGTCGCTACCGCTCGCATTCGTCATTCAGCTCGTTCGATTCGCGGTCATTGCCGGCGGGCTTGTTATCATTTCGAAGCAATTCGGCGCGTTGCCGCTGCTTCTCGCCGCAGCGGGCATCTTGGTTGCGAGAACCGCCATCGTTCGATTCGGAGTGCAGCCGTGATCGGATCGCCGCTGGCCACGAAGACAATATTCACGGTCGGATCGGTTCCCATTACAGAGCCCGTCGTTGTGACCTGGGGTCTTATGGCAGCCCTGGGGCTGGGCGGCTGGCTTGCCACGCGCTCGCTTACAGTTGCGCCGTCGCGTAGCCAAACGGTGCTTGAGGTCGTTGTAGGCGCAATTGAAGATCAGATTCGCAGCACGATTCGTGTCGAGCCGGCGCCCTATCTGCCGCTGCTTGGCACACTGTTTGTGTTCATCCTCGCGGCGAACTGGTCTTCCTTGATTCCGAGCATCGACCCCCCGACAGCACATATCGAGACCGACGCCGCCCTTGGCCTGATCGTTTTCTTTGCGATCGCCTATTTTGGTATCCGTGCCTGTGGTCTGCGGGGCTATCTGAAAACATTCGCCGAACCGACCATCGTCATGATCCCTCTCAATGTGGTGGAGACGTTCACACGCACGTTTTCCCTGATCGTACGTCTGTTCGGTAATATCATGAGTGGCGTCTTCATCATCGCCATCATTCTTTCGCTCGCCGGCTTGCTGGTGCCTATCCCACTGATGGCGCTCGATCTGCTTACAGGAGCCGTGCAGGCCTACATATTCACGGTTCTGGCAATGGTCTTCATCGGCAGCGCCGCAACTAAAGGGCGCGCTGATAGCAGCAACGAAAAGGAGAAATCATGAATTGGAACGAGATTGTCAGCATCTTTGCCGCAGCCATGGCTGTATCATTTGGTGCAATCGGCCCTGCCCTTGGCGAAGGACGAGCGGTCGCGGCCGCGATGGATGCGATCGCCCGCCAACCAGAAGCCGCAGGCACGATATCGCGAACGTTGTTCGTCGGCCTCGCCATGATTGAGACCATGGCAATCTACTGTTTGGTCATCGCGCTGTTGGTGTTGTTCGCCAACCCATTCATCCACTAAGTCCATGCATATTGATTGGTGGACGCTGGCGCTCCAGACCGTCAATGTCCTCGTTCTTATCTGGATTCTCGCCCGATTCTTCTTTCGACCGGTGGCGGATATCGTGGCCAAACGGCAAGAGGAGACCAATAAGATTCTAGCCGATGCGGCGGCAGCTCGCGACGAGGCGGCTGCTATCCGGGCTGATGCCGAAAAGGCGCACGCGGGCATCGGTGCAGAACACGATCGGCTGATCGCTGAGGCGCGGAAGTTGGCACAAAGCGAGAAGGCCAAGCTGCTCGCCCAGTCATCTCAGGAGATCGCAAAGTTGCGCAGCGAGGCCGAAGCATCGATCGCACGGGACCGAGTCGCGGCGCAAGAGGCGATCATCGCTCATGCGAGCGAAGTTTCCATCGACATTGCGCAGCGCTTGCTCGCGCGGCTTCCATCGAAGATTGCGCTCACCGCATTCCTCGATGGACTCTGTCAGGAACTATGCGCACTATCATCCGAGGCAAGAGAGAATTTCATGTCGGCGGCGGCAGTAGGTCATGCGATGGAGGTCGTGACTGCGGCGCCACTTTCCAAGGAGGAGACCGAGCGCGTCCGCAATGCCCTCAAAGAGGTGTTGGGCGCAGGTGCCGCATTTGAGTTTCGCACTGATGCAGCCTTGATTGCTGGCATCGAACTTCACAGCCGCAACGCGTTTGTGCGCAATAGCTGGCGAGCCGATCTAGATCGAATCCGCAAGGAATTGGGCCGTGACGAGCACCCTGTTAGATCTTGACAGTTGGCTGAGAGCGGCAAAGGAGCGCGTCAAAGCGACGACGTTCGCACCGGTCGCCGAGCAGGTCGGGCGTGTCGAGGCGATTGCCGACGGCATCGCGCTTGTGTCCGGCCTGCCCGACGTGCGACTGGATGAGATCGTCTGCTTTGAACACGGCCAAGTTGGCTTTGCCCTCACGTTAGATCGCGACCTCCTTGGATGCGTCCTCCTCGACGAGGCGGAGGAAATCAAGGCGGGGAATCGTGTCAGCGGTACTGGCGAGGTAGTGCGCGTTCCGGTCGGGCCAGCCTTGCTGGGCCGCACAGTTGATCCGTTGGGCCGCCCGCTCGACGGTGGCGGTGTAGTCAATGCGGAAGCCACCGAACCGATCGAGCGCCCAGCGCCTGCGATCATCGAGCGGGATTTCGTCAGCGAACCCATCCAGACCGGTTTGCTCGTCCTCGATTCCATGTTTGCGCTTGGGCGCGGGCAGCGAGAACTCATCATTGGCGATCGTGCGATCGGCAAGACGGCCATTGCCGTCGATTGCATCATCAATCAGAAAAACAGCGATATTATCTGCGTCTACGTCGCAGTCGGTCAAAAGTCGTCTACCGTCAAGCGGGTCATCAACGCTATTCAAACTCACGGCGCGCCTGAACGGTGCATCTTCGTGGTGGCGAGCGCATCAGACGCTCCTGGGCTGCAATGGATCGCGCCGTTTTCCGGCTTCACGATGGCGGAGTACTTCCGCGATCGTGGCCAGCACGCGCTGGTCGTCATCGACGACATGACCAAGCATGCCGCTACCCACCGCGAGATTGCGCTCCTCACCCGGCAGCCTCCCGGTCGCGAGGCTTACCCTGGTGACGTTTTCTATGTCCATGCACGGTTGCTCGAACGTGCTGCCAAGCTCTCGAAAACGGCCGGCTCGGGGTCGTTGACCGCCCTTCCCATCGCAGAATTGGATGCCGGTAATTTGAGCGCCTACATCCCGACCAATCTGATCTCGATCACCGACGGCCAGATCGTTCTCGACGCGCGGTTGTTTTACGAGGGCCACAAGCCGGCGGTCGATGTCGGTACGAGCGTCAGTCGTGTCGGCGGCAAGGCGCAAGCGCCGGCCTTGCGAGAGGCCTCGAATACGCTGCGGCTTGACTATGCCCAATTTCTAGAACTTGAAATGTTCACGCGCTTCGGGGGCGTGACAGATGTCCAAGTCAAGGGCAAGATCGAGCGCGGGCAGCGCATCCGCGCAATTCTTTCCCAACTCCAGTACGCCCCACTGCGGCTCGCGGATGAAGTTGCGCTCGCTTTGGCATTGCAGGGCGGTCTTCTTGACCGTTTGCCGCTGGAGGATATGGAAAAATTCCGCTCCGAACTTCCAGCTTGGCTCGACCGCTCGGTAGCACCGATCGTCGCTGAAATCGAGCAGACAGGATGCCTCGACGAGGCCAAGAGCGTTCAGATGATGACGAGTCTTGCGACACTGGTGAGCCACCTCGCGTCGCGTCTAACCGTAACCGAGCCGAGGACCAGCTGATGGCCGAGCGGCTTGGCGACATCGTCACGCAAATCCAGAATGTCCGACAGCTTCAAGCGGTGGTTACGGCCATGCGTGGAATCGCGGCCTCCCGAGCGCAGAAGGGTCGATCGCTGCTCGCCGGGATCGAGGCATACACTGATGTCGTTTCGCGTTCAATCGGCCAAGCTTTGAACCTGCTGCCAATGGATGTGTTGACATCGGCTCCGCTTCGACAATCCAAACGCGGCCTCATCATGTTTTGCGCGGAACAGGGCTTTGCTGGAGCCTTCAGCGAGCGTGTTCTTGACGCGGCAGCGGATGCCCTCGGCAGCTCGATGAGCTTAGTGATAGGAACTCGCGGCGCAGTCGTTGCAAATGAGCGCGGAATCAAATCCTCTTGGTGGGCGCCCATGGCCATCCATGTCGACGCGATTCCGGGTCTTGCAAACCGGCTGGCTGACGCCTTGTATGGTTATGTCGCTGCAGGCTCCATTGCCGAGGTCGATGTTCTGTTTTCGCGCTCGGTATCCGGTAGCGGAATCCAAATTGATCGCCATTCAGTACTGCCGATCGACTTCAGACGTTTCGCGCGTCCGGTCGAGAGGCAGGCTCCGCTGACCACGCTCGCCCCCCGGCTCCTGCTCGAACGCCTCGCCGTGGAATACGTCTACGCGCAGCTTTGTGAAGCTGCAATGCACGCCTTCGAAGCGGAGAATGAAGCTCGTATGATGGCAATGGCGTCAGCGAAAACCAACATTGAGACGAAGCTGGTGGCGCTTTCACAGCGCGAGCGACAGCTTCGCCAACAAGAAATCACCACGGAAATCGTCGAACTAGCGACCGGAGCCGAAGCGTCACAAAGCCATGGTCAGTAGTCATCCCCGAAGAACCCGGATTTCTGCTTCTGATTTGGTGGACGGCGCCCGCGCCCGGCGACGAGGTGCCATAATGTGGCTCCTCGGGAACAGCGAGAAGCCGCGCTGTTTTTCTGCAGTGCGAAATGTCGCTTCTTGGCCCATTGCGTCATTTCGCGGCAGCGCAGCAATCGGTCGTTTTGGGGTGCAAACCGACATCGACTGAGGCAACGTCGCCGCAAGGACGAGGAACCCGGATTTGTACGAGGCTACGGCGATTCGCATTGGACTGTGTCATCAGGCTGGCAGTCTGGCTCGAACCGCCACGTGCCATGGGATTGAGACTCGACCAATAAATAACCAATGAAACCCCTCACCCAAACGCCAACGAACGTTACCGATCGTTATCAGAAATCCCGATTTTTATTGAACTTTGCGGATAGGGGAGGGCGCTCATAACCGCTTGGTTGGAGGTTCGAGTCCTCCCGGGCCCACCACGATCTCGCTAGGTTTTCTGGTTTCGCTGCGAGCGCTTTTCCGGCTCAACCGTCTAACCCGACTGCACCGTCGGCTTTGCCAGGACACAGTCCTCGGCATTGCTTCCCGTCGCCGGCGGTCCAAGGCCGAGGTGGTCGCGCAATGTGGCTCCCGCGTAGTCCACTCGGAACAGGCCGCGCCGCTGCAATTCAGGCACGACCAGGTTGACGAAATCGTCGAACGCGCCGGGGAAATAGGCCGGCATGATGATGAAGCCGTCGGCCAGCCCGCCGCTGAACCACTCCTCGAAAATATCGGCGATCCGGCGCGGCGTGCCGCAGATCACCCAGTGACCGCGCGCCGCGGCGGTGATGTTGTAGAGATCGCGCAGGCTCATCTTCTCGCGCCGCGCCAGTTCGAGGAGCGCGTTGGAAAAAGCCTGGCCGCGATTGGTTGTCGGCGGCAGGTCCGGTATCGGGCCGTCGAGCGGATAGCCGGAAATGTCGTGGCCGATCCGCTGCGACACCAGGCTGAGCGCATTGGTCGGCGTCAGCCAGCTTTGCAATCGGTCGAGCTGCTCTTTGGCCTGCTCGTTGGTCGCGCCGATGATCGGCATGACGCCGGGCAAGATCGAGACGGCCTCCGGCGCGCGGCCGCAGCTGCCGACGCGCGCTTTCAGCCCGTCATAGGCGGCCTTGGCGGAAAGTTTGTCGCCGTTGACCACCGAGAACACCAGATCGGCGGTGCGCGCGGACAGGTCCTGCCCGGACGGCGAGCCCCCGGCCTGCACGATGAGCGGATGACCGTGCGCGGAGCGCTGGATATTGAGCGGCCCCTTGACCGCGTAGAAGCGGCCTTTGTGGTTGAGCGGATGCACCTTGGATGTGTCGAGGAAGACGCCGGTCGCCTTGTCGGCGACGATTGCCTCCTCGTCCCAGCTGTCCCACAGGCCCTTGACGACGTCGACGAATTCGTTGGCGATCTCATAGCGCAGATCGTGCTCGGCAAGCTGTTCTTTGCCGAAATTCAAAGCGGCGGCGTTGTGCGAGCTGGTGACGACATTCCACGCCACGCGGCCGCCGCTGATGTGGTGCAGCGTGGCGAATGCGCGGGCGACGTTGAACGGCTCGCTGAAGCTCGTCGACACCGTCGCGCCGAGGCCGACGCGGCCGGTCACCGCGCTCAAGGCGCCGATCAACGTGGTCGGCTCGAAACGCGAGACGAACGAGGGGTGGTCGCCGGAATCCATGACCAGCGAATCGGAAATGAAGAACAGATCGAATTTGCCCCGCTCGGCGGTCTGTGCGCCGGCGGCGACCACCGGCCAACTGCAATTGCTCGTCGCCGCGCCCTCATAGCGCCAGCCGGCGGAATGATTGCCGGTGCCGAGCCAGAAAACGCCGAGGTGCATCTGACGTTTTGCCAGAGCCATCGCGGATCAGCTCCTCTCAACTTGCATGAGCCGTCGCCGCATCGATGGCGTCGCCGAGCCGTTCGACGATGGTGTCGACCAACGGCTCGTCGATGATGAAGGGCGGCGCCAGCAAGACGTGGTCGCCGGCAACGCCTTCGACGGTTCCGCCCATCGGGTAGACCATGAGGCCTCGCGCCATCGCCTCGCGCTTTACGCGCGCATGCAGCTTCAGCTGCGGATCGAAGGGCTCCTTGCTGTCGCGATTGGCGACAAGCTCGAGGCCTTGAAACAGGCCGCGTCCGCGCACGTCGCCGACGAAGGGATGGTTGCCGAACCGCTCGTTGAGCCGGCGCGACAGATAAGCGCCCTGGCGGCGTACATTGTCCAACAGGTTGTCGCGGCGCATCACCCGCTGCACGGCCAAAGCCGCGGCGCAGGCCAGCGGATGGCCCATATAGGTGTGGCTGTGCTGAAAGGCGCCGGAGCCGCCGGCGACGGTCTCGAATATCTTCTCCCGGATCAAGAGCGCGCCGATCGGCGCATAGCCGCCGCCGAGGCCCTTGGCGATCGCCATCAGGTCGGGGGCGATGCCTTCCTGCTCGCAGGCGTGCAGCGTGCCGGTGCGGCCCATGCCGCACATCACCTCGTCGAGAATGAGCAGGACGCCGTGACGGTCGCAAATCTCGCGCACGCGCTTGAAATAACCGGGCACGGCCGGCACCGCTCCGAGCGTGGCGCCGACCACCGTCTCGGCGACAAAGGCGATGACGTTGCCGCCGCCAAGCTCGTTAATCTTGGCTTCGAGTTCCTCGGCCAGCCGCGCGCCATAGGCTTGCGCCGTCTCGTCCGCGCGCCGGTCGCGATATTCGTAGACCGGCGACACGCGATGCGTCTCGAACAATAGCGGCTCGAATTGCTTGCGTTGCCATTGCCGGCCGCCGGCGGCGAGCGCGCCGAGCGTGACGCCGTGATAGCTCTGGCGCCGTCCGATGATGTAGCGCCGCTGCGGCTCGCCGCGTTCGACGAAATATTGCCGCGCCAGCTTGAGCGCGGCCTCGACCGCTTCGGAGCCGCCGCTGACGTAAAAGACGTGACCGATTCCCTGCGGCGCATGGGCGATCAGATCGTCGGCCAGTTCCTCGGCAGGCTGCGACGTGAAGAAGCTGGTGTGGGCATAGGCCAGGCGGTCGAGCTGCGCGTGCATGGCCGCCAGCACGTCCGGATGCGCGTGTCCGAGACACGACACCGCGGCGCCGGCGGACGCGTCGATATAGTCGTTGCCCGCGCCGTCGCGGATAGTGACACCCTTAGCGCTCGCGGCGAGAGGGTAGCTGTGACCGGTCTGGCGATGAAGGATGCGGGTCATGATTGCCGTTCTTGACGGGCGGCCTCAATATGCCGTCCAACCGACAGTCTACAATAATTGCTCGACCGAAAGGGAGAACTGGCTGCATGGTTTGGCGGATCGGCGTCGACATCGGCGGCACCTTCACCGACGTCGCCATGGTCGAAGAGACCAGCGGGCGGATCGGCGTAGCGAAAGTGCCGACGACTCCCGCCGACCTCGCCGAAGGCGTGCTGCGGGCGCTCAAATTGGCCGTGGACCGCTACGCGGTGGGCGACGCCGAGGTCGGGCTGCTGTCGCACGCCACCACCGTCGTGACCAACGCGCTCCTCGAAGAAAAGGGCGCGCGCGCGGCCTTGATCACGACGCGCGGCTTCCGCGACGTGCTGGAACTGCGGCGTTCGGCGCGCGCCAATCTCTACGACCTGTTCCAGGACGCGCCGGCGACGCTGATCCCGCGCCGCCGGCGGTTTGAAATCAGCGAGCGGATCGGCGCCGACGGCGCGATCGTCACGCCGCTCGCGGAAAATGAGATGGATGAATTGATCGTGGCGTTGAAAGCGGCGCGGGTCGACGCCATCGCGGTCTCGCTGGTGTTCAGCTTCCTCAATCCGCAGCACGAGCGGCGGATCGGCGCGCGGCTGAAAGCGGCGCTGCCGGACGTTCCGGTTTATCTGTCGTCGGATGTCTTGCCCGAAATCAAGGAATTCGAGCGCAGCAGCACGACCGCAGTCTGTGCCTATGTGGGACCAATTCTCGCCTCATATCTGGCGCGGCTGGAAGAGGTGACGCGCAGCCGGGCACTGCCGCCGCTCCATCTGATGGGTTCGAATGGCGGCATTCTCGAAGCCGCCGAGGCCATTGCCGTGCCGGCCATGGCGGTCGAGTCCGGTCCCGCAGCCGGCGTTGTCGCAGCCGCTTTGGTCGCGCGGCAAACCGGGCGCCGCAATCTGCTCTCGTTCGACATGGGCGGCACCACCGCCAAGGCCAGCCTGATCCGGGAAGGCCAGTACGAAACTACGGCGGAATACGAAGTCGGCGGCGGCTCGAGCATGACGCGGTGGATGAATGGAGCCGGTCACCCCATCCGCCTGCCGGTCATCGATCTCGCCGAAGTCTCCGCCGGCGGCGGCTCGATTGCCTGGATCGACCGGGCCGGCGCGCTGCGCGTCGGCCCGAAGAGCGCGGGCGCCGATCCAGGCCCCGCCTGCTATGCGCGCGGCGGCGCCGAGCCGACGGTGACGGACTGCAACCTTTTGCTCGGCTATTTGGACCATAACTCGCTGCTCGGCGGCGACCTTTCGATCGACCATGCCGCGGCGGAAGAAGCCGTGCGGAGGCGGCTCGCCGCGCCGCTGGGCGTCGACGTGCGCACCGCTGCGGCCGCCGTCATCGCCATCGTCAACCACGCGATGGCCGAGGTTCTCAAGATCGTCTCCGTGCAACGCGGCCACGATCCGCGCGATTTCGTGCTCGCCGCATTCGGCGGGGCGGGGCCGCTGCATGCCGCGGCGCTTGCCGGCGAGCTCGGCATCAGCGAGGTGATTTGCCCGCCGATCCCCGGCGCTTTTTCGGCGCTCGGCCTGGTCGGCACCGATTTGCGGCGCGACTACGTGCAGACGCTGTTCACGACCACGGACGCCGCCGACCCTGCAGCGGTCGAGGCGGCGTTCGTCGCGCTTGAGCAAAAGGGCGCCGCGATGCTCGATCGGGCCGCCATCGCGTCCGAACGCCGGCGCTTCGAGCGCTCCGTTGACGCGCGTTATCCACGCCAGTCGTATGAGCTCGCGGTGTCCGTTCCGGCCCGGCCGGTCGACCGGGCGACGCTGCAAACCATCGCCGAGAGCTTTCACGATCGTCATCGGCACACCTATGGCCACGACAATCGCGCCGAGCCCGTGCAAATCGTCAGCGTTCGCCTCGCCGCCATCGGCACGATTCCGCCGCTGGTGATCCGCGACAGGCCTATCGTTGCCGAAGCGGATGCGGTCAAGTCCAAACGCCGGCTCTGGTTTCATGAAACCGGCGCCGTCGACGCCAAGGTTTATGATCGCCGGCGCATGCCGCCGGGCATGGCAGTGGCGAGCCCGGCCGTGATCGAGTCGCTCGAATCCACCATCCTGGTGCCGCCGGGATGGCAAGCGAAGATGAACGAGGACGGTTTTGTGCTGCTGATGCAGTCGCAACAAGGACTGGGACGGCAATGAAAGACCCGATGCAAAAGGCCGATCCCGCCACCTTCGAGATTGTCAAAAACAGTCTCTACAAGATCGCCGAGGAAATGCGGGTCGTCCTCGCCAAGACCGCCTATTCGCCGCTCTTGAAATCGGCCGGCGATTATTCCTGCGGCGTCTTCGATGCCCGCGGCGAGATGGTCGCGCAAGGCCCCGATTTGCCGATTCACTTAGGCTCGATGCCGGACGCGGTGCGCGCCGTCGTCGCCGTGTTCGCTGCCGACGTGCATGACGGCGACGTGTTCATTCACAACGACCCCTATTTTGGCGGCAGCCACTTGCCCGACGTGAATGTGGTGCGGCCGGCGTTCCATGGCGGCCAACTGCTGGGCTACGCCTGCTTGCGTGCGCACTGGCCCGACGTCGGCTCGGCCACGCCCGGCAGCTACGGCGCGGTGACGCAAATTTTCGGCGAGGGGTTGCGCATCCCGCCGCTGCGGCTCATCAGCCGCGGCGTGCTCAATGGCGACCTCGAGAAGCTCATCTTGGCGAACGTCCGCACGCCGGACGAGCGTAAAGGCGATCTCGGCGCCCAGCTCGCCGCCACGCTGCGCGCAACCGAACGCTTGAACGCGCTCGCCAAACGCTACGGCGCTGCCGAACTGATCGGCTACATGGCGCAGGTCATGGATTATTCGGAACGGCTGATGCGCGCCACGCTGAAGGATTTGCCCGACGGCGAAGGCGTTTTCGAAGATTTATGCGACGGCGACGGCATCGCCGACGATGCCTCCGGCGCGGACGCGCGGTTTCGCATCCGCCTGTCGGTGCGGAAGGCCGCGGACCGGCTGATCGTGGACTTTGCCGGCACCGACCCGCAGGTCAAAGGTCCGATGAATGCGCCGCTCTCGGTCACCGCATCGGGCGTCTTTTGCGGGCTCAAAACCGCGGTCGACCCGAGCAATCTCATCCCGCCCAATTCCGGCTGCTGGCGCAGCATCGAAATCAGGGCACCCAAGGGTTCGGTGGTGAACGCGGAGTTTCCGTCGCCGGTGGTCTACGCCAACCACGAGATATCGCATCGCGTGGCCGACATGGTGATGGGCGCGCTGGTGAATTTCATGCCGGAGCAGGTGATGGCCTGCAGCCAGGGCACGTCGGCGATCCTCACCCTCGGCGGCGTCGATCCGCGCAACGGCCGGCACTACGTGTCCTACGAGACGGTGAAGGGCGGCTTCGGCGCGCGGCCGAACAAGGATGGCATCAACTGCATTGCCAGCGGCATTTCCAACACCATGAACACGCCGGTGGAAGTTTTGGAGATGGCGTTTCCGGTGCGTATCGAATGCTACGAGGTCAATCCCGACTCCGGCGGTGCCGGCCGCTATCGCGGCGGCTGCGGCGCAAGGCGCGTTTGGCGCATGCTCGACGGCGCCGATGCGACCGGAGCGCTGTGCATGGAGCGGATGACCTCGCCGCCGTTCGGCCTTGGCGGCGGGCAGGCCGGCGCCGCAGCCGTGGTGACGCTCACGACTGCGGACGGCGTCGCGCGCCAGCTGCCGAGCAAGGGCGCGTTTGCGGCGCCTGCGGGTTCTGTCATCGATATGATCACGCCCGGCTCCGGCGGTTTCGGGGACGTCGCCGCGCGCGATCTGGCCGCCATCGGCCGCGACCTTCTCGACGGCTATGTGAGCGCCGCCGCGGCCAAGCGCGATTACGGCGTCAGCGATCCGGAAAATTTGCGGAAGACGGCGGCATTGGAGGACCAAGCGTGACCTATATTCCGAACTCGATCGAGGCGCGCGATGTCGCGAGCCTCGTCCACATGCAGACCAACCTGCGCAAACATCAAGCGGAAGGCCCCCTGGTGGTCGCGCGCGGCGAAGGCTGCCGCGTGTTCGACGATTCCGGCCGCGAATATATCGAAGCGATCGCGGGGCTGTGGTGCGCCTCGCTCGGCTTCGGCTCCGAGCGCCTCGCCAAGGTCGCCTATGAGCAGATGCGCAAGCTCGGCTACTACCATCTCTATCGTCATCGCTCGACCGAGCCGGCGATTGCATTGGCCGAAGCGCTGCTCAAGATCGCGCCGGTGCCGATGGCGCGCGTCGTCCTGCAATGCTCGGGCTCTGAGGCCAACGACACCGCCATCAAGCTCGCCTGGTATTATTGGAACGCCGTCGGCGAGCCGCAGCGCACCAAGATCATCGCCCGGCACATGGCCTACCACGGCAATACCTGCGCCGCGGTCAGTCTGTCCGGCAAGCCGGACATGCACGCCGGCTTCGGCTTGCCGTTTGCGAACTTCAAGCACACCGAATTTCCCCATTATTACCGCCGCCACGAGCCGGGCGAGAGTGAAATGGAATTTTCCGACCGCATGGCTAAGGCGCTCGAGACGCTGATCGAAGCGGAAGGGCCCGACACCATTGCGGCATTTTTCGCCGAGCCGGTCATGGGCGCCGGCGGGGCGATTCTGCCGCCGCAAGGCTATTTTGCGAAAATCCAGGAGGTCTTGCGCAGGTACGACATTTTGTTCGTCGCCGACGAAGTAATCTGCGGTTTTGCCCGCACCGGCGAAATGTGGGGCTGTAAAACCTTCGGCATTCGGCCCGATATGCTGACCTCGGCCAAGGCGCTATCGGCCGCGATGCAGCCGATCTCGGCCGTTCTGATCAACGACCGCATCCATGAGGCGATGCTGGCGCAGTCGGACAAGTTCGGCAATTTTGCCCACGGCTTCACCTATGCGGGCCATCCGGTGGCGGCTGCGGTCGCGCTCGAAGTGCAGAAAATCTATGCCGAGATGGATATCGTGCCGCGCGCCAAGCGCCTTGGCGCGGTCCTGCAAGCGACGCTTGGCCGGCTGAAGGGGCATCCGCTGGTCGGCGACGTGCGCGGCGTGGGGCTCATCCTCGGCATGGAACTGATGCGCGATGGCGAGAAGCGCATTGCTTTCGACAGCGCGCTCAAGGTCGGCACGAGAGTCGAGGCCGCGGCCATGCGCCATGGCCTGATCCTGCGCGTGGTCGGTGACCGCTTGGTGTTTGCTCCGCCGCTGGTGATCGAGGCTTCCGACATCGACCAAATCGGCCAGCGCCTGGAGCAGGCGCTGGATGACGTCGCGCATGATCTCAAGCGCGAGGGCGTTCTGCACTGAAAATTACGCAACCTTCAGCGGAAGAGCTCCTCGACTATTTTGGCTGAACTCTCGGTATACTCGCTCAATTTCTCGGGACTGATGAAATTTTCTTCGACGCCCGCGCGCGACGGTACGATCGGCACGATTTGCGCAAGCGGTTCGACATCGGGCCGGACCGGAAGATATTCGGCCGCGGCGAGAATCTGTTGTCCCTCCTTGGACAACAGGAAATCCATCAGCAGTGCGGCGGCGTGGGGATGCCGCGAGCCCTTGGGAATGACGAAGGTGCCGGCCGAGCTCGCGACCGGCGGCAACAGTTGCGACGCCACCGGCGCGCCCTTGGCGGCGCTGATCAGGGGATGATGGGCGAATATCTGCAGCGCGATCGCGTACTCGCCGGCAATGACCCGGTCGACCAATGTCCGCGGATTGCCGGCGCCGAAATTGACGATGTTTTGCCTGCGCAATCGCTGCAGATACGCCATGGCCTTGTCGTCGCCCCAGGCCAGGCGAAGATTGGTGACGAAGAGCGGCGCGCCGATCGCGGACAAGAGCGGCCACGCCATCTTGCCTTGCCATTTTTCATCGAGCAGATCCTCATAGGTCTTTGGCGCGGTGCCGGCGGGAACGAGCCTGGTGTTGTAGGCGATCGAGAAGTAGCTCATGCGCGTCGGCGCCCACAATTGGCGCGGGTCGCGCATTTTTTCCGGAATGCCGGCGAGCTGCGGCGACCAGATCGGCTGCGCCAAGCCCGCGCGGACGGCGAGTTCTCCTATGCCGGTTCCCTCGATCGCATCGCCGACGAGATTGTTGGCGCGCATTTCCGCGGACAGTTTTGTCTCGATCTCTTCGGAATCGGCCCGCCAAAAGGCGATCTTGATGAATGGATATTTCTTTTGAAACGCCGCCGTCAGCGGGCGCAGCGCCTGATTGACGATCATTGCCGAATAATATGTGAGCTCGCCCTCGCGCTTGGCGCCTTCGATGAGCTTCTCGGTGCGATCCGGTCCCTTATAGGTGAGGATGCTGTCGTCAGGGCTTTGCGCCGACGCCGCGGCCGACAACAGGAAAACCATGAAAAAAGCGGCCAGAAATCCGATCGCAGACCGAGCGTGCGTTTGCTGGGCACCGCCTGCCCCGCCGACCGCGTCCGTCGCAGCACCCATGTCAGGCGCTCATGCGGCGGCTTGCGACGCCAGCCCCGGCTATCGGCGTCACGCCGCAGCCGACCGCGTCGGAAAGATACAACACCCCATTGACCAGCTTGAGGCCCTCCCAGCGGTCCTCGGCGAGACCATCGAACTCGGATAATTCCGAGGCGTACCAGATGCCCGGCAGCGCCGCGGCGAGCTGCATCGCGTGTGCGGCGAGCAGCATCGGGCCGACATGGGCGCCCATCCGGTATTTCACGCCGCCGGCGTCACAGATTTGTGCGGCCGCATAGGTCTTTCGCAGGCCGCCGAGCTTGGTGATCTTCAGGCTGATGGCGTCGACGATGCGCTCGCGCACCAGGATCATGACCTGATCGAGCGAGTAGGCCGCTTCGTCGGCCTCGACAGTGACCGGAACGGCCTGGGTGACGGCTTTGAGGCCGGCGAGATCGTTGGCCTTGACCGGCTGTTCGGCGAGATCGATGCCGTGCGGCGCCATCAGGTTGAGCGCGCGGATGGCATCCTTGGGCGCATATGACTGATTGGCATCGATGGTGAGGTGGGCGTCCGGCCCGAGCTCGCTGCGAATCGCCGCGACCCGCGCGACGTCCTCTTCGATCTCGCCATGAACCTTGATCTTGAAATGCCGGACGCCGTTGTCCGCGAGCATCCGCGCGTTCTTCGCCATGTCGGCAGGCGATTTGATCGGCAGGATGCGTAGCGTCGCGAACTGGCGAACCGCCGGACCGCCGAACAAATCGCAGATCGGCACGCCGAGCCTGCGCGCCATCAGGTCGTGCAGCGCGCAATCGATCCCGGATTTGGCCTGGTTGTTGCCCTGCATGGCACGATCGAGATCGTCAAGGATGCCGGCGATCTCGCGGGAGTCGCGGCCGATGAGCCGCTTGCCGAGGCGATCGAGCGCACCCTTCACCGCCTCGTGCGGGGCGCCGTAATGATTCATCGTCGAGGCGTAGCCGTAGCCGACCGTGCCGTCCTCGCCGTGGATGGTGACGATCCAGCCTTCGGTCATCGGGTTTGCCGCCAGGGCGAATTTCCAGTCTTTGTCTTTTTTCGGCAGAACCGATTCCTCGATGCGCACATCGACGATCTTCATTCGCGTTTCTCCCGATGTCGTTGCCGCCGGCGGCATTGCCGGCCTTGCGCTGTCTTTCAGATCATTCGGCCGCCTGGGTGGCGGCGCTCATGGCCGGCTCGCGCAGGCCGGCGCGCTCCATGCGCGGCAACAGCTCGTCCCTGATGCCGGCGAAATCGTTGACGTAATTGATCATCCCCAGCGCCAGCCCGTCGAGGCCGGCGCTGCTCAGCCGCTGAAATACTTCGATCGCGTCGTCGTAGCTGCCGACGATGGGAACGCCGGCGCCGCTGATGAGGCGAGCCTTCAGCTTGTCCTCGTCGGCCTTGAGCCAGGTATTGATCCGTGAACCGCGCAGCTTGAAGGCGTATTCCGCCGCCTCCCAGTCGCCTTGTTCGTAGACGATGTAATGATGGTAGTCCTCCGCCTCCTTGCGGGTGCGCCGGACCATCAGGTGGGAGCTTGCGAAAATATTGCGCAGTTGGCCGGACGGCGCGGCGTCGCGAAAGAATTTGAGTTTTGCCCGCAGGTCGTCGTCGCTGGGCGGCACCGTGGTGAACAGACAATCGGCATTGCGGGCGGCGAATTCGCGGCCGGTTTCCGAATTTCCTGCGCTCACCAGGATCGGCCGGCTGCCCCACCACGGCTTCGGCTTGCCGAGCACGGCCTTGAGTTTGTAGTAGTGCCCGTCGAAGTCGAACGGCTGGTGCTCGGACCAGACCCGATTGACGATCTCCAGCCATTCCTCGGCGTAATCGTAGCGGCCGTCGTGATCGCCGAGCGCAACGCCCATCATGCCGAACTCGATCGGATTCCAGCCGGACACGACGTTGAGACCGAAGCGGCCGTGGCCGATGTGATCGGCCGTCACCATCTGCTTGGCGGCAAACACCGGATTGACGAAGGCAACGTGGAGCGTGCCGAAGGTCGTGATGTCGGTCGTCGAGGCAAGCAGCCCGCAGGCCCAGGCCAGCGTCTCGAACGTGGTGCCCTGGGTATCGCTTTCGCCCTGATAGCCGTGCCACCGCCCGATCGGCAGCAGGAATTCCAGGCCGGCCGCGTCGGCGAGCTTCGCGGCTTTGACGTTATTGTCCCAGGAGGCGTCCCAGCGCTCCGGCGCTTTGGTCAGGCTTAAACCCCCGGAGCAGTTCATGCCGAACAGCCCGAGCTTGAACTTGTTCTTGTTGTAGATCCGCGTCTCGTCCCGGTTTCGTGGCATAGGCGGCTCCGGTTGGCCCGCTTCGGCTCAAGCGTCGTTGGCCGATGCGTGCTCAAGCGATCATTGTGAGGTCAGGTTATGCCCATAGGGCGCCGCGGAAAAGTCCCGCGGACCGCTGCGGTCAGGCCATGATCTGGCGGTGGCGCGTCAGCATGTAGAAGATGGTGCTGACCACGGTCATCAGCGCAATCCACACGACGCCCATCGATGCCAGCTCGGTGACCTGGCCATTCTGCCAGAGCTCGAACAGCGTCACCGCCATGACCTCGGAGCCCGGCCCTACCAGCAACAGCGGCAGCGCCACCACTTGCACCGACAGCAGGAACACCACCAGCCATGAGCTGACCAGCGACGCCGTCAATAGGGGAATCACGATGCGGCGGAAGAGCGAACCAAGCGGCGCCCCTGAAATCGTCGCTGCACTCTCCAAATCGGGATGAATCTGCAACGCGCCGGTATATGCGTATCGCATGCCGAAGGGCATATAGCGTACCGAGGACGCAATGATCACCGACACGAGCGTACCGTAAAGCGGCAGCGGCATATTCACAAATACGTCGAGGAAGGCCACGCTCAGGATCAGAGCCGGGAAGACGAGCGGCAGCGTGGCGAGGTGGTCGAGCAGCACGGCGCCCGGCACGCGGCGCACCACGAGCCACGCGCACAAGGCGGTGAACGGCACCACGACCGTTGCCGTCGCGGCGCCGAGGATGAGCGTGTTCGCGATCGAGTCGCGGAACGAACCCGGGCCGAGCAGCACGCGATAGTTCTCGAACGACGACCGGGCCAGCGCCGCGCCGCTGACGCCCTCGTAGAACGGCTGTAACGAGGTGAAAACCAGCATCGCGACGGGGACGATCGTAACGACGAGAAAAAGGACGACCAGTATCGCGGCGCTCGGATACCGCCAGGCGCCCAGATCGATGATGCGCGGCCGAAAACCTTTGCCGGTGATCGTCTGATACCTGTGCGCATGCCGCGACAGCCGGCTCTGCCAGACCAGCAGGACGGTCACGATGCCGACCAGGCAGATCGAATAGGCGCCGGCTTCGCCGTAGCTGGGCGTGCCGGTGCGGTGCATGGCCTGGTAGATCGTCGTGGTGAACACGTTGATGTTGCCGGCGAGTCCGACCAGTGCCGGCACTTCGAAAGACTCGAAAGCCCTGGCGAAAAACAGTAACGCCAAGGCGCAGAGCGCCGGCGTCGCCATGCGCAGCGTGACGGCCCAGAAGGCGCGCGACGGTTTCGCGCCCGCCATGATGGCGGCTTCCTCGAACGAGGCGTCCATCGAGCGCAAAACCGCCGACATCAAGAGAAAGGTGAGCGGAACGAAGCCGATGCCCTCGATCAGCGCCATGCCCCACAAGGAATAAACGTCGATCGCGTGCTCGTGCCGCAGCAAGACTTGAATCGCATCATTGACCGGGCCGGAGCGGCCAAGCAGCAGCAGCCACGCCACGACGTAGAGAATGTGCGGCACCCCGAGCGAGATGATCGCCGCAAAGAATGCCAGCTTGCGGCCGGGCGTATTGGTCCGTTCCACGATCAACGCCTGTGCGGTGCCGATGGCGATGGCGATCGCGGCGGAGCCGAATGCATAGATCAGGGTGTTGCGAAGACTCGACAGAAAAAGCCGCTCGGAAAACAGCCCCCGGTAATAGCGCAGCGTGAACGCGCCGAAGGCGCCGTCGGGTCGCGTCTCGTGCAGGCTGACGTTCAGGAGAAACAAGGCCGGCGGAACGACCAGAACCAGGAGGATCGCGGCAAGCACTGCCACGAGCGGCGAGATGCGCATGCGGGACAAAGCCGCGAGCAGGGTCTCGCCGAGAGCGGCCGGTCGGCGGTCGGAGTAAACTGTCACGTGCTGGCCCAGTCCGTCGCCACCGCGCTGCCGGTTATCTTCACTGGAACAGGTTTTCAAATATCTTTTCCGAGCTTTCGGTATATTGATTGAGTCGATCTGGGCTCAGGAACAGCTCCGGCACGCCGGCGCGCTCGGGGATGACCGCGGCGAGCATATCCTTCGGCGCGACGTCCGATCGCGCCGGAAAATAATCCGCGTCGGCGAGGATTTGCTGGCCGTCCCGCGACAGAATGAAATCCGCCAGCAGCATCGCCGCAAAAGGATGGCGTACGCCCCTGGGAACGATCATCGTGCCGGCCGTGCTCGGCACCGGGTCCATGAGCTGCGAATCGACCGGGGCGCCCTTGGCTTTGCTGATCAGAGGGTGGTGGGCGAAGATGTTCAGCGCGATCGGGAACTCGCCGGCGATGACCCGATCGACCAGCGTGCGGGCGCTGCCCGAACCGAAATTGATCATTTTCTGCGCGGCGAGCTTGCGCAAATACGCAGCGGCTTTGTCTTCGCCGCGCGACAGCCGAATGGCGGTGATGAAAAGCGGCGCGCCGCTGGCGGTTCCGACGCGCCAGGCAAGCTTGCCTTGCCAGCGCGGATCGAGCAGGGCGTCGTAGCTCTTCGGCGCCTGATCGGGCGGCACCAGCTTGGTATTGCAGGCGATGCTGAAATAGCTGATCCGCGTATAGGTCCAGCGGCCGCGCGGGTCGCGGTAACGCGCGGGCATGGCCGCGACCATGGGCGTGTCATAGGGCTGCGTGAGCCCGGCGTTGACGGCGAGATCGCCTACGCCGGTGCCCTCCACCACATCGGCGACGACATTGTTGGCGCGTTCTTCGGCCGACAGCTTGTCGACGATCTCCTCGGTGTCGCCGCGCCAGAATGTCATTTTCACGAACGGATATTTTTTCATGAACGCGTCGGCCAGGGGCCGCAGCGCCTGGTTGACGATCATCGCCGAATAGAGGACGACCTGTCCTTCCTTGCGGGCGCCGTCGGCGACCGTCTGCGCCCGATCGGGTGCCGTGCTCTGGAGGATGTCTTGCGCAGCGGCGGTCGTTGCCGCGGTGGCTGCCAGCGCCATCGCGCCGGCGGCGAGCGTCATTGGCAAGCGCATGGACACTCGGTTCGTCACTTTGCCGACGCGTTCAGTGGGGCGAATTTCGGCACCGAGACGCCGTCCTCGACATCGTCGAAGACGACTTTGACCGGCATGTCGCAGGTGACCGCTTCCGGCGGCACGCCGACGATGTTGGTCAAGAGGCGAGGGCCCTCGGCCAGTTCGACCAGCGCCACCACATAGGGTACATCCTGCGCGAAGGCCGGATGATAGACGCGGTGATAGGTGACGAAGCTGAAAACCTTGCCGACGCCCGACACCGCCGTCCAGGTAAAATCCGCCGCCAGACAATGCGGACAGCTCTGCGACGGCGGAAACCAGTGCCTGCCGCAGGCATTGCAGCGCGGCAGTTCCAGGCGATGCTCGCGCGCGGCTTGCCAATAATGGGCCGATTCCGGCGACGGCCGCGGAACCGGCTTTTTCTTTGGCGCCTCGTTCATCAGGCGCGTCCCAGGATCAAGGTCGAATGGCAGACCAGGTTGCCGCCGTGGCCGGAGACGAGCGCAATGTCCGCGTCGGCGACCTGGCGGTCCGGCGGATAGGTGTGGCGCATCTGGCGCACGCCCTCGACCAGCTGCAGCATGCCCTCGCAGTGCGCTTCGGAGAGTTGCCCGCCCGACGTGTTGGTCGGCAGGCGGCCGCCCATGCGCAATGCGCCAGAGGCGACGAACGGCCCGCCTTCGCCCTTTTGGCAAAAGCCGTAATCCTCGAGCTGCGCCAGCACCATGTAGGTGAAGCAGTCGTAGAGCTGCGCGGTGTCCACGTCATCGGGACCGACACCGGCCATGCGATACGCCGCCGCGCCTGAGTTCTTCGCCGCCGTCGTCACCATGTTGTCGTCGGCAAACCAGCCGCGCAGGTTGTTGAAGCTGCCAAAACCCTTGATCGATACCGCCGGCTGGCGCAGGTCGCGGGCGCGCTCGCGGCTGGTGACGATGACGGCGCCGGCGGCGTCGCTGCGCAGGCTGCAATCGTAGAGCCCGAACGGCGCCACGACCGGCGGCGCCTCATGATATTGGGCGATGCTCAGGGGCGTCTTCATCTGGGCATCGGGATTGCGCAGCGCGTGCTCGCGGAACGCGACCGCGATCTCGCCGAACTGGTCGCGCGTCGTGCCGTAAAGATGCATGTGCCGCGTCGCCCCGAAGGCGTGCGCAGCGACGGCGCCGAAATAGCCGTATTCGGGGCCGAATTCGCGCGGCAATTGGCTGGCCGGCCGCGTCTCGTTGCGCACATTGGCTTCCTTCGAGGAATGGGTTCGCGACCACGAATCGCGGCCGAAGCCGCAAATCACCGTGGTCGCGAGGCCCGATTTGATCGCCATGGTGGCCAGCGCCACCGCGAGAATCTGGCTGGCGCCGCCGTTGTCGAGCGAGGTGGAAAAGCGGGCGTTGATGCCGAGGCGTGCGCCGATCTGCTGATGATGCGTATAGCTTTCGTCGGGACCGCGGCAGACGATGCCGTCGATGTCGGTCACCTTCAGCCCGGCATCGGCGATGGCGCTGCGCATGGCCTCGACCAAAAGGTCGAGGCTCGATACGCCGGGCACGCGGCCCAGCCTGCTGTGTCCGGTGCCGACGACGGCGCAGACGTCGCGCAACTCGCGTGATGATTCAATCATGTCGATCCTCGGCGCGCATCGTCATTGCGGTCATTGTCGGCGTCATTTGATGAGTTCGCGAATGCGCGCGGCCACCGCCGGCGGCGCGGCGTAAACCCGGTCCAGCAAGGCATTGATGGCTTCGCCGCCGACCGGGTCGATCTCGGCTTTTTGCATCCTGGCGTCATCGAGAAATTCCGCATCCGTCATGGTGGCGTCGAAGGCTGAGCGCAGCGCAACGATGCGGTCGCGCGGCACTCCCGGCGGCAGCACGAACGGCCGTCCCATCACCTGCTCGGCAAAGGCGATCTCGAACATCTGCTTGTCGGCGGGGGCACTCTCGACCTCGATGGCGGTGGGCACGTCGGCAAATGCCGGATCGCGTTTCATGCCCATCTGCATGATGACCTTGGCCTCGCCCTTGCCGAGCCAGGGCGCGATGCGGGCGCGAAATGGCGCCGACGAGCCGCCGGAAACGTGGGCGTCGACTTCGCCGCGCTCGAGCGCCATCAGGCAGGCCTGGGAGCCGTCGTAGCCCTCGATCGGCTTGAGCCTGGTGCCGATGGTCGCATTGAGGATGCGGGAATAGATCGTGCTCGGCGAATTGTGCGCCGTGGAGCTGACGGTGACCTCACGCGTCTTCAGGTCGTCGAGCGAGCGCAGGCCGGATTTGGTCGACAGGATGAACAGCCCGATCTCCTGCTGCGGCGAGCCGAGCCAATGGAATTTCCGGGCATCGAACTGGATGCCGGCATTGTTGAAATCGTAAAATCGCGCCAGCCCGGTGTTGCGCGACAATCCGCCGATCACGGTGCCGTCCTGCGGCGCGACGTTGTAAAGGAAGTTCGCCGCCCGCAGCCCCTCGGCGCCGACCATGTTCTGCACGATGATATTCGGCTCGCCGGGAATATGGCGCTGCATGTGCTTGGCGATGAGCCGGGCATATTGATCGTAGCCGCCGCCGACCGAGGCCGAGGTGACCAGACTGATTTGCCTGCCGCGATAGAATTCCGCGACCGATTGCGCTCGAACCTGCGTCGCGGCCACGAGCGCGAGGCAGGCGAGCATCGCGGCCGCCGCGCCTCCGTCTCGCATGGTCTGCACAATCGACCTCACGTGCCGGCCTTGATTTGCGCCAAAATTTCGTCGGTGTGCTCGCCGAGCTCGGGCGCTGCGCAGCGAATGTCCGGCGGGTTAGCCGACATGCGCACGCCGTTGCGCACCAGCCCGACGGTGCCGACGCGCTTGTGCGGCACGTCCTGGCGCAGCTCCAGATGGACGACCTGAGGATCGGCGAAAACCTCCTCGAGCGTATTGAGGGGAGCCGCGGGAACATCCGCGGCCTGCAGCTTCGCAAGCCAGGTCGCCCGGATGTCGGTGCGGAATATGGCGGCAAGCTCGCCGTGCAGCACGTCGTAGTGGCGGCCGCGGGTCTCCTTGGTGGCGAAGCGGGGATCGGCGACCCATTCCGGCTTGCCGACCACCGCCGCGAGCGCCCGCCAGAATTTTGCCGGCGTCGACAGGTGAATCACGAACGGTTTGCCGTCGGCGGCGACGAAGGCGTAGACCTGCGCTTGATGCGTCCGCGTGGCGCGGTTGGGCACCTTGCCGTTGTCGAAAAATCGCGCGGCATTTTCACCGCAGAACGAAACCGTGGCTTCCAGGAGCGAGGTATCGACGCGCTGGCCTTTACCGGTGCGGCCGCGCGCAATCAGCGCGCCGAGGATGCCGTTGCATGCGGTGATGCCGGCGAGATGATCGGACAGCGAAATGCCCATCGGCCGCGGCTGGTCGAGATCGGTCAGCAAACTGAGCAGGCCGCTCAGCGACTGGCCGACGGTGTCATAGCCGGGACGCGACGCGTAGGGGCCGCTTGAGCCGAAACCGGTGATCGAGCACCACACCAGGCGCGGATTGTCGCGGACCACGTCGTCGTAATCGAGCCCGAGCCGTTCCATGGTTCCGGTGCGAAAATTCTCGATCAACACGTCCGCCGTGCGCAGCAAGGCGCGCGCCGCGGACAGCCCGGTCGCGCTCTTGAGATCGAGCACCACGCTCTTTTTGTTGCGATTGACGGAACCGAAGGTCGGGCTGTACTCGACCCGGCCCCAGCCGCGAAACGGGTCGCCGCCGTCCGGCGCTTCGACCTTGATCACCTCGGCGCCGAAATCGCCGAGCAGCATTCCGGCGTATGGCCCGGAAACATAATTGGCAAATTCGATGACGCGGATGCCTTCGAGTGCTCCAGCCATCATGTCCCTCGACAGTGCGTCAACATTGCCGCGCATGGGTAGAATACCGCATCGTTCTGCCAAATGGCTCCAGCGAGTAGCAAATAAATAGTAACGGAATAGCAATCAAGCTCGCGTATTTGTAGGCCAGAAAATTGGGTTTTGTCGATGGAATCGGCATTAACCGATCATTTACCAAGCCAATCCCACAAATTAGCAAAAATAGCAAAATGCCCAGAGGATCGAAGCCCGGTGAACGGCGTGGTGGCCGGCAACGTGGCACACCGAACAAGAAGACCGTTTTACGGAACGCCGCGATAAGCGCAGCGATCGCCAATCCAAGTTCATCGCCCCTGGATTTTCTTTTGCGACTAATGCGGGATCCGAATTTAGCCCTTGAGCTTCGTGTTGATCTGGCAACGGCTGCCGCGCCCTTCGTCCATGGCAAGCCGAGACACCCCGGTCATGGTCGATCAAAATCTGGGGGCCCTTCGTCGGATGTCAATGGCGAGGGGGCTAACTCCGGCACTGAAATGGAGGGGACCAATTCGGGCGTGGAAAAGGGAGTCAATTCCGGCACTGAAACGGGGGTCGGTTCCGGCACTGCAAAAGAGGGCGTTGATTCGAGCCCCGAAAAAAGGGTGGTGGCATTAGCAGGAGTCGGGGAAGCGGCGGCAGAGGCATCGGAGGGTCTACGTGCGCCAGAGACCATCGTGCCCGTGATCGAGGCCCCGCCCATCGTACCGGCGTCTAAGAGCGCCGCCGATGTATCGCCGCTGGACTTTCTGTTGAGTGTCATGAATGACCCGCAAGCCCCGCCTTACCTCCGTATCAAAGTGGCCCGTGTGACGGCCTCTTATGTTCATGCCAAGACTGTGCAGGCCAAGCCCGACGAGCTTGCGATACTTGCGATAGAAGACCCGTACGGTTTCACTTTTGATCTCGATGTGATGAAGGCATTGCAGGAGGACTTTCTTGCGCTGCAGAAAATCCCATCAGACAGGGGAGACGAGAAGCGAGCAATTCAAAAACGGATCTTTGAGCGACAAATGACGCTGCCGCATCCTCCCGCTGCGTATAAGGAGGAAGACTACGTGCGGGATAATGATGACCTATGGGAGCTCAATAGAATCCTTAAAACGAAGGGGCCCGGCTTCAAGGGGGCCAAAAAGATTGAGGCCGAGGCGGTCATTTTGTCGACCCGAGTCATGGCATACAAAGCGAACCTTGATGGCCCCCTACTCAGCCGCCTTAGCGAACTGATGGATAAAAGGAATAGGGATAAGCTGACGTTCGACGAACACGGGGAATTGGCTGGGCTTTTCAGCCGTTTCCCGCACCTGGAGCGCCCGCCGTTTGTTGATGCGTTTCTCGAATCGTGTCGGCTTGCGGCGCAGTCATATAGGCGCGACTACGATCCCGCTAAACCTGATGCCCGCCCGAAGCCGGAATCGACTGGGGGGGATCCGTATTGGGCAGCACAGAGAATCTATAGGCAACAAACGGAAGAACGCGAAGCCAAGAAAAAATTAAAACGTTAGCTCCTGTTTTTGAGCGTTGAATTTCTTAGAGCCGAGGCATCGCGCCGGAGCCGGGCGACTCACGTTGGGACCGTTACACAAGAAAAAAGGGTGGTGCAGCTTAAGTCACCAGCAGTTGGCGCCATACCAACAGCCAATTGACCGCTATCACCGGCGTCCTGTCAGTCGGACAACCGTCCCCTAAACGCCTAGCGCGCGTGGCGAGCCTCGCACGTACCTAACTGCCGCTTCGAGACAGCCGCAGCCGCACCCCCGGGCCACCCTCACCAGCATCGATGAATTCGACGCCTGCCGCCTCGAGCGTGCGCCGGATGGCCTGATCATTGACGCGGGTGAGCTTGGTCTCGCTTTGGGTGAGCTCAGCGCGGCGGATGGTGGTGACGCCGACCGCCGAGGCATCGGCGAGCTGCTGGGCGCTCCAGCGGATGAGGGCGCGGGCAGCCCTGATCTGGGCGCTGGTCAACGGCTTGGGCAGCATGGGGTCATGCCTCTTGACATTGGCATTGTTCATATCATATGATATTAATAGTACAGTACATCACACCAGCACAGACGATTCCGACGGGAGGCGAAAGCATGAAAACCACCATGTGGAAAAAGAGCAGCCAGGACCGCCGCACCTTTATCGGCGGCTCCGATGCCCGCGTGATCATGGGGGCCGACGAGGTCGCCCTGGTGCGGCTGTGGCGGGAGAAGCGGGGCGAGGTCGAGCCGGAGGACCTTTCGGAGAACCTCATTGTTCAGCTTGGGGCGGTCACCGAAGACCTGAACCGGCACTGGTATGAGGCCAATACCGGGCAGGTGATCAGGGACGTCCAGCAGCACGTCAAACACCCAGCGCTGAAATGGATGGCAGCAACGCTCGACGGCCGGGTCGAGAGCAGCGGAGCAGTGTTTGAGGCGAAGTTTATGCTGCCGTGGTCGTTCTCGGAGGAGGCGGCCGCCGAGAAATACATGCCGCAGCTGCAGCACAATATGTGGGTGGTGGCGGCGAAATCGGCGGTGCTCTCGGTCATTACCGGGGGCGGCAAGTGGGTGGAAATCGCGGCCTATGCGGACCCGCTCTACCAGCACCTCATCGTCACCGCGGAGCGGAAGTTCTGGCGCTGCGTGGAGAGCGGCGAGCCGCCCCGGCTGTTCGGGGTCGAGCCGCCCAAGCCACGCATTGAGGCGATACGCATCGTCGACATGAGCACGTCGAATGCCTGGGCCGAGTTTGCAGCAATATTTGCCCGGACCCATTCGGCGCACCAGGAGCACGAACAGGCCAAGACAGAACTGAAGAGTTTGATACCTGAGGACGCCAAGCAGGCGATCGGCCATGGCATTCGGGCCAAACGGTCGAAGTCGGGTGCGGTGAGCTTTGACCTTCTGAGCGTGGAGGGCGGCCGTGCATAGGTCCAGCCCATCCATCGCCAGCCTGGCCGCGGCTTTGGCCAAGGCGCAGGCCGAATTGGTCAATCCGGAGAAATCTCTGACAGCGACCATTCGCTCGGATGGACCGCGCGAAGCGGAAAAGACGTTTTCCTATGCCCCGCTGTCGAGCGGTCTCGACATTGTGCGCAAGACCCTAGGTCAGCACGAGATTGCGACCGTGCAAACGACCGCGATCGATCAGTCGGCAGGGACGGTCAATTTGACGACCGTCCTGGCGCATGCTTCCGGAGAATGGATCGCCTCGGACTGGCCGGTCTGTGCTGTCAGTGAGACTGCGACGCCGCGTCGGATGGGAGCGGCACTAACCTATGCGCGGCGCTATGCGCTGTTCACCCTCGTCGGGATCGCCGGCGAGGACGACGTCGATGCCCCCGATCTCTTACCGCCAGAGCAACAGACGCCCGGACCTGAGAAGCCGAAGGGAAATGGTGCGCTCAATGGGGGGCAGCACCACGCACCATCCCCTGCGACTGGTCGTTCGACACCTAAGGCTCGGTTGGCGCCGGTTGCGCCGGTATTCCACCCAGAGGCGTCGGCCGCACTGCGCGACCAGCTTCTCGGTCAACTCAAGGATCTTGCAGGTGGTGACGAAGCCGCGCTTTGGGCGCACCGGTCGCTGTCCGAGAAGAATAAGCTGACGGCAGCCGATGCCCTTCGCGTCGAGGAGGCCTTCCAAACGAGACTGGCGAGCTTTGCGACGCCCGCGGCAGATGAGGCTCAGCCACCAACCGAAGTTGCGCAGCTGCTGACTGCGCGAGGTCCTCATCGTGACAAGGGGCCGAAGGGCAGGGCGCGATCGAAGGCGATCGACAAGAGCGTCCTAGCGTTGCCCGAACCGCGCCGGGTGCGCGACCGCGATCACGTACGGCATGTGGCCAAGCAGCCGTGTTTGATTTGCGGCCGTCAGCCCTCGGATCCGCACCACCTGCGCTTCGCGCAAAGCCGGGCAATGGGGCGCAAGGTCAGTGATGAGTTCACCGTGCCGCTGTGTCGAGGACACCATCGCGAAGTACATCGCTGTCGCGACGAGGCCGCGTGGTGGCGGAAGGTGGGAATAGATCCGGCCGATGCAGCCCGCGCGCTGTGGCTCAAGACACATCCGATGGCGACGCGCTTGGGCAGATTGCCAGTCGGTGTCGCAGACCCTTCGGCGGCTCAATCGACGGATCACATGAATCCCGAGCGGGATCGCCGGGTCGGCGGCCGCAGAGCAGGCCGTAAGTCAAAGACGGGTGATGGTACGGTCTCCCATGATGTCGCTTAGGCACATCGAGGCCAATCGCAAGTTCTCTTTACGCTCGACACATTGCGAAAAAAAGCAAGCTTTCGTCGCTGGCGGGGCAGGGCGGGACTATTCCAGCGGTGGATATCGGATAAGCGCTTCAATCAGGTTCAGGCAGCACGACCAATCGATAAGCCTTGAAACTCAACCCCGACCTGAGTGTCCGTGCGCCAAGCAACTTGGCAAACCCGTGTGGTTCGTGCCTTTTCAAATGTCAGCTCGAATCGATCCGGAAGCGACGCCGTGGTTGAGAATTCAAGGCGAGCACCGAGCGTGGAAATATCCCGGACAAGACAATCGCACGTATACGAGTGTCTCGTCGTAACTTTGGCGGCCATTCGCACGGGAGTGCGAGGAACTCGTCGTCGCTCCTGCATTATGTTACTGTGCGATTGACATATTTCCAAACCGAGAATGGCTATTGGCAAAAAAACGTTAATGGAACTGGCTATGGTTTCCGCGTCAGGTCCCGGAATACCTAGTGGGCGTTTGCCGGGCGTCTGAGGGCCGCCGAACGCACCGCAACACTCTCCGGCACGGTTTTTACTGAATGTTTAGTGCATTGTTATAGCCTTGCCATGCAGCGGGTGTCGCCTTATGGCGGCTCTGCCGAATGCAGTGAGCAACGCGCATTCGTGTGCGTATTTGTGTGTCGCTAACATAGATGGCAATCGATCGATTTACGCCGATACTTGTGGTCGACGACCACGGAACGATGATTAAAATCGTCCGTAGTCAGTTGCGACAATTAGGATTCGTCGATGTCGACGAAGCTAACAGTGGGGACGAAGCTCTCACCAAGATGTCTGTCCGACGCTACGGATTGATTTTCTCGGACTGGCACATGGAACCGATCTCTGGCTTGGACCTACTCAGAGCAGTCCGAGGTGACGCAAGTCTCAAGCGAACTCCCTTCATCATGGTGACGGGAGAATCTCGGTCGGAGAACGTGATTGCGGCGAAGAAGGCCGGCGTGAGCGGTTACATCGTCAAGCCGTTTAATGCAGAAATGCTCAAGGCCAAGATCGAGGCAGTGTTCGCGACGCGGACAACCGAGCTTGCAGAGCGGCAGCCGATTTCTGTGTCTCAATCCCTGAAATCCGGTGAACCTTCGGTCGTGACGCCTACTTCTGATGCCCTTCAGCTAAAATTCCCGGGTCGTTTTACCAGCAGCTCTTAAGTGTAGTGCCCGCGGGGAAGCGCCGTTGCTTCGCATCCAACGCGGTTATGAGCTGCCGCCTTTGTCGCTTGGGCTCACAGCAGACGCATTGACCGCCCGCCTTCGCCTCCCATTATCGGAGATCTAGCTCCCGCCTGGGTATGTTGTCGCCGAGGGAGTTCATCACCGAAGCGGACATCCGGACCCGTGGCGGCCTGTATGCTATTTGCCAAGTTCCGCAAATGTTCTGATTTTCGGCACTGGCCCCTTTCGGGGCCAGTGCCCCCCGCCGCGATCAAATCCAGCGCATTCTCGCAGCCATTTGTGAAGATACCGGTCATGAAGCTGATTTCCAGAGCGCGCACGACTACGCTGAAGCGCAAGCGCGGGTTCTCGCGATGCGAACAACAGGCGACCTCAACGAAGCGGCTGTCTTCGAGTTCGTGAAGGCAGGCCGCCACGCGGATATGGTGGCAGCCCTTTCGCTGCTTTGCGGCGCGCCTCTGAAGTTAGTCGAGAATCTCTTGCAGAGCGAGCATCGCGAGGCGCTTCTTATACCCTGCAAGGCCGCAGCGTTGGAGTGGCCGACGGTTCGCATGATTCTGACTTGCCGCTCCGTTGGTCGTACGATGTCAGATCAGGACCTCGATGCTGCGCGGACTGACTATTACAAACTGTCTCAGAACAATGCCAAGAGGGTCCTCCGATTTTGGCAGGTCCGGCAGACTGCCTCAAATGATGCTGCCACACCCACCGCATCCCCGCCACACGCGCCGCAGATGTCGAAATAGCAGGTCTCAGCCGGCCAATGAACATTGCAGCGTGTTCGGCAGAGTGAGCGATTGTGGGAAATTGCACGAACAACCCCAGTCGGGAGAAGCGGATCCAAGACAGCCCTCAATTGACGAACGAACAAGCACGAGAGATGTGCCATAAATATTTGATTGAGGGTCTGCGTCTTATCCCCTTTAAGGGTCGTATCCGCGCATTCGCTAGCCGCGCAGTCCGGTTGACTGAGATTTTTTGACATAGTAATTCTTCTCGTTAGATAGGGTCTCGCGTTAATACGTAGGATCGCGCGTCAGGGCAGCGAGAGATTCCATCCAAAAAATGAAACTGCAAAAGCGGGGACGGGGCGGGCGCAGACAACTTGACACGCCAAAGCCTCGACTTGCGAATCAGCCACTCGGCGTTTTCGTTTATTTCAGCACCACGCGGAAAATCTGGCGCAGGCAAGTTTGATGCCTGCTACCGATGCGTCAGGTCCGGCAGCTTGCCGCCACGATCACAATCTAACAACGTCGTTTAGTACACGACAACCTGACTTCGCTGTTGGACCGCAGCGAACGCTCAGCCAGATGGTTAGTGCGCCATTAAGCTGTTTTGCAGCGGTTGCCATCCAAATGATGTTACGGCCGCAAAATAGCTGAGATTCTCCCTCGGCACCTATCGGAATTGGGCTTCCGCGCCAATTCGGCGTCGTGCACGCCTGCCCGCGCATACCATAAGCAACTGAGCAGTAACAACTTTCTGTCATAAAGAGCATCTCTGGCAAACTCGGTTGTCGATCGAGACGCTCAAGAATGAGCAACAGGATTCGAGCCTTCGCGCAGACCACGACCTATCTTGGTGTCGCGGTCATTTCCATTATTTGGGGCGGCATTTATTTACTCGATCACCAGGAGCGCGAACGCGACTATCAGGCTGCGGTTAGGCAAGGCAGCAATCTGACGCGGGTGCTCGATCAGTACTTCACACGGGTGGTTGAGGAAGCCGACGGCGCTCTGCAGACGCTACGCCGATCCTATCAAGAAGATCCGAGGCGCTTCGACATTGTGGACTGGATGACCCGCACCCGGTCGGCGACAAAGCTTACTCTGAATTACGGCATTGCTGGCGCCGACGGTTTTATTATCCAGTCTAGCTATGGTCTTTTGTCGAAGCCCCTTTACGTCGGCGATCGCGAGCATTTCAGATTCCACCTCGCCAAGGCAACGGACCAGCTATACATCTCGGCGCCAGTCGTTGGGCGGATAACGGGGCACTCGACTATTGAATTTACCCGTCGTCTCAGCAACCCCGATGGCTCGTTCGCCGGCACTGTTGCTACATCGTTGAATCTCGAGCAGCTTGAGGTATTTTTCGGTTCCCTCGACATCGGCCGTAATGGTGTCGTTTCTCTAGTCGGATTCGACGGTATTGTGCGCGCCCGCGGCGGACGCGACGTGGACACCCGCCGCCTGGTTGGCGTTGCAGTTCCCGATTCGCCGCTGTTCCGGCATTTTCGTCAACAGCCAGAAGGCAATTATTGGAACACCGCAGCAAGCAGCGCCAAATTCGACGGCATCAGCCGCCTCATCTCCTATCGGGTAATCTCTGGATTTCCGCTTATTGCTGTTGTCGGTTTGAGTAGGAGCAGCATTTTCCAACAAACAAATGCCAACCTGCGATCCTATGTTATCGCTGGAACTGTCCTTACCGTCATCGTATTGATCGTGGTGATTTTGGGCGCGCGTCAGAAGGCGCGCATCTCCTCTGCAACCGATGATTTGAAGCTCTCGAAGGACTCTTTCGAGCACGCTAATCATTTGCTCTACACCGCGCTAAAGAATATGGCGCACGGTCTATGCATGTTCGATCGCGAACAACGTCTCGTCGTAGCCAACGAGCGCTATGCGGGGATGTATGCCATCTCCCCGGACAGGACCAAGCCTGGAACGACGCTGCGCGCGATACTGGAAGAGCGCGTCCGGGTCGGCATGGCGCCGGAGGACAGTGAAGAGTATATCCGCACACGCTTGGAGGAGGTCACTAGAAGGACTGCCCATTACAAAGAGAACCAGTTGCGCGATGGTCGCGTCTATGCGGTCAGCCATCAGCCCATGCCGGATGGTGGCTGGGTCGCAATTCATCAAGATATTACCGAACACAAGACCGTTGAGCGCGCGCTCATCGAAAGCACGGCGGCCTTGAAGGTTTCCAATGCGCGATTTGCGGCTGCCTTGCAAAACATGTCGCAAGGGCTGTGCATGATCGATTCCGCACAGCGCATTCTGGTAGCCAACGAGCGTTACCGGCAAATCTATGAACTTCCCGAACACCTCGTGCAGCCAGGCACGCCGCTCAGCCAGATTATCGAGTTTCGTGCGGCTAGGGTCAATCATGACGGGCCGGTCACCCCGGACTTCGCGGGTTCACAACCGAACAATCCGACCGACATCGAGAAGCTCGGTAACGGCCGCGTCATCATGATATTGCGCCACGCCATGGCCGACGGCGGTTGGCTCACGACCCACGAGGACATTACCGAGCGTTGGCGCAATGAGACACGGGTCTCCTATCTGGCGCATCACGACGCCCTAACCGGACTCGCCAACCGGTCAGCACTGGTGGAGAAGATCGAGGATGCCTGTGCCCGTTGCCGCCGATGGGGCGAGAAATTCAATGTGCTTTTGATCGACCTTGATCGCTTCAAGCAAGTCAACGACACATTTGGCCACCCCGCGGGCGATGAGTTGCTGATAGAAGTGGCCGAGCGTCTCAAAGGTACGCTGCGCGAAACGGACGTACTGGCGCGTCTTGGTGGCGATGAATTCGCCATCATTCAGAGCAACCACGCCGGTCAGGGCGATGCGGTGGAAACGTTGGCGACGCGCATTATCGGCCTGATTTCCGAGCCTTACTCCATCGACGGCAATGTCGTCAGCATAGGCACCAGCATCGGCGTAGCGCTTGCGCCATCGCACGGCACGCACGCCAATGATCTCGTGAAAATGGCGGACCTTGCACTCTATCAGGCCAAGGATCTCGGGCGAAATCGCTATGCGATCTTCGAACCAGCTCTTGGCCAGGCTGCCCTCGACAGGCACAAGCTTGACAGTGAGCTGCGACACGCACTGGAGCACAACGAGTTCGAGGTGCACTACCAGCCTATTGTCGACACCAAGACGCTGAAAATGCGCAGCGCTGAGGCGCTGATTCGCTGGCGCCATCCCACCAAGGGGTTGATCGTCCCAGATCAATTCATTCCCTTCGCGGAAGAGTCGGGCTTGATCCTGGGCATCGGCGAGTGGGTCATTCAGGCGGCATGCGAAGCAGCTATGAAGTGGCCTTCCTTCATGAAGGTTGCGGTCAACCTTTCGGCCGTTCAACTGCACAATCCGAACCTACTCGACTTCGTCATGTGCGCCCTGGTCGAATCGGGCTTGCCGCCGGAACGTCTTGAGCTCGAGGTCACGGAAACGGCACTGATTGAGTATGAGGCGGAAAGCCTGATGCTCCTTCGCAAGCTTAAAAATCTCGGCATAGCAGTAGTACTGGACGATTTCGGGACCGGGTATTCGTCGCTCAGCCAGCTGACGATGTTCCCATTTGACAAGATCAAGATCGACAAGTCGTTCACTAAGAACATGACCACGCGAGCCGATTGCGCGGCAATCATCACCGCCGTGCTGGCGCTGGCGCGCAGCCTTAATATCCAGACCACGGCCGAAGGTGTCGAAACAAGCGATCAATTGCGCATTCTTCGCGCCGCTGGTGTGTCGGCCGTCCAAGGCTATTTGATCCAGTCCCCCCGCCCCGCGTCGGAACTCGAATTCGAATCTTCCCTTGACTCGAAAGTAGTCGACCATGCCGCATAACCCAGCATCACCAAATTCGGATAGTCCAGCAGAGCCCGCGCGGTGCAGTGACGATTCCCGCACTGCGGCCTCTCGATCGCTAATCGACGAGCTCGAAGACGCCGTTACTAAGCAAAGCATGCGGGAGCGGGCCGCGGTTCTACGGCGGGTCACCGATCTTTTCATGATAAACGGCACTGGTTTTTCCGAAGAGCATATCGCCATGTTTGACGATGTCATGAGCAGGCTTGTCGCTGCGATTGACACCTCGGCGCGAGCGGAATTCGGCGAGCGGTTGGCGCGCTGCCCGAGCGCTCCGCTCAAGACCACGCGAATCCTTGCACTTGACGACGAAGTCTCGGTTGCCGGGCCGGTACTTACGCATTCTGTGCGCCTCGATGAACAAACCCTCCTTGATAGTGCAAGGACCAAAAGTCAGGAGCATCTGATCGCGATTTCGCACCGTGATTCAATCAGCGAGGTTGTAACGGATGTGCTGGTCAAGCGCGGCAACACCGAGGTCGTCGTCAACACGGTGACAAATCCCGGCGCCATCTTTTCGGAATTCGGCTTTGCCACGCTGGTGAACCGATCACGGGAGAATGGCGAAATCGCGCGACGCGTATGGGTCAGACCCGACATTCCTAGGCATCACCTGCTGAGCCTGTTCGCTGCTGCCTCAGAAGACGTGCAAAGGCAATTTGAGACCGCCGACCGGCAGAAGGCCGAGCTGTATCGCTACATGATCGCGCAGGCGAAGAACCAGGTGCAGACGCAAATTCGAGATGACTCCGAAGCCTATGCGGCAGCGCGGCCGTACGTTGAGTCCTTGTATCGTTCGGGCGAGCTCAATGAGGAGCGCTTACAGGCTTTCGCCGCTGACGCCAAATTCGATGAAGTCACCATCGCCCTGGCACTGCTGAGCGAGTTGCCCGTGGGCCACGTCGAACGGGCTTTTGTGCACAATCAGGCGGATCATCTCATGGTTATCGCCAAGGCAATCGGGCTTTCCTGGGAGACGACCAAGGCCATCCTGTTGATGCGTGCATCACATGGCAGGGGCAACGATCGAGATTTGGGGGCCCATTACGTTAGCTTCACGAAGCTGCAGAAAACTACCGCCGGGTCCGCTTTGCAATTCTATCGACTACGGGCCCGTGCGGAGGCGCAGCTTGACTCGTCGACCTAGACTCAATGAGAAGCGCTCTGGACGTTTGCAGGTTTGTGGCGAATACGAATTTTGTCGATTGAAGCACCGGGAGGTCGGCAGGCTTGCCACGCGCTTTAGCAGCGACCAATGTCCCTCAATGGAGTTGGTGTAGTGGATAGCTGCCCATATTGGCGCGGTTGGCCCGAGGTTGACTTTCAGAATGGCGCCGATCGACGCCGCCATTATTTAACAAATTGTTTATGTGATTGTTCGAAAATAGAACACGACCGAGAGAATTAGATAGATGTCAAGTGATCGAAGAAAAGGCAGACGTCGCTACGTAGTCCATGGCGCAAGGATAGTTTGCGATGGCGGCTCCGGTCCGCAAAACTGTCGGATGCTCGACGTTTCGGCCTTTGGGGCGCAGCTGGAATTGGAAAAAGCCGCAACGCTACCAGACAAATTTGTGCTGTTGCTTTCGCATGATGGAAGGTTGCGCCGTCAATGCTTAGTAGTTTGGCGAAAGGAAAATACAGTCGGTATTGAATTCAAGCCACCATTTCCAACAAAGCTAAATCCGCGCCGACAAGCCATTTAGCGGTTCTAATAATGCATTTTGAAAGATACCAATACTTGTCCGATCGGAATTCGCTGACAAGCTAGAGCGGTGACGATGCGCAGGCTGGACGATAACCCGCTACAAGAGAAAAGCGACACCATCTTCGTTGAATGTCGCGACGTCGAACGCGCCATTGTCGGCATGCGGGGACTATATCAATTGCAGAGCTGGCGCGACGCGAACGGCGGTCATCGCGAGTTTTCGTGCCGTGTGCTGAAAATGTCATCAGGATTTATGAAGATCACTGGGCCTGTGACCGGCTCGGTCGGAGAATGGGTCGCTGTGCATTTAAACAGATTTGGGCTGTTTGAAGGCCCAATCATTCGCCATGGCGAGCGCGTCCTTGTCATGCGGATCGTGGCCACCAATGACGAACGCAACAAGATTGCACGCAAAATCGAATGGGTCGAAGACAAAAAGAACCGCGATAGAAGGCGGCAAGACCGGTTCGTACCGCGCGACCCGCATTCGACATTGTGCCTGCCAGGCGGCCGTGTGATACCGTGTCAGATCATTGATTATTCAATATCCGGCGCTGCAGTGTCTGCTGACATCATCCCGGAGCTTGGCGCAGTGCTAATTGTGGGAAAGATCGTTGGTCGGGTCGCGCGGCAAATCCCTGAAGGGTTTGCGATTGAGTTTCTAATGATTCAAGATTCTCGGACGGTAGCTGAGCTCTTTACAAAGCAAGAAGATAAATCCTGAATCCTCGTCGCCCATCGCATTGGTCATCGGGGGCTTGCAGCAATCTGCGCTGGTCCTTGATGATGCAGGTTAGGCTGCCTTCAAATAATTGTCTCGCGGGTAATGGGGCAGTTAGAGCATGGGGCAATTTAATTGGCTATGTTTAAGATTATTCGAGAATTGTTTAGTAATTCCTAACTGACAATGTGTTGGTCGATTAGGTAAGTCGTGCCTTTACATAGAACACTAGGGTTTCCACAAATTAGTTCTGTATGAGCAATCCCATTTCTCATTATGAAGCAAATACGGGATTACAGTTATTTTCGCAAGGATTCGAGACTGACCATGCTTGACCGTCGGCGTTTTCAAAGGACAAAGGTATTCAAGGGCGCTCAGCTCATTTTGGCCGGCCGCTCGACGATCAGGTGCATCGTCCGTGATCTGAGCAATCACGGCGCCCGCCTGCAACTAACAAGCACCGCGGGCCTTCCCGCCGGATTCGATCTTACTTTTGATACAGGCCATACGTTGCGAAAATGCCACGTAGCATGGCAGAACCTGACAAATGTTGGTGTGTCCTTCGAGGCGTCGACGGCGCGCTGAGCTTATTTCACCCAAGCCTGAAACAAAAAGGCTGGTGTGTTTGACCAACTCGGAGAGCCGCTGGCCGCCGTCCTTCCTGACAGCATCGCTGACGTTTACCTCGCGGGACAATAACAAAAGAGGCCCGGTCGTGTGTGCGACCGGAGCCTCCGCTGTCATCCCCCAGGCGCTCAGACGTTCCCCTAGGGTGGCCCAATCATGGCCAGCTCAGACCTGCGTATAGGTTAAGTGCCACAGATGAAATTTGCTTTAATTCAATCGGTGACTCAGGCGATCAGGGCGGTGCGAAGTGACGCCGGGAGGACATTGAGACTTCGTGTGCATCTATTGATTCGGGCGTCGTACCTGCACGCCTTCGGCCACAACGTTTCGTCTGGTGACTGAACCCCAGGGGCGCCTAATTTCCTTATTCTGGATAGCGCTTTCCGTTAGCCAACCATGTGTGCCGATCCATTTTCGGGCTTCTAGCTCTGCCCCAAACTTGCCAAAATATTTGGTGGTGCCGTAGACTACGCGATTTGAACGCGCCAATGGCCCTGATCCCGCGCTCGGCCTCTGGGAAGTCCTGAGACCTTAGGCCTGATCAATTCGAGGAACGTGTCCGCGCTGTTCGGCAGCCATATGTGCAATTAGGTGCCACTGGATTGCCAATTCTTCCCATTCTTTTTTGATTGCCGGATCCGACGCTTCGCGGGCGCGTTGCTCGCTGGCAAGCGCTCTCAATCGGTAGGTAGAGGACGGTTCAATCATGCCCGGTACAATCGTTATTCAGTTGCGTTGCCAATGTTAATCTACCTACGATGTAGGAAGAGCCACGCCCAATATCTCTGCTGCACCGTGGAAGCCTCGCCTTAATGGCGGCGATTAATGCCGGGCTGACTGGGTGTTGGCAGGTGGGTAATTTTGACGAGATGACCGACTTGTGTAACCCTAGGACCCTGTTTGAATGAATGAGGTACAGACATGGTGAAGGCGTCGTTGAACCGCAGAGGACCTACTGCCGTAGATGTCCACGTTGGGCAAAAGATACGCGCCCGCCGGATTTTCTTGCGAATGAGCCAAACGGAGGTCGCCGACGCGGTCGGTATCACGTTCCAGCAAATTCAGAAATACGAGAGAGGGGCGAACCGCGTTGGGGCATCACGGCTGCAACAGATCAGCGATGCGCTCGGCGTCTCGCCATTTTACTTTTTCGAGGGCGTACCAACCGTCGGAAAGAAGGCACCTGCGCCGAACGAAGGTGAGCTGTCGGAGGAGGCAATCGTATCATTCCTCGGGACCCGTGAAGGCGCCGCTCTTGTGCGCAGTTTTATCGCGATCAAACAAAAATCAATTCGCCATAATCTAATTGATTTTATTGACACCCTGCGGGGGAAATGAACGGCAGCCGGATTCGCAATGGTCGAACAGGGATCGATGATGCGCCCTGTAGCGCATCGTAGTCAGCGATGATGGCTGCTTGGAAGGCTCTGCAATCGTCAGCATCCTCAAGCCGGCACCGATGGCCGTTTCGGCCGTGAGTTCATGGCGGACGGCATAGGCCTTCACATCGTACCGCATGGGCAAGTCGGTCGTGCGCGACAGCTCATAGTCGAGACGCCGAGGCCGAGGGCGGGTTCGGTCCGCATCATCGCACGCGCTGCCTCGAGACGCATCCGCTCTCGACTGGTCAGGATAATTTATTTGCTGAAGTAGGGACTCTCCATCAGCCATCGAAGCGGATCGAATGAAGGTCCAAAGCGGTCGGGCGACCGCGTTCGTCGAGCAACCGCAAGAGGAATTGGGTCGAGGACAAAATCCTCCATTGCGTCACATCGGGTGTGGGTTCATAAACGCAAGGGCAAGGTCGGCTTCTAGAGATAACACTACGAATTAAGGCTGTGGCTTCCGTCTAGGACGGCGCTCATAACCCTTGCCATGTCGGGTGTTGCCGCACTATTGCCGACCGGCTGTGGGCAGTGGAAGGCGTGGTCATCGAATCATTTGTTACGTCTGAAATCATTGTGCATCAACGGCTCGGCGGTAGTTCGATGCTTCGGAAAAATTGTTGGCGCCGGGATGGGACGGGGCATAACTGAGCGGACGTTGGGAATTCGCGGTTGTAGACCTTAGTCCTCCGGAGGGGTGCCTTGCGTTACGCCGTCGCTGTTGCCGCAATCGTTATTGCGGCTATTGCACTGTTCGGTTGGGGCTCCAAGGTTCGGCAATTGACGCGGCTGTCGGTTGGCGGATGGCCCTTGACGATCGGTTTAGGGCTCGGCGGCATCATCTTCCTGGGTGGTCTCGGTAATCTCTTCGGCATCGCGCGACCCTGGGCATTCAACGCGGTCATTCTGCTGGGGATTGGGCTCTCAGCGCTTGAATTGCGCACGAAATCGCCAGCGGCGTTGAGTTGGCGGCAGGCTGCCGCGGCCGCACATTGGTACCACGTCGTATTGATTGTCATCGTCGCGGCGGTTGGCGGCTTCGTCATCAGCACGGCGCTGCCGCCGGCGATATTCAACCACCATGACGATTTCGAGAAATACTTCCCGCAAGTCGCGCGCATGCTGACAACCGGGACGGTGCACGACAACCCGATCGGATCGATCGGCATTGAGACGCTCGGCGGACAGGCCGTCTTGCAGGGCTTTGTCGCCGCAAATTTTCCGATCGAATATGTCAACGGGGCGGACGCACTATTTTGCCTGTTGCTGAGCCTGGTGATCGTTGGCGGTGTCGCCTTCGGCCATCCGGCGCTCGGCCTCGCCATCCTCGGCGGTGTTCTTGGCGTTATTGCGGTAGATCCGCAGAAAGTAAATATCAGCGGCATCTACTCGATCGTCGCCCTGTCGCTTACGCTTGTCGTGGCGAGCAGCCAAGCGTCGGAGTCTGAGACCGATCGTCCGCGCATCGAGCCGGTCGTCGGCCTCCTCTATGCGGCGCAGATTGCGGTCAAGCTGACGGCCGTTTCGTTCGTGGGCTTGCATTTCATTTGCTGGATCGGCGCGATCGCCTGGCTTTGCCGCGATTGGCGCTCTGCGCTTCGCCGCGGCCTGAAAACGGCGCTGTGGAGCGGCGTGTTTTTGTCGCCGTGGATTTTGCTGTTGGCTCCCGATTACATCGCGATCATGGCGCCGCCGCCCGGATCGCCGGTATTGCCGAAGCTGCCGGATCACCCGCCGCAGTTCGCGTATCTGTTCTCGGTCAATTCGTTCCTGCCGATGGTCCGAAATAGCGCGGTGGCGGCAATAGTTCTGTGTTGCGGATGCGCCGCTTTTTATCACGCGCGATGGCAGCCGCCTCGGAATCCCTCGCGTGCGCGAGCCGCGGCGTTCGCGGCATTCTGCGTTGCGGCTGCGGCAAACTTTGTCTTTTATATCGCCTATGTCGGGCCCTATCTCACCGATGCCGAGGCGGCGACACGATATGCCGCGCCGTGGCTGATCGCCGGCATCGGCGCCGCGTTGGCGCTGGGTCTGGTATTCCTGCCTGGAGCGCACGAAAGCACGCCATCGCGAAAGATGGCGTGGACATTCGGATGCGGCGGCCTCGCGCTGATCGTGATGTTCGGTCACGCACTGCAACGGCGCATCAGTTATGCCGTGTTGTACGCCACGCCGCCGGCCTACGCCCAACCTTGGCAGCCGCAAGCCAGGTCGGTCCCGGCGGCCATGGTCGCGGATGCGTTGCACGGCAAATTGCCTGGCGCGGTTCGCGGCGCGCAGAACAACGTGCCGGCGGGATCGCCGATATTGGTGTGGATGTTGACGCCGTTCCTGCTCGATTACGGGCGCAACCCGATTTACGAAATCGGCTGGTATCAGCTGGTCCGGCCCTGGAGCCTCATTCCGCGTACGGATTACCTGATTTGGCAATACGGCGGCTTCGGCGTGAGGCAGCCGCAGCAATACGCCAATTTCATTCGCGGCGGCATCCCGATGCTGGCTCAGGCGTCCGTCGCGGCGCTGGAATTCGAAAATCTTTTGCGACAGATCTGGAGCAAGTCCGAGGTGCTGTCTGACAGTGACGGCATCGTCGTGCTGCGCGTAACTTGCCCGCGCGGCATAGCGCGATGCTGAGAGCTGAAGAAGTTTTCCCCGATCGCTCGCGACTTACTGCGCTCCGTCGACATTCTTGCCGTAGAGCCGACAATTCTTACCGGCTTTGCCTTCACACAAAGCACGCGATTTCTGCAAAAGTATTCGCCACCGGATAGCCCGTCACCTCAACGCCGGCGGCATCGAGCCAGGCGTGGGCATCGATCGGTTTGTCCTGCCCGATCCGGGCGCCGAAATGCAACACGCTGTCGACGCCGCGCCGCTTGAGCATGATCCGTGCCGCCATGGCCTGGGGCAGGCAGACCGCCTTGAACGGAACGTGGCGCGCCGCGCGCGTCACCGCCCAGCCGATCTCCGCGGCAAGATCCGCGTGGTCGTGCGAATTTTCCGCTCTCGCCGGCAGCGCGCGCGCGTCACTCGGCGCCACGAAGGTTCCGAGATGACGCGCCAGCTTCGGAAACGAAACGAAGATCAGGCTCAGGCGCGCCAACAATAGCCACGTCACCGCCTCGACCAGCAGAGCGCGACGGCGATTGCCGACTTGCGCGAACCTGACGAACCGGCGGCGAATCGAGCGCGGCTTCATGCCTCGCCAATTCGCTCGAGAATTCGCCGGTCTGGTCAAGCCGCTTTCTCCATCAGCCCGATGTCCTGCCAGTGTCGCTCCAATCGCGCGACCACGTCCGGCATCACCGCGAAGTCGAGCGCCCTGGTCAGGTAATGGATTCCGGCCCTGTTGGCGATCGTCGTCGCCGCGTGAAAGTAATTCACCCTCTGGCCCATGCGGTTGACCAGCCGCGGCCGGTAGGCCATCCGCCGCAGAATCACCGCGGCGTCGACGGCATTGGCCGGCGCGATCCCCGGCGCCAGCGGCGGCCGCGCTTCGCGTAGCGCGTAAAGCGTGCCGAGCGGCAGCGCTTCGGCGTGCGTCGCGCCCGGATCCACATAGAATTTTTCCAGGCGGCTGCGCACGCGCGCGCCGCTCCGGCTCTTGAGATCGAGCTGTTCGATGGCTTGCGCCCAGAGTTTGAGCTGTCGTCCGTCGGGGTGCACCATCGGCGAGCCCTCTTCGGTCACCGTGACTGCGCAAAAGTCGTCGGTGATGAACGGGTAGCCGCGCTGCGCCAACGCCGCGGCCAGCGTCGATTTGCCGGCCCCCGAGGGTCCGCAGAACAGGATCGCTTTGCCGTTCACCCGCACCGCGCTGGCGTGCAACACGATCTGCTGGCGCTGGTGCAGCAAAATTCCGTAGGCGGTCCCAAGCAGATATATCGGGATATCGCCGTCGTCGGCGCCGGGCTCGGCTTCGAACGTGATCTCCCGCCCGTTGCTGAGCAAAAAGCGCGCCACCTTCGGGACGTGCAGCAGAAACTGATCGCCGGCGATCTGCCAGGTCGGGCCGAGCTTTTGCGCGCCATCGAGCTTCGTCGGCACCGGGCCGCGCCGGATCGCGACGTCAGGGCGGTGGCCGGCCGCCGCCGCGCTCAGTCCGGGCAGCACGATCTCGCTGCTCACGGACAGCCCGGAAATGCAGTAAAAATGCACGGTTCCCGCTCGTTTCGAATAGGCCCGGCGGAACGATCGCACGGCTCCGGGCAGAAGCCGCAGCATACGAAAAAAGCCATCAGATTCAAATACCTCGCGCGGGCCTCGACAGTTGGCCGGCAACGCCGTAGAGGCGATGGGATCGACACGGATGGTCGGTGATGCCACTGCCCGATCGGCTGCGATTACCGTTTGATTTCGAACCCGCACTGTTGGCCCGCGATCTGGAAGGGCTGCGCGCGGTGGATTGGATCAAGCATTACGTACAGCAGAATTACGACGGCGACTGGAGCGTCATCGCGCTGCGCGGCAAAGCCGGCGCCACGCATCCGGTAATGATGATCTACTCCGATCCGACCTGCCGGGATTTCGCCGACACGCCGATGCTGGCGGCCTGTCCATATTTCCGCGACGTGCTCGACACCTTCGCGGCGCCGCTGCGCGCAGTGCGCCTGATGCGGCTCACCGCCGGCTCGGTGATCAAGGAGCACACCGACCACGAGCTGAGCTTCGAGGAAGGCACCGTGCGCATCCACGTGCCGGTAATCACCAATCCGGGCGTCGAGTTCTATCTCAATCGCAGCCGCGTGGTGCTTGAGGCCGGCAGCAGCTGGTACCTGCGGCTGTCCGATCCCCACAGCGTCGCTAACCGCGGCGCCGCCGACCGCGTCCACATGGTCATCGACGCCGAGGTCAACGATTGGGTTCGGCGCGTATTCGAAACGGCGGCGACCTTGGCTACGGCCGAGCGGAGTCCTGGCGCGGCGGCCCCGGCGGTTTGACGCCGCGCCGCAACGCCTCGAGTTCACGATACAGCGGCGCGAGTCGGGTCGACGCGATCTCGACGAGCTCGGCGCTTGCGGCGCCGCGTTTTTCAGCGGCGTCAGGGCTGAACAGCGTTTTCGGCTGCTTGGCGTCGAAGCGCGCCGTCTGTCGCATGCGAGCGAGCTCATCGGGCGCGTAGCGCAGCCCGAAATGATCGAGCATCGGCCCGCACGCGGCCTCCGGCAATTCGCGATACTCGATGAGCAACCCGCCGCGGTCGCCAAGCTGCGCAATAACTGCGCGAAAAATATATTCGAGCACCAGCGCGCAATAGGCCGCGGTCGACATGGCCTGCGCTTGCGGCCAGGACAGACCGAACAGCGCCGGCTCGATGTCGGCGGGAAATTGCTCCGTCATCGGCACCAACACTTCGAGCGGATCGCGGTAGAGGAAAACCCACGGCACCTGCGGAAACGCACGGCGGATCAGCGGCAGCAGCAACACGTGCCAGCCTTCGAACTTGACGAACAGGTCGCGCTCCTCGGCACCGCGGCGGCGGCCCAGCGCCGCGGTGAGCGCGCGCAGCCAGAGCACCAGTCGTTCGCTGTCGAGCGCGGGCCAGCGGTTGGGGAGGCGCAGGATTTGATCGATCGGTTTCGGTTCGGAGAGCACGACGTTGCAGGCAAGCGCGGCCAGCATCTGGGTGACAAGCGTCGAACCGCATCGCGACATGTGAAAGATGAAACCGGCCGGCCGCAGCTCGGGCGTTTGCGGCACCGGCAGGGCGTCGAGCGCGGTGGAACAGCGAAACAGCAGGTTGAACGGATGGTCCATCGCCGTGGCGACGGTTTGCGCGAAGAATGGATCGGTGAAACGCAGATCGCCGAGATGACACCAGTCGACCAAGGGCCCCGCCGCCGTCCACTGGATCCGCGTCGGCAGCCAGTGCGGCCCCGCCGGCGCGCTCATCGCGCCAGCCATTGCACCGTCCAGGTGCGCCTGGCGGCTTCGAGTTCGGCCGCGATGTCGGCGGCGTCGATGGAAAGCCCCCGCGCGCGCGCGCGCGCCAGGACGAGCGCGAGGAAAGTCTCCCGGTCCGGCGCGCCGCGCAACTCCGACTGCAATACCGGGTCGTCGAGGACGATAGCTTGAAATTGCCGCAGCGGCGGCTCAACATCGCTCATGGTTTTCCAGCATCCGCGCTTTGACGCACACTTGCGCGATCGAGCTTAGATACAATCATGATTTTCGCTCCTACGACGCGACAGCATATAGCCCGTGCCGTCGAGTCTCTATACTGCTCTGCGCAACGCTCGACTGGCGACGCGATGCGACGCCGTCCGCAACGATAAATTTTCATGCCCCTGCGTAAGCAGCAAATTCTCCAGTACGCCGAGCGCCATGCGATGGCCCGGCAGGATTGGCGGGCGCGGGCGGCGTTTTACCATTCCGAGGACATGGCCTATCTGCGCTTTCTGATTCCCCCCGGCAGCAGCGTGCTCGAGCTCGGGTGCGGAGCCGGCGATACTTTGGCGGCCCTGCAGCCCAGTCTCGGTGTTGGCGTGGATTTCAGTGCAGCAATGATCGAGCAGGCGCGCCGCGCCCACCCACGGCTGCAGTTCCACGTCGCGGATACCGAAGATCAGTCCTTCATCGAAACCCTTCAAGGGCCATTCGATTTCATTTTGATTGTCGACACCCTGGGCTCCGTCGATGACTGCCAGGCCTTGTTGCAATCGCTGCACCCGCTGTGCGCCCGGGACACGCGCCTCGTCATCGCCCATTTTTCACATCTGTGGCATCCGGTGTTGAAGCTCGCCGAGGTGCTCGGCCTGCGCATGCCGCAACCGCCGCAAAACGTCCTGTCGCCCGCGGATCTGCGCGCGCTTGCGGAGCTGGGCGGATTTGATCCGATCAAATCGGAGCGGCGCCTGCTGGTCCCGTTCCGGCTTCTGGGAATCGGCCGGCTCGTCAATCGTTTCCTCAGTCCGCTGCCGCTCGTCAGGCAGTTTGCGTTTCGTCACTACCTGGTCGCCCGCTCGCTGACGCACGCCAAAGAAGACCTGAAATCCGCCACCGTCGTCATTCCGGCCCGCAACGAGCGCGGCAACATCGAGGGCGCAATCCGGCGCCTGCCGCGGTTCTCGCCAAGCCTGGAAATCATTTTCGTCGAGGGACACAGTAGCGACGGCACGTTGGAGGAAATGCAACGTGTCGTGTCCGCCTATCCCGACCACGACATCAAGGTCATGGTCCAACCCGGAACCGGCAAGGCCGATGCGGTATTTGCCGGATTCGATGCCGCGCGTTCCGATGTATTGATGATCCTTGACGCCGATTTGACCGTACCGCCCGAGCTATTGCCGAAATTCTGGGCGGCGATCAATGCGGGAAAAGGTGAATTCATCTACGGCTCGCGCCTCGTCTATCCCTTGGAAAACGAAGCCATGCGGTTCTTGAATCTGATCGCAAACAAGGCGTTTTCGTATCTGTTCTCGTGGCTCCTCAATCAACGCTGCACGGACACGCTGTGCGGAACAAAGGTGCTCAAGCGGGCCGACTATCTGCGCCTGAAAGCGGGGCGCGGTTACTTCGGCGATTTCGACCCGTTCGGTGATTTCGATCTCATCTTCGGCGCGGCAAAACTCAATCTGAAGTTTCTCGAAATTCCGGTGCGATACGTGCCCCGGACCTACGGCAAGAGCCAGATATCCAGATTCCATCATGGCTTTGAGTTGCTGAAGATGGTGTTCGTCGCCTTCTTCCGGATCAAAGCACTATGACGGGCGCTCGCAGCCCGGAAACGTTGCGCGGGCATCTCGACATCTGGCGGCGCAAGCCGGTTCTGCGCGCGATCTATCACGATTTTTATGATCGAATGATCGACGCCTGCGTGCCGGGCCCGACGATCGAGACCGGCGGCGGCATCGGCAACCTGAAAAGCCGTTTCCCCGATGTCGTCGCCACCGATATCCAGTTCGCGCCCTGGATCGACTGTGTCGCCGACGCGCAGCGACTGCCGTTCGCGGCGGCGACGGCGGCCAACATCGTCATGGTCGATACGTTGCACCATCTCGAATTTCCGGCGCATTTTTTCCGTGAGGCTGAGCGCGTGCTGCGCCCGGGCGGACGCATCGTCATGATCGAGCCGGCGATCACGTGGGGCAGCACCATGTTTTACCGCCTGGTGCACCACGAGCCGGTGCGTACCGGGGCCGATCCGCTGATCGACGGCACACCCGACCCTGGCCGCGATCCGTACTGCGCCAATCAGGCGGTTGCGACGCTCATCGCCACGCGCGACCGCGCGCGTTTCGAGCGCTCGTTCAAAAAACTGAAAATCATCCGTGTCGACTGGTTCGCGCTCGCCGCCTATCCGCTCAGCGGCGGATTTAGACCGTGGAGCCTGATCCCGCGCGCATGGGTCGCTCCGGTGCTGCGGCTGGAACGGGCGCTTGAGAGGCATTGCGGGCAGATCGCCGGCTTTCGCATGATGCTCGTGATTGAGAAGCTGGCTGACTGACCGGCGGCAAGCGGCCCTCATCGTTGCGGCAACGGCACGTCGGACGGATGCCAGGGTTGCGGCACCTCATGCAGCCGATCGAAGATGGCCTTCAGTTCGCCATCCCAACTTCGATTTGGGATCAGCGCCAATGCCCGCCGGTACTCCGCCAGCCAATTGTCATCGATCGGAACCGTATCCGGGCCAGGCCAGGTCAAAAGCGTCGTGGTGCCGTCGGTCCAGCGAATCCCCAAATCCCGGCCGATATTATTGGGTGAAAAAAGCGAGCTCCCCAACAGCGGACTTCTGAGCGCCATCTCGCGCGAGAGCAGAAAATAATTCACCCCGGCTTGCTGCAATCGCTCGCGCGCCTCCGCGGGCGTGCCCCAGAGCACCCGATCGAACTCCGGTACCAGGATCGCCGTCAAGGCGGACATGATTCGACAATCAGGGAACAGGCAAAAAGTAAAGCTGCTCAGCGACCAAACTGGCGTGTGCGGCCCGACGATCGCGTTTATCTTGCGTACGGCTGCGTACAAGTTCGTCGGTACGGCGAGCCCGCCGACCGAGCGCTGCGCGTAGGCTTGATCGATGCTGATCATCCCCGCCGTGTATTCGAGCGCGTGCACCCCAAGCCGCGGCACATCCGGGTCGAACCGCGTCTTGCCGACGAGCATGGCGGCGCACAGGACGAGAACCGCCAGCGGGCCCGCCGGACTTTTGAGATAGACGGTCAACGGGGACTTCGCCCGGCGAAGCGGCGCGCTCCATAACGCGATTCCGGCGACGATCGTCAGCGGCACCGTAAAGCTCGAGAACCGATAAAACGTCGGCGACTGCGAACGCCCGACCAGCAACGCAAACGGCACGAAGGCGGCGATCGCGGCGGCCAAGATGATCGCCGCGTCGCTGAGTCGGCGTTCGCCGTGCGAAGGCCCGTCGGGGGGTTTGCGCAACGAGAACAGTGCCACCAAGACACCGCCCAGCCACAGCGGCCAGAGAATTTCGAGCCGCAACGACCGCAGCAAAAATCCGGGCCAAGGAACTTTGGCGCGGGCGGCGATATCCGATGAAACCCGGTGGATGATTTCTATGACGGTCGGCAAGGCCCCCAAGCGATCGATCTTCTCGATATCGGCGAACCGCCAGAATAGTACTAGCGTCGGGTCCCACCCGTTGAACAAGCCATAGGCGGCATAGTTGATCGCCAGGGTGCAAACGACCAAAAGGCCGGCAAACATCGCCAACCCCAGGCAGGAAAACGCCCGGAGCCTTTCGCGCTTCGCAAGATACACGAGCGCGAGCAGAGTAAAGACCGCGCCGAGAAACACGCCGATATAGTTGCTGATGATGATCGCGGCGGTCAGCGTCGACGCCGTGGCGCATAGCCAAACTCTTCTACTCGGCCCGGTGTTGTGGAGTGCCATCGCCGTCAGCCAGAGGACGGCGATGACGAACGCGGTGTTGAACTCGTGCAGTTTGCGAAACTCGCCCCAGCCCGGGGTGTAGACAAAAATGGCAAAAAACAACGATGCACCGACCAGCGGCCAACAGCTGCGCGGCGCAAGCTTCCGGATGAATAAAAACGTTACCAGCCCGGCGGCCGATATCAGGCAAAACGTCACCAGTTGGACCGCCATGGCATCGGTGAGCAGCATGCCGAGAAAAAACAGCCCGGCGCCGTGGGCATAGAAGGAGGTCCACCAGGATTCGTGCGGCCACAGGCTGCCGTGTATCAGGAATGCCTTATAGGTTTCGAAATAGGGCTCGTAATAGACGACGCCGTTGCCGGGATAGAGACCTTTGACGAGCAGCAGCGCCGCCCATGACAACCCAAGCACAACAACGAGCGATTTGAACAGCGCCGTTTCTTGCGCGATCTGAGCGAGCCCTGTCCGCAACCGGGGCAGCACGATGCGGAATTGCCAAAACGACAGCGCCACCATCGGCGTCGCCAGCAAAAGGATCATTCCCGCATTGAGCAATCCCGCGTAGCCGACGGCGAGCAGCGCCACCTGCCAGGGGCCGGCACCGGCAAAGAACGTCATGGCAAGATAGTTCAGCACGCCGACCTCGTCGGGCCGCAGCGTGCCGATCGCGCGCAGCAGGATGGCGCCGACGGCCTGAACCATCCAGAACAGATAAAAGACGAACGCCACCCGGAAAATATTGTGCAAAAAAATCACGACGCCGGTGTCGTCGAAATGCGCATGATAGACGTCGACATATTTGAACCAGCCGACCAGCGCCGCATAGCCGCCGACGTACAAGAGAAAATGAATGACGATGCTTTGCCGTGCGTCCAGCCGCCGGCGATGGTGTGGCGCCGTCAGCCGGTCGGCAGGCATGAGCGTTCCTGTGCCGCCAGCGCTTCGAGCGTCCCGTCATAGCCCAGCCGGCGCATGACGGCGCCGTGCGCGGCGGCGATGCGCGCGGCCTGTTCTGGGCTGAGCGCTTGCCGCCAGCCATCGGCGCGGCCCTCGCGGAAGAACGCCTCCGCCCGGCGCGGCTTCTCGATAAATCCGGATTCGCGCTCCTGCGCCTGCAAGCGGGAAAACGTTGCCGCCTCTACGGCCGCGGCAATCGCTGACCGATCGCAGGGCAGTCCGAGGAATGCCGCGACCGCGCCGAGCGCCGCGTTCGGATCGGCCTGCATGTCTTCGTATCGCACTGGGTGCACGGGAAACGGCGCGCCGAGCCAGGATTCCACGTGGTCGCTCCAGCGCAGCAGGCGCTGGCGCAGGTGCTCGGACAATCGCCTGGTCGAACCGCCAGAGAGCGCCTCCGGGTTGTCCATGTCGGCGATGGCGACATCGATCGGCTGCCCCGTGTAATGGGCCAGCGACACCGCGACCGCGCGCGGATCGCGCACCACATAGACCGCGCCGCGCGTTGCCGACGCGGGAAACAGCGGCTCGCCGGCCGGAGTCAAATGATAGGCGTCGTGCGCCTTGCAATAGAGCGCGCGCTTGGCCTGGGCCGCCATGAACTCGAAGACGCGCGGGCGCAGATTGGCTTCCTGGTCGCGCGACAACACGGCGCCGTCGATGCCGAGCGCGTTATCGAACTGCGAACGGCTGCCGGCAAAGCCGCCGAGCAAGGACAAGCGGTTGATGTCGGCGGGCTTGCCCGACACCAAGGTCAACAGCAAAGCGCGCAGCCAGGTATTGCCGGATTTCGGATAGGACGCGAGCCACCAGACCCCGGCACTCATTGCTGCTGCTCCAGCGCCCGCAGCACTTTATCCGCGGCATCGGGCAGGCAAGCCGGATCGTCCGGCAAGTGCAGCCGCCAGACCGTCACGCCCGACGCCAGCATTTTGGTCACGGCGGCAAAGATTTCGGCGTCGCGTCCCAGCGCGCTGGCCGGACGGCGGGTGTGAACCATGTCGCGCAGCGCGCCGACCGCGGCAATGCCGGATAGCCGCTCGATGGCGAGCGGAATGTTGGTTCGGCGTACCAGCACGACCACGGCGGCCAGCGGCCGCGGCGCGCGGCATCCGCTCCAGCGGTCGACGAAGAATTTCTCCTTGCCGGACAGCGCCGGAGTTAACCCGTCCGCAGCAACACCCAACGCGTCGAGCGTGTCCCGCCACAGCCGCAGATGCGCGACGCCGGGAAGCGCCGTGACGCCTGGCGCGCCGGCGTCGACGACGCAGATATCGTCAGCCAAGGTCTCGTGACCGCGCTGCACCAGGGTGGCGGCGAGCGCCGACTTGCCGGCCGCCGAGTTGCCGGCGAGCGCCACCGCCCGCCCGCCGATCACGACGGCGTTGGCGTGCAGCGGCAACAGCCCGCGTTGGTGCCACAGCACCGCTTGGATAGGGCCGGTCAGCAGCGCCCGGGTGTTGACCGGATCGGCACCGCGTTCCACGTCGATCGTGACTTCGCTGCCGTTGCGAATCAGGATGCGGCCGGTCCCCGGCAGCGCCAGTAGATATTCCTCGCGCCCGCGCGTCTGATAGATCGCTTCGACGCGGTCGGGAGCCTCCAAGCCGGGCGGCACCGCGCCGAGCCGGAACGCGATGTCGGCCGGCGCCGTGGCCGGCCCGTCCCACGGCGTCAAATCGGGCAACGCGAGATCGGACTCGACTTTGAGCGCGGCCAGTTGATAGGCGTGGTTCATGCCACGGCGGCGTGTGCGGCCGACATCAGGCGAGCCTGACGACATCTTGCGCCGCCATGCGGTCGAGCAGCGCCCGGACGTCGGCCGCTATGGTGACGCGATCGGCGTCGTAGGCGGCGGCAAGTCCGTCGATCAGGGCGGCGAACGTGCACGGCTGTTCGATGCGCTTCCAGATATCGCTGCCGATGTCATCGAGGCCGAAATAGCTGCCTCGCTCGATGCTCATCATCACGATCTCGCCCTCCACTTCGGCGGCGAGCACCGAAGGACTGCGCGAAATCACGGTCACATCTGCTATCGGGTCCGGCATTGCGGTGAATTCTCAGCACTTCCGGTTGGCATCGTCACATCCGTTTACGGCAAATATCTTATATTTCACGGCGTCTTATGTCGAGGTGCGGCGTTACGCGTTGGCGCGTTCGACCCAGCGAACGAATTGCCCGATATGAATGCCGCGAGTGAGCGCAAGCCTGTATTCGGGAGCGCGTGTCTCCGCGGCCTGCTCGTCCTTCGGCCATTGCGCTATCAGCCGCTTAAGACGCGGCACGTCGATCAGACGGCGCACCAGGGGCGAGGCGTCGATGCGTTCGATCTCGGCGGCAATATTGTGCCGCCGAGCCTGCAAGCGCCGGAACCAGTCGGGCACTTGCGCGCCGCGGCGGCGTTCGTTGAGAATGTCCGGCGGCAATCGGTCGGCAAAGACTTTGCGGGCGAAGGCGCGCGGAATGCCGTCACGGCTGAACATCGGCTCCGGAACGGAAAGCGCGAATTCGAGCAGCCGCCGATCGCGATGTGGATCGCGTGTCTCGAAACCGTTGATCTCCTCCGCCATGCCGCCCAGGTCGCGGGAGACTTGATTGCGGTCAAACATCATCCTGGCGCGAAACCTCGCCGGCTGCCAACCGTCGCCGCCGAACCAGGGGTCGAAGCCCGGCGTATTCCATCGTCGAACGAGACCGTGCTCGGCAATGAAAGCCGGATTGAGCGCGCTGTATTGCGCAACACTATCCGGATTTCGTCCGCGCACCCGATAGATGGCCCGCCGCAGCGCAGCGGGCGCACCCGGCATAAGCACGCCGCCCGCAAAAGTCCGCACGAGACTTCGTCCGTTTTGTCGGGCTGTCGCTCGCAGTTCATGTCCGAATTCGCGCCAAGCCCCGGCCCGCAGCAGGGCGAGCAGCGCAAAATGTCCGTCCCAGCTCAGGCCGAAATTGCCGTAGTTGCCGACCAGCAGTGCACCGTGGCCGGCAGCGGTCACGGCATCGCTGAGATGCGCGTACCAACCGTGTGCCAACGGTCCGAACACGGGCAGGTTCGCCCGCGCAAAAAAACGCGTGTAGTCCTCGTCGAATGGATGAAGGCTTGCCGGCGCGAGCCAGCGAACGCCGAGTTGTGGATGCATCCGGGCCAACGCCGACACCTTGTCGCGCTCGTCCAGATATTTGAGCGGTCCAACGTCGATCTGCGTGCCTGGCGGCGGCAGCATCGTAAAGCACGTGATGCTCTGCGCTGCGCCGAGCCGCGCAGCGGTCGCCGCGATGGCGCTGGAATCCAGGCCGCCGCTGGTTGAGATGGCAACGTGCGGCGTGTCCCTTGTCGCGGCGGCGATCGCCTGATCGAACAGCTCGCGCGCCCGCGCGATATAGTCGTCCTCGCGACGGTAAGGCGGCGGCGCGTCGAGATTCGGAGTCCAATAGTGCCGGTGACGCGGGCTGGCGCCATCGATCGTTACCAAGCCGCGGCTTGGGACGCGCTCGATGCCGCGATAGAACGTTCGCGGCCCCTCGCTCATGTCGAGCGCCATGAAATGCGCCAGCGCGACGTCGTCGATCTCGCGCGGCACGTCGGGTAGCGCGAGCAGGGCGCCAAGCGTGGTCGCAAAGGCGACGAAGCCGCGCCCGCAATGGTAGAACAGCGGCTTGTTGCCAAGGCAGTCGCGGCCGAGGATCAGAGCCCGGGTGTCAGGGTCCCACAGCGCGAAAGCGAAGGCGCCGAGGCAGCGGGCGACGCCCGCCTCTCCGTAATCCTCGAACATGCGCAGCAGGAGATCGGCGTCGCTCAGCCGCGCAAGTTCGGCGGGCGCGAAACCGAGAGCGGCGCCCAGTTCCTCACGATTGTCGAGACGCGCCAGTGCTGCAAATAATGTGCGGCCGCCACGGCTCACCAGGGGCGGAAGATCGCTATAGGTCGCGCCTGAACCGACGGGCGCTTTTTGCGCGAACAACGCGCCGTCGAGACGGCGCGCCGCGACCCTGCCTTGGCGCAGCATGGTGAGCGCCCGGCACAGCAAATCTTCCGTTCGTTTATTGGGAACTGCGGCGTCGAACGCCACGATGCCGGCAAACGCACTCACGCGATTGCTCCGCCGACACTCCTGATTGATAGACCCGCGCCCCAATCCGGGCCGGTCACGCTTAGCTCTGCGAATTCAATGGACCGCCGTCCGAGCCGCCGTTGCCCATCACCTCAGTATCGGCAAGACCCGTAATAATGAATTGCGGCGTATGCCAAGGCTTGCGAATTTGCTGCTCCGGCTGACAGTCCGGCTTCGAGTCAGCATCTGGTCGGTCGGACATATCCCATCCCCAAGAGGTCGGCCCGCGGCAGCCGTAGGCAATTGAACTAGTACCACAACCGCGCGGCGAGGCGCAATAATCGGCGCGGTCCGCCGGAACTCACAGCGACAACGCCGCTTTTCTAGTGATTATCCAAAGGCGGTCACCCGGCCGGACGTCGAATGCCACGCTGATTCGCGGGTCGGGAACGTTAGTCCGCGATTCGGCGCAGCTGGAAATATACACACCGCCAGCGTGCAGCAGAAGGTCGCGGTGCACGCCAAATTTGCAAGTCGTCACAAGTCCGACACAACTGCAATTTGCGACGTTAAATCATGCATAGGGGAGTTGCCACATGCGGATGTTCTCTCTTAGACTGTAGTCTCAGGACAGGCTGATTGTAGGGAGGGTACGGTGACTCAACCGTTTCTCGGACAAATCCAGTGCTTCGGTTTCGGCTTCGCACCAACCGGCTGGGCGCTGTGCCAGGGGCAGATTTTGGCGATCTCCCAGAACACGGCACTGTTCTCCCTGATTGGCACCTATTACGGCGGCAACGGCACCAGCACCTTCGCCTTGCCGAACCTGCAGAGCCGGGTGCCGGTCGGTCAGGACGGCGGCAACCAATATCCGCTCGGCGAGGATTTCGGCGTGGAGAATGTAACGCTCAACTCCAACCAAATGCCGCAGCACAATCACGCCTTCCTCGGCACGACAACGGCAGCCAACACCGAAAAACCACAAAACGGCGTCGTGCTCGCAACAACGAAAAGACAGGGCGGAGTCACGCCGGGCGATCCATACTACGGGCCGGTCGATGCAAACACGATCGCGATCAACCCGGCGTCGATCTCGCTTATCGGCAACACCCTGTCGCACACCAACATTCAACCGTACCTCACGGTCAACTGGTGCATCGCGCTGCGAGGTATTTATCCGGCGCGCAACTGAGGCCGGTTCGCCGATCCACCAATACTGGGGAGTCCGTAATGAGCAGCTTCTATCTCGGTCAGATCACGATGTTCGGCTTCGGCTTCGCGCCGAAGGGCTGGGCGCTCTGCAATGGCCAGACCTTGTCCATTCAACAGAATACCGCGTTGTTCGCCCTGCTCGGCACGTCCTATGGCGGTAACGGGGTCAACAACTTTCAACTGCCCAATTTGCAGGCGGCCGTGCCGGTCTGCGAGGGCCAGGGACTGGGGCTGTCGTCCTACGTGCTGGGCCAGGCCGGGGGCACCGCGAACGTCACGCTGCTGCAGAACCAGCTGCCGACCCACGGTCATACGTTCAACGCGACCACGACCAATGCCAGCAGCGCGACGGTTTCCGGCCAGATTCCAGCGACGACGACAGTGGGATCGCCGCCTTATTTCTACGCCAACCAGGGCAATCCACCGCTCGTCTTTGTCACCATGGCCGCAGGCGCATGCGGCTCGGCTGGGGGAAGCCAGCCCCACAGCAACCTGATGCCGTCCCAGACCATCAATTTCTGCATCGCCCTCACGGGCATTTTCCCGTCGCGAAACTAAGGAGGGCAAGATGGCTACGCCGTATCTCGGAGAAATTCGCGCCGTCGGCTTCAACTTCGCGCCATCCGGCTGGGCCTTCTGCAACGGCCAACTGTTGCAGATTGCGCAGAACGATGCGCTCTACTCCCTGCTCGGCACCACTTATGGCGGCGACGGAACGACCACGTTCGGTCTGCCGAACCTGCAGGGCCGCGTGCCCATGCATCAGGGCACCAGCAGTCAAATGACCACCGTCCTCGGACAAGTGCAGGGCACGACCCAGGTGACCCTCACCAGCGCCCAGATGCCGGCCCATATCCACACCATAACGATCGCGCAAATTCCTTCGGGCGGCGTCGTAGACCGGGCTGCCGCTCCGTCGCCGACGAGATATCTCTCAGACCCCACAGGCGATGCCACCTACAACACCGCGCCGCCGGCTCTCGATGCCACGGCGGCGAACGGCGCGATCGGTTTGTCCGGCGGCAGCCAGCCGCATGAAAACGAGCAGCCGGCGCTGGTCATCACGTTCTGCATCGCGCTGCAAGGCATCTATCCGTCGCAGAACTGACGCGACCGCATGCGGGACCTTGGCCGGCGCGGGCGCAAGCCTTCCGGGACGCTCGAGCCATGACAGATGCGCCGGCGCGCGTCATGCGCATGCTCGAAATGCCGCCGGCGCTTGCCGCGCAGGGCTTCGTCTTCCGGCCCGAGACCGAGGCCGACGTCCCGTTCCTGCGCCGCCTTTATATTTCGACGCGGTGGGACGAACTTAAGATCGTCGACTGGACCGACGCGCAGAAGATCGCCTTCCTGGAGAGCCAGTTCGGGTTCCAGCGCTATCACTATTACACGTACTATCCGACCACCGATTTTGCCGTCCTGGAGCAGCGCGGCACGCCGGCCGGGCGGCTCTATCTCGAGCGTATGCCCAACACGATGACCATGATCGACATCGCGCTGTTGCCGGAATGGCGCGGCCGCGGCACCGGCACCGCGCTGATCGAGGCGGCGCTCGCGGAGGCGGCCGCCGCCAGGCAGATCGTCAGCATCATGGTGGAGAAGTTCAACCCGGCGCTGCGGCTTTATCGGCGGCTCGGTTTCGTCGAGACCTCCGACGAAGGCGTGCATTTGGCCATGGAATGGCGGCCGCAGGCTTAGACGTCAATTGAAAATGGCCTGATACGTCACGATGTCGCCGGTCTTGCCGATCGGCACGATGAAGATCGTCAAGGTTCCGAGTGTCGCGTTGCGCAGCCGATACATCCGTTGCGGCAGGATGAAGTTGCCCTGCGTGGTGAACAAGAGCGAGAACGGCGTCCGCGCCGCGTTCAGGTAGTTCTTGACCGGCTTGGCCTCGATCAGCTTGAGCTCGATGGGCGGCGCGTCGGGCTCGTCGAGCACGAAGGCCTGATCGACCTTGTCGCTGAATGTCTCGAAGGTGAGAAGCTCGTCGGGCATGCAGCCAACCTCTCGCGATGGAGTGTATGAATCGTATCGAAATCCATCGACCCTTGCCAATATCGATCTTCGCCGGATACGCCGGCCGCGACGACCTAGGGGAGCGTCGTCGCCGACGGTGAGACCCCTGGCCGTCGGTTGCTTTCGGCGCCGGCCATCACTTGCTATTCTGGGCGCGGCTCGAAACTTCGCGGCGGCTGCCGGCCGGGTGGGCTGGGCAACGAGACACCGATCGCCATGTTTGCCAAGCGTGGAGCGTGGGATATGCAATCCGCACCGACCATGGCGTCTGCAACGTCGCGGTCCGGCGCCGACGCGGGCGCGCGATGCCCGCATCTAATATTTGGCAACGTTCTTGGCGCCGACGCCGTCGCCGAGCTTCTCCGGCACGTCGCCCGGCGCGAGGCGGATTTCAAACCCGCGGTCATCCGCAACCGGCGATCGGGCGAGCGGCGGATCGATCCCCGCCAGCGCGATTGCCTGTACCTCGACGATTTGGGGTCGTTCAAGCCGACGATCGATTCCTTCATCCGCGGCTCGATCCCAAAAATGCTGGCCGAACTGCAGCTCGGCGAGGCCGCGCTCGAGCCGCGGGAGTTCGAGATCTGCGCCTATGGCGAGGGCGGGCATTTCGGCGCTCACGTCGATACCAACGAGCTGACCGATCGTGTCCGTGTGATATCGTGCGTCTACTACTTCGCCGCCTCGCCGCAGCGCTTCAGCGGCGGCGCGCTGCGCCTGCATGGGTTTCCCGTTCGATCCGCCGATGGCGCGACCGTGGCGCCGGCGTTCGTGGACGTCGCGCCGCAGACCGACACCTTGGTGGCGTTTCCGAGCTGGATGCGCCATGAGGTGCTGCCGGTGCGGGTGCCGAGCGGCGCCTGGGCCGACCGTCGCTTCAGCATCAACTGCTGGGTGCTGCGGCCGAAGCGCAATGCCGGAGACGCGCAGCGCGGAACCTGAAGGCGCCGGACCATGAAGGCTCGAGCCGAGATTGCCAGCGCCGCCAGCGCCCCCACCGCCGCCGGCACACCGGGGACCGCCGCCAAATTGCGGCCGAATCCGTTCGCGCAGGTCACGGTTCGCAGCGAAGCCGGCGTGCCCATGGAGCTGCGCATCTGGTGCGTCACCAGGAGCCGCGGCGCGGTGACGCGCAATTTTGCCCGAGGCCAGCACGCCAATTTCGAGCGCGTCTACCAGGCCGCCGCTGGCGCGGGCACCGCGAAGTCCCTGTCCGACCTAGTTCTGCTGGCAGCGCTTGGGCTGTGGGCGCCGGAAGACGATCTGATCGATCCGCTCCATATCCACGCGCCGCTGCGGCCGCGGCGCGTGGCGGTGGCGCAACCCCCGCCGCTCGACACCTTCGCGTTGCGCGGCGAAGTTTGGTTGCAGACGGGAGCCGAACCGCCCGCGCGGCTTGCCGGCTTCCCGCTTGGTTGCCTGACGCCGGCGCGCCCCATCCTCTGGCATCAGCGCGCGCCGTCCGAACCTATATTGCCGTGGTGGCCGGCGCCGGAATGCCTTGCCGCCATCGCGGCGCTGCAAGGTTTCGCGCCGCTGCGGCCGGACATGATGCCGGCGCTGCTGGCGCTGGCCGAGCAAGGCATAGTCGTGCACGAACCCGGCCTGGCCAAACGCGTGAGCGCGCCGGAAGCAAACCGCGAAGAGCAGCGGGAATTATTCTCTCGCCATGGCTTCGCCGCGCTCGGGCGCATCCTGCCGCCCGGCCAGATCGCCGCGTGGCGCGACTATTGGCAAAAGCTCGCCGCCTTGGAGGTGATGCCGGATCGCGGCGACAACGGCGCACGGCTCGGCAGCAACGGCGAGCCGAGTTCGGCGCTGTTGCTGCACATGTTGGAGCCGTTGGCCGCGCGGATCGCCGGCGCCGCGATCAAGCCGGCATACAGCTATGCCTGGGTTTACCGCCGCGGCGCGCAAATGCCCGCGCATCGCGATCGCGACGCCTGCCGCTTTACGCTCAGTGTCCTCGTCGATTATGCGCCGGCCATCGCCGGGCCGACGCCATGGCCGCTCGGCATCCATCCCCGCGGCGGCGGTGCGCCGCTCGAAATCCGGCAGTCGGTCGGCGACGCCGTGATTTTCAACGGCCAGGAACTGAGCCATTTTCGGCCGCCATTCACCGCAGGAACGCAGTCGACCTCGCTGCTTCTGCACTACGTCGACCACGACTTTAGCGGCGTGATGTTTTGAGCCCGCAAGCCGGCTTGGCGCAGGTTCAGGCCTTTTGCGCGCTCCTGCTTGAAGACTTTTCACTGCAGCAGGCGCTGCGCCAGTCCGCCGACGCTGATGCATTCGTTGCCGCGTTCGTGCAGGCGGCGCGAGAGCGCGGCTTCGTCCTCACCGCGCAGGACGTTCATTCCGCCATGCGCGCGCGCGAATTCGGCATCGAACGTTTGCTCGACGCCGCAGTGACGGCGACGTGTCCGCCGCCGGATGGCTGGCTGCCGATCGCCCTAGCATGGCATGGCGACGAGCTTTACGCCGATTGGATCTATTTCCGAGCGCGCCATCTGCACGCTCCGTTCTTCGAGGGCGACGTCCGCGACTGCCTGCTGGAACCGTTCAGCCGATTGGTTCGCTACGTGACGCCGATCGAAACGATCGCCCCCTGGCTCGAGACGCGGCCGCACCTGCAGCCGAGCGGACTCATTTTCCACATGTCGCGCTGCGGCTCGACCTTGCTGTCGCAGATGCTGGCGGCGCTGCCATCCAACATCGTCGTTTCCGAGGCGGGCCCGATCGACACCGTGGTTCAGGCGCATCGGCGGCGGCCCGATCTGAGCCAGGATCGGCGGACCCAATGGCTCACCTCCATCATCGGTTCCCTGGGTCAGAAGCGTCGCGGCGACGAACGAGCCTATTTCATCAAGCTGGACAGCTGGCATACCCAGGACTTGCCGCTGTTTCGGCGCGCCTTCCCAGGCGTACCGTGGCTGTTCCTCTACCGCGACCCGATCGAGGTGCTGGTCTCGCATCTGCGCAAGCCGGGCACGCAGATGCTGCCGCAGGGGGTCGCCGCCGATCTCTACGGGCTCGAGCGCAGTTATGGACCCGGCACCGAGGAGGACTACTACGCCCGCGTTCTGGCCGAGGTCTGCGAGCCGGTGCTGCGGCATTATGGCGACGGCGGCGGCCTGCTAGTGAACTATCGCGAACTGCCGCAGGCGCTGTTTACGGCGATCCTGCCGCACTTCGGCGTTGAGTACAGCGAAGCCGACCGCGCCGCCATGGCCGCGGTCGCGCGGTTCGACGCGAAAACCCCCGGCATGGCGTTCGCCGCCGACAGCGAAGCCAAACAGCGCAAAGCGAGCGAAACTGTCCGCGCCGCGGCGGCGCGGTGGCTGGACGATCCTTACCGCCAGCTCGAGGCGCTGCGCGCGGGAACGGCCTGAACGTTGCCCCGAAGGCGGAGACGGGCTTTAGTATCGTCCAAGGCCGGCGCGGGGATGGCGGAGTCGTTTGCCGATGAACAACGGGCGTTCCAAGTCGGCGCTGATCACCGGCGCGACCGGGCAGGACGGCGCCTATCTCGCCGAATTGCTGCTCGCCAAGGGCTATGTGGTGCACGGCATCAAGCGGCGCTCGTCGTCCTTCAACACGGCGCGCGTCGATCATCTCTATCGCGACCCCCACGAGGAAGGCGTCCGCTTCCATCTGCATTACGGCGACGTCACCGACGCCACCAATCTCATCCGCATCGTCCAGGAAACCCAGCCCGACGAGATCTACAATCTGGCGGCGCAATCCCATGTCCAGGTCTCGTTCGAGACGCCGGAATACACCGCCAATGCCGACGCCATCGGCACGCTGCGGCTGTTGGAAGCGATCCGGATTCTGGGCCGCGAAAAGCTGACCCGCTTCTATCAGGCGTCGACCTCGGAACTGTTCGGCAAGGCGCAGGAGACGCCGCAGAAGGAAACCACGCCGTTTTATCCGCGCTCGCCCTATGCCGCGGCAAAACTTTACGCCCACTGGATCACCGTGAACTATCGCGAAGCCTACGGCATGCACGCCTCGAACGGTATTCTGTTCAATCACGAAAGTCCGATCCGCGGCGAGACCTTCGTGACGCGCAAGATCACCCGCGCGGTCGCGGCCATCGAGCTCGGCCTGCAGTCGACGCTGTTTCTCGGCAATCTCCATGCCAGGCGCGATTGGGGCCACGCCCGCGACTATGTCGAAGGCATGTGGCTGATCGTGCAGCAGGACGAGCCCGACGATTACGTGCTGGCGACAGGCGAAGCGCATTCGGTGCGCGAGTTCGTCGAAAAGGCGTTTACCTGCGTCGGCCGCACCATCGTCTGGAAAGGCGCCGGCGCCGACGAGAAGGGATTGGATCAAAAATCCGGACAGGTGCTGATCGAAGTCGATCCGCGCTACTTTCGTCCGACCGAAGTCGACGCCCTGATCGGCGACCCGCGCAAGGCGCACAACAAGCTTGGCTGGCGGCATCGCGTGACCTTCGACGAACTGGTGCAAGACATGGTGAAGGCCGACCTCGAGGCGGTCCGGTTCGAGCAGCAGCGCCATGGCCGCAGCGATTGATCCGGGCGCCGCCGTCACGGCGGCCAAAGCGCCGCTGTTCGCTCTGCGCGGACGGCGCGTCTTCGTCGCCGGCCACCGCGGCATGGTCGGCTCCGCCATCGTGCGGCGGCTGGCCGACGTGGATTGCGAGGTGCTGACGATCGGTCACGACCGGTTGGATTTGCTGCGCCAGGACGACACCGCCGCTTATTTGCGTTCGGCAAAGCCCGACGCGGTGATCGTCGCCGCGGCAAAGGTCGGCGGCATCGCCGCCAACAGCGCGTTTCCGGCCGATTTTATTTATCAAAATCTCATGATTGCGACCAACGTCATCGACGCGGCGTTCCGCGCCAGCGTTGCCAAGCTTCTGTTCCTCGGCTCGTCCTGCATTTATCCGCGGCTGGCGCACCAGCCGATCGCCGAGGACGAGCTGTTGAGCGGACCGCTCGAGCCGACCAACGAATTTTATGCGGTCGCCAAGATCGCCGCCATAAAACTGTGCGCGGCGTACCGGCGCCAATACGGCGCCGATTTCATCTCGGTGATGCCGACCAATGTCTACGGCCTGGGCGACAATTATCATCCGCAGAACAGCCACGTCATCGCCGGCCTGATGCGGCGCCTGCACGACGCCAAGCAATCGGCTTCGCCCACCGTCGCGGTCTGGGGCACCGGCACGCCGCAGCGCGAGTTCATTTTCGCCGACGACCTGGCCGACGCCTGCATTTTCGTCTTGGAGAACTATTCGGCCGAGGAGCATCTCAATATCGGCACTGGCGAGGAGATCACCACGGCGGCGCTGGCAAGCCTCATCGCCGAGGTCGTCGGCTATCGCGGCAAGCTCACTTTCGACGCCTCGCGCCCGGACGGCACGCCGCGAAAGCTGCTCGATGTCGGAAAGCTCCGCGCGCTGGGTTGGACATCGCGCACGCCGTTGCGCGCCGGCCTGGAGCGCAGCTATGCCGATTTCATGGCGCGCGGCGCAGGTCGCTGAACGCCTTACGCGGCGGGCAGCGCGTAATTCCGATTCAACCGCACCGGTACCTGGCGGCCGAGGATGTTCAACAGCACCCGGATGCGTCCGGCATTGTCGAGGCGGTCGATGACGCCAAGCTGCTCGGCGAACGGCCCCGCCGCAAAGCGCACCGGCGCGCCGACTTTCAAGTTAGCATTCAACTGCAGCAGGCCTTCGTCGTCGGCCAGCGCCAGCATGGTCTCGACGATACCCGCCGGCACCGGGCAGGGCAGGTCGCCGGCCATGACCAGAGAGGAAATGCCGAACGTGCCGTTGACGCTTCGCCAGCGATCCCGGTTCAGGTCGAGCAGCACGAACAGGTAGCCGGGAAAGAACGCCGCCGTCACCGTGGACAGCTTACGCGCGTGGCGAATGGTCTTGCGGCGCTTCGGCAGGAAGGTGCGGAATTTTTGCTGCTCGAGCTGAGCCTGCGCCCGCTTCTCGGCATATTGCAGCGTCTGCACGGCGTACCAGCGTTCGCCGCTGGGTACGCTGTCGCGTTCTTTGGAGTAAGTTGAAGCAACGGACATTGTTCGAGGTGTTTTTCCGCCGACGTGCTGACCTGCAAGGCTGTCTTGCAAGACTATCATCGGCATGCCGTCATCACAAGGATGTCACGCGGCATCGAGCTGATCGAGCAAACTCCGCCAGCGCGCCAGGCCTTGCCGGCGGGTAAAATGCGCGTCGAGCATTTGCCGCGCCCGGCTGCCCATTTCTGAAACTGTCTGCGGTGCATTGAGCAGTTGCCGCAACGTTGCGGTCAACGCTTCGCTGTCGCCTGCCGCGATGGCGAAGCCGCAAGCGTGGCGTTGCACCAGCCGGCCAAGCTCACCGTTCCGATCGCCGATGACGACGATGGGCTTGCCGGCGGCGGCGATGCCGTAAAATTTGCTCGGCACCATGAGCCCTTCGAGCCGCGGATCGAGCGACACCCAGTGCGCATCGGCGGCGCCGAGCGAATACGACAGCCGCGCGCGCGGTTGATAAGGCAGGAAGCGGAACGCGCCGGCAAGGCCGCGCGCCTGCACCGCGGAGGATAGCTCCGCAAACCGTTTGCCGCCGCCGATCATCAGGAAAGCCACGCGCGGCTCGGCGCGCAGCCGCTCCGCGGCGGCCAGCACGGTTTCGAACTCGTGCGCTCTGCCGAGATTGCCCGAATAGCCAAGGACGAATTTGCCGGCCAAATTCCACTCCCGCCGCAGCGGATTGTCAGCCGATGCAACGCGCCGGATGTCCTCGTCGTTGCACCAATTGGCAATGACGTGGATGCGGTGAGCCGGCGCGCCCAAAGTTTCGACTTTACGGCCCATCAGATCGCCGACCACGACGGTCGCCGCCGCCTCGCGCAAAGTGGCGTTGCGCAGCGCCGCCAGACTCGCGGCAACGGGCCCGCGCATGAACGGGACGCGCAGCTCGACCGCGGTTTCCGGATAAATATCCTGCAGCCAATTCACCAGCCGCGCGCCGTTGCGGCGCGCGACCGGCCTGGCGACGATGGACATCAGCGGCGGGTCGGTCTTGGCAATCACGATGTCGCCGGGCCGGACGATGTCGTTGAGGCAGCGCCGGACCGAACGATAGAACGAGACGTAGTCGAGCGAGCGGCCGAGCAAAGCGGCGCGGCCGAAACCGGTCGAGGCAACGCGATGCACATCGACGCCGTTTAAGATTTCGCGCTCCGGCAATGCCGCCTTGGGCTCGTCATAGATTTGCCGGCTGGTGACGCAGTGCACTTCGCGCCCCGCGCCGGCGAGATCGAAGGCGAGATCGGACAGGATCTGGCTGGTCGCCGAATGATCGGGAGCAAAAAATCGATTGATGAAAATCAATCGGCGCATCGGTCGACGGCGCGCCAAGGTTTTGGATGCCAGGCCATGTCAGGCCTCGGCGCTCCGGACTTCGTGGGCAAGCAGCGGGCGAACCGCGTCGTCGCGCAACAGCTCCTCGAAATAGCCGATGGTGCGGACGAGCCCCTCGCGCAGCGGCGTGTGCGGCGCCCAGGCGAGCACGTCATTGGCTTTGGAAATATCCGGTCGGCGTTGCCGCGGATCGTCCTGCGGTAGCGGCCGATGGACGATGCGCGAGCGCGAGGCGGTGAGCTCGACCACCATCGACGCCAGTTCGAGCATGGTGAATTCGTCCGGGTTGCCGATATTGATCGGCCCGGTCACGGCGTCGGCGGTGCTCATGAGCCGAATGAGCGCGTCGATCATGTCGTCGACGTAACAGAACGAGCGGGTCTGCTGGCCGTCGCCGAACACGGTGATGTCGCGGCCGAGCAGCGCCTGGACGATGAAATTCGACACCACGCGGCCGTCGTTCGGATGCATGCGCGGCCCGTAGGTGTTGAAGATGCGGGCGACCTTGATGCGCAGGCGGTGCTGGCGCCAATAATCGAAGAACAGCGTCTCGGCGCAGCGCTTGCCTTCGTCGTAGCAGGAGCGCGGCCCGATCGGATTGACGTGACCGCAATAGTCTTCGGTTTGCGGATGAACCTGCGGATCGCCGTAGATTTCCGAGGTCGAGGCCTGCAGGATTTTGGCGCGCAGGCGCTTCGCTAATCCCAGCATGTTGATGGCGCCGTGCACGCTGGTCTTGGTGGTTTGCACCGGGTCGTGCTGGTAGTGGATCGGGGAGGCGGGGCAGGCCAGATTGAAAATCTGGTCGACTTCGACATAGAGCGGAAACGTCACGTCGTGACGCATCAGCTCGAAACCGTGATGGTCGAAGAGGTGATCGATGTTGCGCCGCGAGCCGGTGAAGTAATTATCGACGCACAGCACGCTGGCGCCGGCATTGAGCAGGCGATCGCAAAGGTGCGAGCCGAGAAAGCCGGCACCTCCGGTTACCAGCACGCGTGTTTCGAGATGCATGGAAGCAACTCCCAAAAGCTTCAGGGCGCGAATGGCACCGTACGCGAAACCACGTGATTGCCCAAAACCAACAGGTCCATCTTGGTGCGCAGGAAGCAGTCCAACGCTTCTTGCGGCCGGCAAACCACCGGCTCATTTTCATTGAAAGAGGTATTGAGCACCATGGGCACCCCGGTCAGCCGGAAAAACGCTTCGATCAGGGCATGATAGCGAGAATTGCCGGCCTGATCGACGGTCTGCAGGCGCCCCGTTCCATCGACATGGGTGACGGCCGGAATCTGGCCGCAGCGCTCGGGGCGGATGGCGATAACCTGCAGCATGAACGGCACGTCGTCGTCGCGCACGAACCAGTCGGCGACTTTCTCGCGCAGCACCGATGGCGCGAAGGGGCGGAAGGATTCGCGGCGCTTGATCTTGAGGTTGAGGATATCCTTCATGTCGGCGCGCCGCGGATCGCCGAGGATCGAGCGATTGCCGAGCGCGCGGGGACCCCATTCCATGCGGCCTTGAAACCAGCCGACCACGAGGCCTGCGGCGATGGCCTCGGCCGCCGTCTCGACCAATGTCTTTTCGTCGTCGATCCGATGCACGGCACAGCCTTCGGCGTCGATGGCGGCGCGGAATTCTTCGAGCAGCGCCGCGTGCTCGGCATCGCTGAACGACGGCCCCCAGAAGGCGTGCGTCATCGGCGCGGTGCGCGCTCCGCTACGATGCCAGACCGCCAGCGCCGCGCCGATCGCGCCGCCGGCATCGCCCGCCGCCGAGGGCAGATAGCATTGCCGAAACGCGGTGCGATCCTTGATCTTGCCGTTGGCGACGGAATTGTAGGCGCAGCCGCCGGCGAGCGCGATGGCGCCATGGCGATAGCGGTTTTGCAGCGACGTCAGCAGATGAAAAAATGCATCCTCGTAGACGGCCTGCGTCGCGAAAGCCAGATGGCGATGCCGCGCCTCGAGCGGCGCATCGGGCTGGCGCGGCGGCCCGAGCTCTTCGATCAGCGCTTGCGAGAACAATGGCCCGCAAACCGGTTCGCCGCCGGGCCACTCGTAAGCGATGTCGTCGCGGTGATGACGGAAATATTTCAGGTCGAGCCCGAAGCCGCCGTCGTCGCGCAGCGACACGAGCTTTGCCACCTGGTGCCGGCAGGACGTATCGCCATAGGCTGCGAGCCCCATCAATTTATATTCGTCGCCGTAGTGCGGGAATCCGAGATATTGGGTCATGGCCTGGTAGAAGACGCCGAGCGAATGGGGAAACAGCACCCGGCCGTCGAGCGACAGCGCGGTGCCGCTGCCGGTCCCCCATGCCGCGCTGGCAAAGTCGCCAAAGCCGTCGACCGACACCACGGCCGCTTCGTCGAACGGCGACGGATAAAACGCCGAGGCGAGATGGGCGAAGTGATGCTCGACATAGTCGAGCGTGCCGGCAAAAGGACGCCCCGGCAGCGCGGCAAGCTCCTCGGCGATTCCCGTCACTTGTTTGCGGTTGCGCAGCCGGCTCGCGATCAGGCGCAGGCTTGGCCGGCGCGCGGCGATGTAAGCGAGCTTGCGGAAAAAATTGGCGCGGCCGCTGCGGTTGACGGCGACGCAGGCGACGTCGCCGAGATCGACTTTGGCTTCCTGTAAGCAGTAAGCGATGGCGCGTGCCGGGAAGCCGGCCCAGTGCTTGATCCGGCGAAACCGCTCCTCTTCGGCCGCAGCCACGAGCACGCCGTCGCGCAAAATGCAGGCGGCGGCGTCGGCGTGGTAGGCGTTGATCCCGAGTATTATCAATCCGGCGCCGTCCTCAGCAGCGGCAAAGGCAAAACTCTATCGGCATTTTCGATAGAGCGCGAATAGTTCGGGCCCGGAGAGATAGATGGTTTCGGTGCCGAGGCCGCCATTGCGCGCGAGCCATTGGCGAATGGCATCGGGATAGATGCTCATCAGCGTCCGCGTCGCCGGCTCATTGACAACCCTCAAGCCGAGAAAGCCCGGCCGGTAGGCGGCGTGAAATCCGAGCCTCGCATTGCCGGTGACGCAAATGCGGTCGCGGGGCACGATGCCGAGCACCATGGTGCAGGCCGACGAGCAAATTCCGTCGATGATGACTTGTTCCTTGGCGTCGCGTAGCGCAGTGAAGCGCGACCAATATTCGCCGATATTGCCGCCGCGGTCGTCGGTGATCCGCACCGTCGCTGCCGCGCCGCTCGGCGCCGCCACGTACACCAACGGCGCAAGCACGACGGCGGCAGCCAGCAGCCGGCGCAAATAAAAACATCCCCGGCTTTCGCGCGGGGACGTCAACGGCCGATCGTAAAACGGCATTCAGCGTTCAAGGACTGATCGGATGGTTATTGTTAGCTTCGTTGTTGCTGTGATGAATGATTTCGTAAATGCCGAAGCCAGCAAGGCCGAAGCCGACTGCTGCAGCCCCCAAAGCATATAGGTTATTGTTGTCGTCCGCGAGCGATCCCGATGCGCAGGGCGACAGCGGCGCGATCGACGTCACCGTGCCCGGCTGAACCTGGACTTTGCAGCCGTCGGGATAGGTCACGGCCGCAGCGCCGCCGGGGCCCACCATGACGGTATCGCCCACATTGGCATTGACGCGGCTATTGACGGGTTGGAAGCCTTGACCCTGGTTGAGCGACAGGTTGCCTTGAACCGGCTCAATCGTTGCAGCCCCCGCCGCGCTGGCAAGGAGCAGAGCGCAGCCGATTATTGAGACGCACAAGGACAGCCGTCGGGCCATGGAATCCACCCCCACATCGCGCAACGTTGGGGAGTATAACACGGTGGTCTGGGCCAAATTGCGCGAGTGAATCGATTAATGCCCGGCTGTTGCTTTTCGGCAACAGTCATAAGGGACAAGTTCTAGGGATCAAGTTCTCGGCGCGAGTTCTAGGGCCAAGTTCTACCGGATTAATGCGCCATGATGTACCGCGTCACAAATGCTAAAGTTCTGCAATCGCAGAAATTTACGGGCATCGGCCGGTGATTGACCTTCATTGCCATATGTTACCGGGCATCGACGACGGTGCCGGCGATCTGTCGGTGTCGCTGCGGATGGCGCGGGCGGCGGTCGAGCAGGGCATAACTGTGGTCGCCTGCACGCCGCACATCCTGCCGGGCCTCTACCACAATACGGGTCCGGCGATTCGGCAGGCCATAAAACAACTTCAGGCTGCCCTCGACGACAACGGCATTGCGCTGCAACTGGCCACCGGCGCCGACGTCCATATGGCCCCCGATTTCGTCGCCGGGCTTCGCTCCGGCCGGCTGCTTTCCATCGCCGATTCCCGCTACGTGCTGGTCGAGCCGCCGCACCACACGGCGCCGCCCCAGATCGAGGAGTTTTTCTTCAATCTGGTGGCGGCCGGCTATGTGCCGATTCTCACCCATCCGGAGCGATTGTCCTGGGTTCCCTCGCGCTACCAAACCATCAAAAATCTAGTCCAATCCGGTGTTTGGATGCAGGTCACGGCGGGCTCTTTTGCTGGCGCGTTCGGCCGCAATCCGTTATATTGGGCGGAACGGATGCTGGACGAGGGCCGCGTCCATCTCATTGCGACCGATGCTCACGACGCCGAGCGCCGGCGCCCGGATTTGGCTAAAGGGCGCGAACTGGCCGCAAAACGCGTCGGCGCCGCAGAAGCGGAGCGTTTGGTGTTGACGCGGCCGCTGGGAATACTGAGGGATGAGGATCCTTCGATCTTGCCGGTACCATCAGGGGTGGCGGATGCCGAGACTGGGTCTTACCCAGATGAAACCGGGCAGGCGCGCGGGCGTGGTGGCGCCCATGGCGAAGGCGGCGCTGGCGGTGGCCTGCGCGGCCTGGGTGGCCGGTTGCGCCGGCTCTTCAAATAGCGCCGCTCCCGCGGGTCTCAGCGACAACGCCGCGCCAAATTACAGCAGCGAATCAGCGCCGGCCGCGCCGGCTACGTTCACCCCCACCACTGCGGCCGCCCATTCGGCGCCGGCCGCGGAGGCCGCCGCCAAGCTCACCTCGGCCGCTACCCCCGGCAGCAGCGCTTACAAGATCGGCCCGCTCGACGTCGTGGAAGTGTCGGTCTTCAAAGTCCCCGACCTGTCCAAGACCGTGCAGGTCGCCGAGGACGGCACCATCACCTATCCGCTGATCGGCCAGGTGACCGCGGCCGGCCGGACGGCGCACGAGCTCGAGGTCGATCTGAAACACAAGCTCGGCGAGAAATATCTGCGCTCGCCGCAGATCAGCGTCCTGGTCAAGGAGTACAACAGCCAGCGCGTCACGATTTCGGGCGCGGTGAAGACGACGGGCGTCTACGCCATCAAGGGCCGAACCACGCTCCTGCAGGTGATTGCCATGGCCGGCGACATCGACGGCTCGACCGCCTCCGGCGACATCGTCATATTCCGGACCATCGACGGCCAGCGCTCCGCCGCCCGGTTCGAAGCCGACTTGATCAAAAACGGCAAGGCCGACGATCCCGAAGTGCTGCCCGGCGACGTCGTCGTGGTCGATACGTCGGCGACAAAAGTTGCGCTGTCGAATGTCTTGCGCGTGCTGCCGCTGGCCACGTCGGCCGCCGTGTTCGTGCCGCTGATGTGATGGACGCGCTCCCGACAGGCCGACAAGCATGAATTATTCCAGAGGCAATGCGGGCGACGGCGGCGAGGCAACGCCGGGCGGACTGGTACCGGTCTCGCAGCAGGCGCTGCTCGGGCGCGATCCGTACAGCATCGCGGTCCCTTACGGCGGCGATGCCATGGCCGAGGCGACGCCGGTCTTCGGCTTAAGCCTGCACGAATATCTGCGCATCCTGATCAAGCGCAAATGGCTGATCCTGAGCATTGTCGGCGCCGCGATCGTCATCGGCGCGCTGACCACGCTGATGAAGACGCCGCTCTACACCTCCACGGTGCGGATGCAGATCGACCCGAACACCGCGAAAATCGTGCAGTCAGGCGACGTCACCCCGGTCGAAGGCCCCAATGCCGACTTCATGCGAACCCAGTTCGAGCTGCTCAACGGCCGCACCATGGCCGAGCGCGTCGCTTCGGCATTGAAGCTCGGCGAGGATCAGGATTTCTTCCGGCCGCGCAATTTCTCGATTACGAATGCGATCTTCAAGATCATCGGGCTCGGCGGCGGTTCCGGCGGCGGCACGGCCAACAAGTCCAACCGGGAAAGCGCCGCGGCCGGCATCGTGCTCGGCAACCGGGCGGTGCGGCCGGTCATGGGCTCGCGATTGGTCGATATCGACTATTCGGATCCCAATCCGGTGCGGGCGCAGCGCATTGCCGCGGCCTATGCCGACGCCTTCGTCGCCTCCAATCTCGACAAGCGCTTTCAGGCCAACTCCTATGCCAAGGTCTTTCTCGAGGACCAGCTCAAGACCCTGAAACTGCGGCTCGAGGAATCGGAAAAGGCGCTGCTCGATTTCGGCCAGAAGGAAGAGATCGTCGCCACGACCGACAAGGCGTCGATTGCGGAAACCAATCTGGCCAACGCCAATGCGGCGCTCGGCTCGCTGGTCTCCGATCGCATCAAAAACGAGCAATTGTGGAAGCAGCTGGATCAGGCAACCGCAATCAATCTGCCGCAGCTCCTGACCAACCCTGTGATCGAATCGCTGCGCACCAGGCGCAACACGCTGTCGACCGAATATCAGGACAAGCTGGAGACGTTCAAGCCGAGCTATCCGGAAATGATGCAGCTCAGCAACCAGATTGCCGAGATCGATCGGCAGCTGGCGACCGAGCTGAAAACGCTCAAGGCGTCCTACAAGGCCGCCTACGAGTCGTCGCTCAATCAAGAAAACGAGATGAAGCGGCGGGTCGAGACGCTCAAGGCCGACGTGCTCGATCTACAGAAGCGCAGCATCGAGTACAACATCCTCAAGCGCGAGGTCGACACCAACCGGTCGCTTTATGACGGCCTGCTGCAGCGCTACAAGGAAGTCGACGTCGCCGGCGGCGTCGGCGCCAACAACGTCTTCATCGTCGACAGGGCGACGTTGCCGGGCGGCCCGTCGTCGCCGAATCTCAGGCGCGCGCTGATCATGTACGCGCTGTTCGGATTGGCCGCCGCGCTGGCGCTCGCCTTGTTCCTCGAGCACCTCGACGACACCGTGCGGTCGCCCGAGGACGTCGAGCGGATTTCCGGTCTGGTCACGCTGGGCATCATTCCAAAAATCCCGTCCGGCAAGACCACGGAAGCCGAATTGCAGGATCCGCGGTCGCACACCTCGGAAGCCTATCGCTCGCTGTGCACGGCGCTGCAGCTCTCCACCGAGAGCGGCCTGCCGAAGACGCTTCTGGTCTCCAGCGCCGGTCCCGGCGAGGGGAAATCGACCACCGCGCTGACGGTGGCGCGGCACTTTGCCAAGGTCGGCCTGAAAGTTCTGCTGATCGACGCCGATATGCGCAAGCCCACGCTGCACGTCAAAATGAATCTCGATAATTCCACGGGCCTGAGCAATTACCTGACCGGCGCCTGCGAGCCGCCGGAATTGCTGCAGCAGACCGATACGCCCAACCTCGCCTTCATGGCGTCGGGCCCGCTGCCGCCCAACGCCGCCGACCTGCTCGGCACCTCGCGGCTGTTGTCGCTGCTCGCGGTCGGCACGGAAGTGTTCGATCTGATCGTCGTCGACAGTCCGCCGGTCATGGGGCTTGCCGACGCGCCGCTGTTGTCGAGCGCGGTGGCGGCAACGATCTTCATCGTCGGCGCCGGCCAGGTGCGGACCAAGCTTATTCGCGCCGCCGTCAAGCGCCTGCAGTTCTCGCGCGCGTCGCTGATCGGCACCGTGATCACCCGGTTCGACGTCCGCCACACCTATGGCTACGGATACGGCTACGGATATGGCTATGGCTACGGCCATGGCTATGGCTATGGACAGGAGGGCAACCGTTCCGAAACGGCGGTGACCGCGGCCGATGAGGCGCGGCAACCGAAGCTGACCAACGCCCGGGTGGAGGGATGATGGCCGACAAGATGGCATTGCGGGTTGCCATCGATCTCTTGCACGTCCCGTCCCAGGTGCGGCTGGTCCGATCCGAGCCGTTGCCGCGGGGCGTGCCGGTGCTGCTGCGCATTGCCGCGGGCGAGGAAGCGGCGGAGCGCGAGGCGGCCGATGTGACGGTGCGGTCCCGCGACGTGGTACGGCGTGCGGCTGCGTTTTTCATCGAGCAGATCCTGTTCGCGCCCGAGGCGGACAGCTACCGGGTGCTTGGCGCGGCGCCGCAGGCGAGCGCAAGCGAGCTGCGCAGCAACGCGGCGCTGCTGTTGAAATGGCTGCATCCCGACCGCGATCCTCAGGGCGAGCGCTCGATCTTCGTCAGCCGGGTGACGGAAGCCTGGAACAATCTCAAGACGCCGGAACGGCGCGCCGCCTACGACGAGCTCCGCCGCTCCACCAGCGAAAGGAAATCCCGCAACAAGGCGGCACGGCGCGGCAACAGAAAGAAATTCATTGCCGCGCTGCGCCGGCGGCAGGCGCGCGGCTGGGACGCACCATCGATGTATGGCGCGGAAAAAGTCGGTTTTTTCCGTCGCGCGCTGTCGATGCTGCTGCAACGGCCGGTGTGATAAATTCCGGCGGCGTGTCCCGGGAGTTCCGCCATGCGTGACGATTTGAGCCCGCGATCGATCGTCGACGCGTCTTTCGTCACGTCGGCGCCGCCATTTTGGTTTTCTCATTGCGTGCCGGAGCCATGACGATCAAATTACGCCCGCAGCTTAAGCTCCGAACGGCCGTCCTTGCGGCTTGCGCGTTGCTGTTGGCGTGGCTGGTGATTTCGCGAAGTCTCGCCGCCTATCTGGCCGACGTCGCGCCGCAGGCGGCATTGCGGCTCAATGCCGGGCAGCCCGAGGCCTTGACCAATCTCGCCGATCGGATGCTCAACGACACCGCCGGCACCAGCGGACGCGCCGACGCAACAGAGCAAATCCCGCAAAAGGACACCGGCGCCGATACCGGCGGCACTGCGGCCAACGAGAATTTGGCGCTCGCCAACCGCGCTTTCTCGGCCTTCGACCTGATCAGCCAGAAACAGAGCATCGATCTGCCCGCGGTGCGCGCCGCGGCAGAGGCCGGGCTCCGCCATGAGCCGCTGAACGCGCGGGCGCTCCGCCTGCTCGGCCAGGTATCGGATGCCGCCAAGAACGACGCCGACGCCGCGATCTTCATGCAGGCAGCCGCCAAATTGTCGCTGCACGATAATTTGGCCGATTCCTGGCTGATGCTGAAAAGCTTCGCGGCGAAAAATTACCCGGCCACCGTCTATTACGCCGATGTCCTGCTGCGAACGACGCCGGAATTGAGCTCCTACGTGGTGCCGTTCTTGGCGCGCATCGCCGAGGACAAGGCGTCTGCCGGCTTGATCAAGACGGCGCTTGCCGGCGACCCGCCGTGGCGCGATCAGTTTTTCCAGATGCTGCCCGGCAGCATCACCGACGCGCGTACGCCGCTCGATTTGCTGCTGGCGCTGCGCGCGAACGCCAATCCGCCGACGCCCGAAGACCTCGATCGCTATCTCAATTTCCTGGTCCAGCACAAAATGTACGAGCTTGCCTATTACACGTGGCTGCAGTTTCTGCCGGCCGAAGAGCTGCGCAATGCCGGCTTGTTGTACAACGGCGGCTTCGAGATCGCGCCGTCCGGCTCGCCGTTCGACTGGATCATGCCGCAGGGTTCCGGCGTCACCGTCGATATCGAAGCAAAGCCGGACGCCGGCAGCGGGCATGCGCTGTTGCTCAACTTTCAGTACGGCCGCGTGGATTACGCCGGCGTCGCGCAATTGATCATGCTGGCGCCCGGCCGTTATCGTTTCAGCGGCCGGTTCAAGGGCGAGCTGGTGGGACCGCGCGGCCTGAAATGGCGCATCGCCTGCGCCGAGACGCCCAGCAGCCGCCTCGCCGAGGGGCCGATGATCAACGGCCGCGCGCCGGCCTGGAGCGATACCGGCTTCGATTTCACGGTGCCGGCGCAAAACTGCCGCGCGCAGCACTTGTCTCTCGATCTCGACTCGCGCATGCCCTCCGAATCCTTCGTCAACGGCGCCATCTGGTTTGACGATCTGCAGATTTCGCGTCTTGCCAGCGCGCCGAGCCAGTAGCACGAGGCCGGGATGGCCATGATGCGGACCACACGACGAGCGATCGGCATGTCGATGCGCGAGATTGCCATACGGCTGCCGCGCAACAGGCTCGCCGAGCTCGCCGCCGAGTGGTTCAAGGATATGGCGTTGAGCGGCGTGTTTTGGCTCACCGCGCTGACGTTGTTGGCCGCCTTGCTGTTGGGCGGCGGCACGCGCGGCGGCTTTCTGTCCGATGCGCTGCTGCAATTGCTCGCCATTCCATTGCTGCTGCTGTCGGTGGCGCGGCTCAGCGATCTGTTTTGGCGCGATCGGGACACGTTGTGGCAACTGCGCTGGGAGCTCGGCTTTTGTCTGGCGGCCGTGCTGGTGCCGCTCGTTCAACTCGTGCCGCTGCCGCCCGTGCTGTGGGCGCTGCTGCCGCATCGGGCACCGCTGATCGCGTCGTTCGACGGCTTGGGGCGTGGCTTGCCGTGGCTGCCGATCAGCGTGTCGCCGAATGCGACGTGGCTCAGCGTTGCGGCGTTGCTGCCGACGCTCGCCGTGTTCTTCGGCACGATCTTGCTCGGCTATCGCGAACGCCGCCTGTTGAGTCTCGCGGTCGTCGCCTTCGGCATCGTCAGTTCGTTTCTCGGCCTCCTGCAGATCGCGCAAGGCCCCGCCAGCCGGCTCCGCTTTTTTGCCGCGACCAACGTGACGGAGGCCGTCGGCTTCTTCGCCAATCGAAATCATTTTGCCGCGTTCCTGTATGTCGTCTTGCTGTTGGCGGCGGTGTGGGCGATCGATATCGGGTTTGCCGTCGGCCCCTGGCGCGATCGCAGGACTTTCGAAGCCCGCTCGATCGTGATCGTCACAGCGAGCTTCCTCGCCATCGTCGTTCTGCTCGCGGCCGAAGCCATGGCGCGTTCGCGCGCCGGCATGATGCTGACCATGGTCAGCCTGGTCGGCGCCTATTGTCTGGTCCTGGCGGACCGGAGGCGGCGCACTTTCAGCGCCACGCCTTTGAATTTCCTGCTCGCGGCGGCAGGAACGGCCTTTATCCTGATTTTGCAATTCGCGCTCTATCGCGTATTGGCCCGCTTCAATGCCGACCCGCTCGACGAGGTCCGACTGCAATTTGCCCGCACCACGATCGAGGCGGCATGGGCTTACATGCCGTTCGGCGCCGGACTGGGAACGTTCGTCCCGGTCTATGGCATGTTCGAGAAGCCGCAGGACCTGTTCGCGCACGCCTACATCAATCATGCCCACGACGACATCCTGGAGCTCTGGCTCGAAACCGGGATCTTCGGTGTTGCCTTGATGGCTGCGTTCGCCGCTTGGTTCGTTGCCCGCGCGGTAAAAATCTGGCGGCATGGGTTTGTGGGGGCGAATGAATTCGACCGCGCGCTGGCCCGCGCGGCGACGATCGCCGTGGCACTGATCATCGCCCATTCTTTTCTCGACTATCCGTTGCGAACCGCGGCGATGACGGCGATCTTCGCCTTCGCCTGCGGGCTTGCGGTCGAGACTTTGGCCGCGGATAACAGAGCGAAGGAAAGGCGCGTTCGCACGGCATTCGACGCAACCGCGCAAGGTGTCGCGCCGAGATTGATGGCTGCTTCTCCTGCCGTTGCGGCGCCGCCGGCAATCGCCGCAGACCAGGAAACAGCGCCCCGATCCAGTCCGCCGCGTCAGCGGGGCGCACGATGGGGTGACGATGTCGAGTGGCCGGAGGCTTGGCGCAAGGGCGGACAGGGCGGACGCAGCGCCGGACCCAAGGAAACCCCGGCGCCCGCGACGTCGCCGGAGCCGGACGAGACATAGCCGCCCACAGGCCTGCGGCCGGTCCTTCGAATTGCAGTTAACCCTCGGATTTTATTGAGAAGTCGGCCCTGGGCGACCCTTGCTACAGCGCAACCATAAAGGCACAATGGTTGCTGGTCGCCGGCACGGCAATCGCGTGGGTTTTCACCCGCGCTGCGGTAGCATTTGACGAATGGCTCAGACCACTTCCGCCAACCTCTACGGGTGAATGAATCGTCTTTCGAACAAGCCGTCTGAAGCAAAAGCCGCCGGATTTGACGAGCCCACCCAGCCGCCGCGTGACGAGGACGAGCACCAGCGTTGGCAGGCCGCCAACAGGGCGTGGTGGGAATCCGCGCCGATGCGCTACGACTGGCGCAGAGATCTGGACCAGACGCCGGGCGACGCCGCCTATTTCAAGGAGATCGACGATCGCTTTTTCGCCGCCGCCCGGGATTTCACGGCGTGGCGGAAAATTCCGTTCGAGCGGTTTATTGCGTTCGACGATCTGGCCGACAAGGATGTGCTCGAAATCGGTGTGGGCTATGGCACGCACGCCCAGTTGCTGGCGTCGCACAGCCGCTCATTCGTCGGCATCGATTTGACCACCGTCGCCACGACGATGACGGCGAAGCGGCTCAAGCGGTTCGGCGTTCCGGGATCGGTGCTGCAGATGGACGCCGAGCGCATGGCATTTCGCAACGCCAGTTTCGATTACATCTGGAGCTGGGGCGTGGTTCATCAATCCGCAGACACCCGCCGCGTGCTGGAGGAAATGTATCGCGTGTTGCGGCCAGGCGGGCGCTGTACCGTGATGGTCTACTACCGGTCATGGTGGAACTACCGCGTGTCGGGTTTTATAAGGTGGGTGTTTCTGGGCCACTGGCGCCAAGGCTACAGCGTGCATCAGGCGAGCCAATACGGCAGCGACGGCGCCATCGCGCGTTATTACAAGCCGGCCGAATGGCGCCGTGAAGTCGGCAGTCTGTTCGACATCGAATCGATCGCCATCTATGGATTGAAGAGCGACATCGTGTTGTTGCCGTACGGTCGATTGAAACAGTTCTTCATTCGGCTGCTGCCGGGCGCTTTGGCGCGCTTGCTGACCCGGCGCTTGCGCATGGGCTCGCTCCTGGTCGCGACTATGAGCAAAGCCGGGCCGCGACAACGGCGCTCCAGCACGATCTAAGCAGCCAACCAAAATGTGCAGCCTCGCCGGCCTTTACGCCTATCACTACGCCGCCAATCCGATCGATTTGGCCGAGCTGCGCTCGATCCGCGACCACATGGCGGCGCGCGGCCCCGACGGCGAGGGCGAATGGCGCGCCGCGGACGGCCGCGTCGGCTTCGGCCACCGCCGCCTCGCCATCATCGACCTGTCGGAGCGCGCGGCGCAGCCGATGGTCAGCGCCGACGGCAGCACCGTCATCGTCTTCAACGGCGAAATCTACAATTACCGGGCGCTGCGTTCGGATCTGGAAGCGAAGGGCTGTGTTTTCCGCACCCAATCGGACACCGAGGTCCTGCTGCAGCTCTACGCGGTGAAGGGCGCCGCCATGGTGCGCGACCTGCGCGGCATGTTCGCGTTCGGCCTGTGGGACGGCGAACGGCAAGGCCTGCTGCTGGCTCGCGACGCTTATGGCATCAAGCCGCTATACTACGCCGACGACGGCTGGACCTTGCGCTTTGCCTCCCAGGTCAAGGCGCTGGTCGCGGGACGCCGCGTCGGTCTCGATCCGGATCCCGCCGGCTGGGCCGGCTTCTTTCTGTTCGGCAACGTGCCCGAGCCTTACACCATCTACCGCGATATCCGCGCGGTACCGGCCGGCGCGACATTGTGGATCGATCGCAATGGTCCGCATCAGCCCGAGCGTTATTTTTCACTTCCGCAAATCTTTGCCGAAGCGGAGCGCACGCCGGCAAGGTCTGGCGCGCAATCGCGAATCCGCGCCGCGCTCCTCGACAGCGTGCGCCATCATCTGGTCGCCGACGTTCCGGTTGGTTTATTTCTGTCTTCCGGCGTCGATTCCGGCGCGCTGCTCGGTTTAATGCGCGATGTGGGCTGCGACGACGTCCATGCCATCACGCTCGCTTACGAGGAATTTCGCGAACGGCACGACGACGAGGCGCCGTTGGCCAGTGTCGTCGCTCGCCATTACGGCGCCCGGCACACGATCCGTACCGTGACGCACGAGGAATTCCGCGCCGACCTGCCGAAAATCTTCAGCGCCATGGACCAGCCGACCATCGACGGCATCAACACCTGGTTCGTGGCCAAGGCGGCGCGCGAGCAAAATCTCAAAGCCGCGATCTCCGGCCTCGGCGGCGACGAACTGGCCGGCGGCTATCCGTCGTTCAACGATATTCCGCGCTGGGTACGTTGGATGCGCTGGAGCGCGTGCGTGCCGTTCGCCGGCGAGGCGTTTCGCCGTGCGGTGTCCGCGGTCAACGATCTGCTGCCGTTGGCGCACCCGAAGATCGCGGGTTTTTTGCAATATGCCCGCTCTTACGCCGGTGCTTACCTGTTGCGGCGCGGCGTGTTCATGCCGTGGGAATTGCCCGACCTGATGGACCGAAAATTCATCCGCGAAGGTTTGCGGCGGCTCGACCCGATCAGGCACATCGCCTCGATCCTCGAGCCCGAGCCGCGCACCGCCTGGGGCAAAGTGGCGACGCTCGAAGCCAGCCTTTATCTGCGCAACCAGCTGTTGCGCGACACCGATTGGGCCAGCATGGCGCATTCGCTGGAAGTGCGCGTGCCGTTCGTCGATGCGAGCCTTCTGCAAGCGGTGGCGGCGGATTTTGGAGGCCTGCCGCCGGCCGCCGGCAAGCGTCTGCTCGCGGCCGCGCCGAGCGCCGCCGTGCCGGACCAGATCGTCACCCGCGCCAAGACCGGATTTTCCACGCCGATCGAGCGCTGGCTCAAGGACGACGAGCGCATCCGCGGCTGGCAGCAGGTGCCGCGGCTGCGGCCGCAGAATTGCCCCTGGGCGCGGCGCTGGGCCTATCAGGTGGCGCGGCCGTAAAACCGCATCCGACGCGATGAATGCGCTGGCCCTGGTCACCGATGCGTTCGGCAGTTCGGGCGGCATCGCCCAATACAACCGCGATCTCGTCGCGGCCTTGGCGGCAATTCCCGGCGCCGACCGGATCGTCGTGCTGCCGCGGCTCGGCGACGGTAACGGCGCCGCGCTGCCGCGGGGCGTGCGGCAACTCAAGGCGCGTGGCAACCGGCTGTCGTACTCGCTCGCGGCGCTGCGCGCAGCGGCCACTCTCGGCCCGTTCGATTTCGTGTTTTGCGGCCATTTGCATCTCTCGCCGCTTGCCGCAGGGCTGGCCTCAAGCCTCGGCGTGCCGCTCTGGCTGCAACTGCACGGCTGCGAGGCGTGGGATGGCATCAGGCGCGCCGAGCGCTGGTCGGCGGAGCGGGCGAGGCTGATCACCTCGGTCAGCCGCTATACGCGGCGCCGATTTTTGTCGCTCGCCGGCGTCGATCCTTCGCGCGTGCGCGTGTTGCCCAATACGGTCGACGGCGGCTTTTCACCCGGCGCCAAATCGGGCGCCTTGCTCGATCGCTTTGGCTTGCGCGGCAAGCGCGTGCTGCTCACGGTCAGCCGGCTCGATCCGAACGAGCGCCGCAAGGGACATGACCGGGTCATCAAGGCTTTGCCGGCGATCGTGACAGCGATGCCGAACGTGGTTTATCTCATCGCCGGCCATGGCGCGGATCGGACGCGACTCGAGGCGCTGGCGCAAAGTCTTGGCGTCGCCGACAACGTGATCTTTGCCGGGCGCGTCGCGCCCGACGAATTGCCGCAATTGTACCGGCTGGCCGATCTGTTCGTCATGCCGAGCGCGCAAGAAGGTTTTGGCATCGTGTTTTTGGAAGCGGCGGCATCGGGCCTGCGCTCGGTCGGCGGCAATGCCGACGGCAGCATCGACGCGCTGGCCGACGGCACCATCGGCACCGCCATCGACCCGAACGACAGCGAAGCGCTGGTGCGCGCCATTACCAACGGTCTCGAGGGCGGCGGACCCGACCCATCCGGCGTCGGACGCTTTCGTTTCGAGAATTTTGCGGCCCACGTTCGCGACTTGGTGAATGGCCATCTGTTGCCCGCGGCCGGCGCGGCCGGCGCGGTCGGTATGGCGTCATGAGCGAGAGCGCCGGCGTCAAAATGCCGATCGATCGTTTGCGCAAAGCCGAGCCCGTCGCGCCCGACGTCAGCGCCGCCAAGCTCGTCATCGAGCCGGGCATGACCGCCAAGAACTATTGGCGCGATCTCTGGCACTATCGCGAGCTGATCTATTTTCTGGCCTGGCGCGACACCGTGGTGCGCTACAAACAGACCGTGATCGGCGTCGCCTGGGCCTTGATCCGCCCGGCGCTGACCATGCTGGTCTTCGTCGGCTTCCGCAGGCTTGTGGGATTCCCGCCGGGCAAGGTGCCGGATCCGATCCTGGTGTTTGCCGCGGTGCTGCCTTGGCAGTTCTTTTCCAGCGCGCTGTCGGAAGCATCGAATAGCCTGATCGGCAATGCCAATCTGATATCGAAAATCTATTTTCCGCGCCTGCTCATTCCGCTCGCCGCCGTCGCCACCACGCTGATCGATTTCGCCATCACCTTTGCGCTGCTGATCCTTCTGATGCTGTGGTACGGCTTCCTGCCGTCCTGGCAGATCGCGGCCTTGCCGTTCTTTGTTCTGCTCGCCTTCGGCCTGGCTTTCGGCTCCGGCCTGTTATTCGCAGCCCTCAACGTCGAGTATCGCGACTTCCGTTATGTCGTCCCCTTCATCGTGCAGTTCGGGCTGTTCGTGTCGCCGATCGCGTTCTCCACCGCAGACGTGCCGGCGAAGTGGCGGCCGCTCTATGCGCTCAATCCGCTCGTCGGCATCATCGACGGCTTCCGCTGGTCCCTGCTCGGCGGGCAAGTGGCGCTCGATGCGCAGACGGTCTGGATAGCGCTGGTCGTGACCGCCGCCGTGATCGTTCTCGGCATCTGGTATTTCCGGCGTATGGAACACGGTTTTGCCGACGTGATATGACGACACACTTGGAGACTGACGAGCCCACAGTGCTGCGGCCGCGTCCGCGCCACGTGAAGCGCCGCGTGTTGCTGGCGCTCGTTGCCGGTGTCGCCGCGCTCGGACTTTGGGCGTGGCTCGAGCCGGAAACCGTGCTGCGCGGCGCCGCCGATCTGTGGATCGTCTCCGACCAGCCGGCGCCGGCGGATGCGATTGCGGTGTTCGGCGGCGGGCTCGAATACCGGCCGTTTGCCGCGGCCGACTACTATCGCCGCGGCCTGGCGCCGAAAATCCTGATCTCGAATATCGGCGCGTCGCCGGCCGAGCGGCTCGGCGTGCTGCAGCCGCACGTGCGCGCCAACAGCGAAATTCTGCAAAAACTCGGCGTGCCGGCCTCCGCCATCGAACCATTCGGCGATCATTTGTCCGATACCTTCGCCGAGGCCACCGCGCTGCACGAATGGGCGGTGCGCAACGGCGCCCGCTGCATCATGGTGCCGACCGACATTTTCGCAGCCCGCCGCCTGCGCTGGACGCTGCAGCACGTCTTCGGCCATGATGCGGCGATCCTGGTTCCGGCGATCAACACGCCCGACTACCAGCGCGACAATTGGTGGACGAACGAGCGCGGCGTCATCGCCTTCCAGAACGAAGTCCTTAAATATCTCTACTACCGGCTCAAATATTGAATTGCATGTCAGACGTCGCCGTCAGCGTGAACGGTCTCGGTAAGAAGTACCGCATCCGCCATCAACGCCGCGACCGCTATGTCGCCTTGCGCGACGTCATCGCCGAAGGTTTTCGCAACCTGTTGCGCGGCAGGGCGGACGGTTCTGCGCCGGCCACCGAGGATTTCTGGGCGCTCAAGGACGTGTCCTTCGAGGTCAAGCGCGGCGAAGTCATCGGCATCATCGGCCGCAACGGCGCCGGCAAATCGACGCTGCTCAAGGTGATCAGCCGCATCACCGAGCCTAACGAGGGCCGCATCGAGCTCACCGGCCGGGTCGCCAGCATGCTCGAAGTCGGCACCGGCTTTCATCCCGAATTGACCGGCCGCGAAAACATCTATCTCAACGGCGCCATTCTCGGCATGCGCCGCGCCGAGATCAAACGGCGGTTCGACGAGATCGTCGCCTTCGCCGAGGTGGAGAATTTTCTCGATACGCCGGTCAAGCGGTTCTCGTCGGGCATGTATGTGCGGCTCGCTTTCGCGGTCGCGGCGCACCTGGAAACCGAAATTCTGATCGTCGACGAGGTGCTCGCGGTCGGCGACGCCGAATTCCAGAAACGCTGCCTCGGCAAGATGTCGCAGGTCGCCCAAGGCGGCCGCACCGTGCTGTTCGTCAGCCACAATATGGGATCGATCCGCCGCCTGACGCGGCGCTGCATCCTTCTGGACCACGGCAAGGTCATGGTGGATGCCGCGGTCGAGACCGCAATCGACAGCTATCTCAAGCAGGCGGCGGAAGGAATTTCCGGCGGCGTTTACCTGCGAAAAACGCCGCGGCCGGCGGACCGGCCGTTTTACGTCAACCGCGTGACGACGAGCGCCGAGCCCGCTGGCGACCCGGCCAGTCAGTTCGACTGCGATCACCCGATTGCGATTTGCGTCGACTATACGGCAACGCGGCCGGTGGCGGGCCTCTACGGCTATCTGCAGCTGCAGCGGCTTGACGGCACCGTTGTTTTCGAGGGCGACAGCAACGACGCCGGCGCCAGTCCGTTCGATCGGCTGGCGGCAGGGTCAGGCACCGCTTGCATCACCATCCCGGCGCGCATCCTGGGCGCCGGCGCCTACCAGATCTATCTGAGTTTTGCCTCGGGCTTCGATCCCGCAGGACCGGAAATCGACGTTCCCGGCGTGGTCGGCGAGTTCAGGCTGGACGATACCAGCACCCGGCGCGGCAATCGCCGCAATGGATTTCTGTCGCTGAAGCTGCCCTGGCAGATGGTACGGCAATGAGTTGCATTGCCAACAGCAGCATCCTGCTCACCGGAGGCACCGGCTCGTTCGGGCAGACCTTCGTCGCGATGACGCTTGCGAAATTCAATCCCCGCCGCCTGGTGATCTATTCGCGCGACGAGATGAAGCAGTGGGAGATGGCGCGGCAATTCGCCGATGACAAGCGCGTGCGCTTCTTCATCGGCGACGTCCGCGACGCCGACCGGCTGACGCGTGCGCTCGACGGCATCGATCATGTGGTCCACGCCGCGGCGCTGAAAATCGTGCCGACCGCGGAATACAATCCGTTCGAATGCGTCAAGACCAACATCATCGGCGCCATGAACCTGATCGACGTATGCATCAACCGCGGCGTCAAACGGGTGGTGGCGCTGTCGACCGACAAGGCGAGCGCGCCGATCAATCTTTATGGCGCGACCAAGCTCGTTTCTGACAAGCTGTTCGTCGCCGGCAACGCCTATGCGGGCGGCCACGATACGCGCTTTGCCGTGGTGCGCTACGGCAACGTCATGGGCTCGCGCGGCTCCGTCATTCCGCTGTTCATGTCGCGTGCCGGGCAGGGGCCGCTGCCGATCACCGATCCGGACATGACGCGCTTCATGGTTACCCTGGAGCAGGGCGTTGAGCTGGTGTGGCACGCAATGGATGACATGGAAGGCGGCGAAATCTATGTGCGCAAAGCCCCGTCCATGAAGATCCTCGACATCGCCCGCGCCATCGATCCGAAAGCCGCGCCAAAAATCGTCGGCGTCCGACCCGGCGAGAAACTGCACGAGCAGCTGATCAGCGCCGAGGATGCGCCGCACACATATGAATACGTCACCTACTACAAGATCATGCCGGCGATTAATTCGTGGGGCAACGAGACCCGCGTGAAGAACGGCCGGAAAGTCCCGGCGAATTTCAATTACACGTCGAACGGCAACACCGAATGGATGTCGATCGAGACGCTGCGCTCCTGGATCGAGGCCAATCGCACAGCGATGGGATAACCGTGCCGCACATTTCCTATGGCCGGCAGGATATCCGCGCCGAAGATATCGAAGCGGTCGTCGCGGTCTTGCAATCGGACTGGCTCACGCAAGGGCCGACGGTGCCGCGGTTCGAGGCTGCGCTGGTCAAGCTTTGCGGCGCCGGGCATGCGGTCGTGGTCAACAGCGCCACCTCGGCGCTGCATATCGCCTGCGTGGCGCTCGGCCTCGGACCGGGTGACCGGCTCTGGACCTCGCCCAACACATTCACAGCGTCTGCGAATTGCGGCCTCTACTGCGGCGCGCAGGTCGATTTTGTCGACATCGACTTGCGGACCGGCAATATGAGTGCCGAGGCGCTCGCGGCCAAGCTCGAACAGGCCGACGCCGAGGGTTCGCTGCCGAAGATCGTGGTGCCGGTGCATTTCGCCGGCCAGTCCTGCGAAATGCGGCGCATCAAGGCGCTCGGCGAGCGTTACGGCTTCCGCATCATCGAGGACGCCGCGCACGCCGTCGGCGGCAAATATCTTGGCGCTCCGATCGGCGACTGCCGCTACTGCGACGTCGCCGTCTTCAGTTTCCATCCGGTCAAGATCATCACCACCGGCGAGGGCGGCGCCGCGCTGACCAACGATGCCGAGCTTGCCGCGCGCATGGCCCGCCTGCGCAGCCACGGCACCACCCACGATCCGGCGCGCATGCAGGGCGAACCCGACGGCGCCTGGTACTACGAAGTCGGCGAGCTCGGCTGGAATTACCGCATGACCGACATCCAGGCCGCCCTCGGTTGCAGCCAGATCGCACGCGTCCACGACTACGTCGCGCGGCGCACGGCGCTTGCCGCGCGCTATCACCGGCTTCTCGCCAATAGCGGGCTCGCGCTGCCGTGGTGCGATCCGGACTGTGCCTCGGCGTGGCATCTCTATGTGGTCGGCTGGAACGAGGAAGCGTCAGGCAGATCGCGCGCCGATGCCTTCGCCGCGCTGCGCGCCGCCGGAATCGGCGTTCAGGTCCATTACATTCCGCTCCACCTGCATCCCTACTTCCAAAGGCTCGGCTTCCGGCGCGGTCAATACCCGAATGCCGAAGCGCATTACGCGCGCGCCATCACGATCCCGCTCTACGCCGCCCTGACCGACGCGCAACAGGACACCGTGGTCGAGCAGGTTTTACGGCTCGCCGGATGATCGTCGCCGTCATTCCGGCGCGCGGCGGCAGTAAGCGCATTCCGCGCAAGAATATCCGTCCCTTTGCCGGCAAGCCGATCATCGCCTATTCGATCGCGGCCGCCCGCGCCTGCGGCCTGTTCGATCGCATCATCGTCTCCACCGACGACGAGGAGATTGCCGGCGTGGCGCGCGATTGCGGCGCGGAAACGCCGTTCCGGCGGCCGCCCGGATTGTCGGACGACCACACCGGCACCGATCCGGTCACGGCGCATGCGCTGGCGTGGCTGTCGGATCGCGGCCAGGATGCCGCGTTCGCCTGCTGCATCTACGCCACAGCGCCGTTCATAAAGGCCAGCGATCTGCGGCGCGGCTATGAGGCGCTGGTGAGCAGCGGCAAAAATTTCGCGTTCGCTGTGACCACCTATGATTTTTCGATTCAATGCGCGATACGCCTATTGCCCGGCGGCGGCGTCGAGCCGTTCTTCCCGCAATGGGCCGACTGCCGCTCGCAGGATCTCCAGGACGCGCATCATGACGCGGGACAATTCTACTGGGGCCGCGCGGCCGCATTTCGCGCCGGACTTGCCATGTTCGCCGCGCATTCGATGCCGATCCTGCTGCCGCGCCATCGCGTCCAGGACATCGATACGCCCGAGGACTGGGCGCGGGCCGAGTTGATGCACGCAGCGCTTGTTGCGGCAGGGCAGATCGACAGCCTGCCTTGACCAGCCCGCCGATGCGCTGTCTGTTCCGCGCCGATGCATCCACCGCACTCGGCAGCGGCCATATCGTGCGCTGCGCGAGTCTCGCGCAGGCGCTCGTTGAAGCCGGCCACGAAGTCGACTTTGCCTGCCGGGTCCTCGCCGGCGACCTCAATGGCTGGCTCGAAAATGAAGGTTTCCGCGTTCATAGAATCCCTGGCGCGCCGCACGCCGCCATCGCCGAGGCGACCGATGCCCAAGCAACGAAGGCGGCTGTCTCGGGACCGCAATACGATTGGCTGATCGTCGACCACTACGGGTTGGGCTCGGCGTGGGAACGGGCGATGGCGGATGTCGCGGAACGCATATTCGTCATCGACGATCTCGGCCGACGGCACGACTGTCATCTGCTGCTCGACCAGAACTACGCCAATCCCACCCATGTGGCGTATGCAGGCTGCAATGCGTCCGGTTGCGAATTGCTGCTCGGCCCGCAATTCGCTTTGCTCGGCGCGCAATTCGCGGCGCTACGCCCGGTCTCGCTGCGCCGCCAGAGAGACGCCGTCCGCCGTGTTCTGGTTTGCATGGGCGGCAGCGATCCGTTCAATGAAACCGGCAAGGTCCTCGCCGGTCTTGCGCAGCTGGGGCAGCTTTGCATCGACGTCGCGATCGGCTCAGGCAATCCGCATCGCAGCGCGATTGAAGCCGCGTGCACCGGCCTGCGCCAAGCCATCTTGCACGTGCAGGCGGCCAACATGGCCGAATTGATGGCGGCGGCGGACTGCGCCATTTGCGGCGCCGGCAACATCACCTGGGAGCGCTGTGCGCTCGGGCTGCCGGGCCTGGCGACGATCATGGCGGATAACCAGGCGAGCGCCGCCGCGGCCGTCGCTGCGGCCGGAGCCCATCAGCTGCTCGGCTGGCATCACGAACTGGCCGCCGAAGATTATGTCCGTGCTCTGCTTGCCATGGATTCCGCAAAACTGTGCCGGATGTCCGCGGCGGCAGCGCAGATTTGCGACGGCGGCGGGGCGCAGCGGGTCGCGGAGCGGCTGTCCCGCAACGGGCATCGCACGAAGCGGTCGTTACGGGCGCTTGGCGCCTGACGCTCGCGGCCGGACCTGCCGGTTACACGGCGTTCCTTCTTCAGCGCAGCAATGGCAAACGTAGAGACAAGGATCGGCGGCAGACCGGTCGGTCGCGCTCATCGCCCGATGATCGTTGCCGAGCTGTCGGCCAATCACAACGCCAGCCTCGATCGGGCCTTGCAAATCGTGCAGGCCGCGGCCGAATGTGGGGCAGACGGCATCAAGCTGCAGACTTTCAAGCCGGAGTCGCTGACAATCGACAGCGACCGAGCGGAATTCATCATCGACGATCCCGGCGGTCTGTGGCACGGACGCCGGCTGTGGGACCTCTATCGGCAAGCGCATACGCCATGGCAGTGGCATCAGCCGATTTTTGATGCCGCGCGCGCCGCGGGCCTGGCCTGCATCAGCACGGCCTGCGATCCTGGCTCGCTTGAGTTCCTGATTTCGCTTGGCGTCGATGCCGTCAAGATCGCCTCATTCGAGCTGATCCATATTCCCTTGCTCGAGGCGGCGGCGAAATGCAGCAAGCCCGTTTTGTTGTCCACCGGCATGGCGAGCCGCGAAGAACTGGACGATGCGGTGGCGACGCTGCAGACCAACCGCTGCAATGACTTCATCTTGCTCAAATGCACCAGTGCGTATCCATCGACCGAAGGCGATGCCAACATCCTGACCATACCGGATATGCGCGAACGCTACGGCTGTGACGTCGGCCTGTCGGACCATACCCTTCGCCCCTATGCGGCGTTTGCGGCCACTGCGCTTGGCGCGGTCGTTGTCGAGAAACATTTCACCATCGCCCGCCGGGACGGCGGTTTGGACGCCGCGTTCTCGATCGAGCCGAGCGAGCTTCGCGAGCTGGCCGACGGGACGCAAGCGGTTTGGCGCAGCCTCGGCGAGGCGCGCTACGGACCGCTTGCTACCGAAAGCGCCTCGGTCAAGGAACGGCCGTCGATCTATGTGATACGTGCGATGAAAAAAGGCGACAGGTTCACGGATCAAAACCTGCGCATCATCCGCCCCGCCAATGGCCTCAAGCCAAGATACTACGGCTCGCTCATCGGCAAGACATGCGCCCGCGACATCGCGGCGGGAGTGCCGATGTCCTGGGAGCTCGTCGAGGACGGCGCGGCCGCAGCCGACGAGCCGACAAGAGCGTCTTAGGTGTCCGAATATCTCCAGCGCAACGCCGCGTATTGGTCCAACGCCTATGACGCGCCGAACGTGGAGAGCTTCATATTCAGGTTCTATGGCCGCATTCTCAAATTCGACTATGGGATCGACGGCTCCAATCACGAGCGCATTCTCGATTTCGGATGCGGCCAGGGGGCGGCCCTGAAATTCTTCGATCGGCTGGGCTTTGACTGCTTCGGGGTGGATATCGCCGCCAACGACATTGCGGCGGCGCGGCGGAGCATGCCCCACATCGCCGCTCAGTTCGGGACGATCGAGCCGAAGCCCAATGAAAATAATCTCTTCTTCGGCGGCGACTTCGACATCGTGATTTCGATCCAGACCTTGGATTTCCTGTCCGACAGTGATTTTGCCCAAGCCATCAAATGCCTTTGGCGCAACATGAAACCGGGAGCCAAGATCTACGCGTCCATGAACGGCTGGACGATGTACTATCGCGACCACGGCACCTATGTTGGCGACGGCTTGTGGCACGTGAAATTTAAGACCATCCGCGTGGACTACGACCTGTTTCTCAACTTCGTCAAGAGCAAGGAGGACATGAGAAACAAGTTCTCATTGTTCAAGCCGGTCTATCTCGATTACTACGACTCGTCGTTTCGCGAGGAGGGCAGCGAGTTTCGCTATACCTTTTTCGGCATTAAGGAATGAGGGATTGAAGCTCCACTCGGATAACGAATGGGATCCTCTCAAGGCGGTGATTGTCGGAACGGTCGACGGCTATGCTCCGGGATTGGAAATCGCCGATCCGCGCCCCGGCCTGCTCGAAGCGGCGAGCAAGATCGTCGGCAAGGCTTATCCGCGCTGGTACCTCGACGAAGTCGCCGAAGACCTGGAGGAGCTTTGTGGCATCTTCCGCCAGGCGGGAATATCGGTCATCCGGCCGCATTGGTCCGAGCAGTCGGCGAGCTTTTGCACGCCGAACTGGAGTGCCTGCGGCTTCGACATCTACAACGTTCGCGACCTGCACATCGTCTTCGGCGACACGCTGGTCGTCAGCGCGCCGTCGTCCCGATTTCGCCTGTTCGAGACTTATGCCTTCCACGACATGTTTTATCGGCACTTTTTTGACGACGGATTGCGCTGGATAGCAGCGCCATTGCCGCGGCTGAAGGGCGAATACATCCATGAAATCCAACGGTCGCCGAGCCAGTTGGAAGCAACCGAGGATAGCCTACATCAACGGCTGAGCCACGGCCTCGGGCAGAGCTATCATTACCTCGATGAAGACGAGATCATCTTCGACGCCGCAAACATCATTCGCATCGGCCGCGACATTCTCTTCCTGGTGTCGAGCACGGCGAACCGCAAGGCGGCGGCATGGCTCGCCAACGTGTTGGGCCCCGATTATCGCGTGCACGTGACCCACACCTACCGCGCCTCGCATCTCGATTCGACCGTCCTGCCGCTTCGCTCCGGGACGGTGCTGTTGAACGGCGCCCGGGTCGACGAAGCGACCTGCCCGCCGGTCTTACGCGGCTGGGACAAATTATATTTCACGGAAGTGGCCCCAGTGCCGCAAGCCGAGGTCGAGTTCCACCGCGCGGTGCGGATTCCGGTTTACAACGAGCTGCGCGAGCTCGGCGTCGAATCGCAATTGGCGCACATCAGCTCGCCATGGGCTGGGCTCAATGTCATGTCGATCGATCCAGACACGGTGCTGGTGCATGACCGGCAGCACGAAATGATTCGGGCGTTGGAGGCCAAAGGCTTCACCGTCGTGCCGGTGCGGATGCGCCACTGTTACACGATGCTTGGCGGCCTGCATTGCACGACGCTCGACGTGGTGCGGGATTCGGGCCTGTCGTGAATACGGCCGCGATCGTCGGCGGTAGCGTCGAAATATGACGATTCATTTGACCCGCGAGGTGCCGGCAAATGCGTCCGCCGCGACGCTGCACGGCGGCTCTCAGGCACCGGCTGCGAAATTGACGCGCATCTTCGCGGCCTGTCACGGCACGCAGCTGCTCGTGATTCAACACCTGCGGCGCCACTTGCAGCGGCCGCCGGCGCGGGAGTTCCTGATTTGGCATCCGATCGACAACAACCCGGGGGTGGATCGATTCATGAAAGCGATCGTGGCGGAAGCCGGGTTCGACGGCACGCTCGACATTCGCGACTTCGAATCGCTCAAGCCGCGAACGCAGGGACCTTTGACGTGGTGGTTCCAGTCGACGCGGCGTCTGCGCAGCGACGCCGCCGCGCTTCGCGCCTGGATGGCGGTGAAGGGCATCGACGAAGCGGCAGCCGAGCTGTGGACGGACGACCCGATTCATTTTAACGCCATATTTCCGCGCGCCGCGCTCCGCCAAGCCCGCCAGATCAAGACGCCGCACTGCTTCAACCTCGAAGACGCCATGTCGGTAGATGCAAAAGCCGGCCTCGAAGCCGGATGGAGATCGTTGGCGTGGCCGAAAAAATTTCTGTTTTTGCCCTGGCAACGATGGACGTCCGGGGTGGACATGCGGATGGAACGGATCGTCTACGATCGGGCCTATACGTTCGCTTCGCCCAGCCCCTGGAGTGCAAACAGCCTGGATCTGTCGGCACTGATATCGATGGATACCTTTTCCGGCACCTACGGCGGCCTGCCGCGCGCCATGCGCGCCGAAGTCGACCAGCTCCTGGCGCCAATTCGCGCAGGCACAAAGCCGCTGGTGCTGCTGCTTTTGTTCGGGCTCGGCGAAGACGATGCGTTTCGCGTGCGTTATCAAAGGGCGATGGCGCGCGTTTTCTCCGCGCACGCGGCGCAATTGCAAGGTTGCTCGCTGGTCGTGAAATGGCACCCGGGCGCCAGTGGCGCGCAGGAGCCCTTGCTGGTCGAATGGCTGCGCGCCAACGTCGCGGCGCAAGTCCACGAAATCCGCCATCCGTTGAATCTGGAATTCATGCTGCCGCAGCTGCGGCCGGATTACGTCGTCGCCGGCCTGTGCGGCAGCCTGCCGATCGTGCGCGACCTTGGCGCCGGGCAACCGGTCATCATCGCCGAGTGGCTCGACCTGTATCTCGCGGAAAGGCCCGGCGAGCGGGGCGCGGTGACGCAATTCCTGCGCGGCATCGAGGTCTGGTAGCGACCCGGCGCCATGAAGCTATCCGGGAATCTGGAGCTGTCGCGCTACGCTTACGCCGCGGACGTGGCGAAGCGCAGGCTCGGCGCCGCTACGTCGAAGACAATATTCGATGTCGGCGCCGGCGACGGCATCATGAAAGGTCCGCTCGAATCCGCCGGGTTCAAGTGGTTCGGTTTTGACATCGCGCCTTGCGATGGCATCGCACGGTGGGACCTTGGATGTCCTTGCCCGGTTCAAGACATCGCCGCCGACCTTGTGCTTTGGCTGGATGTAATCGAGCATCTTGCTAATCCGGGCAGCTCCCTCGATCACATCGCGGCAACGATGGCGCCCGGCGCGACGCTGCTGATCACGACGCCAAATCCGCGATGGAGCAGGAGCCGGCTGTGGGCATTACAGAGCGGCAATCTGGCCTGTTTCACGCAAGCCGACCTCGATTTGAATGGACACGTCTTCCCGGTTTGGCCGCACGTTTTGGAGCGCATGCTGACCGATCGGGGCTTTGAGATCGCGGAATACGTAACGCTTGATGGCGCAACGACTTGGCCGGGAGCGCCATACTCGCTGCGCTATCCGGTCCGATGTGCGGTCGCCGCGACGATGATGTTTCTGGAGCGCCGCGACCCCACTGCATGCGGCATGTCTTACGGCGTCGTTGCAAAATTGAATGGCACGCCGCCGCCGGGTGGCGCGGCAAAGAGTGCGCCGGTCTCGCCAGGGCATTGAGGTCTGCCGGCAGCGGAACGGATGAATTTACAAAACTTCAGGGAGAACGCGGCGATCGCGTGGAGCAGGCGGGCGGGCACGGCCGATTTTGCCCGGCGAACGGCTTGGCTTTACTCCGATAGAATGCCGGTAAGTCTTAAGCCTCGGGATTGGACCATCCGCTTTTGCTATCCGGCTCCGATCGGCGGCGTGCGTCTGCACCTGCGCGCCAATAACGGCGCCGATGCGTTCGTGCACTCCGAGGTGTTCGAGCACCAATATTATCGGCTGCCGCTGCGCTTTGCGCCGGCGACCATTCTCGACCTCGGCGCCAATATCGGGCTCAGCGCGATTTACTTTGCACGCTGCTATCCCAAAAGCCGCATCGCCTGCGTCGAGCCGGTGCCGGAGAATTTAAAGTTTTTGATCCGCAATCTTCGCGACAACGCGGTCGCGGCGGACGTCATCGCGGCGGCGATCGATGCCAGGGACGGTGTGGTTGCGATCGAGCATGGCGCGGCCGACTACGGGTACAAGATCGCAGCGGCGCCATCGGGCGTCTCGTTCGAGGTCGCAAGCGTCAGCATACCCTCCATCCTGGGCCGGCTCGGATGGGCGCGTATCGGTTTGCTCAAGATCGACATCGAGGGCCATGAAAACGTCTTGCTGTCGGAAGCTTGCGAATGGCTAGCCGATGTCGACGCGCTGTGCGTGGAATATCATCACGAATTTGCCGAGGCGGAATTGGGGCGCTTGGCCCGGCAGTTTGGATTTCTTCCCCCCTCGCGGCTGCCTGGCGAGATTTGGTTTCTGACCCGGCCGGATGAAGCCCGGCAACCGGTCTCGTGCTGAATTTATTCTATGAGGAGCCGGACGGAGACCGCTGGCTGCCTCTTGACCGGCTCCCGCGGCGGGTCGTTCGCCGTGTTTTGCGCGGCGAGCCGGAAGTCGGCGGGCATCAAAGAGTTTCGCTCAATCTGCGCGCGGGACTCGATCGTCTCGGCGTTTGTTACCGCCTCAACGACTATGATCACGCGCGGCGCAATCCGCATGAGCTCGTCTGCATTATCGGCAAGGCGCAGGTTCTCGACAAGGTCGAATGGCGAAATCCGATTCTATTCGGCGCTGCCGTGTTCTCACATCCGCTCGACGATCCACACCTGTTCGAACGACGGCCGGTTAAAAAGATCCTGTTGCCGGGCGCGTGGATGAAAGAGATGTGGCAGCCCTACTGGGACGAATCGGTCGCGGTCTGGCCGGTCGGCATCGACACCGATCGCTGGCAGCCGCGCAGCGCGGCGGAAAAGCCGTTCGACGTGCTGCTCTACGACAAGGTGCGATGGGACCACGAGCATTATGAAAAGGCGCTCATCGAACCCATTCGGCGCAAGCTCAGAGAGAGCGGCCGGACATTCCGGGAAATCCGCTATGGATTTTATCGCGAGGAGCAATTTCATTCTGCGCTCGCCGAATGCGGCACGATGATTTTCCTGTGCGAGCACGAAACTCAAGGCATCGCCTACCAACAGGCGCTGGCTTGCGGCGTGCCAATTCTTGCCTGGGACCGCGGCGGCTTTTGGCAGGACCCGGAGTTTTATCCGCACCGGGTCAAGTTTGCGCCGGTCAGCTCGGTGCCGTATTGGGACGATCGTTGCGGAATAAAGTTTGCATCGATCGAAGCGTTCGAAGACGCGTGGCGGGGGTTTTGGGACGAGTTTCAATCGGGCCGCTACGATCCGCGCGCCTATATTCTCGATAACCTCACGCTGGAGCAATGCGCGCAACGCTATTTGCAGCAGGTGCAAAGCGTGTCCGACGGCTGAGCGCGATGGCCGGCCGTGTCGGTGGCAATGAGTTGGATGTTCCGGTGCTAAATCAAGGCTACGACTTCATTCTCAGGCTTCCCGGCTTCACCGGGAAGGCGAAGATCGAAGCCATGTTCCGCGCGCTCCTAAAGCCGCATATTTCGACGGTCGCTCATGACATCCGCATGGAGCTCGATCCCGAAGAATGGCTGCAAATCGACCTGCGCGCTTCGGGCCGTCTGGAGCCGAGAACGACCGCGCTGTTCGAGCGCATCCTGCGACCCGGCGACAGCTGCGTCGATGTCGGCGCCCATGTCGGCTACCATTCGCTTGTGGCCGCGCGTCTGGTCGGTGCAAGCGGACGAATTTTTTCCATCGACCCGCAGCCTTACAATTGCGCCAAAATCCTCGCCAACGCCGAACTCAACGGCTTTGCCAACATCACCGTCGTTGCCGCCGCCGTTGGCGAAGCCGATGGCTTCATCTCGTTGAGAAACCAATCGCGACACGACAGGGCAAGGCTCACGCTGGCCGGCCCCGGCGTCAACGATGGCGCGCTGACATTCGTCGTGCCGAAGATCACGCTGCGCTGGCTGCTCGAGACCTATAAGCTGCGGTCGTTGAATTTATTAAAAATAGACGTGGAAGGTTTTGAGCTCGAAGTGCTCAACGGCGCGGGCGATGCCAGCCGGGAGATCGAGAATATCGTGTTCGAGGTTTTGCCCGGCGAAGAAGCCGATAGGACGTTGGCCATCGAACGAAAATTGCGAGATTGCGGCTTCCAAATGTTCGATGTGGACGGTGCCGCGTGGCGGCCCGGACAAACCTGCACCGAGAACAATGTCTGGGCCCGGCGATCCTGAGCAAGCCGCGCCAGATGTTCTGGCGATCAGCCAAGCGTGCCGCCGCGCCTTGAAAAAGAAAATCAGAATAGCGGTCGCGCGCTTTTGGGCCGGAGCCAGCGCGTTGGAAATCGTCGACACGGTGCTGCCGGATCTCAAGCCGTTCTTCGATTTCGAGCCGTCGGCGTCGCCGCAGGTGGTCTTGTACGGGCCTTATTCCGGCGAACTGCCGCAAGGGACCTACACCAAAATCTTCATCGGTTGCGAGAACGTGCGGCCGATCATGGCGGAGTGCGATTGGGCCTTCGGCGTTCTGCACGAGGATCATGTTCGCCATCCCCGCTACATGCGTTTTGCGCGCTGGGGCGACGATTCCCATCTGGTCCAGCAGGACAAGAACTGGGCGGCGGTGCTGCAAGCAAAAACTCGATTTTGCGCCTTTCTGTATGCCAACAAATGCCCTTATCGCGAAGCCTTCTTCCGCGCGCTATCGCGTTACAAGGCCGTCGACGCGCCGGGGCGCTCGATGAACAACATGCCGGGCATCGACCCGGTGCCCGGACAGATCGACTGGAAGGCGAAGATCGAGTTCCTGCGCGCCTACAAATTCGTCGTCGCCTTCGAGAACAGCTCGGCGCCCGGCTACAACACTGAAAAACTCACCCACGCGATCGAGGCCGATGCCATGCCGATCTACTGGGGCGATCCCGAGATCGGCCGTTCGTTCAACGCCGGCCGCTTCATCAACGCCCACGATTATCTGCCCGGGCCGCGCCGGCTATTGCCGCGGCTGCCTTATGCGCCGCATTCCATCCGCAATGGCGCGCCGACGCTCCTGCAAAAGGTCAGCCGCCGTCTCAACGGTCATGCGAGCGACGTCGAGCAGCGCATCTGGGCGGCGGCGGGATTCGACGCGCTGGTGGAGCGCGTCATCGCGCTCGATCGTGATGACGAGCTGTACCTTGCCCACCTTCGGCAGCCGTTTCTCATCGGCAACCGGCCGCCGGATCGCTCGGCGTGGGTCGCGCGGTGGCGGGAAATTCTTGCGGCGGCGTGAGTAGCGCCATACGCGTTCAGGCCACTTTCCGATACCAGGCGTCGAACTTGGAGATGCCGGGATAGCGGCGTTCATAGCCGTGCCGCTGCATGAGGCGGTCCAACCCTTGCTCCAGTCCGGTGCCGTTATGCTCGACCGAGAACAGCGTCACGTTCCAGCGCTTGAAGTCGAACACTTGCAATATGTCGAGCTCCGATCCCTCGGTATCGACCGAAATATAATCGATGTCGCGCGGCGCGCCGTGCTGGTCGAGGAGATCGTTCAGCGAGACGGTTTCGACCTCGACAATTGTATGGTCCCGGCGCGCCTGACGATGTCCGTCGTTCGATTCGTAGCCCACAATCGTCGCGAGCTCGGGATGTTGGGTCGCGGCGAAGGCCACATGCTCGCCACTGCGGCCGAAGACGCAGCGCAAGTCGATGGCGGCTTTGCGGTTTTGCCGGAGAGCCGCATGCCATGCGGGATTCGGCTCGGCCAATATGCCGCGCCAGTCGAAGTCGCGTTCGAGCAGGCAGGTATTGCTGAGATTGATGCCGTCGGCGGCGCCGAATTCGACGAAATAGCCGTTGCGCTTATGCCGTGTCTCATGAAGAACCCAAAGGTCCTGGCGAAGCTGCGCAAAAGATTTGGTGGCGCTGACGAGGTCGCGGACGAACAGAGCGTCGGCGTCGCTGGCGTTGCGCATGAGGCCGGCGGCTTGCAGAAAATCCGGATCGAGAGTCGCGTCGAGCGCGGCCAGATGGCGCCGAAACGTGCCGCTCTTGATCAAAATGCGGGCGGCGTGCGCCAGCACCCGGTCACGCAAAGCGGGAATGATCGATCGCATCGGCACGATGATCGCATAGCATGCCGATGAATCAAGCAGTGGCCGTTCTGCCGCCGGCCGAAGGCGCGCGCTTTTTGGACGCCGCCTTGACGGCATACGGCCGCTCCTTCGAACATCCCTGCAAAATTCGCGTCGTCCGCTGGCTCGTCCGCTCCTTGGCCGGCGGACGCATCAAGATGAGACATGTCGGCGGCACTATCATCGCCATCGATCCGGAAGACTATATCGGCTGGGCCATTTTCAGGACCGGCAGCTACGAGCCGGCAAGCTTGAAATTGGCGCTCAATATCATGTCCGCCGAGCCCGGGCTGTTCATCGATGTCGGCGCCAATTTCGGCTGGTACACTTGCGCGGTGGCCTCGATCGCCGGCGCCACCGTCATCGGCATCGAGCCCGATGCGGAAAACTGCGCCGCGCTGCGCGCCAATATCGATCGCAATGGGTTGCGCAACGTCGTGGTCTTCCATGGCGCGGTCGGCGCGCAACCGGGGCTATTGCCAATGTCCAGGCGATCGCCCGGCAATTCCGGAACGGTTGCCGTCGCGGCCGGCGGCCCGGTGCCGGCAAGCGGCAGCTACTGGGTCGTGTCGACGCCGCTGCAAGATCTCCTCAATGCGCTGGTGCAGCCGGCGGCGCGGCCGGTGCTGATCAAGATCGACGTGGAAGGATTTGAGCCGGAAGTGCTCGACGGCCTGGATTTCGCAGGCCCGTTCCGGCCGAAAAACATTTTGATCGAGTGCGACCGCACGCTCGGCGCCGCCGCCTGGGGCTCTTATGGCAATTTCGCCGCGTTCTTCGCGCAGCGCGGTTATGACGTGTTCGACGTCACCGGGCGGCCGTTCAGCGGCGACGGGCCGCTGTTGGAAGAAAACGCCTGGGCGCGCGACCGCGACCAGGCGCCGTGACTGCGATGCCGCCCCGGGTCAGCATCATCATTCCGTGCCGCAACGGCGTGGCATGGCTCGGCGAAGCCATCGAGTCCTGCCTCGGCCAAAACTGGCCGAACCTCCAAATCATCGTCGTCGACAACGGCTCCTCCGACGGCAGCCTCGCTCTGGCCAAACGTTATGAAGCCCGCGGCATCGCCGTGCTGACCTGCGAGCGGGCAGGGGCCAGCGCTGCGCGCAATGTCGGGCTAAAACATGCCGACGGCGATTTGATTCAGTTCCTCGATGCCGACGATCGACTCGACGCCGACAAGATACGCCGCCAAGTCGAGCGCCTGAACGCGGCACCCGCGGGTTCGGTTGCGTCGGGCGCCTGGGCGCGGTTTGCGCGCGATCCAAGCAAAACCGTGCTCGCGCCCGAAGCGGTGTGGCGCGATTTTGCGCCGGAAGAGTTTTTGATCGCGTCGTGGCTCGGCGGCGGCATGATGCCGAATTTTGCCTGGCTCACGCCGCGCGCGGTGATCGAGCGCGCCGGGCCATGGAACGAAACGCTGAGCGTCAACGACGATGGCGAGTTTTTCTGCCGCGTCGTGCTTGAGTCGTCGGGTGTCGTGTTTTGCGCCGATGCGCGCGGCTACTACAGGTCCGCGGGCGCGCCGACGCTCAGCAAGCGGCGCGACCGCGAGGCGCTCACTTCGGCGTTCACCGCCGTCGACTTGTCCTGCCGGCACCTCCTGCAACGGTGCGGCACCGCGGCGGCGGCAAAAGCCTGCGCCACCCAGTATCAACGCTTTGCCTATGACGCTTATCCGCAAGCAGCGGATCTGGTCGCGCTGGCGGAACGGCGCGCTCTGGAGCTCGGCGGCAGCGACCTGCGGCCAGGCGGCGGCCCGGCGTTTCAGATGCTGGCGCGCGGGCTGGGGTGGAAGTTCGGCAAGCGCGCGCAGCTGGCTTGGCGGAGCTTGCGCAGGCCGGCGGCCGCGGCGCCGGGATGAGCGGCCGCGATCCATCGCGCATCGCGCTCATCAGCGGCAACAGCCTCTGCCACAATCCGCGGGTGCTGAAGGCGGCGACGGCGCTGGCGCGCAGCGGCTATGACGTGCACGTGCTCGGCGCCTGGCTCGATGCGGATTTGAAGGCGCGCGATCGGGCGATGCTCGAGCAGGCTCCATTCCGGTTCGAGCCGGTCTTCGATGCGACGCTGCCGGGATTTCGGAATATCGCGGCGCAAACGCTACGGCGGGCGCGACGCAAGGCCGCCAACGCTCTGTACGAGCTCATCGGATGGCAAAGCCGCGATCAGCTCGGCTACGGCGTCGGGCGGCTGCTGGCGCGGGCACAGGCGCTTAAAGCGGATCTTTACGTCGCCCATTCCGAGCCCGCGCTTTATGTCGCCTGGCGCCTCATGCAAGGCGGCCGTCGCGCCGGCGTCGACATGGAGGACTGGTATTCCGAAGATCTGGCTGCCGACGCGCGCGCGCAGCGGCCGCTCGGCTTGCTGCGCAGGCTGGAAAGCGAGCTGCTGGTCAAAGGCGCCTATGCGACCTGTCCGTCCGGCACCATGAGCGAAGCATTGGCGGCGGCCTATGGCGGCAAACCGCCGGCCGTCATCTACAATGCCTTCCCGGCGGCGGAGCGGGCGGCGATCGACGGCCTTCGCAAGGATCGACGCGAGCGCACCGTGCCGTCGATCTATTGGTTCTCGCAAACCCTCGGGCCGGGCCGCGGGCTGGAAGACCTGATCGCCGCGCTGCCGCTGTTCGACCGCGACGTCGAAATCCACTTGCGCGGCCGCGCCGCGCCGGGCATGGCCGAATGGATCGGAGCGCAAGTGCCCGCGCGTTGGCGCGCCCGCCTGTTCCTGCACCCGCTGGTGCCGAACGAAGAGCTGCTGTCGCGCCTTGCCGAGCACGATATCGGCTTTGCCGGCGAGCAGAATTATTGTCGCAGCCGCGACCTGACCGTGACCAACAAGATTCTACATTATCTGCTCGGCGGCCTCGCCGTCGTCGCCAGCGCCACTGCGGGTCAACGGGAAGTGGCCACGCAGGCCGGCAGCGCCGTGACGCTTTATGAGTCGGGCAATCCGGCAGCGCTGGCGCAGGCGTTGCGGATGCTGATCGATGCTCCCGGCGCGCTGGCCCGAGCCAAAGCCGCGGCGCTGCAAGCGGCGGAGCGGACATTTTGCTGGGAACGGCAGGAGCAAGTGCTGTTGGGCAACATCCAGGAGGCGTTGCGCGAGACCTGCGCCGCGTCCGGCGAAACCCATTCATGAACGATGCCAAATCCGGCCCGCGGCGGCGCGTTCTCCTGGTGACCAGCTCCTATGCGCCGACCATGATCGCCGATATGCAGCGCGCGCGGCAGCTGGCCTGGCAATTGCCCGCGGCCGGCTGGCAAATCGAAATTCTGTGCCCCGGCATCGGTTATCAGCCGCCGGTCTGCAATGACGCCGACGGCGCGGAATTTTTTTCGCCCGACGTCAAAGTGCACGCCCTGCCGCAGCGCGCCGCCGCATTGTTCCGTTTTTTCGGCATCGGCAATATCGGGCTGCGTGCGCTCGTGCCGATGTATTTTGCCGGCCGCAGATTGCTGGCCGCGCACCGCTTCGATCTTGTCTACTTTTCCACGGCGCAATTCCCGCTTTTCCTGCTTGGCCCGCCATGGCGGCGTCGATTCAAAATTCCCTACGTGCTCGATCTGCATGACCCGATCTCTACTGGCGCCGCGGCCGCGCCGGGCGGCTGGAAACGGCGCTTGAGCCGGATGTTCTCGCGCTTCATCGAGCGCCGCGCCGCCGCCACCGCTTCGGGATTGATCGCGGTATCGCCGCGTTACCTCGAACAGATGCGAAGCCGGTACGCAGACCGCCAGCCGCCATGGCTCAGGCCCGCGCGACAAGCCGTCATTCCTTTTGCCGTGCTGCCGCGCGATCTGCAGGCGGCCAGCGCGGGGTCGGCCGCAAACGCAGGCGGCGTGAGGCGCATCGTCTATGTGGGGACCGGCGGCGCCATCATGGCGCGCTCGTTTCGGTTTTTGTGCCAATGTCTGGCTGCGCTGCGGCGGCAGCAATCGCACGGGCTCGACAACATCCGCATCGAGCTTTACGGCACGTCGAGTGCAGTCGCCGTCGAAATGGACGCACATCTGGCGCGGATTGCCAAGGAATGCGATGTGGCGGACCTGGTCGGCGAATATCCAGCACGCGTCACCTATCGCCGCAGCCTCGAACTGTTGCGGCAAAGCGACGGCGCGCTGGTGCTCGGCGTCGACGATGCCGGCTATATGCCCTCGAAGCTCGCAACTTATGCATATTCCGGCAAGCCGCTCTTGGCCTGCCTTCATCGCGACGGGCCGGCATTGGCGATGCTGCGCGCGCAGCCAGCGCTCGGCCATGCCTTGTGGTTTTCGCAAACCCAGGACATGCCGCTTGCCGATGCTGCGGCCGTGGTCGCGGCCTATCTCGAAGAGGTCGGGAGCGGCCGGACTTTTGCGCGCCAGGCCGAGCTCGCGCCGCACACCGCTGCGGTCATGGCGGCGCGCCACGCGCAATTGTTCGAAACATGCCTGGACGATCGCTGAATGCGCGCGCGCATCGCGTTTGTCGTTTCGCACCCGATTCAATATCTGGCGCCGCTTTATCGCCGGCTCGCCGCCCGGGACGACGTCGAGGTCAAAGTCTTCTTCACTTGGCACGCCGGTCGGCGCGCGGTCGACGACCCGGGATTTAGCCAGCCCATAGAATGGGACATTCCGCTGACCGAAGGTTACGCGTTCGAGCAGGTGCCGAATATCGCATCCGATCCGGGAACGCAGAAATTCCTCGGACTGCGCAATCCCGCGCTGCTCGAGCGCGTCATGTCATGGCAGCCCGATGTCGTGCATATCAACGGCTGGGCCTGGCTGTCGCATCTGCAATTGCTGCATGCGCTGCGTCGGCGCGGCGTGCCCACGCTGTTCTTCGGCGACTCACACCTGTTGGACGGCCAAACAATTGGCCCGGGTTGGTGGATCAAATCCGCGGCGCTGCGCCGAATCTATGCTTGGCCGACCGCCTGCCTGTTCGCGGGTTCGGCCAATCGCGCCTATTTCGAAGCTTTCGGCGTGCCGCCGGAACGGCTTTATCCCTGTCCCCATTCGATCGACGTGAGCAGATTCGCCGAGCCGGCAGCGTCCCGGGAGGACGAGGCAGCACGCTGGCGAGCCGAGCTCGGCATTGCGCCGGACCGCAAGGTTTTGCTCTATGCCGGAAAGTTCGAGCCGAAAAAACGACCGACGGAGCTGATGCGGTCGGTCGGGCAGATGCCGGACCCTTCACTGGTGCTGGTGATGGTCGGCGCCGGCGCGCTGCAGCCCGAGATTGACGCGATCGCCACGGGCGATCCAGCGCGATTTCGCGTCTTGCCGTTTCAAAACCAGAGCCGCATGCCAACCGTGTACCGATTGGGCGACATCTTCGTCCTGCCGTCGGGCTATGGCGAGAGCTGGGGCCTTGCCGTCAACGAAGCTTTGGCCTGCGGCCGGCCGGTCATTGTCAGCGACCGCGTCGGTTGCGCCGCCGATGCGGTCGATGCATCGTGCGGCCGGATTTTTGCCTGGAACGATTGGGCCGCATTCGGCAATGCGGTCGAGGCCATGTTCGGCGATCCCAAAAAATTGGCGGATATGCGCCGCGCCGCCGGCGAACGCGCGCAGAGCTTCGATGTCGGCGTCACAGCGACGGCACTTATGGCAGCTATCGAAAGCACTCTTCAGCAAACCGGCCGTGCCCGGCAGATTAGACAAGATGGATAGCGCGTTGCCGCAGTCCGGCCCGATCTACGTGCAGTACGGCTGCGGCCAATCGTGTCCCGACGGCTGGATCAATTTTGATGCCTCGCCGACATTGCGCCTGCAGCGCTTGCCTTTCATCGGGCGCTGGTTCAGCCGTGGCACCACGGTCTTTCCCGATGCCGTTCGCTTCGGCGATATTGTAAAGGGGCTCCCCATACCGGACGGATCGGTCCGGGGCATTTATGCCAGTCACGTGCTCGAACATCTGTCGTATGCCGAGTTTTGGACGGCGCTGGATCATACCTTCCGCTTGCTTAGGCCCGGCGGCATTTTCCGGCTGGTGGTTCCGGATCTGAAGATCCGGGCGCAACAATACATCGAACGCCTGGATTCGGGGCAGGCCGAAGCCAATGCGTGGTTCATGCGCGCCGCGCATCTCGGCTTGGAAAGTCCCCCTCGTGGGCTGGCAGCGTTTGCGCGCAGCACGTTCGGCCGCTCCGCCCATCTGTGGATGTGGGATGAAAGCGCGCTTGCGGCTGCCCTCGATAAGACCGGATTCGTCAATATTCGCCGCTGCTACTTTGGCGACTGCTCGGACGAGAAATTTCGTCTGGTGGAGGATGCCGGGCGTTTCTATGATGCCAATGGCGGCGTCGAGGAATGCGGCATGGAAGCCATGAAGCCCGAGGGGCGCTCGTGACATGAGCACATACGGGACCATGCCGCCAGCGCCGTATCCCAGCTCATTCCGCGCCGTAAACATAAGGCAGACCGCAAATCTTTTGTGCGTCGTCGCGGTGTGCCTGCTGGCAGCAAGCCCGTTTGCGGCCGATCCGATCGCCTATATGTGCGTGACCATCCCGGTGCTGCTGGTGCCATTCCTTTGGGTCAGCTCCGGCGCCTTCGGCATACCGGTGCTGCCGGTGGTCTCCGCGTTGTCTTACGTGTACTACGCGATGCCGTTGCTTGCGGGCAGTACGCTCGCGACTTATCGGTCCGAGGACCTGGTCTGGGCGGCGCTGTCGGTCGGGCTGTTTCTGACCGCGGCCGCCTTGGCGGCATGGCCGTTCCTGGGCGACGGGCGTGGCCGCAACAAGCCGCCGCCGGCCGCCCGAGTGCCGGGCAGGGTCCGGCTCATCCGGACGCGGTCGCTCAACAATCTGGCCGGCAACGACGAGCTGTATCGCCTGATCTTTGTCGGTCTCGTCGCCGGCAACCTGTACTATTTGTTGCAGGCGTCGGGCACCGCGGGCTATCTGGGGACTTTCATCGGCGTCTTCCGCTCGGTCACGGTCACCCTGGGGTCGCTGGCCTGTTATTTGACGGGCTTTGCTCGCGGCGCCGGATTGTTGACCGGCCAGCGATGGGCGGCGGCGCTTGCCGGATTCCTCCTGCTCACTGTTCTGTCGATGAGCAGTTTGTTCCTGGTTACCGGTGCGGTCAATATTGCCGCCGCCGTGCTCGGCTATGTGCTGGCGGCGAAGCGGATTCCCTGGATCACGCTGGGATTGGCTTTCGCGATCTTGAGCATTCTCAATGCGGGGAAGCTCAATATACGAAATGAATATTGGGCGCAGAATTCCCAATCGTTGCGCAATGCATCCATAATGCAAGTGCCGGGCATGATCGTAGATTGGTTCGCTGCCGGCATCAGCGCACCGGTCTCGCACAGGGCCGGCGAAAACAGCTCGCTCTTGGAACGAACCTCGCTGCTGCACATGGTTCTCGCCGTGCAGGAGGCCACGCCGCGGATCATTCCCTATCTGGAAGGCGGCACTTACGCCTTGCTGCCGTCCATGTTGGTGCCGCGCTTTTTGCAGCCGGACAAGATGGAAAGCCAAGCCGGCCTCAATCTCTTGAGCGTGCGCTATGGCCGTCAGCGCGCCGAGGACACCTACAAGACGACGCTCGGATGGGGCATGGTCGCGGAGGCCTATGCCAATTACGGCAATCCCGCGGTCGTCGCGGTCGGCGTCATCTTCGGCGCGTTGTGCGGGTTTCTGATGCGGCTCAGCGCCACTGCCGCGCCATTGTCGCTCGCCATGCTGATGGCGATCGCGTCGACATTGACGCTGTGCAATCTCGAACTGGATGTTTCATCCCTTGTCGTCACCATGATGCAGACCGCCGGCGGAATTTTGCTGTTCGCGGCGCTGCCGCGCGTCGTGAAGCGCCGGGCGGCGCCGGCCATGCCGCTGCCTCGCTCGGGCGCGCCTTAGCGCGTCGGGTCGGCAAGATACCTAAAAACAACATTAGTTCACGACCGATGCGCATCCTGCACGTCGTGCCGACATATCTGCCGGCGACACGCTATGGCGGGCCGATCGTCGCGGTACACAGCCTGTGCCGGGCGCTCGCCGCGCACGGCCATGCCGTCGAGGTCTTCACCACCAGCATCGACGGGCCGGACGATACGGCCGTGCCGCATGATCGGCCGGTCATGCTGGACGGCGTCAAGGTGCGGTATTTTGCGTCGCGCCGGCTGCGCCGCTTGGCTTACGCGCCGGCCTTGATGCAAGCGTTGCACGGAGAAATCGCCGGCGCCGATGTCATTCACCTGCATTCGGCGTTTCTGTGGCCGACCTGGCGGGCGGCTCGGTTGTCGCACAAGCGGCACATCCCGTACGTGGTTTCGCCGCGGGGCATGGTGGTCAAGAAGCTGATCGCAAGCCGTCATCGCTTGATCAAATCGGCATGGATCGCCCTGATCGAACGCGCCAACCTGGAGCAGGCCTCGGCGATCCATGCGACGTCGGCGATCGAAGCCGAGGAGATTAAAAAATTCGGCTGGCGGCTGCCGCGCATCGCCGTGGTGCCGAACGGGGCCGATGCGATCGACGAGGCAGCGCGTCCGGACCCGCCGTCTGCAGACATCGCGGCGCTCGCTGCGCAACGGCCGTTGGTTCTGTTTTTCGGCCGGCTGGCGCGGGTAAAGGGTTTGGACCGGCTGCTGCGCGCATTTGCCGGCACGCGGCGCGGCACGCTCGCCATCGTCGGCAACGATTATGAAGGCCTGGTGCCGGAGCTGTCCGAGCTTGCCCGCGACCTGAAGATCGATGACCGCGTTTGCATCGTGCCGCGCGCGATATCGGAGGTGGACAAATGGTGGATGTATGCAGCGGCGCGCGTGTTCGTGCTGCCGTCCTATTCGGAAAGTTTCGGTAACGTGGTTCTGGAAGCCATGCAGCACGGCCTGCCGGTCATCGTCACGCCGGAGGTGGGCGCCGCGGAAGTGATCAAGGAATCCGGCGGCGGGCTCGTCGTCGACGGCAACGCGCCATCGCTCGCCGCGGCCATCGACCGGCTGACGGAGGATGCCGCCCGATCCGCGGCGATGGGGCAGGCCGGCCGGGCCCACGTGCACGAGCACTACGGCTGGGCGAGCGTCGCCGCGCGGATGGAGGCGCTCTATGAAGAGTTGCAAGCGGCGCATTAGGACCGGCGTGCTCGACCAGATCACTCCATTGCTCATCACCTACAACGAGGCGCCGAACATTGCGCGCACGCTTGGCAAGCTGTCGTGGGCGAAGCGGATCGTCGTGATCGACAGCGGCAGCACCGACGAAACGCTGGATATGCTGCGAGGTTTCCCGCAGGTCGACGTCATCCAGCATCGGTTCTGCGATTTTGCCAGCCAGTGCAATTTCGGCCTCACCCAGGTCGCCACACCGTGGGTGCTGTCGCTCGATGCCGATTACGAACTCAGCGACGGCCTGGTCGAGGAGCTCGCCGCGCTGGGCGCGCCGGATGCCGTTGCCGGCTACCGGGCGCGGTTCATTTACCGCATTCACGGCCGCGCCTTGCGGGGAACGCTCTATCCGCCCCGGGTCGTGCTCTATCGCAAAGACAAGGCGCGCTATCGCAACGAAGGTCACGGCCACCGTGTTGTCATAGACGGCGACGTCGTGCCGCTTTCAGGCGTCATCTATCACGACGACCGCAAACCGCTCGCGCGCTGGTTCGAGTCGCAGCGACGTTACGCGCAAGTCGAGGCCGGCTATCTGATGGCAACGCCGACCGCGAAGCTGACGCGCAGCGACCGCATTCGCCGCCTGGGCTGGATCGCACCGATCGGCGTGCTGTTTTACGCGCTCTTTGTCAAAGGCTGCATTCTGGACGGCTGGCCCGGCTGGTATTACGCGCTGCAGCGGCTGTGCGCCGAAACCTTGATCGCGCTCGAATTGCTCGACCGGCGGCTGCGTGGAAGCGGAACGGGAGCGCAGAAATGACGGCCGCCGTCACCGCATCGTCCGAATAGTTCAGCGCATGCGTATCACCATCGTCATCGGCCCGTTCTATCCCATTCCGCCGGTGCTCGGCGGCGCGGTCGAGAAGGTGCATCTCCTGTTGGCCGGCGTCTACCGCGCCGCCGGCCATGACGTGACCATCGTCTCGCGCCGCTACAAGGATTTTGCCGACGAGGAAATCGTCGACGGCATCCGCCATATCCGCGTTCCCTCCACCGACCGTTCGTCGAGGCTCGCCGTCAATTTGCTGCTGGATTTGCTCTACGCGGTTCGCGTCGCCGCGGCCTTGCCGCCTGCGGACGTGACGGTCACCAATGGGTTTTTCCTGCCGCTGGTCCTGCCGCATCGCCGCGCCGGCAAGATCTATGTTCAGGTCGGGCGCTATCCGAAGCGGCAGATGTTGCTTTATTTCCGCGCCGACCGGCTGCAGGCGGTTTCACAAGCCGTGGCACAGGCGATTGCGCGCCAGGCGCCGTGGCTCAAGCGCAAGATCGCCGTCATTCCCTATGCGATCCCCGATCGGTATTTTGCGCCGCGCGGCGAAGGCGCACGGGAGCGGGTCGTCCTCTATGTCGGCCGGATCGCTCGCGAGAAGGGGATTGAATTGTTGATTCAAGGGTTTGCAGCTATGGGGCAACATCGCGATGCGGCTGCAACGACACGCTGGAGCCTGCGCGTTGTCGGACCGCACGCGGTTGCCCAGGGCGGCGACGGCGTCGAATATCTCACGGAGTTGCAGGCGCTGGCGCAACGCCACGGCGTCGGTTGCGAGTTCGTCGGCCCGATCTTCGGCCAGAATGTCTTGATCGGCGAATATCGGCGCAGCGCCATCTTCGTTTATCCAAGCTTGGCGGAGACCGGCGAGGCGCTGCCGCTGGCGCCGCTCGAAGCCATGGCCAACGGCTGCGCCGCCATCGTATCCGATCTGCGATGCTTCGACGATTATATCGAAGCGGGCGTGACCGGGCTCCGGTTCGACCACCGCGGCGCGGATCCCGCAGGCGCACTTGCCGTTCAACTCGCACGTCTGATCGGCAGCGCGGAATTTCTGCATCAGATCGCGGATGCCGGGCGTGGCATGAGCGAGAATTTTCGTCCTGCGGCCGTCGCCCGCCGCATGCTTGATGATTTCGCATCCTTGCTTGCCGAGCCGACCACCCATGGCGAAAGCGTAGAGCGATGACCCCCATCCTGGTGACCGGCGGCGCGGGCTTTATCGGCAGCCACACCTGCAAGGCGTTGCGCGCCGCCGGCTTCGATCCGATCAGCTACGACAGCCTCCAGCGCGGCAACGCCGAGGCGGTGCAGTGGGGCGCGCTCGAGATCGGCGCGCTCGCCGACGGTAGCCGCTTGCGCGAGGTTTTGACGCGCTATCGTCCGGCCGCGGTCGTGCATTTCGCCGCGCTCGCCTATGTCGGCGAATCGCATGCCGACCCGCTGCTGTATTATCAGAACAATGTCGGCGGCACGGCGTCCCTGCTCGACGCCATGCGCGACTGCGCCGTCGGCAAAATGGTGTTTTCGTCGAGCTGCGCGGTTTATGGCGAGCCGGCCACCGTGCCGATCGCCGAAGATGCACGCCGCGCACCGGTCAATCCCTACGGCGCCACCAAGATGTTCTGCGAGCAGATGCTCCAAGACTGCGCCGCGGCGTTTGCATTGCATTTCATCGCACTGCGTTATTTCAATGCCGCCGGCGCCGACCCCGGCGGCGCGATCGGCGAGTGTCACGTTCCCGAAACCCACGCCATCCCGCTCTTGCTCGAGGCCGCCGCAGGCGGGCGAGGATTTACGATTTTCGGCGACGATTATCCGACCGCCGACGGCACCTGCGTGCGCGATTACGTCCATGTCACCGATCTGGCCGATGCTCATGTGCGGGCGTTACGAGCGCTGCTGGACGGCGCCGGCACCATGGCGCTCAACCTCGGCTCTGGGCGCGGTTCATCGGTGCGCGAACTGGTCGCCACGGTGCGCCAGGTCACCGGACGCGTTTTTCCGGTGCAGTCCGGTCCGCGCCGGCCCGGCGATCCGCCCGCTCTCGTCGCCGATCCGGCGCGCGCGCGCGAAAAACTCGGCTGGCGGCCGTTGCATTCGGAGCTTGCGACGCAGGTGGCGCATGCCTGGGCCTGGCGCCAAGGTGGCGGCAAAACCTGGAAAAGAATGCGCGCTGCAGAAAAGACCGGTACTTAAGCCGATTTGACGAAGCCATCCGGTTGGTCCCTGGCCGCCACGGCATGCGGCAGCTCGACGATTTCGCCATAGGAATCATCGAGCAAGGCGATCGAGATCGCCTTTTCATCGCGCCGATCGCCGGTCGCCGACAGCATCCAGATTGTTCGCATAATGATTTTCAGATCGAGCCACAGCGATGCGTGGCGGATGTACCAGGCATCCAGCGCATTTTTTTCATCGGCCGATATCAGCTTGCCGCCGCAGACCTGCGCCCACCCCGATAATCCCGGCCGTACCGTGAGCCGCACTCCGCGATCGTTGGGCTGATCCGCCGGCAATAGAGGCCGCGGACCGACCAAGGACATATCGCCGGAGAGGATGTTCCACAGCTGCGGCACTTCATCGAGGCGCGTCCTTTGCAGGAAGCGCCCGATGGCGGACGGTTGCTGCGCCAAGCGCCGTTCCTTGGTCTGCCGGTCGAACAGCGTTTGCAGGGTGCGGAATTTATAGAGGTGAAGCGGCGCGCCATTGCGGCCGACGCGCTGCTGCCAGAACACGACCGGAGTGCCGACGTCGAGCAGCACGAGCCCGCAGACGACGACGGCGATCGGCGCCAGCACGACGGCCGCAACCAGCGCCAGCACCGCGTCGGCTCCGCGCTTGAGCGCCCAGAACGGGCGATCCAGCGATTGGCCCACGTCATATTGCGCAGCCGCCGCGGTGGCATTCGGATGCGCCACGACGACGCCCACCGTTCTGTCCGCGGCGTCCTCCGAGATCAGGCGCTCGGGCAGGATTTGCAGCATGATGTTGAGTTTGCGGCAGAGCCGGCTGACGTCCTCCCAGGTGCCGGGGGTGAGGTCTTGCGGCTGCGCGGCGAGCACCACCTTGTCGATGCGCACGCCGTGCATCGCGTAGTCGGCGACGATCTTTTCCAGATCGGCCGGCGTCCCGATGATGGAATAGCCGTTGAGCGAGCGGTGCTTGAGCTTCGGCTCGTCGTCCAATATCGCCACGATGCGATAGCGGTCCGGCGCCAGTTCCTCCACCATCTTGGTGAAGAACCAGGCGAGGCGGGACGCCTCGATAATGAGAACGTGTTCGACGTTCTTCGCTGCTTCCGACAATGGCGTGTCGCGATAGCTTTGCCGCAGCCGGGACAGCGCGCGCGCGCCCAACAGGCCGGCGGCCAGCAACAGGAAATGCAGGATCGGGATCGACCGCGGCGCCTCTTCGAGCCGCGTCAGCGCAAACGACGCCACCGCGGTCAGCGCCGCGATCAATACGCAGGCCTTGAACAGCTCGAAGGCATCGCGCAGCGAATAGAAGCGGGAAATCGGCGAGCTGGTCTGAAACCATTGAAAGACCAGCAGTGAAACAAAAAACGAGGTGACGCAGTAGCGCGCCACGCCGGGCGGCGAGTAAATGGTGCCGTCGCGCAGCAAGAACGCGGCCAACGGGCTGATGCCGCCCCACAGCACGTCCAGCACCGCCACCCGCGATACCAAAGGCGTGTAGGAGGAAGGCTTGTTCAGCCTGAGCTTGGCCTTGGCCACAGCAAATGCCCCATAGGCGTTCAGCCGATTCTATCAGATGCAATAACGTCAATGGGTCGTGGCGTCCATTGCTTTTGCTGTAAACAAACAGCGAAGTGAATTACCGACGGGCGGTGGTTAATCCGGCCGCGCCGCCCGCCGCTTTTGGCAAGTTCCAGGAAACCCCGTGCTAGCGGCCCCGCCCGGGCGGCCGGAACGCGGCGGTGCGCCGCCACAGCCATAGCGGCAGTCGCAACAGGGGATAAAGGAACTGCAGATAGGGCGGCAGCGGCAAGGAAATGACGTCGATAATGCCGACGGCAGCGGTGCGACACTGGCCGGCCAAGAACGCCCATCCTTGGCCGAGCAAAAATTGCGTGCAAAAACTGCGCGCCGCCGCCGGCGCGTTGCCGTCGCTGTCGCCGCGCGACCGCTCGGCGATCGCCTTTGCGGCGATCGAGCACAGTCGTCTCACCCGGGCAGTTCCTTGTAGTTCCGAAGCGAGGGCGTCCGGAAGAGGCAGAGCAAAAAGCCGCCGGCACAGCAGCAGCGCTTGACCGGAACAGAAGCCGGCGCCTTTGGCTTGCGCATAGCGGTGCAGATGCTCGACGTCGGCGCCGGTCGCGGCAATGAAGGCATTGAGATCGGTCAGCCATTTCAGCCGTGACCAGGCATGATGGGCGCCGTGAACGCACAGATAAGCAAATAGATCGTCGCGCGCCAAAGTCCGAACGTGTAATCCATCGGCAACGACGACGTCTTGCGTCGGCGAACCGGCATGGACCTCCTTGAGCAGCTCGGGATTATCGGCGACGCGCCATTGCAATTCCGTGAACACTCCATGGTCCGGATGAATGAACGCGACCTCCCGGGAGTAGCGCACGACGGCACGGCGTTGCGTTTCGTCGAGCTGGTCTGCCGGGAACGAAAGGGCGTAACCGTCGCGTTCGAGAAGCGCCATGGCGGCGACGGCGCGATCAGGCGGGATCAAAAGATCGATGTCATGGGTGTGCTTCACTTTGAGCGAGCCATAGGCAAGCTGCGCCAGCGCAGCGCCCTTCAAGGCGACCGAAGCAATCTCGGCTGAGTCCAACAATTTTTGCAGCCGGCACGTTTCAGCCGCCAATAGCAAATTTTTCCGCGAAATCGCTTGTGCGCGCCGGGCAAATTCTGCCGCCGGCGCGGTGGGGAGTTGCACGCCCGCAGCCAAAAGCGCGTCGTAAACCAGGCCGGCAACGCGCTGTCGCCGCGCCGTCATAACAACGGCGTTCCAATCGCCGACCGGCATGGCGGCGGCCCGGACGGCGACGTTGCGGGACTGCGATGGCGGCCAACGGCAGCAGGCAGCGACGAGCAAAAACTCGGGCGAAGCCAGAGCGGCACGCCGTTCTGAAACCGGGATTTCCGGGACGGGTCGGCTCACGGGCTCGCCGGGTGCGTTGCCATGCTGCCGGGAACTACCATCCGGGTCCCGCGCCAGCAACCGGCTCGCCGCCGCTACCACCAAAAGGCGGTTGCGACCGCGCCGCGCTGCGGTCAGAATCAAAAAATATCGGGTTTGCTGCTGCGGTGACGGCTGCACCGGAACGTGCCAGGCAACGGGGCGAAAACGATGGCGAACAATCCCGAACGCGGGCTCAAATTACTGGAAAAATGCGCGCTGTTCGGCGCGCTCGACGACAAGGCGCGCCGCGAGCTCGCGGCGCTCGCTCACCCCCGCCATTTTGCCGCCGGCGATCCGATCTGCCGGCTCGACGAGCACGGCGACAGCATGATGGCGGTGGTGCTCGGCGTGGTGCGGATTTCGCTGCCCGCGGTGCGCGGCAAGGAGATCATCCTCGCCGACCTGCGGGCCGGCGAAATGTTCGGCGAAATCGCCATGCTCGACGGCAAGACGCGGTCCGCCAATGCCACCGCGCACACCAATTGCGAGCTGATGGTTTGGGAGCGCCGCGACGTGCTGCCGTTCCTGGAGCGCAATCCCGCGGCCTGCATGAAACTGATGGAAATGCTCTGCGCGCGCATCCGCCGCTCCGACGAGCGCATGTCGGACATCGCCTTTTTCGACCTGCCGGCGCGGCTCGCCAAGACGCTGTTGAGCTACCCGGCGCAAGGCCACGGCGCGGCGAAATTGTCGCTGTCGCAGCGGGAGCTTGCGGAAATGTCCGGCGGCACCCGCGAGAACGTCAACCGCTGCCTGCGCGAGTGGCAGCGCCGCGGCATTCTGGAATTGAAGGACCGCTGGACCATCATCCTCAAGCCCGAAGTGTTGCGCGAACTGGCGGCGTCCTCGTAGGCCTCACCGTGGGCCAGGCGCAATTGCGGCGAGTTCCATACCGAACATTTACTGTGACGCGTGGCACAGCGCCGCCGCCGGGAAGAGTCACTTAGAGGGCATCGGATGCGCCGCCGGCCAATATGACAATGCCATGTCGGTCGGCGGCACCCTGGAGGAGGTTACCGATGTCACAGTCATTCATGCGCGATGAACGACTGATCCTGGTGAATCCCGCGCACGGCCCGCTGCTGCGCAAGGTGACGCTGTGGGACCGTCTGGTCGCGATATTCACGGATCCCGATCTCGTCGCGGTCGTGCTGTTCTGCGCGCTGGGCGCGTTATTGACGCTTGCCTTGATCCATTCCCTTCCCAGATGGGTTGAGGTCATCGCCCCCGCCCAGCAATTCCTCTGACGTGCGGGAGGCGCGCTTGCGCGCCGTGGCCGCAGCGTTGCAGACCTCAGGATGTGTGGTGGGCGGCCACAAGCTGACGTTGTCGTAATCCTCTGGCGCGCCGTGCCGGCGGTCACAGACCGGGACAATTGCTTTGTTGCCGATACTGCGCGACGTTAGCTTGGTATTGCTTCCGGCTTGCGTCGTATCGTGCGTATCGTTTTGAGGCCTGGAATGAAATGCCCGAATTGTCAGCACGAAAACACTGCTAACGCGAGGTTCTGCGAGGAGTGTGCCACCCCGCTGAGCCGGACCTGCGGTAATTGCGGCAGCCAGGTCTCCGCCACGGCGCGATTCTGTCTGCAATGCGGTCATCCGCTGCGCGCGGCCGAAGAGGACCAGCGCTTCGCTTCGCCCAAAAGCTACACGCCCCAGCACATCGCCGATAAGATTCTCGTCTCCCGCGCCGCGCTGGAGGGCGAGCGCAAGCTGATCACGGTGCTGTTTGCCGACATCAAGGGCTCGATGGAGGTGATCGCCGACCGCGATCCGGAAGAGGTGCAAAAGCTGCTCCACGCGGTGCTCGAGCGCATGATCGAGGCCGTGCACCGCTACGAAGGCACCGTGAACTCCGTCATGGGCGACGGCTTGATGGCGCTGTTCGGCGCGCCGCTCGCGCATGAGGATCACGCGGTGCGCGCCTGTTACGCGGCGCTGCGGATGCAGGAAAACATCGCGCGCTATTCCGACGAGATGCAGCGCGCCCACGGCGTGCCGGTGATGATCCGGATCGGGCTCAACTCGGGCGAAATCGTCATTTCCGGCATCGGCAACGATCTGCACATGGACTACACCGTGGTCGGCCAGACCGCGCATCTGGCCGCGCGCATGGAGCAGATGGCCAAGCCGGGCTCGATCTTGACCACGGCGGACACGTTCCGCCTGGCGGAAGGCTACCTGGCCATGAAGCCGCTCGGCGCGCTGCCGGTGAAGGGGCTGACCTATCCGATCGATGTCTACGAGATCACCGGCGCCGGCGCCGCGCGCAGCCGCCTGCAGGCCGCCGCCGGCCGCGGCTTGACCCGCTTCGTCGGCCGCGCCGTCGAATTGCAGCAACTGCACCGTGCCCAGCAATTGGCCGCCCAGGGCCAAGGCCAGGTGGTGACGATCGTCGGCCAGGCCGGCGTCGGCAAGTCGCGCCTGGTGCACGAGTTCATTCATTCGCCGCCCACCGCCGCGTGGCTGGTCCTGGAATCCAACTCGACGTCTTACGGACACGCCACGCCGTATTGGCCGATGACCGAATTGCTGCGGCATTACTTCAAGCTCAACGTCCACGACGGCGTCCCGTCGATCCGCGAGAAAGTGTCGGGGAAAATCCTCTCGCTCGATCCGTCCCTGCAAGAGGTGATCCTGCCGGTGCTGGATCTGCTCAATGCGCTCGACGACGATCATCCGTTCCGCTCGCTCGATCCGATCGAGCATCGGCGCCAGACCTATCAGGCGGTGATCCGCCTATTGCTGAGCGAGAGCAAGAATCAGCTGGTGGTCGCGGTGTTCGAAGACATGCCCTGGTACGATACGCTGTCGATCGGGCTGTTGAACGAACTGGTCGTGCGCGCCCAGGACGCGCGGCTCTTGCTGGTCGTCAGTTGCCGCCCCGAATACAAGGACGAATGGAAGGGCCGGCCGAATTACCGCCAATTGCGGCTCAATCCGCTCGCCAGCGAGAGCTTCGCCGAACTGTTGCAGGCGCTGCTGGGTTCCGATCCGAGCGTCGAGGTCATAAAACGCTTCCTGATCGAGCGCGCCAGCGGCAATCCGTTCTTCGTCGAGGAGATCGTGCGGTCGCTGGTCGACAGCGCGGTGCTCGAAGGCAGCCGCGGCAAATATCGCCTGGCCCGGCCGTTCGTGAGCAACGAGGTGCCGCCGACGGTGCAGGCGGTGCTCGCCGCGCGCATCGACAAGCTGCCGGCCACCGAGAAGCGCCTGCTGCAGGAAGCCGCCGTGGTCGGTCACGACTTTTCCTTCACGCTGCTGCAGGCGATCAGCGGGGTGTCGGAGGACGACCTGCGCGCCTTGCTCGACGATCTGCAGGCCGCCGAATTTCTCTACACCACGCAACTGTTTCCCGACCTGCAATACACTTTCACCCACGCGCTCACCCACGACGTCGCCTATAACGAGCTGTTGCAGCAGCGCCGCCGCGATACCCACGCCCACGTCGTCGAGGCCATGGAAAGGCTCTATGCCGACCGGCTCGGCGAGCACGCCGAGCGGCTTGCCCACCATGCCGTGCGCGGCGAACTCAAAGACAAGGCGGTGCATTACCTGCACATGGCCGGCGGCAAGGCCGCGGCGCGATCGGCGCTGGCCGACGCCCGCTCGTGCTTCGAGGAGGCGCTCGGCATCTTGAACGAATTGCCGGAGACCCAGGCCACGCTGGAGCGCGGTTTCGAGCTGCGTCTCGATCTGCGGCCGGTACTGCGCCTCCTCGGCGAGGGCCGGCGCCAGCTCGAACAGCTGCGCGAGGCCGAGATCATCGCCACGCAATTGAAGGACGATCGGCGCCGCGGCCAGGTCTGCGCTTTCATGACCACGGTGCAGTCGACGCTCGACGAGCTGGATGAGGCGCTCAATACCGGCTCGCGGGCGCTGGAAATCGCCGAGCGCTTGCACGACGTGCCGCTGCGCATCGTCGCCACCAGCTATCTCGAGCAGGCGCATTGCTATCGCGGCGACTATGAGCGTGTCGTCGCGCTCGCCACCAACAATCTCGGCACGCTGCCGGCGGACGCGATCAACAGCCATTTCGGCATGGCGGTGCCGGCATCGATCTTCGATCGCGCCTGGCTGGTCATGAGCCTTGCCGAGCTCGGCCGCTTTGCCGAAGCCGCGAAATACGAGGCGGAAGCGATCCGCATCGCCGAGCCGACGCAGCATGCGTTCAGCATCGGCTGGGCGCATTTCGCCGCCTCCATGCCGCATCTGCTCAGAGGCGACTGGGCGAAGGCACTGGCGCTGGTCGAGCACTGGCTGGCGATGCTGCGCAGCGGCAACGTCGCCGTCCATCTGCCCTGGGCGGTTGCCTCCTCGGCCTGGGCCATGGCGGAGACCGGCGACACGCACGACACGCCGGGCCGCATCCAGGAAGCCGAACGTCTGCTCGAGCGGCAGGCGGCCCAGGGCATCGTCGGCCATCGCAGCTGGGCCTATCATGCGGTCGGCCGCGCCTTGCTGCGGCTCGGCCGGCTCGATGAAGCGCGCGAGCTGGCGCAACGCGCGATCGAAACATCGACGCACCAGCCCGGTTTCGCCGCCCACGCCCACCACCTGCTTGGCGATATCGCTAGCCAGGCCGACCATTTCGACCACGAGCGCGGCGTCGGCCATTACCGCGATGCGCTGGCGCTGGCGCAACGCCACGGCATGCGCCCGCTGGTCGCCCATTGCCATTTCGGTCTCGGCAAGAGCCATCGCCGCGCCGGCAAAACCGGCGACGCGGAGCGCCATCAGGCCACCGCGACCGCGATGTACCGCGACATGGACATGGGCTTCTGGCTCGCCCATGCCCAGCACTGATATGCTGCGCCGTTCGCAGATTTTTTATTGGCTAAAGCATCGTGTTGGACCAACCCGCCTTAAAACAAAAAGTCAGCGTCCCGTTTTCGTCGCTTTATGACCTGCTGCGGGATCGGGCCAGGCGCTTCCCGGACGCGTCCGCGATCCTGGCGCCGGATTGCGCACCGCTGCGCTACCGGCGCCTTGATCGACACATCGACGACATCGGCCGCGCCTTGCGCGCCAAAGGCATCGGCCGCGACGACCGGCTCGCCGTGCTCATGCCGAACGGGCCGGAGCTTGCGGTTGCGATCGTCGCGGTGGCGGCAAACGCGGCTTGCGCTTCGATCAACCCGGCCTATTCGGCCGAGGAGCTCGGCCGATATTTTGCCGACCTGAAACCGCGCGCGCTGATCGTGCCGGCCGGCGCCGAGTTGCCGGCGCGCCGGGTGGCGCAAGCGCATGGCGTGGCGGTATTCGACCTGGCGCCCACGGCCGAGGCTGCCGGCCTGTTCACGCTGGCGGGCACGGCGGGCGAGCCGTCCGCCGATCCGATCGGGCCCGGCACCATCGCCCTATTTTTGTTCACGTCCGGCACCACGTCGCGGCCGAAGATCGTGCCGCTGACGCATGCCAATATTTGCGCGTCGGCCTTCAGCGCCGTTACGGCACTGCAACTGAGTGAGGCCGATCGCTGCCTCAATGTGCTGCCGCTGTTCCACGGCCATGGCCTCATCGCCACCGTGATCACATCGCTCGCCGCCGGCGCCGGTGTCGTTTGCACGCCGGGCTGCGACGTCAGTCGCTTCTTCGGCTGGCTGCGCGAGTTTGCGCCGACCTGGTACTCGGCCGTGCCGACCATGCATCAGGCCATTCTCGCCCAGGCGCGGCTCAATCCGGATCAGGTCGCCGGCATCCGGTTGCGCCTGGTCCGCTCCGCCTCGGCGCCGCTGCCGCCACGGGTGTTCGCCGAGCTGGAACGCACCTTCGATACGTCGGTGATCGAATTCTACGGCATGACGGAAACCGCGTCCGCGCCGATCGCCTGCAACCCGCTGCCGCCGCGCAAGAGCAAGCCCGCTTCCGTCGGCATTCCGGTCGGCCTCGACGTCGCGATCCTCAACGACAGCGGCGACACGCTGCCGGCCGGCCAAACCGGCCACGTCACCGTGCGCGGCGGCAGCGTCATGCCCGGCTATGACGGCGACGCTGCCGCGACGGCGGCGGCCTTCACGGGCGACTGGTTCAAGACCGGCGACCAGGGATTTTTCGACGACGAAGGCTACCTGTATCTGTCCGGCCGCACGCGGGAGATGATCAATCGCGGCGGCGAGAATATCGCCCCGCGCGAAGTCGACGAGGCGCTGCTCGAACATCCGGCGGTGGCGGAAGCCGTCACCTTTGCCGTGCCCCATGCTACGCTGGGCGAAGACGTCGCGGCGGCGGTGGTGTTGCGGCCGAACGCCGAAGCGGCGCCCAAGGAACTTCGCCAATTCGTCGCCGGCCGGCTCGCGGATTTCAAGGTGCCGCGCCAGGTGTTGATCGTCGAGCAATTGCCGAAAGGCTCGACCGGCAAAGTGCAGCGGATCGGACTTGCGGAAAAGCTGGGGCTTGTCGCCGGTCCCGCTCCGCAGCCTTTCGCGGCGCCGCGCACGCCGCTTGAAAATATCCTCGCCGCAATCTGGGCGGACGTGCTTCGCCTCGAGCAAGTCGGCATTCACGACGACTTCTTCGCGCTCGGCGGCGATTCGCTTCTGGCCGCGCACGTTCTGACCTGCATCCACGATGCCATGCATTTCGAGGTCGGCGTCGTCAGCTTGTTCGAAGCGCCCACGGTCGCCGAGATGGCGGCGTATCTCGAGACGCTGATCAAAGCCGGCCGGGCCGGACCGCCGGCTGCGGAGATCGCGCGTGTCTCCCGCGACGAGCCGTTGCCGGCGGCGCCGGGCCAGGAGCGGCTGTGGCAGCTGCAGCAGGCGGTGCCGGACCTGCCGTTTTTCAACATCCTCCATGCGTTGCGCATAACGTCGCCGCTCGACACGACGGTTCTGGAACGCAGCCTCGACGAAATCGTGCGGCGCCACGAGATTTTGCGCACCACGATCGGCGTCGCCGGCGGCCGCCGTATTCAGGTCATCGCGCCGCAACTCACCGTGCCGCTCGCCGTCGACGATCTGCACAAATTGTCGAGGTCAAAAAGGCAAGCAGCCGCCCGCCGGCTTATCCAGGATGAGCTCACGCATTCTTTCGATCTGGCGCGCGGCCCGCTCATCCGCGCCCGCGTCGTCCGGCTGGCCGAGCATGAGGACCTCTTGCTCATCACCATGCATCAGATCGTTGCCGACGGCGGATCGCTCGGCGTGATGGTCGAGGAGCTTGCCGCGCTGTACGAAGCGTTCGCGAACGGCAAGGCGTCGCCGTTGCCGCCGCTGCCGATTCAATATGCCGACTTCGCCGCGTGGCAGCGCGCCTGGAATTCGCATCCCGACGTTGCCGCGCAGCTCGATTATTGGCGCGAGCAACTCCGCGGCCCGCCTCCGGTGTTGAAGCTCGGTGCTGCGCGGCCGCGGCGCGCCGCAAGCGAGCTTACGGCGCAACGGGACATCGCCTTGCCGGCGCGCCTGACCGAGGCCGTCAAGCAATTCAGCCGCCGCGAGGGCGGCACGCTGTTCATGTCGCTGGTCGCTGCGCTCAAAACGCTGTTGCACCGTTACGCCGGCGTCGACGATTTATGCCTCGCCACCAACGTCGCCAACCGTAATCGCGCCGGCAGCGAAGGACTGATCGGTCCGCTCGCCAATACCGTCATTCTGCGCACCGACCTCGCCGGCGATCCAACCGCGCGCGAAGTGCTGCGGCGGGTGCGCGCTACGACGCTTGCAGCCTATGCCCATCAGGACCTGCCGTTCGAGGTCCTCGCCGAGACGCTTGAGCGCGAGCGCGGGCTCGATCCGACGCGGCTCGCGCAAGCGATGATCCTGCTGCACAACGCCGCATTGCGGCCGGCGGCGAGCGCGGGGCAGGCTTTGGCCTTCGAGGAGGCCGGTCCCGGCATGCCGATGCCGCTGGTGACGACAACGACATACGATGTTATCTTGACGCTGCGCGAAAGCGCGCAAGGCTTGGTGGGATCGTGCATCTACAAACCGCATCTCTTCGGCTCAAAGTCGATCGACCGCCTGCTCGCGGATTTCAAAAAAATCCTCGAGCAGATGGTGAGCGAGCCGGAGCGGCGGATTTCGACGATCCGCGTCTCGCGGAAGCGCAAGAATCAAAGTACGTAACGACATGAGTTTTCTGTCCACCAACACGAATGCAAATTGCAAGGAGATACGACGATGGGAGCTTTCCGCCCCGTTACCTTCACTAAAAGCGAACTCAAAGGTCTATCCCCCGCGAAGCGCAAAAAGCTAAAGAAGGAGATTGTGCATCACCTCGAAACGCACAAGGGAATCCGCAAGATCCTCCGCAGCAAAGCCGGTCCGACGTTGAAGAAACTGAAGAGCGCTTAAGTCGCCATACGCGGCAGCTGTACCAGATTGGCCCGTCCTGGCGGCGCGGCGCTCAGCGGCGGCCTTTCGGCTTCGCTGCGACGGACGTGTTGCGCTGGGCGATGTTGTTGTCGTTCGGGATCAGCCGCCAGTTTGGAATCGGGTTGGCGGCGGTGAAATTGTCGACATTGCTCGGATCGCCGGCTGCGGAAACGACCATCAGCATGGCTTCCTGACGGCGCTTTGGCACCCAGGCAAACGGGCCGACCAGAATTTCGGCGGACGAATGCGGCGGCACGTCGGCCGCAGTGCGTTGCGGCGTCTGCATCGGCTGCCAGCCGCCCGGGAAGCCGAGCTTGGCGGACGCCGCGGCGTGATAGGCCCGAACCGCCACCTTGGTCGCCTTCTGGTAGCCGCGGTTCTTGATTTTCACGTAAGCATAGTTGGTGACGCCTGATTGCGGCGTCTCGTGCGCCGTGCCGCGGTCGCTGTGGCGCCGGTTCCAGATTGCCGCGCAACTCCAGTAGTTCGGTTGATAGCGGTACTCGCCGTGGCGGCCGTCCTCGATATAGACGTCGACCGGCGGCGGCAGGCCTTCCCTGTCGTTCGGCTTCGGCTCCTCGGCATCCTGATAAAGGCCCTGCTTTTCGAACGCCCAGCGGATTACCTTGTGGTAGGCGCCGCCGGAGATGCGCTGCGCCGGCCAATCCGCGGCGTCGGCCTTGCTCAGCGCGGCGGCAAAGTGCGCGGCATCCGTCGGGCTCGTCGCCACTGTCAGCGCTCCGATCGCCGCCAGCAGAAGATGGCAGGCCATGCGGGCGGCAAAGCGCCGGTCGGCAAGGGCGGCGGCATCGCCGCCGATGGCGCGATAGAAGCGGAACATCGTCGACGACAGGATTTGCTCATTGTTGTAGCCCAGCGCATCAAGCCCATCGTCGAACGGATTGAGCCCGATCTTGCCGCTCCAGCCCCAGCCGTGGCCGGCGGTGCGGTCGTGGCGGCGCTTTTCCACGCCGACCAGCCACGGAAACGTGTCGCAGCGGTCCTTCGCCTTTGAGCCCGGATCGTTGAGGATCGCGGCAAAGCTGTCGCCGGCGCTATGGGCGAATTTGAACCGGGCGTTGCCGATGTGATTGTACAGCACGCCGTGGCCCAGCAGTTCGTGCAGCGCGATGCGCCAGTCGCCGGCGATACCGATCGGATTTTTTTGGTCGCCGAGGTCGGCCAGCGCGAACACCGTGTAATCGATGCCGGTGCCGGCGGGATCGCCGGCGCAATGCGCGTTGATCTCGTTGCCGTGCGGCTTGTTCGGGTCGAAATGGCCGCGATGGTCGACCCGGCTTGGAAACGTCGTGCCGGGAAAATAATCGGCGATGGGAAAACCCAACTCCTCCACCAGCCGAAAGATGCGATCGACATTGTAGTAGGCGTTGACGGCAGCGAAATCGTTCGTCCGCGCGTTGTACTTGAAATCCTTGCCGGCCGGTTTTGTCGGCGGCGGCACTTTCGGCGTCGACACGTCGGCGACCGTGACGCGGGTGCCGCTCAAGGCTTGGCTGCCATCGACAGGCGCGGCGAGGCCTTCGAGCTTGACCGGGCTGCGCCAACGGTTGAGCGCGGCGTTGCCGGCATCCGCCGTCGGGCCGCCGAGCGTCGCCGGATCGGCCTTGAACACCCAGCCCATGACATTGGCGATGAACGGGTAGGCGAGCAGCACCGAGGAGGTTTCGACTTCGACGATCGCCACCCAGTGCAGCGGCCGCCCCGGCGGGAAATCGAAACTGAAATAGACGGCGCGGACGACGTAATGCTTGCCGTCGCGGATCGAAGCATGCACCGGCGGCAAGGGCAGGGTGGGGTGGCCGGATGACGGCCCGCCGCCGCGTTTGGGCGGCGTCACGGCGCGCCGGCGCGTCGCCGCGTGGTAGCGAAAGATCATGAATTTTTGCGCATTGATGGTCAGCGGCACGCCGCGGCGGACAACCCCGGCGAGGCCTAGGCTTTTGGCCAAAATTTCGGCGTCGATCGCCTTCGCTCTCTCGACCTGCGTTTTCGACGGCCGCTTGACGTCGATCTTGTCGTGCAGCGTCGAGCGCGCGCCGATGACGCGGAGCGGATTGTGCTTCATCGTCACCGAAATTCCCGCTTCCCAGACCGCGAGCCCGAAGCGGGTCTGATCGAAGGCGACGGTGGTGACGTCGAATTGCGACTTTTCGCGTAAATAACGATAGTCGACGGCGGCGCCGGTCGGTTCCGCCACGACGCGGCGGCTGAGATTTTTCAGGTGCTGCTGCTTTAGTCCGAACCAGTGGCCGTAACGGCCCAGATAAGCGCTCGCGGCGGCTTGCGGCGTCGCCGCCTTGACGGCGACATGGCGGTCGGCGTGGGACAGCACGCGGGCGATGCCGTCGGCGTCGCGCACGATCTTGGTCCGCGTCCGGCCATCGAATTCCTCGTACATGGCAGCCTCGCCCACGGCGTCTTGCCGTTAATTCAAAGCAGGCAAGAGCGCCATTTTACTGTGATGCATAGCACACCACCCACGGTGACGCATGGCACATCGCCCGGCGGCAGTCGGCGCTACATAGACCTATAGCCGGTCACTCGATGGAGTGTAGCCATGAGCACCCTCAGCAAGAGTACCAAGACCGCCCATCCGCCCCGCCTGTTGTCGTGGAGCCACGTCAAGCAGGGCCTCGCCAACTGGTCGCGCCGCGCCCGCTCGCGCAAAGAGCTGATGAATCTCAGCGATCGATGCCTCAACGATATCGGCGTCGCACGGTACAGTTCGGGCCTCAAATCGTGCAAGCCGTTCTGGATGGCCTGACCCGCGCGCCGCGGCCGCCTCGTTCAACTGGCGATGGCTTCGAGCCGCCGCCCGGTCACCGGTGGTCCAAACCCGCCGATGACGATGAACACCACCGCCATGGCGCCGGCGATGAAGGCGAACACCCCGGTGGTGCCGTAATGGCCGAGCAGGAAGGCGATGATGAAGCCGGAGAAGATCGCCGAAAACCGGCTCCACGAATAGACGAAGCCCACCGCCTGGGCGCGGATGCGGGTCGGATAGAGCTCCGCCTGATAGGCGTGGAACGAGAACGACATCCAATTGTTGCATAGCGTGATCAACAGGCCGAAGGCGATCACGCCGGTGGCACTACGCTGCTGCGCGAACAATAGGCCGAACGCGGCGATGCCGGCCGCGGCCCAGGCGATCTGCCATTTGCGCTCGAAGCGGTCGGCGAAGAAGACGCCGACCAGCGGCCCGATCGGCGCCGCGATGGCGATGATGAACGTGTAAGCGAGCGACTTGGTCACCTCGATGCCCTGGGACACCAGCAACGCCTGCACCCAGCTGGAAAAACCGTAATAGCCGATGGTCTGGAACAGATTGTAGATCACCAGCATGATGGTGCGGCCGCGATAGAGCGGATTCCACATTTCCATCCAGGCCCCGGCCTTGCGCTCGGTCTCGCCGGCGACGATTTCCGGCGGCGGCAGGTCCTGGCCGGTCTCGGCGCGGATATGTTGCTCCATGTCCGCGACGATACGCTCGGCTTCGGCGGTGTGGCCGTGCTGTTCGAGCCAGCGCGGCGATTCCGGCAGGTTGCGGCGGATCCACCAGATCACCGCGGCGCCGAGCGAGCCGATGATGACGACCCAGCGCCAGCCATCGAGGCCGAAGATCGTCTGCGGCACCAATTGCCAGGCGATGAAGGCGACCACCGGCACGGCGGTGAACATGACGAACTGGTTATAGGCGAAGGCCGGCCCGCGCTGCGTTTTGGGCACCAGTTCCGACACGTAGGCGTCGACGTTCACCAGTTCGACGCCAAGCCCGATGCTCGCGATCAACCGCCACAGGTCGATGCTCGCCGCAGTGTCTTGAAACGCCATGATGAAGGCGCCGACCGAGTACCACAGCAGCGCGAAGGTGAAGATCGAGCGCCGGCCGAAGCGGTCTGACAGCCAGCTGAACACCAGGGTGCCGATGAACAGGCCGGTGAACAGCGCGGCGACGAAACTGGCAAAACCCTGCAGGTCGAACAGGCCTTGCGTCGTCGGCGTGAAGATTTTCGTCTTGAACAGCCCGATGGCGATATAGGCGGTGAAGAACAGGTCGTAGAATTCGAACCAGCCACCGAGCGACAGCAGCGTTATCAGTTTGCGCGTGTGGCGCGAGGGTGGCAGCCGATCGAGCCGCGCCGCCACCGTGACCGTCGTATCCGCCGCCATCTTGGTCCCCCCGGATTGTCGTTTGCCCGTGATTTTTTCCCAAAAACGGGGTTTTGTCGAGCACGCGCCATTGTCCAGATAGGGATGGCCCGGACGGGGATTGCCGCCAGCCGACCGCCGCGTGTATATGTCGCCGGCGCAGCCTTAACCGGGCGCGCCAGTGGTGGGCCATGTCCGAGATTTGCACGGCCGAGCAAGCCGATTTCCGCAAAGCCTGGGAGCAGAACGGAACGGCGAAGGTGGCGGCATTTCTTTCGCCGCACGAACTCGGCGAACTGCGCAACGCCGTGGATGCCAGCTACAATTTGCTGCGGCAGCACGCCGACGACGATCCGCCGACGCTGACCGAATATCTGGCCGACCACTACAAGCGCTGGGACGGCATCTGGGTGAAGGAGCTGCGGGGCTATCTGGAGCGGACCAGGCCCGACATTCTTGCGCTGTTCGACAGTGTCATTGCCGCGGCGGAGCGGCGGTTTCGCGCATTGTTCGATCAGAACTGGCGGCTCGAGCCCAATTTCACGTTCGTCCGCCGCCACCGGTCGACCAAATTCTACCTGCCATGGCACATCGATGCCGACGCCGCCGGCATCATTAATGCCACCGATTACTGCATCAATACCTGGCTGCCGCTCGATCCGGTCGGCGATGTGCTGCCTTCGCTGGAGTTGATCCCCGGCTCGAATAAAAGGATGCGGTATATTCCGAGCCAGGATGGCAGCGAAAAGGCGCGCTCGGCCGATTGGGTCAAGAGCAATATCGGCGGCGAATCTTGGATACCCCACGCCGTCCCGGGAGACGCGATCCTGTTCGATCATTGGACGTTGCATCGCACGCAGCGGATGGAGCAGGAGAACGCGGTGCGCACCAGCTGCGAATTCAGATTTGTCCGCACCTCGTGACCTTGGCGCTCCTCAATACGGTCGTTCAGCCGGATCGATGACGGACCTGGTGGAGCAGCGATGAGCGCAATCGCGCCGACCCAAAGCGAAGGCCACGGCGCGCGGGAGGCGACGCGGCTGATCATCGCCGCCTCGCTCGGCAACGCGCTCGAATTCTACGAGATCCTGGTCTACGGCTATTTCGCCGTCATCATTGCGAAGGTGTTCTTTCCCGCCGCCGACGAGGCGGTGTCGCTGCTGGTCACCTTCGGCACCTTTGGCGCCTCGTTCCTGGCGCGGCCGGTCGGCGCGATCTTTCTCGGCGCCTATGGCGACCGCAAGGGGCGCAAAGCTGCGCTGACGCTGTCGATTTTATTGATGACCATCGGCACCGCGCTGATGACGGTGATGCCGAGCTACGGTACGCTCGGCATTCTTTCGCCGATCCTGGTGATCGCGGCGCGGCTGTTGCAGGGCTTTTCCGTCGGCGGCGAGTTCGCGAGCTCGACCGCGTTCCTGGTCGAGCACCGGCCGGACCGCGCCGGCTTCTTCGCCAGCTGGCAATGGTCGAGCCAGGGCTTGGCCGCGTTGATCGCTACCGGCTTCGGCGTGCTGTTGACCAGCACCATGTCGGCCGCCGACCTGCAAAGCTGGGGCTGGCGCATTCCCTTCGCGTTCGGGCTCCTGATCGGGCCGGTCGGCTATTACGTGCGCAGCCACCTGAGCGAGACGCCGGAATTTCTCGATACCGGCGCTGCGCGCGCGCCGCTGCGCGAATTGCTGGTCGAACAATGGGACCGGCTCCTGCTCACCATCGGCGCGGTCATCACCTCGACCAGCTCGCAATACATGATCGTGTTCATGCCGACCTACGCCATCAAGGAGCTGCATTTGCCGCCGTCGGTCGGCTTCCTGGCGGCGGTGCTGGCCGCGGCATTGCAGACCTTGGTGGTGCCGTTCGTCGGACTGTGGGTCGATAAAGTCGGCCAGATCCCGATCATGATCGGCGCGACAATCATGTTCGCCGTGACCGCCTATCCGGCCTTCGTCTTGCTCGGCGCCCACGCCTCGCTCGTCGTGCTGGTGCTGATGGTGTGCTGGCTCGGCCTGCTCAAGTCGTTTTTCTCCGGCGCGTTGCCGTCGCTGATGGCAAGGGTGTTCCCGACTTCGACGCGCGTCACCGGCATGTCGCTCAGCTACAACATCGCGGTCGCGGTGTTCGGCGGCTTTGCGCCGTTCTTCGCGCAGTCGTTGATCGACATCACCGGCTCAAAGCTTTCGCCGAGCTATTACGTGATCGCGACCGCGCTCTTGAGCCTTGCCGCCTTGATCGCGCTGCGCCGGCGCTATCGGCTCTAGCCACGAAATCCCGCCGCGACGTGTACTGATAAATCCGGCTCAATGTCCGCTTCGCCCCGATTGTCGTGCAAAACCCGGCCAATGAGTGATCAGTCCCCAAAAATGGGCAATATCAGAATCCAAACGGCCGTTTTCGACAACGATGTTGGCCGAAACTTAGGCCTCCCCACCGGGGTCTTCGGCCATCCCCAAACCTAGCGCTAGCCGGCGGAGCGGTTTGCCGAGCCGCGGCGCCATCACCGCCTTTTCGACCTTGGTTTCGCCGCATTCGGGACAGGAAATCTCGCCGGCCTGCTGCTGCGCCTCGAACCCGTCGCCGTCACGAAACCAACCTTCAAATTGGTGGCCACGGGTGCAACGCAGCGTAAATAAAATCATCGATGCTACCTCCGAGCCGAGCGTTGTACTCGGCTCTTCCCGTTATTTGCAATCGGCCGCCGCCAATGCAAGAGAGCATGCGATCGCCTCAGTCCTCGACGACCCCCTCCGTCTGGGTCAACCGCTTTTTGCCGCTGATCAAGCCAAGCGGTCGCGTGCTCGATCTCGCGGCCGGCAGTGGCCGGCATGTTCGCCTGCTGCGCGACCGCGGATTTGCCGTGTGCGCGGTCGACCGTGATACCACGGCACTGTCGGCGTTCGCGGGACCATGTTGCGAGGTGCGCCGGATCGACCTCGAGACCGACGATCTTAGGCAGCTCGGCGATGACTATGATGGAATCATCGTTACCAATTACCTGCACCGCCCGCTGCTCCCGGCGATTGCCGGCGCCCTCGCGCCGGGTGGCGTGCTGATCTACGAGACCTTCGCGCGCGGCAACGAACGCTTCGGGCGGCCGCGCAATCCCGATTTCCTGCTTCGCCCCGGCGAGTTGCTCGAAGCCTTTACAACCCTTACGGTCGTCGCCTTCGAACAGGGAGAGGTTTCGCTGCCACGCCGCGCCGTGATCCAGCGCCTTGCCGCCGTACTCGGCCCGATGGGCCCATTGCCGGAGGCGGACCGTACGATACCCTGATGATCGTTACCGTACGATGTCGCTGTGCGAGCAACGCTGTGCGCTTCTCAATCGGATGACGTCGCGAGTCCTCGCGGCGGTGCCAATGCGATGGAGTCGGTGCGTTCGGCGCATTCCGACCAGCGCTGAATTAACGGCCGGCAGCTTTGCCTGATCTCTTGCGCATAAGACGCTTCGAGGAAAGCGCCGTGAAATGGAACTTTCTGTAAATTGTGGCATTCGCTTTAGGCGAGAGATCGCCGGGTAGAGACCGCTCTTGATTCCTAAAGAGGGAGCACCGGCTGATGCGCTCTTTTGACACGGAGGTCGGCATAATCCTGTCTACTCGGACGCAGAATACTTGGCGTCGACAACTGTAAAGCCGGCCCCCACCTCGGCGGGAATACACGGAGATACGGCCATGAACGTTGAAGGCATCTTGGAAAGAAAGGGAACCGAGGTTGCGACAATAGCGCCCGAGGCCAGCATCAAAAGAGCGGCAGACTGGTTACGCGCAAAGAACGTTGGCGCTCTGGTGGTGGTGAGCAACGACGCTATTCTCGGTATTATCTCCGAACGTGATATCGTGCGCGCATTTTCTCAGTACGGCGAGGCAGTTGCGTCTATGCAAGTAAAGGACATCATGACGCACGGCTTGATCACCGCGTCCCTTGGCGACGATCTCACGCACCTGATGCGCTTGATGACCCGCCATCGCGTGCGCCACATGCCTGTGCTTCGCAACCGCAAGCTGGTTGGCATTGTCAGCATAGGCGACGTGGTTAAGCACCGGCTGGACGATCTGGAACTTGAAGCGAGCGTCCTGCGCGACGTTTACATTGCCAGCCACGGACGGTAGCCGTCAGGGCGCGGCGGTTTTGTGCGTCACAGCGAAATCGCACCCCAAGTTCCGTATGGGTCAAACAACACATCCCCGCCGCCGGGCTGGATGGGTCAGACGTTCGCGAAAGTGGCTCATGATGCCGCTCCCAGCGTGGTGCGCGCAGCTGGAGCGCTGGCCGATGTCCGTTCGCCCATAACCGGTAACCGCCGCACTTCCGTCGTGTAATTCAGAATCAGCGATACCCAGACGACGCCATAAAGGAACATGAAACAGCTGGAGTTGATGCCCAGCCAGTCGAGCACGATGCCGAAGATGATGGGCAGGACAAAGCCGCCGAGCGCGCCGACGAGGCCGACGATTCCGGTGACGACGCCCATGCTCTGCGGAAAATCGTCGCCGACATATTTGAATGTCGATGCCATACCGCAGGCAAACGCGACGCCAAGCACAAAGAGCAGCAACGTGAAGGGCAATGTCGACAAACCGATGTGGAACTGCGCGGGACCACTGATGGTGTGCACGATAAAATCCGTTTGCGGATAGGACAGAAGGAACAGGCTGATCCATGCCGCCCACAGCACCCACCAGGTGACATTGTGGGGACCATAGCGATCGGCGACCCAGCCGCCGACGGCCCGCAACACGCCCGCGGGGAGCGAGAAGCAAGCCGCCAACAGAGCGGCCTGCGCGATGCTGAGCCCATACTCCTTGACGAAATACTGCGGCATCCAGACTGACAGGGCGGTGAAGCCGCCGAAGACGATCGAATAATATTGGCAGTATTTCCAGACCCGAAGATCTTTGAGAACCGCCAATTGCTGCCGCAGTGAGACCCCGCTCTTGCCCGGCGCCGAAACGTCGGGAGCGGAAAGGAGCCAAAAGATCAGCGCGGTGACCAGCAGCGCCACGGCGTAGAATTTGGGGACGAATTGCCAGCCATAGCGCGCCATCAGCGCCGGAGCGATGAACATATTGATGGCCGCACCGGTGGTTCCCGCGCCGAACACCCCCATGGCGAACCCGCGCCGCTCCTTGGCGAAGAAGCGCGCAACATAGGGCGTGCCCACGGCAAACGAGGCGCCGACCGCGCCGAGCGCCAGGCCGAGCAAGAGGAACTGCCAGAGCTCTCTGGCGTAGCTCGCGAACCACACCGGCACGGCGCAGGCGACGAGCAGCGCGAGCATGACGATGCGGCCGCCGAACCGGTCCGTCCAAATTCCGAGCGGCAGGCGAAACAGCGCGCCGGTCAGTACCGGGGTGGAGGTGAGGAGACCGAATTCAGTTCCATTGAGACTCAGCTCGTTGCGGATCGGGATGCCGATCACGCCGAACATCAGCCACACCGCAAAGCAGACGACGAAAGCCCAGGTGGTGGCTCCGAGGACGATGACGCTTCTGACGTTTGACATGCTGCCGTTTGACATACTGCCTCGCTGGTGCTTTCCCGCGGCTTGGCGCAATGAAACATGGCGCCGCGGCGGCCGACCCTCCGCCGCAGCGCCAAATGCAATTGCAGGACAGTAAATACAGCAGCACCAGGACCGCTTTGATGTGAATCAAAGCCGGGCACAATGTGAAAATCGATTATCCGCAGCGTCCATTCGTCGCGATACTCACGGGTCTTGGAACAACATAGGCCGTGACGGCCCGTTACCGCGCCCAACACAGTGATCAGGCTGATGAACAGCAGGAGCGACGTTCTCGACCCCATCTACCAATGTCGGCTTTGCCCCCAATAGCGACCGCCACCTCCTTTTCAGCTGTTCATCCTACTTGCAGGACATGATCCTCCACATCTTGGAAAAACGCTCAAGCTGAATGCCATCGGCAATCTTCTTGGCATCATCGATGCTGCCCTTGTAGATCGCCGGGATGATCTGTTCGTCCCGCGTCGCCTTGAACTGATCCCAGACTGTCTTGAAGTCGGTTGCCACTTTGGCATCGGCACCGGTCATGCCAGCGAGCAAGGAATCAACCCTTGTGCTTGTCGCTTGTACCTTGGTGTTGAGCCCATCTATGGCGGTCTTGTCCTTGACGCTCAACATTGAGTACAGCGCCGTACGGGCATTTGCGAGAGCCACGCAGGTATCGCTTGTCGAGCTGGCCCAAGTGGCCGGGATGAAGGCGAGTCCAAGGCCGACCGTCGCCGTAACAACGATCAGATGGCGTGTCATATGTAACCCTTTCCTAGGGACGAGCGGCACCTGATTGGCATCTCGTCCTGCCTGAACTAACTCTGCCGAGGAGCCGCCTGCCACATTTCCGGAGTCGCGACAGGAATGATGAAGCAGTAGAGATTGCGCAAAATGATTCAGATCAATAGGTCAGCAATGTTTACGGACTGGAATTATATCCATGGCGACCGACAGTGCGGGCGCGGCCTTCGCGATGCTGGCCCGACGCCGCCAAAGCCTGCCTGATCTGCGGCATGACCGAAGCGGAAAATGTGCGCATCGACCTGACCACCATGTCGTAGGGCATGCCGCCGAATTTGAAGACGCCGGCGAGAGCATAGAGATCGAGCCGGTCGATATGCTCGATGATCCGCCGACAAACCGTCTCCGCGCTGCCGATCATCACCAGGCCGCGCTCGATCAGCTCGTCGAATTTCATGGCATAGAGCATCGGCGCGCGTTTTGACCAGACATCGTAATTGTCGGGCATTCGGCCCTCGCGCGCGAACTGGGTATAGCGCCCCCATAAGTCCCAATATTGCAGCAGGTAGGGAAGCGCCTCCTGCCGCGCCCGCGCGTCGGTATCTGCCACGTAGATTTCCCGCGTGATGAACAGCCGGCTTGCCGGCTTGTGGCCGCTGGCGGTCTGGATATCGCGATAGAACCGCTGATCGCGTTCGCAATCTTCGATCAATGCGTCGATCTGGGCAAACGGCATGTCGTTTTCCGCGGCAAAGCGGATCGATTCCTCGCTCTGCGCGCTGATCAGAAATGGCGGATGCGGCTTCTGCACCAGCGGAGGCGAAAGCGGCGCGCTTTTGTTGATCTTGAAGTACTTACCGGAGAACTTGAAATTCTCGTCGGCCCACACGCGCCGGATGATCTGCGTGGCTTCGAGAAACATTTCGCGCGAATCCGCCTGCGGCACGCAGAAGGCGTCGAACTCGACCGGCCGCAGGCCGCGGCCGATACCCATATCGAGCCGGCCGTCGGTCAGCACGTCGAGCATCGCCGCCTCCTCGGCGACCAGGAGCGGATTGCGATACGGCAGGATGTTGACCATGGCGCCGAGCCGGATGCGGCTGGTGCTTTGCGCCGCCGCCGCAATCATCAGGTTGGGCGAGGGTACCGGCGCGGTCGCCGACAAATGATGCTCGTAGAACCAGATATTCTGGAAGCCGAGTTCCTCGGCGATTTCTACCTCGCGGATCTGCTGCCGGAACAGCTCGACATGGGAGACGCCTGCCCGCGGATTGGTGGGAGACCAGATCGCAAACCGCATCGCGGACCTCCGTTCGGCGTCGGCGGTCCAGGCGACCGGCGCCGGACTGAAGCATTGCAGCTTATCCGGCGAGCCTCAATCGCCCGTCCTTCGGCTCGAACCGGGCGCGGAAAATTTGCGCAGCCATCGGTCCGGCAAAGTCATTCGCCAGCTGGAGTCCTTGCCAGGACGGAGGGAGCAGGCTTGAGTGAGATCGCCTATCTCGGCGATCAAATCAGCAAATTGCGCGGGGCGAAATAGAGTTCGGCGGCGACCGGATTGCGGCGTGGCGGCAAGCGCCGCTAGGGCCAGACCTTCCGTTTGGTGCGTGATATTCTTCCCATTATTGCCGCGGGCATGATGCCGTTAGGGTGGATCAAATGGCAGTCGTCATCGGACGGCGGGAATTCATATCCGTGCTCGGCGGCTCTGCCATCGCATGGCCGCGCGCCGCCGACGCACAACAGCCCACCTCAATCCGGCGTATTGGCGTGCTTATGAGTGGCGATGAAACCGATCCCAGGGAAAGGGCGAGCGTGGCCGCATTCGTGGACGCGCTCGGGCAGCTCGGCCAGGTCGCAGGGCAGAACCTTGAGATCGCCTACCGCTGGGGCGCCGGCGATCCACAGCGCATGGCAGCCAACGCGCGTGAACTGGTCGATCTCGCGCCCGATGTGATCCTCGTCATGGGCGCGAACCTGCCAGCGGCGCGAGAGACGACCGCCACGATCCCGATCGTATTCGTGTTTCTAAACGATGCGAGCGTTCAGGAATACGTCACGAGCTTTGCCCACCCTGGCGGCAACATCACCGGTTTCGCCAGCGATGAAATCGCACTGGTTGGCAAGCGGCTTGGCCTCTTGCGAGAAATGAGTCCCCGCACCGTCCGAGTTCTCTATATAACGGGCAAACGCGTTGGCGTCGGGAGGGCTAAATTATCCGAGCAAATCATCAAAGATGCCGAAGCGGTTGGCGTCACCGTGATAGACGGCGCGGTCGAGAGTGACGCGGATATCGAAACCGCCGTCCAGAATTTTGCACGAGAACCAGACGGCGGACTTGTCGTCGCTTTCAATGCTTTCTCCACCGTTCATCGAGGGACGATCATAGCCCTGGCGGCTCGCTACAATCTGCCAGCGATCTATCCGTTGGGTACTTTCACGGATAGTGGCGGCCTGTTTTCCTACGGCTTCGACCAGGACGATCTGTTCCGAAAAGCGGCATCATATGTGAATCGTATTCTCAAAGGAGAAAAGCCCGGCGACCTGCCGGTCCAACTGCCTACCAAGTACCAGATGGTGATCAATCTCAAGACTGCGAAAGTGATGAGCCTTAACGTACCAGCGACGCTGCTTGCACGCGCCGACGAGGTGATCGAGTAACCGATCAGCATTTCTAAGTCCGGATACCCTTACGTTGCCTGTGCTGCACTGCACCGAAGTCTGGTCGTAATGGGTCGCGTCGGGTTACGTGCGGGTACGGCGGCCACAATTTGCGGTGTCCGCTTTTAACCGGCACCCTAAAAGCGACCGAATCGCCGCGCCGCGCTATAAGTGGCACGACGGACCATAAGTGGATTCCATCAGCGTCGCGATGGACAGTTAAGTCGGTCACAAACCCCCATTCTGAGGCGTGATAGGTTCCGCGGCGGCCAACAGCCAAACTCTAAGTGCATGAAGCTTGACCAAGAGGAGATCAAGAGACCGCGGCGCGCGAGCGTTGTGCGTATCTATTGGGCCCGTTTGAAAGAGCATCCCCTGGCACGGATCGGACCGGGGCTTATCACCGGCGTCGCGGACGACGATCCAAGCGGCATTGCAACCTACTCTCAGGCCGGGGCGCAGTACGGCCTCAACATGCTTTGGACGATGCCATTGGCTTTCCCGCTGATGGCGGCAATCCAATCCATGTGCGCGCGCATCGGCCGCGTCACCGGCAAAGGACTTGCTGCCAACATCAAGAGCAGCTTTCCCCCGGTCATACTCTACGGCGTCGTGCTGTTATTGTTGGCGGCCAATACGCTCAATATCGCCGCGGATGTCGCGGCCATGGGGGAGGTTGCGGAGCTCGTCAGCGGTTTCGATCGTCATCTCATGACGGTGATGTTCGTGGCGGGAACCCTGCTCCTGCAGGTGTTCGTCCCCTATCATCGCTACGTCTATTTCTTGAAATGGCTGACACTCTCGCTCCTGTCCTATGCCGCGGTCTTGTTCACGGTTCACGTGCCATGGGGTGAGGTGGCGCTTCGCACGGTCTGGCCCGAAATGAAGTTCGACGCCGAAGCGGCAACGGTGGTGACCGGCGTGTTCGGCACGACCATCAGTCCTTACCTGTTTTTCTGGCAGGCATCGGAAGAGATCGAGGACATGCATAGGCAGCACGCCGCGCCGCTGGTGCGGGATGCACCCACCGCCGGTGCGGAGCTGCGCCGTATCCGGTGGGATACCTGGAGCGGCATGTTCTATTCCGACGCGACGGCCTACTTCATCATCCTGGCGACTGCGGTCACGCTGCATGGGGCAGGCGTGACGGATATCGAGACCGCGGCGCAGGCGGCGAGCGCGCTGCGGCCGTTGGCCGGCGACTTTGCCTTTTTGCTGTTCGCCTTAGGCATTCTCGGCGTCGGTCTGATCGGCGTACCGGTCCTCGCCGGCTCCGCCGCCTATGCCCTCGCCGAAGCCATGGGATGGAGATTCGGTCTCGAACGCAAGGCGACTTCGGCGCGCGGATTCTACGGCGTCATCGCCGTCAGCGTGCTCGCCGGACTCGTCATCCAATATTCGCCCATGAGTCCGATGAAGGCCTTGTTCTGGAGCGCGGTCATCAACGGGGTCGTGGCCGTACCCCTCATGGTCGTGATTATCCTCCTCGTGTCCAAGAGATCCGTGATGGGTGCTTTTACCGCCGGTCGGTCGATTATCGTTCTCGGCTGGATAGCGACGGCGGTCATGGGCATTGCCGCCGTGCGCATGTTCATTCCCGGCTAGGCCCACCCCCGCCTTGCCCAGGTGAAATGTTCGTTCGACGGCGTCGCGAGGACCGCTTCGGGTTACGAGCGACGATTTTCAAGTTCGACCTGACGATTAACCTCAAGACCGCGAAGTCGCTCGGCGTTACCATTGCGCCGTCGCTACTCGCCACAGCCGACGATGCTATCGAATAAACCTTCGCAAGGCGTCAATTGGCGGCGGTGAAGTGACGCTTCGGGTTTAGGAGCGGCCGATTTGACGCTTCAAGCCAATCGCGACCAAAGTGCGTTGCAGCAAAAAGGCGCTATTCGATCACCTCGTTGGCGGTGGCGAGCAGAGTCTGCGGGATGCTCAACCCCAGCGCCTTGGCGGTCTTGAGATTGATGTTAAGCGTTATCTCGGTCGCCTGCTCGACCGGCAAGTCGGCCGGGTGCGCGCCCTTAAGGATGCGGTCGACATAGCCGGCGGTGCGGCGCCACATGGCGAAGAAGTCGGCGGAATACGACATCAAGCCGCCCAGTTTGACCGCGGTGCTGAAGCCATAGAGCGCCGGCAGCCGCTGCTGCGCGGCAAGCGCTATCAATCGCGTCATCAGCGTTTCCAGCAGCGGATCGTCGGCGACAACAAGACTATCGACGCTGGCCGTCATCAGCGTCGCCAAACTGGCTTCGAGTTCCGCGGGCCGCGCCGAGAGGATCGTCAGTTCAACCCCAAGGGCTGGCGCCGCTTCCTGCATATGCTTGACCTCAGCCGCCATCACTGGACTGTCCGGGTTTTGCAGGACCGCAACTCGATGCAGCTTGGGCGCCGCTTCTTTCAACAGCGCCAACCACTTTGCACTGTAATCGCCGGCCAACAGCGACATGCCGGTGATGTTGCCGCCGGGGTGAGACAGGCTTGCCACGAGCTTCGCTCCAACCGGATCGCCGGACATGCAGACGATCGGGACCGTCGACGTGGCACGCTGCGCCGCGAGGCTGCTCAGGGTGCCGACAGTGACCAGCACATCGACATGAAGCGCGAGCAGTTCGGAGATTAGCGCGGGGATGCGATCCCAGTTTCCATTGGCATAGCGTTCCTCAAGAATGAGGTTGCGACCAATCTCATATCCTCGGTCCACCAAACCCTGACGCAGTCCCGCATTGCTCACGTCGGTGCCGTTGCGGACACCGATCCAGACATAGCCGACCCGCGGTATTGCCGCCTGCTGCGCCCGCGCCGCGAGCGGCCAAGTCGCTGCCGTACCTCCGAGGATCGTGATGAACTCTCGGCGTCTCATTCGATCACCTCGTCGGCCAGTGCCTGCAATTTCGGCGAAATGTCGAGGCCGAGCGCCTCAGCAGTCTTGAGGTTGATCACTAGCTCAAACTTAATCGACTGCATGACTGGAAGATCAGCAGGCTTTTCCCCCTTGAGAATCCGCCCAGCATAAATGCCGACCTGGTGATAGGTATCGGTAAGACTCGTGCCGTAGCTCATGAGCCCGCCCGCCGCGGTGAATTCGCGTCGGACATACAAGGCCGGTATCCGATAGCGGGACGCAAGCGCGATAATGCGGTCGCGCCGGCTAAAAAAGAATGGGTTGGGGGCAACGAAAAGGGCGCCGCTGCGCCGTTCGGCCAAGCTTGTGAAGGCGGTGTCGAAATCCTGGTCGCCGGCGACTTCAAGAATTTGCAGATCGCAGCCGAGTGTGCTTGCCGCCGTTTGCGCGCTTTTCACGATGGCCTCCGTGCTCGGATATTTCCTGCCGACCAGCACAGCGATGACGTGCGCTTGCGGTACGAGCTCGTGGATAAACTCGACCTCTTTGCTCGCCAGCTCTTCGACCATCTGGTTCACGCCCGTCATATTGCCTCCCGGATGGTTGAGGCTTTGGACCATGCCGAGTTGGACCGGATCGCCAGCAGCATCGAACACGACGGGAATCGTCGAGGTGGCCGCTTGGGCGGCGCGCGCGGTCGGTGCGCCGCCGCCGGTAGCAAGGACGGCAACCGGAATGCCGACAAGCTCCGCCGCCAGCGCCGGCAAACGATCGTAGTCGCCGTTCGCCCATCGGTATTCGATCATCACGTTCTGGCCCTCGACATAGCCAGCCTCACTGAGGCCCTGACGGAAAGCGGCGACGAGAGGCGCGTTGACCGCCTGCGCCCCAATGTCGAGGAAGCCCAGCACCGGCATCGTGCTGGGCGTCGCCGTCTGCTGCGCCCGTGCCGTTACCGGCCACGCCACCGCGGCGCTGCCGAAGAGCGCAATGAATTTCCGTCGCCTCATGAGCCTTCCCCGAGCCCGAGGCTGACACCCTACCACATCGACGGAAACGATAGTGCGGCGCAGCAAATGCAGCCCGACAATGCCGGCTTCGGGTCAAGAACGTGATTTTCGGCACCCCGCCCGATGTCCGTCCGTTCTGCCCCGATAACGACCAAACTGGCGACCCGCCACGACGGTCGCAAAGGGCCGATCGCCGGCTCCCCAGATCCCGCGCACCTGTGGTCGCCGCTGTTCGGTTATGGAGATTTCAGGAACTGCCCGTGTAACTCGCCGGCTGGATTGGCGTCAGTGTGAATATTCACGTAGTACATTCCAGCCAAAAGATCGGCGGCTTGGGCGTCGGTCAGCGTCGCCGACCCGCGGAAAGGACTGCTCAAGGGCTGGGCCTTTGTCTCGCTTTTGGATGTACACTTCCCACCACTACATTGTCCGATATTGTCCGAAATCCAGAACACGAGGCCTGCATTCTTGCCGACCGCAGCCGGACCATGGATGTGCGCTGCGGTGGCCGGACCAGTAAGACCGGAATAGCTCCCGTTCCACGATAGCTGTTTTGTGGTGGAGTCGAATGTTGCAGTGGCCGTTCCCGCTCCAGTGGCCTGGTTCGGCGGCACTTCGTTCGTTCCTTTGAGATCGGCCTCGAAATGTATTGTTTCGGCTCGGCTGGATAAGGCGAATGACAGGATTAACGAGCAGGCAAGGGCACCAGTGCCACAGGCTAACACCAAGCGTCGAGCGAATATCTCAAGCATGTCTGTGCTCCCCTTGAAAGATTGCCCCATACCGATCGTGATTGGCAGCAGAGTTTATGGTCGAGGGTGAGGCGTGTCTATCGAGGCGAAGAAGCCTTTTGCAGCGCAGTGGTTCCCCGCCACATTGCGGCCGGCATGATCCCATTAGGGCGCAAATGGCAATTGGCATTGGAAGGCGCCGAGCGAAGGCGGTTTCGTTGAGGCCTTTGCGCAACGCGGCCGTAAAGCGCACAGCGCCATCGGCCGACCCGCCGCCGATAAACCCGACCACCGGCTGTGTCGGCGGCCGCGCAAACGCCGTGCCACCGTTGCTGTTGCGACGGCCGCATTGAGGTTTGGTGCGTGTGACCGGACTGCCACAGGCGTTGAAATTCGACGGTATGGTGCCCAGCCCCAATGTCCCCCGCATTGGCGTGCCGCTATCATGGTTCCTATCGCTTGCAATAATCGGGGGCGATTTCCGCCATTGCGATTATGCCGCGGTTGGCGGCCGATCTGCCGACGAGGTGTGCTGAGCGATTGGGGGCGGACATGAAGATCAGGACCATCGTTGCGATCGCGGCGTTGCTCGCGGTCCCGGAATCGTCGGCCTTCGCCCAAGTGCTCGTTATCCCACCTTCAGTCGGATCAGCTTCTGCCAGCGCCGCCGGTTGGTTGGCCGGCGCGCAGCTGGGCTACAATTGGCAGCGCCAGTCGTTCGTCTACGGGTTGGAAGGCGACGTATCGCTGATGAACCTCAACACCAGTATGACCACCGCATTGTCACCACCTCCCTTTCCATTTCTTCCTACGTCGACGGCGACGACGAACGCCAAAATGGACTGGTACGGCACGTTCCGCGGCCGTCTCGGCTGGACTGCCGGGCCGGTGCTGTTCTATGGCACCGGCGGCGTTGCCTACGGCAACGTTGAATTGAACAGCAACGTGACGTCCGGCGGGTCGTCTCTGCCTGCGCAGGCATGGTCAGCACGAGCCGGCTATGTCGCGGGCGGCGGCATCGAATACATGGCGCGTCCGGACGTGATCTTCAGTGTCAATTACCAATATGTGGATTTCGGACGCGTCAGCCTGGCCTCCTCGGCGACGGTTTCCGGCACGCCGATCAGTGAGACCGCCACCGCGCGCATGCATTTTCAAGCGGTCACTGCCGGCGTGAGCTGGCTCTTCCCGCCAGGGGACAAGGGGCCCCATGGCGCATGGGAAGGCATGTATGTCGGCGGGCATGCCGGCGGCGCGTGGGGGGACCGGACGACCGCCAGTTATGCTGCTACGCCACTCCCCCTTGTTTCCGATGCGCGGCTCAAGCGTGACATCACGCTGGTCGGACGGCGCGACGACGGCCTGGGGCTTTACCGCTATCGCTACCTGTGGAGCGACACGGTCTATGTTGGCGTCATGGCGCAAGAGGTCGCCTTGATCCGTCCTGACGCTGTCGTTCGCGGCGGCCTGGACGGCTATCTGCGGGTCGATTACAGCCGCCTTGGAATGAAATTGATGACGTTGCCGGAGTGGGACGCCCGGGCCAAAGGCGAGCGGCTCTGATTTCCCGATCGCTGCCGGCGAACGCTAATCCTCGTCGCTCAGCGCGCGATCGACCGTCGCCAAGAGCGCCGCGTGATCCCACATTTTGTAGATCGACGCGCCCATCTGGACCGGATCGCCGGCGTAGTAGCGCTCGTATTGCAATTGTCGCTGGCCGAATTGCGTGCCGGTGGCGTCCCAGGCGAGTTTCGACAGGCGGATTTTGGCCTCGGCGTCGCGATCGGCGCCGCGGTAATAGCGATGGATGTCGGCGCCGATCTCGGAGTTGAGATCGGCTTGCGTCGGGTTCGCCAATAGGCCGCCGGCGCCGAGCACTTGCGTCAGCCGCACCATGCGCTCGTAGAAGCGCGGGATGTGGTAGCGCAGCGCCTGCAACGGCTCGAGCGCCGGCCGCAAGGTGCCGTGGCCGGTGGGTTCGGCTTTTTGCTCCGACAGCGCGATGGCGCCTTCGATCAGCTGCAGATAGCCGATGCACTCGCCGAGCTGCTCCTGGACGTGGACGAAGGTATCGGTCTTGACGCTGCGCGACAGCGCGATCGCCAACGCCGTCATGAATTCGCATTTGGCGAGCCCGCGCACCGCCGTCTGATGCCCGGTGTGGCGCTGCAGCCCGGTGCGCGCGAAAAAGACATTGGCCAGATCGACATTGCCGTGCAGAAAGACGCGGTCCCACGGCACCAGCACGTCGTCGAAAATCGCCATGGCGTCGGGCTCCTCGAAGCGCGCGCCGAGCGGATGATCCCATTCCGACTGGTCGCCGGCATCGAACGGCTCGCGGCAGATGAAGCGTAAGCCCTTGGTGTCGGTCGGAATGGCGAAGGCGAGCGCGTATTTGCCCTCGCCAGGGCGCACCGAGAACGGCAGCGGATAGACCATGATCTCGTCGGCGGTCGGCCCGTGCGTCGCCAGCATCTTGGCGCCGCGCACGATCAGGCCGTCCTTGGTCTCCTCGACGATGCCGAGATAGGCGTATTCGTCCGCCTGTTGCGCGGCGGATTTGCTGCGGTCGACCGGCGGATTGACCAGCGTGTGGGTGAGAAACAGATCGTTGTCGCGGCAATAGCGGTAGTAGCGCTGCACGTTGGCGAAAGTCTCGCCGCCGACTTCGGCAAAAAATTCCCGCGCATCGGCGAGCGAGGCCAGCACGGTGTTGAGGAAATCGGGCGAGCGCCCCATGGTGCCGAACGTGGCGTCGGCCCACACCCGCATCGCCCTGCGGCGGTGCACCAGCTCGGCGTGGCTGCGCGGAATGATGAACGACACGCCGGCCGGCTCGTCGCCGTCATCAGGCAGATAGGTCATGGTCGCATGCAGCGCGGGATCGGCCTGGCAATCGTAAAGCCGTGCCATCGCCGCGATCGGGCGGCGGAGCGCCGGATCGGCCGTGACATCGGCAACTTGGCGGCCGGCGATCCAAACATCGCGCCGATGCGCTTTCAGCCTGGAAATATAGCTTTTGCCGTCACGTGCGCCCATTTAAGCACCTTTTTGCGCCGCAATTCGGCGCCGTCTTTCAACAACCGGGTTTGGCCGCGCATTTCAAGCCCGTCGTAACGCCGAATCGCCTGCCAAAGCGGCAGAGGAACCAGCCATACCTCGTAGGCGTTATCGAATGCCGGCGCCGACAGGCGTTTCCGCGTGGGGCATCCATTCCAGACAAGAAGAAAAGACAATGTGCGGCATTTGCGGTGAAGTGACCTTCGATGGCAGCGCCGCCGGCGGTTGCATTGCCGCCATGGCGGCGCGCATGTGCTCGCGCGGCCCCGATGCCGGCGGCGCGTTCATGCAGGATCGCGTCGCCTTCGGCCATCGCCGCCTGAGCATCATCGATCTCGCCACCGCGTCGCAACAGCCGATGGTCGATGCGCAGCTCGGCCTCGCCATCGTGTTCAACGGCTGTATTTATAATTATCGGGAGCTGCGCAGCGCGCTTGCCGCCAAGGGCTATGGCTTCTTCTCCCACGGCGACACCGAAGTCATTCTCAAGGCTTACGCCGAATGGGGCCCGCGCTGCGTCGAGCGTTTCAATGGCATGTTCGCGTTCGCGATCTGGGAGCGCAACTCGGGCCGCGTGGTGCTGGCGCGCGACCGGCTCGGCATCAAGCCGCTCTACTATACCGAGCGCCCCGGGCGTTTCCGGTTTGCCTCGACCCTGCCGGCGCTGCTCGCTTGCGGCGACGTCGATACCGGCATCGATCCGGCGGCGCTGCATCATTACATGAGCTTCCACGCCGTGGTGCCGGCGCCGATGACCATCCTCAACGGCGTGAAAAAGCTGCCGGCGGCGACGCTCTGCACCATCGAGCCCGACGGCCGCCGCCGCGAGGAAATCTATTGGCGGCTCGAAGTCGGCCCGCGGCCGGAAGATCGCGGTTTTACCGAGGCGGATTGGCAAGCGGCGATCCGAACAACCTTCGGCAAGGCGGTGGAGCGGCGGCGCGTCGCCGACGTTCCGGTCGGCGTGCTGCTCTCAGGCGGGCTCGACAGTTCGCTCGTCGTCGCCTTGCTCGCCGCCCAGGGCCAGAACGATTTACGAACGTTCTCGGTCGGTTTTGAGACTGTCGGCGAGGTCAAGGGCGACGAGTTCTCCTATTCCGATTTGATCGCGCGGCGCTTCGCCACCCGCCACGAGCGCATTGCGGTGGACACGTCGCGCGCCATCGGTGCGCTGCCGGGCACCATCGCCGCGATGTCCGAGCCGATGATGAGTCACGACGCGGTCGGCTTCTATCTCTTGTCGCAGGAAGTCTCCAAGCACGTGAAAGTCGCGCAAAGCGGCCAGGGCGCCGACGAGATTTTCGGCGGCTATCACTGGTACCCGACGCTGATGCAGTCGAACGATCCGGCGGCCGATTACGCGCGGGTCTATTTCGACCGCGATCATGAGGAGATGGGTGAAGCGCTGTCGCCGGCGCTGATGAACGGCGACTACAGCCGCGAATTCGTCGAGAAATTTTTCGCCTCCTGCCGCAGTTCAAGCGCCATCGACAAGACGCTGCAGCTCGATGCGCAGATCATGATGGTCGACGATCCGGTCAAGCGCGTCGACAACATGGCGATGGCATGGGGCCTGGAAACCCGCGTGCCGTTCCTCGATTACGAAGTGGCGGAGCTGGCGGCGCGGATTCCGGCCGAACTGAAGGTGCGCAACGGCGGCAAATACATTCTCAAAGAAGCCGCGCGCGGCCTCGTTCCCGACGCGGTGATCGACCGACCGAAGGGCTATTTCCCGGTGCCGGCGCTGAAATATCTGCGCGGGCCGTTTTACGAGTTTGTCCGCGATGTGCTCGACGCGCCCGCGGCGCGGCAGCGCGGCGTGTTCAACTGCGCCTATGTCGATCGGCTCCTGTCCGATCCCGAAGGCGAGCTGACGCCCAAGGGTCACTCGAAACTCTGGCAAATCGCGGTTCTCGAGTGCTGGCTGCAAACCCAAGGGATTGGCAGCGCAATCGCAAACGGGACGTGACCACGATGGAATTCAGATTCGACCCTCACGAGCAGCGCTTCCGCATCCGCACCCTGGTGCCGCCGGAACATGCGCGCATCTTCGCGCCCGACGATCTGTTTCAGTTCGGCATCGAGGAGGAATATTTCTTGTCCGATGCGCAGACCTTGCAGGTGCCGTCGGAGACGCCGGAAGCGCTGTTCCAGCTGGCCGAGTGCGGCACCGCGGGGCGGATCGGCCGCGAGTTTCTCCAGGCCCAGATCGAGGTCTCGACCGAACCGCACAGCGAGGTCGGCGACGCGCGCACCGAGCTCAAGCGGCTGCGCCAGAACGTGGCAGCGGCCGCCGCCGAGCATGGCCTGACCATTCTCGCCTGCGGCACCCATCCGTCGGCGCGCTGGCCGGACTCGGTGCAGTCGCCCAAGGACCGCTACACCCATGTCATGGACGTGCTGCAGATGATCGGCCAGCGCAACATGCTGTGCGGCATGCACGTCCATGTCGAGTTTCCCGATCCGGCGCGCCGGGTCGACGTGATGACGCGCATGCTGCCGTATGTGCCGCTGTTCATCGCGCTGTCGACCTCGTCGCCGTTCTGGCAAGGCCGCGCCACCGGGCTGAAAGGCTACCGCCTCGCGGCCTACGATGAATTGCCGCGCACCGGGCTGCCGGAATTGTTCCGCGGCAACGACGACTATGACGAATATGTCGCGGCGATGATGCGCTCCGGCGCCATCAGGGATGCCAGCCATCTGTGGTGGGCGATCCGGCCGTCACTGAAATATCCGACGCTGGAATTGCGGGCGCCGGACTGCTGTACCCGGCTCGACGACGCGGTGGCGCTCGCGGCGCTCTATCGCGTGCTGGCGCGTCACCTCTATGTCGATACCGAGCACAATGCCGGCCTCGACGTGGTCGACCGCTCCATCGCGGTGGAGAACAAATGGCGGGCCCAGCGCTACGGCGTCAACGGCACCTTCGCCAGCCGCTCCGGCGCGGTCGCGGTCGGCGAGATGGTCGACCGGGTGCTCGACCTGGTCGCGGCCGACGCCGCGGCGCTCGGCTGCGCCGACCACATCGAGCACTGCCGGAAGATCGCCGCCGAGGGCACCTCGGCCGAGGTCCAGCTGAAGATTTTTACTGAAAATGAACACGAAGGCGCCGATATTGCCCTCCATAGGGTGGCGCGATGGATTCGTGACACCACCTTGGTGGCTTGACGGCTAGGTAAGGCCAAATGTGCCGCTGGATCGCCTATCGCGGAGAAATGACCGCGCTCGAACATTACGTCACCGAGCCGGCGCATTCGCTTGTGTCCCAGAGCATCCACGCGCTTGAGGCGACCGCCAGCGTCAACGGCGACGGTTTCGGGCTCGGCTGGTACGGCACCCATCCGGAGCCCGGACTCTACCGCGAGATCAGGCCGGCCTGGTCGGACGAGAACCTGCGCTACCTGTGCCGGCACCTGCAATCGCACCTGTTCTTCGCCCATGTCCGCGCCGCGACCGGCACCGCGATCACCCGCGTCAATTGCCACCCCTTCGCCTGCGGCCAATGGATGTTCATGCACAACGGCTTCGTCGGCAATTGGAGCCGGCTGCGCCGCAAGGTCGAGGCGCTCATTCCCGACAAGCTTTATCCGCAGCGCATCGGCACCACCGACACCGAGGCGATCTTCCTCGCCATCATGGGCGCCGGCATCGAGCGCCCGGTGGCGGCGACCGAAAACGTGCTGCAAAAGCTCACCGACTTTGTCAACCAGAACAATCCGCCGGATCGGTTGCGCGTCACCGCGGCGCTGTCGAACGGCCGCGATCTGTACGCGTTCCGCTATGCGGTGAACGACAAGGCCAACACGCTGTACTACCGCGAGTCCGACATCGGCCTCCTGATCGTGTCCGAACCGATCGATCAGGACGAAAACTGGACCGCGGTGCCGGAGAACCACGCCATCGTCGCGCTGTCGGGCGAGCGGGCGCGGGTCGAGCCGTTGCTGCATCGGCACCAGGTGGCGGCGGAGTAATAACTCTGATCCGTCATCCTGAGGTGCGCGCCGAAGGCGCGCCTCGAAGGATGCACGGCCGAGGCGCCCGGGCCGTCGCCCTTCGAGGCTCGCTGCGCTCGCACCTCAGGGTGACGGAATAAAGGATATTGCTACTTCTTCCACCCCTGCGCCCATGCCGGCGGCGTCTTGCCGTCGATCAGGATGAAGGCGATGCGGCAGGGTTTGCCGGAATTGTTGACCCAGGCGTGGTTGGTGCCTTGCTGCACCAACACGTCGCCGGCCTTGACGTGGACCTCGGTGTCGTCGAGCAGCATGTCGATCTCGCCTTCGAGCACGATGGCGTAGTCGATGCTGCGGGTGCGGTGGGTGTTCTCGTGGCGCGCATAGCCCTGGGTCGCCGGATCGATACCCATATTGCGCAGGATCTGGTGGTGATCGACGGCGCCGTAACCGCCGGTCGGCGTCGGCGCGAAATCGACGATGCGGAAGATCGTGCCGTTGTCGGGCGGCGGCACGCCGACCTTGGTCTGGGCGCGGTCGGCCGCGCTTGCCATGTCGACGGGAAATTCGCCGGTGACCCACAATAGCGTCATGCCGTTGCCGCCGGCGCTGCGCTGGATCGCCTGCAACGGCGCGTCGTAGAGCGCCACCGCCTTGCCGTCCTTGTCGTGGCCGGTGACGATCCGGCGGGTTGATCGCAATTCCATACGCAAGTCCTCCCGTGTCTGTGTCGGCACATGTAAGCGCCGAGAAAGCGGCCTTGATCGCTTGGCTGCCATTCTGTTCGTGTTGATGATCGCGTCAAGGGCGGCGCCATCGGCGCGTTTACGCGCGTCTTCGACGCGCTATGACGCCGCCGCCTTCGGCGGTCGAAGACCCTTGACGCGATCATCAACACGAACAAGGAGCATCGATCAAGGCCGCGTCCCGATCAGTGCCGACGGAATCTCCCATCATCGCTTGATCAGCGGACATAGGCCCATTAAAGCTGCGGCGCGGCCTAGAGCCGCGCGGGGAGGGACAATGGCGAACGACGCGTCGCGACCATTGCTGCAATCGGCGGAGAATCCGGGATCGAATTACAACCGCGATCCGACAATCGCGGCGATCGCCCGCGACGTGGACGTCATGGTGCCGATGCGCGACGGCGTCAAAATCTGCGTCGACGTCTACCGCCCCGACGCGCCCGGCAAATTCCCGGCGCTGCTGGCCTTCGCCATCTACAACAAGGATTTTCAAGGCCCCGACATGGCGGCGGCGCTGCCGCCGCAGCCGGCCTGGTCGCCGCTGTGGACCGGGCCAATGGAGGCCGGCGACACCAAGTTCTTCGTCTGCCGCGGCTACGTCCATGTCATCGGCTCGCCCCGCGGCGTCGGCAAGTCCGAAGGCGGCGGCTCGCGCGAGTGGGATTGCTACGACCTGATCGAATGGATCGCGGCGCAGCCGTGGTGCGACGGCAATGTCGGCATGGTCGGCATTTCCGGCTTCGGCGCCGAGCAGCTTGCCGTCGCCAAGAAACAGCCGCCGCATCTCAAGGCGATCTTCCCGTTCGACTCGCGCGGCGCCTATGGCGAGCTCGGCGGCTTCCGCGACGAATATCCCGGCGGCGTCATCCACCTGTTCCGTTATCTGGTCGGCCATTTCTCGGCGATGCATCAGCACAAGGGCCCGCCCGGCCCATTGCCGCCGGAGCGCGAGACGCTGTGGCAAGCGGCCATGAGCAATCCCGACTACAAGATGTATCCGCACGTCTACAATCTGATCGCGCAGAAAGGCCAGCACATGCCGCCGTATTACAATGTGCTGGTCGAGCCGTACGACTCCGAAGCGGCGGTGCAGAAGAGCGAGGCGGAGTTCAACGACATCAGGGTGCCGACCTATACCGGCTCCGGCTGGTACGGCTACACCTACAAGACGCACCTCAACGGCTGCCAGCACTGGTTCCGCAACATCAGGGCGCCAAAAAAACTCTTGCTCGCCGGCCCGGCGCATCTGGAGCGGCCGTATCACAGCTTCCACAACGAAGTGCTGCGCTGGCACGATTTCTGGCTCAAGCACCTCAACACCGGCATCATGGACGAGCCGCCGGTGCGTTACTGGGTGATGGGCGCCAACGAATGGCGCACCGCCAACAACTGGCCGCCGCCGGACGCGAAATGGACCAGGCTCTATCTGTCCAGCTGGGAGCGGCTGACGCCCGACCTGCCCGAGCCGGCGAGCGCGACCGAGACGCAACCGCCCGACGCCTTCGTGCAGATGCCGCCGTCGCAGACCACCGCGATCCAGCGCTTGCGCTACATGACTGCGCCGCTGCCCCACGACGTGCTGGTCGCGGGCCCGATCGTCGTTACGCTCTACGCCGCGATAGATCAGGACGACACCAACTGGATCGTGGTGCTCAAGGACGTCGGCCCCGATGTGTCGGTGATGAGCGTGCGCGAAGGCGAGCGCGAAGTGCCGAAGAATCTGCCCGAGCGCGAAATCACCCGCGGCTGGCTCAAAGCCTCGCACCGCGCGCTCGACGCCAAGCGCTCAAAGCCGTGGTGGCCGTGGCATCCGCTCACCCGCGAGGCGCAAAAACCGGTGACGCCGGGCGCGATCGAGGAATATCAGATCGAGGTGATGGCGACTGCTAATCTGTTCCGCCAAGGCCATCGCATCTGTCTCGATGTTACTTGTCTCGATCTGCCCACCGGCGTCGCCGGCGCCACCAATGCCGAATACGTGCCGTACCACATCTGCTCCAGCAGGACGGTGCTGCATAAGATTTTTCACGACCGCAAGCACCCATCGCACTTGTTGTTGCCGGTGATTCCTCAGAACGGCGCGGCTTAGCTTATCAGCAAAGAAAGTCGCCTGCGGCGGCACCGCAGGCGACCTGGCATTCAAACGACGCTGGCGGCGGCCTACGACAAAGGCATCGTGCTGATCGCGGCAGCCGGCAATGCCGGACCGCAATCGGCGCCGCTCTATCCGGCAGCCGATCCCGATGTCATCGCGGTGACGGCGACCGACAGCGACGACCACCTGTTCACAAACGCCAATCGCGGCCGCCACATCGCCGTCGCTGCCCCCGGCGTCGATATTCTCGTGCTTGCGCCCGGCGACAAATATCGGCTCACCACGAGAACGTCGATTGCCGCCGCGCATGTCAGCGGCATCGCCGCGCTGTTGCTCGAACGCAAACCGGAGCTGAAGCCGGCCGATATTCGCGCCGTCCTCATCGCCACGGCCAAACCGCTCGGGCCGCCGCGCCCGGATTCCGATTTCGGCGCCGGCCTGGCGAGCGCCTATCGCGCCGTGACGTGGCTCGACCGCAAGCCGGCGGAACCTGACAGTGCCGCGGCGCAAGCCAAGCAATGAGCGCGAGGCTTAAGCGGCGAGCTCGTTCTTGGTCTCGAAATTGAGCTCGATCTCGACATTGTTGGGATCGCGGAAAAATATCTGCCAGCGCGTGCTGTTGGGCACCTGGTTGACGCGGTACGGCACGCCCTTGCCGGACAGATGTTTTTTCATCGCCTCGAAACCGCGGCTGCCGAAGGCGACATGGTCGATGACGCCGGAATCGGCGGGCTGCTGCCGGTCGGTCCCGGAAATGTCGTTGAGGTGCAGCACCGGCTGGCTGCCGCTATAGAGCCAGGCGCCGGGGAAATCGAACGCCGGGCGCGGACCGTTCGTAAAGCCCAGCACGTCTTCGTAGAACCGCACGGTCTCTTTCAGCTTGCGGGTCGACACGTTGTAGTGGTCGAGCATGCCAATGCTCATATCCATCGGGCTCCTCCTTGAAGCGCTTTCGGGCGTGACAATACCGCGAAATATGGCCCCGGCGAATAGGCCGGGCTGCCGTGCGACCGCCATGCATGGCCGCCATGAGAGCGGATTGCGACCCTGTCCCTGCCGTCACATCACCGCGGCCCCAAAAGCTGTTAACCTTGGACCTAAGGCTAATATTGCCTTGTCATACCGGGGCCATAGAATCCGCGAAGTTTCGGCATTCAAGCGTGACGATGGTACCGCGTCTGCGTCAAAGAGGTATGTGACATGAAGATGTTGGGTGCAGTGTTTGCGTTCAGCGTGCTGGCGGCGACCGACGCGTCGGCCCAGGCGCTGCTGACGGGCCAATATCAGTGCGTGCAAAACTGTCAGGGGCCGGGCCTGGCCTATGTCACCCAGAACGACTGGGATCTCAATCTCGTCAACGAGGTCGGCGCACCGTCCCGCGCCTGGATCGATTATCCCGGCCATTTCTGGGCGGAGCCATGGCATGTCGGCGCGATCTATACTCCGGATGGGCTGCGCATCCAGTTCGACAATGGCGCCGTGTGGCTGCGTTACGTCCCGCCGCCACCGCCGCCGCCGAGGCACCACCACCGCCGCCACCGCTAGCAGCGATCGATGAAGTTTTGAGCGGCGGTTCGCACCGCTCATTCGGCTGCTGGTGTTCGAGTTTTGCGCTCGCTCGCTTGGGCGTGGGCCCCCGGCGGGCAAAAAAGAAGGCCGCTCGCGAGAGCGGCCCATTTGGTCCCCGCGGGAGGAGCGGGGCTGAATCAAGCGGTAAACTAACACGATGAAACCGTCCTGGCTGTGACCATTCCGCCACAGTCGATCGCAAATTGACTGTCAGCCGGCGCGATAGGCGGCGAGGAACGTCTTCACTGCAATGCCGACCACATGTTCGATCCGCTCGGGCGCGGGCGCGTTGGCGAAGTTGAACAGCACCGGCTTGAACAGCGTCGACTGGCAGGCGTCCAAAAACTGCGCCGCGGCGACTTCGGCATCGTCGACCGCCAGCACGCCGGCCGCCGTTTGCGCGCGCAGATAATCGGCGAGCCTGGCGATGCCTTCCGCGGGGCCGGTCTCGTAAAAGACCTTACCGATCTGCGGCATGCGATCGGCGATCGCGATCACGGTGCGCAACGCCGCCGCCTTTTCCGGGCTGCACAGAAATTCGATATAGGCGGCACCGAGGCGGCGCAGGATTTTTTCGACATCGTGGTCGCTCGCATCGAGATTGAAGGCGCCTTCGGCGTGGACCAGGCACTCCTCGTGGACGATGGCTTCGAACAGCTGCTCCTTGTTGTCGAAATAGACGTAGAGCGTGCCTTTGGAGACGCCGGCAGCACGGGCGATGTCGTTCATGCTGGCGGCGTCAAAACCTTGCGCCAGGAAGATGGAGCGGGCGCCCCGGACGATCTGCCGCCGCTTGGCGCTATCCTCCGCCGCTTGTGCCGTTGGCGGCGCAATTTTCGCCTGAGTCCGGGCATTCATTAGGGTATCTCCCTCATCGGCAAGGCAAATTACCGCGCTTTGACAAGGCCTTAGTGCTTACCGAACAACTTTTGTTGACCGAACGGTTCGGTCATATTGACCGATCGGTTCGGTCTGTTACATAAGGTGACCGAACGGTTCGGTCAATATGCGTTTCGACCGAGCGTAATCAGCCAGTCCGAGTGGAGCGCCGCAATGTTTCGCGAACCAGACACGGAAACCCGCCTCCCGGCCATCCTCGAAGGTCGTGTCCTCGAAAGCCACATCGAGCCCGGCGACAGCCAGTCGCCGCGGCCTGAAGCGGCGGCCGGGGTCACAAAATCCGCAGCGCGCCGGATTGGCTTGAATAGGCGCACGCTGATCGCAACCGCAGCCGCCATTGCCCTGATCGCCGGTGGCGTCTTCGGCACCGAGTGGTGGGTCAACGGCCGCTACATGATCTCGACCGACGACGCCTATGTGCGCGCCCACAATACGACGCTGGCCTCGAAAATCTCCGGCTATGTCCAAAACATCCCGATCGAAGACAACGCGACCGTCCATGCCGGCGACGTCATCGCCACCATCGACGACGGCGACTATAAGCTCGCCGCCGACGCGGCGCAGGAAAAGGTCGCCACCCAGCAAGCCACCGTCGAGCGCATCGGCCGGCAAGTGGTCGCGCAGAACGCCAATGTCGATCAGGCCAAGGCGCAAATGGTTTCGGCGCAGGCCGCCGCGAAGCGCATGCAACTGGAATTCGAGCGCCAGCAGGCGCTGGCCGCGCAGAAATTCGCCAGCCAACAGGCGCTCGAGCAGGCGACCGCGAACCGCGACCAGGCGTCAGCCGCGGTCGACAGCGCGCAAGCGGTGATCGACGCCGCCGCGGCCAATCTCGACGTGCTCAAGGCGCAGCAGCAGGAGGCGGCGCGCACGCTGGACGAGCTCAAGACCGCGCTGGCCAAGGCCGAGCGCGATCTCTCCTTCACGGTGATCCGCGCGCCGGTCGACGGCGTGTTCAGTAACCGCGCGGTGCAGACCGGCGATTACGTGCAGACCGGGCAGCGCGTCGCGAGCCTGGTGCCGCTCGACGACGTCTATGTCGACGCCAACTTCAAGGAGACGCAGCTGGCGCGGCTGCAACCCGGCCAGCCGGTAGCGATCAGCGTCGACGCTTTGCCCGACCATGCCATTGCCGGCCGCGTCGAAAGTCTTTCGCCGGCATCCGGCGCGGTGTTCTCGCTGCTGCCGCCCGACAACGCCACCGGCAACTTCACCAAGATCGTGCAGCGGCTGCCGGTGCGCATCGAAGTGCCGGCCGCCGTCGCGGCCAAGCAGGTGCTGCGGCCCGGCATGTCGGTCGTCGTCAGCGTCAACACCAAGCCGGTGAAGGCCGCGGCCAAGACCGCGCTGGCGGGCGAGGGCGCCGCGCTGCGCTAACTAACAAGGGGCGTGCCAATTCTCGGAGCGTATCATGGCATCAGCTTCGGCCGCCTTACCGATAGCAAACACGCCTCGCGTGCCGGCTCCCGCAGCACAGGCTCCCGATCTCTCCGGGCCGGTTCCGCCGCGGCGGCTCTTCGCCTTCATCGTCATGTGCTTCGGCATGTTCATGGCGTTTTTGGACATCCAGATCGTGTCGTCGTCGCTTGCCGAGATTCAAGCCGGGCTTTCGGCCTCGGCCGACGAGATTCCCTGGGTGCAGACCTCCTATCTGATCGCCGAAGTGATCGCGATCCCGCTGTCGGGTTTCTTGTCGCGCGCGCTCGGCACCCGCATCCTGTTCGCGCTGTCGGCGGCCGGATTCACGCTCGCCAGCATCATGTGCGGCACCAGCTCCTCGATCGACAGCATGATCGTGTGGCGGGCGCTGCAGGGATTCATCGGCGGCGGCATGGTGCCGACGGTGTTCGCCTCGGCCTATCTGATCTTCCAGGGCCCGCGGCAAAAATTTATCGCGCCGGTGGTCGGCCTGATCGCGACCTTGGCGCCGACCATCGGCCCCACGGTCGGCGGCTATCTGACCGACGCCTATTCGTGGCACTGGCTGTTCTTCATCAATGTGGTTCCCGGCATCATCGTCAGCGTCGCGACTTATCTCCTCGTCGATTTCGACCAGCCCGATTTCGCGCTGCTCAAAAATTTCGACTGGACCGGGCTGATCTCGATGGCGGGTTTTTTGGGCGCGCTGGAATACGTGCTCGAGGAAGGCCCGCGCTATGAATGGCTCGACGACGACACGATCTTCGCCGTCGCCATCGTGTCGGCGGTCTCGGCGATGGTGTTCTTCGCCCGCGTGCTGACCGCGCGTGCGCCGATCGTCGATTTGCGCGCCTTCGCCAACCGCAATTTCGCGGTCGGCAGCCTGTTCTCCTTCGTGCTCGGCATCGGGCTTTACGGCCTGACCTACCTCTACCCGGTCTATCTCGCGCAGGTACGCGGCTACGACGCGCTGATGATCGGCGACACCATGTTCGTCTCCGGCTTGGTGATGTTCGTCACCGCGCCGATCGCCGGCCAGCTCAATGAACGGCTCGATCCGCGATTCATTCTGGTGGCGGGCTTCGTGTTCTTCGCCATCGGCACCTGGCAGATGACTTACGTCACCTCCGATTGGGATTTCTGGGAGCTATTGTGGCCGCAAGTGTTCCGCGGCGTCGGCCTGATGTTCGCGATCATCCCGGTGACCAATACCGCGCTCGGCACGCTGCCGACCGAGCGCGTCAAGAACGCGTCTGGCCTGTTCAACCTGATGCGTAATCTCGGCGGCGCCATCGGGCTCGCCGCGATCAACACCGCGTTCAACGACCGCATGGACCTGCATCTCACCCGCCTGCACGAGGCAGTCAATTCCGCCAGCATTCCCGCAACCGAAACGCTGTCGAACCTGGCATCGCGCTTCCAGGGCTCCGACGCCCAGTCGCAGGCCCTTCAAGCACTATTCAACATGGTGCGCCTGCAGGCCGCGGTCATGAGCTATGCCGATGTGTTCCTGATGATGACAGTGCTGTTCCTGGCGCTGGCCGCCTTCGGGCTCTTGATGAAACGGCCGCAAGTGACAGCCGTCGCCGAGCATTAACAGTCTCCGATCGGCCGCGGCTGCGGCAATGAGTCTACGTAGCTTTCGGCCGCGGATTGTGCGATCTTTTTGCCGATCCGCGGAGCATTCTCCGCCAAAAACTCAAGGCCGGAAAAGGCCTTAAAAATCATCACGGCGCGGCTGCGGCCGCGAGCCCGGGGGCGAACAGGAGGAACACATGAAACGGATTTGCTTATTGGCCGCCGCCGCGATGCTCGTCGCCGCGCCGGCCTTCGCCGAAGACACCATCACCATCGGCTTCACCGCCTCGCAGACCGGCCCGCTCAATGTCGATTCGCTCGGCCAGCAACGCGGCTACGAGTTCTGGCGCGACGAGGTCAATGCCGCGGGCGGCATCAAGGTCGCCGGCAAGAGCTACAAGGTCAATTTCGTCAGCTACGACGACCAGTCGGTCGGCGGCCGGGTGCAACAGCTCTATACCCGGCTCATCGTCCAGGACAAGGCAGACTTCCTGTTCAGCCCGTACTCATCCGGGCTGACCGCGCCGGCCACCGTGATCTCCGAGCAATATAACAAGATCATGATCGACTCCGGCGGCGCCGAGGAGAAGCCGTTCATGCTCGGCAACAAGCACCTGTTCATGGTCATCACCTCGGCGAGCCATTATCTGTCCGGCGCCATCGCCGCGCTCAAGTCGAAGAACCCGCACGCCAAGGTCGCGATCGTCTATTCCGACGATCCGTTCTCCAAGACGGTATGCGCCGCGGCCGCGCAGCAGGCGAAAGACGCCGGCCTCGACGTGGTGATGAACGAATCCTACGCGCCCTCGACCACCGATTTCGGCCCGATCGTCAATAAAATCATCTCGTCGAACGCGGACGCGTTCCTCGGCGGCGGCCATTATTCCGACGGCGCCACGCTGGCCCGGCAGATGTACGACCAGAAGGCCAATATGAAATGGATCTCGATCCTGGTGGCGCCGGGCGACGACAAATTCGGCGAGCTCGGCCCTGCCGCCATGGGCGTCACCGTGCCCTCGCAATGGGAGGTCCAGGTTTCCTACAAGCCGCAGTTCGGCCCGACCTCGGCCGAATTCGTCAAGGCGTTCCAGGCCAAGTTCAACGCTAGGCCGGACTATCATTCGGCCTCGGGCTATACCAGCGGCGTGGTGCTGCAGCACGCCATCGAGCAGGCCAAATCGATCGATCCGGAAAAGGTGACGGCGGCGCTCAATGATACCGACATCACCACCTTTTTCGGCCATATCAAGTTCATGACCGATGCCGGTCATCACGGCCTGCAGGCGGCGCACGAGATGGTGCTGGCGCAGTGGCAGAAGGTCAACGGCAAGCCGGGCCGGCAAGTGGTCTGGCCGGTGGCGGCGCAGTCCGCGCCGCTGATCTATCCGATCTCGGCGACCCAGTAAGCGGAACAAAATACCGCCGGCGGCGCCGTCGCCGCCGGCCCTAGCTCCCGCCCCCCGGCCCCGCACGCCCATGCTCGGCATTATCGCTTCGGTCATTGACGGCGTGCTGGTCGGGCTCGTCTACGGGCTGTCCGCCATGGGGCTCACCTTGATCTGGGGCGTCATGGACGTCATCAACCTGACCCATGGCACCATGATCGTCGCCGGCATGTTCGCGCTGTATCTCATCGTCACCGCGCTCGGCGTGTCGCCCTATGTGGCGTTGCTGCCGGTCGCGGTCGGCGGCTTTCTCATCGGTATCGCGCTGTACTGGATCGCCGTGCACCGCATGGTCGGGCGGCCGCCGCTGATGAGTCTATTGTCGACCTTTGCGGTGAACCTGGTGCTGATCGGCGTCGGCACCGGGGTCTGGGGCACCGAATTGTTCAACGTTGCCGTGTCGCTGCCCGGCGTCAGCCTCGGCCGTTACACCTTTCCGGGCGCGCATATTCTCGCCGCGGCGCTGGCGGCCGTGATCGCGGCCGCGCTTTACGTGTTTCTGCACAGCACCCGCATGGGCAAGGCAGTGCGCGCGGTGGCCAACAACCGTGAAGCCGCGGAGCTGGTCGGCATCCCGACCACGCGGGTCCTTGCGGTCGCGGTCGGCTGCGGCGTCGCGCTCGCCGGCGTTTCCGGACTGCTGATCGCCACGCTGTTTCCGTTCACGCTGCTATCCGGCGACGGCTATCAGCTCAAAGGTTTCGTCGTCACCGTGCTCGGCGGCTTCGGCAATCCGGTCGGCGCGCTGTTGGGCGGCGTCGCGCTCGGCCTGCTCGAAGGCGCGGTGACGCCGTTCGTGCCGGTGAGCTGGACCTTGGTGATCGAGTTCGCCTTGTTCGTCCTGGTGCTAATCGCTTTCCCCGGCGGCATTTTTGCGTCGCGGCGCGGAGCCTTGTGATGCTGGTGATGCCGCTGCGCCCGTTCTTCTGGATCATCACCGCGGTGGTTGCCGCGTTCGTCCTCATTCCGGCGCTCGGCGACAATGTCGAATTGCGCGAGAGCCTCGCGCTCGCCACCATCTACATCACGCTCGCCTCCAGTCTCAACCTGATGCTCGGCTATGCCGGCTACATCAATTTCGGCAGCATCGTGTTCTTCGGTCTGGGCGGCTATATCTGCGTCTGGCTGGTCGACGCCTATCATTGGCCGCTGGCTTTGAGCCTGCTCGCCGCCGGCGTCGGCGTCGGCGCGCTGGCGTTCCTGTTCGGCCTCGGCATCCTGCGGCTGCGCGGGCCGTTTTTCGCGCTGTCGACCATCGGCATCGTCGAGGGCGTACAGGCCTTCGTGCAGAATTTCGAGCCCTGGGGCGGCTCGGCCGGCATCTATATATCGCCTGAAGTTTTTACCCCGCTCGGCGGTCCGTCACAGGCGCTGTGGGTGATCTATTTCGCCCTGGTTGCGACCATGGGGCTGTCGCTTTATCTGAGCTACGGCATCAAGATCTCGAAATTCGGCCTAGGGCTTCTCGCCATCGGCCAGAACGAAGACGCCGCCGCCATCCTCGGCGTGCCGACGCCGCGCTACAAAGCCTATGTCTACAGCGCCTCCGCCATCCTGCCCGCCATCGCCGGCGGGCTTTATTTTTTCAAGAGCGCCTTCATCCAGCCGTCCGACGCGTTCGATCTGTCGCTGTCCACCGAGGCGCTGGTGGTCGCCATGCTGGGCGGGCAGGGCACCGTCACCGGCGTGGCGCTCGGCGCCTATCTCTACGAAGAGCTGCGCGGCTATCTGTTGGTCTCGGAAACGTTCTCGCATTTCCAGCTGGTCATCGCCGGCGTGCTGCTCTTGCTCATCGTGCTGTTCTTTCCCTCTGGGCTGATGGGCTTCATCTATAGCCGCTTCCCGCGCACCCAGAAGGTGCTGGAATGACGCCGATCCTTAAGCTCGACCACGTCAGCAAGCGCTTCGGCGGCCTGCAGGCCGTGAACGATCTCAGCTTCGTGTTGGGCGAGGGCGAAATTTTAGGCCTGATCGGGCCGAACGGTGCCGGCAAATCGACGCTGTTCAACTTGATCAACGGCGTGTACGCACCGGAGGCCGGAACGATCGCGTTTCGCGGCGCCGATATCACCGGCGAAAAGCCGTTCCTGATCGCGCGCCGCGGCCTTGCCCGCACCCATCAGATCGTGCAGCCGCTGATGAACATGACGGTCGAGGGCAATTGCACCGTCGGCGCCTGCTTCGGCCGCGAGAACCTGCCACTCAAGGAAGCCCACGGCGCCGCGCGCGAAGCGGCCGCCATCGTTGGCCTCGACGATCGGCTGGAAACGCTGGCGCTGCATCTGACCATCGCCGGCAAGAAACGCCTCGAGCTCGCCCGCGCGCTTGCCGCGCGCCCGACGCTGCTGTTGCTCGACGAGGTTTTGGCCGGCCTCAATCCGACCGAGATCGAGCACATGATCGGCGTCATCCGCCGCATCCGCGAGCGCGGCGTCACCATCCTGATCATCGAGCACTTGATGCAGGCGATCATGAGTCTGTCGGACCGCATCGTCGTGCTCAATTATGGCGAAAAGCTCGCCGAGGGTTTGCCCGGCGAGGTCGCGCAAAATCCGCTCGTGATCGAAGCCTATCTCGGCGATCCAAAACTCGCCGCAGCGCTGCAAGGGAGCGGGTGATGGCGACGACGACACGCGCTGAACTTTCTTCTCCCTCTCCCCGCAGGGGAGAGGGTTGGGGTGAGGGGGTTCGGAAGTTTCAGAAAAAATCTCAGACCACTGCCTCCTGCAAGAGCGGACCATGACTGACGCGCTGCTCGAGGTCGAAGCGCTGGAAGCCGGTTACGGCGAAGTGCAGGTGCTGTGGGGGCTTTCGCTCAAAGCCCGCCGCGGCGCGCTCACGGCGATCGTCGGCGCCAACGGTGCCGGCAAGACCACGACGTTACGCGCGGTCGCCGGCACCATCGCGCCGTGGCGCGGCCGCGTGCTGTTCGAAGGCGAGGACGTGACCCGGCTGCCGACCCACGCCAAGGCGGCGCGCGGTTTTGCCCTGGTGCCCGAAGGCCGACAATTGTTCAGCGCCATGAGCGTCGCCGAAAATCTGGAGATGGGCGCCTTCGCCAAGCGAGGGACGGCGAAATATTCCGACCGCCTCGACCAGGTGTACAGCCTGTTCCCGCGACTCAAGGAACGCGAGCGCCAGCAGGCCGGCACGCTGTCGGGCGGCGAGCAGCAGATGGTGGCGATCGCCCGCGGCCTGATGTCGGATCCCGACATTCTCATTATCGACGAGCTCTCGCTCGGCCTGGCGCCGGTCGTGGTCTATCAGCTGTTGACGACGCTGAAGCAGCTCAAGGAAGCCGGCCTCACCATTCTGTTGGTCGAGCAGAACGTGCATCTCGCTTTGGCGCTGAGCGACTACGCCTACGTCGTCGCCGAGGGCCGCATTTTCATGGAAGGCCTGCCGGCGGAGCTTGCGGCGAAGCCGGAGATCCGACGCGCGTATTTAGGGCTGTGACATTGCATCGCCGCCGCGCCACCGCCGCCGTCAAATGCGGATGGCGTGTTCGGCGGCGGTGTAGGGCAATTTGAGCGCGTCGGCGACGGCGCGGTAGGTGACGTGGCCGTCGTGGACGTTGAGGCCGTTACGCAGATGCGGGTCCTGGTCGAGCGCCCGCCGCCAGCCCTTGTCGGCCAGAGTCAGCAGGAAAGACGTCGTCGCGTTGCTCAAGGCGAAGGTCGAGGTTCGCGGCACCGCGCCGGGCATGTTGGTCACGCAGTAGTGCACGACGTCGTCGACCACATAGGTCGGATGCGAGTGGGTGGTCGGCCGCGAGGTCTCAGCGCAGCCGCCCTGGTCGATGGCGACGTCGACGATCACCGCGCCGGGCTTCATCGCCTTGACGGTCTGCGCCGAGATCAATTTCGGCGCGGTCGCGCCGGGCACCAGCGCGGTGGCGATCACCAGGTCGGCGCGCCGGCACAACAGCTCGACCACGTCGCGGGTGGAAAAGATGGTGCGCACGCGGCCGCCGAATTGCGCGTCGATGCGGCGCAGCGCCTGCGGATTGCGGTCGAGCACCGTGACGTCGGCGCCCATGCCGCAAGCGACCTGCGCCGCGTTGGTGCCGGCGACGCCGCCGCCGACGATGACGACGCTCGCCGTGGCGACGCCCGGCGCGCCGGCGAGCAGCACGCCGCGGCCGCCGTTCTCCTTTTCCAGGTAGTGCGCGCCGACATGCGGCGCCATGCGGCCGGCGACTTCCGACATCGGCGTCAACAGCGGCAGCGTGCCCTGCGGCGACGTCACCGTCTCGTAGGCGATCGCGGCGACGCCGGACGTCATCAACGCCTCGGTCAGAGCGCGGTCCGGCGCCAGATGCAGATAAGCGAACAGCACCTGGCCGCGGCGCAGCTTCTTGCGCTCCGCGGCGAGGGGCTCCTTCACCTTGACGATCAGTTCGGCTTGGCCGTAGACGGCGTCGGCGTCGGGCGCGATCGTGGCGCCCGCGGCCTGATAATCGGCATCCGAGAAGCCGGCGCCGACGCCGGCGCGGGTTTCGACGATCACCCGATGGCCCTTGTCGGTAAGCTCGCGCACCGTCGAAGGCACGGCGCCGACCCGGTATTCGTTGTCCTTGATCTCTTTGGGCACGCCGACCAGCATGGCGATCCTTGATCCGCAAACGCCGTGGCGATCCGCATCGGCGCCCTTAAGAACGTAGGACGGGACGCGCCCTTGCGAAACCCGTCATTTTCCCCGTCGCCGGCCCCCTTCCAAGGGGAGATGAAGGCGAACCATCTCACCTCCCGCTATCGCCGGGCAGGATGGACACGATATGCGTTAGATTGCCCGACCCGCCCTCGCCACTGGAGGCCGCCTTGCACGCCAACGAAAACCTGACCACCGAGCGGCCGACCTTCGTCAGCCATCTCGAATGCACGATGACCGGCGAGCATTACGCCGCCGACGAGATTCATAATTTGTCGCGCGCCGGCAAGCCGCTCTTGGTCCGTTACGATCTCGACGGCGTGAAGAAGGCGTTGAGCAAGGAGGCGCTGACGAGGCGTCCGCCGGATCTGTGGCGCTATCGCGAATTGCTTCCGGTGCGCCGCGCCGAAAACATCGTCAGCCTCGGCGAGGCGATGACGCCGCTCGTGCCGCTGCCGGCGATGGCGAAAAAATTGCGCGGCGGCGAAATTCTGGTGAAGGACGAAGGCCGTCTGCCGACCGGCTCGTTCAAGGCACGCGGCCTGGTCATGGCGGTGAGCATGGCCAAGGCTTTCGGCATCAAGCACATGGCGATCCCGACCAACGGCAATGCCGGCGCGGCGCTGGCGGCTTACGCCAGCCACGCCGGCATCAAGACCACGATCTTCTGTCCCGAGGACACGCCGGAAATCAATTTGAGCGAGATCGGCATTCAGGGCGCCGCCGTCTATCGCGTCAATGGCCTGATCGACGATTGCGGCAAGATCGTCGGCGAAGGCAAACAAAAAGTCGGCTGGTTCGACGTCTCGACCCTGAAGGAGCCGTATCGCATCGAAGGCAAGAAGACCATGGGGATCGAGCTCGCCGAGCAGCTCGGCTGGAGCGTGCCCGACGTCATCTTCTATCCGACCGGCGGCGGCACCGGCCTGATCGGCATGTGGAAGGCATTCGCCGAACTGGAAGCGATCGGGTTCATCGGCAATAAGCGCCCACGCATGGTCGCGGTGCAGGCAGCGGGCTGCGCGCCGATGGTGCGCGCCTACGAGGCCGGCGAGGAACACGCGCCGCGCTGGGAGGACGCGCACACCATCGCTGCCGGCATCCGCGTGCCGCAGGCGATCGGCGATTTTCTGATTCTGCGCGCGGTGCGCGAGAGCGGCGGTTTTGCCATCGCGGTGTCGGACGCGGCGATTTCGGAAGCGCTCGACGAGGTGGCGCGCGAGGAGGGTTTTCTGATGTGCCCGGAAGGCGCGGCGACTTTTGCGGCGTATCAGCAAAGCCTCGCCGACGGCCGGGTCAAAAGCAGCGACCAGGTGGTGCTGTTCAATTGCGCCACCGGCCTGAAATATCCGCTGCCGCCGATCCGCCGCACGCTCGATCGCCACGCGCCGATCGACTTTTCGCAATTCTGATGCCGCCGTGCCGCGGTGCGCCGTCAGCTCAGCAGTTCGACCCGCCCGGTCTTCAGCGCGTAGACGCCGCCGACGACGCGGATTTTCTTGTCGTCGACCGCCGCCTTCAAAATCGGCGTGGTGGTCTTCAGCCGGCCGACGTTCATCGCGACATTGCCGCGGATAGCGTTGGCGAGCAGATCGCCGGCCTGCTTCTGCGCGGCCTCGACTGCCGGCGTCAGCGCATGCACCAGCGCCGGCAGATGTCCCGGCAGCGCGGTGCCGTCCTTGAGCGATTTGATGGTGGCATCGACGGCGCCGCAGGCCTCGTGGCCGAGCACCACGATCAGCGGCGTGTTCAGCACCGACACGGCATATTCCAAGCTGGCGATGATTTCCTCGTCGGCGAAATTGCCGGCGACCCGGCAGACGAAGACGTCGCCGCGCGCGGTATCGAAGCAGAGCTCCGGCGCGATGCGCGAATCGGCGCAGCTGAGCACGGCGGCGAACGGATTTTGCCCTTTGCTCAAAACTTCGCGTTCATGCTTGAAATCGTGGCGTTTGGTCACGCCTTCGACATAGCGGACATTGCCCTTCATCAACCGGTCGAGGGCGGCGTCGGGCGACAGCACGTTTTCCGGCTTCGGTGGGGTTTTTGTCTCTTTGGCGAAGGCGCGCGGCGCGATCGCCAATCCGGCGGCGGCGCTGCCCGCGAGACGCAGGAAATTCCGCCGCGCAATCCGCGGCTCTCCGGCCTTCGCCGCACAAAGCTCGCACATTCGTGCCTCCCGTTCATGCCGCGCCCGCCGCGCAATGTAAGAGAGAATGCGGCAAAACTCTAATCCGGCTTGATGCCGGCGTCTTTGATCACTTTACCCCATTTCGCGGTTTCAGAGGCGATGAAGTTGCCGAAGTCGGCCGGCGAGCCGCCGTGCACGACGACGCCGATGTCGCTGAGCCGCTGCTTGATCTTGTCGTCGGCCAGCGCCGCGTTGATCTGTTTGTTGAGCGTGGCGATGATCTCGGGCGGCGTGCCGGCCGGCGCGCCCATGCCGAGCCAGCCTTCGGCCTCGTAGCCGGGCAGGACATCGGACAGCGACGGAATGTCGGGCAGTGCATCGAGGCGCGATTTCGTGGTCACGGCGAGCGCGCGCAATTTGCCGGCCTTGATCTGCGGCAGCGCCGTCGGTGTCACGTCGAACATCAATTGCACTTGGCCGGCGAGCATGTCGGTGATCGCCGGCGTCGAGCCGCGATAGGGCACGTGCACCAGATTGAGGCCGGTCATCGACTTGAACAATTCGCCGGCGAGATGCTGCGGGCCGCCGACGCCGGCCGAGGCCATGCTGATCTTGCCGGGATTGGCTTTGGCATAGGCGATGAATTCGGCAACGGTGTTGGCAGGAACCGACGGATTCACCTCCATGATCAGCGGCGCCAGGCTGATCTGGCCGACCGGCGCGATGTCGCGGAGGAAATTGAACGGCAGCTCGGGATAGAGCGCCGGGCTGATGGCGTTCTGCGAGTTGACCGTGAGCAGCGTGTAGCCGTCGGGCGCCGCGCGCACCACCGCCTCGGTACCGACATTGCCGCCGGCGCCCGGCTTGACGTCGATCACGAAGGCCTGGCCGAGGTGGTCCTGCAGAAATTGCCCGATCAGGCGGGCGTGGATATCGGTGGAACTGGCGGCTGCCTGCGGCACGACAAGATGCACGGGGCGCGAGGGGTAGGTGTCCGCTCGGGCGAGGCGCGACAGCGCCGGCAGCGCGGCGGCGCCTGCCGCAAGATTGAGGAACTGTCGGCGGGCGATTGTCATGGCGTTCCCTCGTGGCGTCGAATGGCCGCCACTATACTATCGGTCGAATCGTCCGGAAGGGTCAAAAACCAGCGGCATTTCGCATCATGAGCCTGCCCGCTATCCCGATCATCGATATCCGCGACGGCGGACCGCTGCATCATGCGCGGCAACACGCCGCGCAAGCGCGTGCGCTGCGTGACGCCTGTCTCGATTTTTTTCCGGCTGCGATGAAGCCGCTGGTTCCGGCGCTCGACCGCGCGTCGCGCCGCTGGCTCGGCCGATCGCGCTCGCCCTATGTGGCGGAGATTGCGCGGATCGCGGCAGCGCTGGATTTCTCCGGCATCTGGTTGCTCAACGCCTCGTATCAGTGGGGCTGCACCGCGCGCGCCGTCGAAGCGGACAGCGCGCCGTGGCTCGTACGCACGCTGGATTGGCCGTTCCAAGGTCTCGGGCGCCATATCGCCGTGGCCCGGATGCAGGGCGCCGGCGGCGTCGGGGGCGATTTCTTCAGCGCGACCTGGCCGGGCTATGTCGGCGCGCTCACCGCGATGGCGCCCGGCCGCTTTGCCGCCGCCATCAACCAGGCGCCGATGTGGCGCCGCCTGCGGCATCGCTGGCTGCGGCCATATGATTTCGCGGCGAACGCCCTCAAGGTGTGGCAGCGCACTGATCTCATGCCGCCGGACCAGCTGCTGCGCCAGACTTTTGAGACCTGCGAGGATTATGCCGCGGCACGGCGCCTGCTGGAAACGACGCCGGTGGCGCGGCCGGTGATTTTTACGCTGATCGGCTGCCGCGCCGGCGAGCGCTGCGTGATCGAGCGCACCGAGACCGCCGCCGTCACCCGCGACGACGACACCTGCGCCGCCAACGATTGGGTGCCGCCGCGGCCGGGCTGGGAAGGCCGCATCGGCACGCGGCGGTTTCTGGTCAGTTCGTTCGATGAGGCGACGGGCTACAGCCGGGCGCGCCGCGAAGCGCTGGCGAACTGGGACGGTTCGTTGGCCGACGGCCGCTTCGATTGGGTGCGCGAGCCGGTGCTCAATCCTTACACGCGGCTTGCCGTCGCCATGTGTCCCGCGTCGGGCGTCCTGCGCGTCGTCGGCTACGATCTTGCCGGTGCCGAACTGCCGGAACCGGTGACGCAGGTGTGCGACATCGCGCCGGTTGCGGCGTAACGACTTATTTATTGTCTGTCGGTCGGGTGACGATCAACGCGTCGACCACGACGCAGCCGCGGTTTTCGGGGAGCACCTTGATGGGGTTGAGATCGATTTCGGCCATTGAGCCGGCATGATGCCAGGCGAAGTCGGCGAGCCCGTAAAGACAAGCGGCAAGACTTTTGACGTCGCTCGCCGGGCGGCCGCGAACCGCGCCGAGCAAGGTCGCGCCGCGGGTCTCGGCAATCATCGCCTCGGCGTCGCCGTCGTGCAGCGGCAGCATGCGCAGCGCAAAATCGCGCATCACCTCGATGGCGATGCCGCCCATGCCGAAGGCCAGCGACAGGCCGAAATCGGGATCGCGCGACACGCCGGCAAACACTTCGACGCCGTCGGCGACGAATTCCTGCACCAGGAACGCGGCGTCGGCCGGACGCGGATCGAGCTTTTCCAGTCGCGCGTGCAGCTGCGCGTAAGCCACAGTCAATTCCGCGTCGCTTTTGAGATTGACGGCGACGGCGCCAAGCTCGGTTTTGTGCGCGATGGCATCGGACACGATTTTCAGCACCACGGGATAACCGAGCGCGCGCGCGGCGGCGAGCGCGTCCGCTTCGGTCGCAACGCGCTGCTCCTGGACAACCGGAATGCCGTAGACCGACAGCAGCCGCTTGGCGTCGAATTCGTTGATGGTGCGCCGAACCTTCAGCGCTTCGGCAATGTGGCCATGTCGCGGCGCACTGGCACGGACCGGCTGCAAGCCGAAGTTCCAGCGGCCGATGCGGTCGAGCGCGCCGAGGCCCGCCCGCGTGCCGCCGATCACGACCAGGCCGGCGTCGCGCAGGCCGTCGATCTGCTTGCGGTTCATGACGCCCGAGCGGGTGCTCATGAGATAATAAGGTTTTTCGCTCGCGCCCGCCGCCTTGGCGAGCATTTCCACATTCTCGAACACCCGGCCCGGATGACCGATGATCGGATCGTTGGAGGTGTCGGCGCAATAGACGATCGAGTCGATGCGCTCACTCTTGTCCACGACCGACATCGCATGCGGCAGGTTGACGGCGTAATTGCCGTTGCCCCAGGCGTCGAACGGATTGCCGTCGCCGGTGATGCGACCGATGACGCGCTCGGCTTCGGCGCGCTCTTCGGCAGTGAGCGGCGGCAGATCGAGACCGGACGCGGTGGCATTGTCGAGGATCAACTCGGCTAAGCCGCCGGAACCGGTGATGACCGAAATGCCGCGGCCGCGCGGCCAGCGCTTGCCCTGGCATACGGCGAGTACCTCCGTCATCTCGTCGAGATCGTTGACCTCGATGGCGCGGTGTGCGCGCAAAAGTTCCGAGAACACGCGCGACGAACCAGCGAGGCCGCCAGTGTGACTGGTGATGGCGCGCTGGGTGCGCTCGGTGCGGCCGACCTTGATGACAACGACCGGCTTGCCGGCGTTGGCGGCGCGGTCGAGCGCCGCGACATAACGTTCCGGCTCGCGCACGGTTTCGGTGAATGTCGCGATTATTTTGGTGTTCGGATCGTCGATCAGATAGTCGAGGTAATCCACGGTCCGCGTCACCGCCTCGTTGCCGGCCGACACCGACAGGCTGACGCCGAAGCGGCGCAGGTCGGAGAGCAATCCGATGCAGACCGAACCGCTCTGCGACACGATGCCGACATTGCCGACGATCGCCGCCGGATCGCGGACGTTCTGCTTATAGGTGGTGACGCGCGCCTGAGGATTGAGGATGCCCATGCAGTTCGGCCCGCACACCGGCATGCCGGCTTCGCGTGCCATGGCGGCGATCTCGTCCTGCAGCTTGGCGCCGTCGCCGGCCAGGTCGGCAAAGCCGGAATCGTAGATCACCGCGGCGCGCGCGCCGCGCTTGACCGCGAGCCGCATCTGCTCGGGGATCAGCGGATTGCGGATCGAGAACACGACGATGTCCGGCGCCTCGGGCAATTCGATGAGGCTCGGGTAGCAGGTGATGTTCATGACGGTCGGATATTTCGGGTTCACCGGATAGATCGGCCCGGTGAAGCCGATGGCGCCGAGCGATTCGATGACCGCGCGGCCGGGACCGCCGCGATCGGTAGCGCCGACGATGGCGACCGAACGCGGTTTGACCAGGGGATCGAGCTTCATGGGTTTGCCAGCCTCGTAAATTTTGTACCATGCCGGTGCGTCACGCGAACAGCCGGAAAGCCAATTGCCATGAAGATCGTCGATCTGTCCCATACCATGAGCATCCACACCCCCGGCTGGGTCGGCTACGCCGGCAACAAGATGTATTACGCGCAGAACTTGCAGACTGTCGGCATCGTCGCCCAGCGCGTCGAGACCTCGATGCACTCGGGTACCCATTTCGACGGCGCCATGCACGCGACCGACGGCCGGACCGGCGACATGGCTTCGCTGCCGCTCGATTATCTGGTCAGCCACGGCGTCATCGTCGATCTCGAGCCGCTGGTGTCGGATTGGTCGGCGATCACGCCGGAGATGATCGAAAAGTCCGGCGCCGATATTCGCGACGGCGATATCCTCATCCTGCACACCGGCTGGCACAAATATTACGAAGGCCAAAGCAAACAGGATCTGGTGCGCTATTTCTGCTATCACCCGGGTCCGACGCTTAAGACGCTGGAATGGATGCTCAAGCGCAAGATCAAATGGTTCGGCATGGACACCGGCTCATGCGATCATCCGATGAATACCTCGATCCGCCATATGCGGCCCGACGTCGCCCGCGAATTCGATAAAGTCATGGGCCAGGCGCCGGCGGACTATTTCGGTACCTTCGAATACGTGCACAAGCGCTCGGGACGCAAAGTCAGGCAAGACGTGTTTCCGTTCCACAATTACGCCTTCCAGGAAGGCCTGCTGCACGCCGAGAATCTCGGCGGCGATCTGGAAACCGTGCTCGGCAAGCGCTGTATCATCGGCGCCTTTCCCTGGCGCTACGAGGGTCTCGAAGCGTGCCCGTGCCGCGTGCTGGCGATTTTCGATGCCGGCGATGCGCCGGTCGAGGCGCTCGGCGACGCCGCCCGCGGCATCCTCCGGACCTGAAAAGCAAACGAGGCCAATCATGCCAAAGATCAAAACCGCGGACGGCACGAATCTCTACTACGAAGAAATCGGCACCGGCACGCCCATCGTGTTCGTGCACGAATTCGCCGGCGACTACCGGCAGTGGGAGCCGCAGATGCGTTATTTCGCGCGCAGCCATCGCTGCGTCACCTACAGCCAGCGCGGCTATCCGCCGTCCGACGTGCCCGACGATCCGACGCGCTACGGCCAGGATATGGCGCGCTCCGACGTGATCGCGCTGATGGATGCGCTCGGCATCCAAAAAGCACACGTGGTCGGCCATTCCATGGGCGCCTATACCGCGGTGCATGTCGGCCTGCGTCATCCCGACCGCTGCATCTCGGTGGCGGCGGCCGGCTGCGGCTGGGGCTCGCTGCCCGATCCGGCGCAGCGCGCCGCCATGCGCAAGGTGGCGCTCGAGACCTCGGCGATGTTCATCGAAAAAGGCATGACGGAAGCGGCGAAAATCTACGGCGACGGCCAGATGCGCCAGACCCACAAGCACAAGGACCCGCGCGGCTACGCCGAATTCATCCGCATGCTGTCGGAGCACTCGGCGCTCGGCCATGCGCTGACCATGTCGATGCTGCAAAGCAAGCGGCCGAACCTGTGGGACCTGGAAGCGGATTTGAAGAAATTTTCCGTGCCGCTTCTCATCATCGTCGGCGACGAAGACGAGAGCTGCCTCGACGGCAGCGTCTTCCTCAAGCGCACGGCGCCGACCGCCGGCCTCCTGGTGATCCCGCGCGCGAGCCACACCATCACCACCGAGGAGCCGGCTGCGACCAACGCGGCGCTCGCCGAACTGTTCGCCGCGGCCGAGGCCGGGCGCTGGATGTCGCATCGGGCGCCGGCGTGAAACGAGGAGATCGTCGATGTTGGCTGGACCAGTGGCGCTTGCTCTTGCCGGCGCCTTCGCCGGGGCCGCGTATTACGTGAACGAGGCCGAGCAGCCGGCGCGGATGGCGCTCAATGACGGCAGCCTTTTGGCGCAGTGGAAGCGCAGTTATGCGCGCGCGGTGACCATGCAGGCGGGGCTTGCGGCACTGTCGGGAGCTTTCGGCCTGGTTGTCTGGTGGGACACGGGCGATTGGCGCTGGTTGGTCGCCGCCCTTCTGATCCTGGCGAACTGGCCCTATACGCTCATTGTCATCAAGCCGATCAACGACCGGCTCAACGCCATCGCCGACAAGGACGCCGGCGCCGGCTCCCGCGCGCTGATCGAGAAATGGGGCCGCCTGCACGCCGTCCGCACGGCGCTCGGAATATTGGCGACCGGCGTCTATGTATGGGCGCTGCACTGAACGGCCCGCGCGCTGCTATTTTGCGTCGTGAAAGATGATGCCCAGCGTGTGGCGGCGGCCCGAGCGCAACCGGCTGACGCCGTGGCGCAGATTGACGCGGTAGGGGCCCTTGGTGCCTTGCACCGGCCGGTTATGCACGGCGAACAGCACGGCGTCGCCCTGCTGCAGCGGCACCACCTCGACGCGGCTCTGCATCCGCGGCCGCTGCTCGGTCAGCACGAACTCGCCGCCGGCAAAATCGCGGCCGGGCGCCGACAACAGCACGGTGACCTGCAATGGGAAAGCGAGCTCGCCGTAAAGGTCCTGATGCAGGCAATTGAAATCGCCGGCGGCGTATTGCAGCAGCAAAGGGGTAGGGCGGGTCTGGCCGGCCTCGTGGCAGATCTTTAGATAATCGGCGTGCGCTTTCGGGTATCGCGCGGCAACGTTCATCCGCGCGTTCCACGCATTGGCAAACGTCGCGACCCGCGCATAGAGCGCCGTGCGCATTTCGGCGATCAGCGCCGGCAGCGGATATCTGAAATAGCGGTATTCGCCCTTGCCAAAACCGTGCCGTGCCATGTGGATATGGCTGCGGAAGTGCTCCTCGTGCGGATAGAGCGCGGCAATGTCGTCGCACTCGCGCGCCGTCAGCAAATTCTGCAATACGGCGCAGCCGAAGCCGTCGAGATCGGCGCCGATCGCGGCCCAATCGTATTCGCCGATGCGCCGTTCAACCGGCTTCGGCTCGCTGGCTTTCAAAAGGGCGTTCGTTTGGACCGGCATGTCGCGCACTCCAATCTTAAAATTTCGCCCGATCGTAGCGGCGTCGCCGGTTCACAACCCACCCGAAATCTGCATGATGCGACAGCGCAAGCGAAAACCGAGCTTGAGTCGGCCGACACTTCGCGGTTGCAACAACCACTGTGGCACGCTGTCCATTGATCGTGCCGGCAGGGTCCGGCACTATCGCACGACACAGCGGGGAGAGGAAAACCATGGCTGGACAGCAACGGGCGACCGTTCGGCGGCATGGCAGCGCCGCCGTCATCGCCGCATTCGCGGCACCGATGATGGCCGGATTCTTGGGGCTGGCATCGCCGGCCGCCGCGCAAGGCACCGCTGCGGTCACCATGAAGCTCTCCACCGCCACGATCAACGACACCCAGCACGAGTGGTTGAAGCGCTTCGCCGCGGCGGTGGAAAAGGATTCCGGCGGCCGGATCAAGCCCGAGATCTATCCGGCGAGCCAGCTCGGCGCCATCCCGCGCCAGATCGAGGGCGTGCAGTTCGCCTCGATCCAAGGCTGGACCGGCCCGCCTGAATTTTTGGTCGGCGTCGACGAGCGCTACGAGGCGCTCAGCGCGCCTGGCCTGTTCACCAGTCGCGCGCAGTACGAGCGCACCGTCAAGGACCCCGCGGTGACCAGCCTGATGCTCGGACTGGGCGCCAACAAGGGTCTGGTCGGCGCCGGCATTTACCCGATCGGGCCGTCCTCGATCATCACCCGCAAGCAAATCCAGCATCTGTCCGACTATGCGGGCTTGAAGATTCGCGTGCTCGCCTCGCCGTTCCAGTTGGAGCTGATCAAGCGCATGGGCGCCTCGCCGGTGGCGATGACGCTCGCCGACGTGCTGCCGGCGCTGCAGCAGGGCGCCATCGACGGCTCGCTCACCACCATGACCCAGTACACGACCTTGCACTATATCGACGCGGCGAAATACGTGGTCGAGACCGACCAGCCCTATGTCACCTCGATCACCGTGCTCAGCAAGAAATGGGTCGACGGCCTGCCGGGCGATCTGCAGAAGATCGTGCGCGACGACGCCACCAAAATTTCGACGGACATCGTGCCGTTCGTCGATCAGTTCTTCGACGCCCAGCGCCAGCTCTGGAAGAATGCCGGCGGCAGCGCGATCCATCTGCCCGAGGCCGATCAGGCGGCGATGCTCGCCAAGATTTCCAGCATCGCCGAGGATCTGTCGACGTCGAAGCCGGACTTGAACGCGGCGGTCAAGGCGATATTCGCGGCGGCTGCGAAGAACAAATAAGCGTCAGCGGGATGCTTGCGATTTCAAGAGCGCGCGCAGCCGCTGCGGCGTGACCGGAAGCTCTGTCACGGCGCCGGGCACCCCGAGCGCGTCATCGACCGCAGCGGCAATGGCGGCGCCGACGGGATTGACGCCGCCTTCGCCGGCGCCTTTGAGCCCGAGCGGATTGAGCGGGCTCGGCGCGTCCTCGCTGATCAAGACGTCGATCGGCGGAATTTCGCGCGCCGTCGGCATCAGATAATCGGCGAAGTTGACGGCGAGCGGCTCGCCGCCGGCGTCGTAGCGAAATTCCTCGAACAGCGCGCCGCCAAGCCCCTGCGCCACGCCGCCTGCGATCTGGCCCTCGATCAGCATCGGGTTGACCGCCCGGCCGATGTCGTAGGCGACCACATAGCGCTCGACCGTGACAGCGCCACTGCCGCGATCGACGCGCACCACGGCGAGATGCACGCCGTAAGGATAGGTCATGTGATGCGATTCGAACCAGCCTTCGGCAGAAAGGCCGGGCAACGCGTCGCCGAGGAGTTTTGCCGCCGGCGTTAGCGCGCGAGCGAGTTCGCCGAGCGTCACCGACGGGCCTTGCGCAGCAGCTTTGCGCACCACCTTGCCGTCGACGATGTCGAGAGTCTCCGGCGCCGATTGCAACAGCGAGGCCGCGGCCGCGAGCGCCTTGTCGCGGAGTTTCGTCGCGGCGATGCGGGTGGCTTCGCCGGTCATCACCGTGACGCGGGAGGCAAAGGCGCCCATGCCGTAGGCGATGCGATCGGTCTGGCCGTGGATGACGCGGATGCGGCGATAATCGACGCCGAGCGCATCGGCGCAAATCTGCGCGATGACGGTTTCGACGCCTTGCCCTACCGAAGCCGCGCCGGTGACGACTTCGACGGCGCCGCTGGTATCGACCGTCACGCGCACGCCGTCGAACGGCCCGAGCCCACTTTTCTCCACGAACACGGCCAGCCCGGCGCCCACCGTTTCACCGCCGGCGCGGCGGCGTTGCAAATCGTGTTCCAGGTTATTCCACTCCATCGCTGCCAACGCCTTGTCGAGCAGGCCGGCGTAATCGCCGGAATCGTAGGTCATCTCCGTGCCGAGCGTGTCGAAGCCAAGCACGTACGGCATCTCGCTCTCGGCGATAAAATTGCGGCGGCGGATTTCGACCGGATCGATTTTGAGCCGCGCGGCGATCGCGTCCATCAGCCGCTCGCGCACGAAGGTGCTCTCGAAGCGGCCGGGCGCGCGATAGGTGCCGCACGGCGTCTTGTTGGTGAGCCGGATGCGGCCGACCATGCGATAGGCCGCCATGCGATAGGGACCGGGCAGCATGGCGGCGGCGAGATCGGGCACGGTGGCGGCGTGGGTGCGCACATAGCCGCCCTGGTCGTGAAAGAATTCGCCGTCGATGGCGAGCAGGCGGCCATCCGCATCGACCGCGGCGCGAACGCGAAAGTGCTGCTGGCGCGAATGATTGCAGGCCATCAGATGCTCGCGGCGGTCCTCGATCCATTTCACCGGGCGGCCCAGCCGCAGCGCCGCGACGCAGACCAGCACGTCCTCAGGGTAGATTTCGCCGCGCACGCCAAAGCCGCCGCCGACATGGCCTTCATGCAGATGCATGCTCGACGGCTCGCGGCCGAGCATGCGGGCCAGCGCGTCGCGATTCCAATGCGGCACCTTGGCAGCGCCGTGCAGTTCGAGGATGCCGCGCGCGACGCGGGCGATGGCGCCGCGCGTCTCCATCGGCACGCCGCTGTGGCGGCCGATTTTCAGATCGAGCGCGACGACGGCGTGGGCCCGCGCGAACGCCGCGTCCACATCGCCAAAACTCTTGCGGACCGAGGCGGCCTCGGTCGAATGGCCGGCGTCGAAGGCTCCGGGCGGCGCATCGGCCTCCGTCAGCACAGGCAAAGCCTCGGCCTCGATAGTCACAAGGTCGGCGGCATCCTCGGCAGTGTACGGATCGGTGGCGAAGACGGCGGCGACGGGCTCGCCGACATAGCGCACGCGCTCGGTGGCGAGGATCGGCTGGCGATAGGGATCGAGGCCTTCGATGCGGGTGAGGCGAAAATCGATCGGTGGAATGTCGGCGACATCTGCCGCGGTCCAGATCGCCACGACGCCTGGAACGCTTCGCGCCGCGACGGTGTCGATTGCGCGAATGCGCGCATGGGCGTAGGGCGAACGGACCACGCGCATGTGCAGTTGATGGGCGAACGAGACGTCGGCGGCAAAACGGCCGTTGCCGGTGACCAGCGGCCGATCTTCAAGACGCGTTACCGAACGGCCGACGCAGTTCATTTTAAGCGCATGCCTCCAGATGGGCGGTCTCGTTGACGCGCTGCACGGAAATCCTGCCGCCGGCGACGTCGATCTCGTTGAGACAGCACGGCGCCTGCGCGAGGCGCCAATAGGCCGACAGCGGTTGATCGATGAGTTGCATCAACAATGCGCGGTTCACGCTGTCATGGCCGACCAGCACGATGGTGTCGTCGGGATGGCGGGCCAGCACGAACCGCAATGCATTGGCGGCGCGTGCCGCGAGGTCCTGTAGCGATTCGCCGCCGCCCGGAAAGCGGACGAGATGCGGGGTCGCGAACCACGCCGCGAACAGCGTCGGGTTTTCGCTTTTGGCTTCGTCGAAGGTTTTGAACTGCCAGGCGCCATAGTCGATATCGGTCAGATCGTCGCAAATTTCGGTCGGCGCGCCGGAAGTTTTGGCGATGGCGGCGCCGGTCTCGACGCAGCGGCCCATCGGGCTCGTATAGATCTTGCTCGGCTGCCAGGCGCCGGCAACGCGCCGCGCCACGGCCTGCGCTTCGGCGCGGCCGCGCTCGGTCAGATCGAGCGGTTGGCGGCCGCGAAAGCGCTCCGGCTTGATGCCTTCGACGTGGCCGTGACGGATGAGCAGGATTTTGGTCATGTCATAGTTGTTTTATTGCGGAGAGTCTGCCGTGTGTCGCCAGGCACCGCAATGGCTGGCATCCGCTACAGCCGGCGCAGCGGCATCGACCAGGCGAGCCACGTGCCGGCGGCGGTGAAGACTGCAACGGTGAGGAAGGCTGAGCGAAACGCGTCGGCGATTTCCGATTGCACGATCGCCTGCCGCGCCGCCGGCAGCGCCGCGATGGCCTCGGGGCCCTGGTCGATGATGGCGCCCAACATGCTTGCCGTATCCCGGTTCGTTGCGGTGAGCACGGAAAACAACACCGCGGCCACCGCGGCGGTGCCGAACGCCGCACCGACCGAGCGGGAGAACTGCACCATGGCGGCGCCGGTGCCGAGCAGCCGCGGGCCGGCCTCGGTTTGCACGGTGATCTGCACCACGGCCATGACCGTGCCCATGCACAGCGCGATGAAGCCGAACACCCACGGCATCTGGCCGAGACTCAAGCGCGACAGATCGAAGGCGAGGAACAGCAATCCCGCCGTCGCCGCGGCCAGGCCGTAGGTCGGATATATGGCGGTGCGACCGGTCCGGGTGACGAGCTGGCCGGTGATCATGGAGCCGAGCCCGATGCCGAAGGTCAGCGGCAACAGCAGCAGGCCGATTTCCGCAGGCGACGCGCCGCGCACCGCGCGTAGATAGATCGGCACGAACGTGACCAAGGAGACCAGCGCCGCGCCGTGACAGGCCGCGAGCCCGTCGCTGCGCCAGACCGACGGTCGCCGGAACAGCCGCGGCGGCAACAGCGGCGCGGTGCTGCGCCGTTCCTGCCACAACAGCAGCACCAGCGAGAGGATGCCGAACGCCAGCAGCCCGAACGCCGTCGGCAAGGTCCGCGCATCCATGCGCTGGACCTGTTCGAGCGCCAGGATGACCGGGCTGACGAACATGATGAACAGCACCAGGCCCGGTATATCGAAGGTGGTGCGGCGGCGGTCGCCGGGGCGGGCGTCAAGCCTCAGCACCAGGACAACCGCGATGAGCCCGAGCGGTACGTTGACCAGGAAGATCGATTGCCAGCCGAACGCCTGGGTGAGATAGCCGCCGGCGACCGGGCCGAACGTGCTCGACGTCACCGCCACGCCGGCGAGATAGCCCTGATAGCGGCCGCGCTCGCGCGGCGGAATGGCCTCGCCGATCAGCGCCTGCGACAGCGTCATCAGGCCGCCGCCGCCAAAGCCTTGCAGCACGCGGGCGGCGGTGAGGACTTCGATGTTGGGCGAAAGCGCGCAGAGCACCGATCCGAGCATGAAGATCGCCAGCGCAAAGATCATCATGCCGCGCCGGCCGAACGTATCGCCGAGCCGGCCGTAGACCGGCGCGGCAATGGTGTTGGCGATCAGATACGACACCACCACCCAGGATGCGCGCTCGATCTCGCCGAGGCTCGAGGCAATGGCCGGCAAGGCGGTGGCGACGATGGTCTGATCCGCCACCGCAAGAAACATCGGCAGCATGATCGAGGGGAAGACTTTGACGAACAGCGAACTGGTCGACGGCGGTTCGCTTTGCGGGCCCGGCGCGGCGGGCGCGGCGGAACTTTCCTTGGTCGCGTCGTTCATAGGGAAAAAGTCATGATGCGAAATTCGCGGTTCCCAATGCCATTTCGATCAAAGCAGCCATTGACGCAAAGACGCTGCGACACTGATTTGTGACAAAACGCAGGCAACGTCTGTGCCGTTTCTCGCGGTGGCGCCTTCAATGGCAACGCCGATGATGTATAATAGGTCTATTGAGGGTGGGCGCCACCGGCTTGTCGGGTATCGCAGCCGGCGGCGAGGTTCCGATCATGCAACGTGCAGCGGGAGCCCAACCATGCCCCAAGTCGACGATATGACCAGCACCCAGAATCCTCGCGACAAGAGCGCATCCACCAGGCGTTCCAGCGACACCAAGCCGGCGGGCGCAACACAGGCGCTATTCGGCGAAATGGGACCGCGCAACGTCAAAGCGGCGTTGCGCCTGCAGACCGAGATGTTCGAGGTTCTCCATGACTTCGGCCGCAATTGGCTCGAGCGCGCCGCCTCGGACGCGGAATTGGCTTTTGACCTGCCCAACAAGTTGACGTCAGCGCAAACGGTCCCGGCTGCCTTGTCTGCGTATCAGGAATGGCTGAGCGAATGGATGAGCAGGGTCAGCGAAGACGGCCGCTGTTTTATCGCCGACAGCCAGAAGATCGTCGATAAGAGCGTGAGCTGTCTTGCCAATGCTTCGTCTGGCGGCGGCACGACTTGATCGGCAAGGCCAAGACCGATTGCGTGCAGGGTGGACGCTGAAGCGCTGCGGCGGCGAGTTACCGCAGCCGGCCAGCCAATAAGCCGCACGCACTTCAAAAAACTCAAACCGCCAGCCGCCGGCACGGCGGCCGGCTCTTAAGCTCTTGCTTCCCGCTAACGCGCGCGGCTCAGCCGACGTAACTGACCCGTTCCTGGTCCCGCGCTTCTTGCGCGGTCGTCGGCTTGGCCGGCAATTGCAGCACGGTGGCGGCCTGGCCCTCGCACAGCAATGTCAGCAGCACGATGCGCCCATCGGGAAATTCCAGCGCATCGTGGTGGGCCGCCATCTTGTCCTTGTTGACTTGGCGGAAGATGGCGGTTTGGTGGTTGACGGTCTTGGTCTTCCAGCCGAGCAGGCCGGCAGGCAGGCAGGCCACGTCGCCGGCGAAGGCCAGCTCCGTTCCCGGCAGCACACACACTGCCAGGCCGCGGTCATCGGCTGCGGCGAATCCACGCGTTCCGGTGCCGAAGTCTTGCGTTATGAGCTTGTCACCCACTTGCGCGGGCCGCGACCGAACGCTTTGAAGGCTAAAGTCACACATCGGCGACTCCTTTCTTCCAAGGTCTTCCCAAGGTCTTCCAGTGAAGCCCACCCAAAAGCGCCCCTCCGATAATGCGTTCAAGCAAGATTGGTGCCGCGAAAAATTGCTTTTTCAGGGCGACGCTGCGCCGCACAGGCTTGCCAATCCCTTAATCGCCGTCGGACGCGGCGCTGGCGGCATATTTTGACGTCCGTCAATGATCGTGGAGTCTGCGATCGCGGCAGGTTGCTCAGCCCGGCCGCCACAGTGGCGGCACGTTTTTTCACCGTTTTGCCCAGAACGGCGGCTGTCGTCCGCAGTCGCGAAGTCCGACGCCGCGCGGTGGAAACCGTTTATTCGACGGTTATGCCGCCGACCATGCCGTTCCAGTCGTGATCGGAGCAGCGCAGATCGTAAGTGCCGGGCTTGTGCGGCGTCAGCAGCAGATCCTTGCTGTCGCCGGGCTGCATCACGATCTCGGTGTGCTCGCGATTGAGGACCTCGGGATTGTCGATTTCGGTGGTGCCGAAAAAGGTCGGCGCCGTGACCTCGTGGGTCTCTTTGCCGTGGTTTTCCAAGTGCAGCCGGTAGTGCACGTCGCGCTGGAAGGTCAGATGGTTCGGAATGAATTTATAGTCGATCATGAACAGATCGAGCGTCACCGTGCGTGGCTCCGACTGCGATGCCGGGGCGCCGAGCACGATTCCGAGGAGGGTGAGCAGGCCGGCCGTGACTAAATTTCGCAGCATTGTTGCTATCCGCCAGCCGACGAGCCGTCGCCGCGCCCCGGACCCCATAGTGCCGTGGTGCCGGAGCGAGAACAATATAAATCACGCTGGCGCCGAAACGGCGCGACGTGAGAAGGCCTCGAAATAGGCCAATTTTGTTGCTTACGCGCGACCCGGTTTGCCGCTGGGCCGATCGTCCGGTCGCGGCAGGGCTAACGCACCGGCGAGTCAGGACGGCCCGGAACCATGCAGCGCGGCGGTGAATTTTTGGCCGAATTCGTCGAGCTCGCCGGCATCGATATCGCTGACCGCCCACAGATCGAGGCCGGCCTCGCGCCAATGGCGGATGTTAAAACCCTGCACGGTTTCGTCCTTGACGCCGCGGACCGCGGCGCTCAACGGCTCGCCGACGAACAGATTGATCACGTGCTTGCGGCGGCGATAGACGATCGACGCCACCGGCTGGCCGTTGATGTAATCGAGCCGGCCGCCGATCAGGGTGAATCCCTGCGCGGTCAGGTCGATGACCGGCGGCGCGACGTCGAGCTTGCCGTTGAACCACGGCTTGACGGTGTGCTGGTCGCTGGTTTCGACGTCGGTCAGATGGCCGGCCTGCAGCGAGCGCAAATGCGCCGATACGATGTCGCCGGCGATCTGCTGATTCTGGTCGTTGTGGATGACGGCAATGACGAGACTCGCGGCCACAGCGGCCGACAACGCGGTGCCGGCAGCGAAGCCGCCGAAGAAATTCTGCCACGAGTCGCGCCACGACGCGCGCAGGGCTGCGAGCCACGACTGGCGCGGCGCCGTAACGCGCGCCGCCGGCGGCGCCAGTGCCGCTTCGATGCGGTTGCGCAGCTGCGCCGGCGCGGCTTCCTTGAGGGTCGCTTCGGCCATCGTCGCGCGCATGGCGCGGACGGCCTTGAGCTCCTCGGCGCAAGTCGGGCAGGTCGCCATATGGGCCTCGACGTCGCGGGCATGGCCGGCGTCGAGCTCGCCGTCGATCAGCGCATGCAGCATGACTTCGGCATCGGCGCAGTTCATGGCGCAGCCCCTTCCGCCACGGTCCAGGCCGAGCGCAGCATCGCGCGCGCGCGCGCCAGCCGTGACATCACGGTCCCGACCGGCACGCCGGCGACCTCGGCAATCTCGTGGTAAGACAAATCGTTGATCTCCCGCATGACGATGGCCTCGCGAAACGGCTGCGGCAGCGCGGCAACCAGTCGGCGGATGGTGTCGCCGTCCTGCCGCCGCAACAGCGCGGTTTCCGGCGAGGATATCGGCTCCTGCCAGATCGGCGGCGTCGCCTCGGCCTCGCCGTCGTCGGCGAATTCGCCCGGCGTTTCCTGCCTGCCGCGCCGGACGAATTCGGTGTTGCAGACGTTGCGCAATATCGCCAGCAGCCACGGTTTCATCGCCGGCCCCCGATAGCTGTCGAAATGGCGCAACGCGCGCAGATAGCATTCCTGCACCGCGTCCTCGGCGTCGGCCGAATTGCGCATGAGGTAGCGCGCCAGCGTGAACACGTCGTCGAGATGGGGCAGCGCGGCGTCGCGAAAACGCCGCGCTTTGTCAGGGTCGTCATGAGCGTCACCTGCCATGGTATCGCGCTCGGCCATCCACGACGCCGTCGACGTTGGCTGCTGCAACGGAGCGAGCATTACTGCGTGTTGCTGCCCGTCGCCGCTTCTACCACGATCGAGCCGGTCATGTGCGGATGAATGTAGCAAAAATACTGGTACGTGCCCGGCGTGGTGAACGTGAAGGTGAAGCTGTCGTCGGTATCGAGCGCCTGCGACCTGGTAAAGGCATTGTTCGCCGACGCGATGCCGTGCGGGATGTCGTCTCTGTTGGTCCAGGTCACCTTGGTGCCGGCCTTCACCGTCAGCGTCTGTGGATTGAAGGTGAAGTTGTCGATGCCGACGGCGACAGCCGCCGGGGTTTGCGCTCCGGCGAGCAGCACGCCGCCGGCCAGCACCGACCCGACCGCGGCGCCGACCAGCGCCGCGCTGATTGCACTTCGCAACATGGTCTTGTCCTTTAGCCTTTCAGCGGCGTGTCGATGATGGCGAGCCGCTGCTCGTTCTGCTTGAACGTGATGCTGGCGGTGCCGAGCATGGTGCGCAGCTTGTCGTCCTCGACCTTCATCGGGCCGGGCGAGGGCGCGGCGCCCGGCGCCGGCTGCGGGAACGCGGTGGAGCGCGCGGTGTGGAAGGTGACATTGCCCTCCACCTTCTGCATCACCTGGTGAATGTGGCCGTTGAGCACCGTCACCGAGCCGAACTTTTTCAGATACGACAGCGCTTGCGCGCCGTCCTGGGTGCCCCAGCCCCATTCCGGATAGACCGTCCACAGCGGAATGTGAGCGAACACCACGATCGGGGTCGAAGCGGAGCGGTCCTTCACGTCGGCTTCGAGCCATTCCAATTGGTCGTTGCCGAGATTGCCGAGCCCGCCGGCCTTCAGATCGACGACGTTGACCAGGCCGATGAAGTGCACGCCGTTGGCGTCAAAGCTGTACCAGCCGGCGCCCTTGGTGCCGCGGCCGTAGCGGTCGCGATAAAGTTTTTGCTCCGGGTCGAGGAAGTCGTGCTCGCCGGGGACGTAGTGCACGTCGAGGCGGGTCTGCGAGATGATGCGGTCGGCGTCGTCGAATTCCTTGACCTTCGACAGATGGCTGATGTCGCCGGTATGGATCATGAAGGCCGGCTTCTGCGGCAGCGCGTTGATCTTGGCGACCGCCTCCTCGAGCGTGCCGAGCGCGTTGGGATTGGCCGGCTTGTCGAAGCCGACATGGCTGTCGCTGATCTGCAGGAAAGTGAGGCCCTTGACCTCCGCCGCCGCTGCTTCGCCCATGATGCCCAGCGAATGCGGCACGCCGCCGGAAATAGTCCACAGCACGCCGGTGCCGACCCAGGTCATGCATTCGAGAACTTTGCGCCGGTTTACGCCATCGTTGCGGTCGAAATCGCTCATTTTTCGTTCTCCCAGTGAAGCAGACAGACCCAAAACCGAGGTGGCTTTGGCGGCTTCTGCGGACCGGATCGGCCGGGTGCACCGTTTATTCCCGGATGCGGAGAGTTTTTTTGGCAACGCCTGGCGCCGGCGAGGAAAGGGAAAGCAAGAAAAATCAGGAAAAAGGGGCGAGCCAAAGCCCGCCCCTTTGTTGCGCCGGCTCAGAATTGCTGGAGCATTTGATTGTAGCCGGCGCTGCCGCCGCCGGTCAGCGCCGGATCGTTGGCATCGCCGCCCGCCGCGCCGCGCGGAACCATGGCGAAGGCGTGCAGCCCGTTCAGACGCGCGGCAAACTTGCGCTGGCTGCCGTGCCGTACGGCGACGGTATCGTGCTGCGTGGAGTTCGGCGCATAGCTGAACGGCACCACATTACCGCTGCCGACTTCCGGATCGAACGACTGGGCCGATGCCGGCGCTGCGATGCCCGCGGCCGCGATCGCGGCGATCAGGGCGAATTTTGCAATGGTCGTCATGGTTTTCTCCTTGTTACGATGCAACAAGGAACCCAATGCCTTGTCGCTCGCTGCGGAGGAGATCACGTGGCGGCGCGGCAATTCCATCACGGCTCGGTGATTCATTTGCATGGAAACATCATCAGTTTTCGAACAGAAAATTTTTCCATGAAGGAATAAAGCGAAGCGCTGCCGATCTTGTCATTCACTGCAAGCGCCTAATTGTCGCGCGAGCCTCCGCGCCAGGCCTGCTTTGCGCCGTAGCGACGGTGCAGTCGTTGCCTAAGCACAGGAAGAGATTGCAAAGCGCCTTAGGTTATTCCCGCTACCAGCAAACAAAATGTCGGTCGTCCGTCTCGGCGTCGCCAGTCAAGGACAGCGCGGATACATCGCGGCCAATTCCGGCCCGCTCAGATAAATGATCCGCGCGTGCAATCCGCCCTGCCGGATGATCCACTTGCGCACGGCAGGCGGATAATTCGACCACAGGTAATAGTTACCGGCGCTGCTGATCTGTTCGCCTTCCGAAGTCGGCGTCCAGGCGGAGTGGAAGGCCAGCACGGCGCGCGGCGTGACGCAGATGCGGTTGCGCGGAATGACGCCCAACAGCATCGTGCAGGCCGACGCGCAGGTGCCGTCGATCTCAACCCGATCGCCGTTTTCGCGCAGCGCATGGTACTTGTTGAGGTAATCGCCGATCTGTCCGCCGCGATCGTCGGAGATTCTGACCGTGGCGAATGCCGCCGAGACGGGCATCGTCAGCAGCGCTAACATTGCCGCGGCGGCCACGCGCGCCATCATAAGCGATCCCTCCGGGTTGCGCATGCAACCCATGTGAGTGATTTCGGTCTTTTTTCTGGTCAGTCAAGTCAGTGCGCTGCTATACCGCTCAATCCAGTCACGAGCCCCGCCGGGTGCGTCAGCGACACGAAGTTCATGCTGCAATCTCCATTATTGCCGTCGGTGGAAACGCGCCGGTCCTGGCTCGTCGCGACCGTGGTGCTCGTGGTCATGGCGGTCGCCTTCGGCGCGCCGTGGATCACCGTGGTGGCGCTGAAAAACATCGCCGCCGAGGTCAACGGGGAACGCTCGATCCCGGCCTTGGCTGGCGCGCTGGTGTGGATCGGTGCCGGCCTGGGCGGCATCATCATGGGCCGTGTCGCCGAGCGTGTCGGCGTGCGCTGGACCGTCATCGGCGGCGCCTTGATGATCGCCGCCGGCCTTTTGCTGTCGACCTTGGGCCCGTCCTTGCCGCTCTATGTCGGCCACGGCCTGTTCATCGGCCTGATCGGCATCGGCGGCATCAATGCGCCGTCCTACGTCTATGTCAGCCGCTGGTTCGATCGCCGCCGCGGTTCGGCTTTGGCCTTGATTTCCAGCGGCAGCTTTCTCGCCGGCGCCATCTGGCCGTCGATCTTCGAGCGAGCCATCGCCTATTCCGGCTGGCGGCACACGATGCTGTTCTACGCGGGTATCGAGCTCGTTCTCATCGTGCCCGCCGCGGCCGTCGTGCTCGGCACGCCGCCGGACACGCCGCATCACGCCACGGTGACCAGCGCCGCACGCGCGCGCAATTCCGTCCTGGGCTGGCCAGCCAATCTGGTTTTCACATTGCAGATGTGCGCGATCTTCACCTGCTGCGTGCCGATGTCGATGCCGCAGGCGCATCTGGTGGCGTTCTGCAGCGATCTCGGCATCAGCCCGGTGCACGGCGCGGCGATGCTGTCGGTGCTGCTCGGCTCGGCCTTCTTGAGCCGCCAGGTGTGGGGCGCGCTGTCCGATCGCATCGGCGGCCTCTACACCATGCTGGTCGGCTCGGCCTGCCAGACCGCGAGCCTCGCGGCGTTCCTGTTCACCCAGGACGAGCTCGGACTGTTTACGGTTTCGGCGCTGTTCGGCTTCGGCTTCAGCGGCCTGGTTCCGGCCAACGTCTTGGCCTCGCGCGAGCTGTTCCCGGTCGGCGAGGCCTATTGGCGTATTCCGACGCTGCTGTTGTCCAGCGGCTCGGGCATGGCGGCGGGCGGCTGGATCGGCGGCATTCTCTATGACCACTTCGGCTATTACGCGCCGGCCTTCGCCACCGGCGTCGCCGTCAGTGCGGTCAATTTCCTGATCATCACCACGCTGGCGTTTCGGCGCAGCCGGACCGCGTCGGCGTGAATGCGTTTTGCCTCAGCGTGGCCGAGACGAACGTCCTCTATGGGCGGCAACTCGAAGAACATATACTTGTCGCTGATTTCTGCGAACGGACATAATCAGAAATGGCTTTGCGCAAGACCGTCGAAGTTGTCGCAAAACTGGCGGAACGGGGCGTTATTCAACGCTACGCGATCGCCGGCGCTGTTGCCGCACTAAATTATATTCAGCCAACGCTCACGGAGGACCTGGATATTCTCGTGTCGGCTGCGCATTTCGCGATTCGCCCTTCAGGTCTAATTTTGCTTACCCCAATCGAACAGGCCTTGGCTGATATGGTACACCGAGCGCACCGACCTGGGGGTCATGATAGACGGTTGGCCAGTTCAATTCCTGCCGGCGGCGTCGGCGCTCGACGAAGAAGCTTTGGACAGCGCAATCGATCTTGAGGTTGATGTAACCGGCAGTCCACCGTTGACGGCGCGATGTTTGCGGGCGGAGCACGTCGTGGCGATAGCGGTCAAGCTTGGCCGGCTCAAGGATTTGGCTCGTGTTCAAGCTTTTTTGGAGCAGGGAGCGGTGGATTTGGTTTTGCTCAGAAGTGTCTTGGAGAGACATAACTTGATGAGCAATTGGCGGATTTTTGCGCGAAGGCGGCCATTGCGGATCCGCTGCAAACAACCTAGTTTCAGGCCGTGAAAAATCCGCGCTCTCGATACCCGGATATATCGGACATCCTTGCTCAGAAAACTTCTGGGCGCCGGCAGCGTGCAGCCCTTAGCTTTGCCGAGAAGTTGGTGGTCTTGGATGCGCTCAAAGAACGCGTTGAGCCGATCGTTCAGGCGCGAAAAGCTCGCCGCAAACGGCAAGTTCGCTCAAGCTAACAAATCGACCGTGAGCTGATTATCGCGCCAATGGCGCCGCGCCGGCGGTGCCCGGCCGCGCTGTCGCCGGTGACAGCCGCTTCACCGGCCGCTCCATCTTCGGATGCGTCCGCGCCGCGCAAAAATCCTCGACCGCGGCGGCGACGGCTTCGCTGGTGAGCGTGCGGCGCTCCGGCGTCGCCAGTTCCAACTCTTCCTGCCGGTTGGCGATGGAACCGGCTTCCAGCAGCAGCGCCGGCATGCGGGTGTAGCGCAGCACGACCAATTGGTCGTAGCGGTAGACGCCGGCATCGGCATCGAGCAGCTGGCGCCGGCGGTTGCCCATCAGCGGCAGCGTGTAATGCGGCGTGAACTGCAAGCCGCGCGCCTGCAGCGCTTTGCCCAAGAATTTGCCGAACAGGAGGCTGCCGGTGCGGTCGGCATTGTCGTTGGAGATGAAGAGCGCATAGCCCGGATAGTCGTCGTTATACTGCTGGTCCTGGCCCTCGTACTGCCAAGTGTGCATGAGATTGTCGGGCACCGAATCGTGATGAATTGAAATAAACAGATCGGCTGGCAGGCGATTGGCGACGAACGCCCGCTCGAACAGGCCGACCGGCGGCGCCTTCGAGGTGATGAGCAGCACGGTCCTATCGAAACCGGCATCGACCAGCGTCTGCTTGATCTGCCGCGCCAGCTGCAGGTTGAAGGCATATTCCGGCATGCCGCGGGCGCTCAGCGCGCCCGGCACATCGAGGGTGTGGCCGACATCGACGACGACGCGGTATGCCGCACGCTGGCAATTCGCGGGCGCCGGTGCGGCGGGCGGCTTTTGCTCTTCGCCGCGCGTCGGGCGGCCGCCAGCGACCGCGAGCACGACCGCAAGCGCGCCAAGCAAAACGGTTCCGGCGTGCCGCGGTTTGGTCATGTCGCGCGCCTTCCTTGCCTCGTTGATGGCGCCAAAGCCGGCCATCGTTCTATCAAGATCTTGGCCCCATAACGAGCTTCGCCGCGCTTGTCCACGCTCGAGCCCATACTTGTGCCGGGCGCGCCGCTGTCGTACCAACCAAGACGCGCATCGGGTGAAGCGTTCGGCATGGCCAAGCTTGTCGGCATCTGCGTCGTTCTGTTCATGCTCGCGGTCGGTTTTCTGATCGTGACCGCGGGGCCGGACCTCGCCGCTTTGATTGCCGCGCTGCGGGCCGAGCCGGTGCTCGACAAGGTGGCGTGGGCGGTCATTGTGCTGGTGCCGCTGGTTTTGCTGCCGGCGGCGGTGTGGCTCACCGACACCCTGGTGCGCCAGCGCAAGGCGGCGCAGGCGCTCGAACTGCGGCTCGATGGCGTGCGCCAGGGCGCCAAGGAGCTGACCAAGTCGCAGCTCGATGCCGAGGCGGCGGTGCACCATCTCGCCCGCAGCGATCCGGAGAGTGCGATCGGCGCGGTGCAGCAGCGGCTCGGTGAAGCCGAGCGTGTCGCGCGGGCCCAGGAGCAGCGCAACGAGATCGGCGATCTGCAATCCCGCGTCGACGCGATCCGCGGCCAGCAGCAGGCGTTGCGGCAGCGGCTAGCGCCGGTGCTCGAGAAACGCCGCGCCATCGAGCAGCTGTTTCTCGAGCTCGACACCAGCCAGAACGACGTCGAGCGCGCGCTTGCTGAAATCGCCAGCGGCGACGATGCGACGGCTCTCGATCTGCGGCTGAAGAAGCTGACGGAATTCGTCAGGCAATGCCATGAACGTTGCGACGGCATCGAGGGCGCCTCGAAAACCATCGCCGACTTGAAGGCAGCCTATGCCGAGCTGCAGGCGCGGCTGGCGCCGTTCGCCGCGGCAAAGGGCGGCGTCACCAGCCGCATCAAGGCCTTGAGCGAAGCGCGCGATGCACTGGCGGCGGACATCGATGCGCTGGTGCGCACGCCGCAAGGCCCGCTCGCCGAGCGGGTGAAAGGTTTTGCCGACGACAAGGCGAGGCTCGACGACAACGTGGCGCAACTCAATGCGCAGTTCGCCAAGCTCGCCACGCTGCACGACGACCTTGATGATTTGACCGAAAAACTCGAAAGCGCGCTCGGCATCATCGCGCCCGACGGCAAAGCCGACATCGACGCCCGCATCAAGGATGTCGCGACATTCGTCGCGACGACGCAAGCAGAGCTCGAGACTATCGAGGATCGCCTCGCGGTGTTCGGCCAGTTGAAGGCCAAGCTCAGCGAGCTGCAGGGGCGGCTGGTGCCGCTCGAAGCGGGCGATGGCGGCGTGCTCAGCCTCGCCGCCCAGGTGCAGGACATTCGCGACAGGCTCGCCTCGCGCATCGCGCGTCTCGAAGCCGGCGAGGGCGGCGACCTCGCCGAGCGCGTGAAAAGCTTCACCGACGCAAAGCGCGAGCTCGAAGAGCGCGTGGCGGTGGTCACCGACCACTTCTCGAAATTGGCGACGGTGCGCAGGGACCTCGCCGGCTTGTTCGAGAAGCTGAGCAGCGCCGCCAATACATCGAACTGATATTCCATTGCGGCACGGTGTCGCCGCGCGACGGCGGCTATCGGCGGCGCGCTTGCGCTTTCCATCATATGACGTCGCCGCATGGCGGCAACGCGGCGGCGAAATCCCCTTGCGGGTGGGCGGGGCGTGGGGCAAAGTCGCGCAAAATCACGACATGGATCGGGCCGGCCTTGTCGCCGCGCCCCGATCTTTCAGGGAGGTCTGCATGAAACGAGCGCTCTTTTGCGGCGTGGCGGCGATTGCGGTTGCGGTGTTCCTCGTAGCGACCCCGGCGCGGCTCAACGCGCAAAATGTTCCGATCGACGGCAAAATCATCAGCGGCGTGGTCAAGAGCCCGCACGGCGCCGAAGCCGGCGTCTGGGTGATCGCCGAGACGAACGACCTCGGCACCCGCTTTGCCAAGATGGTGGTGACCGACGATCAGGGCCGGTACGTGCTGCCGGACCTGCCGAAAGCCAAATATAAAGTATGGGTGCGCGGCTATGGCTTGGTGGATTCCGCCAAGGTCGACGGCGAGCCGGGCAAGCGCCTGAACCTGACCGCCGTGCCGGCGCCCGACGACGCAGCCGCCGCGCAGTATTATCCGGCGATCTATTGGTATGCGATGCTGAAGATCCCGGCCGCGGACCAGTTCAACGGCAAGAGCGACATTCCCGATAAGCTTTCGCAAGCCGATTGGCTGACCACGATCAAGAACCAGGCCTGCGTCGGCTGTCATCAGCTCGGCCAGTTGTCGACGCGGACCATTCCGCCGCAGCTCGGCACGTTCAAGAGCGGCGAAGAAGCCTGGGCGCGGCGTATCCAGTCCGGTCAGGCCGCACCGCTGATGGTCAACCCGATGGCGGGCAAGTTCGCCAGCGTGCCATTAAAATATTTCGGCGACTGGACCGACCGCGTCGCCAAGGGCGAGCTGCCGTTTGCCAAGCCGCCGCGGCCGCAAGGGGTCGAACGCAATATCGTGGTGACGACATGGGATTGGGGCAACGAGAAGCAATATCTCCACGACCTGATCTCGTCCGACAAGCGCAACCCGACGGTCAACGCCAACGGCCTGCTCTACGGCTCGCCGGAATACGCCACCGACCATCTGCCGGTGCTCGATCCGAAGACCGCGAAGGTTACCTACATCACGCCGCCCGAAGGCCCGGACGTGCCCGAGGCGCTCGGCCCCGGCCATGCCGCGGTCGAGAAACCGGTTGCCGCGTCGGCCTATTGGGGCATGGAAAAGGTCTGGGACACCAAATTCGACAATCACAATGACATGTTCGACAGCCAGGGCAGGCTGTGGCTGACCGGCACCAATCACGCCCCCGGCACGCCGGCATTCTGCCGCAAGGGCTCGGACAATCCTTACGCCAAGGCGTTCCCGATCGACAGCAACGAGCGACAGCTGGCGATGTACGATCCGAAGACGCAGAAATTCACCTTCGTCGACACCTGCTTCGGCACCCATCATCTGCAATTCGGCTTCGACAAGGACAACACGCTGTGGACGAGCGGCGGCGGTGAATTGGCCGGTTGGCTCGATACCAAGGTGTTCGACCAGACCGGCAGCGCCGAAAAGGCGCAAGGCTGGGCGCCGTTCGTGCTCGACACCAACGGCAACGGCCGGCTCGACGATTACACCGAGCCGGGCAAGCCGGCCGATCCGAACAAGGACATGCGGATCGCCGGCTCGGGCACTTACGCGGTGATGCCGAACCCGGTCGACGGCTCGGTGTGGTACACGATCAACGTGTTCGCCGGCAAAGGCGGCGTGGCGCGGTTCGATCCCAAGACCAAGCTGACCGAAGTCTACTACGTGCCGATGCCGGGTTTCGGCCCGCGCGGCGGCGACATCGACGGCAAAGGCGTCGTCTGGGTGTCGCTGGCCAGCGGCCATCTCGGCAGCTTCGACCGCTCCAAGTGCAAGGGCCCGCTCAACGGACCGAAAGCCACCGGCGATCATTGCCCGGAGGGCTGGACGTTCTACAAATATCCCGGCCCGGGCTTCCAGGGCATCGGCGACAACAGCGCCGAGGCGAGCTACTACACCTGGGTCGATCAGCACAACGCGGTCGGGCTCGGCAACAACGTGCCGATCTCGACGGCGAACGAGAGCGACGGCTTCGCCGCTTTGGTCAACGGCAAGATGGTATCGCTGCGCATCCCGTACCCGCTCGGCTTCTATGCCAAGGGGCTCGATGGCCGCATCGACGATCCGAACACCGGCTGGAAGGGCCGCGGCCTATGGTCGTCGGAAGGCGACCGCACGCCGTGGCTCAAGGAAGGCGGCAAGGGCATGACGCCCCTGGCCGTCCACATCCAGATCCGGCCCGACCCGCTGGCGCATTAGCGACCGGCCGGAATCAAAAACGCCGCCCGGTGCGCATGCGCGCCGGGCGGCTTGCTGTTAGGGGCTCCGCCGCCGCGCTATGATCGGGTGGGGACGTCTTGATGGATGGAGCCGAACATGACCGTGCGCGAGCCCATGTTGGTAACGGTCGGCATTGCCGACCTGCGTCCGACCCAGATCACCGTCGGCATGCGCGAGGTCGCGGCCAAGCGCAAGCATTGGCGCGAGATGGCCGGGAAGAAGGGCGACAAATTTCTCGGCAACCACATGATCCCGGTGATCCTCGGCCCGAAACGGCGCAATTACGTCATCGACCATCATCACCTGGCGCTGGCGTTGCACGAGGAAGGCGTCAAGGAGGTCGCCGTGACGGTCATCGCCAACCTGAGCAATCTCGAACCCGACGCCTTCTGGTTCGTCATGGACAATCGCAATTGGATGCATCCGTTCGACGACGCTGGGCGCCGCCGCCACTACAAGGACATTCCCAAATTGGTGACCGACTTGGTCGACGATCCGTTCCGCTCGCTGGCCGGCGAATTGCGCCGGACCGGCGGTTACGCCAAGGACACGACGCCGTTCAGCGAATTCATCTGGGCGGATTTCTTGCGCCGGCGCGTGAAGCGCAAATTGGTCGAGCGCGACTTCGAGCGCGCGCTGGAGAAGGCGCTGCAATTGGCCAAGAGCAAGGACGCTGATTATCTGCCCGGCTGGTGCGGCCCGTCGCCGGAGGATTGAGTCGGGGCTGGATTGCCGTTCTTTGCAAGGTCAACGAAGAGAGCCATGACGACCATTCGCACCGCAATCGCACTCGCGCTGGCGTCCGCCGTCATCGCCGGCTGCTCGCCGCCGAAGCCGGCGGTCGATGCCAACGTCATGCCGACCGACTACAGGAACCAGATCGCGACCTATCTGGGCACGGTTTTGACCGACCGCGCCGACTTCCGCCTTTCGCTGATCGGTGCGCCGGTGCTCAAGCCGGTCGGCGCCAGCGAGCACTATATCGTCTGCGTGATGCTCAACGGCCACAACCAGCATAAGGAAAAGGTCGTGATCTATCTCGGTCCCAACATCAATCAATTCGTCGATGCGGCGCCGGGACAGTGCACCGACGCGGCCTATCAGCCGTTCAAGGAGCTGGCCGCTCTGACGCCGTCGGGCTGAGCGGCGGTTTTGGGATCGATGCGCGATGGATAGCGAGGTTCTGATCGTCGGCGCCGGGCCCGTTGGGCTGACGCTCGCCATCGATCTCGGCAGGCGCGGCGTGCGCTGCGTCCTGATCGAGCAGAAGCCGCGGCCGGCGTTCCTGCCGAAAATGGAACGCATCAATGCGCGCACCATGGAAATCTACCGCCGCATGGGCTTGGCGCAGCGCATCCGCGCCGCCGGCTTGCGCGCCGATTGCCCGATGGACGTCTATATCGTGCTGGCGCTCAACCAGCCGGCGCTGTTGCATCTGCCTTATCCGTCGGTCGCCCAGGCGCAGGCCGAGACCCGCGGCACCAACGACGGCACTCTTCCGCTCGAGCCCTATCAGCTGATCTCGCAATACACGCTCGAGCCGCTGCTGAAAGAAATCGCCGAAACGATCCCCGCCGTCACGGTGCGCTTCGGTTGCGAGTTTCTAGCGCTGCGGCAGGACGGCGACGGCGTCGCCGCGCGCGTGCGCAATAGCGATGGCCGCGAGCAGGACTTGCGCGCCGCTTATCTGGTCGGCTGCGATGGCGGCACCAGCCCGGTGCGCAAGGAGCTCGGCATCAAGCTTGCCGGCGAGGGCAATCTGTTGAGCCTGCGCCAAGCGCTCTATCACTGCGAAGAATTGTTCGAGCGGCTGCCGCTCGGCAACGGCCCCGGCAAGGGCCGACACTATCACGTCGCCGACGACAAGGCGACGCAACTGATCATGCAGGACTCCACCAGGCACTGGACGCTGCATTCCATGGTCGAGACCGACGCCGAGATGGATCGCCAGTTCGAGAGGACCATCGGCGTGCCGATCAAATATGAGCGGCTGTCCTGCGATCCGTGGCGCCAAAACCTCTTGCTCGCCGACCGCTATGGCAAGGGCCGCGTGTTCCTCGCTGGCGATGCGGTCCATCTGGTGATCCCGACCGGCGGGCTCGGCATGAATTCCGGCATCGGCGACGCCATCGATCTGTCCTGGAAGCTCGCCGCGACCTTGCGCGGCTGGGGCGGGCCGAACTTGCTCGCATCCTACGAGGTCGAGCGCCGCCAGGTCGGCGAGCACAATGTCGGCGCCTCGCGCTACGCTACCCTGGGCCGCCGCAAATGGCGCTCGATGTGGCGGCCGGATATTTGCGACGATACCCCGGCCGGCGCGGCGACGCGGCACAATCTCAGCGCGGTTGCCGATGTCGAGCAGCGCAAGAGTAACGAGATGATCGGCGCCGAGCTCGGCTATCGCTATGTCGACTCGCCCGTCATCTGCAACGTCCCCGGCGGGCCTGAGCATCTGTTCCGCGAATACCAGCCGACCACCTGGCCCGGCGCGCGGCTGCCTCACGTCTGGCTCGACGACGGCACGCCGATACAGGACCGCATCGGCGACGGCTATACCATCCTCAAGCTCGGCGGCAGCAAGATTGACGCCAGCGCGCTCGAACGCGCCATCCGCTCGCGCGGCGCGCCGGTGACCGTGCTCGACGTGCCCGACCGCATTGCTCGCGACATTTACGGCTACGACCTGATCTTGCTGCGGCCGGACCTGCACGTGGTCTGGCGTAGCAACGCGCCGCCGGAAGTTGCCACCGAGGTCGCGGCGATCGCGACCGGGCATGTTTCGGATCGGGCTTGAGTTCGGCATTTTCGATAAAGCTCGGCGATTGCCGCAAATTCAACTGCCGAATGGTACGAATGTCAGCGCCGCGCCACCGAGCGCGCAAAACACCACGACCAGCCACGGCGGCGTCTGCCACATGAACAGCAGCAGGAAGGCGGCGACGCCGAGCGCGAAATCGCCGGCATTGGCGATTCCCGAGATCCAGACCGGGTTATAGAGCGCGGCCAGCAGCAATCCGACGACGGCGGCGTTGACGCCGCGCAGCGCCGCTTGCGCGGCCGGCCGCCGGCGTAAATCGTCCCAGAACGGCAGCGGCCCGATCACCAGGAGGAACGCCGGCAGGAACATGGCGACGAGGCACAGCATCGCGCCGGCCCAGCCGTTGGGCGAGGGACCCATCACCGTGCCGAGATAGGCGGAGAACGTGAACAGCGGCCCGGGCACCGCCTGCGCCGCGCCGTATCCGGCGAGGAACCCATCGTTGCTGACCCAGCCCGGCGGCACCACGGCCGCTTGCAAGAGCGGCAGCACCACATGGCCGCCGCCGAACACCAGCGAGCCGGCACGATAGAATACCTCGAACAATTGCAGCGCATGATTCGGAATTGCGGCGACGACCAACGGCAGTCCGAACAGGATGGCGAAGAACACGACGATCGCGGCAGTCGCGACGGAGCGGCTGACCGGATGCGGCAGGCTGACATGATCGGCCGGCGGCGCATCACGAAACAGCAATAGCCCGACGATGCCGCCGAGCACGATGGCGCCGATCTGACCCCATGACGACGGCACCGCCAAAACCAGGGCGGTGGCCGCAACCGCGAGCGTGGCGCGCGCGCGATCCGGCGCCAGCGACCGCATCATGGTCAGCACCGCCTGCGCGACCACGGCAACGGCGGCGACTTTCAGTCCGTGCAGCCAGCCGCTGCCGAGCGCATTGCCGAGCGAGGTGACGCCATAGCCGAACAGTACCAGCGCGATCGCCGACGGCACCGTGAAGCCGGTCCAGGCGGCGAGCGCGCCCGGATAGCCGGCGCGCGATAGCCCAAGCGCGATGCCGACCTTGCTGCTCGCCGGGCCGGGCAGGAACTGCGACAGCGCCACCAGATCGACGTAAGTCTTCTCGTCGAGCCATTTGCGGCGCACGACGAATTCCTCGTGGAAATAGCCGAGATGGGCGATCGGGCCGCCGAAGCTCGTCAGGCCGAGGCGGAGGAACGCGGCAAAAACTTCCGCCGTGCTGCCGCTGCGCGTAGCCGTATTTGCCGGTGAGCCGGGTTCTTCTTGCATGGCTCGCATTGTTGACAAGTTTCGGTGCCCGGGCAACATTTTGCGGCGAGATCGCGCGACTTTTAGCGGTGCAGGCTTATTCCGGCGCCGGCATACAACAAGCAAAACCGCGCTCCGCCTGGGGAGGATCAGATGGCCATCACGGCTCCGCAACGCCTTTCGCGCGCCGCCGCCGGCATTGCCGCCGCAACCCGCGTGCGCTGGACCTACATTGCGCCGACGCTCTTGGCCTATTGGATCATGTCCATGTTCGACAAGAGCAACATTTCGATCGTCATCGCCAATCCAAAATTCCTCGACGAAATGCAGCTTGCCGGACAAACCAAGGAGTTGGGCTGGCTGGTCGGCAGCCTGTTCATCTCCTATGGCATCGCGGCGCCGGTTTGGGGCTGGATCGTGACGCGTTATGGACCGCGCAACGCCATCATGGCGAGCCTCGTGATCTGGGCGGCGACCTGTTTCTGGTCCGCTGTTTCGCAAAGCTACGGCATGCTGCTCGCCTCGCGCATCGGTCTGGGCGCCGGCGAGGCTGCCTGCTATCCGGTGACGCTGGCCTTGGTCGCTAACTGGTTCGCATTGCGCGAGCGCGGCAAAGCGACATCCTATTGGTGGATCGGCACCATGATCGGGCCGATGCTGGTCGGACTCGTCGTCACCAGCCTGATCTTGACCGTCGGATGGCGCGGGCAATTTTTTGCTCTGGGCATTCTCGCGCTCATCCTGCCGCTGCCGATGGTGTGGTTCCTGGTGCGCAATAAGCCGGAGCAAAATCCGGCCGTCAATCCGGCCGAGCTCGATCTAATACAATCGGGCGCCATCGAGCACAACGACGATGCGCCGGGCCGGATATTGAAAGGCGTAACCAGCGTCTGGCGTAACCACCGTTTCTGGCTGATGACGATCGCGATTTCATCCAATGCGATCTTCTTCTGGGGCTGGTCCGGCTGGCTGCCGACTTATCTGCGAACCGAACGGCATTTCGCGTTCAGCACGTCCGGTTATCTCACCTTCGTGATCTACGGCTTTGCGGTTGTCACGATTCTCGTCGTTGGCAATGTGTCGGATCGCTTATTCCGCCGCGCGCCGTTGGCGGGGGTGGGCTGGGCATCGGCGGCGGTATTTCTGATGGCGGCGGCCTTCGCGCCGAGCGCGACGTGGGCGGTGGTCCTGATGATCTGTGCGCTGTGCGCGCAGCAGGTCGGCATTTCGTGCGCCGAGATGCTGATGCACAGCGTGGTCGGCACCGCGGATATGGGCAAGTCGCAGGGCGTGCGCGCCTTCGTCACGCAAATGTTCGGCGCATTTTCGCCGATCATGATCGGCTACATCCTGGCGCTGACCGGCGGCGCGTTCATCGTGCCATTCGCCTTCCTCGCGGTCGCCGTCGTGATCTCGGCGAGCTGCATGATCGCGCTGACCAGGGAAGGGTTTTGAGATGGCGCTGCCGAGCATGCGCTTGGGCGACGTCGAGGTGCAGGGCATCAGCGACGGCATCCTCAAAACCTCGCTCGATTTCGTCATCGGCATGGGGCGCGCGGTCGCCGACAAGCTGGTCGGCGGCACCGACAACGGCTCGCTCTACATCCCGGTGAACAACTTTCTCATTCGCCGCGACGGCAAGACCATTCTCATCGACGCCGGCGCCGGCAACACCATGCAGCCGATGCTCGGCAAGCTGCCGGACAATTTGCGCGCTGCCGGCGTCGCGCCGAGCGCGGTGACCCATATCGTGATGACGCATCTGCATCCCGATCACGCCAACGGCCTGGTCGACGATGCAGGCCTGCCGCATTACCCGAATGCCGAGATCGTGGTGCACGAGACCGAAGCGGATTTCTGGATGCGCCCGCACGGTGCCAACGATCCCGACAGGGTCAAGGGCAACCGCGCCCGCACCGCGATCAACCTGAAACCCTATCTCGACCGCATCCGGCGCGTGCGCGAGGGCGAGGACTATCTGGGTTTTGCGCCGGTGCTGGCGCCCGGCCACACCCCGGGCCATACCTGCTGGCTGCTTGCGGCGTCAGGCGGCGTCGAGGGCGGCTTCATGGCGTTCGGCGACGTGGTGCATCTCTCGGCGATCCAGATTTCCCACCCCGAGGCGGCGCTCACTTACGATCTCGACAAGGATTTGGCGATAAAATCGCGCAAGCGCATCCTCGACATGGCGGCGAGCGAGCGCTTCGCCATCGCCGGCGCCCACGTCAATGCGCCGGGTTTCGGTCATGTGGTGCGCAAGGGCGCGACCTTCGCCTTCGAGCCGGCGGGCAACTGACCGCCTATTCGGGCTTGATGTTGGCGGCCTTGATCACCTTGGCCCATTTCTCGGTATCGCCGACAAAGTGCTTTTCGAACTCCGACGGCGGGCCTTTGAGCATCGCGCCGCCGAGTTCGTTGAGCCGCGCATTGATCGTGGGATCGGCGAGCCCGGCATTGATCTCCTTGTTGAGGAGTTCAACGATCGCGGTCGGCGTCCTTTTCGGCGCGCCGATGCCGAACCAGACGGCCGCATCGTAGCCCGGCAGGAATTCGCCGACACTCGGCACGTCCGGAAATAGTGGCGAGCGCGTCGGCAACGTCACCGCCAAGGCGCGCAGCTTGTCGCCGCGTATGTAGCCGACCAGCGACGACATGGCTTCGAACATCACTTGCGCCCGCCCGGCCAATAGATCGGTCAGCGCCGGCGCGGCACCGCGATAAGGCACATGGAGCAGATCGACGCCGGCCATCATCTTGAACAATTCGCCGGCCAGTTGCGGCGTGGTGCCGTTGCCGACCGACGCCATGTTGATCTTGCCAGGATTGGCTTTCGCATAGGCGATGAATTCGGGAACGGTTTTGGCCGGCACCGACGGATGGACGACCATGACCAAGGGCACGAGTGAAATGCCGCAAACCGGCGCAATGTCGCGGACCAGGTTGAAGTCGAGATTGGGATAGAACGATGCGCTGATCGCGGCCGACGTGGAGACCAGCAATATCGTGTAGCCGTCGGGCGCCGCGTGCACCACTTCGCTGACGCCGATCGTCGAGCCGGCGCCGGGCTTGTTTTCGACGACGAAGGGCTGCCCCAGCCGCTGCGACAGCCATTGTCCGATCAGGCGGCCGTAAATGTCGGTGGGCCCGCCGGGCGGAAAGCCGATGATCAGGCGCACCGGGTGGTTCGGATAGTCGAGCGCCGCGGCGTGGCGCGGCATGACAGACACCGCGACCGAAGCCGCGGCGGTCTGCAGAAAATTGCGACGGGCAAATCGGCTCATGGTCCCACTCGCGGCGCGTGATCGCCGTCTCCCCAGCCGGGACGCGTGAAGTCTATGCGGCGATGGCGCAGATGGTAAGCGGCGTGCGCTGGCGAATAACTGCGGCGGTTCGACACGACCAATTTCTTCCCGTTTCGCCGCGCCATTCAGGAGGGACCTGCTGCGATCCATACTCAGTTTGGTAGAATATTCTGCTATTTGCAGCACCAAATCGCACTCTATATAGAAAGTCATTCCACAGCGCGGGATTTTCGCTGGCGATCCTTCCAATCCCGCCCCTGCAGGTGAGGGCTTCGATGACATCGCCGCTCGAACAAAAGATCAAAATCACCGGCCCGGTCGTGGTGACTGCCAACCGCGTCGGCGACGGCGCCGTGGTGTATCGCCGCGCCGACGGCGGCTGGACCACCCATCTCGACGCCGCCGCGGTCGCGACCGATAGCAACGGCGCCCGCCGGTTGATCGACGCCGCGGCCGCCGACGACCTGCGCGCGGTCGGCCCCTATGTGGCGCCGGTCAAGCTCAGCGCGAGCGGCCAGGTGCGGCCGGGAAATCTGCGCGAGCTCATTCGCCTCGGCGGTCCGACCATCGAGCTGCCGGTGACCTTCGGCATCTGAGGCGTTTGACGCCCGAGGCGCTCATGTACGTCTATGACGCATTCGACCGGACGCTCGTTAACGAGCGCGTGGCCGAATTCCGCGATCAGGTCGCGCGCCGCCTGTCGGGCGAGCTGAGCGAGGAGGAATTCAAGCCGCTCCGTCTGATGAACGGCGTCTATTTGCAGCTGCACGCCTACATGCTGCGTATCGCCATCCCCTATGGCACGCTGTCGTCCGAGCAGATGCGCATGCTCGCCCATGTGGCGCGCCGCTACGATCGCGGCTACGGCCATTTCACCACGCGGCAGAACATCCAGTTCCACTGGATCAAGCTCGCCGAGCTGCCCGACGCCATGGCCGATCTCGCCAGGGTCGGCATGCACGGCATGCAGACCAGCGGTAATTGCGTGCGCAACATCACCACCGACCAATGGGCCGGCGTGGCGCCCGACGAGATCGAGGATCCGCGGGTGCTGGCGGAAGTGATCCGCCAGCATGTCACCTTGCATCCCGAATTCACTTTCATGCCGCGCAAATTCAAGATCGCGGTCGGCGCGTCGGGCCACGACCGCGCGGCGCTGCGCATTCACGATCTGGCGCTGCGGCTATATCGCAATGATGCCGGCGAAGTCGGCTTTGAGGTCATGGTCGGCGGCGGCCTCGGCCGCACGCCGTTCCTGGCCAAGACCATCAAGCCGTTCCTGCACAAGCGCGATGTGCTCAGTTACGTCGAGGCGGTGCTGCGCACCTACAACCAGTTCGGCCGGCGCGACAATATCTACAAGGCGCGCATAAAGATTCTGGTGCACGAGCTCGGTGTCGACGCTTTCGCCAGGGAGGTCGAAGCGGAATGGCAGAGCATCAAGGACGGCGCGCTCAAGCTCGATCCGGCGGTGATCGCCGAGATCGCCGGCCGCTTCCGCTATCCACATTACCAGGGGCTTGACGATTCATCGCCGGAGCTTGCCGCAGCGCGTAAAGCCGACCGGCAATTCGATACCTGGATGGGCAACTCGGTCGCCAATCACAAAATGCCGGGCTACGCCATAGTCACGCTGTCGCTCAAGCCGGAAGGCGGCACGCCGGGCGACGCCACCGCGGCGCAGATGGACGCGATCGCCGATCTCGCCGACCGCTATTCGTTCGGCGAAATCCGCGTCGGCCACGAGCAGAACCTGGTGCTGCCCCACGTCGCCCAGCGCGATTTGCCGGCGCTGTGGCGCGAACTCGACGCCATCGGCGTCGCCACGCCGAACGTCAATCTGGTGTCCGACATCATCTCCTGCCCGGGCCTCGACTATTGCAGCCTCGCCAATGCGCGCTCGATCCCGATCGCTCAGGAGCTGACGCGCCGTTTCCGCAACGGCGATCTGGCGCGCGACCTCGGTCGGCTGCACATCAATATTTCCGGCTGCATCAATGCCTGCGGCCATCACCATGTCGGCCATATCGGCATTCTCGGCGTCGAGAAGAACGGCGAGGAGTTTTATCAGATCACGCTCGGCGGCAAGGCCGATGAGAATGCCACGCTCGGCACGCTGATCGGGCCCGCCGTGCCCTACGCGCAGGTGGCCGACGTGGTCGAAGACATCGCCGCCGCCTATCTCGAACTGCGGCAGCGGCCGGACGAGCTGTTCATCGACACGGTCAAGCGCACCGGCGTCGAACCGTTCAGGGAGCGCGTCTATGCCACTCGTTGAGAATGGCCAGATCGTCGAGGACCGCTACACCCGCGTCGACGACGACGCGCCGCTCCCCGAGCGCGTTCCGGTCATCGTTTCGGCGAAGCGATTCATGGCGGAAGCCGACGCGCTGATCCGGCGCGACGGATCGCTGGGCGTGGCATGGCCGAACGACCGCCGCGTCGCCGAGCTCGAGCCGTGGCTCGGCCATCTCGCGCTCGTCGCGCTCAATTTCCCGAAATTTCGCGACGGCCGCGCCTATAGCCAGGCCCGGCTCCTGCGCGAGACTTTTGGCTTTCGCGGCACGCTGCGCGCCACCGGCGACGTTTTGCGCGATCAGTTTCATTTCCTGGTGCGCGCCGGTTTCGATTCCTTCGAGGTCAAGAAGCCGGCCGACGCCCGCGTCTTCGCCGAAGTTTTGGGCCGCTACAGCGTCTACTACCAGCCCGGTGCCGACGGTCGCGCCGCGGCACTGCGCCGCCGCGTGCAGAGCCGCGCCGAGGCGCCGAGAAGCTGCGAAAACGTCTGAACGACACCGGCGGGGCGGTCCGAACCCGGCCGCCCCGCTGCGCGCAGACGTGTTACCGGTGGCCGGCCGACGAGGCCACGGGGCGCCGGAACTGGCTCAGCGTCCAGAAGCAGTTGGTGCGCAGCCCAAGCTGGAAGCCGGAGGTTTCGGGCGTAAACAGGTATTCCTGGCAGACCTGCGACCCGGCGACCCGCTGCACCGCGTAATCGTAGACCAGCTGGTGGGTGTTGATCGTCTTGTAGACCACGACATGCCCGGCCTTGGCGTTTGGCATATTGAAATGCGCCTTGACCAAGTCGAATCCGTACTGCAGGTCGAACCAAATCTCGTGATTTGAATATTGCAGGACCCCGATCCAGCCGGGGATGTGCACTTGGCCGAGATTCTGCAGGGCGTTGTTGAATTGCACGACCAGCTTGCCCGGGCCGTTGATGAGGAAAAATTGGTCGAACGTATTGACGTTGGCTTGTGCCGTGTGGGTCGAGCTCTGCGCTTCCAGATCGAGGACGTAGGGGCTTTGCGCGAGCGGGTCGAGATAGGCGCCGCCGAGAAAGCCAGTGAGCGACTGAGCGCTGGCGGGCGCGGAGGCGAGGGTTGCGGCGACGGCGGCGTACAACAGGGTCTTGCGCATGGAGGGGTCCTTCCGGCTGGAGAATGCGGGAAAACGAAGGCTTTTTTATTATAGTTGCGCAATAATATAATACAATCAGTACGGCAATGTCGCCGCTGCGGCGGCCGGACGACCGTTTGTCGCAACCGGCCGCAGCGAAACGCCGGCGCCGCCTAGTGCCATTGCGCCGCAAACTGCTATGGTTCGTCATATTCCCGCATCGAGGATGCCATGACTCCTGTTGTCGCAGTGATCGCGCCCGGCATGATGGGCGCGGCGGTCGGAAAAAGGCTCGTCGATAACGGCGTCAAGGTGCTGACCTCGCTTAAGGGTCGCAGCGCCGAGACGGCGGCACGGTCGAGAGCCGCCGGCATGGCGGCCGCCAGCGACGAGGAAATCGCGGCGTCGGATTTCGTTCTGTCGATCCTGCCGCCGGGCGACGCGGTGGCGCTGGCCGAGCGCTTCCAGCCGGCGCTCAAGGCCAGCAATTCAAAGCCGGTCTATGTCGATTGCAACGCCATCAATCCGAAAACGGTCGATCGGGTCGCGGCGGTGATCGCGCCGACCGACTGTCCGTTCGTCGATTCCGGCATCATCGGCTCGCCGCCGACCCCCCTTCCTAACCCTCCCCCGCTTGCGGGGGAGGGTCGGGTGGCGGGTAGCCCCCGGTTCTACGCATCGGGGGCCGCGGCGCCGCGTTTCGCCACATTGCGCCAGTACGGCCTCGACGTGCGCGTCCTGGATGGGGCCTTGAGCGCCGCCTCGGCGCTGAAAATGTCCTATGCCGGCATCACCAAGGGGACGCAAGCGATCGGGGCGGCAATGATGCTGGCGGCGACGCGGGCCGGCTCCGCCGACGCGCTGTTCGCGGAACTCAGCTCGAGCCAGAAGGAGATGTTCGCCTGGTTCAAGCGCGGCTTGGCGCTGATGCCGCCCAAGGCCTATCGCTGGGTCGCCGAGATGCACGAGATCGCCGGCTTCGTCGGCGAGGACCCGACCGCGCATGAGCTCTACGAAGGCGCCGCGCATTTTTACGAGCGCCTCGCGGAGGATTTCGAGGGCGACAAGAAGGACGTGAACGCGCTTACGGAATTCCTCGGTAAGAATCCGCCCTGAAATTAAACGTCATTGCGAGGAGCGAAGCGACGAAGCAATCCAGACTTCATGCTCGGCGCTGGATTGCTTCGCTTCGCTCGCAATGACGGCTACCGGTTCAGCCACCGCCGCGCAAAGCCGAGCAGGCCTTGCGGCAGGAAAATAATTATCACGATGAAGACGAGGCCGAGCGGGATCAGGTAGGGGAACTGGTCGCCGAACAGGCGCGACAACAGTTCGCGCGCCAGCTGGAAGAAGCCAGCGCCGACGATCGGTCCGACCAAAGTGCCGATGCCGCCGATGACGTTGTAGATCACGGTTTCGCCCGAGGTCAGGAAAAAGACGAAATTGGGCGCGGCGAATTCGTTTTGCACGGCGTAGAGCACGCCAGCGAGGCCTGCGAACAGGCCGGACAGCATCACCGACACCATCTTGTAGCGCGCCACCGGATAACCGATGGCCCGGGTGCGCGGCTCGTTCTCGCGGATCGACTGCAGCACCATGCCGAACGGCGATTGCGTTACGCGGCGCAGGATCAGATAGGACGCGGCGACGACGGCAAGCACGAACCAGTGCATGGTCGTCGTGGTAAAGCGCGCATCATAGATGAACGGGATGGTCAGATGCGGCCGGGTGAAGATCAACCCGTTCTCACCGCCGGTGAGGCTCGTCCAGGTGAAAATGACGACGTAGAAAATCTGGCTGAAGATCAGCGTGGTGATGGCGAAATAGATATCGCGCAGCCGGGTGGAGAAATAGGCGACGAACAGCGCCGCGCCGGCGGCGCCGGCGAGCCCGAACAGGATGGCGAGCCAGAGATTGGGCGGACTGACCAGCAACAGCGCGGCGCCGGCGCCGTACATGCCGAGTCCGAAAAAGGCCGAATGGCCGAACGAGATCATGCCGGTGTAGCCAATCAAGAGATCTGACGACATCGCCAACAGGCCCCAGATCAAAACTTCGGTGAGGAAGCGGCGCCAGAATTCCGACAGCAGCAGCGGCGCCGCGGCGAGCATGGCGATCACCACGCAGAAGCCGATCCAGAACACGGCGCTGTGGTTCAGCCCGGTCTTGCTGGCCTTGCCGAGCGGCAGCGTTTTGTCGAGCGGTGCGGTTGTCATCGCGGTGTCGATACGAACAGGCCGGTGGGGCGGAACAACAGCGTCAGGATCAGCACGACGAAGGACACGATCACGGCCTGCGACGGGTCGAGCCAGATCGTGGCATAGGATTCAAGCAGGCTGACGAAGATGGCGGCGGCGATCGAGCCGCCGAGATTGCCCATGCCGCCGACCACCACGACGATGAAGGCCTTGAGCACCCAATCGAGCCCCATGGTGTGATCGACGCCGGTGGTCGGCGCGAACAGCACTCCGCTTGCCGCCGCCATGGCGGAGCCGATGGCGAACACGCCGGTGTAGACGAGCGGCACGGGAATCCCCATGGCCTGCGCCATGACGCGATCCTGCGCGGTGGCGCGGATCCAGATGCCGAATTTGCCGTGCTTGAGGAACAGGTAGAAGCCGCCGATGATGGCGGCCGACAGGCCTGCGATGAAGATGCGGTACCAGGGATATTGCAGGTAGAACAGCGTGAACGAGTTCGACATCGGCTCCGGGATCTTGCGCGATACCGGGCCGAACTGCCACAGCGCATAATTCTGCAGCACCAGCGAAATGCCGAAGGTGGCGAGGATGGTGTTCAGCGGGTCGCGGCCGATCAGCGGCCGCAGCGTCAAAATCTGGATCGCCGCGCCGAGGATGGCGACGATCAGCGCGGACGCGAGCAGCCCAAGCCAGAAGTTTCCGGTGGCGGCGATGACGACGACGCCGACATAAGCGCCGAGCATGAACAATTCGCCGTGGGCGAAATTCACCACGTCCATGATGCCGAAGATCAGCGTCAGGCCCGAGGCGATCAGCGCCAGGATCATGCCAGCGACGATGCCGTTCACCGTCTGGATGACGATGAGGTCGAACGGGATGGCATGGAAAAAATGGCCGATCGCGTCCATCGCTCACACCCCCAGATATTGCTTGATCACCGCATGGTTGACGTCGATCTCGGACGCCGCGCAATGGTGGCGCACGGAACCTTTCTCCATGATGTAGAGGCGCTGGCTGGCCTCGAGCGTCAGCGGCACGTTCTGCTCGACTAAAAGGATGGCAACGCCCTCGTTGTGCAGTACGTCGATGATCTGGCGGATCTGCGACACCATACGCGGCATCAAGCCTTCGGTCGGCTCGTCGAGCAGGATGATTTTTGGCTCCAGCATCATGGCCCGGGCGATGGCGAGCATTTGCTGCTCGCCGCCCGAGAGCGTGCCGCCGGCCTGGTTGCGCCGCTCCGCCAGTACGGGAAAATAGGTGAACACCTTGTCCAACAGCGCCCGGCGCCTGTCCTCGGTGACGCCGTCGCGGTCGAGGCCGGTGCGCAAATTCTCCATCACCGTGAGCGAGCGAAAGATGCGGCGGTCCTCCGGCACATAGCCGATGCCGAGGCGGGCGAGCTTGTGCGGCGGCAGGTCGGTGATGGCGTTGCCGTCGAGCAGCACGGCGCCATGGCTCGGCCGGATGAGGCCCATGATGGTTTTGAGCGTCGTGCTTTTGCCGACGCCGTTGCGACCGAGCAGGCCAACCACTTCGCCCGCACCGACACGCAGCGTGACGCCGTGCAGGATATGGCTCTTGCCGTAATAGGTGTGCACGTCCTCGACCAGGACCAGCGGCACGGCGTTTTCGGCAGGCGCGCTCATGTCTTGAGATAAACCTCGAGCACTTTGGGGTTTTGCTGGATTTCCTCCGGCGTGCCTTCGGCGAGAACGGCGCCGTAATGCAGCACGGTGATGCGGTCGGCGAGCTCCATCACCACCGCCATGTCGTGCTCGACGATGAGGATGGTGAGGTTGTTGGCGATGCGCCGCACCAGTTCCATGGTTTCGCTGGTTTCGGCCGCGCTCATGCCCGCGGTCGGCTCGTCGAGGCACAGCAGTTGCGGTTCGGTGGCCAGCGCAATGCCGATTTCGAGATTGCGCTGCTCGCCGTGGGAAAGATTGGCCGCCAGTTCCTCGGCCTTGCTCAACAGGCCGACGGAATCCAGCGCCATTTCCGCCTTCACGTTGATGTCGTGAAAGGCGCTGTGGTGGGAGACCATGTTCCAGGAATGACGGCGCGACTGGGCGGCGATGCGGACGTTCTCCCGCACCGTTGCGTTGGGCAGGATATTGGTAATCTGGTATGAGCGGGCGATGCCCTTGCGCGAGATCGCGTTCGACGGCAGCCCGGTGATGTCGTCGCCGTTGAAGAGGATGCGACCGGAGGTCGGCCGCAGCACCCCGGTGAGGCAATTGAAGAACGTGCTCTTGCCGGCGCCATTCGGTCCGATGATGGCGCGCACCTCGTCGAGCTGAACCTCGAAATTGACCGCGGACAGCGCCGCCAATCCGCCGAAACGGACGGACAGCAACTCGGTCTTCAGGATAGCGGCCGACGCCGCTCCCCGGTCCGTCGCCGGGGAGCGCACATCGACCATCGTTGCGGCGCTCACTTAGGTCGAGAAGGTGCAGGCCGGTGGGACGATCGTCTTATCCTTCTCCACCGTTTGGAGCAGCTTGTAGGTGCCGTCTTTGACCGTGAACAGGAACTCGCGCAGGAACGCCTGGTGGTCGGTCTTGCGCAGCGTCTTGTCGCCCTGCGGGAAGTCGTCACCTTCCTTCATTTCCAAGCCTTCGAGCGCGTCGATCAACTTCGGCGTGTCGTCGCGGCCTTGGAACTTCGACGCCACCATGGCGACCTTGGCGGCGTTCATCGCTTCATAGTTCGACTGCACGTAGCGGTCGGGCAGCGGGCCCGACGGATCGATCTTCGCCAGCCGCGCCTTGGCGTCGTCGAAGAACTTATGCAGCGCCGGCGTGTTGAGCGGTCCCTCGAACACCGGAAGATAACGATTGATGCCGACGAACCCCTCGGCCTTGTTGCCGATGGCCGGCATATTGGTCGACTCGACGATCGCTCCGTCGCCGGCATATTTGTATTTCTTGGTGAGGCCGAGATCGTAGGCCTGGTTGGTGTAGGTTATACCGTCCTTGCCGAACAGGATGACGAACAGACCGTCGAAGCTGCCGGTGATCTTCGACAGGAACGGCGTCATGTCGGCGGTGCCGAGCGGAGTGCCGGTGGTGCCGACCACCTCACCGCCGTTCTTCTTGATTTCGGCTGCATAAGCGTCGCGGGTCGACTGACCCCACGAATAGTCGGCGTAGACGATGTGCCACTTCTTGCCCATCTTGCTGAGCAACGGCCCGAAGGCGACCGCTTGCGCCGGCGCGTAATCGTGGACGCGGAAGCTGTAGCGGTTGCAGGCCGAGGTGGTGAGCGTGGTATCGAGGCAGACGCTGATCATGTTGACGATCTTGGCGTCGTTCCACACCGGCATGCAGGCGATGCAGATGTTGGAGAGGAAACCGCCGACGTGAATGTCGATATTGGCTTCCTGCACCATCTTCGCGGTCTTCTGGCGGGCAACGGCCGGCGAGCTTTCGTCGTCGACGATGACGAGCTCAATCGGACGGCCATTGATGCCGCCTGAATTGTTGATGCGGTCGGCGGCCATTTGCAGGCCGACCACTGCGGTCTTGCCGCCGGCGGCGCCCGGGCCGGAGAGCGGCTGCTCGGAGCCGACCTTGAACGGCTTTTCGGCGCCGAAGGCTGAGCGCCACGGCTCAGGCACCAGCATCATGGCGCCGATCGCGCCGCCGCCCCAGCCGACCAGGGTGCGGCGCGTGACCTTGCCGCGATACCAGAAGTCTGCGGCCCATTTCTCGTCTTTCCACTTCTCAGTCATCGGAAGTCCTCCCACTGGAGTTGAGGTGTCCAAAGAAAAGCTCACCCCGCATTAGTCGCGGGCCCCGGCGTCGGAAACGCGATCGTCGCCTATTCCCTCTCGCTAGTGGCCCCTGGCGGGCTCTTGGCGGGGAATTTGTCCCATAAGCAAACGCGATATTGGGTTTAGTTTCAACCGTTTTCGCTCAAGAGCCGGGGCGCCGCCCCCACACCGCCCGCGTGTAACATCGTCGCGGCGGGCGGCGGTATGTTCCCGCCCGGCCTTGATGATAAAGTGGGCAAACAGCATTCGGGTTCGAACAGGAGCGCGCCATGGCGATGGCCACGATGCAAAACGACTATGCCGAGGCGCCGCCGACCGGGGTGGCGGCGCGCCAGGCCATTCGGCGCAATGCCCATTCCGGGCCGACCTCGGGGCTGGCGCCGGGTTTCGTGCAGGCCAATCTCGCCATCCTGCCGCGCGCGCTGGCTGAGGATTTTCTGCGCTTCTGCCAACTCAATCCAAAGCCGTGCCCGCTGGTCGGCGTCGGCGCGCCGGGTGACTGGCGGCTGCCGGCCCTGGCCGAAGACCTCGATATCCGCACCGACCTGCCGCGCTACCGGGTCTGGCGCGACGGCGCGGTGGTCGACGAGCCGACCGACCTGATGCGCTGGTGGCGCGACGACCTCGTCACCTTTGCCATCGGCTGCTCGTTTTCCTTCGAAGAGGCGCTGCTCGAAAGCGGCATCGAGCTGCGCCACATGACCTGCGACTGCACCGTGCCGATGTACCGCACCTCGATCGCGACGACGCCGGCCGGTCCGTTCCGCGGGCCGCTGGTGGTGTCGATGCGGCCGATGACGCCCGCCGACGCCATCCGCGCCGTACAGATCACGACGCGGTTTCCCTCGGTGCACGGCGCGCCGGTGCACCTCGGCAAGCCGGAAATGATCGGCATCAAGGACATCGCCAAGCCCGACTGGGGCGATGCGGTGCCGATCGGCGACGACGAGATTCCGGTGTTCTGGGCCTGCGGGGTGACGCCGCAATCGGTGATCATGGCGGTGCGGCCGGAATTTTGCATCACCCATTATCCGGGCGCCATGCTGGTGACCGACCGGCGCAATACCGAATTTGCGATTATGTAATGAACAGCGAATGGCGAGTGGCGAATGGCGAATAGTTGAACACCATTCGCTATTTCGCCATTCGCCATTCGCCGCCTTAGCTCGTCACTGCCGCACGTGGAAATGCAATGCTCATCGACTTCCAGCAACACTACACCCCACCGGAACTGCTCAAGGGCAACGCCGAAGCCGTCTCGGTCCAATTGGATCAGGACGGCAATCCGAATTATCTGCTCAATCCGCTGCTCGCTGATCTCGGCGCGCATATCCGCGTCATGGACGCAGCCGGCATCGACGCCGGCGTGCTGACCTGCGGCTCCGGCTTCGATCAGCCGGACTTGGCGACCTGCCGGCTGATCAACGACCGCATGCGGCAGGCCGAAGCGGATCATCCCGGCCGCTTCATCGGGCTGGCGCATGTGCCGGCGCTAAGACCTGCGGAGGCGGCGGCCGAATTGAAGCGCTGCGCCGTCGAGCTGGGTTTTCCGGGCGTCGTCATCGCCTCCGAGCTGCAGGATCAGCCGCTCGACGCCGAAGACCTAAAACCGTTCTGGAAGACTTGCGCCGATCTCGGCCTCTACGTCTTCATCCATCCGCTGCCGCGGGTGATCCGCTGGGGTCATATGGGCGCCGACGATCTCGGCCGCATGCTGGGCTGGGAATTCTCGCTGATGACGGCGACGGTGCGCCTCGTCAATTCGGGGCTGCTCGACGCGTTGCCGACATTGAAGATTCAGTTCTCGCATTTTTCCGGCGGCATCGGCCGCTATCTCGGCCGCATCCGCGGCTTTCAGCAGCGCGACAAATGGGGCACGGCGAAAATCGGCCGCCACGGCCGCCGCCCGCAACAACCGTTCGACCATTATCTCGATCATCGCCTGTATTACGACATCGCCGGCTGGGCCGGGCCCGATCACGCCGCCGCGTGGGGCGCCGACTGGGTGCGCTTCGGCATCGAGGAATTGGCGTTCTCGCAGCTCGTCTTCGCCACCGACTATCCGCAAGCCGTGCGCGAGGCGAGCGAGGTCGCGGCCTATACCGAGGCGGTGCGCGGGCTTTCCGCCAACGGCCGCGCGCTGGTCGCCGGCGCCAATGCCGAAAAGCTGATCCCCGATCTGGCGCGACGTCTCTCCAAGCGCGCGCCGGGCGCCGCCAAGGTGCGCGCATGAACGACACGGTGGACGACGCCAAGGCTTTCGACCCGGCGGCCCACGGCTGGCAAATCGTCAACAACACGCCGTTCGGCGATCTGGTCGGTCCGATCTGGAAACGCGAGGCGCCCGAGCGGCGCTGGGGTTTTGTGGTCCAGCCGAAACATCTCAACCGCTCCGGCAATCTGCACGGCGGCATGCTGATGACGTTCGCCGATCAGTCCATGGCGATGACCGCGCGCCAGGCTACCGGCGTCAAGCGCCACGCCACCATCGAGCTCAACACCCAATTCATCGACACCGTGCGGCTCGGTGAATTCGTCGAGGCCCGCGCCGAGGTGGTGCGGGCGATGCGCTCGGTGGTGTTTATGGAAGTCAAGATGTTCGTCGCTGGCCGCATCGTCGTCTCGGCGAACGGAATTTGGAAGATTCTCGAGGAGTAATTTCCCCTCCCCAAAAAGGCGACGGCTTAGGTACGATACTGCTGCAAGCCGCCGCCCTTCATCACCGAGCCGGGCAGCGGATGGCCGACGACGTCCTCGGCAAGCTTGGCGCATTCGATCAGCGCGTCGAGATCGATGCCGGTTTCGATGCCGAGCTCGTTGCACATGAACACCAGATCCTCGGTGCAGACATTACCGGCCGCACCCTTGTGGCCGGCGAATGGACAGCCGCCGAGGCCCGCCACCGACGAGTCGAAGCGCGTCACGCCCATTTCGAGGCCAGCATAGGCGTTGGCAATCGCCATGCCGCGGGTGTCGTGCAGGTGCAGCGCGATGTCGAGATCTGGCCAGCGCCCGCGCAAGCTCCCGACGACACGCTTGATGGCGAGCGGCGTCGCCCAGGCCATGGTGTCGGCGAGCGTGACGTAAGTGAGCTTGGCGCCGTGTGCCTGCGCCACGTCGAGGATTTGTCCGACCAGCGACACCACGCGCCCGACCGGCACGTCACCCTCGAAGTTGCAGCCGAACGCCGCCATGATGCTGCCGCGCTCGACCGGCACGCCGTTGGCCTTGTACATTTCGACGATTGCCTGCTGGCCGGCGAGCTGCTGCGCAAGGTTGCGGTTCTGGTTGCGCATGAGGAATTTTTCCGACGCGCAAAGCTGGATCGTGCCCTTGAGCGTGAGCCGATCCTGGCGCAGCGCGCGCTCGAAGCCCTTGTCGTTGAGCCACAGCGCCGTATAGGCGACGTCGGGTTTTGGCGTGATGCCGTGCACCACGTCCTCGGCGTCTGCCATGCCGGGCACCGCCTTGGGATTGACGAACGAGACGATCTGGATCTGGTCGAGGCCGGTCTGCGCCAGGGCGTCGATCAGCGCGATCTTGCGCGCGGTCGGGATAGCGCCTTTCTCGAACTGAAAGCCCTCGCGCGGGCCTTCCTCGCTGATATGCACGCGTTTCGGCAGATCGCTCATGTTTTCTCCTCCGCTTCAGCCCGCGGGTTTCAGCGTGACGATGGCGCGGCGGCCGAGCGCCTCGATCTCGGAACGAGCAAGGCCGAGCTCGGCTAAAATCTCGGCGGTGTGCTCGCCGATCTCGGGCGCCTGGCGGCGCAGCGCCAGATCGTGGTCGCCGATCTCGACCGGCAGCCGCGGAATTTTGGCCCGCGTACCATTGGGAAAGGCGATGTCGAGCATGCGGCCGCCGGCATTGAGCTGTGGATCGTCGAACAGGTCGCCGGGCTTGGCGACCGGCGCAAACGGAATATCGATGCGGTCGAACAGTTCGACAAGCTCGGCAAGCGTATGACGGGCGACGATTGCGGCCACCAGCGGTTTGAGCGCCGGGCGCTCGCGGACGCGATCCTCGTTGGTCTTGTAGGCCGGAATTTGCAGCAGGTCGTGGCGGCCGAAATGCTCGCAGAAGCGCCGCCATTGCCGGTCGCTGGTCAGACCGACGAAAATCTGCTCGCCGTCCCTGGTCGCGAACGGCTCGTAGATAGCCCAGGCGCCCTCGCGCAGCGGCATCGGCGGCGGCGCGCGGCCGGTCACCGCCTGGCCGGCCATGTGCTGCGCCATCAGGAAGGCGGTGGATTCGAACAGCGCCGATTTGATCATTTGCCCGCGGCCGGTGCGCTCGCGCTCGCGTAACGCCGCCTGGATGCCGATCACGGCGAACATGCCGCCCATGATGTCGACGACGGATGACCCGGCGCGCAGCGGCTGGCCGGGCGGCCCGGTCATATAGGCAAGGCCGGCCATGAACTGCACCACTTCGTCGAGCGCCGGGCGATGCTCGTAGGGCCCGCTCAAAAACCCTTTCAGCGCGCAATAGATCAGCCGCGGATTGAGCTTGGAAAAATCCGCATAGCCGCAGCCGAGCCGATCCATGGTGCCGGGCGCGTAGTTTTCCAGCACCACGTCGGCGGTCGCCGCCAGGCGATGCAGCAGCGCGCGGCCGTCGCCGGATTTCAGGTCGACCGCGATGCTGCGCTTGTTGCGATTGAAGGTGGCGAAGAATCCGGCGGCAAAGCCGAGCAGCTTTCGGGTCGAATCGCCGCCCGCCGGCTCGACCTTGATCACGTCGGCGCCGAGATCGGCCAGGATCAGGCCCGCGGTCGGGCCCATGATAGTGTGGCAGAATTCGAGCACGCGGATGCCGGCAAGCGGCGCGGTGGTGTCGGAATGTGTCTCGTGTTGTGCTTCTTGGCCGGCCATCGCCATAATGTAATCCGTCATGGCCGTTCTTGTCCCGCCTGCGGGCCACAGCACACACATCTATGTTGTTGTGCATGCTAACCCTTCGGCGGGCGAAAGCCCGGCCATCAACATCGATACCGAACGGGAGGAACCATGAAAAAGTCATTCATCGGCGCGGCGCGGACGGCAAAACGCGCCTATTCGCCGGCCGTCATCACCGAAGGCGCGGCCAAGACGATCTGGCTCGCCGGCCACACCGGCGCCGTGGACGACGCCGGCAAGTCGCTTGCCGGCGACTTCGACGCGCAGTGCCGGCAAACCTTCCGCAATATCGAGAAGACGCTGGCCGAGGCCGGCGCCAAACTCGCCGATCTCGTCACCATGACGGTGTTCCTGATCGACGCGCGCTACACGACGCGAATGACGGAACTGCGCACCGAGATTTTCGGCAAGGATTTTCCCGCGAGCGCCGCGATCACCGTCGCCGGCTTCGCCCAGCCGGCGATGATGATCGAGATTCAGTGCGTGGCGGTTGTCGCATGACAACCTCTCCCCGCAAGCGGGGAGAGGGAGCCGGAGGTCTGCGCTCCTCCTAAGCGCTCTTCCCCCGCGCCTGATGAATCGCCCGCCACAACACCTCCGGCGTCGCCGGCATTTCCACGTGCTTGATGCCGAGCACCGAGAGCGCGTCGACCAGCGCGTTGGCCACCGCCGGCATGGCGCCGACGCAGCCGGCTTCGCCGGCGCCCTTGACGCCGAGCGGATTGGTCTTGGTCGGCACCGGGTTTGAGTCGACATGGAAGCCGGTGAGGTCGGACGCGCGCGGCATGGCATAGTCCATGAACGAGCCGGTGAGGATCTGGCCCTGCTCGTCGAACTTGATGTCTTCCATCAGGATCTGCCCGACGCCCATGGCGATGCCGCCGTCGACCTGGCCGTGCAGCAATAGCGGATTGATCACGGTGCCGACGTCGTCGACCACGTTGTAGTGCACGATTTCGACAACGCCCGTCGCCTCGTCGATCTCGAGCTCGCAGACGTGGACGCCGTTGGGATAGCTCGCCACTTTGCCGGTATAGATGGCTTTTTCGATCAGGCCCGGCTCCTGGCCGGCCGGCAGGTTTTTCGGGTCGAGCGACGCCTTGGCGACTTCCTTGATGGTGAGCGTCTGGTTGGTCTTCTGGCTGGAGAACACGCCGTCGGCGAATTTTATGTCGGCGACGTCGACTTTGAGCATGTGCGCGGCGATCGCCTTGGCCTTGGTCTCGATCTTCTCCGCCGCCATGGTGAAGGCCGAGCCCGAGAACGCCGCCGAGCGCGAGCCGCCGGTGCCTTCGGCGAAGAACACCTGGTCGGTGTCGCCCTGGATATAGGTGACTTCTTTCGGGTCGAGGCCGAGGCGGTCGCAGACCACCTGCTTGAACGCGGTCTCGTGGCCCTGGCCCTGGGTGATGCTGCCGGAAAAGATCGACACCGAGCCGGTGCGGTCGAACCGGATCTCGGCGCCTTCGAGGCCGGCGGCGGCCGAGCGCTCGATGGTGTTGGAGAAACCAAAGCCGCGCAGCTTGCCGTGCTTTCTCGATTCGGCGCGGCGCGCCTCAAAACCGCGCTTGTCGGCGGCGGAGAGCGCCAGGTCCATGTTCTTTTCGAACTCGCCGCAGTCGTAAGTAAAGGTCACGCTGGTTTTGTACGGCATGGCGCTCGACGGGATGGTGTTGCGCCGGCGCAATTCCGCCGGATCGATGCCGAGCTGGTCGGCGGCCAGATCGACCATGCGCTCGATGATGTAGCCGGCCTCGGGGCGGCCGTTGCCGCGATAGGGCCGCACCGGCTGGGTGTGGGTGAACACCGCGGTGACATCGACGTGGGACGCGGGCGTGCGATAGACGCCGGCCAGCGTGCCGAGATTGCCGGTGAACGCCGGCATGCCGACCTGCAGATAGGCGCCGATCGCGGCGATGATCTTGGCCCGGAAGCCGAGGAAAGTGCCGTCCTTGTCGAGCGCCAACTCGGCGTCGGTGACGTTGTCGCGCGCCTGCGCGTCGCAGAGAAATGACTCCGAGCGAGTCGCCACCCATTTGACCGGCCGGCCGATCAGTTTTGCCGCCAGCAGCACCAGTGCCACTTCACTGTAGACGGCCGACTTCATGCCAAAGCTGCCGCCGATGTCGCCGCACACGACGCGGATCTTGTTGTCGGGGACTTTCAGGACATGTTGCGACAGCTCGGTCTGGAACACGTTGGTGCGCTGCAGCGTGGTATAGATGGTGTAGCGCTGCTCGGTCGGCTCGAAAATGCCGATGCAGCCACGCGGCTCCATGGCCGCCGCCGTCACCCGGTTGACGACGAAGTGATGCTTGACCACATGCGCGGCCTTGGCGAAGGCTAAGTCGGTCGCGTCCTTGTTTCCTTCGACCTGGATGAAGCCGATATTGTTCGGGCAATCGTCCCAGACCAGCGGCACCCCGGCCTTGACCGCGTCGCCGGTCGAAACGATGGCCGGCAGCGCCTCGTAATCGATCTCAATCAGTTCGGCGGCATCGACCGCCTGGTAATAGGTTTCGGCGACGACGAAGGCGACATAGTCGCCGATCATGCGCACCCGGTCCTCGACCAGGGCTGGATAGCGCGGCCGATAGCCGGGCGTGTCGCCGCGCCGCTTGAGGCCGCCGGGCACCGGCAGATCGCCGAAGCCGGCGGCCTTGTAGTCGGCGCCGGTGATCACCGCGAGCACGCCCGGCGCGGCTTTGGCCTTGGCGGTGTCGATCTTGCGGATGCGGGCATGGGCGTGCGGCGAGCGCAGCACATAGCCGAACGCCATGCCGGGAAACACCATGTCGGCGATATAGCGGCCGCCGCCCTTGATCAGTCGCGGATCTTCGAAACGGGGGACCGGCTGGCCGATGGCGAATTCACCCATTGCTTCCTCGCTCACACAGATGCCCGGCTTACGGCCGGGCATGGGTGTCAGGTCTTACATCGACTTGGCAGGGCCTTCAATTGGCCGCGACTCGACGCTACGTTATGCCCATGACCGAGCAACCACAGACCGCAACATTCGAAGCCGCCCTGAAAGCGCGCGCCGACGCCATGGCGGACGCCTGCACCCGTTGCGGCAAATGCGTGGAAGCTTGCCCGACGACGACCGCTGCCGGGCTGACGGAGGTCGAGCGGCAAAATCCGGTCCACGTCATCGACGGCATCATCGACATTTTGCGCCACGGCGAGGGCAACGAGGCGGCGCGCAAATGGGCGAGCGGCTGCCTGCTCTCCGGCGAATGCATCAAGGCCTGCGACTACGGCGTCAATCCGCGCTTTCTGCTCTACATGGCGCGCATCGAGATGGCGCACGCCAAGGAGGTGGTGGCGCAGCGCAAGAACGGCGTCGAAGCCTTCCGCAAGGTCGCCGTCGAGGTCAAACATCTGGCGCAAATTCAGCTCGACGACGCGCTGTTGGCGCGGCTGGGCCAGGGCGCCAACAAGCCGGGCGCCGGCGAGAAACCCGATTTCGTGTTCTACACCGGCTGCAATGTGCTCAAGACGCCGCATATCGCGCTGTTGGCACTCGACATCATGGATGCCATCGGCGTCACCTATGAGGTCATGGGCGGCCCGACCCATTGCTGCGGCATCGTGCAGATGCGCATGGGCGATGTCGCCACGTCCGGGCGGTTCGGCGAGGCCACGATCGACAAGCTGTCGCACAGCAAGAGCGGCCAAGTGGTGTCGTGGTGCCCGTCATGCCAGGTGCAATTCACCGAGACGACGCTGCCGACATTGGAGAAGACGCGCGGTGCAAAGCCGTTCGAGATGACGCCGTTCACGCTGTTCCTGCGCAAGAAACTCGACGAGCTGCGGCCGCTCTTACGCGAACCCGTGCCGATGCGGATCGCGCTGCACCGCCACCCCGGCGTCCACGGCGTCGTCGAAGCCGCCGAGGACATCTTGCGCGCCGTGCCGGGCATCGAGCTGGTCGACCTGCATCAGCCGGCGGTCGGGCTGCAGAGCAACAATCTGAAAGTGCTGCCCAACTATCGCCGCGCGCTGGATCTGGCCGAGCTCAAGGCGGCCGAAGCGGCCGGCATCGATGCGCTGGTCGCGGTCTATCACTCCGACCACCGCGCCTTGTGCGCGCACGAGCGCGACTGGCCGTTCCGCATCATGAACATGTACGAGATCGTCGGCGCCAGCATGGGGCTGCATCGCGACGATCACTACAAGCGGCTAAAGATGATGCAGGACGCCGATGCGATCCTGGCCGATTGCCGCGACCTCGTGCAGCAGCACGGTCTCGACGTGGAAACCACGCGGCTGGCGATCCAGGCCATGCTCGACGAGCAGCCGGCGCCGCTGCGCGGCGCTTAAAGCAAAAACTACGCCACCTCGGCCATCGCCGGGGCGCCGTAAGTGACCTCGAAATCGATCTCCGACGCCCGGCACGGCCGCTGGAACAGGTAACCCTGCAGCGACGTCACGCCGGCCAAGCGCAACAGCTTGTACTGATCGTTGGTCTCGACGCCCTCGGCGGTGGTGGCGATGTCGAGGCTTTGCGCCAGCGTCAAAGTTGCCGAGATGATGGCGGCGCATTCGGCGCGCTTGGTCAGGTTTTGCGTGAACGATTTATCGATCTTGATCTTGTCGAACGGGAACATCGTCAGCTGGCTGAGCGACGAATAGCCGGTGCCGAAATCGTCGAGCGCTATGGCGATGCCGGCGCTCTTGAAACGGTTCAGCGCCGGCAGGCATTCCGCCGCCGATTCGATCAGTGCCGTCTCGGTGATTTCCACTTCGAGCCGCTCCGGCGGCAGCCCGGCTTCGGCGAGCGCGCTCATCACCGCATCGGCCAGATTGGTCTTGCGAAATTGCACCGGCGACAGATTGACCGCGACCTTGACGTTGGCCGGCCATTTCGCGGCGTCGCTACACGCGGTGCGCAGCACCCACATGCCGATCTGCGCGATCATGCCGGTATCCTCGGCCAGCGGGATGAAGTGATCGGGCGTGATCAAACCCTTGGCCGGATGCCGCCAGCGAATCAGCGCTTCGGCGCTGCAAATCCGCCGCGTCTTGGTGTCGATGATCGGCTGGTAGTGCAGCTCGAGCTCGTTCTGCGCGATGGCGCGGCGCAGCTCGTTTTCCAGCGCCAGACGCGCGTCGGCGGCCGCGCCCATGTCCGGATCGAAGAAGCGATAGCCGTTACGGCCGGCGGATTTGGCGCCGTAAAGCGCCATGTCCGCCATCTTCAGCAGGCTGTCGGGATTGGTGCCGTGCTCCGGCGCCAACGCAATGCCGATGCTGGTGCCGATATTGACCTCGTTGCCGTCGATATCGAACGGAGCGGCGAAAAGTTCGATGATGCGGTCGGCCAGCGCGCCGGCGGCTTCGCGCTGCTTGGGCTCGCCGCTTTGAATGATGGCGAATTCGTCGCCGCCGAGGCGGGCCAGCACGTCGGTCTCCCGCAGCAGCGCCTTGAGGCGCGCCGCGGCTTCGCGCAGCAGGGTGTCGCCGGCGGAATGGCCGAGGGTGTCGTTGACGTGCTTGAAGCGGTCGAGATCGAGCAGCAGGACGGTGAACGAATCGCCGCGCCGGCGCTGGCGCGCCGCCGCCTCCTCGATCCGCTGCGTCACCGCGGCGCGATTGGCGAGACCAGTCAGCGCGTCATGATGCGCCATGAACGCGATGCGCTGCTCCGACCGCTTGCGTTCGGTCACATCATTGATGACGACGATCAGATATTTCGCCGCGCCGTCATTGTCGCGGACGATGATGCGGCTGGTCGCGTAAATGCGCGTGCCATCCTGGGTATCGACGTCGTATTCCAGGTTCTTGCCGTCATTGCGGCCCTGCAGGACTTCGGTGTCCATGCGGTCGATGAATTCGGCCGTCCGTGCGTTGTAGAATTCGAACACGGTTTTGCCGACCAGCTCGTCGCGGCTCAGGCCGCGCATGGCCTGGAACGCGCGATTGACCAGAACGAATTTGCGCGTGACGGCGTCCTTCACGACCACCGCAATCGGAATATTGTCGACGATCGAATCCAAAAATTGCTTGGTCTTATCGAGCTCCTGTTCGGCGCGCCGCTGCTCGGTGATGTCGTCGTGGGTCGCGACCCAGCCGCCGCCGGCAAGCGGCTGCCGCGTCACGCAGATCAGCTTGCCGTCGGCATGCTCGTCGATGCGGCTCGACCTTTGCCCTGCCGGCAGCGCCGCCAGAGCGGACAGGTGCTGCTCGACGGCGGCGTTGCCCTGACCGCCCTTGAGCACGCCGGAGCGGACGCGATGGGCGATGATATCGCGGTGCAGCGCCCCGGGTTTGAGCAGTTCCGCCGGCAGCCGGTACATCTTGGCGTACAGCTCGTTGCACACTACGAGCCGGCCGTCGGCGTCGAACATGCACAGGCCCTGCGTCATGTTCTCGACGGCGGCATTGAAGCGCCGGCTTTGCTCGGCCAGATCCCGCTGGCGGTTTGCCTCGGCTTCGGCGAGCGCGCGGACCTTGCCGGATTCGATGATTGCGGCGCGCGCGGCGTTGAGCCGCTCCTGCTGCCGCCACGAGCGCGCGATCAGCCAGGCGGCGATGACGATGAGGCCGATCATCGCGGCGGCGATGAGGCCCATGGTAATCGCCGTGCGCCGCCAGGCGGTGAAGGCGACCGCCTCCTCCTGCGTCACGATGACGATCAGGGGATATTTGCTGAGGCTGTACGCCGCGGCGATGCGCGCCTGCCGGTCGACCGGACTGATCGCGCGGGAAACGGCGGAGCGCGAGTCCGACATCCCGGCGAGCACCGACGCCGGCACTTTCATGCCGATCTGGCCGGCCATCGGATAGCGCGTCAACAGCGTGCCGTCCTTGCGCAGGAGCGTGATCGCATAGCCGTCGCCCATCGACGTCGAGCGAAACAGCTCTTCGAAGTATTTCATGTTCGTCGAGGCGTAGACGACGCCGAAAAATCTTCCATTCTTCGCCAGCACCGGACGCGCTTCGATCGCCACCCACGCTCCGGTGACGGGGCCGAGTTCGGGCGCGTCGAGATACGATTTAAGCTTCGGATTGGCTTTCAGCACCTGGAAGTATTCGAGAAACGAAGCATCCATCTTCGGCGCCGGCCAGGACTGCCAGTGGTTCGAACGGATACCGTTGGCGTCGAGAAAGCCGAGCGCATGGATTTGCGGCAGGCCGGACATTTTCTCCTTAAGCAGGATGTGAAAGTCCTCGCTTTCCAGTTGCTGCGCGCCGTCCTCGGCCGATGCGAGCGCGCCGGCCCGTTCCGCCACGCTGATCAGCATGAGATCGGTCGCCTGCAAGGTGCGCTCGACCAGTTCCGACAGATCGAGGCTTTGGCGCAACAGATCGCTCTGCACCTGGCGCAGCGTGCTGTGATGCAGCTGCGCCAGAATGAGCGCGTTGGTGCCGACGATGGCGGCGATGGCGAGCGCGGTGCCGACCGCCAGCCAGCGCAAGCGGTGCGACAGCGTTTTTTTGTCGGCTGACGGCGCTGGCATTGCGGCGGACCCCTTGGACCGGAGCGGTGAATCAGCCGGGATCGACGCTCGCGTTTGTTGTCGCCGCAATCTCAGCGCCGCCATTAAAGCAGAACTGCCTTGCGTTTCAGTAAATCGCCGTGCCGATTAAGGCTTTTTTATCCATTACGCCGGTTCCCGGCGCGCGGCTGCGATTGTGCCACCGGTTCCGCCGTTAAAGCGTGACCATGCCGCTCCAGAATTGCTGCTGGGTGCCGGTGTCGACGTCGTATTGGCGCTTCAGCTCCAGCCTGCCGTCGCCGCCGATGTGGAAAACGCAGAGCTTGGCCGGAACCGTCTTGATGCCGCCGGCGTCGCGGACCGGCACCGGCTTGACGCTGGCGGCGACCAGCATGCGGCCGCTCGGCTCGATGGCGAAGGTGCGCATTTCGATCGCCTGGCCGTCGGCGTTCTGGATCAAGGTCGGCTCGCCGGTGGCCTGGTCGATGGCAAAGACCGCGACGTTGTTTTCGCCCCCCGTAAACGCTTTGCTGCCGTTCACATCCACCAGGTCCGAGGCGCGGTTGGTCAGATAGACGAATTTGCCGTTGGGATGGACATGGATCGCGCCGGCGGCCTGGCGCACTTTCGGTTTTGCATCGGTCAGCGTGTCCTTGACGAACAGCGGCGTGCGGGCGAGGCCGGTGCCGGCATCGCGCCTATAGACATAGAGCTTGTTCTGCCGCTCGATCGAGACGAACGCCCATGGCTGGGTGGGATGGAAATCAAGATGGCGCGGCCCGAAGCCGAGGCCGGTGCCTGGCGCGATCGAGGCAAGGCCGGTCAGCGCGGCGTTGGCGAAGCCGAACGTCTTGATCGCGCCAGGATCCTCCGGCCTGTCCGCCTTGGCGTCATTGCCGCGGGTTACCAGCAGCAGCGTGTCGTTCGACGGTGTGGCGAGGATTTGATGGGCGTAAATGCCGGTGTCGAGTTTTGCCGGCTGTGCGACCTGAGCGCCGATCTTACCGTCGGCATTGAGTCCGTGCACGGTGACGTTGCTCGGATTGTTGTAGGCCGTGAGCAAATACCGACCGCCGGCATCGACGCTGCAGTGGATCGGCCGCGACGGCAGCGCCGCCGGCGCGCCGTGCATCTGCAAGGCGCCCGTGGTCGGGTCGATGGTCAGCGCATTGGCGCGATGGGTATCGCCGGCGACCTGCGGGCCGCCGTTGCTCGATACGACATAAAGATAGCGCCGTGACGGATGCGGCCAGGCATATTGGATGTTCGCCGGCAGCGTCACCATGCCGCGCTTGATCAGCGCGGCATTGTCGACGTCGATGTCGTATTGCGTGAGTTCGGGTCCGATGCTGGCGTAGTAAACTGTCTTGGGTCGGTCCGAGCTCACGCATCCTCCGATCGCACGAGTGCGCCAGTTTCCGGCCGCCTATTCTAACGGATGAACGTGCCGTTGCGCAGCTCGGTGAAGGCCTGTTGTAGCTCGGCTTCGCTGTTCATCACAATCGGGCCGTACCAGGCGACCGGCTCCTCGATCGGCTTGCCGGAAACCAGCAGGAAACGGATGCCCTCGTCGCCGGCCTGCACGGTGACTTCGTCGCCGCTATCGAACAGCACCAGCGAGCGGTTGCCGGTTTGCTCGCGAACTACTGTCTCGCTGACGCCGTCGGCCTTTTCGGTGAGCACGCCGAACGGTTGCGACGCGGCGCGGAAATTTCCCGAACCCTCGAATACATAGGCGAAGGCGTGCCGTTGCAGCTCGACCGGCAAGGTCTTGCGCAAGCCCGGCGGCACCCAGACGTCGAGATAACGCGGGTCCGCGGCGACGCCTTCGATCGGGCCGCGCTTGCCCCAGAAATCGCCGCATACCACGCGCACGCGGCTGCCGTCGTCATCGACCACTTCCGGAATCTCCGCCGCCTTGACGTCCTGATAGCGCGGCGCCGTCATTTTCAGCGACGACGGCAAATTGGCCCAGAGCTGGAAGCCGTGCATGCGGCCTTGGGCGTCGCCCTGCGGCATTTCCTGGTGCAAAATGCCGCGGCCGGCGGTCATCCATTGCACGTCGCCGGCGCCGAGATTGCCGCGATTGCCCAGGCTGTCGCCGTGCTCGACATTGCCGGCAAGAACGTAGGTAATCGTCTCGATGCCGCGATGCGGATGCCAGGGAAAACCGGCGCGATAATCGTCCGGCCGGTCGTTGCGGAAATCGTCGAACAGCAGGAACGGATCGGTGGCTGTGGTTTCGCCGAAGCCGAAGGCGCGGCGCAGTTTGACGCCGGCGCCCTCGATCGTGGGCTTCGACGCGATGATTTGCTTCACAGGCCGGATCGACATGATTTTTTGACCCTCTCTCGGGCGAGTGGCTGAGCTGTTGGCACTAGAGATGGTCAGCCGGATCGCGCCGGCAAGAAGGCACACGGTTGTTACCGGGAGCCATGTCAATGCAACGGATTCGGCAGGCGAACAGTGGGTCGGCGTCGTCAAACCAGAGGCCCGGTTTGGTATCGTCCAAACCGGGCTTCGCCGCCGCCGTGAGAGATATTTGTTTCAGTCGACTTTTTGCTTGCCGTGCAATAGCGCGCCGACCAGCTTGTCGATCTGCGCGATCGAGCGGAAGTTCGACGGCGTCATGTCGCGGTCGGGGATTTTGATATCGAATTCGGTTTCGACGGCGAGCATCAGATTGACCATATCGAGAGACGATAGGCCGCACTCGGCGAGAACGTCATCGTAACCGACCTTCCGGTCGATCGATCGCTTGGCCGTGAGCTGGCGCACCAGCTGCGCCACGCGTTCCGTCGAATTGGCGTTGGTCCGATCAAGCAAGGTGAATATTCCCCAAATGTCGCACGGTGCGGCGGTTTCATTCCACGGCGTTCGCCGGGTTAAGCCGCACCGGCGTAGTTACCACAGGATGTGTTTGCGATTGGTAACCTTTACGGCAAAGAACTGCGCTAATCCCCGCCAAATAACACCATGAATTGGAAGTTTTGGGGTAACCACAGGGTTGGCAAGCGCTGTCGAGGCTCGATGGCGCGGGAGGGTCCAACGTCATCGCGAGCGCAGCAATGAATGCCGGAAGATCAATGACGCTCCAAGAGGTCGATGAAGACCGCCGTATCGCCCGCAGTGCCATGCGCGGCATTCTCATTGCCGCCAGCCATCTGCACGCCGCCGATTCGGCGGGTCTGCTGACGCGCGCGGAAAAAGTCGCCGCGGTCGCGGCGACCCACGCCGCGGCGGTCGATGCCGAGTCGCGTTTCCCCAAAGAGGCGATCGATGCGGCGCGCGCCGAGCGGCTACTGAGCGCCGCGGTGCCGCCGGAACTCGGCGGCGAAGGCGCCAGCATCTCGGACGTCGTCGACGTCTGCTACATGCTCGGCCGCAATTGCGCTTCGACAGCGATGATCTATGCCATGCATCAGACCAAGGTCGCTTGCCTGGTGCGCCACGGCCGCGCCAGCGCCTGGCACCAGCGGCTGCTGCGCCGGCTCTGCGCCGAGCAATTGTTGCTCGCTTCCTCGACCACCGAAGGCCGCGCCGGCGGCGACGTTCGCAACAGCTCGGCACCGATCGAGTGGCGCGATTCGCGCATCACGCTGGAGCGCCAGGCGACCGTCATCTCCTACGCCGAGGCGGCCGACGGCATCGTCACCACGGCGCGGCGTTCTCCCGAAGCGGCAAGCTCAGATCAGGTTCTGGTCGCCTTCCTGAAGGACGACTATGCGCTCAAGCGCCTCAACGGCTGGGACGCGTTCGGCATGCGCGGCACCTGCAGCGAAGGTTTTGCGCTCTCAGCCGCCGGTTCCGCCGAGCAGATCCTGCCGGTGGGCTACGACAAGATTCACCTCCAGACCATGATGCCGGTCGCGCATCTGGCCTGGAGCGGCGCCTGGGCCGGCATCGCCGCGGCGGCGGTCGAGCGCGCGCGCGCGTTCATCCGCAAGGCCGCCCATGGCGCCGGCGACACCATGCCGCCCGGCGCCCAACACCTGACCCGCGCCAACGCCTCGCTGCGGACGCTGCGCAGCCTCATCACCGCGGCGCTGCAACGCTTCGAGGCGACGGCGTCCGATCCGGCGGCGCTCGAATCGATCGACTTCCAGACTGGCATGAACATGCTGAAAGTGAACGCGTCCGAGCTCGCGGTGGCCACCGTCATGAGTGCGATGCAGGCTTGCGGGCTTGCCGGCTATCGCAACGACAGCGAATTCAGCGTTGGCCGCCACCTGCGCGACATTCTGTCGTCGCCGATCATGATCAGCAACGATCGCATCCTGGCCAATGTCGCGGCGGCATCTTTGCTCAGCGGCACACCGGCGTCGCTGCGCGACTGAACGTGTTGGAACCATAAGAACAATCATACCGAGAGGCGTGACCAAATGAATGTGGCCTTCAAGGAACCGGCCCGGCCGGTGCGTTCGCTCGATTCGATCGCCGAAGCGTTGCTGTTGCCGACCGGTATCGACGGCGTCTATGCGCGTACCGCCATATTCGAGCAGGTCGTCGGCGGTCTCACCGCGCTGATCTCGCGCTATTGCGAGCCGGACACGGAAGTGTTGCGCTTCCCGCCGGTGATGAGTCGCCGCCAAGTGGAGAAATCCGGGTATCTCAAAAGCTTTCCGCATTTCCTCGGCTGCGTCAGCTGCCTGGGCGGTGCCGAGGTCGAGGTCCAATCGGCGGTGGAGCGCAGCGAAGCCGGCGAGGATTGGACGCAAGCCTTGGCGGCGGCCGATCTCGTGCTCAACCCCGCCGCCTGCTACCCGGTTTATCCGCTGGTCGCGAGCCGCGGCCACGTGCCGTCGGGCGGACTGACCTTTGACGTCGCCTGCGATTGCTTTCGCCGCGAGCCGTCGCAAAATCTCGACCGTCTGCAGTCGTTCCGCATGCGGGAATATGTCCGCATCGGCACGCCGCAAGAGGTCGATGAATTCCGCCGCGCCTGGATGACGCGGGCGCCGAGCTTTGCCGCGCAATTGGGCCTGCCCTGGCGCATCGATGCCGCGAGCGATCCGTTCTTCGGCCGCGGCGGCAAACTGATGGCGGCGAGCCAGGTCGAGCAGGCCTTGAAGTTCGAGCTTCTCGTTCCGGTGCGCTCCGCCGAAGCGCCGACCGCCTGCATGAGCTTCAACTATCACCGCGACCATTTCGGCACGACGTGGAATCTGCGCACCGAGACCGGCGCAGTCGCCCATACCGGCTGCGTCGCCTTCGGCATCGACCGGCTGGCTTTGGCGCTGTTCGCGACCCACGGCCTCGATCTGCCGCATTGGCCGGTGGCGGTGCGCAAGGCGCTGGCGCTCTGAATTTTTGCCGCTTAAACGCCCAACACGACATATTCGGTATAGGCGAGGTCGCCGAGCCGCGGCCGTTGCGGGCCCTTGAAATATTTCGCCATGCTGCCGGGCCGGAAGGAGCCGAGCAATCCGGCAATGGCGCCGTTCGAATCGATGATGACGAAGGGCTTGCCGCGCCGCGCCAGGTAGCGTCCGACCGGTCCGGCAAAGCGCACGAAGTCGCCGACGTCGCGGCAATAGATCAACTGCGCGCACGGGATCGCGCGCTTGACCAGGCGAGGACGAAAAACGAACGGATAGGCGCCTTCGGCGGTCTCGCACCACAGGCTGATGCAGCCGTGCTCGGCGTGACGCTGCAGGATGTCCTGCTCGCAGGCATCGAAGCTCGCCGTCGGGCTCCGCCGTGCGTCGAAAACGCGCACGCCTTCGCCGCCAAACAGGTCCTTCAGCATCGGCACCGCGACGAAGATACCGTCGCAATAGCGCGAGAAACCCTGCGCCTCGATGATCGGCCAAGTGTGCGGCGCCGCCGAGACGTTGGTGTAGGTGGCGTTCTTGTGACCGAGCGCTTGCGACACCAGGAGCGTCGCGTAGGCGCGATAAGCGGGCTCGACGTACCAGCTCGACAGATTGCAGCGGGTCGCGACCCGGCCGCCCTCGCGAATCGTCGAGCAGATCAACAGCAGCGCGCCGACCGGACCGTCGCCGCTTTCTAGAAGGTAACCATATTTCGGGAAACCCGGCGGCGGTTCACGCCGCGCCAGCCGGTCGAGCGCGTCCGTCCAGAACCGCCGCGTGCGGCTCGGGAAGCCGCGCCCCAGCAAGGCGGTGACGCCGGCAATGTCGGCTTCGCCGATCTGTCGGCAGCGAATTGCCGCAGCGGAACAGTCCATTCGCGTTGACCACGATAGGTTCGTGAACTTGATTGTAATCTTGCGCGAATATATCCGCTGCCGGTGAAGAAACAGTAGGCCATACGACGATGAGCATAAAATTAACCATAATGGACATGATGAAAGAGATCGCGCGGGAGCACAACAAGATGCTGGCGCCGCTGCGCGACGATCTCGTGCTGCTCGATTCCGGCTTGGATTCGCTCGGCTTTGCCGTGCTGGTTGCGCGGCTGGAAGACACCCTCGGCATCGATCCGTTCACGGCCGCCGAGGACGCCATGTTCCCGCTGACGCTGGGCGACTTCGTGAAAGTGTATGAAAGTGCGCAGCAGCGCGCCGTCGCTTAAGGACCGAATCGCCGGCGCAGGCCCGGAGCGGTTCTTCTGCGACCGCGCGGCGAGACTTTGCGTCAATCATCTTGCGCGCGGAACCGGTCTGGGCGGTCGGCTTGCGGAGCTCAGAGGCCGCTCGGCTGCCGTCGCGACGTCAAGCCAGCTCACGACGGCGCTGGCGCTGATCGAGCTCGACGGCGTGGCGCGCCGCATCACCGTTTTGCCGCCCGATACCGCGGCCGATCACCTCGGCGCCTTGATCGCCTGCGCCGAGATCGACGCCGTGGTGATCGACGACGGCACGGCGGACCACGCGGCACTCGATGTTCCGGTGCAGGTCGTCTGCACGCCGGCCATTGTCCCGGCCGAACCGCATTCGCTGCCGCGCCTGCCGACCGAATGGGTGCTGCTCACCTCCGGCACGTCCGGCGTGCCGAAAATGGCAGTGCACAGCCTCGCCAGCCTGATCGCGCCGATCGGCGCCGAACGCCGCCTCGACGGCGCCGTCGTCTGGGGCACGTTCTATGACATCCGCCGCTACGGCGGCCTGCAGATATTTTTACGCGCCATCATCGGCGGCGCGTCGCTGGTGCTGTCGAGCTCAGGCGAGCCGATCGCCGATCATCTCGCCAGGCTCGGCGACTGCGGCGTCACGCACCTGTCGGGCACGCCGTCGCACTGGCGCCGCGCGTTGATGTCGCCGGCGACCGGCCAAATAGCGCCGCGCTATGTCCGCCTTTCCGGCGAGATCGCCGACCAGGCGATTCTCGACAGTTTGCGCGCCATGTTTCCGCAAGCCCGCGTCGGCCACGCCTATGCCTCGACGGAAGCCGGCGTGGTCTTCGAGGTCAGCGATGGCCTGGCAGGATTTCCCGCGTCTTTCATGGAGCACGACCGCGACGGCGTCGAGCTCAAACTCGTCGACGGCGCGTTGCGCATCCGTTCGGCGTGCACCGCGGCGCGCTATCTCGGCACCCAGCATGGGCCGCTGCGCGATGACGACGGCTTCGTCGATACCGGCGACATGGTGGAGCGGCGCGGCGACCGCTACGTCTTCGCCGGCCGCCGCGGCGGCATCATCAATGTCGGCGGCTTGAAGGTTCACCCCGAGGAGATCGAGGCGGTGATTAACCGCCATCCACAAGTGAGAATGTCGCTGGTGCGGTCGAAGCAAAATCCGATCACCGGCGCGATCGTGATCGCCGACGTCGTGCTGACGGCCGATTGCGCGCGTTCAGGCGGCGATCGGCAAATCAAAGACGACATCTTGCAGCTCTGCCGCGAGGCGCTGCCGCGCCACAAGGTCCCCGCCTCGATCGCGATCGTGCCGGCGCTCGACGTCGGCGCGACCGGCAAATTGGCGCGGCGCTATGGCTGAAAAAAGCCCGCGCACCGTGCTCGTCACCGGCGCGAGCCGCGGCCTTGGCCTCGGCATCGCGCGCCAGCTCGCCGGCGCCGGCTATCAGGTGATCGCCTTGGCGCGGCGAAAGACCAAGCCGGTGACCGAAGCGATTGCGGAAGCCAAGCGCGGCAAAAAGCCCGGCGCGCTGCATTTCGTGTCCTTCGACCTCGGCAAGATCGACGACATTCCGGATCTGGTGAAAAACCTGCGCAAAAATTTCGGCCCGCTGTTCGGCTTGGTCAACAATGCCGCGGTCGGCCACGACGGCGCGCTCGCCATGATGCACAATTCGCAGATCGAGGAGCTGGTGCGGGTCAACACGCTGTCACCCATCGTGCTGACCAAATACGTGGTGCGCGGGATGATGTCGGAACGCGCCGGCCGCGTCGTCAATGTCGCCTCGATCATCGGCTTCACCGGCTATAGCGGCCTTTCGGTCTACGCCGCGACCAAGGCGTCGATGCTCGGCTTTACCCGCTCGCTGGCGCGCGAGGTCGGCCGGCTCGGCATCACTGTCAATGCCGTGGCGCCGGGCTTTGTCGATACCGACATGACGCATGGCCTTGCCGGCGAGCAGCGTCAGCAGGTAGTGCGGCGGAGCGCGCTGCGCCGGCTGGCCGAAGTGGGCGACGTGGCGAACGCGGTCGAATATCTGCTCAGCGACAAGGCGCGCAACATTTCCGGCACGGTGCTCACCGTCGATGCCGGCGCTACGGCGTAGGGACTAGAGGCGCACTGCGCCGGCCTTGATGCGCGCAAACAGCGCGCCGTCGAGCCGCACGTAAGCCTGCCGCGATGGATCGTCGAAATAAATGACGTCGCCTGACGCGGCCGGGTCAAAACCTTCGCGCGCGAGCTCGGTCTTCTGGTGCTTGAAGGTCGCCGTCACCGCGATGCAGTTCTGGATGCGCAGGAACAGCGGGCGGGCGTAGGACGGCAGAACGCGCGCCAGATGCTGGCGCAATTGCGGTAAATCCAACGGGCCGTCGACCACCAGCGCCGCCATGCCGGCCGCGCCCTCGGTGCCGGGAATGGCAACGCCGTAAACAGTCGCCTCGGTAATGCCGGGGAACGTCGTGATCGCGGCGGCGACCTCCGACGTCGCCACGTTCTCGCCCTTCCAGCGAAACGTATCGCCGATCCGATCGACGAAGTAGAAATAGCCGCTTACGTCGGCGCGCATCAGATCGCCGGTGCGGTACCAGGAGTCGCCGCGTTCGAACACGTCGCGCAGGATTTTCTGCTGCGACGCCGCGGCGTCGGTATAGCCCTCGAATTCCGCGGCGGCATGGGCCGCGCCGTCGTGGATTCGGCCGATCGCCTCGCCCACTTCACCGGTCGCGCAACGGATGCAAAAGCCGCTTTGGTCGCGGATCGGCCCTTGCGTCGCGGGATCGGATTTCACCAGCGCCAGCGGAAAGCGGTGGGCGAGGAACGACGGCACGCGGCCGATGGCGCCGACTTTGCCTTCGACGTTGTAGAGCGAGACATTGCCTTCGGTCGCCGCATAGAATTCCAGGATTCTTGGGATGGCGAAGCGATCCCGGAATTTTTGCCAAATGTCGGCGCGCAGGCCGTTGCCGCAGCACAAGCGCAGCCGATGCTGTTTTTCGCGCGGCTGTTCGGGCGCATTGACCAGATAGCGGCATAGCTCGCCGATATATTGGAACAGCGTGCAGTCCCAGTTGACCACGTCGTCCCAGAAGTCGCGCGCGGAAAATCTCTCGCGGATCACCACCGATCCGCCGCCCGCCAGCACCGCGCCGGTGGCGACGACGCCGCCGACGCTGTGATAGAGCGGCAGGCAATCGTACATGCGATCGTTCGGGCCGGTATTCATGAGGCCGGCGAACCAAAAGCTCCACTGCATCAGCCGGTGGTGGCTGACATTGGCGGCCTTCGGCAGGCCGGTGGTGCCGGAGGTGTAGATGTGCAGCGCGCGGTCGGCGATGGTCACGCCGCGGCGCTCCGCCTCGGCCAAGCGTCCGCCGGGTAATTCTTCGATGGCGTGGTCGATGCGGGCGAAATCGTCGCTGCCGTGCGACCAGATTTTCGGCCGGCTTGCCATGGCCGCCATCGCGGCGCGGATTTCGTCGCAGAACTCGGCCGCGGCGATGACGTGCTTCGGCTCAACGATATCGAGGCAATGGGCGAGCGCTGCGCCGCGAAGATGGGTGTTGAGCAGCGCAACGACGGCGCCCGTTTTGCTGATGCCGAGCCAGATCGCCAGGTATTCCGGCCGGTTCGGCATGATCAGGCATACGGTCTCGCCCTTGCCGAGGTTTTGCGCGAGCGCCCAGCGCGCATAGCGGTTGGCGCGTTCGTCGAGCCTGCGATAGGTCAAGCACTCGCGGGCGGAGAGCAGGGCAGGGGCGTCGCCGCGTGTCTCGGCCAGGTCCTCGATCACGCGCGGAAGAATGCGCGGCGCGTTGGCCACGATCGGCGCGGTGGCTTCGAGCGCCCGCACCCAGTCGCGCAGCGCGCTGTCTTTGCCGCCGCTCCGCGGTTTTGCCTGTTCTGCCTCGAGGAGGGACATGCCTGATGATGGCCGAATAAAGTGAATTTTTCGCTTCAACAACGGATAAAAATTGAACGATCGACGGCATCGATTATGGCTCCGCAGCGGGCGCCGCGGCGGAAGGAAAACAATTAAGGTTATTGCTTCGAATTAATCTTGCTTACGATGTTCATGTCGGCAGCCACGGATAAGCAACCGAAGCGCCTTAGAATGCCTGGATATTCGGGATGCGTGGCGGGACGACATGAAGCGAGAAACCGTGGCCGTGCACGGCGGCTACCACACCGATCCGACGACCAAAGCCGTCGCGGTGCCGATCTATCAGACCGTCGCCTATGAATTCGACAGCGCCGACCACGGCGCCGCTTTGTTCGACCTCGAGGTCGAAGGCTACCGCTATTCGCGGATCAGCAATCCGACTACCGAGGTGCTGGAGCGCCGTGTCGCCGCGCTCGAAGGCGGCGTCGATGCGCTGTGCGTGGCGACGGGGCAGGCGGCGCTGAACTATGCGGTGCTCAATGTCGCAGCCATGGGCAGCAATATCGTCTCGGTGCCGCAGCTTTACGGCACGACCTATACGCTGTTCGCCCATGTCCTGCCGGGCCAGGGCATCAAAGTCCGCTTTGCCGAATCCGATCATGCCGGCGCGCTCGAAAAGCTGATCGACGACGGCACCCGCGCCATCTTCTGCGAAAGCGTCGGCAATCCGGCCGGCAACATTTGCGACATCGAAGCGCTGGCCGCGGTCGCGGCGCGGCACGGCATTCCGCTCATCGTCGACAATACGGTGGCGACGCCGATCCTGCTGCGCCCGATCGAATACGGCGCCGATATCGTGGTTCACTCGCTGACCAAGTTCATGGGCGGCCACGGCACCACGCTCGGCGGCGCCATCGTCGACAGCGGCAAGTTTCCCTGGGCCGCGCACAAGAAGCGCTTTGCGATGTTCAACGAGCGCGACGCGTCCTATCACGGCCTGATCTACACCGAGCATTTCGGCGCCCGCGCCTATATCGCGCGCTGCCGCAGCGTCTATCAGCGCACCACCGGCGCGGTGCTGGCGCCGCTGTCCGCCTTCCTGCTGCTGCAAGGCATCGAGACCGTGGCGCTGCGCGTCGAGCGCCACGTCGACAACGCCCGCAAGGTCGCCGAGTTTTTGCGTCAGGATCGCCGCGTCGCCTGGGTCAACTATACCGGCTTTGCCGACAATCCCTATCACCAGCTGGCGCAGAAATATCTCGGCGGCCGCGGCTGCTCGCTGCTGACTTTCGGCGTCGTCGGCGGGTTGCAGAGCGCCAAGAACTTTTACGACGCGCTGACGCTGTTCAAACGGCTGGTCAATATGGGCGACGCCAAGTCGCTAGCCTGCCATCCGGCCTCGACCACGCACCGGCAGATGTCGACCGACGAGCAGAGCAAGGCCGGCGTCAAACCGGAGATGATCCGGCTCAGCATCGGCATTGAGCACATCGACGACATCATCGCCGATCTCGATCAGGCGCTCGGCGCGGCACAGCGGCGCAAAGATTCGCCGCTGATCGCCGCGGAATAAGGGCTCAGGCCGATGCCGCTTCTCATCGACACGTCGCGATCCGCCTCGACCAACGAAATCCGCACGTCGAATTGCGTCACCGTCGGGCTCGTCAACAACATGCCCGATCCGGCGCTCGAGGCCACCGAGCGGCAGTTCATCGAGCTGATCCGCGCCGCGGCGTCGAACACCATCGTGCGGCTATTGCTGTTTTCGATCCCGGAAGTTCCGCGCGCCGACACCACCCGCCACGACATGGCCGAGCGCTACCGCGACGTCGCCGAGCTGTGGGACGCTCCCCTAGACGGCTTGATCGTGACCGGCACCGAGCCGCGGATGAAGAACCTTAAGGACGAGCCGTACTGGGCGACCCTGAGCCAGGTGGTGGATTGGGCGCGCGACTGCACCGCCTCGACCATCTGGTCGTGCCTCGCCGCGCATGCCGCCGTGCTGCACGTCGACGGCGTCGAACGCCGGCCGCTGGCCGACAAGCTGTTCGGCATTTTCGACTGCGAGCCGGGTGCGTCCCATCCGATGACAGCCGACGCCAAGTCCGGCTTGCGCGTTCCGCACTCGCGCTACAACGATCTGCCCGAACCGGCGCTGGCGGCGTGCGGCTACCGCATTCTCACCCGCTCGGCAGTCGCCGGCGTCGACATGTTTGCGCGGCAGGACAAGAGCTTTCATCTCTTCCTGCAAGGTCATCCGGAATACGAGGCCAAAACCCTGCTGCGCGAATACCGCCGCGACGTTGGCCGCTACCTGCGGCGCGAGCGCGACGAATATCCCGGGCTGCCGCTGGATTATTTCGACGGCAAGGCGGCGGCGATCGTGGCGGCGTTCCGCGAGCGCGCATTGATCGATCGCCGTGAGCACCTCATCGCCAGTTTTCCGTTCGGCGAGCTTGACGCCGGACTGGCAAGCCCGTGGCGCGCTACCGCCATCGGCATCTACGGGAAGTGGCTGGAATATCTCAGCGGCCGCAAGGCGGACCGCCGCCCGCTGACGACGCCGTTGCGGCGGGCCTGGCGCGACTGGCCCACCGCCGCCGCGCGACAAGCCGCCGACGGGGTGTCCGGCTAGCACTTCCGAAAATTTACGCTTTGTTTGGCGCTGCGCCGTTTAATGGCTCGCTAGCCTTGCTGGAGAGAGCCGTGCCAAAGCCTGTCGTCTTTGCCTACCCTGCCGACATCGAACTGATCGAGGCCCCAATCGCGCCCCATTGGATCACCGAAGGCGCGCCGCGGGCGCGCGCCGCGAAGCTTGCGGTCACCGCCGACGGCACCTCAACCGTCATGGCCTGGTCGTGCAGCGCCGGCCGCTTCACCTGGAATTACGCCATCGACGAAACGCTTCACGTCATCTCGGGCGAAGCCTTTGTCACCGACGAGAAGGGCGTCGAGCGCCGGCTCGGCCCCGGCGACATGGTCTTCTTTCCCGCCGGCAGCCGCAGCAACTGGTACATCCCCCACGAAATCAGAAAAATCGCCTTTTGCCGGCACGCCATGCCGCGGCCGCTCGGCGTCATGCTGCGCACCTGGAACAGGCTGGTCGATCTCATGACCGGCTTCTCCGCGGGCGAGGGCGATCTCGAGCCGGCGCAGCAGGCGGAAATGCGCACCGAGTCGCGGCGCGCCACCGCCAGCTAGGCAGTCAAAGGCCTTTATCCGTATTATTGTCGTTCTTACGGCGGGCGTGATCGCGCGCCCGCTCGATCATTTGCGCGGATGGGATGGCCATGCCGAAAGTCGAAGGTGTTCTGCACTTCACGATCCCGGTGAAAGACCTGGACCGCTCGGAAAAATTCTACGCCGAGATCCTCGGGTTCACGAAAATCGCCCGCACCGACCGCATTGTCTTCATGCGCGCCGGCGATGATTTCTTCAATCTGACTTTTTCCGAAAACCCGATCACCCAGAATGCCGCCGGCCGGCACGAGATCCATTCCGCCTTCCGCGTGACGGCGGAGGTCTACGACGAGACGCTGCAAAGCCTGCCGGCCAAAGGCATTGAGATTTTCAAGGAAGAGGATCGCCGCGCCGGCGTGTTCGTCGGCCGCAGCGCCTATATCCGCGATCCCGACGGCAACGTCATCGAATTCATCGATCTCAAGCGCGCGCCCGGCGCGCCGGCGTAACGCTACGAACTAAAAACCGGAGAGTGCCCATGGCAAGCCAGCCGATCCGCCGCGTCATCACCGGGCATGACGGCAACACCATCGCCAAGGTGATCCGCGACGGCCCGGCCACCAATACCAAGCGGCCGCACGACGGCGTCGCCTCGACCTTGATGTGGTGCAGCGACGCGATGCCGGCGGACATTGCCATCGGCGAAAACGTCGAGGACATGGGCGCGCGCATTCTCGGCACCGCGCCGCCGGAAAACGGCTCGCGCTTCATCGTCATGGAATTCGCGCCCGGCATCGCCTCGGAAATGCATCGCACCGAAACGATCGACTACATTGTCCTGCTGTCCGGCGAGATCGAGATGGACATGGACGATTCAACGGTCAAGTTGCGCGCCGGCGACATCATGGTCCAGCGCGGCACCAACCATGCCTGGGTCAATCGCGGCAAAGAACCGGCGCGGCTCGCCATCGTACTGCTCGACGCCAAACCGCTCGGCATCGGCCATCCGCGCCGGCGCGGCGATCAGGTGAAATAAAGAAGGCTAGGGCGAGAACTCATGAATGAGCCGCGGAGGACAGCTTGCGGGAGGCCGCTTTGCTGCATGACGAAGCGTGATGACCTCGCGCCGCCTCATTCGATCACATCGTCTGCGAGAGCGAGGAAATTGTCTGGCAAAGCGATATCTGTGGCCTTCGCGGTCTTGAGGTTGACGACGAGTTTGTAGCGCGTCGGCTCCTCGAACGGCAGATCTCCGGGCCGAGCACCGCCAAGGATACGGGCTGCGAGTTCGGCCGCACTGGCCATGCATTCTTTCACGTCCGGCCCGTATGACATCAAGCCGCCATCCGTCACATTGGGGACGTCGTACTCGTACATCGCCGGAATATGGTGCATCGCGGCGTAATCAATCACGCGCTTGCGATTGAGCGTCGTGAGCCCGTCGGCAACCATGAAGATCGCGTCGGGCGGGTCGCGATCCATCGCTTCGAATACGCCCTGGAAGTCGTCGGGCTCGTGCACCCCAAGCGCCTGGACCGTCGTTCCGAGCGAGCGCGCGGCGACGGCGGACGCCTCGTAGCGCATGCTCATGCCGAGGTCATCCCGGTTCCAGAGCATGGCGACCTTCTTGAGCTTCGGGACCGCTTGCTTGATCAGCGCGAGGCGTTTGGTAGCAAGCGCAGTCGCATTATCGGAAATGCCGGTGATGCTGCCGCCCGGATGGGCCAGGCTATCGATGAGATGCGTCGCGACGGGATCGCCGGCACCAATAAAGATCACCGTCGGCACATTCGCGACTTTGCAGGCAAGCGCAGTCGGAAAGCCGCCGCCGACGATCACATCGACCTGGTTGGCTTTCATCTCGCGGACGATCTCGCCAAGCTTGCTTATTTGGCCGCCGGCTCCGCGCGATTCAAGCTCAAGATTTTTGCCGCGCGTATAGCCGTGCTTCTCCAGCACTTGGAGTAACGTCAGGGCGAGCGGCGACTTCTCGTCGAGCGGCGGTCCCGGCAAGAGCGTAGCAACACGGTAAATCTTGGACGCCGGTTGGGCTATCGCAGCGCAAGGGCCAGCGATCGCCGCGCCGGTGAGCAGGGTGATGAATTCGCGGCGTTTCATGGACTTCCTTCCCTCAACGCAAGGTCAATTGGCGGGAGTGCAATAGTTTACCATGGAACCCGCAGTTGGCACACTCTGACTTCTGTTGCTGCCCGTTCACGAGTCCGCGCCCTAAATCGCCACATGACTGTCCATGGTGACACGCGCCGGCGCGAAGGCCGCGGCGAGCGCCGTAAGCTGCGCGCGGTCGCAGAACGCCGGGATCACCGTTTTCGCTTGCGTCGCCCGCACCAGCGCCACCGTGTCGGACAGCCGCGGGTGCACGTTCCAGCGCATGGTTTGCGCGCGGCCGCTTTTGACCAGGTGGTCGGCGGGCGTGGTGGGATTGACGTAGCCGGTAAACAGAATGGCCGGCTCGGGCTTGTCCTGCCATGCGCCGAACAGGCGCGCGGTGGCGCCGGAGGTGCCGTCGGCCGAGCCGGCCAGCATGACGCCGTGGGGGCGCTCGATCGGCTTGACGGTGGCGGTGAGCCTTTTGATGTCATCGGCGACATTGTCCCGCAGCGAAACGCGGGCGCCGTCGTCGAGTTCCCGCAACGCCTTTTGCATGGCGTCGTCGACAAAAATATCGGTGCGGCCGTGACGCAAAAGCGCGAGCGCGATTTCCGGACCGCGGCCGTTGGCCGGAACTGGAAGCAGCAGCGGCTCGCGCTCCACGAACGAAGCCAGCTTGTTCCAGCATGCGGCGAGCGGGGCGTCGTAGGCGCCGTAGGAGCAATCCATCAGCGCCGTGCCGGCGGGCGGCGGCGGATCGTAGGCGTAAAGCATCGATTCCGCGCAAATGTCGCCGGTATAGAGCAAGCCGTCGCCGACGGCGAAGCGCAGCCAGATGCCGCCTGGTGCGTGGCCGTTACGGCCGGTCTCGACCGCGATGCCGAGCACGTCGCCACACCCGCCCACCGGCAGCGGCCGGGCGGTAATACCTTCGGGCAGCGCGCGTAAAACGATGTCGGTGGCATAGACCGGCGGATTGCCGAGTTGCGGCAACAGCGCCAGTCCGCCGACATGGTCCTTGTGGCCATGGCTCAGCACGAGCGCGTCGATCGGGCCTATATCGTCGACTTTCGGCACATGCCCCGGCGGCGGGCCTTCGCCGAGGTCGAGCATCAGCCGCTGGCCTGCCGCTTCGAGCAGGAAGCAGGCCGGCCCCTTGGCGCCGACGCCGGAGATCAATCGCAGCGAAGCCATCCTCTGGCGCATCTCTGGGGCGGCCCATTCAACCGATATTTCAATGCTCTAGGAGCGGCGGCGAAAGTTGACAACCGCCGCCCCCGTCCTTAATCAACCGCTTTAAAAGGAAAAGCGCCATGAAAGTCCGCAACTCATTGAAATCGCTCCGCAGCCGCCATCGGGACAACCGCATCGTGCGGCGCAAGGGACGCGTCTATGTCATCAACAAGACGCAGCGGCGCTTCAAGGCCCGCCAAGGCTAGGCCGCCGGGCCGCCGGCCGCGCCCGGCTCAGCACCCTCTCACGGTCTGCCCAATTGCGCCGCATTGCTCGCGCAACTTTGACCGCTATTCGGGCTTGTTGCCGTGCGGCAGGCGAATAGACTTTGAAGGCCATGCGATCACGATTCCCCATTCTGGCTCTCGGTGCCGGGCTCGGCTTGGCGCTGGCATTGCCGGCCGCGGCGCAAAATCCGCAGCGGCACGAGTGGATCCGTCCGCCGAGCACCTTGCCCAAAGCCGGCCACGGCGCGCCGTCGATCAAGCTCGATACCTTGTTCCAGGCGCTCAAGATCGCGCCCGACGAGGACAGCGCCAAGGCGATCGAGGAGCGCATCTGGGCGGTGTGGATGGTGTCGGGCAGCGACACGACCAATCTCTTGATGGGCCGGGTCAAGGCCGCGACCGACGAGAAGGATTACGATCTGGCGCTGAAGCTCCTGGGCGCCGTCATCGCCATCAACCCGGGTTATGTCGAAGCCTGGAACCAGCGCGCCACCATCTATTACCTGAAAGACGATTTCGGCCACGCGCTCGCCGACCTGCGCGAGGTGCTGGCGCTCGAGCCGCGCCATTTCGGCGCGCTGTCGGGCCTCGGCCTCATCCTCCAAGACATCGGCGACGACAAGCACGCGCTCGAAGCTTACCGCAAGGCGCTGGCGATCGACCCGCATCTCGAGCACATCCCCGACGTGGTGAAGACGCTGACCGAGAAGGTCGAGGGGCGGGATATTTGATTGGCGAGTGGCGAATAGCAGCGCGTGTTCCATTCGCCATTCGCCATTCGCCATTCGCAAATACTTTGCGTCACGCGTCGCCGTCCGCACCCGCGCCGACAAACGCAATGCGCATGAAATTGGTCGCGCCCGGCGTGCCGAGCGGGACGCCGGCGACGACGATGATGCGCTGGCCGGCTTTGGCGAAACCTTCCTTAAAAGCGAGGCGGCAGGCGCGCTCGACCATGTCGTCCTGATCGTGGGCGTCCTCGTCGATGACGCAGTGGATGCCCCAGACCACCGACAGCCTTCGCCCGGCGCCCTCGATCGGCGAGATGGCGACGATCGGGCACTTGGGCCGTTCCCGCGACACCCGCATTCCGGTCGAACCTGATGAGGTCCAGCACACGATCGCCGACAAATCGAGCGTCTCCGCCACCTGCCGCGCCGCGGCCGCAATGGCGTCGGCGCCGGTCGCTTCCGGCTCGGTATGCAGCACGTGCAGCGACGGCAGATACATGGCGTCGCGTTCCACTTCCTCGGCGATCCGGTTCATGGTCGCCACCGCTTCGACCGGATATTGCCCGGACGCCGATTCCGCCGACAGCATGACCGCGTCGGCGCCGTCGAAGATGGCGGTGGCGACGTCGGAGACTTCGGCGCGGGTCGGCACCGGGCTGGCGATCATGGATTCCAGCATTTGGGTGGCGACCACCACCGGCTTGCCGGCGCGGCGGCAGGCCCGCGTCATTTCCTTCTGCACGCCGGGCACTTTCTCCAGCGGCATTTCGACGCCGAGATCGCCGCGCGCCACCATCAGTGCGTCGGCGAGATCGAGGATGTCGGCGAGCCGGGCCACGGCCTGCGGTTTTTCGATCTTGGCCATCACCGCGGCGCGGCCGCGGGTGATCTTCTTGGCTTCGGCAATGTCTTCCGGGCGCTGGATGAACGACAGCGCGATCCAGTCGACGCCGGCATTGAGCGCCGCTTCGAGATCGGCAATGTCCTTCGGCGCCAGCGCGGCGAGCGGCACCACGGTGTCGGGCAGGCTGACGCCCTTGCGGTTGGAAATCTTGCCGCCGACTTCGACGCGCGTCGCGATGCGCCGCGGGCCGATGTCGGTCACGACTAGGCGCAGCTTGCCGTCGTCGATCAACAGCGCGTCGCCGGGTTTTATAGCGGCAAAAATCTCCGGATGCGGCAGCTGCACGCGCCTGGCATCGCCCGGCGCGTCGTCGCTATCCAAAATAAAATCCTGGCCCTTGTCGATCTCGGCAGCGCCGTCCGCGAAGGTGCCGAGCCGCAGTTTCGGTCCCTGCAGGTCGACCAGGATGCCGATCGGCCGGCTGTAATCCGCCTCGATGGCGCGGATCGTGGTCACCAGCGCGCGCAGCGTGTCGTGGTTGGTGTGGCTCATATTGATGCGGAACACATCGGCGCCGGCTTCGAACAGCCGAGCGATGACGGAGCGGTCCGACGAGGAGGGGCCCAGCGTGGCGACGATCTTGGTCCGCCGCTGCCGCCTCATGGAGTCTTGTTTCCCGGCGCGGGCGTCGATGCCGCGCCGGTGCCGGCCGGCGGCGCGCTCTGCACAGTGCCGGGCGGCAACGGCCTTTGCGGCGGCTGCTCGGCGGACTCGGTGAGCTGCACGGTCCAGGCGCGCTGCTCGCCGGTATCGACCTCGAAGAAGCCGGTGCGGTCATAGCCGTGGGCGAGGCAATCGCCGATGCCGCGGATGGTGAATTCCCTGTCGCGGGTGCACATATAGGCCCGTCCCGTCCATTCGCCGCCGCGATCGTAGTCGATGGCGTAGACATAATAATAACGCGCGACGAGATTGCCTTTGAGGACGGTCTCGCAGGTTCGTGACGGCAGGTTCCACCAGCCTTCGGTGGTCCAGCCTTCGGCGTCCTTGTAGCCGATGGCGACGCCGACCCGGCTCGGCGTGTTGTTGCAGAGCCGGAAATCGGCCGCGGCCGGCCGCGCCGAAGCGGCCAGCACGAGCGTGACGACAGCGCCGGCCGTCAGCGCGCGCAGCGCCGTTCTGATAAAAGTCCCGTCCCTCATGTCCGGTTCAGAATCCGGCCTACCCTCATGGCCTGTCAACGACGATGGCACGGAAGTCGGTCACGTTGGTGAATGTCGGCCCCGGTACGAACAGGTCGCCGATGCCATTGAAAAACCCCGTTGAATCGTTGTCGGCGAGAAACGCGGCGGGATCGAGGCCGGCGGCCCGGGCGCGGCGAAGGGTCGTCGGGTCGATGAAGGCGCCGGCCGGGTCGTCGGGGCGGCCGCTGCCGCCGTCGGTTCCATCGGAATCGGCGGCCAGCGCCGCAATGCCGGCGGTGCCGTCGAGATGGATGGCAAGCGCCAGCGCGTATTCCTGGTTGGGGCCGCCGCGGCCCCGGCCGCGTAGCGTGACCGTGAGCTCGCCGCCGGAGAGGATCACCACCCGGCGGCCTTTGGCGCTGCAATCACGGGCCAGGCGGGCGTGTTCCGCCGCCACCTCCCGCGCCTCGCCCTGCAGGCGGTCGCCGAGCACCACGCATTCGTAACCGGCTTGCACGGCGCGGGCCTGCGCCGCCCGCAGCGCGTCGGCCGGCCGGGCCACGATCCGATAGTCCGAGCCGGCAAAGATTTTGTCGCCCGGTTTCGGCGTTTCGTTGGCCGGATCGTTGAGCGCTTTGGACACGGCGGCAGGCAGATCGAGCCGGAAGCGGGCAACGATGGCGCGCGCATCTTGCAGCGTCGTCGGGTCGGGCACGGTCGGGCCGGAACCGATGACCGAAGGGTCGTCGCCGGGCACGTCGGAGATCGCAAGCGTCACCAGTTTGGCGGGATAAGCCAGCCGGGCGAGGCGGCCGCCCTTGATGCGCGAGAGGTGCTTGCGCAGCGCATTCATGTCGCCGATCGCGGCGCCGCTGCGCAGCAGCGCCCGCGTCACCACCTGTTTTTCGGCCAGCGTGATGCTTTTGGCCGGCGCGATCCAGTTGGCCGAGGCGCCGCCGGAGAGAAGCACGAGCACGAGATCGTCTGCACCGGCCGCCTCGGCGAGCGCTAGCGCCCGTTCCGTGCCTTTCAGGCCGGCTTCGTCCGGCACCGGATGGCCGGCCTCGACAACCGGAATGTGCCGGGTCGGCCGGCCATAGCCGTGGCGGGTGACGGCGACGCCGGCGAGCCGGTCGGCGGCGACGCGGCCGAGATAATGCTGTTCTGCGGCTTCCGTCATCGATCCCGCCGCCTTGCCGGCGGCCAGCACGACGAGGCGGCCGCGCGGCGGCGGTTCCGGCAGGTTCGGCGGCAGGCATTGCGCGGGATGCGCGGCCGCGACCGCGGTGCGGAACAGCGCTTCGAGCAACTGGCGCGATGACGCGGCCATGATCATCCCGGGACCGGAACTCTGGAAAGCCGGCGGCTAGGTCTCTATCTTTGTATAGCACCGTTGCGGAGGACATCATGGCTACCGACGACAAGACTCGGACCGAGCTCGAAGCCGCCGTATACCGCCGGCTGGTCGAGCACTTGCGCTCGCGCGCCGACGTGCAGAACATCGATCTGATGAATCTGGCCGGCTTCTGCCGCAACTGCCTGTCCAACTGGATGAAGGAAGCCGCCGACGCCAAGGGCCTGCCGATGACCAAGGACGAGAGCCGCGAGATCGTCTACGGCATGCCCTACGACGAATGGCGCGCCAAGCACCAGAAGGAAGCGTCGCCCGACCAGAAGGCGGCATTCGAAAAAGCAAGCCAAAAGCACTGACACGGCGGCTTTTACGCCGCGCTCCTGTGCAGAGCGTGGATGAGCAGGCGAATGGCTTGATCAAACCGCGCCGGCGTCTGAAACCTGTCGGGAAATTATCGACAGGAGCAAGCACCCGATGGCCACCGCCGCCGCAGCCAAGGACGAGCAGACCGCCCACCGCTTCGCCAAGGATCAGCTCAAGGCCTTCGTCGAGCGCGTCGAGCGGCTCGAGGAAGAGAAGAAGGCGATCGCCGACGACATCCGCGACGTCTATGCCGAGGCCAAGGGCAACGGCTTTGACGTCAAGTCGCTGCGCATTGTGGTGCGGCTGCGCAAGCAGGACATCAACGAGCGCAAGGAGCAGGAGGCCATTCTCGAGACCTACCTGCACGCGCTGGGCATGATTTGACGGGGCAAGTCGTCATTGCCAGGAGCGAAACGACGATGCGCGCCACGGCATTGAAAACGCTATGAAATTCGCTTCGTTCCACAGCCGCAATCGGGCGGCATGTCAAAAGACATAAGTGCGGTGTGTGGAGGTTAACTCCAAGCGCCCTCGTTGGCCGTGCTGAGGGTGTTGGCGCCCAACGACCCTCGATTGACTTGCGGGGAGGGGGGCGGCGGACAATAATTATAGTCAACCCATCGTCGGCGCTTGGGCTTTGAGGGGATTCCGGTGCCGTTCGCGCTCGGCTTTCAAATCTATCCTTGGGTTGAACGCCTCTTGCGCGTTCGGCAGTATCCACTTGCTGCCTATGGTTTGGCGTTGCTTATGGTCGCGCTTGCCGTCTTGGTGCGCGGGATCGTTGGGAGCTACGCTGGCGTACAGGTGTTCACGACTTTTTATCCGGCGATCATCGTCGTTGCGCTTGTTGGCGGACTTTGGCCCGGCATCTTCGCCACTCTCTTGTCTACTATTGCAGCATGGTACCTCATTATCCCGCGCTTTTTTGTTCACCCAGGCCAGCATGAATTTGGGGAATTTGCGCTCTTTATTCTCATCAGCGGCGTCGATGTGACTATTGCCGTCATTGTAAGTGCGCTGGTTGAGCGTTTGGTCCTCCAACAACGGAATATCCGCATTCTTCTTGAATCTGCGCCGAACGGTTTCGTGCTGGTGGACGAGCGCGGCACAATCAAGATGGTGAACGCGAGCGCAGAGAAACTGTTCGGCTACAGCCGCGAGGAATTGGTGGGAAAGGACGTGGAGGCGCTGGTGCCCGAACAGCACATCCCCGAACATCGGAAGGTGCGCGCGTCGTATCAGGAAAAACCCGAAGTGAGATTGATGGGCCTTGGGCGTGATCTGAGCGGCCGACGCAAGGATGGCAGTGAATTTCCCGTCGAAATTGGACTCAACCCTGTGGGTCGGGACGGCGGACCGGCAGTCCTTGCTACGGTGATGGACATTTCTGCGCGCAAGCGCGCGGAAGAAAGTCAGCGGCTGATCATTGGCGAAATGAAGCATCGAACACGCAACCTGCTTACCATCGTACAGGCAATCATCGCCAGTACGCTCAAAGAGTCCAAAACCGTTGCCGAGGCTGGCTACGTCTTGAATGGCCGCATACACTCTCTGTCGCAGGCTTATTCGATACTTGCCGACGCGGTGTGGGAAGGCGCATCCCTCGCCAAAATTCTCAGTGGGCAGTCCATCCTCGATTCTAAGCGCGTCACCGTCGATGGTTGCGAAATCAGCGTTACACCGCGGGCCGCTCAGCAATTTGCAATGATCGTCCATGAGCTTGCAACCAACGCGCTCAAATATGGCGCGTTATCTTCTCCCGATGGCCGCATTTCAATCTCAGGTAAAATCGATCGGCACGAGGGCAACGGGTCGTTTGTCTTTTCATGGCAGGAGAGCGGCGGTCCACGAGTGTCACCGCCGACAAGGAGAGGTTTCGGAAGTGTGATCCTGTTGGACGCGGCACAGCAATTTGGCAGCGTCACAATGAACTATCTGCCAGAGGGACTGATTTACCAGCTTCAACTTGACTTGCGCGAAATCGCAACGCCGACAAACGTCATAACATTGCCGGACACGCCAACGCTACGTTCTGCGTAGCGGCTCTCCGAATTCAGGCAAGCGCGCCGGAACCAATCCCGCCGTACGTCATTTACGTCATCGCGATGTGCGTTGAGGGTGGGCAATGGCGCGGATGTCGCGGGAGGTTCGTCGGCCGTCGCCGCTGCGCTGGATTGCTTCGCGTACGCTCGCAATGACGGAAGACTATTGCAGCGACGCGGTGCGGGTCGGGTAGCTGATCGTCGACAGGAACACGATGGCGCTGCCGCTGAAGTGATCCTGGCTCAGGCCGAGATTGGGGTCGGATGAGAACGTCATCATCACCGCGCTCGACGGCTTCACCATCAGGCTCGCCAGGTAAGTGACGTCGCGGGCGCCGAGCGCCAGCGTCGACAGGAAGCGGTGCACGCTCGGCGCCAGAATGATCGCGCGCAGCCACGGATTGTCGAGACGCTCGCTGATTTTCACTGCCGCCGCCGCGAGCTGAATGGCCTTCTGCACCGAGGTTTTCGGCCGATCGTTGACGCCCTTCACCGCGACCGTGGTCTCGCTTTCGCCGATGATCGCGCCGGCTTTGTCGACGGCGGCGCGTGCCGCCGCGGCGATGGCTTGGGACGGCGTGTTGGGTTGCTCGGCATAGGCCAGCGCGAGCTGCGCCGGGACGTGGTCGTCGGCGGCGCCCGGCCACGGCGCGACGGAACCGGTGGCGTTGGGATCGGCGCTCGCCACTTGGACGCCGCGCGCGCTCTTGAGCTGCGCGGCGGCGGCGCCGTCGGACTGGTCCTGCCAGTAACCGCGCGCCAGGATGACTTGATTGGCCGACAGCGAGGCAAAGCCGTTGTCGGTCTGCAGCCGCGCTGGCGGCGCTACTTTCTGCGCGGCCGGCGTGGCGACTGCGGCGGCGGTGGCAAATGAATTGGTGCGGATCAGCTTGGTCTCCGCCGCCACATGGGTCACCGCGGCTTTCACGCGTTCGACGGCGGCAACGGCGATGGTCTTGGCTTTGGTGCGGGTGGTCGCGGCGGGCGCCGGCGCCGGCGCCGCGGCGGCGGCTGACGCGTCGGCATCGTCGTCCTCTTCGCCCTTCCTCAGTCCGAAGAGCTTGGCGAAGGGATTGAAGCTGTGGTGGTCCTCGCTCGCCACCACGGTGCCGACGTCGACGCCGGAATTGCGCGCGGCGTCGACGGAATTTTCCGAAGGCGTATTGCCGCGCTGCCTGATCTCGGCGAGCGCCAGGGCATAGCCCGGCAGCGGCCGGCCGTCGGTCGGGATCTGCACGGTCTTGCCGTCGGGGAACACGCGCGCCAGCTGCTCGCGACTCATGCGCGGCCACATCCGCACGCTGCCGGTATCCATGTGCACGAACGGCGAGCCGGAGGTCGGATAGAAGCCGACGCCGCCGCGGGCAAGCCGCAATCCCATCGCGCGCACCTCTTCGAGCGGCACGCCCGGAATATAGAAATCCATGGCGCGGCCGAGCATGTGCTGGCTGAAGCGGGCCACGCCGCTACTGCGGTGGCGCAGCATGGCGTTGGTCTGCGGCGAGCGATAGCCGCACACCACCCAGATCGGCGCCTTGTTGCCGGCCTCGCGCTGCACCTCCCACACCAGGTCGATCAGGTGCGGGTCCATTTTGGTCGCTTCGCCGCGCCGCCAGTCGCGCAGGAACCAGTTGAGCTTTTCCAGCGCCGCCTCGTCGTAGCGGCCGTCGCGCTTGAAGGTGATGGTGATGTCTTCGTCGGTATGGATGTGGTGCATCGAGATGGTGCGCGTGTCGCCTTCGGCGACCGCGTTTTGCAGAGCTCTCGAGCCGAACAGGAAAACAAGAAGCGCCAGGCCGCACGAATAGCCGGCGCGCGCCGCAACGAATCGGACAGCCTTCAGGCGCGCCTTACAAAACGGCACGAGCCCATCCCACTTTGACGCGTTGGCGACACGATCCCGCCACGGCTCCCCGCAGTGGCGAGTAACGCTAACGCATTGTTAAATTGGGAAGGGTTAACGAAAACTTACCGTCACCCCATCCCCCGACGGCATTAGGGCTAACGGCATAGTGTGGCGAAAAGTGGCCAATCCTCGGGCCCTGGGGATAGGCCGTCCACCAGGGGCGGCCAAAGGGGCCAAATGGTTAACGCTTAGAGGCGATTTTTATCGGAATTCCAGGAACTTAGCGCTGGACCGGCGCTCCCGAGCTGGTCTCGCGCCGATGCGGCGCCGCGTGGCGCACCGGCGCCGGCGGGGTGGCGGCAAAGCCGCCGCCGAACAGCCGCGAGAAGAAGCCGCCGCCATCGCCCGGGCCGCCGTAGTTGCCGAAGCCGCGGCCGCCGAACAGCGGCGTCGAATCCGGGATCGCCAAAACCTGGCGATGGCTCGGGTCTTCGTGGCGCTCGACGGCGATGTCGGCCATTCTGCGGTCGTCGCCCTTGAGGATCGCCAACAGCGTCCGGTCGCGGCCGTAGACGTCGTCGCGGAACTGCAGCTTGCCGTCGTCGTCGACGAAGGCGGTCTGGTAGGTCAGGTTGACCGGAATGAAGGTCGGCAGCTGGATATCCTGCTCGCCGCCGGCGTCGATCATCTTCTTGATGCGCTCGATCGTATAGCCGTCGTTCGGCCGCACCAGCGACAGCAGCACTTCGGCATAGCGCTGCGGATCCTGCACCCGCATGCAGCCGTGGCTGTAGGCGCGCTTGTCGTAGGCGAACAGATACTTGTCCGGCGTGTCGTGCTGATAGACCAAAAACTTGTTGGGGAAGTTGAAGCGGATGCGGCCGAGCGCGTTGTGGTCGCCGGGCGGCTGCCAGATATGCACGGTGCCGTCGGGATTCTTGCCGACTTTCAGTCCCATGCGGTCGAGCACCGTCGGATCCTGCTGCAGCGCCGGCAGATATTCGTGATTGACGATCGACGGCGGCACGTTCCAGGTTGGATTGATGGTGATGTATTTCATCTCCGCCTGCATGATCGGCGTCGGCATTTCCGGCTTGCCGTCGACGATCCTGGTGACCCAGACCTGCTTGCCGTCGTGCATCACCCGCAAGGTGAAGTCGGCGAGATTGACGATCACATAGGTGTTGCCGAGATCGTGCGGCATCCAGCGCCAGCGCTCCATGTTGGCGAGGATGATGTCGACCGGCTTGTCGGGCTGGCGGCCGTTGAGGGCGTCGATGGTCTGCTGGGTCAGCGTGCCGGTGACTTTGAGCTGATGCTCCTGCTGATACTTCTTCACCGCGTCGGCCAGCGCCTTGTCGTAGGTGGTGCCGTCGCCTGAGACGTTGAGCCGTTCGCGCAGGAGCGGCACGCGCTCGTCCGTCGCGCCGACTTTCGGCGCCGCGCCGTTGGCGATCGGCGTCTTCGTGGCCTCGACCTTGCCGGCGCGGATTTCGGCGAGCTTGGCCTTGAGCGCGAGATAGCCCGGGGTGTGCGGCTCGTAAGCGTCGAGCGCCTTCGCCATGTCCTTGGCCTCCACCATGGCGGCGAGCACGTCGGCGGGCTCCGGCGCGGTCAGGGTGTAATAGATGTCGGCGCTGACGCGCGACCAATGCACCCGGCCGACCGAAGCGTGGTGGGCGTAGGTGATGATCGTCATGTCGAGCTTGAGCTCGGCCTCGGCGAGGTCGCCCGGCTCGCTCAGCGCGGCAAAGTTCGGCACCGGATAATCGGCCGGATCGAGGCCGTCCTGGTCGACATGGCCGAGATAGGAGATCACCGCCTTGGCGCGGTCGTTCACTTTGCCGTCGGTGATCCACAGCGGCGCATAATCGCGGCCGGAATAGAACGCGTCGACGATGGTGCGGTCTTTCTTGTTGCCGATGATGCGGTCGTACTTGCCGCTGGCGAGATTGCGCAGCTGATCGACCACCGCGGCGTCGGCCCCGTTCAATGCTGGAGCAGCCGGCGTCGCCGCAGCGGCGGGCGCGGGAGCTGCCGGCGCGCTGGCGGTCGTCGCCGGTTCCGGGCTTGCCGCCGGCGCGGCGGCCGTCTCCGCCGCAGCGGGAGCCGTCTCCGTCGCAGCGGGGGCTATCGACCCCGTGGTCGCCGGCAGGTCCGGCGAATCGAGCGGTTGCGGCGTCGCCGCCGTGGCAGCCGGCGTCGCGGCTTGATCGGTTGATTCCGCGGGTTTTGCCTTGTCGGCGTCGGCCGGGGTCGGCGCAGCGGTGCTCGGCGCCGCTATCGCCGCGTTGGCGCCGGCGTCGTCGGGTCCGGCGAGCGTCACGGCCGGAGCGCCGGCCAGCAGCAGGACCACGGCGGTCGAGGCGAGAAGTTGGTTGATGCGGACACCCGGCATTGCAAATTCTCCTTAAGAGCCTGCGCGATGGACGCAACCTCACGCCGCCCGGTGATTAAGGTCGCCAACTTGTCATTAGTATGGAACCAACACCTGCGGCGGCTGCACTTTAAGTGAGCCGTTTCGGCTTGTCCTGTGCGCAACAGGGAATTATCGGGCGTTTCATGCGATTTTCAGGGGCTGTCGCTCTGCTGCAACGGCCTCGCTATCGGCTTCGTCCCGCTCGCTATTCAGGCCCAGCGCTTCGAGCTTGCGGTAAAGCGTGGAGCGGCCGATTTGCAGCCGCCGCGCCACCTCCGACATCTGGCCCCGGTAGTGGGTAATGGCGTACCGAATGAGCTCCCCCTCGAGCTCTTCCAGCGGCCGCACCTCGCCCGCAGCGTCCAACAGCGCCAGCGCGTCGGCCGGGGCGGGGGCAGGGGACGGCGCGACCGCGGCGGCGGGATGGTCCGCGAACGGGTCCGGCAGAGCGACCGGTTGATCGAAATCCGGCACCAGCGGCTCGCCGGCATGGTTGGCGCCATGTTCCGGGCTCTGGATCTGCGCCGAGACTTGCGGAAATTCCGTAAGCCCGATGGTGTCGCCCTCGGCCAGCACCACGGCGCGGAACAAGGTGTTCTCCAGCTGGCGGATATTGCCCGGCCAATGGAACGCCGCGAGCATGCGCAGCGCCTCCGGCGTGATCAGGCGGATGCGCTTGCCCTCCTCGGCGGTAAAGCGCGCCAAAAAGTGCCGGGCCAGCGCCGGGATGTCGGCGGGGCGCTGGCGCAGCGGCGGCACCGTGATCGGGAAGACGTGCAGGCGATAGAACAGGTCCTCGCGAAAACGTCCGGCTTTGACGTCGGCGATCAAATCGCGATTGGTGGCCGAAACGATGCGGACGTCGACCTTGACGGCCTTGCGAGCGCCGACCGGCTCCACCTCGCCCTCCTGGATGGCGCGTAAGAGCTTGACCTGGGCTGCGGCCGGCAACTCGCCGACCTCGTCGAGGAACAAGGTGCCGCCGGTCGCCTCGACGAATTTGCCGGTGTGGCGTTCGGTGGCGCCGGTGAACGAGCCCTTCTCGTGGCCGAACAGAATCGATTCGACCAGGTTCTCCGGCATGGCGCCGCAATTCACCGCGATGAACGGTTTTGCGCGGCGCTCGCCCGAGCCGTGAATGGCGCGCGCAATCAATTCCTTGCCGACGCCGGATTCGCCCGCGATCAGCACCGGGATCGTCGACGCCGCCGCCTTCTCCGCCATGCGCAGCACGGCGTGCATGGCCGGCGACTTGGTGATGATGTCGGCAAAGCCGAGCGTGCCGGAACGGCTGTGCTTGATGCGATTGAGCTCGCCTTCGAGCGCGCTGGTATTGAGCGCGTTGCGGATGCTCACCTGCAGCCGCTCGACGCCGACCGGCTTGACCACGAAATCGATCGCCCCGGCCCGCATCGCCGAGACGACATTGTCGATGCCGCCGTGCGCCGTCTGCACGATCACCGGCACATTGATCGCGGCTTGCCGCATGCGCGCCAAGACGCCGAGCCCGTCAAGATTCGGCATGACCAGATCGAGGATCACGCAATCGATCCGCCCGCCGTCGGCGCCGCCGAGCAAGCTCAGGGCCGCATCGCCGTTGTCGAGCACCACGGTCTCATAGCCGGATTTCTGCAGCATGCCCTCAAGCAGCCGGCACTGCACCGGATCGTCATCGACAATGAGGATGGCCATTTTACTGTCCCCGCGGCGGCTTCGTTGCAGCACGCTGTGCCGTTTCGGGTCACTTTGCGGCAGGAGGCTTAATGGGGTGTTAAGCAGCCGGACTACCTCGCAGCAACAGCCCGCGCGCCTGCTCAACGGTCGCCCGCGCATACTCCGCGAGCTGTTCGTCCGAGGCATTGCTGATCGGGTGGCCGATGACGGCGAATTTGTAATCGGGCATGCCGAGCACTTTGGCCATCATCTCGGCGGCGCTGACGAAGCGCGCCGTCATGACCCCCAAAGCGGGGACGCCTTGCCGTTCTGCCGTGATGGAGTCGTGCAGACTGCACGATGAGCAGCTGCCTCAATCGCCGACGCCGGTGACCACGGCGTGCCAGTTCTTGATTTCGTCGACGATGGCGGCGCCGGCCGGGGCGCTGTAGTTCGACTTGGTGCGATAGATAATGTCGGCGACGCCGAATTCTTGCCGCAGCATGCGGTCGAGGTGGGCGAAATAACTCTTGGTGCCCTCTTTGCCGTTGGAGATGAAACCGATGGTCTTGCCGACGAGCGTTGCCGGCCGCGCCGCCGGCTTGCCGCCGACGGCCATTCTTTCATTGGTCGGATCGAACACACGAAGGGTCATGATCTTTGCTCTCCTTTCGGCGGCTCGCAATCGACGCAGGCGCCGATCGCCGCCGTCACCGCTTTGGTCTTGCTGCCGAACCATGGCGCGATGACGGCGCCAAAACCGCCGGCCGGGCCGCCGGCGGCGACCACGAGCAGATGATCGGGCGACGCGAGCGCGGTGTGAACCGTGTCGCCGCGGTCGCGCACCACCGCGCCCTTGCCGACCTCGGCCCATTCGGCGCGGCGGATGCGGGCGCGCTCGTGGATGAATTCGGCGATGTCGCGTTTGCTCCAGCCGGCGTCCTGAATGTGATCGCGCAATTGCTTCGGGATGACGATGGCGTAGTTGCCGCCATAGATCGAATAATGGCGCTGGTTGGCGCGCATCTCGGCGGCAAAGGTTTCCAGAATCTCGCGCGGGTCCTTGGTCCATTCGTTCATGATCTGGCGCGGCGCCATGGCGCCCATCACGGTGACGGCGGAGACGCCTTCGGGGATGCCGCGCATCACCGACAACGGTTGCCAGGTGGTGTCCTCCTCGTCCTCGGCGATGCAGTAGGAGAACTTGCCGGGATGGCCGAGCGTTGAGCGGTCGATGCCGCCGGGACGCGCGTCGAGCAGATTGATCAGCGCCAGGCGCAGCGCGCGGCCGATCACCGCGGTGGCGCGGTCGCTGTTGCCGAGCGTGTTGAAGGTGGAGTTGGCGCCGATTTCAAGGCGGATCGGCCCATTGATGATGACGAGGACCGCGGCGCCGCCGGTGCTCGACGTCACGCCATGCATCAGAAACTCTTCCTTCATCATCGCCTGCCAGGCGGTGGCGACGATGGGGAAGTGCATCGGCAGGCAGCCGGCCATCACCGCGTTGATGGCGAGCTTTTCCGCGGTGATCGGCTGGGCGCGCACCGGCTCGATGCCGATCAGCTGGTCCGGCGGCATCAGCGCCCAGTCGAGGCAGGCGGCGACCGCATCCTCGGTCGGTGGCACCACCGGCAGGCCGTCGGTCCAGCCGTTCGCGTGATAAAACTCCTGGGCCGCAGCGAAATCGTCGACGTCGTAGACTTTCGAGGTCAGCGCCACCGTCATCGGTCCCTACCTTGCGTCGCCCGAAATCGAACAGCGGCGCTGCGATCATGCCGGCGCCAGGCAGGCAAAGATAGCGGAGCGGGCGTTCGGATGCATCCCAATAAGCGTGGGGATTTTCGGCCGGCGCGGCAAGGCGGCCCCTTGCGATTGGGCGCAAGCCGCGCCAAATGAGCGCCGGTGAGGCCACGCCAGCGCATGCCAAAAACTCTGCAAAAAACCAAAGCGGGCGCCAGGCGGCCCGGCGCGCTCGGCGCGCTGCCCGAATGGGACCTGAGCGACCTCTACCGCAGCCTCGACGATCCCGCCATCAAACGCGACCTCGATCGCACCGATGCCGACTGCATCGCTTTCGAGCAGGCCTATAAGAGCAAGCTCGCGGAGCTTGCCGCCGCGCCGGCCGGCGGCGCCAAGCTCGCCGAAGTGGTGCGGCGCTACGAGGCGATCAGCGATCTCATGGGTCGGCTCGGCTCTTATGCGGTTCTCATCCACGAGGGCAATACGGTCGATCCGGCCTGCACCAAGTTTTATGGCGACGTGCAGGAGCGCATGACCGCGGCCTCGACCCATCTGTTGTTCTTCGAGCTCGAGCTCAACCGCATCGACGACGCGCAGCTTGAAGCGGCGCTGGCCGATCCGGCGCTCGGCCATTACCGGCCGTGGCTCGAGGACGTGCGCCGCTACCGGCCGTACCAGCTCGAGGATCGCGTCGAGCAGCTGTTCCACGAAAAGTCGATGACGGCCTATACGGCGTGGAATCGCCAGTTCGACGCCACCATCGCCAATCTGCGCTTCAGAGTATCGGGCAAGACGCTCGCCATCGAGCCGACGCTGAACTTTTTGCAGGACCGCGACGGCGCCAAGCGTAAAAGCGCCGCGCTTGCGCTCGCGCACACGTTCAAGGGCAACCTGGCGCAGTTCGCGCTGGTCATGAACACGCTGGCCAAGGACAAGGAAATCTCCGACCGCTGGCGCGGCTTTGCCGACATCGCCGACGAGCGGCATCTGTCGAACCGGGTCGAACGCGAGGTGGTCGAGGCGCTGGTCACGGCGGTGCGCGCCGCCTATCCAAACCTGTCGCATCGCTATTACGCGCTCAAGGCCAAATGGTTCGGCAAGAAGCAATTGCCGCACTGGGACCGCAACGCGCCGTTGCCGCAAGCGCCGACCCGTACCATCGCCTGGGACGAGGCCAAGGCCACGGTGCTCGAGGCCTACGGCGCGTTCTCGCCGAAAATGGCGGCGATCGCCGCGCGGTTTTTCGCCGGGCGCTGGATCGACGCGCCGGTGCGGCCGGGCAAGGCGCCGGGCGCGTTCTCCCATCCGACGACGCCGTCGGCGCATCCCTACGTGCTGCTCAATTACCAGGGCAAGCCGCGCGACGTGATGACGCTCGCGCACGAGCTCGGCCACGGCGTGCATCAGGTGCTGGCGGCGCCGAACGGCGCGCTGATGGCGCCGACGCCGCTGACCTTGGCCGAGACCGCAAGCGTGTTCGGCGAGATGCTGACGTTCAAGAAACTCCTGGCCGCCACCCGCGACGGCAAAGAGCGCAAGGCCATGCTCGCCGCCAAGGTCGAGGACATGATCAACACCGTGGTGCGGCAGATCGCGTTCTACACGTTCGAGCGCGCCGTCCACAGCGAGCGCAAGAGCGGCGAATTGACCGCGCAGCGCATCGGCGAATTGTGGCTCGACGTGCAGCGCGAAAGTCTCGGGCCCGCCATCGCGCTAAAACCCGGCTACGAGACGTTCTGGGTCTACATTCCGCATTTCATCCATACGCCGTTCTACGTCTACGCCTATGCGTTCGGCGATTGTCTGGTGAATTCGCTCTACGCGGTCTACGGGCACGCCGCCGAAGGCTTTGCCGAGCGCTATCTCGCCATGCTCTCGGCCGGCGGCACCAAACCCTATGCCGAGCTGTTGGCGCCGTTCGGGCTGAACGCGCGCGATCCGGCGTTCTGGCAAGGCGGGCTCGGCGTCATCGAGCGGATGATTTTGGAACTGGAATCGCTATAATCGACGCTATGAAAACGGAAATTGAAAAAAGTGGCGACAAGCGACTGGTCGTGTTGCCGCCGGATTTGCTGGCCAAACTCGGGTGGAATGTTGGCGATATTCTCTCTGCCGAAATCTCAGAGAACGGCATCAAGTTCACAAGAGCGCAAACCGCGCACGATTGTACAATGGAAATTGCCAAAGACGTTATGGATGAGTATCGCGAGACATTCGAAGCTCTTGCCAAGAGCTAAATGCCCTTACTCTTTCTGGCTCTAAGAAGTAAGCGAGCGTATGCCCACCGACCGCGAAAAAAATCGCCTCTCCGCCCGCGCCGCGCGCTATGCGAGGGTCGGCGCCAATGTCGGCGGCGTGGCGGCGCGCTATGCCGGCCGGCGGCTCATCGGCGGCGCGCCCGATCGCGCCGGCGAGGCGAGTGCGCTGTCGTCGGCGCTCGGCCGGCTCAAGGGCCCGCTGATGAAGGTCGCCCAGTTGATGGCGACCATTCCGGATCTGCTGCCGCCCGAATATGCCGCCGAACTGCAAAAGCTGCAGAGCGAAGCGCCGCCGATGGGTTGGGCCTTCGTCAAGCGCCGCATGATGGCCGAGCTCGGCGCCGACTGGGCGACAAAATTCGCAAGCTTCGAGCATCATCCGGCCGCGGCCGCTTCGCTCGGCCAAGTGCACCGCGCCCGCTCGCTCGACGGCGCCATGCTGGCCTGCAAGCTGCAATATCCCGACATGCAGTCGGCGGTGGAAGCGGATCTGCAGCAGCTGCAATGGCTGCTCGCCATCCGCCGCCGCCTCGACGCCGCCATCGACACCAGCGAGATCGCCAAGGAAATCGGCGCGCGGGTGCGCGAGGAATTGGATTACCGCCGCGAGGCCAAGCACGTCGCGCTCTACCGCGCCATGCTCGAGGGCGTCGACATCGTGCGCGTGCCGCGCGCCTGGCCCGAATTGTCGACCGGGCGGCTATTGACGCTCGACTGGCTCGACGGCAGCAAAATGCTGGCCCACAAGAACGATCCGCCCGAAGCGCGCAACGCGCTGGCGACCGCCATGTTCACCGCCTGGTGGTTTCCGTTCAGCCGCTTCGGCGTCATCCACGGTGACCCGCATCTCGGCAATTACACGGTCTTCACGCGCGACGGTGCGCCGGCCGGCATCAACCTGCTCGATTACGGCTGCATCCGCATTTTCCCGCCGAAATTCGTGCGCGGCGTGGTCGATCTCTATCACGGGCTGCTGCGCGGCGACCACGATCTCGTCGTGCATGCCTACGAGACGTGGGGCTTTCGCCGGCTGTCGCGCGACCTCATCGACACGCTCAACATCTGGGCGCGCTTCATCTACGCGCCGTTGCTCGACGATCGCGTGCGCTCGATCGCCGATGGGGTAAAGCCCTCGGAATACGGCCGGCGCGAGGCGTTCCGCGTGCACCAGGCGCTCAAGCAGAAAGGCCCGGTGACGGTGCCGCGCGAATTCGTCTTCATGGACCGCGCCGCGATCGGGCTCGGCGCCGTGTTCCTGCACCTGCGTGCCGAGTTGAATTTCTATCGGCTGTTCAACGAGGCGATCGAGCGCTTTTCGATGGACCGGGTCGCCAAGCGCCAGGCCGACGCGCTCACGGCGGCAGGGTTGGCGGAAACACGCTAGCAGCAGTCGCAGTCGACGCCTTCGAGTGCAACCAGCGCATTCTTCATGAAGGCCGGCGGCAGGTCGTCCTCGACCACGGCGGCGAGCGGCTTGAAGATTTTGAAGTGATGCCGGCCGGCAGCGGTCCAGAACACCAGATGGGTTTCGATCGGCGGGCAGCCGGGAACGCTGCAGGCCACCTCCGACACCATGACGGTCTCGTCGTCGGTGAGCGCAAAGCGCGCGCGCGTCCAGTCGCGCACGCGGTCGAGCGCGGCGCCGTCTCCTGGGGCGTTCTTGCTGAAGCCGAGCATTGCAACTTATACCATCCGCGACTTAATACCTCAGCAGGCAAGACCGAGACGTGGATGGCCGGGGCATAGGCAAGCGAAGCGACGCCGTCCTTTGGACGGCTATGCCCGGCCATGACGAAAAGACGGTGAAAAGGAGCGAAAGTGGCTGAAAAAGTACTGGCGGCGGTGCGCACCGGGCCGAGCAAGACCGAAATCCGCGAATATCCCATGCCGGATATCCCCGACGACGCCGCGCTGATGAAGATGGAGGTCGGCGGCATCTGCGGCACCGACGTCAAGCTCTACAAGCATCCGCCGTCGAACGCGCCGGTGATCATGGGCCATGAGAATATCGGCACCATCGCCAAGGCCGGCCGCGAATTCACCCGCCGCAAGGGCTTCAAGGAGGGCGACCTGGTCTTTGTCGAGCATTACGTGATGTGCGGCAAATGCGAATGGTGCCATGCCGGCCAGTACCGCCACTGCGAGAACACCAATTGGCGCACCAACCCGGACGCCATCCGCTACGGCTACACCTCGGCCGAGAAGGCGCCGCATCTGTGGGGCGGTTTCGCCCAATACGTCTATCTGCCATGGAACGCGGTGGTGCATCACGTGCCCAAGGGCGTATCCGCCGAGCTCGCCGGGCTGGTGACGCCGATGGCGAATGGCGTCGAATGGTCGCTGTTCGACGGCGGCGTCGGCTATAACTCCACCGTGCTGATCCAGGGCCCGGGCCAGCAAGGCCTGTCGCAGACCGTGATCTGCAAGCAGGCCGGCGCCTCGCTGATCATCGTCACCGGCACGTCGAAGGACAAAGCGCGCATCGAGGTCGCCAAAAAGCTCGGCGCCGACTACGTCATCGACGTGCAGAAGGAAGACCCGCTCGAACGCATCATGCAGATCACCGGCGGCAAGGGCGTCGACGTTGCGCTCGACTGCACCGCCGGCGCCGGCACCATCCCGATCCTGCTCGGCATCGAGGCGCTCAAGCGCAAGGGCGGCACCATCGTGGTGCAAGGCGAACTGGCGCAGTTTCCGAATTTCCCGCTGGAGAAATTCACGGTAAAATTCATCACCATGAAAAGCGCGCGCGGCCACAGCTACAAGGCCTGCGAGCTGGCGCTGGCGCAGCTTGCGTCAAAACGCTTTCCCTTGGAGCTGGTCACCACCCACCGCTTCGGCCTGGGCGACGTCGACCGCGCCATCAAATCGGTGGGCGGGGAGGGCGTGCCGGATGTGATCCACGCTTCGCTGATGCCGTGGTTGTGAGGGCGGCAATGTCGCAGGCCGCGCGCGCGGCCCTTGTGCTACGCTGACCCCCGTTCCGGCGGGAATTCAGATTTTTGATCGAGGAGATGCAAATGGCCGCGATGCGTCATGTTCACCGGTGGCTGGTTACAGGTTTCGCTCTTGCTGCGGCGCTCGGACTATCCGGCCGCGTGCAGGCGCAGGAGCTGACCATCGGCACCATCGGGGCTTCGAGCGACGCGCCGCTCTTCATCGCCGATGCCATGGGCTACTACGGCGAGCAGGGGCTCAAGGTGAAATTCGTGCGCTTCGATTCGGCGGCGAAGATGATCCCTTCGCTCGGCTCCGGCGAGGTCGACGTCGGCTCGGGCGCCACCTCGGCGGGACTTTACAACGCGGTCAAGCGCGGCATCGGCATCAAGATCGTGTCCGACAAGGCGCGCAACGCCAAAGGCTACGGTTTTCAGGCCATCATGGTGCGCAGCGATCTGTTGGACAGCGGCAAGGTCAAGAGCCTGAAGGATTTTAAGGGGCTCAAAGTGGCGATGTCGGCCAACGGCAACAGCGAGAACGCGTTCATGAACTACGCGCTGACGAAGAACGGCCTGACCTATAACGACATCGATCCGGTCTTCCTCGGCTTTCCCCAGCACATTCCCGCCTTCGCCAACAAGGCGATCGACGCCAGCCTCACCGTCGAGCCGACGGTGTCAAAGCTGTTGTCGCTCGGCTCGGCGAAAAAGCTTATCGGCGCCGACGATGTGTTTCCCGATTATCAGACGGCGGTGGTGTTCTACAGCCCGAAATTCGCGCAAGATCAGCCCGACAACGCCAAGAAATTCATGGTGGCGCTGGTCAAGGCCATGCGCTTCTACAATGACGCGCTCAAAGACGGCCATATCGCCGGGCCGAACGCCGACCAGGTGATCAAAATCCTCACCGAATATTCCTTCATCAAGGACCCGGCGGTGCACCGCGCCATCGTCTCGCAAGCGGTCGATCCGGACGGCAAGCTCGACATGCCGTCGCTGCAGATGGCGTGGCAGTTCTTCCTCGACACCAAGCAGATCGACGGCTCGGTGAAGGTCGATGACGTGGTCGATCTCAGCTACGTCCATGAGGCGTCGAAGAAGCTCGGGCCCTATGTGAAGAAGACGGCGATGCAATAAGCGAGGGCGCGGCCGGCGCTTCCGGCCGACCCGTTTGCTGCAGGAACGCGGCCCGTAAAAGCGGCGTCATCGTTAAGCCGGCGTTTCTGAGCATCGTGAAACCTGGCGCGGTTTCATTCGTTGTCCTCCGTTCACCGCGAGCGTTGCGATGACGAATTATTTTGTTCGCAAATCGGTTGCCAGCCTGCAGGCGGAGGCCGAAGAGGCCGACTTCCAGCGGCTGACCACCCACGACGGCATCCCGCTCAAGCGCACACTCTCGGCTCTCACCCTGGTGTCGCTCGGCATCGGCGACATCATCGGCGCCGGCATCTTCGTGCTGACCGGGCACGCCGCCGCGGCCAATGCCGGTCCGGCGATCACCTTGTCGTTCGCGCTCGCCGGCTTCGCCTGCGCCTGCGCCGGGCTGTGCTACGCCGAGATGGCCTCGACCGTGCCGATCGCCGGCAGCGCCTACACCTATGCCTACGCGACGATGGGCGAGTTCGTCGCCTGGGTGGTCGGCTGGGACCTGATCTTCGAATATGCGCTCGGCGCCGCAACGGTCGCGATCGGCTGGTCGGGCTATGTGGTCAGCTTCCTCAACGATATCGGCATCGGCGTGCCTGCCGCCTATGCGGGCGCGCCGCTTACCTATGACGCCGGCCGTGGCGCCTGGCAAATCACCGGTACCATCGTCAATGGGCCGGCAATGCTCGTTGTCGTCGGCGTCACGGCGCTGGTCGTGATCGGCATCCACGAGTCGGCCCGCGTCAACAACGTCATCGTGGCGATCAAGCTCGCGATCATCCTGTTGTTCATCGCCGCGGCCGCGGCGCATTTCAGCACCGCGAATTGGGTGACGGCGGGTAATCCGCAAGGGAATTTCATTCCGCCCAATGCCGGCTTCGGCCACTTCGGATGGAGCGGCGTGGTGCGCGGCGCCGCCGTGGTGTTCTTCGCCTATATCGGCTTCGACGCCGTCTCGACGACCGCGCAGGAGGCGAAAAATCCGAAGCGCGACATGCCGATCGGCATTCTCGGGTCGCTGGCGCTGTGCACGGTTCTCTACCTCGCCGTCGGTTTCGTGCTGACCGGCATCGTGCCATACGACCAGCTCAACGTGCCCGATCCGATCGCCGTCGGCATTAATGCCGTTGGGCTGAAATGGCTAGCGCCAGTCATGAAGCTCGGCATCATCCTCGGTCTGACCTCGGTCATCCTGGTCGGCATTCTGGGCCAGCCGCGCATCGTCTATGCGATGGCGCGCGACGGTCTGCTGCCGCCGGCAGCTGCCAAGGTGCATCCGCGGTTCCGCACGCCCTACGTCACCACGCTGATCACCGGCAGCGTTGTGACTGTCCTCGCCGGGCTGTTGCCGATCGGCCTGGTCGGCGAATTGGTCAGCATCGGCACCCTGTTCGCGTTCACCCTCGTCTGCGTCGGCGTGCTGGTGCTGCGCATCAGAGAGCCGGCTGCGCTGCGGCCGTTCCGCACGCCGGCGGTGTCTGTAGTGGCGCCGCTCGGCGCGGCGTCAGCCTTGCTGCTGATGCTCGGGCTGCCGCTCGACACCTGGCTGCGCTTCGGGCTGTGGCTCCTGGCCGGACTCGTGGTCTATTGGCTTTACGGCGTGCGCCACAGCCGGGCGCAGCGCGCCAGCGCTTGACGCGGGGAACTTCACCATCGCCGACCGGCGTGCTAGCAGGGCCTGACTTTTTGCGGCACAGGCGAGGGCGCGGCATTGAACTCCATCTTCGTTGCCGGCGGGACGGTGGACGCGGTCCCGATCTGGTTCGTTACGGCGGCGACCTATGCCGAAGTGCGCGGACAGCTCGACGCCGAGGCCCGCGCTTTTGCCGACGCGGCGGGTTTCGAGCCCAAGGCCGGGCGCCATCTGCTGCTGCCGGGAAAGGCCGGTCTCGGCGGCGTGCTGTTCGGCATCGAGGCCGTCGGCGACGTGAAGGATTTATTTCTTCCCGGCCGCCTGCCGCAGCTGTTGCCGGACGGCGTCTATCGCTTCGCCAACGCGCCGCACGATGCGCGGCTTGCCGCGCTTGCGGTGGCGTTCGGCTCCTATAGCTTCACGCGCTACCGCAAAGCCAACGGTCATCAGGTCAAGCTCGCCCTGCCGCAAAGCCTCGACCGCAACGAGCTCGAGCACATTGCCGAAGCCGTGACCTTGGCGCGCGACCTGATCAACACGCCGGCGAACGACATGGGGCCGGCCGATCTCGAAGTAGCGGCCCGAAAACTCGCGGCGTCGCACGGTGCCGAAATCCGCGCCGTCGTCGGCGACGATCTGTTGGCGCAGAATTTCCCCTTGATCCACGCCGTCGGCCGCGCTGCCGCACCGACGGCGGCGCCGCGGCTGATCGACATGGTGTGGGGCGACAGCCAGCACCCGCGCGTCACGCTGGTCGGCAAGGGCGTCTGCTTCGATACCGGCGGCCTCGACATCAAGCCCGACACCGGCATGCTCAACATGAAGAAGGACATGGGCGGCGCGGCGACAGCTTTGGCGCTCGCCCACATGATCATGGCGCGCGGCCTGAAGCTGCGGCTGCGCGTGCTCATTCCCGCGGTGGAGAATGCGATCGCCGGCACGAGCTTTCGCCCGCGCGACATCTACACCTCGCGCAAGGGAATTTCGGTCGAGATCGGCAATACCGACGCCGAAGGCCGGCTCATTCTGGCCGACGCGCTGGCGCTGGCCGACGAGGAGCAGCCGGATCTGATCGCCGATTTCGCCACGCTCACCGGTGCCGCCCGCGTCGCGCTCGGCCCCGATGTGCCGGCGTTCTTCACCGACGATGACGGGTTGGCGAACGAGCTGATGGGCTGCGCCTTAAGCGAAAACGATCCGTTGTGGCGTCTGCCGTTGTGGCGGCCCTACGAAACGATGCTGGAATCCAAGGTCGCCGACATCAACAATGTCGGCGGCAGCCAGGGCGGCGCCATCACCGCGGCGCTGTTCATGCGCCGCTTCGTCAGCGCAGAATCCTGGCTGCATTTCGACCTGTTCGCCTGGACGGCGAGTGCCAAGCCGGGGCGGCCGGAGGGCGGCGAGTGCCAGGCGGCGCGCGCGCTCTATGCGCTGCTCGCTGCCCGCTACGGCTGAGCGGCGATGTCTACATTCGATCCTCGCGTCACCCCGGCCCGCACCGATCTGGCGGCGAAGCATCTCGAAGGCCAAGTGCAAGCGGCGCGCTATGTCGAAGGCCGCCTGTGCGAAGTCGTCGAGCCGCAGGCGCCGCTGCGCCGCGAGCCGCGGCCCGACGCGCCGCTCGATACCGAAGCGCTCAAGGGCGAGCGCGTCACCGTCTACGATAGCAACGGCGAGGGTTGGGCCTGGGGCCAGCTCGCCGCGGACGGTTACGTCGGCTGGCTGCCGGAGAATGCGCTCTCGCCGCCGGGCGCCGCGCCGACCCACAAGGTGACGGCGCTGCGCACGCTGGCGTTTCCCGGCCCCTCGATCAAATTGCCGCCGCTCGAAGCGCTGCCGTTCGGCGCACGCCTTGCCATCGCACGCATCGAGGATCGCATGGCGGTGACGCCATCGGGCGCTTATCTGCCCGCTGTGCACCTCGCGCCGCTCGACCGGAATGAAGCGGATTTCGTCGCAGTCGCCGAGCGCTTCCTCGGCGCGCCCTATCTGTGGGGCGGCAAGACCGCGCTCGGCCACGACTGCTCGGGGCTCGTCCAGGTGGCGCTGACCGCGTGCGGCATCTGGTGCCCGCGCGACAGTGACATGCAGGAACAGGTTTTGGGAACGGCGGTGTCGGCCGACCTAGCCGCGCTCAAGCGCGGCGATCTGATTTTCTGGAAAGGCCACGTCGCCATCGTGCGCGACCGGGAGACGCTGCTGCACGCCAACGCCTACCACATGGCGGTCGCGGTCGAGCCGATCGCCGAGGCGGTCACGCGCATCCGCGGCGCCGGCAGCGAAATGACCGGCGTGCGCCGGATTGCGCGCGCTTGAACTCGCGTAGCTTGGATTTTCATGCGCGGCTCAAAATTCGCAAAAGCTCTACGTTTGGCGGCGGCCCATGCCAGCCAGCCGCGTTATGCCCGACGCTACATGGCAAACCTGTTCGTGCCGCCGATCGTCAGCGGCCTGCCGTGGTTTACGTTTTCGGCGATCGAATTCCTGGAAACCTGGATCGAGCCGCACCATGAAATCTTCGAGTATGGCTGCGGCGGCTCCACTTTGTTCTTTGCCAAGCGGGCCAGGTCGGTCGCGAGCGTCGAGCACAACGGACGGTGGGCACGCTCCGTGACCGCGGCCGCGCTAAAGCGCGGATTGACCAACGTTGCGATAGAGGTTCGGGAGGCCGGCCGCGAGCCGCCTCTCGACGATTCGCCCTATTGTCTGGCGCTCGACCGGCCGTTCGACGTCGTGGTCGTTGACGGCTGGGCGCTCGGCAAATGCAATGAAGCGGACCGCCGCGCCGTGCTGTCGCGCGGCGCCTGTTTCCGGCGCGCCGAACACTTCGTGCGGCTGGGCGGCATCATCGTGCTTGACGATGCGTGGTTCGATCCCGCGATCGAACACCATGCCCGCGACCGCCGCGTATTTTCCGGAACGGGTCCTTGGCGCCTCGGAGCCAGCCGGACGGACGTGTTCTTTTATTAGGTCGGCGTGCCGGAGGCATCGGCGCGCCACCGTCCAGAATTTCTTACACTACGTTCGCGGCCGAAACATTGCGGCGCCGCGATCCGGCACAATCGGCGCCGCTACCGACAGGAGGCCGCGATGACGATCACCGTGTTCATCCGCTATCAGCTCGATCCTTTCAAACGCGACGGCTTTGAAGCCTACGCGCGCAATTGGCTGAAAATCATTCCAAAATGCGGCGGCGACGTTGTCGGCTATTGGCTGCCGCACGAGGGCACCGACAACATCGCCTATGGGCTGATCTCGTTTGCGAGTCTGGCGGCCTACGAGGCTTACCGGGCGCGGCTGAAGGCCGACGGCGCCGGCGCCGCCAACTTCGCGCTGGCGCAAACGGAGCGCTTCATTCTGTCTGAGGAACGCACATTCCTGCGGCTGGTGACCTGACACGCCGCTGCTTACGTTGCCGTCACGGTTTCGCCCGGATGCTGGCCCGCCCGCTGCGGCAGCGCGACGATGCAAAAGATAATGAAAGCCGCGATGATCGCCGAAGCGATCGGGCGGCTGAAGGCCAGGCCGCCGGCGCTCACCGGCTTGTCGAGGAAATCGCCGACCGAGGCGCCAAGCGGCCGCGTCAGGATGAAGGCGGCCCAGAACAAGAAGACCCGCGAGATATTGGTGAAGAAATACGCGGCGGCGAGCACTGCCAATCCGGCGCCGAACACGAATGCGCCGTGTTCGTAGCCGGTGCCGTCGGCCATCCAGTCGCCGAGCGCCGTTCCGAGCGTCTGCGAGAAGGTGATGGCGACCCAGTAGAATGCTTCGACCTTCGCCGTGCTGACCGTGGCGACCGAGATGGAGCCTTCCGACCAGTACCACGCGGCGAGCGTGGCGATGACACAGACGAATAGCAGCGACGACCCGCCCGCATAGCCGGTGCCCAACGAGCGATCGGCGAAGTCCGCCATGGTGGTGCCGGCGGTGGTCGAGGCTACGATCGTCGCCCAATAGAGAAAGCGGTGAAACTTTTTCGCCACGATCTGGCAAACCACAAGCGCGACCAGGAGCGCAAGAAACAGCGCGGTGCCGAGAAGGTAGCCCCAATTCAGCGTCATGGTGACGGTGTCGCCGCCGGTCTCGCCCAGCGTGGTGGCGGCGATTTTGACGATCCAGAATGTGAGGGTGATTTCGGGGACTTTGGTCGCGTATCGCTCGATGACATTAGGCATGGTGACTCGCTGCGGTCAGTCCGGCCGAAGCTCATAGCCACAGGTCGCCGCGCATTGCACCATAACGTTTTGTAATGTTGGCTGACCTGCAGCCTAGTTTCGCATTTGTCCAATTCCAATTCGCCGCGAGCATCTAAACTTTAAAAATTACAACCACCGGGATTCACAGACGGCTGCCGAGATTTACATCTCGGCCGATGCCCAGTGTCGCTTCGCGCGCATGTCAGACTTTCCGGTTGTGCGCGTTCCACTCGCGCTCGAGATTGGCGATCAGCGCCGGGCTGAAATGGCAATAGGCCTGGTCGCGCGCGTAGGCGGAAAAATACATCCGGAACGTGTCGAGCGACTCTTGCCCGATGCGCAGCGCGCGGCGGTTGCCGGTGGCGCTGACCGCGCCGGAACTGGTCAGCCCGGCAATGACCCGGTCGAGCGCTGCGTCCATGGCGGCGGCCGGCGCGATCTCGTCGCAGATCAGGCGGCCCTCCGGGCTGTCGCAGACAAGCTTGCGCTCATATTGGATGGCTTGGCGGGCGATGCGGTCGCCGGTGAAACGCGGCAGGCGCAGGTTGGCGGCGCCGGGAATGATGCCTTCCTTGCGCGCCGGCAAGGTCATAAAGGCGTCGTCGGCGGCGAGCACGTAGTCCATGGCCAGCAGGATCTGGCAATGGCCGCCGATGGCAAAGCCGTCGACCGCGGCGATCCACGGTTTTTCGGTGGCCGTGCCATGCACGTCGTCGGGCAAGAGTTCGGGCCGCGCCACGCCGCGGAAGAACTTGTGCACGAAGCCGAGGTCGCGCTTGAGGAACCAGACAAACGGAATCCGGCCGCGATAAAGATGCGTCAAATTGATGCCGGCGCCGAACAGTTTTTTGCCGCGATATTTCGGATGCTCGACCTCGCCGCCGCGCAGCACGGCGATATCGCTCTTGGCATCGAGGATGGCGACGTCGACCGCGATCTCCATGGCGTCGAGCGTGGTGTCGTCCTCGGCATTGAGGAAGCGCGCGTTCTTCGACGTGACGATGGCGGCCTTGCCGCGGCGCTCGATTTCTGCCTTGCCGCAATCGATGCGGCCGTCGGCGTCGAACTTCTGCAAATACTCTGCCGTCTCCCGCCGCGGCAACAACATCGCATGGCAGAGATGGCGGCCGGCGCTTTCGCTTGAGAGCACGTGGGCGAGGAAAATACCCTGATCGATCTCGACGCCGTCCTTTTCGCCCTGCAAGTGCTCGGCCTCGGCGGCGACTTCGGCTGCGGTCGGCGTCAGGCCGGGGACGGTCATGGCCGCGGCGTAGACCAGATCTTCCAACCGGATGAAGCGTGAGCGTTCGTGCGTCAGCTCGTCGTAGAGCGTCTCGGCGTGTGCGGCGAGGAAATGCTCGCGTTGCTCGCGCGCGGCGGCGAGGATGGACTGCGCCGCGCGCGCCTGCCCCGGACCGCGCTCAGGCTTCTTCGGCAGCTGGCCGAGCAGATCGCCGCCGAGCTGCCAGTAACGCGAATAGCGCGGCCGGTCGACGTAATAATCGCCGGTGCGCTTTGGCGCCGCCGCGATCCATTCGGCGACCGCGCGCTGATCGAGGCCGGCGGACTGCAGTTCGCCCGCAGGGATATTCATCGCGCCAATCCTTTCAAAATTCCATCGGGCGTGGCCTTCAGCTTTTCGGCCGCCGGTCGATGACCCGCTTGGCCTTGCCTTGGGAGCGCTCGATGGTGCCCGGCTCGAGCACGCGCACCGTGGCAGTGACGCCGACATAGGCCTTGATCAGGTGCTCGGCTTGCTTGGCCAGCGTTGCATTTTCCTTGGCGCTCAATTTGCCGGCAAGCTCGGGCCGCATCTCGACCAGCACGTCGAGCTCGTCGAGCGCGTGCGGCCGGCTCACTTCCAGGACGTAATGCGGCGCCAGCTGCGGCTCGCGGCCGAGCACCGCTTCGATCTGCGAAGGGAAGACGTTGACGCCGCGGATGATCAGCATGTCGTCGCTGCGGCCCTTGACGCGCTCGATGCGGCGCATGGTGCGCGCCGTGCCGGGCAAGAGCCGGGTCAGGTCGCGGGTGCGGTAGCGGATCACCGGCATCGCTTCCTTGGTCAGCGAGGTGAAGACGAGCTCGCCGGTCTCGCCGTCCGGCAGCACGCGGCCGGTGTCCGGATCGATGATCTCGGGGAAGAAATGATCCTCCCACACCGTCAGCCCGTCGCGCGTCTCGGCGCATTCCTGCGCCACGCCTGGCCCCATGACTTCCGACAGGCCATAGAGGTCGAGCGCTTGGAGGCCCATGCGCCGCTCGATTTCCGCGCGCATGGTTTCGGTCCACGGCTCGGCGCCGAAAATACCCAGCCGCAGGCTGCAGTCGGCGGGCGAAAAGCCCTGGCGCTCGAACTCGTCGGCGATGGCGAGCATGTAGGACGGCGTCACCATGATGATGTCGGGCTGGAAATCGCGGATGAGCTGGACCTGCCGTTCGGTGAAGCCGCCGCCGACCGGAATGACGGCGGCGCCCAGACACTCGCCGCCGTAATGGGCGCCAAGCCCGCCGGTGAACAGGCCGTAGCCGTATGCGACGTGGATCTTATCGGTGGAGCGGCCGCCGGCGGCGCGGATCGAGCGCGCCATCAAGCGCGACCAGGTGTCGATGTCGCCTTTGGTATAGCCGACCACGGTCGGCTTGCCGGTGGTGCCGCTCGAGGCGTGGATGCGCACGATGTCGGCCATCGGCACCGCGAACATGCCGAATGGATAATTCTGCCGCAAATCGTCCTTGGTGGTGAACGGAAATTTGGCGAGGTCGGCAAGCTGTTTCAGGTCGGCAGGATGTACGCCGGCGGCATCGAGCTTCCTCCTGTAATGCGGCACGCGCTCGTAAGCCTGATGCAGCGTGTTCTTGAGGCGCTCGAGCTGCAGCGCAATGAGCGCATCCTTGCTGGCCTTTTCGATCGGTTCAAGCGTATCGAGCTCGCCCATCTCAGTCCGCCTTGATGCCGGATTCCAGAATGACCGGCGTCCACTTGGCCAGCTCCGCCTGCTGTTTTGCCGCAAGCGCTCCCGGCGTCTGATACTCGACCGGCCAGATTTCCTGGCCGACTTTCTTGAAGCGGTCCTGCACTCTGGCGTCGGCCAAGGTGACGCGAACCGCGGCATTGAGCTTAGCTTTGCGCATGGCTGTTTCCTCCGGCCGGCGCGGCCGCCTTCTTGTGAGCCCTGGCTGGGCGCGGTACATCTTACATCAAGTCGGCCGGCGTGAAGCTTGGCCGCAGAGGACGTGCCCCATGCACGATACGATCGAAGTCGCACCCAAGATCGAGGTCAAGCCGCTGTCGCCGGCTTGCGGCGCCGAGATCAGCGGCGTCGATCTGTCCAAGCCGCTGTCCGCGCACGAGGTGCGCGCCATCAAGGACGCCTGGGGCAAGCATCTGGTGCTGGTGTTCCGCGGTCAGCAGGTGTCGCAGGACGATCAGCTGCGCTTTGCTTCCTATTTCGGCGATCTCGGCAGCCGCAAGAAGGCGCCGGAGGCGCTGCGCGCCCGCGCCGAGGGCGTCCAGCAGGACCACGAGAAGGTTCTGCTGGTCACCAACATCAAGGTCGACGGCCAGCCGATCGGCGCCTTCGGCGACGGCGAATTCTGGTTTCACATCGATTCCGGCTATTCGGCGCGGCCCTACAAATACACCTTCCTCTACGCGCTCGAACTGCCGTCGCGCGGCGGCAATACGATGTTTTCCAACATGTACAAGGCCTACGAGGCGGTGCCGCCGGCGCTGAAGGAAAGGCTCAAGGGCAGGAAGGCCCTGCACATTCACGAATATAATCGCGCCAAGCAGGCCAATTCGTCGGGCGACATCAGCGGCATTCCCCATCACGCCCACCCGATCTTCATCACCCATCCCGACACCGGGCGCAAAACCCTGTTCGTCGACCGGCTGATGACCACGCGCATCGAGGGCATGAGCCAACAGGAGAGCGACGACGTGCTCAACCGGCTCTACGAGATCGGCGAGCGCCGCGAATTCATCTTCGAGCACGTCTGGCAGCTCGGCGACTTCCTGATGTGGGACAACCGCTGCACCATCCACGCCCGCACCGATTTTCCGAAAGAGGAGCGGCGGCTGTTGCGCCGCTGCACGGTCGAAGGCGAGCCGCTGTTCGAGTGAAGGATCGTCCATGTCGAATGCAAATCTTGCGGCGCGACGTTTGCCGGTCTTCGAAAAATTCATCGGCGATTTACGCGCGGTCTGGGCGGCTGAGCCTGACGATCAGCGCCGCATGGAGAAGGCGAAGCCGCTGCTGGAGCGGCTGGTGCTGGACGACACGCTGAAAACCCATTCGGCGCAGTGGCCGTCCACCGAAGGCCGCAAGAATCTCCTGCTCTATGTCGATCCCGACTACGCCTTCGTCGTCAACGGTGTCGTGCGCATGCCCGGCCGCACCGGCAGCGTGCACGATCACGCCGACGCCTGGGTGCTCTATGGCGTGCTCGACGGCACCGAAAGTCTCGAGCGTTTTGAGCGGATCGACGACGGCAGCCGGCCGGGCCATGCCGAGGTCAAGCTCGCTTCGGTGACCACCGGCTCGCAGGGCAAGGTCGATCTGGTGGCGCCGCGCGCCATTCATGCCGAGCAGGGCGGGCCGACCCGCTCGGTGGCGATCATCGTGCGCAGCCAAAAACTCGGCGAGGGCACGGTGCTGCAGCATCAATACGATCGCGTCGCGAACACCGTGATCGAGCGCTATGGCCCGACGCAAGTGCCGTACGAAGTTGCCGGATAACCGGTTGCTTTGAGCTTCATCGATTGGGGGACAAAATATGAGCGGCACCTGGATGCGGTCCATCGCGGCCGCCTTGATTTTCGCCGCCATTGCGGTGGCGGCGCAGGCCGACGACCGCTATCCGACCCGGACCATCACCATGGTCGTGCCGTTTGCCGCCGGCGGACCGACCGACATTCTGGGACGCGTCATGGCCCAAGCCATCAGTCCCATGCTGGGCCAGCAGGTCATCGTCGAAGACGTCACCGGTGCCGGCGGCACGATCGGCGCGACCAAAGTCGCGCGCGCCACGCCCGACGGCTACACCATGGTCATGGGCAATCTCGGCACCCACGCCGCCAGTCTCGGCATTTACAAGAATCTCGCCTACGACCCGCGGACCGATTTCGAACCGGTCATTCTGGTGGCCTCTACCCCGATGGTGCTGGTGACGCGAAAAACCTTGCCGGCCCACAGCCTCGATGAAGTCATTGCCTGGGCCAAAGCCAACAAGGGCAAGGCGACCATGGGCAGCGCCGGCGTCGGCTCGATCTCGCATTTGACGCTGTTGCTGTTCAATCACCTGACCGGCGCCGATCTGACCCACGTGCCTTATCGGGGCTTGTCGGAAGCGACCAACGATCTGCTTGGCGGCCAGATCGACACGCTGTTCGATCAGGTCGTCACCGCGACGCCGCATATCCTCAACGCCGGCGAAAACGCCATTGTCGTCACCGTTCCGGCGCGGGCGCCGTCGATACCCAATGTGCCGTCGGCGAACGAGGCCGGCCTGCCGCAGTTGCAGACCGTCGCTTGGACGGCGCTGTTCATGCCGAAGTCGACGCCGCCAGCGATCGTCGAGCGCATCAATGCGGCCATGCAGAAGGCCATGGAGGATCCGGCGATTGCCAAGCGGCTCGCCGAGATCGGCGCCGACATTCCGCCGCCCGCGCAGCGCTCGCCGCAAGCGCTGCGTCAATTGGTCAACGCCGAAATCGACAAATGGGTGCCGTTGATCAAGGCCGCCGGGGTGACGGCGCCATAAGCCGTGCGTTTGACCGACGAAGAAAAGGCGATGCGCGCCGGGGAAGCCGGTCCGCTGCGGCAATGGGCGATTGGGCATCAGATCAAGGTCGGCGATTATCTCGGCGCCGAGGATTTCGTGCCGGTCGGCCAAGCCCACATCATGGCCGACACCGAATCGTTAGGTTTCGCCGGCGTCGAATGGCTGGAACGCTGGGCCGCGCTGCCGCACGAGCAGCGGCTGGTCCGCATTCCGACGATCACCGATCCGCGCGGCACCGATTTCGCGGCCGCCGCCCGATTGAAGCAGCAGCCGTGGATGCTCGACCTCGAACGCCGCGCGATCGCAGCCTTCGAGGCGCTCGGCGTGCTGATGACCGACACTTGCATCAATTATCAGACCATCATGCCGCCGGTGCGCGGCGAGCACTGCGCCTATGGCGACACCGGGGTCGTCATCTATGCCAACAGCGTCTGCGGCGCCCGCTCGAATTTCGAAGGCGGCCCGTCGGCGCTGAGCGCGGCCATGACCGGGCGCACGCCGCGCTATGGCTATCACCTGCCGCCGCAGCGTGCGGCGACGCTCGTGGTCGAGTTGTCATGGACGCCGCGCGAGCTGAGCGACTGGGGCGCGCTGGGCGGCATCGTCGGACGGCTCGCCGGCGATTATTGGCAGGTGCCGGCGCTGACCGGCATCGATCACGTTCCGTCGTCCGATGAAATGAAACATTTCGGCGCGGCGCTGGCGAGCTACGGCTCGGTGGCGCTGTTCCACATGGCAGGCATCACGCCGGAGGCGATGCGGATCGAGGATGTCGTTGCTGCCGGATTGCCGAAGCACGGCGTCGGCGACGCCGACGTGCGCGCCTTTCAGAAGCGCTATCGCGCCACGATCGGCGCGGTCGACCTGGTCGTATTCGCGGCGCCGCAGCTGAGCCTGATGGAGATGCAGACGCTCGCCGCTATGCTCGACGGCCGCCGCGCCGGCGTGCCGCTGTTCGCCGTGACCAGTCCGCAAGTCAAGGCCGATGCCGACCGCATGGGGCTGACGGCGCGGATCGAGGCCGCCGGCGGCACCGTGCTGTCGGGGATGTGCTTTTATCAAAGCTACGCGCGGGAGATGGCGGAAGCCAACGGCTGGCGCCGCTTGGCGACCAATTCGGCGAAGCTGACCAACATTCTCGGCGGCTACGGCTACCAGCCGGCGCTCTTGTCGATGGAAGCCTGCGTTGCCGCGGCCTGCGCCGGCGGGAAACTCGGCCCATGACGGCGGCAATTTTTTACGCCGCCGCGGCCATGGGGCGCAAAGTGCAGGCGCCGGCGCTGGTCGCCAGCGACGGCTTCTCGGCGCGCTACGATCTCGACTGCGTCCGCGGCGTCTTCTCGCGCCCGGAGCACAAGCTCGCCGGCGAAAGCTATCGCGGCCGCGTGCTGGTGCTCGATGCCGCCAAGGGCGGCGTCGCCACGGCGTGGATGCTCTACGACATGCAGGCGCGCGGCATCGTGCCGGCGGCGCTAGTGCTCAATCGCGTCAATCCGATCATGGTGCAGGGCGCGGCGCTCGCCGATTTCACCATGATCTCGGGTTTCGATATCGATATCACCAAGGCGATACCGGCCGGCGCCCTTGTCGAAGTCGATCCGACCGCGCAGCGGCCATTCATTCGGGTGGTCGACCCGCGGTACCCTTCATCCTGAGTGGAGATGCTTGCCATGGAACCGTTGCCGAAAGGCGCAAATTTCGTGCGTGCCAAGACCCTGTGGGAGATCGGCCTGCATATCGCCGGCAATCCGGCGACGCCTTACGGCGGCAATCGTGACATGGTGATCGCGGTCGGCAGCGGCTCGGGCGAAGCGTTCCGGCCGTGGCTGCGGCTCGCCACCGGCTCGGCCATCCTGGCCGAGGAGGTGGCCAAGGGCGGCATCGAAGCCGCCTTCGTCAACCCATCGGCATTGCTCACCCAAGCCTATCGCGGCGTCGGCTTGTTCGGCGCGGCGCTGCCGGTGCGCATCATCGCGTCCTATCCGAGCTGGGATCGTTTCGTCTTCATGGTTCACCCGAAGACCGGCATTCATTCGGTCGCGGACATCAAGGCGAAGCAATATCCGCTGCGCGTCTCGGTGCGCGAGGACCCGACGCACTCGACGCTGGTCCTGATCGAGCAGGCTTTTGCCCTGCATGGCCTGAAACTTGCGGACATCGAGGCCTGGGGCGGGCGCATCATCACCTGCGGCGGGCCGTCCGACGTGCGCCGCCTCGATCCCTTGGCGCGCGGCGAGATCGACGCGGTGTTCGACGAGGGCATCAAGGTGTGGCTCAACGAGGCGCTGGCGGCGGGTTTGGTGCCGCTCGAGGTCGCGCCGGCCGAGTTCGATGCGCTCGGGCGCTTGGGATGGCGTCGGGTCGTGCTGCCGAAGGCTCGCTTTGCGGGCTTGCAGCGGGATTTCGATACGTTCGATTTCAGCGGCTGGCCGATCTACACCAGCGCGGCGCTGCCGGAACAGATGGCCTACGACATCTGCGGCGCGCTCGCGGCGCGCGAAGCCGAGGTGCCGTTTGAGAAAGGCACCGGCGATACGGCGCTGCACATGGTCCACGAGTCCGATTCGACGCCGATGGACGTGCCGCTCCACCCCGGCGCCGAGCGCTGGTATCGCGAGCACGGCTAAGCGAAGATCCTTACGGACAGCGCAGATAAGATTTCAGATCGGCGAAGGACTTTCCGATCGATGCCCGGTCGTTGCCTTCGGGCCGCAGGATCATATTGACGACGTCGGCCCTGGCCGGCTGCCCATCGGCCTCGCACTGGGCGTGCACGGCGTAGTTCGGCCCGCGCGAGCCCGCCGTCTCCACGATCCAGCGCACGCTGCATTTGCCGTCGGCGGTGCTGTAGCCGTCGGCGGCAATAGCGATGCTCGACTTGTCTTTGGCCGCGCACAGCTCGGCGCTCGGCGCCCAGGTCCCCACCAACACGCTGGGGAACGTCGTGTGACGCACCTCATCGGCGCCGGCGTGTTGCGACGGCAGCGCGAAAATAACCAACATCGCAAAGACGGAGGCATGGTGCAAAAATGGCAAACTCGCTTGCGATCGGTCGGCGTTGTTCATCTTCGTCTCCCCGCGCGGTCATCGAGCGGTGGCTCAAATAACTTCCTCGGTCTTGTCGTCGGTCTCGCCGTAGCGGCGCAAGGTCGCCGGCCTGGTGCCGGCGTAAAGCTGGTCGAGGCCGGGCGCGATCTTGGCGTTCTCGCGCTCGAACAGCGAGTTGCCGGCAAGATCGCTCTCGACCAGGAACGGGCCGAATTTTTCCACGTCGAGCACCCAGACCGCCTGCGCGAGGCCGAGCTCTTCGAGCCAATAGACGCCGGCGACGCGCTTGATGCCGCGGGCGAGCAGCGCGCCGGTGCCGTAGCCGACCGTGGTCAGATAGACCGCGTTGTTCGGCACGAAATGCTCGCGATAGGTCGCCGCCGTCATGCCGCCCTTGCCGATGATGATGTTGCAGCCGGAGATCTTGAACCAGCCGCCGAGCCATTGGGCGAAACGGAACGACGCGGTGGCGGTGACTGCGCCGACGGTGTAGCTGCCGTCGGGATTGATCGACGCCGCTGGCGAGCAATGGAAATTGGTAATGCCAAGGGTCTCTTTGCCCGCGGGCATGCCAAGGCCATCGGCGATCGCCCGCTTGTAGACGCCTTCGCGGGCGGTAAAGACGCGGCCGGTGAGATAAGCGACCGAACCGATCTCCAGGGCGCGCAAATCCTCGGTGCGCGCCGGCAAATCGATGTGAACGGTTTTCAGATCAGCCATGGTTATTCCGCCGCCTCGGCTGCCTGGCGCTCCCACTCGACTGTTTCACGGCGCATGTAGTCGGTGAACCACATCGGGTCGGTGCGGAAGGCGGCCTTGCCGTCGGCCGAAATACGCGCGCAGGCGCGGCGCGACGACAGGCAGAACATGTGCACCGACATCGGCATGCCGCCGGTGTGGCAATAGCCGACCTCGACGTGGCAATCGATCACCATGGACGAGCCGACGAAGCCCATGGCGCCCATGCCGATGTTGTTGCCGAGCTCCTTGAATTCTTCCTCCAGCGCCGCGATCTTCGGATCCGGATTGCGCGAGCCGACGACGCGCAGGCAGGACGCTTGCTTGCCGAGCACCATGGAGGTGTCCTTGGAGCCGCCAAGGCCGACGCCGACGATGGCCGGCTGGCAGGCGAGCCCGCGCTTGCCGAAGCCGATCAGGGTGTCGAGATAGAAGCGCTTGATGCCCTCGATGCCGTCGCCCGGAAACAGCATGCGGTAGTCCGTGCCGAACAGGCCGCCCTTGTGCACGGTGATGAGCTCGATCCAGTCGGCGTCGGGATGAAAGGCGTATTCGATCTCCGGCGCGCCGATACCGACATTGTTGTTGTGATCGGTGCGCCACAGCGGGTGCACGCGATTGGGCCGCAGCGGTACGTTGGCGGTGGCGCGCGCGGTGGCGCGGCGCAGCGCCGCTTCCAGCGCCACCGGGCCGCCCTCGATCGCAGCTTCGTTGCCGATCTTGACGTACCAGCGCGGCAGCCCCGTATCGCCGCACATGGCGCGGCGGTCTTCCTTGGCGGCTTCGTAATTTTCCAGCATGGCCTTGATGACGAAGGCCGACAGATCGCCCTTTTCGGTATCGGCGCAGCGGCGCAGGCCGTCGAGATAATCCTCGGGGATTTCGATGGCCGCCTTCGCCATCAAATCCTCGGCGGTGCGCTGGATGCTCGACAGCGGGATCATGTTCGCCTCGGTTATTTATTCGGCCGCGAGTGCATCGCGGAGCAGCGTCTCGCCCGGCTTCACGTGGGTGAATTGCACGGGCTGTTCACCGATTTCGATTCCGCCTGCGGCCTGCCGCGCCACCGTGAAGGTCGAGGTCGCAAAATCGCCAGGTTCCGGGAAATCGGACCGGAAATGGGCGCCACGGGAATTCTCGCGCTTCAGCGCGGCGAGCGCAATGACCCGGCTGATCTCGGTGAGCGAGCGCAGATTGAGCCAGTCATGCCAGGTTAGATTGAAGCGGCGATCGGCGTCGGCGACGCCGGTGGCCAAAAGTTCCGCTTCGATGCGGTCGAGCGCCGCGAGGCCGCGCTCGATGCTGGCGCGGTCGCGCACAACGCCGACTTCGTCCCACATGCAGTCGAGCAGCTTTTCGCGCAGCACGTTCAAGTCGCCGGGCTTTTGCGCGAACGGTTCCTGGGCGCGGGCGAGTTCGGCATCGAGCACGCTAATATCCGGCTCGCGATGGCCGGGATTGGCGGCGATCCAACGCGGCATCACGTCGCCGGCAATGCCGCCGAACACCGTGGAGTTGGCGACGCCGTTGCCGCCGAGCCGGTTGGCGCCATGCATGCCGCTGGCGTCCTCGCCGGCCACGAACAGTCCGAACCGCTCCGTCGCGGTATCGACGTCGCAGACCACGCCGCCCATGAAATAATGCGCGGTCGGCACCACTTCGACCAAGCCGCCGGCCAGATCAAAACCGCAGTCGCGGCAGCGATCGACCATGCCCTTGAACTCCTTCGCCACCTTGGCCGGGCCGAGATGGCCCATCTTGATATAGACGCCGCCATGCGGCGTCGTGCGGCCGGCGCGCATCTCGGCATATATGGCGCGGCTGACGACGTCGCGCGTGGCGCGCTCCAGCTTGGGGTCATAATCGCCCATGAAACGGTGCATGGCGCCGTTGAGCAGATGGCCGCCGGCCCCGCGTAACCCTTCTTCCAGCACGGTGCCGGTCATGCGCGTATCCGGGCCGGCGAGGAGCCCGGTCGGATGGAATTGCACCATCTCCATATCCCGAAGCGGCAGTCCAAGCCGTAGCGCCATGGCAAGCCCGTCCATGCTCTTGTCGCCGGACGGCGTGTGGTAGCGATACATGGTCGGGCCGCCGCCGGTCGCCACCAGCACCGCTTGCGCGGCGACGAAACGAAATGCGCCGCTGCGCACGTCGATCAGCAGCACGCCGGAAAGCGCGCCGTCTTTGCTCGGGATCAAGGCGACGGCGCGGTGCTCTTCAAGGCGCCGGATCGGCCGGGCCCACACCTGTTCCATCAGCCGGTTGATGATCTCGATGCCGGTGAGGTCGCCCTTGTGCACGGTGCGATCGAAGGTCTGGCCGGCGAAGGCCTTGCCGTGGAGCGTGCCGTCGGGATTGCGGTCGAAGAAGCAGCCGATCTCGTTTTCCAGTTCCTGCACCCGCTCGATCGCCTTGGTGACCAGCGTCCAGGCCAACTCCTGGTGCGGCAGCCATTTGCCGCCTTCGATCGTGTCCATGAAATGGCGCTCGACTGAGTCGCCGGGATTGAGCGCGACGTTATAGCCGCCCTGCACCATGCGGGTGCAGCCGCATTTGCCGAGCAAACCCTTGCTGACGATGGTGATGTCAAGATCGGGATTGGCTTTTTGGGCATGCAGCGCCGCAAACAGTCCGGCGCCGCCGGCGCCGAGAATAAGAATGTCGGTCTTGAGGCGTTCGACGTTCATGCGAGCCTCAAAACACCCGCGCCAAGAATATGAAGGCGATAATCGCCGACACCGCGGCGGCAATCGTTGCCAGCTGCTTTTGCCCGTCCTGCCAAGCGAAATTCTCGATCACCAGAACGCGCAAGCCGCCGAGCAGATGAACCGTGAGCAGAAACACCAGCCCGCTTTCGGCAAATTTCACCAGCGGCTGATCGGTCCAGCGCAGGAAGCTCTCGAGCTTTGCTTCGCCGTCGATGGCGAGGCCAAGGGCCAGAAAATGCAGCGGCAGGAAAATCGCCAAGGCGAGCCCCGACAGCCGATGCACCAAGGCTGCGATCCACAACGCGCTGCCGCGATGCATTTTTCCGCGCGGTATCACGACAGTACCACGGCAAACACGGCGCGCGCACCGAGCGCCGCCAACAGCGAGCCAGACACGATGGCAAATTGGCCGGCGCGGCGGTCGCTTAGCGGCGACCATTCGACCAACACGTTGCGCACGCCGATCGCGGCATGAATCGAGGCGGCGGCGACGAACAATCCGTAATAGGACGCCCACATGATGCTGCCGTGGGTGCGCGCCAGAATATCCGCCGCCGTCATGCCGCGGTGCGTGGCATAGAAGATGACGGCGATGTGGAGGAGCACGAGCGGCGCCATCAGCGCCGCCGTCGCCCGCTGCCACAGATAGAGCCGCATCGTCATGCCTTGATCTCGCCCTTGAGATACGCCGCCGTGGTGCGTCGCTTCAGCCCGGCGATGGCGGCAGTCGGATTGAGCGCCTGCGGGCATAGCTCCTGGCAAGATTGATGCGAGTGACAGGTGTGGCAGCCGCCGGCCGCCGCCACTGCCTGCAGGCGCGCGGTGCCGCCGGCATCGCGCTCGTCGTTGAGGAGCGTCCACGCCCGGGTCAGCGCCGCCGGCCCGAAATAATCGGAGTTCCAGCGCACCGTATCGCAGGCGGCGTAGCAGACGCCGCAATTGATGCATTCGATGGCCGCGTCGGCCAGGCGCCGCGCCGCGCTGTCGGGGCGGATTTGCTCGATCGCGTCGTGCCTTGTCTTGGTCGGCGCAAAAACCCCTTGAGCTTTCTGCCACTTCTCGAAGAACGGTTCCATGTCGGTCGCCAAATCCTTGATGACCGGCAGGTTTTCCAACGGGCCGATTTCCAGCCGGCCGTGGCGTGCGACCTTTGCCACATGGGTGCGGCAGGTCCAGCGCGGTCGGCCATTGACCGTCATGGCGCAGGAGCCGCAGACGCCGACCCGGCAGGCGAAGCGATACGACAAGGTCGGATCGATGTGGCGCTGCACGAAGGTCACCACGTCGAGCACGGTCTGGCTCTCGCGCCGCGGCACGCTGTAAGTCTCGTAGCGGCCGTCCGTGCCGCCACGCCAGAGCGATACCGATAGTTCGGCAAGCATTCGTTTCAGGCTCCTCGGCGACCGGTGCCGCGCCGCGGCGCAGTCTAAAGCATTATCGCGGTGGCGACACACCTCTCCCCGTTGCGCGGAGCGAGGCGGGAGCGTGCGGTGTCACTTCACGTCGGGATAAAGCCCGGAGGCTTTCACCACCGCCAGCCCCTCGGCGCGGTCGGCCGGCAGCTCCTTGGCGAATTGTTGCGCCGAGATCAACACCGGGGTGAGGCCGCGGTTGATCAGGAATTTTTGCTGAAAATCCGGCTTCGATTCCACCTTGACGATGGCGGCGTTGAGCTTGTCGATGATCGGCTGCGGCGTGCCGGTCGGCGCGAAAATGCCGAAGAAGGTCGCCGCGATGTGCTCGTTGTAGCCGACCTCCTTGAAGGTCGGAATCTCGGGCGCCAGCGGCGAGCGGGTGTCGCCGTCGATGGCCAGCCCCATGATCTTGCCGTCGCGCATGAACGCGACCAGATTGCCGATGCCGAAGATCGCGATCTGCGCGGTGCCGTTGAGCATGCTGTTGACGGCGTCGCCGCCGCCCTTGAACGGCACCCGCACGATGTCGGTGCCGTTCTTCTTGTTGAACTCCTCCATGAAGGCGACCTTGGACAGCGACGGCGCCATGTAGTTGAACGTCTTCGGCTTGGACTTCACCAGCGCCGCGAGCTCGGCGAAGGATTTGACGCCGAGCGAGGCATTCACCGCAAACACCTGGGTCAGATAATAGGGCCGCGCGATCGGCACCAAGCTCTTCGCCGGATCGAAGTCCGACGGCTGGATCAGCGGATTGATGACGATGGTCTCGCCGGGAAGGATGCAGATGGTGTAGCCGTCCGGCGCCGCCTCGGCGCAAGCCTTGGCGCCGACCGTGCCTTCGGCGCCGACCCGGTCCTCGACCACGATCGAGGTGCCGAGCGCCGGCCCCATCTGCTCGCCGAGCGCGCGCATGAACAGATCGCTCAAGCCGCCGGGCCCCTGCGACGCGATCGCCCGGATCGGCCGCGTCGGATAATCCTGCGCCGCCGCCGGCGGCGTCGGCGCGGCCAGGGCGAGCAGCGTGAGGATTGCAGGCCAACGGCGCATGTCATTGTCTCCCGGGTGTTCTATTGTCGTTGCGGCGAACCATGCCGCAGCGGAGCGCAGCATGAGCATGCGGCGTAACCGCGCAGAAGTCACGGCCGCGCGGCCGTAGCATGTCGGGGTAGGGGGATCGAGCGTGCCGGACTATCGGATGAAAGTAGAGAAGCCCATCACCGTGCGCATGCGCGACGGCGTTCGCATCTCGCTCTGCGTCTATCGGCCCGACGCCGAGGGCCGGTTTCCGGCGCTGTTCGCGGCGTCGCCCTATCAATACGAAATGGACGACGTGCCGGCTTATCCGTTGTTCCTGTGGCGCGAGACCGGTCCGGTCGAATGGTACGTGAGCCAGGGCTACGCCTATGTGCACGCCGACGTGCGCGGCGCGGGGCAGTCCGAGGGCGAGTTCGAGTTCATGGGGCTGAACGAGCAGCAGGATTATCTCGAACTGATCGCCTGGATCGTCGCGCAGCCATGGTGCAACGGCCGGATCGGCGGCATCGGCCAATCCTACTACGCGATGGCGCAGTGGCTGATGGCGACCTACAACCCGCCGGGCTTGGCCTGCATCGCGCCCTATGACGGCCTGGTCGATCAGTATCGCGGCTCGAATTACCACGGCGGCATCTACTGCTCCTATCGCTCGGTCTGGTACACGTCGCTGCGCGCCGACAATCAGCACCGTCTCGCCGGCAGGCACGGCCGGCCGCCGATGACGTTCGATCTGGTCGGCGAAATCATCAATCACCCGCTCGACGACGACTTCTGGCGGCAGCGCTCGCCGTATTGGCGGCTCGACAGAATCAAGTGCCCGGTGCTGTCGATCGGCCATTGGGGCAAGATGGGTCTGCATCTGCGCGGCAATATTTTGGGCTACGAGGAGGTCAAGGCGCCGAAAAAACTCGTGGTCACCGGCGCGCGCAACACGTTTGAAGCACACCGCTTATTCGACCAGGTCGAATTCCACGAGAAGGAGCTGTTGCCGTTCTACGATCTGCATCTGAAGGGCACCAACAACGGCTTCATGGAGGCCGAGCCGATCAAGCTGTTCGTGCGCGGCGCCAATGTCTGGTGCAGTCAGGAGGCATGGCCGCCGCGCGCGACCAGTGTCGCCTATTATCTGCGCAAGGGCCCGTCGGGCAGCGTCACCTCGCTCAACGACGGCGCGCTGTCGGTCGAAAAGCCGGCGGCGGACGAGGCGTCGACCAGCTACACCTATCCGGACTGGGACTGGGTCAACGGCGTCGCGGTGATCGGCGCGGACGGCCGCGTCGATCCGGTGCGCCGCGTGCTGACATTCACCAGCGCGCCGCTCGAGCGCGATCTCGAAGTCACCGGGCCGATCGTGCTGAAACTTTATGCGTCATCGACCGCGATCGACACTCAGTTCATCGTCAAGCTCACCGACCAGAATCCGCAAAGCGCGGAAGCGCGCGCCAAGGGCGAGCAGCCGGCTTTCACGCCGGTGTCGAAGGGCTGGCTGAAGGCCTCGCACCGCGAGAAGGACGCGGCACGCTCGAAACCGGAACGGCCGTTCTACAGCCACACCAATCCGCAGCCGCTCACGCCTGGGGAGATCTATGAGTTCGATATCGAAGTGCTGCCGATCTCCTATGTCTTCAAGCAAGGCCACCGCATCCGCCTCGAGCTCGCCAACGGCGACTCGCCGGCGACCGATGGCGTGTTCTCGCATCCTTATCATCCGTCGCTGATGGGCACCGACACGTTCCATCACGACGGCGCGCACGCGTCGTGCCTGACCCTGCCGGTGATTGCTGCGGAATAAGCGCTCTCCACGCAGGTATTTGGCCGCCACCCGATCCGTGTAAATGTTGATCCCCGCACGTGCTGGCGCAGTCGCGCGCGCTCCACTACCATTTGGCCCTCCGTGACCGGGAGCCGGGATCATGAAACGCAGCACCGATCGCATTCTCACCACCCACGCCGGCAGCCTGTCGCGGCCGGCGAAACTCATCGCCATGGGCAAAGCGCTTGCCGTCGGCGAGGCCAAGGGCGATGACGCGGCTTACGCGCAAGTGCTCGCCGCCTCGGTTGCCGACGTGGTGAAGAAGCAGCGCGAACTCGGCGTCGACGTTCCCGACGACGGCGAGTTCGGCAAGCCGGTGGCCGGCTCCTACGATTATGGCGCGTGGTGGAATTACGCCTTCGCGCGGATGTCGGGATTTTCGCCGGCCGGAAGTGCCGCCGCCGCCGCGCACGAAACCCAGCACAAGAAATCGAGCGTCGCCGACGTGGCGCTGACCTCGTTCGCCAACCGCCGCGACTGGCAGAAATTCGGCGAGTTTTATCTCGATCCGGAATCGAGCGGCAGTCTTATGGGGAGCGCAGCGCGGCGGCCGGTGGGCCGGCCGGCCTGCACCGGGCCGATCAAATATACTGGCCATGCGGCGCTGGCTGCCGACATCGATAATCTGAAAAAGGCGCTGGCCGCGACCGGCGCGGAGGAAGGTTTCATGTGCTCGATCGGCCCGGGCAGCTTCGCCCGCGGCGTCGACCTCTATTACAAGACCGAGGAGGAATTCCTGTTCGCCTCGGCCGACGCCATGCGCGACGAATACAAGGCCATCGTCGATGCCGGCATCGTGCTGCAGATCGACGATCCGAGCCTGCCGGACAACTGGGACATGATCAATCCCGAGCCGCCGCTCAAGGAATTCAAGAAATTCGAGCAGGTGCGCATGGAGGCGCTCAATCACGCGCTGCGCGGCCTGCCGGCGGACCGCATCCGCTTCCACATCTGCTGGGGCAGCTGGCACGGCCCGCACACCACCGACATTCCGCTCAAAGACATCGTCGACCTGGTGCTCAGCGTCAACGCCGGCGCCTATTCGGTGGAAGCCGGCAACGTCCGCCACGAGCACGAATGGCGGGTGTGGCAGGACGCAAAACTGCCCGACGGCAAGTTGCTCATTCCCGGCGTCGTCAGCCACGCCACCAACATCGTCGAGCATCCGCAGGTGGTCGCCGACCGCATCGTGCGCTATGCCAAGGTGGTCGGCCGCGACAACGTCATCGCCGGCACCGATTGCGGATTAGGCGGCCGCATCCATCCGCAAATCGCCTGGGCCAAATTGCAGGCGCTGGCCGAAGGCGCCAAGCTCGCGACCAAGGAACTGTGGGGGTAGGGGTGCCGGGGCGCCTTGCTGGAAAAGTGGCGCTGATCTGCGGCGCCGGTTGCGTCGGCCCGGGCTGGGGCAACGGCCGTGCCGCGGCGGTGCTGTTCGCGCGCGAGGGCGCCAAGGTTTTTGCCGTCGACAAGGACGCCGACTCGATGATGGAAACGGTGGCGCGCGTCGGCAATGACGGCGAGATCGTGACCCATATCTGCGACGTCTTGGACGATTCGCAAGTGAAGGCCATGACGGAGGCGTGCTGCAAGGCTTTCGGCCACATCGACATCCTGGTGAATAATGTCGGCGGCTCGGCGGCCGGCGGTGTGACGGAAATGGCGGAAGAGATTTTCGACCGCCAGATCGACTACAATCTGAAAAGCGTCTTTCTCACCTGCCGACACGTGATTCCGATCATGATCGAGCAAGGCGGCGGCGCCATCGTCAACACGGCGTCGGCTTCGGGCACGCGCTATACCGGCTCGCCGCAGATCGGCTACGCTTCGGCCAAGGCCGCGGTCATCCAGTTCTCGCGGGTGACCGCGGTGCAATACGCCAAGCAGGGCATCCGCGTGAACACGGTGATTCCCGGACAAATGCACACCCCCATGGTGGAAGCGCGGCTCGCCAAGCAGCGCACCGGCGGCGACGTCGAGGCGTTGCTGAAATCGCGCGTCGCCCGCATCCCGCTCGGTTTCATGGGCGACGGCCGCGATACCGCGGCCGCTGTATTATTTTTGGCCTCCGATGAAGCCCGCTTCATCACCGGCACCGAAATCGTGGTCGACGGCGGCATGACCGCGCGCAGCGACTGAATTTTTGAAAGAGCACCAATGGCCATCCGCCCCGACGACCTCACCCCGACCATCCCGCCGCACGACCCGAATCCCAAGAAGCCGAGCATCACGCTGCCGCCGCTCGCTTGCGACTCGCATTTCCATGTCTTCGGGCCGCACAGCAAATTTCCCTATGCGCCGAACCGGGCGTTCACGCCGACCGACGCGTCGAAGGAAGATCTGTTCCGGCTGCACGAATTTCTGGGCTTCCAGCGCGGCGTGTTCGTGCAATCGACGGTGCACGGCGGCGACAACCGGGTGCTGATCGATCTGCTCGAAGCCGGCAAGGGCCGCTATCGCGGGGTGGCGCTGTTGGAGCCGACGACGCCGGACGCCGAGGTGGAGCGGCTCGACGACGCCGGCGTGCGCGGCGTGCGGCTGCATTGGTATTTTCCCCACGGCGGCGCGCCGCGGCCGCGCGACGACATGCGCAAGATCATCGAGAAGGTCTCGCCCTATGGCTGGCACGTCGCCAATCACGTCGGCGGCAGCGGCCTGGTCGATTACTACGATTTCATCGCCGCGATCGAGGCGCCGGTGGTGATCGACCATATGGGGCGCATCGATATCGCCGAAGGCCTGAACGGCGCGGCGTTTCGCAGGCTGTTGCGTCTGCTCGACCGCGGCAATGTCTGGGTCAAATTGTCCGGCAGCGACCGCATCACCAAGCATCCGCATTCTTATGATGAGACCCTGCCGTTCTCGCGCGCCCTCGCCACTCATGCGCCCGAGCGCATCGTCTGGGGCACCGACTGGCCGCACCCGAACCACAAGCCGGGCGCCGTGCCCAACGACGGCGAGCTCACCGATCTGATCGCCGATATCGCGCCCGACGCGCGCACGCGCAAGCTCATGCTGGTCGATAATCCGACCCGGCTGTTCGGATTTTGAGCAAAACGCCAGCAGAGTTGTTGGGCAAGGCGCGCAGATCAGCATACGATCTTGCCGCAGGCATTCGACGCATCGACGATCGCCTGCAGCCGGTAGCGGCCGGGATAGCCGAGGATGGCGACGTCGTCGATGATGAAGGACGGCGTCGCGGCAAGGCCGAGCGAATCGCCGAGCCGCACATGGTCTTTCATGATCGCGGTGATTTCGTCGCTGTCGCCGAGCTCGGCCAGCGCCTTGACGTCGAGGCCGAGGCTGCCGGCAATTTCCAAGGCCCGCGGGCCGTCGGTGACGCCGCGTTGGGCGTAGACCTTGCGGTGGAAGGCGTAGAACTGCTGCGGCGTGCCGAGTTTCGCTACCGCAAGCTCGACCCGGCTCGCCGCGATCGACGGAATACCGAGGACCGGGAACGGCACCAGCACGAGCTTGAGCTCGCGATCGAGATCGACCATGTCGGCGATGTCGGTGGAGGCGATCCGGCAATACGGGCAGTTGAGATCGTAGAATTCGATCAGCGCCGTCTTGCCGTACGGATTGCCGACCGTCACCACGCCGGGCAATGTGTCGATCGGCCCCAAAAGCTTGACGGCATGATTGGGCACCAACTGGCCGTCATCGCCGGTGAGCGGGATTTCCGCAACCGTGGCCATCGCGCGATCGCGCTGCTGCGCCGCGGCGCGTCCTGCCGGCACCGCAGCGATGGCAAGTGCGGTGGCGAGCGCGATCGGACCGCATCGCCTCGCGGCGAACGTCATCAATCCGCCACCACGCCCGCCGGCGCGGTTTCGAGATTGAACGCGGCGGCGAACAAGGCGCGCGTATAGTCGCTCTTCGGATTGCGGAACAGTTCGGCGGCATCGCCGGCCTCGACCACCACGCCGTGCCGCATCACGATGAGCCGGCTCGACAGCGCGGCGACCACGCGCAGGTCGTGCGAGATGAACAGATAAGTCAGGTTGTGCCGCTTCTGCAGGTCGCGCAACAGATCGACCATCTGCGCCTGGATCAGCATGTCGAGCGCGCTGGTCGGCTCGTCGAGCACGATGAAGGTCGGTTCCAGCACCACGGCGCGCGCCACCGCGATGCGCTGGCGCTGGCCGCCGGAAAACTCGTGGGGAAAGCGAAACCGCATCGCCGGATCGAGGCCGACGTCGATCAGCGCCTGGATGACGCGCTGGTCGCGCTCCTGGTCGGTCATTTTCGGGTGATGAACCTTGAGGCCTTCCTTGATGATGTCGGCGACCGACATGCGCGGCGACAGCGAGCCGTACGGGTCCTGGAATACGATCTGCATGTCGCGGCGGAACGGCAGCATCTCCTTGAAGCGCAGGTTCTGCAATTCGTTGCCCATGAACACGATGGAGCCTTCCGAGGAGATCAGGCGCAAAATCGCGCGCCCGAGCGTCGATTTGCCGGAGCCGGATTCGCCGACGATGCCGAGCGTCTCGCCCTGATGCAACGTGATGCTGATGCCGTCGCAGGCTTTGACATGGCCGACGACCTTGCGCAGCACGCCGCGGGTCAGCGCGAACCAGACTTTGACGTGGTTGGCGTCGAGCACCACCGGCGCCTCGGGCCGCAGCGGCGCTGGATCGGGTTTTGGCTCGGCGCCGAGCAGCGCCTGGGTGTAGGGGTGTTCCGGCGCGGCGAACACGCGCGCCACCGTGCCCGCTTCGACGATCTTGCCGTCCTTCATGACGCAGACCCGGTCGGCGAGCTTGCGCACGATCCCGAGGTCGTGGGTGATGAACAGAAGCGACATGCCGAGCCGCTGTTGGATGTCCTTCAACAGCGCGATGATCTGGGCCTGCACGGTGACGTCGAGCGCGGTGGTCGGCTCGTCGGCGATCAACAGATCGGGCTCGTTGGCGAGCGCCATGGCGATCATGACGCGCTGGCGCTGGCCGCCGGAGAGTTGATGCGGATAGCTCTTGAGCCGCGACTGCGGATCGGGAATGCCGACCTGGGTCAAGACTTCGAGTGTGCGGGCGCGCGCCGCGGCGCCGGTCAGGCCGCGGTGCAGCAGCAAAATCTCGCCGATCTGCTTCTCGATGGTGTGCAGCGGATTGAGCGAGGTCATCGGCTCCTGGAACACGATGGTGATGTCGTCGCCGCGCACCTGCCGGATATCGCGCTCGCCGAGGCCCAGAAGATCGCGTCCCTTGAAGACGATCGCGCCGGAGGGATGCCGCGCCGCCGGATAGGGCAGGAGCTTGAGGATCGACAGCGCGGTGACCGATTTGCCGGAGCCGGATTCCCCGACCAGCGCCACAGTCTCGCCCTTGGCGATATCGAACGAGATGTGGTCGACCGCAAGCGTCTCCTGCCCGCCGCCGCGGCGGAACGCGATGGACAGATCGCGGACGGAGAGGAGTGGCTCGGTCATGCGTACGTCTTTCGCGGATCGAACGCGTCGCGCACCGCTTCGCCGATGAAGATCAACAGCGACAGCATCAGCGCCACGGTGAAGAAGCCGGTGAGCCCGAGCCACGGCGCCTGCACGTTGGCCTTGCCCTGCGACAGCAATTCGCCGAGCGACGGCGAGCCCGGCGGCAGGCCGAAGCCGAGGAAGTCGAGCGCGGTGAGCGTCATCACCGACGACGACATGATGAACGGCAGGAACGTCATGGTCGCCACCATGGCGTTCGGCAACAGGTGGCGGAACATGATCACCCGGTTCGACACGCCGAGCGCGCGCGCCGCCTGGATATATTCGAAATTGCGCCCGCGCAGAAATTCGGCGCGTACCAGGCCGACCAGGCGCACCCAGGAAAACAACAGCAGGATGCCGAGCAGCACGAAGAAGCCCGGCACCAGCACCGAAGAGATGATCAGGAGCAGATAAAGCTCCGGCACCGACGTCCATATTTCGATGAAGCGCTGGAACAGAAGATCGGTCCAGCCGCCGAAATAGCCCTGCACTGCGCCGGCGGCGACGCCGATGACCGACGACACGATGGTCAACACCAGGCCGAACAGCACCGACAGTCGAAACCCGTAGATCAGCCGCGCCAGCACATCGCGGCCCTGATCGTCGGTGCCGAGCCAGTTGTATTCCAGCGCGCCGCAGTGGCCGTAGCCGTTCTTGGCGGCGAAATCGCAATCCTTCTGGTTCAACAGCCAGGTCGGCTTCGACGGAAACGCCGACGGCGGGTTGTCGTTGATGGTCTTGTAGGAGAACCGGATCGGCGGCCAGATTTCGATGGCGTTGTGCTCGTCGAGGAAGTTCTGCAGATGCGGATCGCGGTAATCGGCCGCGGTGCCGAGATCGTCGCCGAATTCGGTATCCGGATAGGTGAAGATCACCGGGACGTAATTCTTGCCGTCGTAGTGGATGAACAGGGGCTTGTCGTTGGCGATGACTTCCGCGAACAGCGAAACGACGAACAGCACCAGGAAAAACCACAACGACCAGTAGCCGCGCCGGTTGGCCTTGAAATTGTACCAGCGCCGGATGTTGATCGGCGACAATTCAAAGCGGATGCGCGGGGCGAGGCCGAGCGGTCCGGCCGGCTCGAGGTCTGGCGTGAACGCCGGCAACGGCGCGGCGGGGTCGCGGGGCCCTTCGACGTCGTCGTCGATGGTAGTCTTGATGTCCACCTCAGACCTCCCGCGTCTCGAAATCGATGCGCGGATCGATCCAGGTATAGGTCAGGTCGGAAATCAGGTTCACGACCAGGCCGACGAGCGCGAAAATATAAAGGTTGGCGAACACCACCGGATAGTCGCGGTTGAGCACGCTTTCGAAGCTGAGCAAGCCCAGCCCGTCGAGCGAGAATATGGTCTCGATCAACAGCGAGCCGGCAAAGAACGCGCTGACGAAGGCGGCCGGAAAGCCGGCGATCACCAGCATCATGGCGTTGCGGAAAATATGGCCGTAGAGCACCTGGGTCTCCGAGCAGCCCTTGGCGCGTGCAGTCAGCACGTATTGCTTGCGCAATTCCTCCAGGAACGAATTCTTGGTCAAGAGCGTCATGGTGGCAAACGCGGCAAGCCCCATGGATATGATCGGCAGGGTCAGGTGCCAGAAATAATCGAGAATCTTGTGGCCAAGCGAAAATTGCGCCCAGCCGTCGGAAGTCAGTCCGCGCAGCGGAAAGATCTGGAAGAACGAGCCGCCGGCGAACAGGATGATGAGCAGGATCGCGAACAAAAATCCGGGAATGGCGTAGCCGATGATGATGACGCCCGACGTCCACACGTCGAACGGCGAGCCGTCGCGCACGGCTTTACGGATGCCGAGCGGGATCGAGATCAGATAGCTCAACAGCGTCATCCAGATGCCGAGCGAAATCGAGACCGGCAGCTTCTCCTTGATGAGCTGGATCACGGTGACGTCGCGGAAATAGCTCTTGCCGAAATTGAAGCGCAGATAGTTGCCCATCATGATGAAAAAGCGCTCATAGGCCGGCTTGTCGAAGCCGAACTGCTTTTCCAGGCTTTTGATGAATTCCGGATCGAGCCCCTGGGCGCCGCGATATTTCGAATTGATGTCGCCCTGGGCGCCGCCCTGCATGCCGCGCGCGCCGAAATCGCCGCCGGAGGAGCCGGAAATGCGCGAGGTCGCTCCGGTATCGCTGCCGGAGAGCTGGGCGATGACGCGCTCCACCGGCCCGCCCGGCGCGAATTGCACCACGACGAACGACACCAGCATGATCCCGAAAATCGTGGGGATCATGAACAGAATGCGACGGATGATATAAGCGGTCATATGGATCCGGCCGACATTTGTACGGAACTACGCGGATACTCGCAAGAAGCGGTCAAGGTCGCGGCATGCTACCCGGGCTTTATGCTTTTCGCTGTCTTGCCGGTGTCATACCACCAGGTGTCGGGAATGCCGCGGAAGTAGCGCGGCTGCGCCGCCGGCCGCCCGAAAACGTCCCAATAGGCGATCCAGTGCGACGCCTTATACCACTGCGGTATCCAATAGCGGCCGGCGCGAATCACGCGATCGAGCGCCCGGCAGGCGCTGGTCAGCTCGGGCCGGGTCTGCGCCGCGACGATGGCGTCGATCAAGGCGTCGACCGCGGGTTCCGCGATGCCGGCGAGGTTGTTGGAGCCTTTCAGCGCCGCGGTCTGCGAGGAGAAGTAATTGCGCAGCGAATCGCCTGGCGTCGCCGAAAAGCCGAAGCGGTCGATGGTGATGTCGAAGTCAAAACCGTCGCGCCGGGCGCGGTATTGGACCGGGTCGACGACGCGCACGGTGGCGTCGATGCCCAGGGTGCCGAGATTCTTGATGAACGGCCCGTGATGCGGTGCGAACGCCGGTTCGTCGATCAAGAACTCGATGGCGATGCGCTCGCCGTTCGGCAGCACGCGCTTGCCGTCGGTGATGACGCAGCCGGCGTCCTTCAAAAGCTGCGCCGCCTTGCGCAGCTGCGCGCGATCCTGGCCGGAGCCGTCGGACACCGGCGGCAGGTAGGGTTCGCCGAACACTTCGGCCGGCAACTTGTCGCGGAACGGCGCGAGCAGCGCGATCTCCTCGGCGCCCGGCGGGCCCTTCGCCATCATGTCGGAGTTCTGAAACACCGATACCGTGCGCTCGTAGGAGCCATACATGATGGTCTTGTTGGTCCATTCAAAATCGAACGCGTTGATGAGCGCCTCGCGCAGCCGCGGATCGGCGAATTTTTGCCGCCGCGTGTTGATGAACCAGCCCTGCGCGCCTGAAGGCGTATCGTCGGGCAGCACGTCGCGTTTGACCCTGCCGTCCTTGATGGCGGGAAAATCGTAACGCTTCGCCCAGGTGCGCGAGGTGAATTCCTCGCGGAACAGATAAGTCTCGGCCGTGAAGCCTTCGAAGCCGACGTCGCGGTCGCGATAATATTCGAAGCGCACCGTGTCGAAATTGTTCTGGCCGCGCGCCACCGGCAAGTCGGCGCCCCACCAGTCCTTGATGCGCTCATATTCGATGGTGCGGCCGGGCTCGAAGCGGCCGACCTTGTAGGCGCCGGAGCCGAGCGGCACGTCAAGCGTCGATTCATCGAACGGTTTTGCCGCATAATAGGCGCGCGAGAAAACCGGCAAACCGGCGACGAACAGCGGCACGTCGCGGGCGCGCTTCGGCGCGAAGCTCACGGTGACGCTGGCATCGTCGTTGGCCTCCGCGCCGGCAAAATCGCGCAGCGACTGGCTGATCAGCGGATGGCCTTTCGCTTTCAAAATATTGAGCGAGAAAGCGACGTCGTGGGCGGTCAGCCGCGTGCCGTCGTGGAATTTCGCCTGCGGCCGGATGAAGAACTGATAGGTCAGGCCGTCGGCCGAGCGCCGCACTTTCTCGGCGGCGAGACCGTACATGGCGTCCGGCTCGTCGCCGCAGCGCACCATCAGCGTGGCGAAGGTCAGCTCCATGCCCTGCGCCGCGTCGCCCTTCAAGATGTAGCTGTTGAGCGAGTTGAAGGTCAAAAAATTCTGGTTGAACTGCCGGTCCGGCCCGATCTGCGAAAAAGGGCCGCCCTTCGGCGCGTTCGGGTCGACATAGCGGAAATGCTGGAAGTCGGCCGGATAGGCGAGATCGCCGAACGCCGAGAGGCCATGCGACTCGATCAACTCGTCGGCGCGGGCGCGCGACGAACCCATGGGCAGGGTGGACAATCCGGCCGCCGCGCCGGCGGTGAGCGCAAGCACGCCCCGGCGCGTGGCAACGATCACGAACGCGATCCCGTCTTGGCCGCCTTGTCGGCGTCCCACCACCACAAATCCGGAAATGCCGAGGCGCCGTATTTCGGCAGCGGCTCGGGGTGGCTGAAGCGGTCCCAGCGGGCGCTGCGCACTTTGCCGTAGGTCCATTGCGGCACGACATAGTGATTCCACAACAGCACGCGGTCGAGCGCCTTGGTGGCGGCGACCAAGTCATTGCGGCTCTTGGCGAAAATGATCGCCTCGATCATGGCGTCGACCGCCGGATTCTTGATGCCGATGACATTGGGCGAGCCGGGCTGGTCGGCGGCTTGCGACCCCCAATAGCTGCGCTGCTCGTTGCCGGGCGACAGCGATTCGCCGCGCGACATGGTGGTGATGTCGAAATCCCAACGTCGCAGCCGGTTCTCGTATTGCGAGGCGTCGACCGTGCGCACCGTCACGCCGATGCCGAGCCGGTCGAGCGAGGGTTTGTAGAACAAAAAGACGCGCTCGAAGCTCGGATCTTCGGCGAGGAGTTCGACCGTATAGGGCTCGCCGGTTGCGACGTTGACGAGCCGCTGGTCGCGGACCTCGTAGCCGGCGGCTTTGAAGAGCCGCAACGCTTCGCGCAAATTGTTATGTACGTTTTCGGCGTTGCCATTGACCGGATTGGCGTAGGGCGTGGTGAATACTTCGGCCGGAACCTTGTCGCGCACGGTTTCGAGGATTTCGAGCTCGCGCCCGGCGGGCAGGCCGGTTGAGGCAAGCTCAAGGCCCTGGAAATAGCTGGCGATGCGGGTGTACTGGGCGTAGAAAATCTGCTTGTTCATCTCCTCGAAATCGAACGCGTAATTGAAGGCGCGCCGCACTCGCGGGTCGCCAAACTTGGCGCGACGGATATTGAAGGCGAAGGCCTGCATCAGGCCGGAACTCCGGATCGGAAATTCTTCCTTCAGCACGCGGTTGTCGGCGACGGCGGGGAAGTCGTAGGCGGTGGCCCAGTTCTTGGCGCTGTTCTCGGTCCGCCAATCCACCGCATCGGCCTTGAAGGCTTCGAGCGCCACCAGCGTGTCGCGAAAATATTCGATATGCAGCTCGTCGAAATTATTGCGGCCGATATTGACGTTGAGATCCTTGCCCCAATAGTCCTTGACGCGTTCGTAGGCGATGGTGCGGCCCGGCGAAAAATCCTTGATGCGGTAGACGCTGCTGCCGAGCGGCAGCTCCAGCGTGGTTTCGCCGATGTCGCGCTTCTTGCCGTTCTTGTCGGTGCCCTCCCACCAATGCTTGGGCAGAACGATGAGCTCGCCGACGATCTGCGGCAATTCGCGGTTGCCGGGACCATCGAACGTGAAGGTGACCTCGTGATCGCCGGTCTTTTCGATTTTGACGGCGTGCCGGTAATAGGCGGAATAATATGGGCTGTTCTTCTTGAACGCGGTGAAGGAAAAAATCACGTCTTCGGGCGTCACCGGCATGCCGTCGTGCCACTTTGCCTCGGCGCGCAGCCGATACGATGCCGAGGAAAAGTCGTCCGGGTAGCTGACGCTTTCGGCAAGCAGCCCATATCCGGTCGAGACTTCGTCGAGCGACGAGGTCAGCAGCGTATCGTAGATGAGCCCGATGCCGCCGGCGATGTTGCCTTTGACGTCGGCAACCACCCTGTTGAAATTGTCGAATGTGCCGGTGGCGATCTCCCGCACGATGCCGCCTTTCGGCGCGTCGGCGTTGACGTAGTCGAACTGCTTGAAGCTTGGCGGATATTTCAGGTCGCCGAACAGCGACAGGCCGTGGCGCCATGTCTTGTCCTGTGCCTGCGCGGCGGTCAGCAAAGACGGCAGCGGCAGTCCCCGCGCAGCCAGCGCGAGCCCAGCGGTTTTGAGTAATGATCGGCGATTCACATTGCGCTCCAGTCTGGCGCTCCAATCGCTATCGCCGGCAACGGCGGCAGTTAACGCCGCTGATTATGTGCTTTTGGATTGCGGCGCCAGCGTGCCGGGCGCAATCCGCGGCGAAATGGCCTTCACATCCGCGTGCGGAGCGCGGCCAAGATGAACTGCCGGCAATGAGCCGGCTATTTCGCCGGCGCCGCGTCGGCCGCCTTCGGCAGCGGCTGCGGGCTGTCGGAATTGGCATTGAGATAAGCGATGATGTCGGCGCGCTGCTTCTCGCTCGGCACGCCGCCGAACGTCATCAGCGTGCCGGGGACATCCTTGCGCGGATTGGCCAGCCACGGATTGAGCGCGTCGAACGTCCAGTTGCCGCCCTTGGCCTTCAGCGCCGCCGAGTAGTTAAAGCCAGGTTCGGACGCCACGGCCCGGCCGACGACGCCGTAAAGATCGGGGCCGACCTTGTTGCCCTGGCCCTTGCCCATATTGTGGCAGGTCAGGCAGACTTTTGCGCTCTGCTCACCCTGCTGCGGCGAGGCGCTGGCCAGCAATTGCGCGATCGGCACTTCCTTGGCCGGCGCCGCGGCGCCGCCCCCCGCGGTCGGCTGCTCTTCCTTCACCGCAATCTCATAACCGGGCTTGGCCGGGGTCGCCGGCGTGAAAATCGCCCCGGAGGCGATATGGACGGCAAGCAAGAACAGGCAGGTTCCCAGCACGGCACCGAGAATCTTGTTTATTTCGAACGAATTCATCGCTGAAGGGCTCCGCAGCGGGCGAGATGGGCGGTGCACAAATAGCCGGTTTGCGGCGCAGCTTGCAACCCGTATAACCACGCCGGGCTTCCACAAATGGCCGATATCCTCATTCTCATCCCGGCCCGCATGGCCTCGACCCGATTGCCGGGCAAGCCGCTCGCCGAAATCGCCGGCCTGCCGATGATCGTGCATGTGCTGCGCCGGGCGCAGGCCGCCGAAGTCGGCCCGGTCGTGGTCGCGACCGATTCAACCGAAATCGCCGCCGCGGTGGACAGATCCGGCGGCCGCGCGGTGCTGACCCGCGCCGATCATCAGTCCGGCTCCGACCGGATTTTCGAGGCGCTCGGCAAGGTCGATCCCGGCGGCGGCGCAAAAATCGTCGTCAACGTGCAGGGCGACCTGCCGACGTTAAAACCCGCCGATATCGCGGCGTCGATTGCGCCGCTCGCCGACGCCACCGTCGATATCGCGACGCTTGCCGCCGAGATCACCAAGGCTTCCGAGCGCAGCAATCCCAACGTGGTCAAGGTGGTCGGCACACCGGTCGGTGCTGCACGGCTGCGCGCGCTCTATTTCACGCGCGCCACGGCGCCTGCCGGCGACGGGCCGCTCTATCACCATATCGGGCTCTATGCCTATCGCCGCGCCGCGCTCGAGCGTTTCGTCAAGTTGCCGCCGTCGAGCCTGGAGCGGCGCGAAAAACTCGAACAGCTCCGCGCGCTCGAAGCCGGCATGCGCATCGACGTGGCGATCATCGACACCGTGCCGCTCGGCGTCGATACGCCGGAGGATTTGGAAACCGCGAGGGCCATGCTAGAGGACGGACGACAGACGACAGAGGACGGATGAAAAACGACAGCTAGCCGCGCTTTTTCTTTTCCGTCGTCTGTCGTCCGCCGTCCGTCGTCTCCATGAAGATCATGACCAAACGCAGAAATAAAATCTCCTTCCAGGGCGAGCCGGGCGCCAACTCGCACATCGCCTGCAACGAGGCCTATTCCGGCTACGAGCCGCTGCCGTGTCCGACCTTCGAGGACGCCTTCGCCGCGGTGCGCTCCGGCCGCGCCGCGCTGGCGATGATTCCGATCGACAATTCGGTGGCCGGCCGCGTCGCCGACATCCATCATTTGATGCCGGAATCCGGCCTGCACATCGTGGCGGAATGGTTCCTGCCGGTGCAGCATCAATTGATGGCGCCGCGCGGCGCGACGCTCAAAACCGTCAAGACGGTGGAGAGCCACGTCCACGCGCTCGGCCAATGCCGCAACATCATCCGCACGCTCGGCATCAAGGCGGTGGTCGCCGCCGACACCGCGGGCGCCGCGCGCGAAGTGGCCGAAGCCGGCGATATTTCCCGCGCCGCTCTGGCAACGACCTTGGCGGCGAAAATCTACGGGTTGCAGATCCTCAAGAAGAACGTCGCCGACGCCAAGCACAACACCACCCGCTTCGTGGTGCTGGCGAAGAAGCCGAAATGGCCGAGCCGCGCGCAAAAAGGCGTGGTGACGACTTTTGTCTTTCAGGTGCGTAATATCCCGGCGGCTTTGTACAAGGCGCTGGGCGGCTTCGCCACCAACGGCATCAACATGACCAAGCTGGAAAGCTACATGGTTGGCGGCAGTTTTTCCGCCACGCAGTTTTACGCCGACGTGCAGGGCCATCCGAAGGATCGCGCGCTCGAGCTGGCGCTCGAAGAGCTTGAATTCGTCTCGCAGCCGAAGACCTTGAGAATCCTCGGCGTCTATCCGGCGCATCGGTTCCGCGAGACCCTCAAATAGGATTTACGGCCAAAGGATTTGGGCGATGAGCAACGAAGAAGCGGCAAAAGTCCGGCGCACGCTGCACATGCGGTTCACCTTGCCGACCGGGGATTCATCTCAGCTCATCGCCATGATCAAGGCCGCCACGCCGTTCTATCAGATGTTCGGCAACGCCCAGGTGCGGCTCCTGCAGAACGTCGACGACCCGGCCAAGCTCATTCAGGAAATCGAATACGAGGCGCGCGAAGACTGGGAGCTCAACCGGCAGCGCATCGCCAGCGACATGCGGATGCAGGCGTTCCTGCAGACCTGGCGCTCGATGTTCCCCGGCGCGCTGGAGATCGACGTTTTCCAGGAAGTCTGAGGACGAAAGACGGAGGACGGCCGACAGACGACGGAGGGCAGATACCCTGACCCTTCATCCGGCGTCTGTCCTCTGTCGTTCGTCCTCCGTTAACCAACGGTTAACCATATTTCCGCACTTTGTTAACCAATCAGAATCACGAAGACGACGGAGAGGCCAACGTGTCGAGCGTCGTTCGCCAGCGCCAATCGCTCATGTTCCGGGCGCGCTCCTATACCGGCTTCGTCATCATGCCGCGGCCGCCGATCGTGGAATGGCTGGCGGACCTCGACGCTAGCCTTGAGCAGTCGAAGGGCTTTTTTGCCGGCTATCCAATCGTGGTCGACCTGTCGGCGGTGACCTTGAGCGCGAACGCGATTACGCAACTGCTCGTAAGCCTCGAGGAGCGCCATATCCGCATTCTCGGCATCGAAGGCCTCGACCCCGCCGCCGCGGCGGCGGGCCTGCCGCCGATCCTGCGCGGCCGTGACACGCCGTCGGTCACGCTGTTGCCCGACGTCGAGCCGGTCGCCGCCGCGCCGGCGGCGCCGAAGCCGCAACAGCCGTCTTTGCTGGTCGAGGATCCGGTACGTTCGGGACAGACCGTGGTCTTCATCGACGGCGACATCACCGTGCTCGGCTCGGTCGGCTCCGGCGCCGAGATCGTCGCCGGCGGCTCGATCCACATCTACGGCACCTTGCGCGGCCGCGCCATGGCGGGCGCCGCCGGCAATGCCCGCGCCCGCATCTTCTGTCATCGCGTCGAGGCCGAGCTGTTGGCGATCGATTCCTACTACAAGACCGCCGAAGACATCGACGACAGCTTCCGCCACGGCCCGGCCCAGGCCTGGCTCGAGGGCAACACGCTGCGCTTATCGACGCTGAACTGACGCACGATCCCGAAAAGTGGGCACCGGTTTTCGGAAAAGTCATGCGCAAATAGGTACAACGAAAGGCAGTCAAAAATGGCTAACGTCTTGGTCGTGACATCAGGCAAAGGCGGCGTCGGCAAGACCACGTCGACGGCAGCGTTGGGCGCCGCGCTCGCCCAGGGCGGCGATAAAGTCGTCGTCATCGACTTCGACGTCGGCCTGCGCAATCTCGACCTGGTGATGGGCGCCGAGCGCCGCGTGGTGTTCGACCTGATCAACGTCATCAACGGCGTCGCCAAGCTGCCGCAGGCGCTGATCCGCGACAAGCGGCTGGAGAATCTGCATCTGCTGCCGGCATCGCAGACCCGGGACAAGGACGCGCTGACCGAGGACGGCGTCGCCAAGGTGATCGCCGAGCTGAAGACCAAATTCGACTGGATCATCTGCGACAGCCCGGCCGGCATCGAGCGTGGCGCCACCCTGGCGATGCGGCACGCCGACGCGGCGATCATCGTCACCAATCCGGAAGTCTCCTCGGTGCGCGATTCCGACCGCATCATCGGCCTGCTCGACGCCAAGACGGTCAAGGCCGAAAATGGCGAACGCGTCGAGAAGCACCTCCTCATCACCCGCTACCATCCGGGCCGCGCCGCGCGCGGCGAGATGCTGACCATCGAAGACGTGCTGGAAATCCTCTCCACGCCGCTCATCGGCATCATCCCGGAAAGCGAGGAGGTGTTGCGCGCGTCCAATATCGGCTCGCCGGTGACGCTGAGCAACGCGCTGTCCGCGCCGGCCCGCGCCTATTTCGACGCCGCGCGCCGGTTGCGCGGTGAGTTCATCCCGATGGTCGTTCCCAGCGAGAGTAAAGGCATCTTCAACAAGCTGTTCGGGCGGAAGGCAGCATGACCCTCTTCAAGATGTTCCGGCGCGGCAGCGCGCCCATTGCGCGCGAACGCCTGCAAATCCTGCTCGCCCACGAGCGCGTGGCGCGCAGCCAACCCGACCTGCTCGGCATTTTGCGCGAGGAAATCCTCGAAGTGATCAGCCGGCACGTGCCGTTCGATCCGGACCGGGTGCAGATCAAGCTCGACCGCGGCAAATCGGTGTCGACGCTCGAAGTCGACATCGAGATTCCCAACGGCCTCGACGCGGCGCTGGCCAAGGCGTCGTAATTTTTTTCCGCTCCCGCGAAGCGGGGGGAGGATGATTTAGATCGTCTGATTGTATTCGCCGACGTCCTTGTGGGTGCGCAGCACGGCGTCGACCGACTTGAACATGTCGCGCATGCGCGCTTCCGAGACCGGGCTTTCGACAACCACCACGAGCTCCGGCTTGTTCGATGACGCGCGCACCAGGCCCCAGGTGCCGTCCTCGACGGTGACGCGCACGCCGTTGACGGTGACCAAGTCGCGGATCGACTGGCCTGAGACCTTGCCGCCGTTTTTCTGCTCGGCTTGGAAATGCCTGATTACCTCGTCAACCACCGCATATTTGATCTCGTCGGCGCAATGCGGCGACATGGTCGGCGACGACCAGGTTTTCGGCAGCGCGTTTTTCAGGTCCGCCATGCTCTTCCCCGGGTTGCGGTCGAGCATGTCGCAGACGGCGAAGGCGAAGATCAGCCCGTCGTCATAGCCGCGGCCGAATGGAGCGTTGAAAAAGAAGTGCCCGGATTTCTCGAAGCCGGCGATGGCGCCGATCTCGTTGACCCGGCGCTTCATGTAGGAATGGCCGGTCTTCCAATAATCGGTCTTGGCGCCATTCTTGATCAGCACCGGGTCGGTCATGAACAGCCCGGTGGATTTCACGTCGGCGACGAACAGCGCGTTTTTGTGATTGGCGGAGATGTCGCGCGCCAGCATGACGCCGACCTTGTCGGCAAAAATCTCCTCGCCGGTGTTGTCGACCACGCCGCAGCGGTCGCCGTCGCCGTCGAAGCCGAGCGCCACGTCGGCCTTGCTCGCCAGCACCGCGTCTCGCATGGCGTGCAGCATTTTCAGGTCTTCGGTGTTGGGATTGTATTTCGGGAACGTGTGGTCGAGTTCGCAATCGAGCGGGACGACCTCGCAGCCGATCGCTTGCAGCACCTGCGGCGCGAACGCACCGGCGGTGCCGTTGCCGCAGGCGCAGACGACTTTCAGGCGGCGCTTGAGTTTTGGCCGCTTGGTGAGGTCGGCGATGTAGCGCGCCGGAAAGTTCTCGACAAAGTCGTAAGTGCCGCCGCCCTGCATCTTGAAGCGGCCGTTGAGCACGATGTCTTTGAGCCGTGCCATCTCGTCGGGACCGAAGGTCAGGGGCCGGTTGACGCCCATCTTCACGCCGGTCCAGCCGTTGTCGTTGTGCGACGCCGTGACCATGGCGACGCAGGGCACCTCGAGATCGAACTGCGCGAAATAGGCCATGGGCGTGAGCGCCAGTCCGATGTCCTTGACCTGAACACCCGCCGCGATCAGGCCGTTGGTGAGCGCCATCTTGATCGACGCCGAATAGGAACGGAAATCGTGGCCGGTGACGAGGGACGGCTTGACGCCCAGCTCATGGATCAGCGTGCCCAGGCCCAGCCCGAGCGCCTCGACGCCCATCAGGTTGATCTCGCTGCCGAACAGCCAGCGCGCGTCATATTCGCGAAAGCCGGTGGCTTTCACCATCGGCTCGGATTCGTAGGCATAGGTGTTCGGTTTCAGCGACGCTTTTGGTTTGGGAAACATCGAACAATTTGATCCGAATCGAATGCCCGACAGCAATAGCGTAAACGGCGCGCGCGTGAAATGGTTGCACGCTGACGACGAATGGCGAAATGGCGAATGGCGAATAGGGCTTTGCGTACGTCCCCATTCGCCATTCGCCACTCGCTATTCGCTATTGCTCCAAAACCAGCTTGCCGTCGGCGAATTCCCAGCGGTGCAGCCGCGACAGAAACGACATGCCCAAAAGATTGTCGCTCAGCGCGCCGTCCGGCAGCACCATGGCGGCGACGTTGCGCACCGTGATGTCTTCGATCTCGACCCGGTCGAGCTCGACCGGGGCTGCCCTGACGACGCCGTTCGCGGTCTTGACCAGCGCGGTGAATTCGCCGGCCGAGGGATGAATGCCGAGCGTCGCCGCGTCGTCCTCGGTGAGCGCGATCACCGAAGCGCCGGTGTCGACCATGAAGCTCAGGCGCCGGCCATCGACCCGGGCGTCGAGCTGAAAGTGGCCGCGGCCGTTGCGCGAGACGACGACCGAGCGCGAGTCCACAGGGGCCGGTTCCGGCGTTGCCACCGGGCGGGCCGCCATCATGACGGGCGCAGGGTGGGTGGCGTTGAGCTTTGTGAAGTAGCGCGGCACCATGACAGCGGCGATGAGTGCGACTGCGGCGATCATGAGGACTGAGCGCATGGGGCAAATCCGGCTATCGGCTTAAATTCATCATGGCGTGGCGAACCCGGACCTAATACCGTTCCCGCCGATGCCGGATTTGCGCTGCAAAGGTAAGAAAAGCGCTAAAGCTCGCCGCGCAAATCGCCAAGCCTTTAGGCCGCTTCCAGCTCCGGGCTGTCGACCGGCAGCGACAGCACCCTCACGCCGCTGGCATTGCGCACCTCGACGGTCCAGCCGAGCCAATTACCGCTGAGCGAATGTTTCAAATCCTGGGCGATGGCTTGGGCGAATTCCATGGCCGCCTGCGATGAACGGAATTCGTGGCCGCCGTAGTCGAGGAGCGATTGCTCTTTGGCCGTATAGTCGAAGAAGAAGCGTGTCATTTTGCACCGCGTGATGGGTTCATGCCTGCTGCGCCCTTACTACGGCAGGTCTCCTATGGTTGCCTTAAATCAACGGATAAAGATGGATGGATATTCAGGTAGCGGATTTTTAACGCTGGCGCGGCTTGGCGCGCCGCGTCGCCGGAGCCGCGATCGGGTCCTCGGGCCACGGATGCTTCGGGTAGCGGCCGCGCATCTCGGCGCGCACGGCGGCGTAGCTGCCGCGCCAAAATCCCGGCAGGTCGCGGGTCATCTGCACCGGGCGGTGCGCCGGCGAGAGCAGCTCGATCAGGAGCGGCATCCGGCCGCCGGCAATGGCGGGATGGCGGTCGAGGCCGAACAGTTCCTGGACGCGGATTGCGATCTTAGGTCCACCCTCGGCCTCATAATCGATCGGCACCTGCGAGCCGGTCGGCGCGGCAAAATGGGTCGGCGCTTCGGCGTCGAGCCGGCGCTGCAGCGGCCAGGGCAATAGCGCGCGCACGGCGGTATTCAATTCATCGGCGGTGATGTCGCCGAGCGCGGTCTTGGTGGCGAGCATCGGCGCGAGCCAGATGTTGACGGTTTGCGCGAGCGCAGCATCGGACAGGTCGGGCCATTCGTCGCCTTCGCTGGCCCGCAAAAACGTCACCCGGTCGCGCCATTGCTGCAGCGATTTGCTCCACGGCAGCCGATCGATGCCGAGATTTTGGATGCCGGCAGCCAGCTTTTGCGCGGCGTCGTCATTGGCGACTACCGGCATCGGCTGCTCGGAAAGTGCGATAGCGCCGAGCCGCCGGCTTCTTCGCCCGCGCAAGCTGGCGCTCGCGGCGTCGAACGCGATCTCCTCGCGCGCCGCGATGCGGTCGGAAAAACGCCGCTCGATCTCGGCAAGCGTAATCGGCGCCGCGGAGAGGACGCGGCCCTGCGCCGCCGTTCCGGCAAGCTCGGCGACGGCAAGGAACGCCTCGCGCGCTAGCGCCGAGGCCGAGTCGATATTGGCGCCGCGGCCATTGGCGAGCAGGAACGCGCCCGAGCCGCCGCCGCGATTCTTGGCGATGCGTTCGGGGTAGGCCAGCGCGAGCAGGGCGCCGACGGAAATCTCCTCCCCTCCCCCTTGCGGGGAGGGGTTAGGGGTGGGGGTCGTGAGGCGACGCGCGCGCTTTGACGGTGTCTGTGCACTCGTCATCTCGGTTGCGTTACCTCCCGACCCCCCACCCCGACCCTCCCCCACAAGGGGGGAGGGAGTTATCTCCGCCCAGCGCTGCGCCATGGCGCGGGCATCGCGGGCGCGCGGCGAGCGGTCGCGGCGCAGCGCGTTGAGGCGCTCGCGCAGATCGACGTCGTCGCCGCCAAGGCCGCGCTCGGTGATGATTGCGGCGAGTTCGGCGGCAAGGAGTGCTCCGCCGTCGCGCGCGGCATCGACCACCATACGCGCCAGCCGCGGCGGCAGCGGCAGCTGCCGTAAGAGCTTGCCTTCGGCGGTGATGCGGCCGTCGCCGTCGATGGCGCCGAGCTCGGCAATGAGCGCCTTGGCTTCGGCGAGCGCGGCGCGCGGCGGCGGATCGAGGAAGGCGAGCTGGTCGGCGCCGCCGCCCCAGGCGGCGAGGTCGAGGGCGAAGGAGGAAAGGTCGGCGGCGAGGATTTCCGGCCGCGCGAACGGCTCCAGCGCCGCGGTCTGCGGCTCGTCCCACAGCCGGTAGCAGACGCCGGGCTCGATGCGCCCGGCGCGGCCGCGGCGCTGGTCGGCGGCGGCGCGCGACACCCGCACGGTTTCGAGCCGGGTCACGCCGACGTCGGGCTCGTAGCGCGGCACGCGCGCCAATCCGCTGTCGACCACGATGCGCACGCCCTCGATGGTGATCGAGGTCTCGGCGATCGAGGTCGCCAGCACAATCTTGCGGCGGCCGGGCGGCGCCGGCGCGATGGCGCGGTCCTGCTCGTCGCCGGCCAGCGCACCGTAGAGCGCGACCACATCGGTCGCCGGCTCGGTGCGGCCTTCGAGCAAAGTTTGCGTGCGGCGGATTTCGGCGGCGCCGGGCAGGAAGGCGAGCAGCGAGCCGGTCTCGGCCCGCATCGCCCGCATAATCGTGTCGGCGACCTGCGGCTCGATCGGCCGCGGGTCGCGGCCGGCATAGCGGGTCTCGACCGGGAAGGCGCGGCCTTCGCTTTCGATCACCGGCGCGGCGCCGAGCAATTGCGCGATGCGCGCGCCGTCGATGGTCGCCGACATGACCAGGATACGCAGATCCTCGCGCAGGCCCTGCTGCACGTCGCGGGCCAGCGCCAGGCCGAGATCGGCGTCGAGCGAGCGCTCGTGGAACTCGTCGAAAATCACCGCGGCGACGCCGTCGAGCATCGGATCTTCGAGAATGAGCCGGGTGAAGACGCCCTCGGTGATGATCTCGATGCGGGTGCGGCGCGAGATTTTCGAGCCGAACCGTACCCGCAACCCCACCGTGTCGCCGACCCGTTCGCCAAGCGTCCGCGCCATGCGCTCGGCGGCGGCGCGCGCGGCGAGCCGGCGCGGCTCGAGCACCAGGATGCGGCGCTTTTCTTCTGTCTTTTCCGCCCATTCCTCGCGCGCCAGCACCAACGGCACGCGCGTGGTCTTGCCGGCGCCCGGCGGCGCTACCAGCACGGCGGCATTGTGCGCGCGCAGCGCCGCGGTCAAATCCGGCAGCGCGGCGTCGATCGGAAGCGGTGAAACGTCCATCAGTCATCCCGTCATTCCGGGGCACCGCGAAGCGGTGAGCCCGGAATCCATAATCACTATCATTCCAGATCGGTTCGCAGCGCTAGTTCTGCACAGGCAGTGAGTATGGATTCCGGATACCCGCTGCGCGGCTTCCGGAATGACGCGAAACTCTTATATATTCGCCATCATGCCAGCCGCACAAAAAGCACCGCCAAAGCCGCAAAAGCCGGTAGCCGCCGCCAAGCCGTTGAAGAGGGGCGACCACCTCTTCCTGGTCGACGGCTCCGGCTACATTTTCCGCGCCTATCACGCGCTGCCGCCGATCAACCGCAAGTCCGACGGGCTGCAGCTCAACGCCGTGTTCGGCTTCTGCAACATGCTGTGGAAGCTGTTGCGCGACATGAAGGCCGAGGACAAGCCGACCCATCTCGCGGTGGTGTTCGACCTCTCCGAGCACACCTTCCGCACCGAGATGTATCCCGACTACAAGGCGCACCGGCCGGACCCTCCCGACGATCTCAAACCGCAATTCGGCCTGATTCGCGAAGCGGTGCATGCCTTCGATATCCCCTGCCTGGAACAGAAGGGATTTGAGGCCGACGACCTGATCGCGACCTATGTGCGGCAGGCCAACGAGGCCGGCGCCACCTCGACCATCGTCTCGTCGGACAAGGATTTGATGCAGCTCGTCACCGACCGCGTCGTGCTGTACGACACCATGAAGGACAGGAAGATCGGCCGCGCCGAGGTGATCGCGAAATTCGGTGTGCCGCCGGAGAAGGTCATCGAGGTGCAGGCGCTGATCGGTGATTCCACCGACAACGTGCCGGGCGTGCCGAGCATCGGCGAGAAGACCGCGGCGCTGCTGATAAACGAATACGGCGATCTCGAAACCCTGCTCAAGCGCGCCGGCGAGATCAAGCAGGAGAAACGTCGGCAGGTGCTTATCGACAATGCCGACAAGGCCCGGCTGTCGAAAAAGCTCGTCACGCTCGACACTCAGGTCAAAGTCGACGTGCCGATCGGCGATCTCGCCGTGCACGAGCCCGACCACAAGCGGCTGATCGCCTTCCTCAAGGCGATGGAGTTCAGCTCGCTGATGCGGCGCGTCGCCGAGTTCGCCAGCATCGACGTCGCAGCGATCGAGCCCGACGCCAAGCTCGCCGTGGGCGCCGCTGCCGCTTCTCCTCCCCCGCTTGCGGGGGAGGACGACGCGCAAAGCGCGTCGGGTGGAGGTAAGTCGGCTGCGCTGGGCAAGCCGGCCCCCTCCGCCTCCCCCGCAAGCGGGGGAGGGAGACCGGGCGCTGCGAATGGAAAACTGACGCCGCAAACGCTCGCAGCGGCGCGGCTCGACATTGCGCGCAGCCAAAAATTCGACCGCTCCAAATACGAAACCGTGCGCGGCCTCGACCGGCTCAAGGCTTGGATCGCGCGCGCGCGCGATCTCGGCACCGTCGGCATCGACACCGAGACCAACAATCTCGATCCGATGCAGGCCGCCCTGTGCGGCTTCGCGCTGGCTTTGGCGCCGAACGAGGCCTGCTATGTGCCGCTGTCGCACCGGCAGGGCGGCGACGGCGGCGGTGGACTGTTCCAGGGCGACATTGCGCCCGATCAAATTCCGGAAACCGCAGCGCTCGACGCCCTAAAACCGCTGCTGGAAGACCCGGGCGTGCTCAAGATCGGCCATAACTTGAAATTCGACTGGCAGATCTTTGCCGTGCGCGGCATCGAGATCAAATCCTACGACGACATTTTGCTGATGTCGTATGTGGTCGATGCCGGCAAATACGATCACGGTCTCGGTCCGCTCGCCGAGCGCGCCTTCAATCATCAGGTCGTCGACTTCAACGAAGTGACCAAGGCCGGCAAGACCAGGGTGACGTTCGACTGCGTCGCCATCGACAAGGCGACCGAATACGCCGCCGAGGACGCCGACGTGACGCTGCGGCTGTGGCAGGTGCTCAAGCCGCGGCTCGCGGCCGACCACATGCTCAACGTCTACGAAACGCTGGAGCGGCCGCTGTTGCGCGTGCTCGCCAATATGGAGCGGCGCGGCATCTCGATCGACCGCCAGGTGCTCTCACGGCTGTCCGGCGAATTCGCCCAGGAAGCGGCCGGGCTCGAAGCTGAGATCAATACACTCGCCGGCGAAACCGTCAATGTCGGCTCGCCGAAGCAGATGGGCGACATCTTGTTCGGTAAGCTGAAACTGCCCGGCGGCACCAAGACCAAGACCGGGCAGTGGGCGACCGGCGCGCGCGTGCTCGACGAGCTCGCCGAGCAGGGCCACGAATTGCCGCAAAAGATTCTCGACTGGCGGCAGGTTTCAAAACTGAAATCGACCTATACCGACGCGCTGCCCGGCTACGTCAATCCGACGACGCATCGCGTGCACACCAGCTACGCGCTCGCCGCCACCACCACCGGCCGGCTGTCGTCGTCGGAGCCGAACCTGCAGAACATCCCGATCCGCACCGAGGACGGCCGCAAAATCCGCCGCGCCTTCGTCGCCGCGCCGGGCCATAAGCTGGTCTCCGCCGACTATTCGCAGATCGAGCTGCGGCTTTTGGCCGAGATCGCGGGCATCGAGCAATTGCGCAAGGCGTTCCGCGACGGCCTCGACATCCACGCCTTGACGGCGTCGGAAATGTTCGGCGTGCCGGTGAAGAATATGCCCGCCGACGTGCGCCGTCGCGCCAAGGCGATCAATTTCGGCATCATCTACGGCATTTCCGCTTTCGGCCTCGCCAACCAGCTCGGCATCGAGCGCGAGGAGGCTGGCCTCTATATCCGCAAATATTTCGAGCGCTTTCCCGGCATCCGCGACTACATGGAGGAGACCAAGGCGTTCGCCAAGAAGAACGGCTACGTGCTCACGCTGTTCGGCCGCAAATGCCACTATCCCGAGATCAATGCCTCGAACGCCTCGATCCGCTCGTTCAACGAGCGCGCCGCGATCAATGCGCGGTTGCAAGGCACCGCCGCCGACATCATCCGCCGCGCCATGATCCGCATGGACGCGGCGCTGACCAAGAAGAAGCTGAACGCCCAGATGCTGCTGCAGGTGCATGACGAACTGGTGTTCGAGGTGCCCGACGACGAGGTCGCGAAGACCCTGCCGGTCGTCACCGGCGTGATGGTCGAAGCGCCGCTGCCGGCGCTGTCGCTCTCGGTGCCGTTGCAGGTCGAGGCACACGCGGCGGACAATTGGGACGATGCGCATTAATGTCATTGCGAGCCAACGGGTCCGGCCCGAAGTGGCCGGCCCGATGACAGGCTCCGCGAAGCAATCCAGCTCGGTGCGGCAGTTCTAGATTGCTTCGTCGCTTCGCTCCTCGCAATGACGAGGTCATGCAAACATGAAGACCGCGCTGACGCTCATTGGCATCCTCGCTCTCGCCATGGGACTGCTGTGGATGGGGCAGGGCTCGGGCTATATCCCCTGGCCCAAATCGAGCTTCATGATCAGCCAGACCCGATGGATTTATTACGGCGCGGCGCTGGCGGTCGTCGGCGGTATCCTGATCATCATCGCGCGGCGATAAGCTATTTTTGCGGCACCACCGCGATCGCTTCGATCTCGTACAGCGCCCCCTCGCGCGCCAGCCTGGAGATTTGGATCGTGGTCGAGGCCGGCGGCGCCTTGGTGTCGACGTAACGGTCGCGCACTTCGAAATAGATTGGCAGATGCGCCATGTCGGTCAGATAATTGGTGACCTTCACCACGTGCTCGAAACTGGCGCCGACCGCGGCGAGCGCATGTTTCAAATTCTCGAAGCACTGCGTGGCCTGGGCGCGGAAGTCGCCCGGGCCGCCGGCGAACTTACCGTCCGCCGTCATGCCGAGCTGGCCGGAAATATAGATGGTGCGGCACGGGCTCGTGGTGTCGACGACGTGGGTATAGCCGCGCGTCGGCGGCATGGTCGAAGGATTTTCGAAGCGATGAATGGCCACGGGGAACTCCTCTTCGGCTCGGGCAAGGTGCCCGCGCCGCCATAATGCAATCGCCGCGCGGCCATGGCAAAGTCCGCCCGCCATGTACGCACGCCTCGTCGCCCTTCTCGCCATCGCGGTCTTGATGCCCCAGTCGGCCGATGCCGCCGAGCTTGACGGCGCGACATTGTCGTGGCCGTGGGCGTTGCCGTTCGCCGGCATCCTGTTGACAATAGCCTTTGCGCCGCTCGTCATCCGGCGCTTCTGGCATCATCACTACGGCAAATTCGCCTTCTTCTGGGCGGTGCTGACGCTCGCCCCGCTGGCGGCGCTGCGCGGCGCCGACACCGCGCTGGCGGCCTTGGCGCACGCGCTCGTTGGCGACTATCTCGGCTTCATCGCCATTCTGTTCGCGCTCTATGTGGTCGCCGGCGGCATCGTGGTCGCGGGCACGGTCCGCGGCACGCCGCTCGCCAATACGCTGACGCTCCTCTTCGGCACGCTGATCGCCAGCATCGTCGGCACCACCGGCGCCGCCATGATCCTGATCCGGCCGCTCATCCGCGCCAACGCGGCGCGGCTGCACAACGTCCATGTCGTGGTGTTCTTCATTTTTCTCGTCGGCAATATCGGCGGCGCGCTGTCGCCGCTCGGCGATCCGCCGCTGTTCATCGGCTTCCTCAACGGCGTCGATTTCTTCTGGCCGGCGAAAAACCTTTGGCAGCCGACCGTCTTCGTCGCCGGCATCGTGCTTGCGGTCTTCGTCGCCGTCGATCTGTGGTTCTTCCGCCAGGACCGCCGCGTCGCGCCGGTCGGCGAGGCGAGCGCGCCGATGCGCGTGCACGGCATCGTCAATCTGGCGCTGCTCGCCGTCATCATCGCCGCCGTCATCGTCTCGGCGCTGTGGAAGCCGGGCGTCACGTTCACCGTCTACGGCACGGCGCTGCCGCTGCAGAATCTCGCTCGCGACGCCGTGCTGTTTCTCACCGCGCTCGCCTCGCTGTGGCTGACGCCCGACGAGCACCGCGAGGCCAACGGCTTTTCCTGGGAGCCGATCCTCGAAGTGGCGATCCTGTTTGCGGCAATTTTCGTCTGCGCCGTGCCGATCCTGGCGGCGCTTGCCGCCGGCCATGATGGTTCGTTGGCATGGCTCTTGACCGCGGTGACGGCGCACGACGGCAGCCCGCACGTGGTCGCCTATTTCTGGCTCACCGGCGTGCTGTCGGCGATCCTCGACAACGCGCCGACCTATCTGGTGTTCTTTAAGCTCGCCGGCGGCAACGCCGCCGAACTGATGAGTACGCTTTCGCCGACGCTCACGGCGATCTCCATGGGCGCGGTCTATATGGGCGCGCTCACCTATATCGGCAACGCGCCGAACTTCATGATCTACGCCATCGCCACCGAGCGCGGCATCAAAATGCCGAGCTTTTTCGGCTATCTGGTCTGGTCGGTCGTGGTGCTGGCGCCGGTGTTCGCGGCGCTCACGTATCTCTTTGTTCTGCCGCGCTGAGGCGCGGTCAATCACTCGCGCTGCCGCAGATATTCTGCGGTCGGCGGCGGTCCCCACATGTCGTTGGGCGGTGGTCCCCAAACCTTGGGCACCTGCGGATGATCGCGATGCCACGGCCGCGGCTCGAAATAGCCGAGGTTTTCATCGAACATTTTGTCGAGCTCGGTGAACATTTCGACGATCTGGTCGTCGGGATTGCGGTGATAGGTATAGATATTATGTCCCGGCCCGTGGCGGCCCGGGCCCCAGATGATCGGAATGTTTTGGCTGCCGAGAAAATCGCACGCCGCCTGCACCTGCGGCCAGTCCTTCAGCTCAAAGGCGACGTGGTGCATCTGCGTGCGCTTGCCGCGCACGAAGTTGATGGTGTGGTGGTCCGGGCCGCAGCGCATGAAGACGAACCAGTCCTCGATCCAGTCCGACACGCGGAAGCCGAGAACCCGGCTGTAGAAGTCGGCGAATTGCTTCGGCTCCGGCACGACGAAGGCCAGATGGCCGAGCTTCAGCGGCCCGATGCCGGCGACGGCGCGCGGCTTGCAGATCGGCGTTTGCGCGGCGAAGACTTCGCAGACGGCGCCCTTGGGATCCTCGAACGACAGCATTTGCGCGATGCCCGGGGCCGGATCGTTGCGCGCGTGACAGCGCAGCCCTTCCGCCTCGATGCCGCTGCGCATGTCGTTCATGTCAGTGTCCGGCGCGACCTGGAACGCCAATCTGGCGCAGCGCGCCTGCTCGCCGCTTTCGAGCTGAACCACCAGGTCGCCGAGCTTGGTGGCGAGGTAGGCGCGGCCGTTTTCTCGCTCCGCCAGGACCAGGCCGGCGACTTCGGTGAAATAGGCGATCTGGCGCTCGAGGTCGGATGTCTCGAAAGTGACGTGGCCGAAGCGCTTGGCCTTGATCATGGCGTTTCTCCGATTTCTGGACCCTCGCCGGTCCCCGTTCGCGGGGTGGTCTCGCGGTCTGCCCTTCCGGGATCAAATCCTTCAAGCACGGCGGTTGGCAAGACGGATTCATCGCACCGCGAGAGCGGATCCCGCGTCCTTCCACCGCCCTTCCGCCTACGCGCTCCGCGCTTCGGCGGACTCAAACCCGCCGTAGCTCGCCTAGCCGAGCGAAGGCGGGTCGGGCGGTCGGCCTTCCCCCGCTATCGCCGGGCAGGAAGGAATGCATTCAGAATTTCTTAGCCATGTTTGGGAATTCGGCGCTTTGCCGCGGCGTACAGACTTATCCGATGTTGAATCTTTTCGCCGATGCTTGCAGCCCAGCGAGACGGGAACGATTGAGGTCGCGGCGGCGTTATCGCGCCGCTTCGGTCAAAGAGGACATGCCGCGATGCAGGCGTGGCGCATCAAGCCGCTGTTTTGGCACGTTGCCGCACTGGCCGCGTTGTTCGCCGCCATGCTGATCGCGCTGCCGCGCCCGGCGCGCGCCGAAGGCCTGTTCGATTTTCTGTTCGGCGGCTTCCAGCGCCAATCCCCGCCGGCCAATGTGAATTCCTATGCCGAGCCGCCGGCCTCGATCGGCCGCGTCGCGCCGGCCGTGCCGAGCGGCACCGAAGACGTCCGCCAAGGCAACGGTGCCATCGGCCGCACCGTGGCGTTCTGCGTGCGGCTGTGCGACGGCGAGCATTTTCCGCTCGAGCACATGACCAACGCGACGCCGGTCGAGACCTGCCGGGCGATGTGTCCGGCGAGCAAGACCAAGGTTTTCTTCGGCGGCGAAATCGGCGGCGCTGTGGCCAAGGACGGCCAGCGCTATGCCGACCTCGACAACGCCTTCATCTACCGCAAGCAATTGGTGGCGAACTGCACCTGCAACGGCAGGGACGCGTTCGGGCTGGCGCCATTCGACATGGCGAACGATCCGACCTTGCGGCCGGGCGACATCGTTGCGACCAAGGACGGCTTCGTCGCCTATAGCGGCGTGCGCGGCCAGGCCGCGTTCACGCCGATCGATGCGGCAACGGTTGCCGCACAACTCAATCCCAGATCCGCGCCGGTGAAACTGTCGCGCCGCGCCGAGCCGGCGCCGCCGGTCGACGAGCCGGGCACGATCGTGCCGTCTCAGTCCTTGAGATAAGCCACGACCTCTTCGGCCAGCGCCAGCGCCGAGGTCAGCCCCGGCGATTCGATGCCGAACAGATTGACGAGGCGCGGCAGGCCGTGCGCCGGCGGACCGGCAATCATGAAATCGGCCTGCGGCTCGCCTTGGCCGGAAAGTTTTGGCCGGATGCCGCAATAATCCGGCACCAGCGAGCCGTCGGGCAGGCCGGGCCAATAGGTGCGGATGCGCGCATAGAAACTGTCGGCGCGGCGCGGATCGACGGCGTAATTCTCTTCGGTGATCCATTCGACGTCCGGGCCGAAGCGCATGCGGCCGGCGAGATCGAGCGTGACGTGGACGCCAAGGCCGCCGTCGATCGGCGTCGGATAAATCAGCCGCGAGAACGCCGGCTTGCCGGCGAAGCCGAAATAATTACCCTTGCCGAGTACGAGGCGGGGCACCTTGCCGGCCGGATAACCTTCGATGCGCCGCGCCAGCACCTGCGCGCCGAGGCCTGCGGCGTTGACCACGGCATCGAACGGCATGACGCCGGCATCGCGGCCGCCGAATTGTACGTGCCAATGCGGCGCCTTGTAAGTCACGCGCTCGACCGGCGTCTCGAACGCGATCATGCCGCCGCGGTCTTCCAACTCGCCCCACAGCGCCAGCATGAAACCGTGGCTGTCGATGATGCCGGTTTCCGGCGACCACAGCGCGCCGATGGTGAACAATTCCTGCTCCATGGCACGCGCGGCGTTGCCGCCGATCATCTCGACGCCTTCGACGCCGTTGCGCTCGGCCTGCGCCATGATGGTTTCGACCTTGGCCAATTCGGCGTCGTTGGTCGCCACCACGAGCTTGCCGCATTTGCGGTGGCCGACGCCGTGGGACGCGCAGAAGTCGTAGAGCATGCGCCGGCCGCGCACGCAGAGTTTGGCGCGCAACGTGTCGGTCGGATAATAAAGCCCGGCGTGGATCACCTCGCTGTTGCGCGAGGACACGCCGTTGGCGATGCCGCCGGTGATTTCGGCAACCGTCACGTCATGGCCGGCGAGCGCCGCGGCGCGCGCAACCGCAAGCCCGACGACGCCGGCGCCGACGACCAGGACTTGCATCAGTCACGCTTCCACGGAACGACGACGCGCTCGAGCTCGTTGAGCGCGACCGTCAGCACGAAGCCGATGATCGCGATCATGAACAGGCCGACATACATCTGCTCGACGGAAAACGTCTCCCAGGCGGTCCAGATCATATAGCCCAGCCCGCTCTTGGCGCCGATCATTTCGGCGATGGCGATCAGCACGAGGCCGATGCCGATGCCGAGCTTGAAGCCGGTCATGATCACCGGCAGCGCGCCGGGCAGCGCGATGGTCCAGAACGTGTTCCACCGGCTGGCTTTGTAATTGCGCCCGACGTCGAGATAGATACGGTTGATCTCGAGCACGCCGGTGGTGGCATTGATCACCACGGGGAAGAACACGCCGACCGCGACCATGAAGATTTTCGAGCCCTCGCCGAGGCCGAAGATGAGCAAAGCGAGCGGCAGGATGGCGCTTTTCGGGATCGGATAGGTCGCCGCCACCAGCGGATCGACCACCGCGCGCACCCAACGATTGAGCCCCATGGCGATGCCGAGAACGAGCGCCGGGCCGCCGCCGATCAGGGTACCGAGCGCGAGCCGGCGCAAGCTGACCAGCGTGTTGGTGACGAGCTCGCCCGAGCGCAGCATGTCGATCAGCACGGCGATCACGCTCGACGGCGCGGGAAAGAAGCGGGTGTCGATGAAGTGCAGCCGCGCCGCCACTTCCCAGACCACCAGCAGCGCGATCGGCGAGGCGATGCCGAGAATGCGCTCGCGGGTGCGCATGGAGACGGAAAAACTTTGCTCCGGGCTGCCGGCGACGGTTTGCGTGCTCATTTGCGGGCTCCTGGAACGGCGTCCTTGTTTTCCTGTTCGCGGGCGCGCTGCACTTCGTCGCGCAGCCCGGACCAGATGCGGTGCACAAGCTCGCCGAATTCCGGCGCCTTCTGCAATTCGATGAGGTTGCGCGGCCGGGCGAGCGGCACCCGCACAAAGCTCTTCACGCGGCCGGGCTGCGCCGTCATCACCATGATGCGGTCGCCGAGAAAGACCGCTTCGTCGACGCTGTGGGTGATGAACACCACGGTCTTCTTCTGCTCGTCCCAGATGCGCAACAGCTCCTCCTGCAGCAAAAGCTTGTTCTGCGCGTCGAGCGCGGAGAACGGCTCGTCCATGAGCAGGATTTCCGGATCGTTGGCAAAAGCGCGCGCGATCGAGACCCGCTGCTTCATGCCGCCGGAGAGCTGGTGCGGATAGTAATCGGCGAAGCGCGTCAGCCCGGTGGCATCGAGATAATGCCCGACCCGCTCCTTGATGATTGCGGCCGGCGCATTGCGCATGCGCAAGCCGTAAGCCGCATTGTTCCACACCGTCATCCAGGGGAAGATCGACTCGCCCTGGAACACCATGGAATTTTCCGGCCGGTCCGAGCCCGCGGCAATATCGGTCTCGATCGTGCCCGCACTCGCCGTTTCCAGGCCGGCGAGAATGCGCAACAGCGTCGTCTTCCCGCAGCCCGACGGGCCGACGATGACGAAGAACTCGCCCGGCGCGATATCGACCGAAACCCGGTCGATGGCGAGGAGCGCGCCGAACGACTTTTGCAGGTCATTGATCCGGATCGCCGGCCGCGCCGTTTGCGAACGACGCTCCTCCGGCTCGCCGACGGCACGCAGGTTGGCAGCGGTTGAGGTCATTCGGCGTCCGTCAATTCGATGGGGCCGCACGCCCATAAGATGGCCCGGAAGGCGGCCTTGATCGCTTGGACAGCACTCTTACAACTAGCATCCGAGCGATCAAGGCCGCCACCCGATCAGTCCAGAACGCCGATGCCGGACTGGGACTTGACGTTGCGCGCCGCGCGGTTTTGTGTCGCAGCGCCGAGCAGGGGCCGCAACGGCCAGGTTGAATGGGAAGGGGATAGCAATGGCGGATAATGTGGTCCGGGTCTGCGCGCAGTCCGACATTGCGCCGGAAACGGTGAAGGCGTTCGAGGTCGGCGACAAAAGGCTCGCGGTCTATAATCTGGCGGGCCAGTATTACATCACCGACGACGAATGCACGCACGCGTCCGCGAGCCTGGCCGACGGCTTCCTCGAGGACGGCATTATCGAGTGCAGCCTGCATTCCGGCGCCTTCGACGTGCGGACCGGCGCGGTGAAAGCGCCGCCATGCTCGTTCGCGCTGCGCACCTATAAGGTCGTGCTGCAAGGCGACGATGTTTTCGTCGATCTCGACCGCGACGCGGCCGGCGAGCCGGCCTGATGGCAACGACGCCGGGCGCGCCGCTTGGCCTCGCCATTGCGGGCCTCGGCATGGCCGGCGCAGTGATGGTGCGCGCCGCGGCCGCGCATCCCGGCGTGAAAGTCGTTGCCGCCGCCGATCCTCATGACGCACCGCGCAACGCCTTCGCGCGCGACTTCAATGCGCGCGCCTATGCAGACATCACCGAGCTTTGCGCCGATCCCGCCGTCGAAGCGGCCTACATCGCGACGCCACATCAATTCCACGCCGCCCATGCCGCGCTCGCCGCCGGCGCCGGCAAGCACATTATTCTCGAAAAGCCGATGGCGCTGACGCTGGCCGACTGCGACGCGATCATCGCCGCAGTCGAGCACGCCAAGGTCCATCTCATCGTCGGCCACACCCACGCTTTCGATCCGGCGGTGCGCGAAATGCGCTGCATCGTGACCAGCGGCGAGCTCGGCCGGCTCGGCATGATCGCGGCGTGGAACTACACGAATTTCCTCTATCGGCCGCGGCGGCCGGAAGAGCTCGATACGGCGCGCGGCGGCGGCATCCTGTTCAATCAGATGCCGCATCAGATCGACATGGTGCGGCTCATCGGGGGCGGGCGGCTGCGCAGCGTGCGCGCCCAGGCGACGCGACTCGATCCGGCGCGCCCGACCGAAGGCAGCGCGATTGCGTTCCTCGAATTCGCCGGCGGCGCCGCGGCGTCGCTGGTCTATGGCGGCTACGATTTCTTCGACAGTGACGAGCTGCATTTCTGGATCAATGAACGCGGCTGGCAAAAGCCGCCCGATCAGCACGGCGCGGCGCGGCGCGCCTTGGCCGCGGAACAGGCAGACGAAGCGCGCCTGCGCGTGGACCGCTACGCCTACGGTTCGCCGAGCGGGCCAGCGCCGGACCATCAGCCGCATTTCGGGTTGCTGGTCGTGACCTGCGAACGGGGCGAGCTGCGCGCCTCCGCCGATGGCCTTTTCATTTATGACGCCAACGGCAAGCATGAGGTGCCGCTACCCAAAAGCGCCGCCATGCCCGGCCGCAGCGAAGTGCTCGACGACATGATCGCCGCCATCCGCACCGGCAAGCCGCCGCTGCAAGACGGCCGCTGGGGCAAGGCCAATGTCGAAGTGATGCTGGCCATCCAGCAATCCGCGCGCCAGCGGCGCGAAGTCATGCTTAAGCATCAGGTCGCAGCATCCTGACCGGCATTGGACGAAAGGGTTGGCTTCTTTATATTAAGTCACGAACCCTTGGAGCGGCCTACAATGAACTACCAGCCCTCAGGCCATGATTTCGTCGTCGAGAACCCGGACGCGAAGACGTTCTTCGTCAATCGCGAGGTTTTCGTCTCCGACGACGTTTTCGAGCGCGAAAAGCGCGCCATCTTCGACCGCTGCTGGATCTATGTCGGCCATGCCTCGGAGATCAAAAATCCCGGCGACTTCAAGACCCGCCCGGTGGCCGGCCGGCCGATCATCTTCTGCCGCGACCGCGAAGGTGTCGTGCGCGCGCTGATTAATTGCTGCCGCCACCGCGGCGCCCTGGTCTGCCGCGAGCGCGAAGGCAATGCCCGGCAATTCTACTGCATGTATCACGGCTGGACCTATCACCCCGATGGCCGGCTCAAATCGGTGCCGGGCGAGGATGCCTATGGCGAGTCGTTCGACAGGAGCGAAATGGGCCTGGTGGCGGTGCCGCGGCTCGAATCCTATCGCGATTTCTATTTCGCCAATTTCGATCGCGAGGCGGTCGATCTCGACTCCTATCTCGGCAAGGCCAAGGACTATATCGACATCGTCATCGACCAGTCGCCGTCGGGAAAGATGCAGATCATTTCCGGGACGCAAGAATACGACATCAGGGCCAACTGGAAGCTTTTGGTCGAGAACAGCGTCGACGACTACCACCTGATAACCACGCATTCGACCTGGCTCAACTACATGCGCAATTCCGGCGTCAACGTCACTCCGCCGAAGGGCGAGCTGTTGCCGACGCGCGGGTTCGGCAAGGATTTGGGCAACGGCCACCTCACCACGGACAACCCGAACTATCGCGGCCGGCCGGTGGCGAAATGGATCTCGGTCTATGGCGAGGACGCCAAGGCTGACATCGACGCGCTGCGCAATGAGCTGGTGGCGCGGCTCGGCGCGGCGCGCGCCGCCCGCGTCGCCGATACCAACCGCAATCTCGCGATTTTCCCGAACCTTGTCATCAACGACGGCTCCTCGGTCACGGTGCGCCACTTCTACCCCGTCGCGCCGGACCGCATGCATGTCACCGCCTGGGCGCTCGGCCCGGTCGAGGAGACCGAGGCGCAGCGCGCGCGGCGGCTGCATGCCTTCCTCACCTTCTACGGCCCCGGCGGCTTCGCCACGCCCGACGATGTCGCCGCGCTCGAAGCCGCGCAGCTCGGCTTCGCCGCCTGGCGCGAAGTGCCGTGGTCGGACCTGTCGCGCGGCATGGCCAAGGCCGGCGACCAGCAGCTTGCCACCGACGAGGGCCATCTGCGCGTGTTCTGGCGCAAGTGGAACGAATTGATGGAGACACGAGCATGAACGAGCTCGTTGCCGCGACGGTGTCGCGCGCCGAAGTCGAGGATTTGTTCTATCACGAGGCGGATTTGCTCGATTCCTGGCAACTCGACGACTGGCTGGAACTGTTGACCGACGACGCGGCCTATTACGTGCCGCCGAACGACAAGCCCGACGCCGATGCGCGCTATACGCTGTTCACCATTGCCGACGACATCGTGCGGCTGCGCGAGCGCGTGATCCGGCTCAAGGACCCGAACTGCCACGCCGAATATCCGCTGTCGCGCACGCGGCGCATGATCGGCAATGTGCGCATCACCGGCGCCGACGGCGACGTGATTGCGGCGGCGGCAAATTTCATCATCCATCGCTACCGCCACAACGATCTCGACCGCGTCTTCGTCGGCCACTACCGCTACAAGCTCAAGCGCCAGGGCGGCCGGCTCAAGATCGCCGAGCGGCGCGCCATCCTCGATGCGCAACAGCTGGGCCTGCTCGGCTCGGTGAGCTTCATTTTGTGATGTCGGAACTCGACAAAGTTTTTGGCGAGCTCGCCGGCAAGCGCGCGCAGCAGGACCAGGAGCGGCGCGAGCGGCTTAAGCTCGCGGCCGAGTTTTTGACGGAGTTTTTCGAGCAGGACATCAAGCCGTCGCAGACCTTGAAGACGCGCGGCATCGAGGCGAGCCTGGTCGATCACAAGCTCATTCTGCATCGGCCGCAATCGGGCCATTACGAGGAGCCGCTCTATATCGTGGTCGGCGAGCAGGGCGAGATCGATATCGCCGGCCGCTCGCTGGGGCGCTATCAGCCGGCCGAAAAGCTTGAGAAAAAGCGCGAGCTGATCGGCGAGATCATTTCTTTTTTCGATCTGTAGAGTTCAGCAATGGACAACGTCGCGATCGTCGGCGGCGGCATCGGCGGGCTCGCCGCGGCGCTGGCGCTCATCCGCCGCGGCATCGACGTCGACGTCTACGAGCAGGCGCCGGAACTGCGCGAGCTTGGCGCCGGCGTGCAGATCAGCGCCAATGGCACGCGCGCGCTTCATGCGCTCGGCCTCAAGGAGGCGCTGGAGAAAGTTCAGGTGCTGCCGGCCGGCAAGGCGATCCGGCTGTGGAACACCGGGCAGAGCTGGAAGCTGTTCGATCTCGGCCTGGAATCCGTCGAGCGCTACGGCTTTCCCTACATCACCATCCACCGCGGCGATCTGCACGGCGTGATCGCGCAAGCGGTGCTGCAAGCCAAGCCGGGCGCCATTCACTTGAACCGAAAATGCGTCGGGCTTGCGCAAACCGCCGACCACGTCGAGTTGCGCTTCAAAGCCGGCGCGCCGGTTCAGGCAAAGCTCGTCGTCGGCGCCGACGGCGTGCATTCAGTGGTGCGCGAAACTTTGTTCGGCGCGGCGAAGCCGGAATTTTGCGGCATCATCGCCTGGCGCGGCGTCATCCCGATGGAGCGCGTGCCGGCCTCGATCTCACGCAGCATCGGCACCAATTGGGTCGGGCCCGGCGGCCATGTCGTGCATTATCCACTGCGCGCCGGAAAATTGCTCAACTTCGTCGGCATGGGCGAGCGCGATTGGACCGTCGAAGGCTGGAACGTGCGCGGCACCACGGAAGAAGTTCTGAACGATTTTCGCGGCTGGCATGCCGACGTGCAGGCGCTGATCCGCAACATCGACGTGCCGTACAAGTGGGGCCTGGCGCTGCGGCCGCCGATGGAAGGGTGGAGCAAGGGCCACTGCACGCTGCTCGGCGACGCCTGCCACCCGATGGTGCCGCTGTTGGCGCAAGGCGCGGTCATGGCGCTCGAAGATGGTGTCGTGCTGGCGCGGGCCCTCGAAAAATATCCGCACGACCACGCAACCGCGCTGGCCGCCTACGAGGCGGCGCGCCGCGACCGCGCCAACAAGGTCGTCGCCGGCTCCGCCGCCATGATCCCGCGTTTCCACAACCGCGCCATGGTTGACGCCGCGGCGGCGCAGGCCCACGTCGATCACGAATGGCAGGAGGACCGCATCCGCGAGCGCTACGACTGGCTGTTTACCTACGACGCGACGGCGGTGCCGGTTTAACGGTCAAAAAATCGAATCAACCGACGATAAATCCTAATCTCTTATTCCGGTAGCGACTGGTAAGCCTAGCAGTTTGCCCGCCCTGAGCAGCTTCCTATCGAGAGTGTAGAATTTATCGGCCGCATGGTTGTTCGCGATTGCAAGATGCAGCGCGTCCCCAAGCCGCAATGCGGTTTCAAAGCGCTGCAGGTAGCGTCTGCAAAGATCGAAATCGTTTCCGTCGGGCAGTATAAGAACAAACGAGCGCGCGATGTTCATTTCGAATTGGGCATCAAGATCGATGGCTGCTTCCGCCTCGATAATTCCCATACGAACGTCGCGTGCGAGAATGTTGGAGAATTCAACGCGGGTCCACTGGCTGATCGCAAGTTCTCCGGCGTTCTGTTGCTGGAAAAATTATTCGACACTGTTGCTGGTTGCCTCCTTGCGGAAAAGCGGGGCGAGGAAGCTGGTATCGAAGTAGAGCACTATCCTTCCTCATCTCGCATCTCGCGGATGAGCAGGTGGCTCGGCTTGCGCCAGGGCGGCATTCTGGCTCGAAGTGCTGACAGGTCGGGTACTGCCTGTTTCGCCGGCGAAACTGCAGCAATACGCGCAGCAGGACGGCCATGACGTGTGATTACGACTTCCTCGCCTGCCGCAACCTTGTCCAGAAGCTCGCTGAGCCGCGTTTTCGCCTCGACGAGCGTGACGGTCAGCATAGCGGGATCTCCAAAAATGGTCTTATTTCTGGTCATATATAGCAGAACGCCCGTCCCGTTGCCAGCCCGCCTCTCGCAATGCGCCGTTTCGCCGGCGGTCAAAGTTCATTATAAGCGCCGCACGAATAAGAGGATTTGACCATGTATTCAGGCCCCGGAGTGAAGACCAGCCCGGATTATCCGATTCCGGACACCATGAAAGCCTGGGTGCTGGGCAATCCCGGCGAGCTGAAACTCGCCCAAAAACCGGTGCCGGTGCCGAAACGCGCCGAAGTTTTGGTCCGTATTGATGCGGTCGCGATTTGCGCCACCGATCTGGAAATCATCGACCACGGTCCGCCGGCCTCGATCCAGGGCGGTATGCCGTTCAACAAGAATTTCATCCCGGGGCACGAATATATGGGCACTGTGGTGGCGCTCGGCCCCGGCGTCGACGAATACCGCATCGGCCAGCGCATCACGGTGGAAATTCATGCCGGCTGCGGCCAGTGCAAGCGCTGCCGCGAGGGCATGTACACCGCCTGCCACAACTACGGCCTCAATTACGGCGACGTCGACAAGGGTCATCGCGCCAACGGCTTCACCACCGACGGCGGCTTCTGCGAATACCAGGTCAACAACATCAACACGCTGGTCGCCATTCCCGACGCGATGTCGGACGAGGAGGCAACGCTGGTGGTCACCGCCGGCACCGCAATGTACGGGTTGACCGAGCTCGGCGGCCTCGTTGCTGGCGAGAGCGTCGTCATTACCGGGCCCGGCCCGATTGGGCTGCTCGGCGTCGCGGTGGCGAAGGCGCTCGGCGCCTCGCCAGTCATCCTTACCGGCACGCGCGACAACCGGCTCAAAATCGGCCGCGAACTCGGCGCCGACCATGTCGTCAACGTGCGCGACGAAGATGCCGTCGAGGCGGTGCGCCGGCTCAACGGCGGCAAGGGCGTCGACTATGTGGTCGAGTGCTCGGGCGCGCCGAACGCGGTGAACGACGCCATCCGCATGGTCAATCGCGGCGGCAAAGTCTGCCTCGCCGCGTTCCCGCGCCAGGAGACGCCGGTCGACGTTGCTCACATCGTGCGCAACAACATTTATCTTTACGGCATCCGTGGCGAGGGCAAGAGCGCGACCCATCGCGCCGAGGCTTTCATGTCGCAAAAGCGTTTCGACGCCACGAAAATCCACACCCACACCTTCCCGCTCGACGATCTGCCGACCGCGATCCGCTACGCCAAGGACCGCGTCGACGACGCCATCAAGGTGGTGGTGAAGGCCAAAGGCGTCGCCGCGCACCGGGTCGCCGCCGAATGAGGACATGCTTTGTGCCGACGTGCGCGGCGGCCTTTGTCGCCGTGGCGTCAATGGCGTTGCCGGCCGCGGCCGAGGACTGGCCGAGCCATCCGGTGCGCATCGTCAACACGTTTGCGCCGGGCGGCGCCGCGGACATTTTGGCCCGCATGGCCGCCGACCAGCTGACCAAGGCGCTCGGCCAGCAATTTTATGTCGAGACCCGCGCCGGCGCTGGCGGCGTTATCGGCGTCGACTTCGTCGCCCATTCCGATCCCGACGGCTACAATTTCGTCATCACCACGTTGTCGCTCACCGCGATCAATCCGCTGATCAACGCCAAGATCGGCTACGACCCGTTCAAGGATTTGACTCATGTCGCCTATCTCGCCGGCTCGCCGATCGTCTTCATCGTCAGCGCTAAAAGCGACATCAGGACGCTGAAGGAATTTGTTGCCAAGGCCAAGGCGAGCGCCAAGCCGCTGACCTATGGCGTCTCCGGATTGGCCAGCGCCGGGCAGATGGTCGCCGAATCCTTCGCCCAGGAAGCCGATTTGAAATTCCAGGTGGTGCCGTACAAGGGCGCCGCGCAAAGCCAGCTCGACGTGGTGGCCGGTACGATCGATTTCGCCACCCCGACAGTGACGTCGGCGTCCTCGCAGATCCAAGGCGGCACGGTGGCGGCGCTGGCGCAGACCGGCAGCGGGCGGCTGCCGGATTATCCCGACCTGCCGACCTTCAAGGAGCTCGGCTATAAACTCGAGGCGACCAACTGGTTCGGGCTCGCCGGCCCGGCCGGGCTTTCTCCCGACATCGTCCGCAAGGTCAACGCCGTGATCAATGCCGGCATGGCGCAGCCTGACAATCAGGGCCGTATCCGCCAGGACGGCATGATCATCGCGCCGATGGATGCCGATGCTTACAACGCCTTCGTCGCCCACGAGGCGCTGCGCTGGAAGCCGGTGATCCTCAAGGCCGGGCTGAAGATGGAGTGATCCTCGTCGTCCCCGCGAAAGCGGGGACTTATGGTCACTGGCCCGCAATATTTGCCGAAACGGTGGTTATGGATTCCCGCTTTCGCGGGAATGATGGTGCCTAGCGCTTGCGAATGCGGAACGTCAGCAGTCGTTTTTCCTTGCGCGCGGCTTCGAGCACATCGCCGGTCTGATTGAGCAAATTCGGAATATCGATGCCGGCCAGCGGATCGGTGCATTCCACGACCAGAACGTCGCCCGCCGCCATGCCGCGGAGCGCCTTCTTGGTGCGTAGCGCCGGCAGCGGGCATTTGAGGCCGCGCAAATTGAGGGTCTTTTCCGCCATTCCCAATGCCATCGTCCGCGCCTGCGGACGATCCAGTAACCTCGACTGGTACGGATGTATACTCGGTTTTGGTGTTTACTGGATGCCCGCCTGCGCGGGCATGACATATAGAATGGCCGTCGATTCCAGCATCCAGCGCATCGCCCGCCTAACGCCGCTCGGTGCGATCCTTGCGCTGATCGATTCGCGCGTTGACGCGGTGCAGCCACGCCAATGTCCCTTGGCGTCGGCTCGTGGGCGCACGCTCGCCGAAGATATCGCCGTCGCGCAACTGCCGCCGGCACCGATCGCGTTGCGCGACGGTTTTGCCGTCGAAGCCGGCGCGATTGCCGATGCGAGTCCTTATTCACCGGTGCCGTTGCCGTCGAAGCCGCCGCGCGTCGATGCCGGAGAGGCGCTGCCGAGCGGAACCGACGCCGTGGCGCCGCTCGATGCCGTCAACGAGCGCGGCAATCGCGCCGAAGCCGTCGCAATGGTCACGCCCGGCGAAGGGGTGCTTGCCGCGGGCGGCGACGCCGGCCCGCACGGGCCGTTGCGTCGGGCCGGACAGAGATTGCGCGACCTCGACGTCGCCGTGATGGCTGCCGCCGGCATAACGGATGTGACGGTGCGCGCGCCGCGGATTCGCGTTGCCCGCGGCAGCGAGTCCGAAACGCCGGTGATCGCAGGCGCGCTCGATGCGCTTGCGCAGGCCGCGACCGCAGCCGGATGCACGGTTCTCGGGACGGAGCGCGAGGAAGGAGGACTCGATCGGGCGTTAGCCGATGACCGCGCCGACGCGGTGATCGCCGTCGGCGGCACTGGCAGCGGGCGCCGCGACGCCGCCGTGCGTACCTTGGCGCGACTCGGCCGGATCGAGGCCCATGGCATCGCCATATCTCCGGGTGAAACAGCCGCGCTCGGCTTCGTCGGCGCACGGCCGGTGCTGCTGGCGCCGGGGCGCCTCGATGCCGCGCTGGCGATCTGGCTTCTGATCGGGCGTCATCTCGTCGCCAAGCTTGCCGGCGGCGACGTCGTGGATGCGCCGATGACGCTGCCGCTCAAGCGCAAAGTCACGTCGACCATCGGGCTGACCGAGCTCATTGCGGTGGCTTGCGCCGCCGGCGTGGCGGAGCCGCTCGCCTCGGGTTATTTATCGCTGCAATCGTTGGCCCGCAGCGACGGCTGGATCGTCGTTCCCGCCGACCGCGAAGGATTTGCAGCCGGGACGCCGGTTGCGGTGAGAGCATGGCCGTAAACCCGAAATCCGAAAAGCGCGGCTCTGCCATTCTCGACGCGGTCAAGCGCGCCGCGCGGCAGGAGCAATTCCTCGAAGTGGTCTCGGCCGACGAGGCGCGGCGCCGTTTCGACGCCGGCATCGATCGCTCGCCGCTCGGCGGCGAATCCTTGCTGCTCGGCGCGGCGCTGTCCCGCGTGCTTGCCGTCGACGTGGTCGCTCCGGTCGACGCGCCGCCGTTCGACCGCGCCAATGTCGACGGCTTTGCCGTGCGCGCCGCCGATACGGTGGGCGCAAGCGACGGCGCGCCGAAGCGTCTTTCCCTCAACGCCGAAGTAATTGCCGGCGGCGTTGCGCCCGCCATCGAAGTGCGACCCGGCACCGCGACCGCGATTGCGACCGGCGGCGTCATCCCGCGCGGCACCGACGCAGTGGTGATGATCGAGCATACCGAGCTGATCGAAGACGTGCCGGCGATCGATCTGCGCCGCGCCGCCGCCAGCGGGCAGCTCATTTCCTATGCCGGCTCGGACATCGCCCGCGGCGAAACGCTGTTGCGTCGCGGCACGCGTATCGGCTCGCGCGAAATCGGCATGCTCGCGGCCTGCGGCTTTGCCGCCGTCGACGTGGTCCGCCGCCCGCGCGTCGCCGTGCTTTCGACCGGTGACGAACTGGTCGAGCCCGGTCGACCGCTGCCGCCGGCCGGCGTCTATGACAGCAACGGTGCCATCATTGCCGCCGCGATCGTCGAGGCCGGCGGCGAGCCGGTGCCGTTCGGCGCCTTCGCGGACGAGGAGGCCGCGCTCGAACGGGCGATGCGCGCGGCGCTCGAAAGCTGCGACATGGTGGTGCTGTCCGGCGGCACGTCGAAAGGCGCCGGCGATCTGTCCCATCGCATCGTGTCGCGGCTCGGTAAGCCCGGCATTCTCGTCCATGGCGTGGCGCTAAAACCCGGCAAGCCGCTCTGCCTCGCGGTGATCGGCGACAAGCCGCTGGTCGTGCTGCCGGGATTTCCGACTTCGGCGATCTTTACCTTTCACGCTTTCGTCGCGCCGGTCATCCACGCGCGCGCTGGCCTTGCGCCGGAAGCGGCGCGGACGGCGACCGCGCGCGTGCCGGTGCGGATCGCTTCGGAGCTCGGCCGCGAGGAATTCGTGCTGGTCTCGCTGGTTGGCGGCGAAGACGGTGCCATCGCATTCCCGACCGGCAAGGGTTCGGGCGCGGTGACTGCATTTTCCCAGGCCGACGGATTCTTGACCATCGATCCGCTGGCCAGCGCGCTTGACGCCGACAGCAGCGCCGAAGTCACGCTGATCGCCGACACAGCGCGCGCGCCCGATCTCGTCATCATGGGCAGCCACGATATTGCGCTCGACGTGGTCGTGGGCGCGCTCGCCGAACGCGGCTTTAACGCCCGCACCATCGCCGTCGGCAGTCTCGGTGGCGTGGCGGCGCTGAGCCGAGGCGAATGCGATTTGGCGCCGGTGCATCTGGTCGATCCGGCGACCGGTCTCTACAACAAACATCTGCTGGCGCCCGGCCTGGCGCTTGTGCCCGGCTGGCGCCGCATGCAGGGCTTTGTTTATCGCCCGGGGGATTCAAGGTTCGAAGGCCGCGCTGCCGACGCCGCGCTGAAAGCCGCGCTCGCCGATGCCGCGGTGCTGATGGTCAACCGCAATGCCGGTTCCGGCACGCGCGTCTTGATCGACAGCCTGCTCGGCCGCGCGCGGCCGCCGGGCTACGCCAACCAGCCGCGCTCCCACAACGCGGTCGCCGCCGCGGTTGCGCAAAGCCGGGCCGATTGGGGCGTCGCCATCGCGCCGGTGGCGCGTATGTACGGCGTCGCCTTCCTGCCGATCGCGCCCGAGGACTACGATTTTCTGCTGCGTGAAGAACGCCGCGAGCGGCCGGCCGTTCAGGCCTTTCTCATGGCCTTGCGCGATGAAACAACACGCGCCCGCATCCGCGCGCTGGGCATGGAACCTGCGGGCGAATGACGCTACATAAGACCTATGCGCATCATCGGCCTTGCGGGCTGGAGCGGCTCGGGCAAGACCACGCTGGTCACCAGTGTGATCCCGGTGCTGATCAAGCGCGGCCTGAAAGTCGCCACCGTCAAGCACGCGCATCATGATTTCGACACCGACCAGCCGGGCAAGGATTCCTGGCTGCACCGGCAGGCCGGCGCCAGCGAGGTCGCGATCGTGTCCAGCCGCCGCTGGGCCATCGTGCACGAGCTTGGCGAGGAGTCCGAGCCGCCGCTCGCCGACATTTTGACGAAGCTCAGCCCGGTCGACCTGGTGATCGTCGAGGGTTTCAAGCGCCATTCGCATCCCAAACTCGAAGTCTTTCGCGCCACGGTCGGCAAGCCGCTGTTGCATCTCGACGACGATTGTATCGTCGCGGTCGCGACCGACGCGCCGCTGCCGCAGGCCTTGGTGCCGGTGTTGATGCTCGACGATTTCGATGGCATCGCCAATGTGTTCGAGGCGGAAGCGCTGCCGCTCGATAAAATCGGGCCACCGCGGAGCGAAGCGTAATGGCGCAGCTCAGCGACGATTGCTTCGCCTTCAACGGCCCGCTGCTGCCAGTCGCCGACGCCGAGCGTCTGATTGGCGAGCGCGTCGCGCCGGTAAGCGGGCTCGAGACCGTGACATTGCGCGAAGCGATCGGTCGCGTGCTCGCCGAAGATGTCATTGCCCCGGTCAATGTGCCGCCGTTCGACAATTCCGCCGTGGACGGCTACGCGGTGCGCGCCGCCACTCTTGATGCCAAGGGCGAAACGCGCCTCGCCATCGTCGACCGCGTCGCCGCCGGACATGATGCAACGCACGCGCTCAAAGCCGGGGAAGCGATCCGCATTTTCACCGGCGCGGCGATGCCGGCCGGCGCCGACACGGTTTTCATGCAGGAAGACTGCCGCGTCGAGAATGGCGCCGTCATCGTGCCGCCGGGACTGAAACTCGGCGCCAACCGCCGCCTCGCCGGCGAAGACATGCGCGCCGGCGCGGTCGCGCTGCCGGCCGGGCGCCGCCTTGCCGTGCAGCACGTTGCGCTTGCGGCGGCGCTCGGTCTTACGGCACTCAAGGTCCGCCGCCGCGTGCGGGTGGCGCTGTTCTCGACCGGCGACGAGATCGTCGAGCCGGGCGTGCAATTGCCGCGCGCCGCGCTCTACGATTCAAACCGCTATCTGCTCGCGGGCCTCATTGCGCGGCTTGGCGCCGAGGTCACCGACCTCGGCATTCTCAGCGACGACCCGCAGCAGCTTGCGCGCGCGATCGGCAAGGCGGCCGAAGACCATGATCTCGTCCTGACTTCGGGCGGTGTCTCGACCGGAGAGGCCGATTACGTGCGCAGCGCCGTCGAAAGCGTCGGCCGCATCGTGTTTTGGCGAGTCGCGATCAAGCCCGGCCGACCGGTGGCGATGGGCGTCGTTCCAGCGGCAAAAGGCGGCGAGGGCGCCGCCTTCGTCGGCTTGCCGGGAAATCCGGTAGCGGTCTTCGTCACTTTCGTGCGCGTGGTGCGGCCCTTGCTGCTGCGGCTTGCTGGCGCGCTGCCCGAGCCGCTGATCGCGATGCCGGCGCGCTCAGCCTTCGCCTACAAGAAGCGCAAAGGCCGGCGCGAATATATCCGCGTGGCGCTCCGCCCGGCGGCCGACGGCGCCATCGAAGCATTCAAACATCCGCAGGACGGCGCCGGCGTCATCACTTCGCTCACCGAAACCGACGGCCTTGCCGAATTGAGCGAGGAGGTCACCAGTGTCGAGCCGGGCGCGACAATCGGGTTCCTCTCGTATGCGTTGCTGGTCGGCTGAGACAAGCCGGCTTACGGTTACACTGGCGGCTGTCGAAATCAGGAGGACTACATGCAGATCGCGCGGGCGGCCGTTCTGGCGACCGCCATCTTGGCGCTGCTCGGAGCAAATGCGCACGCGCAGCCGGCACCGGCTGCTTGGCATCCGATCGGCAATGTCGAGTTTTTCGTCGGTGCCGGCGCCGGCGGCGAGAACGACCGCATCGCGCGCGCCATCCAGCGCGTGCTCAGCAAAGAACATCTGGTCGACTCGATGTCGGTGCTCAACAAGCCGGGCGCCGCGCAAATCATCGCTATGACCGACCTGTCGCGCAAGGAAGGCGACGGCAACGCGATCGGGTTGGCCTCGGGCAGCTTCATCAACGCCATCGCGCGCAAAGGCTTGGACCTGCACCATCGTCTTACCCCGCTGGTCAAACTGTTCGACGCCTATCAATGCTATTTCACCGCGATCGATTCACGGATCAAAAGCATGGTCGACGTGCGCGATCGGCTCAAAGCCGATCCCGGCTCGGTGACGTTCGCCTTTCCGGTCGGGCTCGGCAGCCCGCTGCACGTGTCCGTGGTCAATGTCGGCAAGACCGCCGGCGCGCCGGCGAAAAAGCTGGTGACGGTGGTGTTCGATTCCGGCGCCGACGTTTCGGTGCAGGCGGCCGGCGGCCACATCGACGTCGGCGAGACCAGCATCGGCTCTTCGATGCCGCTGATCCTGGGCGGCAAGCTGCGCATGCTCGGTATCGCCTCGCCGGAACGGCTGCCCGGCGAATTGGCCAAATATCCGACGCTGCGCGAGCAGGGCCTCGACGTGGTCACGGCGAATTCCTACACCGTGCTGTTGCCCAGCGGGCTCAAGCCCGAGCAGATCGCGTTCTGGGCCGATGCGCTCGATCGCGTCATGGTCGATCCCGACTTCAAGCTCGATCTCGAGCGCAATTTCTGGACGCTGCAGCCGATCCGCTATCCGGAAGCCGGCAAGTGGCTGCAGCACGACTACGACGACAACCGCGCGGTGCTGACCGAACTCGGAATGCTGGAATGACGCCGCCGCGGACGCTGTTCGAAAAAATCTGGTCCGACCATGTCATCGTGGTGTCGCCGCAGGGCGAGGCGCTACTCTACGTCGATTTCAACTTGATCAACGAGGGCCAGTCGTTTCTTGCTTTCGATCAGCTCCGCATGGAGCGTCGCCAAACGCGGCGGCCGCAGCAGCAGCTGGCAGTGACGGATCACTATCTGCCGACCATCAACCGCGAGCGCGGCACCGCCGGCATGCCGAATGCGGAAATTCGCCGGGTCGTCGAGATGCTCGACGAGAATGCCCGCGATTTCCGGCTGCCTCATGTCGGTTGGTCGCACCATGACCAGGGCATCGCCCACGTCATCGCGCCGGAACTGGGCATCGCCCAGCCCGGCATGCTGATCACCTGCAACGATTCCCACACCGCGACCAACGGCGCCTGCGGCGCGCTGGCGGTGCCGATCGGCGGCGGCAACCAGCTTCGCCACGTCGTCGCCACGCAAACGGTCTGGCTGAAAAAGCCGAAGACGCTGCGCATTTCGATCGACGGCGTGCTGCCCCAGGCGGTGACGGCGAAAGATGTGATTCTTGCGATTATCCGCGACATCGGTGTCGGCGGCGCCACCGGCTATGCGGTCGAATATGCCGGCTCGGCGATAGGCGCCATGTCAATGGAAGGCCGGCTGACCATCTGCAACATGTCGATCGAAGCCGGCGCCCGCATCGGCATGATCGGGCCCGACGACACCACCTATCAGTTTCTCGCCGGCCGCAGATACGCGCCGAAGGGCGCAGACTGGGACAGGGCCTCGGCCTATTGGCGCACGCTGCCGAGCGATGCCGGCGCCACGTTCGATCGCGAGCTTTGTTTCGATGCCGCGCGTCTGGCGCCGATGGTGAGCTGGGGCACCAGTCCCGAGGATTCCGCGCCGATCGACGGCACCGTTCCCGATCCGTCGCGCATCGACGACGCCGACCGGCGGCGGCATGTCGAACGCGCGCTCGACTACATGCAGCTGCGGCCGGCGACGCCGCTTGCGAAAATTTCGATCGATCGGGTGTTCATCGGCTCCTGCACCAACAGCCGGATCGAGGATTTGCGCGCCGCCGCGCTTGTGCTCAAAGGCCGCCGCGCCGCGGTTCCCGGCATGGTCTCGCCCGGCTCGAGCGCGGTGAAGCGCCAGGCCGAAGCCGAAGGGCTCGATCGCATTTTTGTCGCGGCCGGCCTCGAATGGCGCGACTCCGGCTGCTCGATGTGCAACGGCTCGAACGGCGAGCTGGTCGCGCCCGGCGAGCGCTGCGCCTCGACCACCAACCGCAATTACGAAGGCCGCCAGGGCCGCGGCGCGCTCACCCACATCATGAGTCCGGCCATGGTCGCCGCGGCCGCGGTGTTCGGACGGTTGGCCGACGTGCGGCAGCTGTAGTTGAGGTTTTTTCGATGCAGCCGTTCACCGTCCTGACCGCCGTCGCTGCTCCACTGGAGATCGCAAGCGTCGATACCGGGATGATCCTGCCCGGCCGCTACATGCGCCGCCATCGCCGGCTTGGGCACGATTACGGCGAAGCTTTTTTGCACGATCTCCGCTTCGACGAAGCCGGCCGCCCGCGGGGCGATTTTGTGCTGAACGATGCGGTTTACCGCAACGCCAAAATCCTCGTCACCGGCCGGGATTTCGGCTGCGGCTCGTCGCGCGAAGGCGCGGCCTTCGCGGTCATGGATTTCGGCCTGCGGGCACTGGTCGGACCAAGCTTCGGCGAAATCTTTCAGGTGAACTGCATCCAGAACGGCATCCTCGCGATTACGCTGCCCGAGCCGACTATCCAGGATTTATGCCGGCAATTGCGCGCGCGTCCCGGCGCCGAAATCACCATCGATCTGCCCAATCAATCGCTGATAGCTCCGGATCGCAGTACGCATTCGTTCGAGATCAGCCCGTTGCGCAAGGACCGCCTGGTGTGCGGCATCGACGACATCGATGTCACTCTCGAATACCGCGACGCGATCGAAAGCTTTGAAGCCAAACGCCGCGCGGCAATGCCCTGGCTGCCGACGGCGCAGCGCGAATAGCGCCGTCACGCGTCCGCATATCGCGCCGCGATGGCTTCGGCCTGGGCCGCATCCTCGGGCGTATTGACGTTGAAGAACGGGTCGATCGGCGCCGCCGGCCATTCGGCGCTGGCGACACCGTGCCGTTCCGTCCACAGCTCGATCTTGTGCAGGCCTTCGCCGACCAGGGCCTGCCGCAAATCCTGGCGCAACGCGACCGGCCACAGCCCGACGACCGGATGCCGCCATTCGCCCGAGCGGGCGCAGGCGAGTGGGACATTCGATGTGGCGCGCGCCTCATGCAGGCGCGTCACTAGATTTTTCGGCAGGAACGGACAATCGCCCGGCACGCTGACGAGCCAATTTACGTCAGGCGTATTCTGCGCCGCCCAGTCGAGGCCGGCGAGAATGCCGGCGAGGGGGCCGGCGAAGTCCGGCACGCTGTCGGCCACCACCGGCAGGCCGGTATCGGCAAAGCGCGCCGGATCGCCGTTGGCATTGATGACGACGCGGCCGCATTGCGGCGTGAGGCAGGCAAGCACGCGCTGCAAAATGCTCACGCCGCGGATTTTTATGCGCGCCTTGTCGCCGCCGCCCATGCGCCGCGCCAGGCCGCCGGCCAGCACGAGACCGAGAGTAGGGGATGCCGTCACGCGCGCTCAATCGTCATGCACCGCGGCCTTGCGGCGGTGCTTGGCGCTTTCCTCTTCGACATAAGCGAGGTCCTGGTCGAACACGATGCGGTCCTCGCCGGCGAGCGCGATGAAGCGCTTGCCGCGGGCGCGGCCGATCAGCGTCAGATTGGCCTTGCGCGCCAGCTCGACGCCCCAGGCGGTGAAGCCCGAGCGCGAGATCAAAATCGGAATGCCCATGCGAACGGTCTTGATCACCATTTCGGAGGTGAGCCGGCCGGTGGTGTAGAAAATCTTGTCGGCTGAGCCGACCCGGTGCTTGAACATCCAGCCGGCGATCTTGTCGACGGCGTTGTGGCGGCCGACGTCTTCCATATAGACCAGCGGGCGGTCCTCGACGGCGAGCACGCAGCCGTGGATGGCGCCGGCCTCGAGATAGAGCGACGGCGTGGTGTTGACCTTGTGGGTCAGCGTATAGAGCCACGAGGTGCGCAGCTCGGCCGCCGGCAGTGTGACGTTTTCCAGCGCCTCCATCAGGTCGCCGAACACCGTGCCCTGGGCGCAGCCCGAGGTCTGCACCTTTTTCTTGAGCTTCTTCTCGTAATTGGTCTTGCGCTTGGTGCGCACCACGACGACGGACAGTTCCTCGTCGTAGTCGACGCCGGTGACGACGTCATCCGCTTTGAGCATGTTCTGGTTGAGCAGGTAGCCAAGCGCGAGATATTCGGGATGATCGGCGATGGTCATCGCCGTAACGATCTCCTGGGAGTTGAGGAAGATCGTCAGCGCCCGCTCGACCGTCACCGACGTCGTGATCGCGGAGCCGGTCTGGTCGATGCCTTTGACGCGCTCGGTCAGGCGTGGATCGAGCGGATCGGGGCGGATCAGGTAGTCGTCGTCGGGCGGGGCCATGCCGCTAATGTAGGGGAACCCGGGCGGTTGCGAAAGCGCGGGCAAAAGGCCCGGCTCGCGCCGGGCCCTCTGCGTCACGCCACGTCGCCTACAAATTGCTTAGCTGTGCAGGCCGCCGAGCAGCCAGATCAGCAGAATGATTGGTAGCGGAATGCCGAGGAGCCAAAGCAATAACCCGCGTCCCATGGCGTCCTCTCGGTGTCGCCTCGATACGAACGCGATGACAACCACGGCCAGGGAAATATGTTCCCTGGCTTTAGGGATATTGACGCCTTCTGGCGTCAGGAACCCGTGCCGGTGCTGCGCCCGGTCCGGCGCGGGTTGTCACGCCAAAGCCCGCCGCTATATTGCGCTCGTTCGCGCGTCTGGAGAGGTGGCCGAGTGGCTGAAGGCGCACGCTTGGAAAGCGTGTATACGGGAAACCGTATCGTGGGTTCGAATCCCACTCTCTCCGCCAAGCCGCCGTTCGCGTCGGCGGCAAATCCGCCCCATAGACATGAGTGCGCCAGCTTTCGCGACTGGACGCAGCGGCGACCACAATCGACTCCTTATTCTTATTGATTGCGCGAAAGCTGAGCGCACTCCACTATACACCCAGGAACTGCGACTTTATTTCGCGATCCTTCGCAAGCTCGGCGGGGCGACAGTGGTGCACGATCTGCCCCTTGCTGAGAATGTAGATTCGATCAGCGTGGCGGAGCACAAAAGCGAGCTGTTGCTCGACCAAAAGGATCGAAACGCCTGTTTCCTTCAATGTCGCAACTAGTCGGCCGAACTCGCGCACCATGAGCGGCGCCAGTCCTTCGGTCGGCTCATCCATCAACAGGAGATCCGGATTGCCGACGAGCGCGCGGCCAGCCGCGAGCATCTGCTGTTCACCGCCGCTCAACTTGTTCGCGGTCTGGCCGAGGCGCGCGGCGAGGTTCGGAAACAGCGTGATCATCCGCTCCAGCGTCCAGCGCGCGGCGCCACGCCGGCGTGCCGTGACCTGCAAATGCTCGCGTACCGACAACGACGGAAAGATGCGCCGGCCCTGCGGCACCAGCCCGACACCGAGCTTGGCGATGCGGTGTGCCGGCATGTGTGTGATTTCGGTGTCCTTGAACAGGATGCGCCCCCGACGCGCCGGAGTGAGCCCGACGATCGAGCGCACCAGCGTTGTCTTGCCGACGCCGTTGCGTCCAATGACAGCCACCACCTCACCTGGCTCGATGGCGAGCGAAACCCCTTGCAGGATGTGGCTCGCGCCATAGTAGGTGTGGAGGTTCTCGACCTTGAGCACGGGATCATTCCGCTCCGAGATAAATATCGGTTACCTGCTTGTTGGTCCGGATCGCGGCCTGGTCGCCATCGGCGATCAGCCGGCCCTGGTGCATGACAGCGATCCGGTCGGCCAGTTCGAAGGCGACATCCATGTCGTGCTCGATCATCACAATCGTCATATCGCGCGGCAGCTCTTGCACCATCGAAACCACGCGGCGCGTCTCCGCCGGCGACAGGCCGGCGGTGGGTTCGTCGAGCAATAACAGCCTCGGCTGGCCTGCCAATGCCAGCGCGATCTCGAGCTGACGCTGCTCGCCATAGGAAAGCGTGCGTACGATGCGTTGCGCCGTGTCGGCGAGACCCCACTGCTCCAGCAGCTGATGAGCCTTGTCGTATTCGCTGCGATAGCGCGACGGCGGTGCGATCAACTGCAACCTGTGCCCTCTGCTGCCGCCGAGCGCAAGCAAAACGCTGTCGAGCACAGTCAGCCGCGGAAAAAGGTTGCTAATCTGGAACGTGCGCGCGAGGCCGAGGCGAGCGCGCCGGTCGGGCCGCAGCCGCGTGATGTCGAGGCCGAACAGGGTGATGCGGCCAGCCGACGGCATAACTGCACCCGAAATGGTGTGAAACAGGGTCGTCTTGCCGGCGCCGTTGGGGCCGAGAAGGACCCGACGCTCGCCGCGACCCACGTCGAGCGAGATGTTGGCCAGCGCGCCCACGCCGCCGAAATTCTTGGAAATGTTCTCGACGGCGAGTGCCGTCATGGCTTGGCCCGGCGTTGCCGAAATTGCTCGACCAATCCGATCACGCCACGCGGCGCAAACAGCGTGACCAGCACGTAGATGATGCCCAGGACCAGAACCCAGTGTTCCGTCATTGAACTCACAAAATCCTCCAGAAACACTATCAGGCCGGCGCCGATCGCGGGACCGATCAAGGTACCCGCGCCGCCGAGGATGACCATGATCAGTGCCTCGGCCGACTGGACCACATACAGATATTCCGGGCCAACGAAACGGTTGTAGTAGGCATAAAGGGCCCCTGCGATCCCGGCAAATGTGGCGGCCAACACGAACGCCGCATATTGATGGCGCCACACGTCGTAGCCGAGCGCTTGCATTCGCGACTCGCTTTCGCGAATGCCGCGCAGCGCGCGGCCGAACGGCGATCTGACAATGGCGACGAGCGACAGCGTGGCAACGCCGACGATCGCCAGCACAAAATAATAAAATGAGGTCGTGTTATCGAGCGACCAGCCGAAATTGGGACGCACAATGTCAGGCATGCCGTCGTCGCCGTTCGTGAGAGAGCGCCAGCCGAATGCCACGCTCCAAACCACCTGAGCGAGAGCAAACGTAATCATCAAGAAATAGCTTCCGCGGGCCCTGAGCGCGAGCGGAGCGAATAGCGCGCCGGTGCCGGCGGCGGCAACAAGCGCAACCGGAAAGGCGAGGCCGCTGTCCAGATCCGCGCGCACGACCAAGAGTGCGATCGCGTAAGCCGCCACTCCGAAATAAGCGGCGTGTCCGAGTGAGGCGAGCCCCGTGTAGCCGAGCAGCAGATCAAGGCTCATCGCGAATAGGGCGAAGATGAGCATTTTGGTCGCGAGCGCGAGATAATAGGAGCGCAGCACCTCAGGCAGCACGATCAGGAGCGTCAGCATCGCGACCGAGCCGATGACAGTCCAGGTGCGTACCGTCATCGGCGACCGAACAGGCCGGTCGGCCGAACTACAAGAATGACGACCATCGGCACAAAGACGGTGAAAAGCGCGAATTCCGGAAAGAAAGCCTTGCCGAAATCGTCGAGAATGCCGATGAGCAACGCTCCGGCGAGCGCTCCTCTGAGGCTGCCAAGCCCACCGACAACGATTACAACGAACGCGAAGATCAGCACCTCGAAATCGGCGCCGGGATAAAGACTGAGCACCGGCCCCGCCAGAACGCCGGCAAAAGCAGCAAGTCCGGCGCCAACTGCGAAGACCAGCGTGAATAGCACCGAAACGTTGATGCCAAGGGCGCGCGCGATCTCAGCATCGTCGACACCGGCGCGCAACATGGTGCCAAGCCGCGTGTGTTCTTGAAACCACCATAACGCACCGGCGACGGCGAGGCCGACCGCGATCAGAAACAGCCGGTAGACCGGATAGGCGTAATAACCCATCGGTATGGAATGCTGAAAGATCTGCGGCACGGTGAGCATCAGCGGGTTGCCACCCCAGATCCACAGCGACAGGTCGGCGAAGATGAACAAGAAGCCGAAGGTCAATAATGTCTGCGGCAGTTCGTCGAGATGAAATTGGCGCAGGAAGAACCGTTCGATCACGGCGCCGACCAGCGCGATGGCAGCGATGGCGACGACCAGCGCGAGAACGAAGCTGCCGGTAAGCTGCATTACTGTCAGGCCGATATAGCCGCCCACCAGATAAAACGAGCCGTGCGTCAGATTGAGAATCTTCATCAACCCGTAGATCAGCGAAAGTCCCGCCGCAAGTAGGAACAGCAACATCCCGAACGCGATGCCGTTGAGAATATGAATAACCCACGTCATCGAGCGGCCCGTCTGTGGCGGATCGGTGCCCGGCGTCCACGAATGACGGATGGCGGGCGGCAACGCGCGTCCTACTTCTTAGCCAGCAACCTCGCGCAATCGGTGAGCGAGTTCTTGGAGTCCTTGTATGTGTATTTGAACGCTTCAAACTCTGCCTCGGTGTAAGGCCAGAACTGGTCGACGTTCTTGTAAGATGCAATCGGAACGTTCGCCGGCTGGCCGTCCACTTTCTTGACCTCGCGGATATACATGGTCTGAATTACTTGACCGTATTTATCGAGTGAGATTTCTCCCTTAGGCGAGTCGAACTTGATTACCTTGAGCGCCGCGATGAACTTCATCGTATCGGTAAGATCGCCGTTGACCGCCTTGATCGCGTCGACGATCGCGTGGGCGCCAACATAGCCGTTAGGTCCCTCGTTGGCGGGCAGGGAGTGCATGCGCTTTTGAAATTCGACGACGAAGCGCTCGTTCTCGGGCGTCTTGAGCATCGGCGTGTAGAACAGGCTCGAATAGATGCCGAGGGTGGCATCGCCGAGTTGCGGCAGGTTCGTCTCGAAGACGAGCCCGCCGTAGATGTCCATGACCGGTAGTTTGTCCTTCAGCCCGAATTCGGAATATTGGCGTGCCAGCCGTAGCCCATCGGCGCCAGGCTCGAACGTCACCACGGCATCGGCGGTACGGTCGAGATTGGTGAGATAAGGACCGAAATCGGCGGTGCCGATCGGCGGCCACTCGGCTTGGACGACCTGTCCGCCGAGCCGGCAGAACGCCTGGGCGAAGGCGAAATTCACGTCGACGCCGCCGGCGTAATCGGAGCCGATCGTCGCGACTTTGCGCCAACCCTTGTGGTACGCCCAATCGGCCGCCGCCGACGCGACCGAGCGTCCATTCTGCGAGGTGCGCACAAGATAAGGATTGGCGAGCGGACCGGGCATCGTCAGCTCGTCCGCACCGGCGTCTCCCGACAACACCAGCGGGACTTTGTTGTCACGCGAGAAAGCATTCACGGCGATCGCTTCGCCCGACGTGACGACGCCGGTGAGTACTGCGACACCGTCGCCTTGTACCAGCTTGCGGGCCTTGGTTACGGCGACGTCGGGCTTTCCCTGGGTATCCTCGACGATCAGCGTAAGCGGATGATCGCCAGCCTTGTTACCGACTTCGTCAAAATACATTTTCAGGCCGGTCAAGGTTTGCTGGCCGTTCTCGGCGAAATTACCCGACAGCGGCAGCAAGATACCGATCTTGATCGGATCGGCTGCCCGAGCCGGCAGGATTGGCGTGGTGAGAATCATCACAGTCACGCTCACCGTAGCGATGGCGATCAATGCCATTTTTTTTGTCGTCATGGCGCTTCCTCTGGATCCCTGGATATTGCCGCAAGTTTCCTGCGGTGATGAGTTCTGCCGATTGCCCGCCGACCGCAGACGGAGCCACTGCCTTTTGATGCCGGGGTACTTCGGCATGTATCGCTGGCAGCTTTGGGACCAGTCTACACTGGTCCCTTGACTGCGTTTAGGGGAGCGATGTCGCAGTTGCGGTTAGCTCAAGGGAAGTTCGGAAATTGGCTGAGATGGGGTGTCTCCGCGCCCGATTTGAAAACAGTGGCGCCGACACGCAAACTCTACCACGCGAAGGCAACACGCTAAGGTCGCACGGCCAATCGCGAGCCGAATGGCGGCGTCTTCCAGCTGCAAGCTCACTGAGACCATCTTGCCGCGGCGGAGCTGATTGCAGCGGTTGGCCTTTCTAGTAAGCTGTTGCGGCCCGGCTTCGGCCAGCCAACGGACAAGGAATGTCCATCATGAGTGAGACCGACAGACGCAGCGTACTGCGCGGACTTGCTGCCACCAGCATCCTCGGCAGTTTCGGGATCCGGTCCGCTGCCGCGGCCGAACCGGTGACGCTACGGCTCGGCTATGGCGCCGCCGCTGAAGAGCAGGTGTGGCTGCTGATCGCCAAGCCCGAGCTCGGCAAGAACCAGGGCAAGCTCTACAAGCTGGACGCCATCCGCTTTCAAAGCTCGGACAAGCGCGCCCAGGCGTTCGAGGCTGGCGCAATCGACCTGAGCGAGGGCTCCGCGACCGGCGTGCTGTTCGCCGCCGCGGAAGGCGTGGAGTCGAAGATCATCTGCTCCATCACCAAGGAGAGCAAGCGCGGCTTCAGCACGTCGTTCTATGTTCAGGATAATTCGCCGATCAAGTCGGTGCCTGACATGAAAGGCAAGATCGTCGGCATCAATGGCTTCTCTACCGCCGGTCATCTCTGGTTGAAGGCCGCGCTCGAAAAGCACAACCTGACCGACAAGGATGTCACGATCACGCCGGTTCCGTTTCCGGCGATGCAGGAGGCGCTGCGCGCCGGCAAGATTGACGTCGGCGAGTTTCCGCAACCGTTCGCGGCCCTGCTGGAAAAGCAGATGACGGTCCGCAAGATATTCGATGCCAAGTACGGCATTCCGTTCGACGAGGAGCTGATCGTCATCGCCGGCAAGGGCGAATTCCTGAAGAAGAATGCCGCGGCAATTCGCGGCTTCCTCGAGGACGTCAAGGCGGCCACCGACTTCTATCTGGCCAAACCCAAAGAGGCGCGCCAGATCCTGATCGACGCCAAGATGGTGCGCGTCAGCCCCGACGTCTATCTGACCATGAACGATTACTACCGCGATCCTTCGCTCAAACCCGATGCCGAGGCGCTGGCGAAAATGCAGGACTTCCAGATCAAGGCGGGATTCCAGAAGAACAAGGCTGACATCCGCACGCTGGTCGACACCAGCTATCTGCCGCAGTGAGTCGGTCGATCGGTGCCTAGAGCTGGGCCGGGCGGGGGGCCGGCCTGCCAACAATGAGGTCGGCCGCCTTTTCGGCGATCATGATCACGGTGGCATTGATGTTGCCGCCGACCAGGTCGGGCATCACCGAAGCGTCGGCGACGCGAAGCCGCTCGATGCCGTGCAAACGGAGGCTGCCGTCAACCACAGCATCCTTGTCGGTGCCCATGCGGCATGTGCCGCAGGGATGATGGGCGGTGGCGCCGGCATTGCGTATATAGTCGTCAAGCTCGGCATCGCTCTGCGCGGCGGCGCCCGGTCCGACCTCGCGGCCACGGAACCGATCGAGCGCCGGCTGCGCGGCTACCTCGCGCAGCAGCTTGAGACCCGCCCGCAGCACCGGCAAGTCGTGCTCGTTGCTCAGGAAGTTCTGCTGGATCCGCACGCGGTCGGCCGGGTCGCCGGAGCGCAGCAGCACACGGCCGCGGCTCGCCGGACGCAGCAGCACCGGGCGGCATACGAACGCGTCACGCCACGCTGGCCTGATGCCGGGAAACCACGGGCCGGCGTTCGAGGGTCCCGATCGCAGCAGAAACTGGATGTCGGGCATCGGCAGGGCCGGGTCCGTTTTCACGAAGGCCATGAAGCCGCTCGGCACGTCGGTGGCGGGACCTTCGCCGGCGAGATACGCGCGAGCGAAATTGAACGCCAGGCGATCGAAACGGGTCGCCGCGACGAATGGCCCGGCTTCGCGCCGCTCGTGGACCAGCCCTGTCGCATAATGATCCTGAAGGTTGCGGCCGACGCCCGGCAGCGGTACGGCCACGCCGATGCCGAATTGCCGCAGCTGATCCGGATCGCCGATGCCGGACAGCATCAAGAGCTGCGGCGTGTTGATCGATCCCCCGCACAGGATGACCTCGCGCACCGCCCAGGCGGACACCTCGGTGCCGCCCTGCTGGAATTTAACACCGGCTGCGCGATTGCCTTTGAGCACGATCCGCTTGGCAAGCGCGCGCGTAGCAACGGTGAGATTCGGCCGCCGCAGAGCTGGGTGCAGATAGGCCCGCGCTGTACTGTCGCGGCGGCCGTCGCGGATGGTCCACTGCGCCCAGCCGAAGCCATGCTGCTGCGCGCCGTTGTAGTCGTCGGTGAAAGGATGGCCGGCGCGGGTGCCGGCTGCGATATAGGCCTCGTAGAGCGGATCGATATCCTTGGTGCGGCGGACATAGATCGGGCCGTCGCCGCCGCGATACGCCGTCTCGCCGTCCTCCCAGGTCTCCGCCCGCTTGAAATACGGCAGCACGTCCTTGAAGGACCATCCAGTCAGGCCCGACGCGGCCCAGCGGTCGTAATCGGCGCGGTGGCCGCGGATGTAGCCCATCGCGTTGATGGAGTTGGAGCCGCCGATCACCTTGCCGCGCGCCGTCTCGATCCGCCGGCCGCCGGCATGAGGCTCGGGCTCGGTGTGATATCCCCAGTCGAAGCGGCCGAAGCCCCAGATGCGCCCGACGCCGAGCGGAACGCGGAGCAGCGGATGCCAGTCCCAGCCGCCCGCTTCGAGCAACAGCACGCGGATGGAGGGATCGGCGCTCAAGCGTGCGGCGAGGACGCATCCGGCGGAGCCGGCGCCGATGATGATGTAATCGAACTCGCGAACGGCCGGCATTGCTGCATCACACCCGACACGATAGCCTCGCATTTTAACGACGCGCAAACCAGTGATGCCGCTCCTTGAGGTGACCAATCTGGACAAAGTTTTTGTCGGCGAGAGCGGCGTCGTTCCGGCGATCGACAAGTTGACATTGTCCGTCGAGGAGCACGAATTCGTCTCCATCGTGGGGCCGTCGGGCTGCGGCAAGAGCACCTTCCTGCACATCATCGGCGGCTTCGAGCCGCCGACCGGCGGTGCGCTGCGCCTGAACGGCCGGCCGATCGGGCCGCCCGGCCCCGACCGCGGCATGATGTTCCAGGACCTGTCGTTGTTTCCATGGCTCACCGCCATCGACAACGTGGCATGGCCACTGGAGATGAAGGGAATGGCCAAGGTCGAGCGCCTTGCCAAGGCACGCGAATACCTCGACCTCGTCCACCTAGCACGCTACGCCGACTTTTATCCCGGCCAACTGAGCGGCGGCATGAAGCAACGCGTCGCGCTGGCACGCCTGTTCGCGCTCGACCCCGAAGTGCTGCTGATGGACGAGCCGTTCGGTGCGCTCGATTCGCAGACGCGCGAGCTGCTTCAAGAGGAGTTGCAGTCGATCTGGCGCCGCATGCGCAAGACCGCGCTGTTCGTCACTCACGACATCGACGAGTCGATCTATCTGGCGACACGCCTGATCGTCTTCACCGCGCGGCCGGGCCGCATCAAGGCCGACATCCGCATTCCCGACGTCGACCGGTCCGGCGCCTTCCGCAAGTCCAAGGAATATCTCTGCCTGCGGGTGCAGGTCTGGGACCTGCTGCGAGAAGAGGTGCTGAAGGCGCGGGCGCTGGAGGAACAGCGGTGAGGATCAAATCCAGCCTGCTGCTGAACCTGGTCGTGCCGGTGGGCGCGTTAGTGGCATGGGAGCTATTCGGACGGCTGGACATGCTGCCGCGCTATCTGTCCGTGCCGACGCTGATCCTCGCCGGACTCAAGGAGTTCGCCGTGTCTGGCGAGCTTTGGCCGGCGCTCGGAGCGAGTCTTTATCGTGTCGTGATAGGTTTTGCGTTTGGCACAGTGTCGGGGATCATCGCGGGTCTCGGCGCCGGCCTCGTGCCCCGGGTACGGAATTTCTTCGACCCGCTGGTGTCGTTTCTCTTCTCCATCCCGAAGATTGCGTTCCTGCCGGTGTTCCTGCTGCTGTTCGGCCTCGGGCACGCATCCAAGATCGGCATCATTGCGTTCTCGGTATTCTTTCCGGTGTTCATTGCCTCGCGCCACGCGGTGCTTTCGATCAATCCGATCCTGCTGTGGGCGGCGCGGAACATGGGGACGCCGCCGAGAACCATCTTCTTCCGCGTCACCATCCCCGCAGCCGCGCCTCAGCTGTTCGCCGGGATCCGGATCGGCCTTGCCCATGCGTTCGTCGTCTTGTTCACCGCTGAACTGATCGGCTCGAAGACCGGTCTCGCCAACCTCATCAGCTACGGCGAGGATTGGGTGCGCTTCGACTTAATGTTCGCCGGCATCGTCTGCTTTGCCGTACTGGGCTTCCTCAGCGACCGCATCCTGATGGCGGTCCGCCGCCGGGTGCTCCGGGGCCACTTGATCGGCACCGAAGAGCAGGTGACGCAATGATGTCATCCGCCACCAAGCTCGTCGCACGCTGGTACTCGATCCCGCTGCTGCTGCTGATTTGGCAGGTTTCTGTTGATAGCGGCCTCGTCCAGTCGCGTCTGCTACCCAGCCCGTCGCAGGTCTGGACGGTGCTGATCGCGGAGATCGCCAACGGCCGCTTGGTGTACCACACGGCGGTGACGATTTCGCGGGCGCTGGTAGGCTTTGCGCTTGCTGCGCTGGTCGGCATTCCGTTCGCGGCGGCCATGGCCCGGTCAGCGCTGTGGCGCAACCTTTTCGAGCCGATCTTCTTCCTCGGTTATCCGGTGCCGAAGATCGCGCTGTTTCCGGTATTCACCTACATCTTCGGCATCGGTGCGCCGTCGAAGATCGCGTTCACCTTTCTGGAATGCCTCTATCCGATCGTCGTGACCTGCTTTCTCGGGTTCCGCGGCATCCAGACCCGCCTTGTCTGGACGGCGGCAAATTTCGGCGCAAGCCCCGCGATCATCCTGCGCAGGGTGATCTTACCTGCGGCGTTGCCGAACATCTTCGCCGGTCTGCGGGTCGCCTTGCCGGTGGCGATCATCGTGGTGGTGATCACCGAAATGATCGGTGACTCGATCGGGCTCGGCTACTACATCACGATCTGGAGCACGAGATTCTCGTTCGCCAACGTCTATGCCGCGATCTTCGTCATCGGCGTCTGCGGCTTCCTGCTCGATCAAGTCCTGCTGTTGGTGTGGCGCCGCGCGGTCTATTGGCAACGCGAGGCGCCATGAATAAGAATCCGTTGCGTCCCCGCGGTTGGGAACTCGCCCCGTGACAGACCCGGATTTAAGGGAGGCAGCCATGATTGAGGTCATTCCGCTGAGCCAGCACGTCGGCGCTGAAATCCGCGGAGTCGATCTGTCGGCGGAAGTCTCGCCCGCGCTGAAGGATGAGCTTTACGCGGCCTGGCTCAAGCATCTGGTTCTCATCTTTCGCGGCCAGAACCTAAGCGCCGAGGATCAGCGGCGCTTCACCACGATGTTCGGTGAGATCCAGCCGCCGCGCTCGCGCCCGGGACAGCGCGATCCGAACAATCCGGTAATGTGGATCGCTAATGCCACCATTGACGGCCAGCGCGGCGAACTGCCGGAAGGCGACATGCAGTTTCACGCCGACCAGTGCTATTACGAGAATCCGGCCAAGGGCGCGGTGCTTTACGCCATCGAAATTCCGTCCAAGGGCGGCAACACACTGTTTGCCAGCACCTACGCCGCATACGACAGCCTGCCGCCGGCGCTACGCGAGCGTGCAGACCGGATGCAGATTCTTTTCCTTTACGATTACGAAAAGAACGCCAACCGCAAGGCGCCGACCGACTGGGCCGGCGCGCCGCGCCATATCCACCCGGCGGTGATTGTCCATCCGGAGACCGGGCGCCGCTGCCTGCTGGTAAACCGCCTGATGGCCGACAGCGTGGTGGGCGCGCCGCGGGCGGAAAGCGACCGGCTCATCGAGGAGCTGTGCCAGCATTCGGAGCGGCCGGAACACATCTATGAGCACGTCTGGCGGCCCGGCGACCTTCTGCTGTGGGACAACCGCTGCACGCTGCACGCGCGCACCGATTTCGATTCCAGTGAGCGACGCGTCCTGCGGCGCATGGCGATTCGCGGGCAGCGCCCGATTCCGGCCGTTACGGCGGTGGTGACACAGCCGGCGATGTCATAGCCGCGAAAAACCGTCGGATAGAGCGCTGCCTTACGCGTTTTGCCCGCGCCAGCGATTCAGACAATCCAGGGAATCCACCGCTTTACCCGCGTCCGGTAGGCGGTGTATTCGGCCCCAAAGATTTTTTCCAACCGCACTTCGCCGCCCAGGACGCGAAACTGGAACCAGCAGGCGCGGCCGATCAATACGATCACCGCGAACCACGACCACAATGTCACCGCCACGCCGAGAAGGAAAATCAGGTGTCCGAGATACATGGGGTTTCGCGTGTAACGATATGGCCGTGGGTGACCAGCCGCTGCGGCGGCACCTCCATGCCGTGACCGCCGCCGCGCCAGGCCACGTGGCCGTCTATTTACTCGATCACCTCGTCGGCACGGGCAATTACCGTTGTCGGAATCTCAAGGCCGATCGCTTTTGCAGTTTTCAGGTTGATAACGAATTCGAACGTGACCGGCTGGGCGAAGGGTAGGTCTTCAGGCTTGGTGCCGCGCAAAATCTTGTCGGTATACAGCGCGCCCATCCGAAACAAGTCGGCGAGGCTAACGCCATAGGACATTAGCCCGCCGGCGACAACGTTTTCTCGGATCTGGAACAATCCTGCGATGCGGTGCTTCAAGAGGAAGTCGATAACCGCCGGCATATGCGCCTGATGCAGCGGATCGCTTGACGTTAGCACTGCGTCCGGACGATCCGACGACATCTGGGCAAAGACCTGGTCGAAATCCACTTCGGTCCGCGCCTTCAGGGAAACAATCGTCATGTGGAATAACGGCGCCGCCTTGCGCAAGTCCTCCAAAATCGCCGCGGTGGCCGAATTGTCCGGATTCCAAAGGTAGGCAACGCGCGTAACCGCGGGTATTGCGTCCTTGAGGACTTGCAGTTTCTTGGTGACGACGTCCGGGCCAAGAATGGTGTTTCCAGTGATGTTGCCGACGGGATGCGCGAGGCTCTTCACCAGTCCGGCCGCGACCGGATCGCTGATCGAAATCGCGATGATGGGAATGGTTTTCGTGGCCCGTTGCGCAGCCTGGGCCCGCGGCGTGCCGAACGCCACGATGACATCTACCGGCACCTGCACAAGCGCCGCGGCGGCAGCATCCAATTGATTTGGATTGCCATTGGTGCGCAAAGACACGTAGGCAAGATTTTGACCCTCTACATAATTCAATTCGCGTAACTGCTGGCGGAATGGGTCCCAGCTCGGTGAATCGTCGATGATGCCGATACGCGCGATTTTCCCGGTTGCGCGCTGCGCATGCGCAACGAGCGGCCATGCCAGCGTCGTACCGCCGAGCACGGCAATGAATTTCCGCCTGCCAATATCGTTTGCCATTTGACCTCACCATTGGTGGATCACGGCGAGTGCAATAAGTGGATAATATCACGGCTCGACACCGGGGTCTTGACGTACTTCACGATTCGCCATCGGTGCCGCATTCAGCGATTTGGTCGGTTTCGGCCCCCCTACCAAAGTACGCGTTTGAGTCGGTACAATGCTGTTTCCTGAGCTTTGGGGTGGATATGCGGCGCCGCGAGTTCATCACACTTCTCGGCGGCACGGCGGTCACGTGGCCCTTGACTGTGCGTGCGCAGCAGGCCGACCGGGCACGGCGCGTCGGCGTGCTTATGAACCTGGCCGCCGACGATCCACAATCAACCAAACAAATGACAGCCTTCCTCAGTGGGCTTCAGGAACGGGGCTGGACAGAATAGGGCGCCATTTGCTGCGGTGCATGCAACAGCTCCAGCTGCTTTTGCCCAAGCTCCAGGCCCAACGTGGCCACGCCCGTGAGGTTGCCACCCGGTTGGTTCAGGCTGGCGACAAGTCCTATCGCAACTGGGTCGGCCGATGTCGCGAAGACGATGTCGGATTCCGGGGGTAAAGCTGACACCGGGGCGAGATAAAAACGACGTTTCGTGACGGCCGTCACACCCATGCTCCCTCAGTCGGTGAATTCTGGAATGGCTAAGGGAGGCAACACCGATGGCTAGGTATGTCGCGTTTTTTGTTGTTGGCTGTGCGTTCACGGTTGGCGTCGTGGCTATGGTGGAAACGCACCTTCAGGTGTCGAACGCTGCGCCGCAAGTCGTCGCATTTCAGAGCACCCATTAGCCCAGACCGTGGACTCATAAACAAGCCGCCAATGTCTGTTTTCGCGGCGGCTGCAGACGTCAAACCAGGGCCCAGTGTCCGCTTATGATGCTTGGCTGCGGCGCATGAGCCTCGCTCACGGCCCGAAGCGTCACTTAATGCGACGCAGCCATTGGTCGCCGTCGGAGGAAGAGCGGACATGGCGCGGACACCCCAATTCGGTCGTTCCTGGACCCGAAGCGGACATTCGGTTCGCCGAATTGCTGCAGTGCAAGGCCGTCTTACAGGGCGTAGCGGCGCTGACGACGCAGACAGCGCTCACGCTTGCGTCCGTTTACGATTTCGGCCGCCACCGCCATGTGCTCGATCTGGGCGGCGGCACCGGTAATTTTCTGGTTGTCCTCCTCAATCGTTATCCGGGATTGACTGGTACGCTCTACGAGTTGTCCGATACGGCCGCCGTCGCCCGACAGGTGCTCGCCGGTACGCCGGAGGCCGAGCGGATCAAGATCGTCGAAGGCGACTTCTTCACGGACTCGATTCCCGCAGTGGCCGACGCCATCATCGTCGCCAATATCGTCCATCTGTTCTCGCCGGCGCGCAACCACGACCTGCTAGAGCACGTGCGCCGCCAGGCCGCCGTCGGCACGCGGCTGCTGTTGGTCGATGTCTGGACCGATCCAACCCACACGCTGCCGACGCCTGTGGCGATGCTCGCCGGCGAGTTCCTGCTGTTCGCCGGCGAGGGCGACGTATATAGCGAAGAGGAAATTCAACGGTGGCTGCGTGAGACCGGATGGCGGCCGGTGGACCACAGGCCGCTCGCGGGACCCGCGAGCCTGATTGTCGCGGAGACAGCCTGAGCGGCGCGGTCGATCGCGGTGAACGATCAAGCGACAACGTGATCAACTGAAGCCGTGCGTGAAAGGTCGACGCCTATCGCGAGTGGGTGCGTTCAGTTTCGGTGTCACACGTGCAGCCATCAGTCTGTGACAATTAACGCATCCAGCGCGGTCGCTCCCTGTCCCTTGCCATGCACCATCAGAGGATTGACATCGATCTCGGTCAATTTCGGGACCGTCTGCATCAGCCGATCGATCGCCATGACGGCCTGCACCACCGCGTCGACGTCGACGGGCGGCGCGCCGCGCACGCCGGCAAGGAGCCTGGCCGAGCGGAGCTTGCCGAGCGCCTCGAGAATCTGTTTTTCGTCGGCGTTTCCCGGCATCACCTGAACGTCGCCCAAAGCCTCGACCCAGATGCCGCCGAGCCCCAGTAATAGCACCGTGCCCCATCCGGGATCGCGCTTGGCCCCCACCATGAGTTCGACGCCCTTGGCCGACATTTTCTCAACCAGCACGCCTTCGACGCTGACATCGGGCGCGGCACGTTTGACGTTGCGCATCATCACGTCCCAGGCCGTGCGCAGTGCAGCCTCCTCGGCGAGATTGAGCGCGACGCCGCCGGCTTCGCTTTTGTGCGACAGCGCCGCGGCCTGGGCCTTGAGGACCACCGGATAGCCAATCCGCCTCGCCACCGCCGCCGCTTCGTCTGCCGTGCGCGCGAGATCGCCGTCGGGCACGCGAATGCCGGCGGCGGCGAGCAGCTTCTTGCCGAGCCATTCCGGTTGAGCGCCGTTGCCGAGGTTGGGCAGTCCCGCAATTGGCGTAGCTGTAGCGGTGACGCGCGTGCGAGCAAGCGAGTGCCCATATTTGGTGTAGAGTGCGATCGCCCGCAGCATGCGGTCCGACGAGCGGGAATACACCGCTGGGCTTTCCCGGACCGCCTCGTTCACGTCGGCGCCGAGTTGCCATGTGTCGCCAAGCGCGACCAACACCTTTGGCTTGGGCGAGTGCGCCATGCCCTCGTTGAAGGCCCGTACTGGGATCGCCGTGTTGATCGGAAATGAAATGAACAGCATTCCCACGTTGGGATCGTCGATCAGCGCCTTGGTCACAACGGGAAGCATGGGAGGTGCGAAACCGGCCGTGGTATCGAGCGGGTTGCCGTAGTTGCCGTATGGCGGCAGCGTTGCGCTGATCTTTTGCAACGTCGCCGGCTCGAGCTCGGGAAGCTCCAGGCCGATCTCCTCGGCGAAATCGTTGGTCAGTCCGACATAGGCGCCCGATGCGGTGAGGATGCCGGGCCCTTTGGTGGGCGGCGTCGGAAAGCGCTGCAGGATCGCGACCAGGTCCATCATCTCGTCCATGGTCGAAACCACCACCGCGCCGGCATCCTCGACCTGGGTTCGCATCGTGGCGAAGTCGCCGATCAGCGCGCCGGTGTGCGATTGCGCCGCCTTGCGGGCCTTGGCACTGCGCCCCGCCAGCATCACCACGACCGGCTTTCCGGCGCGGCGGGCGAGCCTGATGGCAGCGAGAAATTCCTGCGGTCGCCTGATCTCCTCGCAGTAGAGCGCGATCACGCGGGTCGAGCGATCATCGACCAGGAACTCGAGGAAGTCGGTGGTCTCGAGTCCGGCTTCGTTGCCGGTCGAGATCACGTAGGAGAGAGGAATGCCGCGGCCGTCGGTCGCGCGCTGGAAGTGGCCGAGCAAGCCGCCGCTTTGGCCGACGAAAGCGACGCCATCCTCGACGCCGCGCAACGCCTCGCGCGCATACAGCATGTGCAACATCATGCCGTCGACGTTGTTGGTGACGCCGAGGCAGTTTGGCCCGACAACGGCGAGGCCCGCGGCCCGCGCGGTGCGGGTTACGGCATCCTGGGTGGCGTAATCGCCCACCTCGGCAAAGCCCGCGGCGAACACCATGGCGGAGCGGACCTTGCGGCGCGCGCAGGACTCCATCGCCTCGCGCACCGCGGCGGCCGGGAGCGTGAACACGGCGAGGTCGACGCCTTCCGGCAGGTCGTCGGGGCTCTTCAGCACCGTGCGGCCATCGATTGGCTCGTCAGTGCGGCCGACGAGGTAGATGTCACCCCCGAATTTATTGATCTTCAGACATTGCAGAATGACCTGGCCGGCGCTGCCTTCCCGCGTCGATATTCCGATGATCGCGACCGAGCGCGGCCGCAAGAATCTTGCGACCGCTTGCGGACCGCGGGCGTCTTGCGGTCCGCTCATGCGGCGTCCTTGTCGGGCTGCCACATCAACAGGTGTTCGCCGTTGGCCAGCGGATGCCAGTACGGCTTGACCTTCATGCCGACTTTGAGCTCCTCGGCCGTGCAATTGACGACGTCGGCGATCACGTTGACGCCGACGTCGAGGGTGACGCTGGCGATGGCATAAGGCTCGGCGCCCTGAAAGGCCGGCGGTCCGCGGTGCGCAATGGTGAAGGAGAATACCGTGCCCTTGCCCGACACCTCACGCCATTCGATGTCGCGGCGGCGGCCGGTGAAAATGCTCACCGGGCGAGGGAAGTGCTGATATTTCTTCGCCGTCTTGCAGTACTGGATGACGAGCTTCTTTTGCTTCGTCGCTTCCCAGAACGGCATGCCGAAATCATAATGTTTGATATCGCGCTTGACGCCGAGCGTATCGTTCAGTGTGACAGCCATGATGCCCTCTATTGGTTCGGGACGAGCGCAAGCGCCGCGCTCGAGCCCCAGTTGCGCCCGTAGTTGATCCAGCCGATGCCGGTCACCAGCGCGTTGGCGGTGTCCTTGACCTGGCGTTGGCCGGCTTCGCCCATGAGCTGCCGCACCGCCTCGATCAGATTGTGCGACGAGCAGGCCGCCTGGCCGGCCGAAATCTGGCCGCCGCCGGTGTTCAGCGGCAGCGTCCCCTTGTACGACAGGTCGGTGTCGCGGACGAACGCCATGCCTTCGCCCGGCTTGCAGAAGCCGAAAGCCTCGAACTGGATGACGATGGCGATGAGGAAATCGTCGTACGGATGGAACGAGCGGATGTCCTTGACGCTCAAGCCCGCCGCCGCGAGCGCCTTCTTGCCGGCGATCTCGTGGCCGCTGCGCGTTACGTCCACCAGGTTCTCGCCGCCGAGAAAATTGGTGCGCTCGGCATAGCCGATCGGGATGACGCATTTGGTCAGTCCCTTTTCTTTGGCGCGCTTGCGGCTGGTGACGATGACGCCGGCGGCGCCGTCGGCCAGCATCACGCAGTCGAGCAGCCGGATCGGATCGGCGATCATGCGCGAGTTCAGGTAATCCTCCACCGTGATCGGCACGCGCAGCTCTTCGCAGGCGTTTTCGTTCATGATGGCGTGATTGCGCTGCGTCACCGCGAGCTTGCCCAGCACGCGCAGGTCGACGCCATATTTCGCGTCGTAGCTTCGCTGCAATAGCCCGAAGGCGCCGGGCGGTCCCAGTAGCCCATAAGGCTCCGTCCAATCGCGACGATAGTTGCGGTCGTTGCGGCCGTTGTGCTCGCGCACATGGGTATCGGCGAAGAGGCACAGCGCCACCTCGCACAGACCGGCGTCGATCGCGGCGGCGGCGCGCGCCACGGCGCCCACGGCCGAGCAACCGCCGGTGTGCACCTGCTCGCAGAAACCGACTTCGAGGCCGAGCATGTCGCAGGTGCTCTGCGCCCAGAACATGCTGGCACCGCCGGTGCCGGTAAGGCCGGACATCACCAGAGCATCGATTTCGTTTTTCTCGAAGCCGGTTTTGTCGAGAAGGGATTCAAGAATTTCGCCGCCCAGCACCCAGACGTCACGATCGCTCTTCTTCATCACTTTGGTTTCGGCGTAGGCCACGATCGCGTTATCGCGCAAGCTCATATCCACTCTCCTTGAACGTTTGTTCCGCGCTTATTCCGGCATGCGCACGCGTGGCGCGGTCTTGTCGAGGAACTGGTTCAGGCGCGCGATCGATTCCGGGCTGCGGGTGTATTCCGCCACCATGCGCTCGAAGAACAGACCGTCGTCGTAGGACATATCCTGAAGCCGCGGCAGGCTGTTGGTGATGGCGAAATTCGACAGCGGCGCGTTCTTGCAGATCTTCAAGGCGAGCTCCTTCGCCTTCGCCATCGCCTGTCCCTTGGGAACGATATACTGCACGATGCCGTAGCGCTCGGCCTCATCGGGCTTGAGCACGCGGCCGGTGAGCATCATGTCCTGCATGCGGGCAAAGCCTAAAAGCCGCGCCACGCGAACCGAGCCGCCGCCGCCGATGAAAATGCCGCGGGTGCCCTCGGGCAGGCCGAAGAACGCAGTTTCGTCGGCGACCCGGATATGCGCGGCGGCCGCCGTTTCCAGCCCGCCGCCCAAGGTTGCGCCGTGGAGCGCCGCGATAAACGGGATGTTGCCGCGCGCCATCGCTTCGAAATAGGTGTTGCGATTGAATGGGAACGGCAGCCGCTGCGAGCGCCCGTTCTTCCAATTTTCCGCAGCCCAGCGCAGGTCGAGACCGGCGCAGAAATTGTCGCCATGACCGAAGATGATGCCGCATTTTGCTTCTTCGCCGGCACGCTCGATGGCGTCGCGCAATTGCTTCATCACGGTCGGATTGAAACAATTGCGCTTGTCCGGGCGGTTCAACCCGACAAGGGCGATCTCGCCTTCGAGTTCATAGGTGACGGTCTGTTCTTCGCTCATGGCTGCTCCTGATTCAACGGGGCAAAATCAATTCCCCGCTGCGCGATGACGTTTGGCTGGGTTGCGCTGGTGCGAGGATATCGGGTGTGGCTTGGCTGGCAAATCCTGCCCTACGCCGTGAGGCCGGCGATTTTGGCATAGCGGCGCCGCTGCGCAGCGGCATTGCCGAACAGCGACGACAGCAGCAAAGCACGCTTGAGGTAGAGGCCGATGTCGTGCTCGTCGGTGAAGCCGATCGCGCCGTGCAGCTGGATGCAGGTCTGGACGACGACCAGCGCATCTTCCGACGCCTTGGCTTTCACGGCAGCGGCAAGCGCCGGATCGATGCGATAAGGGTCGTTGTTGGCCGCGACCTGATAGAGCAGCGAGCGCGTGGTCTCGGTGCGGATATAGATGTTGACTGCCTGATGCTGCAGCGCTTGAAAGCTGCCGATGGGTTTGCCGAACTGCTTGCGGATGCGCAGATAGTCGAAAGTGATCTCTTGCGCCTTCTCCATCACGCCAAGCAGTTCGGCCGACAAGGCGATGAGCGCAAGATCGGTGACCGCTTCGACCGCACTGCGCGACGACTGTCGCGAAGGGATGAGATCGGCGGGCGCATCCTTAAGGTCGAGGGTTGCAAGCTTGCGGCCGTCCGCCGTCTGCGTCGTCGACAGACTGCTGCCGAGAGCATGATGGGCCACATAGTACAGCGCCGTTCCGTCTCGCCCGCCGGCGTTGACCAGAAAGCCGTCGGCGCCGTCGGCGCAAACGAAGGTCTTGGTTCCAGTGAGGCGGGGTGAGCCGTCCGCTTCCGCCGCTTGCGTGCGCGGCTCAAGCAGATCGTCGCCGTGCGCGCTCTCCTGCAGCGCCGGCACGACCAGGGCCGCGCCGGTCATGGCTTTTTTCAGCATCGGGTGCGGGGCGTAGCCTTGCGCCAATGCGGCCGCTGCGATCGCCGCAAGCCCGAGCGGCTCGCAGACGAGCCCTCGTCCGGCCTGTTCCAGCACCAACGCAAGTTCAGTGAGACCAAGACCGAGTCCGCCCGCGGAGGGCGGAACAAGCATGCCGAGCCAGCCAAGGTCTCCGGCTTGGCGCAGCCGCTCTGGCGCGAAACCCGGATCGCCTTGACGAAACCCGCGCGCGACTTTCGGGCCGGCCGCGGCGATGAATTTCGCGGCGCTGTCGCGCAGCAAAATCTGCTCCGATGTCAGATGAAGGTCCATGACCGTCTACGGTGCCAACACTCTATTCGATATCAATTCGGCAGCTTGAGGACGCGGCGGGCCACGATGTTGCGCTGGATCTCCGAGGAGCCGCCATAGATTGTGGCGCGCCGCACCTGAAGGTAAGACGCTGACACCTCCACAGTCCCGAATTCGGTCTTGATCGGTTCTTCCGCAGACGCGTGGCTGCCTGCCGCTTCTATCAACAGGTCATTGAGCAATTGGAGAAGCTCGGAGCCGAAAATCTTGATGATCGACGATTCCGGGCCGGGACTCTGCTTTTGATTGGCGAGTTCCACCGCATGGTTGAAGAGCGCTGACAACGCCGTAACATTGATACTGGCCGCCGCAAGCCGGTCCTGGAAGGCCGGATCAGCCATGATGCCCGAGGCGCACGCCATTGTCTTGATGCGATCAAGCGCCATCAACGCGTATTGCGGATTTGAGGTCCCCAGGCGCTCGTGTCCCAACAGCGCGTTGGCGATGCGCCAGCCATCGTTCAGCTTACCCACCAGATTTTCGGCGGGCACGATGACGTTGTCGAAAAACACTTCACTGAACTCATCGTCGCCCGCGATCGTCTTGATAGGTCTGATCGCGATGCCGGGGCTGTGCAGATCGATCAGCAGAAAACTGATGCCGGCGTGCCGCGGCTGGGCCTGCGGATCGGTGCGCACCAGCGCGAACATCCAGTCCGAATGATGCCCCCATGTGGTCCATATTTTTTGCCCCTGGACCACAAAATGATCGCCTTCGAGCGTTGCCCGGGTGGCGAGGCTGGCGAGATCGGAGCCGGCGCCGGGCTCGGAATAGCCCTGCGCCCAGATCACCGTTCCGGCGATGATAGGCGGCAGATGCCGCGCCTTCTGTGCGTCGGACCCAAACTCGATCAGGATCGGGCCGATGTGATTGAGCCCTTGAGCCGGCAGCTGCGGAGCGCCGATGCGCGCCAGCTCCTCGGTCATGATGATCTGTTCGTTCAGCGTGGCGCCCATGCCGCCGTACTCTTTGGGCCAATGCGGCGCGATCCACCCTTGGCGCGACAGGGTCCGATACCAGGGCATCAGCTCCGCCGGCGGCGGCCGCGCCGTGCGCCCGCGTAGCGCGACCGGCAGATTGGCCTCCAGCCAGGTCCGCACGTTCATGCGGAATTCGGCTTCGGCGGGCGTGTCACGACGGAACATGGTCATGGATTTCGGTGTTGACGCGGAGCAAAAGTTCGACGCGCGGCCCGGGAGGCCGCACTCCTTGCAAAGTGTCATTCCATCTTGATGTTTGCCGCCTTCACGACTGCGCTCCATTGGGCGCGCTCTGCGGCAAGCATCTTGTCGAGATCCTGCGGGGTGCCGATCTTGATCGCGGCGCCGAGCGCGTCGAGCCGCGCGCGGGTTTCGGGCGCGGTGAGCGCTTGATGAAACGCGCTGTTGAGTTTGCCGATGATGTCGGGTGGGGTTCCAGCGGGCGCCACCACGGCGAGCCAAAACGGCGACTGCAGTTTTGGAAAGCCCGCCTCGACCACGGTCGGCACATCGGGCAATTTCGGATGGCGCACGTTGCCGGCGATCGCGATCGGGCGCAACTTGCCGGCCTCGATATAGGGCAGGCTGGTGGTGCTGGGATCGGCGATGATCTGCACCTCGTTGGCCAGAATGGCGTTGAGCAAGGGCCCGGTTCCGCGATACGGCACGTTCAAAATGTTAATGCCGGCTTCGAGTTTGAACATTTCGGCGAGCAGATGCGGGGCGGTGCCGAAACCCTGGGAGCCCCAGCGGACCTTGCCGGGATTGGCCTTGGCGTAGGCCACGACCTCGGCCATCGTTTTCGCCGGCAGGTCCGGGTGAACCGAGATAATCAGCGGCGTTTCGATCAACTGGCAGACCGAGGCAAAGACCTTGACCGGATCGTAGCCGATGTCGGGATTTACCGCCGGGCCGGTGGTCAGCGCTCCGCCCGGAGTCATCAACAGCGTATAGCCGTCCGGATCGGCCGCCGCGACGAACTTGCCGCCGATGCTGCCGCCGGCACCGCCGCGGTTTTCGATCACGATGCTCTGGCCGAGCACCGTTCCGAGCCGCTCGGAGATGATGCGTGCCATACCGTCGGTCGGTCCGCCCGGCGGGAAGGGGACGATGATCTTGATCGGTTCTTTGCTGGGGTAGGCTTGCGCATGTGCAAGATCGCCGCCCTGGAATAGCCATCCGGCGCACAGCGATGCGGCGAGCAAGACCCTCATCATCTTGGCCTCCCGGGTTCGTCCGACTGTGCGGACGTTCATTCTATCCATTCTATGCCGGAATTCCCCGCGCCAACCAAGTCAACAAGGGCAGGCTGGCCGCCGATCACGACGCGCTCGAATTTCCCGACGGGCTGACCGTCCTGCTGACACTCTTGTGCGAAGGGCGACGGTCCTGCAATTGCCGGTCCAGGCGAAGACCGCCCGAAACGCGGCCAGCCGGCACCGAACGGCCCACGCGGGCTGACCGCCCCGGCCGACGACAGCAAGGGGACTCCTGAGCAGTTCCCGGGGCAGGGGCTGCTCATTGGCTTTTGCCAAAGCCCGTAAGAAATTTTCTACCCAATCGCGTTTTGCCAGGAACCTTCGCCTTTTGACCGCGTTTGGGGTCATGGCAGAGAAGGTGAGCCCGCGTGAGGGGGAATCCACGTCGGCATAGGAACTTAGAGCGGCCGGATCGTATCCCGGCGGCTTTCGCGCGCCCTGGAACAATCCGCCCCGGATGGGTTCCGGCGGGGCTGGTCCTAACCCGCGCCCAGGCGACGCCGAGCTCCACAGACCCGACCTGCCCGCATCCACCCTTTCCTTGCCTCAACGACCGCTCTTAGCGGGCCTCGGAGACTTTACATGCAGACGCCGACCGAAGTGCTGGACCCCGCCGCTGCCAATGGCTCATCGGCTGCCCAAGCCATCCCCCATCCCGCCGAGACCGGGCTGAATGGCGACGCCCACGGGCTGACCGAACTGCTGCATGCGCTCCAAGCCATGCGGGTCGGCGACTTCTCGGTGCGCATGGCCGGCGACCGCGTCGGCATCATGGGCAAGATCGCCGATACCTTTAATGAGATCGTCGCCACCAACCAGCGTATGGCGAAGCAGGTCGAACGGGTCGGCCAGGTCGTCGGCCGCGAAGGCAAGACCCGGCAGCGCGTCCGCCTTGGCCTGTCCGACGGCGCCTGGGGCGAAATGGAGGCGTCGGTCAATTCGTTGATCGACGACCTCTTGTGGCCGACCACCGAAGTCACCCGCGCCATTGCCGCCGTCGCCCAGGGCGATCTCCTGCGCACCGTCAGCCTCGACGTCGACGGCCGGCCGCTGAAAGGCGAGTTCCTGCGCTCCGCCGAGATCGTCAACACGATGATCAAGCAGCTCAACGTCTTCACCTCGGAAGTGACGCGCGTGGCGCGTGAGGTCGGCACCGAGGGCAAGCTCGGCGGCCAGGCCCAGGTCGGCGGCGTGACCGGCGTTTGGAAGGACCTCACCGAGAGCGTCAACTCGATGGCGTCGAACCTCACCGCGCAGGTGCGCAACATCGCCGAGGTGACCATCGCGGTGGCCAACGGCGACTTGTCGAAGAAAATCACCGTCGACGTGCGCGGCGAAATTCTCCAGCTCAAGGAAGCCATCAATACGATGGTCGATCAGCTGCGCTCGTTCGCCTCGGAAGTCACCCGCGTGGCGCGCGAGGTCGGCACTGACGGCAAGCTCGGCGGCCAGGCCATCGTGCCGGGCGTCGCCGGTACCTGGAAGGACTTGACCGACTCGGTGAACGCCATGTGCGGCAACCTCACCGACCAGGTCCGCAATATCGCCCACGTCACCACCGCCGTGGCGCGCGGCGACCTGTCGCGCAAAATCACCGTCGACGTGCGCGGCGAAATTCTGGAGCTCAAAGACACCATCAACACCATGGTGGACCAGCTCAACGGCTTTGCCTCGGAAGTCACGCGCGTGGCGCGCGAGGTCGGCACCGAAGGCAAGCTCGGCGGCCAGGCGCAGGTGCCCGGCGTCGCCGGCACCTGGAAGGACTTGACCGACAGCGTCAACTTCATGGCCGGCAACCTCACCGCGCAAGTGCGCAACATCGCCGACGTCGCCACCGCGATCGCCGGCGGCGACTTGTCGAAGAAGATCACGGTCAACGTCTCCGGCGAAATCCTGCAGCTCAAAGAGACTATCAACACGATGGTCGATCAGCTCAACGCCTTTGCCGGCGAAGTGACGCGCGTCGCGCGCGAGGTCGGCACTGACGGCCGCCTCGGCGGCCAGGCCAACGTGCTCGGCGTTGCCGGCACCTGGAAGGATTTGACCGACTCGGTCAACTCGATGGCGTCGAATCTGACCGCGCAGGTGCGCAATATCGCCGAGGTGGCGACCTCGATCGCCTCGGGCGACTTGTCGAAGAAGATCACCGTCGACGTGCGCGGCGAAATTTTGGAGCTTAAAGACACCATCAACACCATGGTGGACCAGCTCAACGCCTTTGCCGGCGAAGTGACGCGCGTGGCGCGCGAGGTCGGCACCGAAGGCAAGCTCGGCGGCCAGGCCATGGTACGCGGCGTCGCCGGCACCTGGAAGGATTTGACCGACAGCGTCAACTCGATGGCGTCGAACCTGACCGGCCAGGTGCGCAACATCGCCGAGGTCGCCACCGCCGTGGCGCGCGGCGACCTCTCGCGCAAGATCACGGTCGACGTGCGCGGCGAAATTCTGGAGCTGAAAGATACCCTCAACACGATGGTGGACCAGCTCAACGCCTTTGCCGCCGAAGTGACGCGCGTCGCCCGCGAGGTCGGCACCGAAGGCAAGCTCGGCGGCCAAGCCCAGGTGCCCGGCGTCGGCGGCACCTGGAAGGACTTGACCGACTCGGTCAACTCCATGGCCGGCAATCTGACCGCCCAGGTCCGCAACATCGCCGAAGTGGCGACGGCAATCGCCGGCGGCGACCTGTCGCGCAAGATCACGGTCGACGTGCGCGGCGAAATCCTTCAGCTGAAGGAAACGCTCAACACCATGGTGGACCAGCTCAACCGCTTCGCCGGCGAGGTGACGCGCGTGGCACGCGAGGTCGGCACCGAAGGCCGGCTCGGCGGTCAGGCCAACGTGCCCGGCGTCGCCGGCACCTGGAAGGACTTGACCGACTCGGTCAATTCGATGGCCGGCAACTTGACCGCGCAGGTGCGCAACATCGCCGAGGTGACCACTGCGGTGGCGCGCGGCGACCTGTCGCGCAAGATCACCGTGGACGTGAAGGGCGAAATTCTCGAGCTGAAGAATACCATCAATACGATGGCCGATCAGCTCAATGCGTTCGCCTCCGAAGTCACCCGCGTCGCCCGCGAGGTCGGCACCGAAGGCAAGCTCGGCGGCCAGGCGCAAGTGCCGGGCGTCGCCGGCACCTGGAAGGATTTGACCGACAACGTCAACTTCATGGCGTCGAACCTGACCGCCCAGGTCCGCAACATCGCCGAGGTGGCGACGGCCATAGCCGGCGGCGACCTGTCGAAGAAGATCACGGTCGACGTGCGCGGCGAAATGCTGCTGCTCAAGGACACGCTCAACACCATGGTCGAGCAATTGCGCTCGTTCGCTGCCGAAGTGACGCGCGTCGCGCGCGAAGTCGGCGCCGACGGCCGGCTCGGCGGCCAGGCCGTGGTGCCCGGCGTCGCCGGTACCTGGAAGGATTTGACCGACAACGTCAATCTGCTCGCGGCCAACCTCACCACCCAAGTCCGCAACATCGCCGAGGTGACCACCGCCGTGGCGCGCGGCGACCTGTCGCGCAAGATCACGGTCGATGTGAAGGGCGAAATTTTGGAGCTGAAAAACACCATCAATACCATGGTGGACCAGCTCAACGGCTTTGCCTCGGAAGTCACCCGCGTCGCCCGCGAGGTCGGCACCGAAGGCCTGCTCGGCGGCCAGGCACTGGTGCCCGGCGTCGCCGGCACTTGGAAAGACTTGACCGACACCGTCAACGTCATGGCCGCCAACCTGACCGAGCAGGTGCGCGGCATCGTCAAGGTCGTGACCGCGGTCGCCAACGGCGATCTCAAACAGAACCTCGCGGTGAAATCGAAAGGCGAGGTGGCGGCGCTGGCCGAGACCATCAACAACATGACCGATACGTTGGCGACCTTCGCCGATCAGGTGACGACCGTGGCGCGCGAGGTCGGCGTCGAAGGCCGCCTCGGCGGCCAGGCCAACGTGCCCGGCGCCGCCGGCACCTGGAAGGACTTGACCGGCAACGTCAACCTCTTGGCCGCCAACCTGACCACCCAGGTGCGCGCCATCGCCGAGGTGGCGACCGCCGTGACCAAGGGCGACTTGACCCGCTCGATCCAGGTCGAAGCGCGCGGCGAAGTGGCCGAGCTGAAAGACAACATCAATACGATGATCGACAATCTGCGGCTCACCACCGACCGCAATACCGAGCAGGATTGGCTGAAGACCAACCTCGCCAAATTCACCAACATGCTGCAAGGCCAGCGCGACCTCACCACGGTCGGCCGGCTGCTGTTGTCCGAATTGACGCCGCTGGTGAACGCTCACCAAGGCGTCATCTATCAGATGGGCAGCGAGGAGTCGCACGGGCTGTCGCTGCTGTCGGCCTATGCCGACGACGGCGCCAACGGCCATCGGCAGAGCTTGCGGCTGGGCGAAGGTTTGATCGGCCAATGCGCGGTGGACAAGCGGCGCATGCTGATCACCGAAATGCCCGAGACCGCCGTGCCGATCTCTTCGGCTTTGTTCAAAGTGCCGCCGCGCAACAATATCGTGCTGCCGGTGCTGTTCGAGAACCAGGTCAAAGCGGTGATCGAGCTCGCCTCGATCCATGAATTCACCGCCTTGCAGACCATGTTCCTCGAACAGCTCACCACCTCGATCGGCATCGTGCTTAATTCGATCGAAGCGACGATGCAGACCGAAGGCCTGCTCAAGCAATCGCAGCAGCTCGCCGGCGAATTGCAGGCGCAACAGCGCGAGTTGCAGCAGACCAACGAGCAGCTCGAGCAGAAGGCGCAGCAGCTCGCCGAGCGCAACGTCGAAGTCGAGCGCAAGAACCAGGAAATCGAGCAGGCCCGCCGCGCGCTGGAGGAGAAGGCGACCGAGCTGGCGCTGACCTCGAAATACAAGTCGGAATTTTTGGCCAACATGTCGCACGAATTGCGCACGCCGCTCAATTCGATCCTGATCCTCGGCCAGCAGCTCACCGACAATCCGGAAGGCAATCTCAGTTCCAAACAGGTCGAATTCGCCCGCACTATTCACGGCGCCGGCACCGATCTGCTCAACCTCATCAGCGATATTCTCGACCTGTCCAAGATCGAGTCCGGCACGGTGACGGTCGACGCCGAGGAGGTGTTCTTCTCCAACCTCGTCGATATGGTGGCGCGGCCGTTCCGCCACGAGGCGGATACCCGCCAACTGTCGTTCGAGGTGCACGTCGATCCCAATCTCGGCCGCAGCATCACCACCGACACCAAGCGGCTGCAGCAGGTGCTCAAGAATCTGCTGTCGAATGCGTTCAAATTCACCGCGCAAGGCGGCGTGCGCCTCAATGTCTCCTCAGCTCTCGGCGGCTGGAGCGCCGAGCATCCGGTGCTCAGCCAGGCGCCGGCGGTGGTCGCCTTCGAGGTCAGCGATACCGGCATCGGCATTCCGCTGGAAAAGCAGAAGATCATCTTTGAGGCGTTCCAGCAGGCCGACGCGTCGACCAGCCGCAAATACGGCGGCACCGGCCTGGGCCTGGCCATCAGCCGCGAACTGGCGAGCCTGCTCGGCGGCGAAATCCATCTGCGCTCGACGCCGAATGCCGGATCGACGTTCACGCTCTACCTGCCGGTCAAATATGTCGGCCCGACCGCGGCCGTGCATGCCGCGACCGCGGCGGCGGTGCCCGCGCTCCAACATGCCGGGCCGCATCTGGCGCCGGAGCGGACCATCGAGCCGATCCCGGACGATCGCATGGATATCCAGCCGGGCAATGCCATTCTCCTCATCGTCGAGGACGATCCGCATTACGCCCGCATCCTGATCGACCTGGCCCGCGACAAGGGTTTCAAGGCGCTGTTGGCGATGCGCGGCGACGACGCGCTCAATCTCGCCAAGCAGTATCAGCCGACCGCGGTGTCGCTCGACGTGTTCCTGCCCGACATGCTGGGCTGGAACGTTCTCAGCCAGCTCAAACAGAACTCGCTCACCCGGCACATCCCGGTGCAGATCGTCACGCTGGACGAAGACCGCCAGCATGGCCTCGCCCGCGGCGCCTTCTCGTTCGTGACCAAGCCGACGACGCGGGAGGGCATCGCCGACGCGCTGTCGCGGATCAAGGAGTTCTCGCAGCCGCGCCGCAAGCGGCTGCTGGTCGTCGAGGACAACAAGGCCGAGCAGATGAGCATCCGCGAACTGCTCGGCCACGACGATATCGAGATCGTCAATGCCGGCACCGGTGACGAGGCGCTGGCGACGTTGCGCGGCGAGCCGTGCGATTGCGTGGTGCTCGATCTGCGGCTGCCCGACATGTCGGGCTTCGAGGTTTTGGAGCGCATGCGCGCCGACGATGCGCTGACCGACGTCCCGGTCGTGGTGTTTACCGGCCGCGAATTGTCGGCCGAGGAGGACGCGCAGCTGCACACCATGGCCCGCAGCATCGTGGTCAAGGGCGTGGAATCGCCCGAGCGGCTGCTCAACGAGACCGCGCTGTTCCTGCATCGCGTCATCACCGACCTGCCGGCCGAGAAGCAGCAGATGCTGGAACGGCTCAACTCCTCCGACGAGGATCTGGTCGGCCGCACCGTGCTTCTGGTCGACGACGACGCGCGCAACATCTTCGCGCTGTCGAGCGTCTTGGAGCGGCGCGGCATGACCGTGCTCACCGCCACCACCGGCAACGAGGCGATCGAGCTGATCGAAAAGACGCCGTCGCTCGCCATCGTGCTGATGGACATCATGATGCCGGAAATGGACGGCTATCAGACCATGGAGAAGATCCGCCAGAACCGCGCCTATCGCCGGCTGCCGATCATCGCGCTCACCGCCAAGGCGATGAAGGGCGACCGCGAGAAGTGCCTGGAGGCCGGCGCCTCGGATTATCTGGCCAAGCCCGTCAACACCGAACAGCTGTTGTCCGCGCTGCGGATGTGGCTGCATCGCTAGGTCCGGAACTGGAATCATGACCGAGAAAGTCAACGTCCTCCTGGTCGACGATCAGCCCGACAAGCTGCTCGCCTACGAGGTCATTCTCCACGAGCTGAACGAAAACCTGGTCAAGACCTCGTCGGCGCGCGAGGCCTTGCAGTTCCTGCTCAAGAACGACGTCGCCGTCATTCTCATCGACGTCTGCATGCCGGAACTCGACGGCTTCCAGCTCGCCGCCATGCTGCGCGAGCATCCGCGCTTCAGCGAAACGGCGATCATCTTCATTTCGGCGATCCATCTGACCGACGTCGACCGGCTGCGCGGCTATGCCATGGGCGCGGTGGATTACGTGCCGGTGCCGGTCATCCCCGACGTGCTGCGCGCCAAGGTCAAGGTCTTCGTCGAGCTTTACCGCAAGACCCGCGAGCTCGAGCAGTTGAACCTGAAACTCGAGCGCCACGTCGCCGAGCGCACGGCGGAGCTCGAAGCCTCGAACGTGCGGCTTTTGCAAAGCGAGCAGGGCCGCAGCCTGGCGCTGGCGGCGGGCCAGATGGGCTCGTGGGAATGGGACATCGCCGCCAATCGCGGATCATGGGACGAAGGCCAGTACCGCATCTTCGGCGTCGAGCCTAAAAACTTTCAGATCTCGACCGACAACATCCGCAAGCTCCTGCATCCCGACGACTGGGAGCCGCTGCGCCAGGTGGTCTTGTGCATGGCCAAGGGCGAACGCACGCAGCAGGTCGAATTCCGCGTGCGCCGTCCCAATGGCGAATTGCGCTGGTGCACCGGCACGGCGGCGGCGAGCGTCGATGCCGCCGGCAACGTGGTGCGGATCAGCGGCGTCACCATCGACGTCACCGATCGCAAGGAAGCCGAAGAGCGCCAGGTGCTGCTGGCGCGCGAGGTCGATCATCGCGCCCGCAATGCGCTCGCCATCATCCAGTCGATCATCCGCTTGACCCGCGCCAAGAGCGTCGGCGACTACGTCGCCACAGTCGAGGGCCGCATCAAGGCCTTGGCGCTGGCGCACACGTTGCTGTCGGATTCGCGTTGGAATGGCGCCGATCTTGGCACCTTGGTGGCGGAGGAATTCGCGCCCTACCGCGGCGGCAATAAGGTCGAGCTCAAGGGCCCGAACGTCTCGCTGTCGCCGGCGACCGCGCAAGGCATCGCGCTGGCGCTGCACGAGCTGGCCACCAATGCGGCCAAGCACGGCGCGCTGTCGTCGCTCAAGGGCAAGGTCAGCCTGACCTGGCAATTGCAGTCCGACGCCTTGACGCTGCACTGGGTGGAAAGCGGCGGACCGCCGATCAAGACGCCGTCGGCGCGCAGTTTTGGCCTAAAAGTCATCAAGGCGAGCATCGAGCAACAGCTGGGCGGCCAGGCGACGTTCGACTGGAATCCGAAAGGGCTGCGTTGCGACCTTTCGATCGCGCTGCGCGACGCCAGAGAATCCCGGCAGCCCGACGCCGCGCATCAGGCCAATGGCGGCAACGGCGCGGCCATCGAACTGAACAAGGTCGACAAGCCGCGCGTGCTGGTGGTCGAGGATGAGGCGCTGGTCGGCATCATGATCCAGGAATGTCTGACCGAGTTCGGCTTCGAGATCGTCGGTCCGGTGTGCACGGCATCCGACGCCTTGGCGGCCGCCCAGGACGGCAACTTCGACGCCGCCATCCTCGACATCAATCTCGGCGACGGCATGGTCTACCAGGTGGCCGAAATCCTGGCGCGGCGCCAGGTGCCGTTCGTCTTCGTCACCGGCTACGACGCCGACAGCGTCGACAGCCGCTTTCGCGAAATCCCGGTGCTGCAGAAACCCGTCGAGCGCGAGATGCTGCAAAAACTGTTTGCCCAGGGCGCAAGCCGCGCCATGACCGGCTTGGTCCGCGACGACAATCGCGTCCGCGCCTGAATTGCACGCCGCCGGTTCGCGAACCTTCGGCCTCTTACTGCAGCACGCGCACCACCGGCGTGATCGACAGGTCATTAGCGGCGGTCTGGATGGCGATGAGCTGCGCCAACAGGCCGAAAATCTGCTTCGTCGTCGCGGCATCCTCCGGCACGCAATAGTCGCCGTCGATGAACCAGGTGTGCACGAAGCATTCGCCGCCGAGATTCTGCACAACCGTTATCAACCGCGGATCTTCATGCACCGTCTCAAGCCGGGGCGATTGCTGCGCGTATTGACGGCCAGGAGGAATGTACGCGAATGGCGCCGGCGGGATGTGCTCGCGTTCGACTTTCATCAGTGCGCCGAGGAATTTGAAAACGCCATAGGCGGAACGTGGTACGATGGTGAAGTCGGTGGTGCCGAACTTCAGGGGCAGCGTGTCGGGCTGCGGCCCGGCAAACTGCTCCTGGTCCCAGTCCTCACGACATATCAATTGCTTGTTGACGTAGAGCAAGCGGATTGGCACATCCAGATTTCGCAGACTGGTTTGCGACACAAAGACTTCTCTCGGCAGCGTGGCCGCCGCCTGCTCGCCAAGAATGCGGTCGAGGCAAAAACGCGCATAAGCGGTTGTCGTGGGTTTCCCGGTTGAGCCGGTCTTTTCCGGGCCGCCGCCCCCGCCGCCGCCTGCGGAAGACGGGCTTTGCACCGTCCGTTCTTCGACGGTCAGCCCGGCGAGGGTCGCGCTGTGGACCCAATCGATGAAGCATCGATGCAGTGGGTCTTCCCTGGAGCAGCCAAAGTCATCGGGCGGATCGTAGTGATAACCGTAGCGGTCGTCGCCCTTTTTGAGCTGAAACGAATCGGTAAACAGCCAAAACAAGAGTTCGCGCGGGTAACCCTGACGGATGAAATAATTCAAGGTCTGCAAATCGATGGGCTTCAGGAAGCCCTGATAAAAAGCGCTGGTTTCCTGGGTCGAGACGTTGAAGTTGGTGCTGACGGCGGTGGTGTTGCCCGCGGTCGTATTGCCGAAGATGACGTCGCGATCCACGCTCGTCGGCAGGGAAGTGCCGGAGGTGCCGTGGAATGTCGGACCGAGCAGGAACGACGGCAGCGCGAACGATGTCGTATTGGTGAGCGTGGGCGTGACGTTGGCGACGGTGACGAAACTCAACGGATAGTCGTGGCTGGCGCGCACGAGATTGAGAAAGATCGATTCATTACGCGCCTTTGCCAGGCTGCGGGCGACCGTGTCATATCGATTGTCGACCGGATCGACCATAGCGCAGGCGCCGAGTACGCCGCCAAGCAACGCTCCGACAAGCAACACACGCCACCACATTGTCAACTCCCAATTCATCTTAGAATCTGTAGTTGAAGCCTGAGCGCAGCACTGCGAAATAGACCGGCGAAAATCCCGCGGCGATCGATGCTGGCGCCGTCGCGCCGGTGACGGCCGTCGCAGTCGCCGTCACTGTCGGCGAGCTCAAGTGCACGTACAGAAGCTCGGTCCGGAATATCAGGTTGCTGGTGATCGCGTAGTCGGCGCCGGCCCCGGCGCTCCAACCGAGCAAGATTTGCGATGCCGAGCCGGCAAAGCAGGCCGTGCCGATGGTGCAGGAATATGAGAAGCCGTTCGTGCCCGGCGGCGATGCCTTGGCGGCGACGCCAGGCACGCCGAGCGTTTCGCGCACCTGTGCAAAAGCGAAGCCGCCGGTGCCGTACAGCACGAGCGGCGGCGTCAGCACCACGCCGGCCCGCGCCCGAACCGTGCCGAACGATTCGACGGTCTGGCTCGCGAGCATGTTGGTTGAGCCGACATTGCCGAGCCGAAACGCCGAATTCACCGAGCCGTCGAGATTGGACCACTGGTAATCGGCCTCAGCGCCGATCAACCACTGGGAATTGACCTGCCAGTTGAAGCCGACTTGGCCGCCGGCCTCGGCGCCGTCGCGGCGAAAATCCACCGAGTTGATGCACTGGCCCTTGGGCGCGCCGCCGCCGCCGCAGGTGCCGGCCAGCGCCGCGGCATCATTGGCCGCAAAGGCGGCGGACGAATTACCCCAGGCGAAGCCGCCATTGATGCCGACGTAAAAGCCGGTCCAGGCCAGATACGGCACTCTGGTGCTGGTGATGAATTGCGACGGCGGGACCGCCATTTCCTCGGCCATGGCGCCAGCCATGCCGAACGCAAGCAATGCGGCGATGCACGCAATACTCTTTTTCACGACGCCCCGCCGATACAACGAGGAACCTATGTATCGGATACGCAGAACCGGATGCCCGGATTTACGCAGCCCACCCGAGACAAGCGTAGCATGGGCGTTCGGCAAGAAAATACGGCTCGCCGCAGAATCCAAAATTCTGTGATAACTTTGCCACGCTGACTGTGTTTGGCCGGGCGCCGCGGCGGAAGGCCGGTGGCTTCCGGCGCAACGGCCGCGCCGCGATCAGACAAGGCGACGGACTTGTCCGGTCGGATTGCGCGAAGAGCGCAGTGGCGTCAACCGGTCAGGTGCTCCAATTTGACTTGTTTCTCGGCGGCCCTGCGGCCGATCTCGTAAAGCTCATAGACGGCGGCGGGATCGTCCATGCCGCGCAGGCGGGCGAGGTCATCGTCGCTCACCTCATAGTTGAGCTCGCGCGCCAGCCAGTCCTTCTCCAGCCGCACGTCGTAGCGCAGGAAGCGAAACATCTTGCCGCCCGGCGGCAGTTCGGCGGCCAGCGTGCCGACTTCGGAGTTAATCTGCCATGGCGCCGGGCATTCGCCCATCCATTGCATCAGCGCCAGGACCAGCATCTCGGCGTCGGTCATCAGTGAAATGAGCGCGTGAAAGGCAAGCTTGGTGAAGCGGGCGAAGCCCAAGCTTTCGTAAGACACCCGCGGCCGATAAGTGCCGGTGCCGACCGAAACGACGGTGAGGCGATCCGGCCCGGTCGGCCATTCAATGTGGAACGGACCCAACGTCGCCATTTGGAACAGCGCCAGCGATGGATTGTTGTGCGGCGTCACCCCGCCGTCGACGAACAGGCCGTAGGTGCGTGAATCGATTTTGGCGTGCCGACCGAGGCCGAGGCTCCGCAACAGCGCCCGCATGGCGCGTGCCGGCCATGGCACGTTGAGCGGCTTGGCCACGGCGTCCGACAACGGCTTATTCTGGCTGATCGGCAACAGCTCCGGATCGAAAAAATGCGGGGCGGCGGTGCTGGCACGCACGAGATTGACCAGCGGATAGTCCTTGTTGCCGATATCGCCGGTGCTGCTCTCCCAATACGGCGCGCGCGGATTGTTCGAGATGATCCAGGGGCTGCCGGTATCCATGCGCTTGGTGATGATGCAAAAGCCGGTGATCAGGTCGGTGCTTTGCAGCACGCGGTCGCCGACCACTTCCTCGATCTGATGGCGGAGCCCGCGGGCGTCGAACTTCGCCTGCAGCAGGGGCACGCGCCAGCGCTGGCGCTTGAAGGCAAACGGCGCCAGCCTGAGATAGAACTCCTTCACCGCGGCGGTGCGATAGCCGAGCGCCAGCGCGCCGGCGATGACCGCGCCGGTCGACGTGCCGCCGATGAGATCGAAATAATCGCCGAGGCGGACTTCCTTGCCGTCGCGCTCGCTGAGCAAGGCCTCGATGCGTTCGAGAAAAGCCACCGTGAGAGCGCCGCGCACGCCGCCGCCGTCGAGCGCCAATAGCCGTTTGCGGCCGGGACCGAACAGATGGCGGTCGCGGGAGTTCTCGAAACCGGCTGCGCTCAAGTCGTTCATGCGGACTCCGTCGGCGCGATTGTCGCTCAGATCATGGCGCGGGCGAAGTGAGAATTTCTTCGACCGCTCGCGTCATGGTTGCCATATCGCCCGGGCGAAACGCGTTTTTCACGGTCGCGGTCGAGCCGACCGGCGCTGCGCCGCCGCCGGGCCGGGAGATTTGCATTGCGTCGGGGCGGCACGGCTCGATCCACACCACGACGATGCCATCGGCGATGGCGCGCTCGACGATCTGGGCGGTGCCGCCGACGCCGTCCGCTACTTCGCCGTCCCAGATCGCGATCAACACATCGATATTCGCCAGCATAAAAAGACCGGCCGCCTCGTAGGCGCGCGGCCGTTCATCGGCGTCACCGCCAAGCTCGAACACATCGCAGGCGCGGGCGAGCAGCTTTTCGAACTGTCTACGCGAAGTCTCCGTCTCGAAGTCGAGCGCGTATTCGGCCCTGTTGAACGGCAGCACCACCTGCACGGCGAAACCGGCGGCGAGCCCCGCCTCGGCGACGATGCGGTCCGAGCCTTCGGCCAGCGATGAGACAATGACGAGTTCGGTCGCGGCATCGGCCTTGCGCGCCGCCGCTGCCATTGCCGCGAGGATGCGGTCGATATGCGCCCGCAACGGCGCCGCGGACTGCTCCGGCAATTTCGGCGGCACCCGGTGGCCGCTGACGCCGATGCGCAGGCCGGGCGAGGAAGGCTGACGGGCAGGGCTCACGGCTGAGGACGACCCACATTCGGCGGCGGGCCCTTATCCGGGCTCGTCCCAGCATAGCGCAGAATTCGCGGCAGCGGCCATCACGACGGCGGCGACGTCATTCTCGGCCGCGCCACCAGGCCGAGCTCGCGCAGGCCCAGCACCAGGGTGGCGAGCAGGAACGGAATCACGAAATAGACGACGCGAAACGTCAGCAGCGCCGCCAGCAGTTCTTCTTTGGAAAATTGCGGCAGGCCGATCAGGAGCGCCGCTTCGATGACGCCGAGGCTGCCCGGCACATGGCTGACGGTGCCGAGCAGCGTCGCGGCGACGAAGATGACCAGCACCGGCACGAAAGCGACCGCAGGGTTTTGCGGCAGCAAAGTGTACATGGCGAGCGTCACCAGGCAGAGATCCATGGCGCCGATGCCGGTCTGCACCAGGGTGAGGCGCGTCGTGGGCAAGACGAGTTTCCAGTTGGCATAGCCGACGGTGCGCGGCCGCGGCGTCAGCCAGATGAGGTAGCAAGCGATGCCGAGCAGGGCCGCGAGCCCGATGATCCGGTTGAGCCAGTGCGGCAGGCGATCGACGACGCTCGCCGCCTGCGGGGCGTAGACCATGGCGCCGCCGAGCACGAAGGCGTTGCCGAGCCAGAACGTCATGCCGGTGACGAGGGCGATCTTGGCAATATCGAGGACGTTGAGGCCCCAGGCGGAATAGACCCGCAGCCGCACCACGGCGCCGGTCAAGGTCGCGGCGCCGAGCGAATGCCCGATCGTGTAGCTCGTGAAACTGGCCAGCGCCGCGACGTGAAACGGCACCGTGCGGCGACCGATGATGCGGAGCGCAAACACGTCGTAGAAGGTCAGCGTGACGTAGCCCAAGACCACGAACACGCCGGCGATGACAATATTGCGGATCGGTTGGGCAGTGAACGCGGCCATCACTTTGCCGGCGTCGATGTCGCGCAGCAAATGCCAGAGCGCGACGCTGACGCCGGCGACGACCAGCAGGCTGAGCGCAACGCCGAGCCAATTGCGGCCGAGTTTTCGAACGACCGCGATGCTGCTCGTCACGTTCGGCCTGCCGCCATAAGCGAGCGATCCGGCCGACAGTACGGTCAGACGATTCGCAGCGGCAACTTTTCATTTGTTTGTAACAGCAGTGTAACGCGCCCGGCGGACAAACGGTCGCGCTCACGTCGCGACCGTCACATTGCTGAGACATGAAATAGCAATTGTCGTCGCGCGCGATTCGACGACATGGCCGGTTCCCGGCGGAGAGCAACCCGATGCGCATTCTCGTCGCAACGGATGCCTGGCGTCCCCAGGTCAACGGCGTGGTGCGGACGCTCAATTCGCTGGCGCGCGCCGCGGCCAAGCTCGGCGTGACGATCGAGTTCCTGTCGCCGGAAGGTTTCCCGTCGTTTCCGGTGCCGACCTATCCCGGCCTGCGGCTGGCTTTGCCGAGCCGCCGGCGGATCGCCGAGCGCATCGAAGCGGCGCGGCCCGACGCCATCCATATCGCCACGGAAGGACCGATCGGTTTCGCCGTGCGCGCCTACTGCCGGCGGCAGCAGCGGCCGTTCACCACCAGCTACACGACGCGGTTTCCCGAATATATCGCGGCGCGCTCGCCGATCCCGCAAGATTGGATCTACGCGATCTTGCGCTGGTTCCATGCGGCGGCGGCGGTGACGATGGTGGCGACGCCGTCGCTCACCACGGAGCTTTCCGAGCGCGGCTTTGCCAATCTCGGCCGCTGGACGCGCGGTGTGGACACCGACCTGTTCCGCCCGGATCGCGCCATCGATCTCGGCTTGCCGCGGCCGATCTTCATGACGGTCGGCCGGGTCGCGGTCGAAAAGAATCTCGACGCGTTCCTGTCCCTCGATCTGCCCGGCACCAAGGTCATCGTCGGCACCGGACCGCAGGAAGCCGAGCTCAAGCGCAAATTCCCCGACGCCAAATTTCTCGGCATGCTCGATAACGGCATTCTCGCTTCGCATCTCGCCGCCGCCGACGTGTTCGTGTTTCCAAGCCTCACCGACACGTTCGGCATCGTGCAGCTCGAAGCGCTCGCCAGCGGCGTTCCGATCGCCGCTTTTCCGGTCACCGGGCCGAAGGACGTCGTAGCCGACCATCCGGTCGGCGTGTTGCACGAGGATTTGGCGGTCGCCTGCATGGGCGCGCTGTCGCTGTCGCGCGACGCCTGCCGCGCCTTTGCGCTCGACTATTCGTGGGAAAACAGCGCGCGGCAGTTCATCGGCCACGCCCGCAAGGCGGCAAATGGCAACACCAGCGCGCCTGAGCTCACCGCAATCACGGAGACCGTCCATGGCTGAGGGCGGCAGGATAAAAAGCAAGTCAATGGAAGGGTCAAGCATGAGCAGCACGACTTTGGAATCCGATCTCGACGCCCAGACCATCACCAAGGCCTATGCGCGCTGGGCGCCGGTCTACGACCTGGTGTTCGGCGCGGTTTTCGAGCGCGGCCGCCATGCCGCGATCGCGGCGGCAGAACGGGTCGGCGGACGTATCCTCGAAGTCGGCGTCGGCACCGGCATTTCGCTGCCGCATTATTCGCGCGATTTGCAGATCTGCGGCGTCGACATTTCCGAGCCGATGCTGCGCAAGGCGCAGGAGCGCGTCGGCGAATTCGGCCTGAGCAATGTCGAGGGGCTCTGGGTGATGGACGCCGAGCATCTGCAATTTCCCGATGCTTCGTTCGACGTCGTCGTCGCGCAATATGTCATCACCACGGTGCCGAATCCGGAAGGGGTACTCGATGAATTCGCCCGCGTGCTGAAGCCGGGCGGCGAGATCATCCTGGTGAGCCGGGTCGGCGCGGAAGCCGGCTTGCGCCGCTCGCTCGAGCACTGGTTTCAGCCGGCGGCGCGCAAGCTCGGCTGGCGCACCGAGTTTGCCTTCGAGCGTTACGCGCGATGGGCGTCGCGCACGGCGGGCGTCACGCTGGTCGAGCGGCGCGCCATGCCGCCGTTGGGACATTTCTCGCTGATCCGCTTCGCCAAGGCCGGCGCGGTCGGCGCCGCGCGGCAGGTCGATCCGGCGCTGCGCGTGGCGGGCTGACGCCACGCGCCGGTCGCAAGTCAAGACAGAAAGCTTCATCCGACTGTCACGGACGAATGCCTGTCACAAGGGATTCACCGAATCGCCATACCCAATTCTGGAACCGCACGACGGGGAGACCGATGGACAATTTTCGTGAGGCATTACGGACGCAGCGCTGGGACGATCATCGCTACTACCACCACAGCCGGATCAATCAGTCGCTGCACTTCGTCAGTGCGATCAGCTTTCTGTTCTCCTATGTGATGATCTTCAAGGACCCGGCGATTTCCGCGCTCGCCGGCTGGCTCGTGGCCATGACCACACGGCAGACCGGGCACTTTTTCTTCGAGCCCAAGGACTACGACACGGTCAATCAGGCCAGCCACGAGCACAAGGAAGAGATCAAGGTCGGCTACAATCTGCGCCGCAAAGTCGTGCTGCTGACGATCTGGGCGGCGTCGCCGCTGTCGCTTTACTTCAGCCCGACCTTGTTCGGCCTGTTCACGCCGGCCACCAACAAGACCGAGTTCTTGCGCCAGGTCGCGGCGATCTGGCTGGCGCTCGGCATCGGCGGCGTGCTGTTCCGCACCGTCCAATTGTTCGTCATCAAGGACGTGCAGACCGGCCTGGTCTGGGCGGCCAAAATCCTCACCGACCCGTTCCACGACATTAAGCTCTACCACAAGGCGCCGCTGGCGCTGTTGCGCGGCGAATTGATCGATCCCGGCATCGGCCTGCACCATTGGGACGAGGACGATGCCGAAGAGGCCGAAGTGCCGCGGCCGAGCTGAAACGGCGGCGGTGAACAGCTTTCGCTAATGCTTGCCCCGATCGCGCGAGGGGAACAAGCGGTGGGCGATCATCTCTTTCACGATCGTCCGCCTGATCGTCTTGTTGGTCGCGGCCGGATCATGCCACCACCAGCCGTCCTCCTGCATGGTTTTGGCGGCGGCGACGAAGCGGTCTGCCACGGCATCGAAGTCGGCGTCGGAATAGTTCAAGCTGAAAATGAGGCGGGCGGTGCCGACCCAGCTCAGCGCCAATCCTTCGGCGCGCAGATAATATTGCAGCATCCAATTGTAGCGCGACGGCTGCGTGTAGCAGACCACCCAGAGTGCCGACATATTGGCCACCTGGACCGGCAAGCCTGCGTCAGCCAGCCGCCGGTTCAACCGCTGGGCTCTGCCGTCCCAGATCGCATCGAGGTCGCGGTAGAGCGCTTGCACCTGCGCAGTCTGGAACTGGCGCAGGAACTCGTTCATCGCCGCCATGACGTAAGGGTGCGCGTTGAACGTGCCGCGGGCGAAGCAGATGTCGGCCGGACGGTCGTCGCGGAACCGCTTCATCAAATCCTTCCGCCCGCAGACGACGCCGATCGGCAGTCCGCCGCCGATGGTCTTGCCATAGGTGACGAGATCCGCGCGCACGCCGAAATACTCCTGCGCGCCGCCCGGCGCCAAGCGGAAGCCGACGAACACCTCGTCGAAGATCAGCACGATGTTGCGCGCGCTGCACACTTCGCGCAGGCGCTTGAGCCACGCGGTATAAGCCGCCTTGTCGAAGTGCGAGCTGCGCGTGCTGTCGAGCAGCGACGAATCCGTCGGCGCCGGCGCGTTCGGGTGCAAGCCTTGCTCGGGATTGACCAGCACGCAGGCGATGTCGCGGCGCGTGCGCAGTACATGCAGCGTGTCCGCGGACATTTCCGCAAGCGTATAGGTCTCGTGCGCCGGCAACGGATTGCCGATGCCCGGCTGCACGTCGCCCCACCAGCCGTGATAGGCGCCGCAGAAACGCACCAGGTGGGTGCGCCGGGTGTGATAGCGGGCGAGCCGCACCGCCTGCATCACGGCTTCCGTGCCCGACATGTGGAACGACACTTCGTCGAGCCCGGAAATCTCCTTGATACGCTGCGTGTTCTCGATGATCAGCGGGTGGTAGGCGCCGAGCACCGGGCCGAGCTCATGCACGCGGGCGGCGCCGCGCTCGATCGTGCCTTTGTAGAAGTCGTAGCCGAAGACGTTGACACCATAGGCGCCGGTGAGATCGCAAAAACGGTTGCCGTCGAGATCGGTGACGGTCACGCCGTCGGACGACTGCAGGAAGGCGCCGAGCGGCAGATGTGCGCGCACCACACGGCGATATTGGAACGGCACCCGATAGGCGCCGGTGAATTGCAGGTCGGAAATGGTTTTAGCGGCCTCGGCGGTGCGGCGGATGGTTTCGGCAAAGCGCGTCTTGTAAAGCTCCGACAGGCGGGCCAGGCCGGCGCGGCGCTGGCCTGCGACGTCGGCGGGGGCGCCGTCGCAGTCGAAAAACCGCTCCTCGCCGTAGTCGTAGAACGGCACGAAGCCGGCCAGCCGCCGCGCCATGCGGGCATGGCCGGCCAGCGAGCGGTGCTTGGCCTGGGACAGTTCGAGCCGCCGGCCGAGCGTCAGCATCGAGGTCGCCAGCGCCGCAGCGCCGAGCCCGTAGACGGCCAGAGTGGTCGTCGCCCATTGCATCGAATCGCGGTGTACCCGGAACGTTTTACAAAGCCATGACGGTCCGCGCGCAAATCTGGCGCCTGTTCGGACAGGAGGACATTAATTTCCTCCTCACCAACCGCATTCCGCGCCAGCTGGCGACGCAGTTCGTCGGCTGGCTCAGCCAAGTGGAGCAGCCGCTGGTGCGCGATCTGTCGATCGGCTTGTGGCGGCTGTTCTGCGATTTCGATCTCAGCGAGGCCAAGAAAACTCATTTTCGCAGCATGCACGATTGCTTCACCCGCGAACTCAAGGACGGCGCGCGCCCGATCGATTGGACGGCGGACATCCTGGTCAGCCCGTGCGACGCCATCGTCGGCGCCTGCGGCGCCATCGCCGGTACGCGCCTCTACCAGGCCAAGGGCTTTCCCTACACGCTCGAAGATTTGCTGTGCGACCGCGACCTGGTCGAGGGTTTTCGCAACGGCCGCTACGCGACGCTGCGCCTGACCGCCGGCATGTATCACCGCTTCCATGCGCCGCACGATTGCCGCGTCGATCGGGTGACCTACGTCTCGGGCGACACCTGGAACGTCAATCCGATCGCGCTCAAGCGCATCGAGCGGCTGTTCTGCAAGAACGAGCGCGCCGTGTTACGCACGACGCTCGCGACAACGGGTGACAGCGTGACCGTGGTCCTGGTCGCGGCCGTCCTGGTCGCGAGCATTCGCCTGCATTTTCTCGATGTGCTTTTGAATCTCAAGCACGGTGGGCCGAACGTCTTTGCCTGCGATGCGCCGTTCCGCAAAGGCGACGAGCTCGGCTGGTTTCAGCACGGCTCGACCGCGATCGTGTTCGCGCCGGACGGTTATGCGCTGTGCGATGGTGTGCGGGAAGGCGCGCGCATCCGCATGGGGGAACCGCTGATGCGGCTGCCGTGAGCGGCCGGGCCATCCGGCAAGCGCGATTTGCGGTCAGGCGGTAGTTCGCGCTCGAGCCGCGTCCCTGGCGTCGAGCGGGATTTTATTCGGCTTGGCGGCGCGGTGCGGCCGGCGTTCCGCTTGCTTTTTGCTCGCCACGCGGCGGCCGCCGCGCGCGTTGAAGATGCGCGCTTCGGCGGTCAGCCACTTGGCGAACGCCTGCACTGCGCTGGCGCTGGCGCGGGTTTCCGGCAGGATCAGATAATACGAGGTGGTGATATCGAAGAAGCCGTCGGCGACGATCTCCAGCCGTTTGGCCGCGACGTCGTCTTCGACCAGATAGTGCGGCAACAGCGCGATGCCCAGCCCGGCCACGGCGGCCTCGGCGACCATGGCAAAATTCTGATAGGCGTGGCCGTCGAGCAGGCCATCCGGGGCGATGCCGACCTCGGCCATCCATTCCGCCCAGCGGTTCGGCTTGCCCATCTTGTGCAGCAGCGGGAATTCGACCACGTCGGCCGGCGTCTTGATGGCGCGCCTGGCATTGAATTTCGGACTGCAAACCGCGACGATGTCCTCGTCCATCAGATATTGCGAAATCGTGCCGGGCCAGTGCGACGCGCCGTGGAACACCGCGGCGTCGAACGGCTCCAGCGCGGAATCGATCGGCGCCTGCCGCGTCGTGATATGAACCATGATTTTCGGGTTGGCCCGCTGGAAATTCGGCAGACGCGGAACCAGCCAGCGCGCAGCAAAGGTCGGTAGCGCGACGAGATGCAAGGTGGTGCTGTTGGAGAACGACGCCACGCGAGCCGTCGCTTCGGCAAGCTCATCCAATGCCTTCTTCACTTGCGCCAGATACATCTTGCCGGCGTCGGTCAACACCACGCGCTGGCGGATGCGCTCGAACAGGCGAATGCCGAGATGGATTTCGAGCTCGCGAATCTGCCGGCTGATCGCGCCCTGGGTCAGATTGAGCTCGCCGGCGGCCCGCGTGAAACTGCCGTGCTGGGCCGCCACGACAAACGACGTCAGTTCGCCGATCGACGGAATCTCGCCCCGTTTCAACGCACGCGCACTCCCGATATGACGCCGGCCGGCTGGCAAACGGCAATGTTACGCCGCCGCCCCGAGGCAATCCAATGCTTTCGCAATACCGACACGCTGACTTTCGGTCATAAGTCCTGATCGGCGCAATATCCGATCGCGCCGTCAGCCGGCGGCTTTCTGCTGCGCCACCAACGCGTCGTCAAGCGCCTTGGCACGCAGAAAAGCCGGACGGTTGCTGAGCCGTTGCCAATATTGCTCGAAGGCCGGACGTTTTTCGATCGTTCCGAACATCAACCCGTAGCCGATCTGCGAGCCGACATAGAGATCGGCGGCTGTGAAGCTGTCGCCGACGAGATACGGGCTCCGCGACGCCGCGTCTTCCAGCGTCTTCAGGACCAGACCGATATTGCCGTAACCCATCATGCGCTCGCGATCCGGCGGCACGACGAAGCCCAAGGCCTTATTGCTGGCCGCCGCCTCGAACGGGCCGGCGCCGAAGAACAGCCACCGGTAATACGGCGCGCGCAAGCGATGGCCGGGCGGCGGCGCCAGGCCTGACTGCGGAAACGCATCAGCGAGGTAGGCGCAGATCGCCGCGGTCTCGGTGACGACAGCGTCGCCATGACGCAGCGCCGGCACTTTGCCCATCGGATTGATCGCCAGATAGGCCGGCGCCTTCAGGGTCGTGGCATAGTCGAGCAGTTCGGTCTTGTAGGGCTGGCCGACTTCCTCGAGCATCCAGCGGGCGATGCGCCCGCGCGACATCGGATTGGTGTAGAGGACGAGTTCTTCGGCCATGGGCGATACCTCTGCGTTTGGAACAAGCGCTCAATATGAGCCGTGCAAAAGCGGGCGGCAATGTGTTGGATGTCGGCCGGCGTGCCCGCCAGTCACTCCGCTGTCAATATGCGATACAGGCCCGCACCGTCGCGCGCGCGCCGCAGCGCGGCCGCGATCGCCGGATTCCTCAACTGACGTGCGATACTCGCCAGCGCGCCGAGCTGCTGCTCGCCGCCGGCACCTTCCGGAAGCAGCAGCAGAAAAACGATGTCGACCGGCTTGCCGTCAACGGCGTCGTAATCGATCGGCTTCTTGAGGCGGGAGAGCGTGCCGAACGGCGCCTTGGCTTGTTGAAATCGCGCGTGCGGTATGGCCACGCCGCCGCCGACGCCGGTGGAGCCAAGGTCCTCGCGCTTGAGCAAGGCAGCGACGATGCCGTCGCTCGGCATCTCGAGCTTCGTTGCGGCACTGCGCGCGAGCTCCGACAGCAGTTTTTTCTTGTCGGATGCGGCAACGTCGATCTTGACGTCGTCGAAAGCGAGAAAGTCCGCGATTTTCATGGTGTTCTTTTGCTGCTCAGTCCGGCGCGCGCAGCCGATAGCCGATGCCGGTTTCGGTCAGTACATAATGCGGCCGCTCCGGGTCGGCCTCGATCTTCTGCCGCAGTTGGCGCACATAGACGCGCAGATATTGCGCGTCGGTGAGGTTGTCCCACAGTTCGCCGAGCAGGAATTTGTGGGTGAGCACCTTGCCGGCGTGCTGGACCAGCACGCGCAGCAGATCGTATTCCTTCGGCGACAGTTTGATCTCCTTGTCGCCGACCTTGACGACGCGGCGCACCAGATCGACGGAAAGCTCACCGACCCGGAAGACCGGCCGTTCGCCGTGGGTCTGCAGCTGATGCCGCAGCGCCGCCCGCATCCGGGCGAGAAGCTCGTCCATGCCGAACGGCTTGGTCACATAGTCGTCGGCGCCGAGATCGAGCGCCTGCACCTTACCGGCCTCGTCGCCGCGGCTTGACAGCACGACGATGGCAACGCGCTCGTTGCGGGCGCGGATGGTGCGCAACAGGTCGTGGCCCTGGGTGTCGGGCAGGCCGAGATCGAGAATGATCAGATCGGGCGCTTTGCCGAGCAATTCGAGCGCGGTCTTGCCGTTGGGCGCTTCGAGAATCTGATAGCCATGTGCGGCAAGCCCCAAGCGCAACAGCTTGCGAATCGGCGGCTCGTCGTCGACCACGAGGACGCTGAGCGGCGCGCCGGTCATGCCGCGACATCCAAGCGTTGCTGGTCCTGCGGTATCGGCAAGGTGATGCTGAACACCGCGCCACGGCGGTCGTGGCGGTTCGCCGCGGCGATCGTGCCGCGCATCGCCTCGATGAAGCCTCGCGAAATCGCCAGCCCAAGCCCGGTACCGGGACGAACCTGATCGGTCTTTTGCGCGCGATAGAACTTATCGAAGATGTGGCCGAGATCTTCCCGCGGAATCCCTTCGCCTTCGTCGATGATCTGCAGCACAACCGATTGCTGATCGCGGTAGGTGCGGATCAGGATGGTGGTTCCGGCAGCGGCGTATTTTGCCGCGTTGTCGAGCAGATTGAACAGCGCCTGCTCGAACAACACCGCATCGATCGCCACCATCGGCACATCGGTCGCGAGATCGAGCAGCACGGAATGGTGCTGCAGGATTTTTGCGGCGCGCCGCAATGTCGAACCGACGATCTCCGACAGATCATGCGGCGCGAGTTTCGGCGCAACGGCGCCGGATTCGAGCTTGGTCATGTCGAGCAAGTTGGCGATGAAACGATTGAGTCGCTCTGATTCGTCGATGATCGTCGCCAGCAGCTCCACCTTCTCGCTCTCGGTCAGCTTGTCGGCAAGATCGCGCAAGGTGCCCGCCGAGCCGAGCACCGAAGCCAGCGGCGTCTTCAGGTCGTGGGAAATCGAGGTCAACAGCGCCGAGCGCAGGCGCTCGGTTTCGGCGGTGCGTTCGACGCGATCCATGTCCTCGCCCAGCCGCACCCGCTCGATGGCAAGCGCGCCCTGGTCCATCAGCGCGTCGAGCAGCCGGCGCTGGTCGGGGGTGAGCAGGGGGCCCGGCTTGTCGCTGTCGATGCCGACGACGCCGATGGCGCCGCGGCCGGTATGCATCGGCAGGAACAGCCGCTTGGCGCCGGGCAGCGTGTCGGAGCCGCGGCCGGCGGCGCGGTCGTTTTCCCAGGTCCACTTCGCCGCGGCGAGATCGGCCTCGTCGAGCATGTCTTCTGGCGGATAGCCGGCCTTCACCGCGATCGAACCGTTGCTCGGCAGCAGCAGCACGACGCGGACATTCAGCATCAAAGCGGTCTGATAAGCGGTCGCCCACAGCACGTCGTCCAGCGTTCCGGCGCCGGCGAGCTTGCGGCTGAAGGCGTAAAGCGACTCGACGGCACGCACGCGGGTTTGCGCCGTCACCGCCTGGGTGCGGCCGCGCGCGGCGACGTGAGAAACGATCACGGCGACGAGGGTGAACAGCGCGAAGGCGGCGATATTGTGCGGATCGGCGATCGTGAACGTGTAAATCGGCGGCAGGAAGAAAAAATTGTAGCAAAGCGCCGAAACAACGCTGGCAAACAGCGACGGCAGGAGGCCGAAGCGCACGGCGACGCCGACGATCGCGGTCAGGAAAACCAGGTCGACATTTTCGACGCCGATCCAATAGTCGACCAGCTCGGCGGCACCCAGCGCCAACGCCACCGCGATCAGCGCGAACAGATAGGCATATGGGTGGAACACGTCGGCCTGGTCCGAAGTGTCGACGGTTTTCTTCGGGATCGGGCCGCCGGGGAGCTGATCGCCGGCGATGACATGGACGCTGATATTGCCGGACCGGCGCGCCAGGTCGTGCACCACGGAGCCGTGCAGGATTTCGAACCAGCGCGAGCGCGTCGACTTGCCGATGATGATCTGGGTCACGTTATTGGCATGGGCGTAGCCGATCACGTCGTCGGCGATGCTGCGATCGCCGGCCGGCAAGGTCACGGCTTCGCCGCCGAGCGACTCGGCAAGGCGCAGCGTGTCGGCGATGCGGTCGCGCTCTTCCTCGGAGAGCTGCACGGCGCGCCGGCCCTCGATGTAGAGCGCCGTCCACGGCCCGTGCAGACGGTCGGCCAGCCGCTTGGCGTAACGCACCAGGCCGGCAGCGCGAGGGTCTTCGCTGACGCAAACAGCAATGCGCTCGCCGGCCGCCCACGGGCCCTGGATGGCGTGCGCCTGCATTTCGCTGAGCAATTGCTCGTCGACCCGCTCGGCGGTGCGGCGCAGAGCGAGCTCGCGCAATGCAGTGAGGTTGGCCGGCGAGAAGAAATGCTCGAGCGCGCGCTCGGCCTGCTTGGGGACGTAGACTTTGCCCTCCTTGAGCCGCTGAATCAGGTCGTCCGGCGTCAGATCGACCAGCTCGACCGCGTCGGCACGATCGAACACGGCGTCCGGAACCGTCTCACGCACCCGCACATGGGTGATCTGCGCGACCACGTCATTGAGGCTTTCGATGTGCTGGATGTTGACCGTCGTATAAACGTCGATGCCGTGGCTCATCAGCTCTTCGACGTCGAGGTAGCGCTTGGGATGGCGGCTGCCTTCGACATTGGTGTGGGCAAGCTCGTCGACCAGGACGATCTGCGGCCGCCGGGCGATGATCGCATCCAAGTCCATTTCCTGAAGCGTCTGGCCGCGGTATTCGATGCGGCGCCGGGGAATGACTTCGAGGCCGGCCAGCAGCGCCTCGGTTTCCTTACGGCCGTGGGTCTCGACCACGCCGGCGACGACGTCGTAGCCGTCCTTCAGGCGGGCGTGGGCCTGCTGCAGCATTTCGTAGGTCTTGCCGACGCCGGGCGCGGCGCCGACGAAGATGCGCAGCTTGCCGACGCGCCGTTCCTCGCGGCGCGCCGCTTCGAGAAGGGCTTCCGGTGAGGGCCGATGTTCGGAATCGCGCCGCTGATCCGCCATTGCCGATAAGAAAGTTTTGAGGCGCCTATCCAGAGGCCAAATGGTCGAGCGCGAGATTGAGCTGCAATACGTTCACGCGCGGCTCGCCCAATAGCCCAAACAGGCGACCTTCCGTGTTGTTCACGACGAGCTGGCGGACGCGATCTTCGGGCAGATTGCGCGCCTTGGCAATACGGGGCACCTGGAAAAGCGCGGCCTCCGGCGAGATGTGCGGGTCGAGGCCAGAGGCCGAGGTGGTGACCAGGTCTTGCGGCACCGGCGCGTTCGGATTTTCCTTTTTCAACGTGTCGATGTCGCCCTGCACGCGGTCGATCAGCGCTTTGTTCGACGGCCCCAGGTTGGAGCCGCCCGAATTCGCCGCGTTATAAGGCGCCGCCACGGTCTTGGTCGAATCGTTCGGGTCGGGCGCAGTCGTCGCCGACGGCCGGCCGTGGAAATATTTGTCGCTGGTGAACACCTGGCCAATCAACGCGGAGCCGACAACCTTGCCGTCCTGCTCGATCAGGCTGCCTTGCGCCTGGCGCGGAAACAGGACTTCGGCAATGCCGGTCATGGCCAGCGGATAGGCCAGGCCGGTGATCAGCGTGAGCGCGACCAGGACGACGATGGCGGGGCGGATTTCGCGCAACATGGTTTCTCTCCTCAAGCCAGGTGCAAAGCGGTGACGACGACGTCGATCGCCTTGATGCCGATGAACGGAATGATCACGCCGCCGACGCCGTAGATCCAAAGATTGCGCAGCAAGAGCGCGCCGGCGCCGATCGGCCGGTAACGCACGCCTTTGAGCGACAGCGGAATCAGCGCGATGATGATCAGCGCGTTGAAGATGATCGCCGACAGAATAGCGCTCTCCGGCGTCGTCAGCTTCATAATGTTGAGCGTCTGCAGCTGCGGATAGAAGGCGACGAACATCGCCGGGATGATGGCGAAATATTTCGCCACGTCGTTGGCGATCGAGAACGTGGTCAGCGCGCCGCGGGTCATCAACAGCTGCTTGCCGATCTCGACGATTTCGATGAGCTTGGTCGGATTGGAATCGAGATCGACCATGTTGCCGGCCTCGCGCGCCGCTTGCGTGCCGGTGTTCATGGCGACGCCAACGTCGGCTTGGGCGAGCGCCGGCGCGTCATTGGTGCCGTCGCCACACATGGCGACGAGCTTGCCCTTGCCCTGCTCGTCACGGATGAGCCGCAGCTTATCTTCGGGCGTGGCCTGGGCAAGAAAGTCGTCGACGCCGGACTCCGCGGCAATCGCCGCGGCGGTCATCGGATTATCGCCGGTGATCATCACGGTGCGGATGCCCATGCGGCGCAGTTCGGAAAAACGCTCGCGGATGCCGCCTTTGACGATGTCCTTGAGATGGACGATGCCGAGCAGCTTGCCGTCCATGGCCACCGCGAGCGGGGTGCCGCCGGACTTGGCGATGACGTCGGCAATGGCCTGGGCTTCGCGCGCGGTGTCGGCGCTGACGCGCGGAGCTGCCTGGACCGCGCCGACAGCGGCCGGCGAGCCGTTGAGGTAGTTCAGGATCGCATCCACCGCGCCCTTGCGAACCCAAGACGCGCCGATCTCGACGCCGCTCATGCGGGACTGCGCGCTGAACGGAATGAAGTTTGCCTTCAGTTCGGCAAGGTCGCGGCCGCGGATGCCGTACTTTTCCTTGGCCAGCACCACGATGGAGCGGCCTTCGGGCGTCTCGTCGGCGAGCGAAGCGAGCTGCGCCGCGTCCGCCAGTTCCTGCTCGGTGACGCCGCGCAGCGGCTTGAGCTCGGTGGCCTGGCGATTGCCGAGCGTGATGGTGCCGGTCTTGTCGAGCAGCAGCGTGTCGACGTCGCCGGCGGCTTCGACGGCTCGCCCCGACATCGCCAGCACGTTGAAGCGCACCAGGCGGTCCATGCCGGCGATGCCGATGGCCGACAGCAGCGCGCCGATCGTGGTCGGGATCAAGGTGACGAACAGCGCCACCAGGATCACCACCGAAATCGTGCCGCCGGCATAATAGACGTAGCTGGGGATCGTCGCGGTGGCGAATACGAAGATGATGGTGAGCCCGATCAGCAAAATGTTCAGCGCGATCTCGTTCGGCGTCTTCTGCCGCTCGGCGCCCTCGACCAGCCTGATCATGCGGTCGAGGAAGGTCGAGCCGGGCGCCGCCGTGATGCGCACGCGGATCCAGTCGGACAGCACTTGCGTGCCGCCGGTCACCGCGGAGCGGTCGCCGCCCGACTCGCGGATGACCGGCGCCGATTCGCCGGTGATCGCCGCTTCGTTGACCGAGGCCATGCCCTCGATCACCTCGCCGTCCGAGGGGATCATGTCGCCGGCTTCGACCAGGACAACGTCGCCGACTTTCAGCCCGGTGCTCGGCACGAGCTTGAAATTCTTCCGGTCCGCGCCGCTCAACAATTTGGCCTGGGTCTCGCTGCGTTGTCGGCGCAGCGTATCGGCCTGCGCCTTGCCGCGGCCTTCGGCGATCGCCTCGGCAAAGTTCGCAAACAGCACGGTGAACCACAGCCACAGGATGATCTGGAACTCGAACAGGATGTGTCCACCGCCTGTCACCAGATCACGGATCAGAATGACGGTGGTCAAGGCGGTGACGACCTCGAGCACGAACATGACCGGATTCTTCATGAGCGTGCGCGGATTGAGCTTGGCGAAGGCGGAGCCGATGGCCGGCCCGACGATCTTCGGATCGAAGAGCGCCGATACGGGCATGCTTTTGCGCAAGGTTGAGGTTTCCATCGAAGTGACTCCGAGCCTGGATGCCTAATTGGACGAGAACAGTGTGCCGGCGTTGATCGCCAGCTGCTCGACGATCGGGCCGAGCGCCAGCGCTGGGAAGAAGGTGAGGCCGCCGACGATCACGATCACGCCAACGACGAGGCCGACGAACAACCCGCCGGTGGTCGGGAACGTGCCCGCTGATGCCGGCACCAATTTCTTGCTGGCGAGCGAGCCGGCAATGATCATCGTTGGGATGATCATCCAGAACCGGCCGACGCCCATCGCGATGGCGCCGGTGACGTTGTAGAACAGCGTGTTGGCGCTGATCCCGGCGAAAGCCGAGCCGTTGTTGCCGGTCTGCGAGGTGTAGGCGTAGAGCACCTCGGTAAAGCCGTGCGGGCCGGGATTGTTCATGGCGGCGACGGCGGACGGCACCAGCATCGCAACGGCCGTCCAGCCGAGATACATCAGCGGCAGGACCAGGATAGCGAGCATCGCCATCTTCACTTCCTTGGCTTCGATCTTCTTGCCGACGTACTCCGGCGTGCGGCCGACCATCAGGCCGGCGACGAAGATGGAGATAATGACGAACAGCAGCATGCCGTACATGCCGGAGCCGACGCCGCCGACGATGATCTCGCCGAGCTGGATATTGATGAGCGGGATCATGCCGCCGAGCGCGGTGAAGCTGTCATGCATGGCGTTGACGGCGCCGCACGACGCGTCGGTGGTGATGACCGCAAACAGCGAGGAGGCGATGATGCCGAAACGGACTTCCTTGCCCTCCAGATTGCCGCCGGTGAGGCCGAGCGCGTTGAGCGCGTCGTTGCCGTGGGCCTCGGCCGCATAACAGGCGATAACGCCGGCGATGAAGAGCACACCCATGACGGCGAGAATCGCCCAGCCTTGCTTCTGGTTTCCGACCATGCGGCCGAACACGTTGGTCAGCGCCGCGCCGAGCGCGAAGATCGAGATGATCTGCACGTAGTTCGACAGCGCAGTCGGGTTCTCGAACGGATGTGAGGCATTGGCGTTGAAGAAGCCGCCGCCATTGGTGCCCAGCATCTTGATGGCGATCTGCGAGGCCACCGGCCCCACCGCAATGGTCTGCTTGGCGCCTTCCAGTGTCGTGGCATCGACATAGGCGCCGAGCGTCTGCGGAATGCCCTGCCAGACCAGAAACAGCGCGTAGGGCACGCAAATCGGGAGGAGAATGTAGAGCGTGCAGCGCGTGATATCGACCCAGAAGCTGCCGACGGTGCGGACCGAATGCCGCGCGAAGCCGCGGATCAGCGCGATCGCCAGCACAATGCCGGTCGCCGCCGACAGATAGTTCTGATGTGTCAGGCCGAGCATTTGCACGAGGTAAGACATCGTGCTTTCGCCGCCGTAGTTCTGCCAGTTAGTGTTGGTGATGAAGCTGATCGCGGTATTGAACGACAAGTCCTCTGAGACCGCGGACTGTTCGGCCGGATTGAACGGCAGGAATCCCTGCACCCGCATCAAGACGTAAAGAATGACAAAGCCACCGGCGTGGAACAGCAGCATGCCGACCGTATAGGTCACCGCATGCTGTTCATGTCGCTCGTCGACGCCGGCGATCTTGTAGATCGCTATCTCCACCGGCCGCAAGATGACGGAAAGAAATGTGCGTTCGCCGTTGAACACGCGCGTCATATAGGCGCCGAGCACCGGCGTGATCGCGACGATGATCGCGCAATAGAGCAGAATCTGGACCCAGCCGATGACGGTCATGGTCGGTTATCCCTTCAGAACAGTTCGGGCTTGAGCAGTGCGTAGATCAGGTAGAGGAGCAGCCCCGCGGTAACGAGGCCGGCGAGCGAATAATCGAAGATCATGGCGGTTCCCCCTTAGAGCCGATCGCAGCCGTAGACGTAGCCGATCGACAGCGCGAAAAAGACAAATCCGATCGCCAGCATGACGACGTCCATCATGGGAATGCTCCGGGCAATAAATGCGCCATTTGGTGAGCAGATACGCTAAGGCGTTGCGCCATGTTGATTTGCATCAAAGGCGCGCAAGATACTCCGCCCCTTCACGCGCGATGACGTGTCACTTGTCGCATATGAATTCGAGAGGGAAGCGCGCATGACTTTATATGAATTCCATAAAGGCCAGCAGCAAAGGCAGGACCGGTGGCTGGCGGCAACTGGTTGAGCGCGCTAGTAATATCGCGAGGGGCGCGGCCGATGTACCGCCTCGGAACGTGAGCCCCTGTATGTGGCCGAATTTACGACAGACGCCCGATTCATCGTGACTTGTCGGTCCCATTTAACCGGCGATGGATTGCCTAGGGTTGGCGCCCTTAGCCTTGCGCCGATCGTGGCAATCCCCGCTTTGAGTTCCGACAGCCGTTGCCAAATGCTGAGCGCGCTCATGGGGACCTCCAGCTGCCCTTAGTGAGCAAGGTGAAACGATTGCAACGCCGGGCCAAACTTGACGAGGATTCCGGCGACCACTAGCAACAGGACGCACAGCAGCGGCGAAAACGGAGATTGTCCGCTGCCGTCGTCGCACCGGCCATTGTTACTGTTCCTCGCTTTGCGAACGAGGCCGTTACGCGGAGCGCGGTCTATCGCGCGCGCGGCATTACTGACCTGAAAATGCGTGTTCATGGTCGCACCAATGTGAGCGGTTCTTACCGCCATTTGCTGCGAACATATGTGCAGACGAGCGCATAAAAATTCCAGACGAGACCTTCGACGCCATTGTAGGCGCGGCATAAGTGTCGCGATCTTTATGCCGTCCTTATACGATCGAGCGTTGGATGCTCTGGCTTCTTTATGGCCTTCGGCGCCATCTTATGGGGCGACGGCCAAGAGGACTTCGCCTCGTGAGATGGTGTCATGGCCTTTGCGGCGGATCACGCGGTTCTTTTCGACCGGCTGGATGAAGAGCTTCGGCAGGCGCCGGCGCCCATGCCCGGCCTGTTCGCCAAGATCGTTGCCGGCGCGTGCAGCCGAATTCTGGTATTGAGCCAGTCGGGAAAAGCCGATCGGATCGATCGGTTGATCGCGGCCGGCGCCTGGACCGATGCCGCGCTCGCGCTCGTCGCGCTCGAGCTGCCGGGTTGGAGGCTGCGGCGGCTCGTCTGCGAGGACGGCGAATGGCATTGCGCGCTGTCGCGCCAACTGAACTTGCCGGCCGCGCTCGACGATACCGCGGACGCCAGCCACGAACTGATGCCGCTGGCAATCTTGCGGGCGTTTCTCCAGGCCCGCCGCATGACTGAATTTGCGTCACAGGCGGTTGCCACGGTGCCGCAAATTCAGATCGGCGCCGACCATATCATGTGCTGCGACAACTTCGCCTGAGCAGCCGCGCCTTCCAGGTTCGGATTACCCCTTATGCAGTCTTTATGAGAATGCATCCGCATTCGCCTCGAATTCATATGCGCCTGAGAGCACATTGCGGTCAGTGGAAACGAATCTGAGGCGAGGCCTCAATGAGCGTCCTTTCGATTGATACCGTTCGCCGCTCGGCCGTACCGGCCGCAACGCACTGGACTTCGGATCCGCGAAATATCGGTCAAACGTTGGAATTGTCCGAGTCGCGCACTTACGACGCCGCGCTGGAAACTCTCGGCGCCTACAAACTGACCGGCAATTTTCTCGTCGATCTTGAAATCGTGCTGAAGGATCTGCGGGTCCTCGACAAGATCACCTTCGAGATCAAGCCGAAGACGCTGTTGTCGGACACCCGGCATGTCCAGTTCCGGCCCACCGACAAAGTCCACCTCGATAGATTCGAAGAAATCATGCGGTCGGTGAAGTCTCGGATCGGCGCCGATCCGGCACGGCCCTGGTGGGTCAGGCTGTTTCAGTAGCGCCTTTATGAAAAGGCGTGCCGGCCCATCTCGAATTTATATGCGATGACGAGCAAATAGACGCAACGAACAGCAGCGTCTCGTAAAGCATAGGGGGCGTGACGATGATCAGACAGCTCAAACAATCCCGCGCCTTGCGCCAGCGCGTACCCGCCGACGCGTTCTTGGCGTTTGCCGGCGCCGGGTCGGGACCGGAGGCGGGCCGCGGGTCGTTTGCCCGATCGCATTCGGCGCGCAGATTGCCGCGACGTCCCGACGCCAGCGTGATCAGTGAAGCAATCCCGCTGTTCTATATCGGGCGCAACAAAAACGGCTTGTGGGTGGCGCGCGAGGCCGAGGGCTGCATCGGCGGCATCTTTCTAACGAGGCGGTCCGCGGTGCGGTTTGCCAGGGAGAGTTGCGAGCACACCGGATGCGCGATGATGTTTGTCAGCGAACCGCTTGAGCTCGATTTTGAAAATCGTGGCAATTTGTTTGTCGCAGAACGCGCCGCCGCAAGGAGCGTCGCGGCCGACCGCGCTCAGGCGTTGTTGACTGCCGTCGCCGCAATGCGCGGGGCAGTTCGAAGGCTCTTGGCCAAAGTCTCGCAGGCGCTCGCGGGCGAACGGTCGCATCGGCAGGCGATCGAGCAGGAGCTATTCCGCGGCCAGTATACGCTGTCCTCGAAGAATGACGACGATCTACCGATCCCGTAATTCGACGCTACGGTGGAGCTCCGTCAAAAGTCAGGAATCGACGCACCGCAAGACACACCTCGCGGGATCGAATCTAAGGTCTGACCACCGGCCAGCAATGAAACTGATGGCAGGGCAGGGTCATTGTGGCGGGACATCCTGCTTGATCGGCTCAGCTTGGCCGGTGCCGACGTCAAGAACCTTCTCCGCCAGCGGCTCGGTCCGGTTCCACCAGCCGCCGCCGAGCGCCTGGAACAGCGCCGCGGTGTCGGTCAGCCGCGCCGCTTGCGCCTGCACCACCTGGATGGTCGCCTGCAGGTACGTCTGCTCCGCCGTGAGCTGCAGCAGCACGTTGCTCTGACCTTGGTCCAGTTGCTGCCGCGCCAGATCGAGGCTCTTTTTTGCGGCAAGCTCGAAGTCGCGCGCGGCGCGCAGCGCGTCGGCGTCGTTCTGCAGCGCGCGCAGCGCGTCGGCGACGTTCTGCACCGCGCCGACCACCGTGCCGCGATAGGTCCACGCCGCGGCCCGGTAGGTGTCGCGGGCGCCTTCGAGCTGATGCAGCAAAGCGCCGGCGTCGAATATCGTCTGCGTCGCGTTGCCGGCGAGCTCCCAGGCGAGACTCTGCGGCGAGATCAGGGCGGCGAACACCGTATTGGTATAGCCGCCTGTGGCGTTGATGGTGAAGTTCGGCAGCAGGTCGGCGGTGGCGATGCCGACCTGGGCGCTCGCGGCATGCAATTGTTCGGTCGCCGCACGCACGTCGGGGCGCTGCTCGACCAATTGCGACGGCAGGCTCACCGGCAGGTCGACCGGCAAATGCAGATTGGCGAGCCGGAAGGTCTCGCGCGGTCCTTCGCTGGCATAGGCGCCGGACAGCGCCGCCAAGAGGTCGCGTTGCTGCGCCAGCGCCTTGCGCAGCGGCGGCAATGTCGCCTTGGCCTGGGCCAGTGCCGCTGCCTGCACCGCGACATCGCTGGCGTTGCCATAGCCAGTGTCCAGCCGACGTTGGAAGATGCCGAGCATTTTACCGTTGATAGCGATCAACCGATTGGTCGCTTCGATCTGGCCGCGTAGCGAGGCCTCGGTGATCGCCGCGACCACCACGTTTGATGTCAGCGTGAGGTAGGCGGCCTCGACCTCGAAGCGTTGCACGTCGGCGAGTGCCTGCAGCGATTCCACCGTGCGCCGGTTGAGGCCCCAGACGTCGAACGTGTAGGAAATCAGCAGCTGCGCGGTATAGAGGTTGTAGATGTTGGCGCCGGACGCAGTTGCCGGCGACAGCGAAGCCGGCGTCTGCGCGCGCAACGGATTGAAATTGGCCTGCACCAGCGGAAAGTATTTGCCCTCTTGCGCGTAGACCGCCTGCTGCGCGGCACGCAGCGTCGCCAAGGTTGATTGCAGGTTGGGATTGTTGGCGAGCGCCCGCTCGATCAGCGCGTTGAGCGCGGGCGACTTGAACATCGCCCACCATTCTTTGGGGATGTCACGGTCTTCGACGAAGCGCTGGCGCTGGCCGGCGGCACCGCTGGCCGACGACGTTTGCGGGGCAAGCGGCTCGCGCGTGTAGCGGGTGATTTCGGGCGCGGCGGGATGGACAAAATCCGGACCCACCGCGCAACTTGCCAAAAGCATCACGGCCGCGAGAGCGGTGGTACCAGCCGACAACCACCTGACCGCTACATACGACATCGGCAACTTTTAACGTTGAACAAACGCGCGACGACGCCACACCAGGCATTATTTCGGATTTGCCCGGCATTGGCTATGTTCGGCCGGCCACACTGTGATTAATTCAGCGGCGAAAATCGGCCGCCGTCCGGCGCCGCGGCGGGGCGCAAATAACGCGGCTTTTCAGCCGTGATAGACTGTCGTGAGTCGCACATGCGTTCGCTTTAAGTCTCATTGCTGTGATTAATGACAGTAGACCGCGACGTGGGGCTCATGACCATGTCGCGGCACTGCCGACACGTCTGGACGCGGCTTATCGATGGCTCCCCTCGTGACAATAGACCGGGCGAGAGCGGCGGTCGCCGCGGCGCTCCTCGCCATTGCGGTCGTCGCCTATTGGACCCTGCGTCCGGGCCAGACGCCGAAGCCGGGAGCGGGCGCGCCTCAGCCCGCCGCCCACAATGCCGCGTCGCGCGATCCGGACGGCGTCGACCTGTCGGATTCCCAGCTCGCCGCGGTCAAGGTCGAGCCGGTCGAGGAGCGCGAATTCCCGGTCGAGAAGGATGCCGTCGGCGGCATCGGCTTCAACGAGGACATGACGGTCAAGGTGTTCACGCCGTACCAGGGCCGCATCATCGCGCTGTTTGCCGAGGTCGGCGACGACGTCCGCAAAGGCCAGACCCTGTTCACCATCGACAGCCCCGATCTGCTGCAGGCGGAATCGACGCTGATCGCGGCCGCGGGCGTGCTGGAGCTGAACACCAAGAATCTGGCGCGGCTGCGCGATCTCTACACGACGCGGGCGGTGTCGCAGCACGACGTCGAGCAGGCGGCTTCCGACGAGCAGACCGCCGAAGGCAATCTGCAGGCGGCGCGCGACGCGGTGCGGCTGTTCGGCAAGACCGACGCCGACATCGACACCATCATCTCAAAGCGCAGCGCCGATCCGACCCTGGTGGTGCCGAGCCCGATCACCGGCCGCATCACGGCCCGCAATGCCGCGCCCGGGCTCTATGTGCAGCCGGGCAACGACCCGGCGCCGTACACGGTCGCCGATATCAACACCATGTGGATGCTGGCGAACGTCGCCGAGACCGACAGCCCGGCGTTCCGCGTCGGACAACAGGTCAAGGTCAGGGTCAGCGCGTTTCCCGGCCGCGCGTTCGACGGCAAGATCACCACCATCGCCGCGACCGTCGACCCGAACACCCGCCGCGTGCTGGTGCGCTCCGAAGTCAAGGATCCGCAGCACGAGCTGCGCTCGGGCATGTTCGCCGACTTCGTCATCAGCGTCGGCGCGCCGGTGCGCTCGCCGGCCATTGCGCTCGACGGCGTGGTGCGCGAAGGCGACGGCACGATGACGGCGTGGGTCACCGCCGACCGCCGCCATTTTACTCGGCGCGCGGTCACGATCGGGCAAGAGCGCGACGGCTACCGGCAGATTCTCGACGGCGTCCAGGCCGGCGAGCTGGTCGCCACCGAAGGCGCGCTGTTCCTGAGCAACACGCTTGCCACGGCGTCGCGCTGAAGGTTTCCGACGACGATGCGGCATGGCATCGGATTGAGAGACAGGCGTGCTCCAAAGCGTGCTGCAATTCGTACTGACGCGTCGCCCGCTCGTCCTGCTGGGCCTGTTGGTATTCGTCGTTGCCGGCATGATCGCTTTTTCCAGGCTCAACATCGAGGCCTATCCCAATCCAGCCCCGGTGATCCTGGAAATCACTGCCCAAGCGGCCGGTCAGTCGGCCGAAGAGATGGAGCGCTATTATACAATCCCTATGGAGGTCGGCCTCGCCGCCACGCCCGGAGTTGATAACATCCGCTCTACCTCGTTCTATGGCCTTTCATTCGTACGCGTGACGTTCAATTACGGCGTCGACTATTACTTCGCGCTTGAACAGGCGGCGATCAGCCTGCAGCAGAACGTCAGTCTTCCGAACAGCATCACGCCGCAAATCCAGGGCTCCAGCCTGGTCGGCGAAATCTACCGGTATCAGGTCGTCGGGCCGCCTCACTTCGGTTTGACCAATCTACGCACCGTCCAGGACTGGATACTGCAGCGGCGTCTGCTCACCATTCCCGGCGTTGTGCAGGTGAACACCTGGGGCGGCACCACTAAAGAATTCGACGTCGAGGTCGATCTGAACAAGCTCGACGCCTACAACGTGACCTTGCCGCAAGTGATCACCGCGATCGGCAATGCCAACATCAATGTCGGGGGGCGCACCATCAATTTCGGTCAGCAGTCGGTCAACATCCGCGGCATTGGTCTGTTGGACGACGGCGGCGCAGACGACCTGACGCAGGGTTACCGGGTCCGCGATATCGAGGACGTTGTGCTGGCGCAATCGAACGGCGTGCCGGTGAAGGTCAAGGACGTCGCGAAGGTCGCTGTCGGTTACATGCCGAGGCTCGGCAAGGCCGGCCGTGACGGGGAGGACGATGTGGTCGCGGCCATCGTGGTGATGAACCGGACGCTGCATACCAACACGGTCGTACCGCGCATCAAGGCCGAGGTCGAAAAGATCAATAACGACGGGACGCTGCCACCGGGCGTGAAGCTTGTTCCGTTTTACGACCGCACCAGCCTGGTGTCGGTCACCACCGCTACGGTCCTGCACAACCTCCTCTTCGGCTGCCTGCTGGTCTTCCTCATCCAATGGATTTTCCTTGGCAACCTGCGTAGCGCCATTATCGTCGGCGTCAACATTCCCTTCGCCTTGTTTTTCAGCATCATCATTCTGGTTTTGCGCGGCGAGGATGCAAATCTGCTCTCGATCGGCGCCGTCGACTTCGGCATCATCGTCGACTCTGCCGTGATCTTGGTCGAGAACATCTTCAGGAATTGTCAGGCGCGCCCGGAAGATCGACAGCGGCTCCTGCAGCAGCTTGCGGAAGGAGAATTCGGTCCCGATCCAACTCGCGGTGCGAATGGCAGGGCCACCTGGAGCGAGCGCTTGCGCGTGATTTTTACCGGCGCTTTGCAAGTCGATAAAGCGGTCTTTTTCTCGACGGCCGTAACGATTGCGGCATTCGTTCCGTTGTTCACGATGCAGGGCGTCGAGGGCCAGATCTTCAACCCGATGGCTCGCACTTACGGCTACGCTCTGATCGGGGCGCTGCTTGCGACATTCACCGTCACGCCGGTACTGGCTTCCTATCTGCTTCCCGAGCATGTCGAGGAAGCCGAGACCGCCTTCGTTCGGGCGCTGCGAAAAATTTATACGCCGGTACTGCGGTGGTCATTGTCGCACCGCAAGATCATGGTCGCGATAGCCGCCGGATGTTTGGCGATTTTCGGTCTGCTAACGCCGCGTCTCGGCACCGAGTTCCTGCCGGCGCTTGAAGAAGGCAATCTATGGATCCGCGCCACCATGCCGCCGACGATATCGCTCGAAGCAGGCATGCCGATCGTCAACAGGATTCGCGAGATTCTGCTTCGCCATCCGGAAGTGATTACCGTGGTGTCGCAGCACGGCCGGCCGGACAACGGCAGCGATGCCGCTGGGTTCAACAATGCCGAGTTTTTCGTGCCGCTCAAGCCGTTCGAGGATTGGGCGGTCGGCATGACCAAGGAAAAGCTCATTGACGATCTGCAGTCCGAGTTTTCCAATGGATTTGCCGGCATCGGGTTCAATTTCTCGCAATATATCCAGGACAATGTCGAGGAGGGCCTATCGGGGGTCAAAGGCGCCAATTCGGTCAAGATCATCGGTCGCGATTTGGCGAAGCTCGAGCAAATTTCCAAGCAAGTCGTCAATGAAATGGCGAAAGTCGAAGGCGTGACCGACCTCGGCGTCTTTCCCGTCCTCGGCCAGCCCAATCTGAACATCAAGGTCGATCGGGAAAAAGCGGCCCGCTACGGCCTCAATGTCAGCGACATCAATAACGTCGTTCAAGCGGCACTGGGCGGCACGGTAGCGACGACGCTTCTTGAGGCTGATCGGCAATTCAACGTCACTGTGCGGCTCGCGCCCCAATACCGCGCCAATATAGGTACTGTCCGCAACATCAGGGTAGGCTATCAGGCGCCGAGCGGCACCAATGGTTACATTCCGCTGAGTGAGCTCGCGGATATCTCGTTCGATACCGGCGCTTCCTACATTTATCACGAACACAATGAGCGCTACATACCGATCAAATTCAGCGTTCGCGGGCGCGATCTCGGCGGTACGGTGGCGGACGCCCAACGGCGGATCGCGCAGAACGTGAAGTTGCCGAGCGGCTACCGCATCGAATGGGCTGGCGAGTTCGAGGAGCTGCAGCAGGCCAAGAAGCGTCTGGAGGTCATCGTACCCCTTAGCCTTCTCCTGATTCTCGTGCTTCTCTACGGCCTGTTCAATTCACTGCGCGACAGCTTCTTGGTGCTCGCGGGCATTCCGTTCGCGGCGGGTGGCGGCGTGCTGGCGCTTTATCTCTCCGGACTGAATTTCAGCATCTCCGCGGCCGTCGGGTTCGTGTCATTGTTCGGCGTATCGGTAATGAACGGCATCCTGATCATGACCTATTACAATGAAGTCAGGGCTACCGGAATGGAGACGGTCGAGGCGATGTTCCACGCCGCTTCGCAGCGGATGCGGCCGATGCTGATGACGGCGCTTTCCGCCTGTATCGGTTTGCTGCCGGCGGCCATCTCGACCGGCATCGGCAGCCAGGTCCAGCGGCCGCTCGCCACCGTCGTCGTCGGCGGCATGTTTATTGGACCAATCATTCTGCTCTTGGTCGTACCGGCGCTGCAGACGCTGTTCCTGGGCAGACGAGGTCAGGCTACACCCGCTGCCGAATCGAGTTCGCCGCAAACAACTGGGTGAGCGATCGACGGCGAACGAGGGCAATCGAGCCCCGTTTGGTCACGCCGAGAATCTTTGCTATTTCGGTCGAGTTTTGGCGAGTATCACGCCAAGGACTCCCACTCGGGCCCGGCCAGCTTTGGCCGTAAGCCGTGCGGGCAACCCGTCAAAGTGCTCTAATATGCTCGGCACGACGTCGCGTTGAGAGATTTTCGACCAGGCGGCGAAGCCCATGACATCGGATTGAGGGACGAACTTGCTCCGCGGCGTGCTGCAATTCGTCCTGACCCGTCGCCCGCTGGTGCTGCTGGGCCTGCTGGTGTTCGTCGTCGCCGGCATGTTCGCCTTTTCCAGGCTCAACATCGAAGCCTATCCCAATCCGGCGCCGGTGATCCTGGAAATCACCGCGCAATCGCCCGGCCAGTCGGCCGAGGAGATGGAGCGCTACTACACGATCCCGATCGAAGTCGGCCTGGCCGCCACGCCGGGCGTCGACGTCATTCGCTCGACGTCATTCTACGGCCTGTCGTTCGTCCGCGTCGTTTTTTACTACGGCGTCGACTATTATTTCGCGCTGACGCAGACCGCGATCAATCTGCAGCAGAACGTCAGCTTGCCGAACAACGTCGTGGCGCAAATCCAGGCCACCAGCCTGGTCGGCGAAATCTATCGTTATCAGGTGGTCGGGCCGCCGCATTTCGGGCTGACCAATCTGCGCACGGTTCAGGACTGGATATTGCAGCGGCGCCTGCTCACAGTTCCCGGCGTCGTGCAGGTCAATACCTGGGGCGGCACCACCAAGGAATACGACGTCGACGTCGATCTGCACAAACTCGACGCCTATAACGTGACCCTGCCGCAGGTGATCAGCGCGATCGGCAACGCCAATATCAATGTCGGCGGCCGCACCATCAATTTCGGCCAACAGTCGGTGAACGTCCGCGGCGTCGGCCTGATGAATGCCGGCGGCGCCGAGGATTTGACCCAGGGCTATCACGTCAAGGACATCGAGAACGTCATGCTGTTTCAGCAAAACGGCGTGCCGGTCTTCGTCAAGGATGTCGCCAAGGTTTCCGTCGGCTACGTGCCGCGGCTCGGCAAGGCCGGCCGCGACCGCGACGACGACGTGGTGGCGGCGATCGTGATCATGAATCGCACGCTGCACACCAACGACGTGGTGAAGCGCGTCCGCGCCGAGGTTGCGAAAATCAACAGCGACGGCAGCCTGCCGCCCGGCGTCAGGCTGGTGCCGTTCTACGATCGCACCGAGCTGGTCGGCGTCACCACCGCGACGGTCCTGCACAACCTCATCTTCGGCTGCTTGCTGATCTTTCTCATCCAGTGGCTGTTCCTCGGCGACCTGCGCAGCGCCATCATCGTCGGCGCCAACATCCCGTTCGCCTTGTTCTTCAGCATCATCATCCTGGTGCTGCGCGGCGAGGACGCCAATCTGCTTTCGGTCGGCGCCATCGATTTCGGCATCATCGTCGATGCCGCGGTGATCGTCGTCGAGAACGTCTACCGGAATTTCCAGGCGCGGCCGCAGGACAGCCAGGCGCTGCTGCGGCAGCTGGCCGAGGGCAAGTGGGGCCGCGATCCGACGCGCGGCGGCGACTTCTCGAGCCTGCCAGGCTGGACCGACCGGCTGCGCCTCATCCTGGTCAGCGCCTTGCAGGTCGATCGCGCGGTGCTGTTTTCCACCGTGATCATCGTCGCGGCGTTCATCCCGCTGTTCACCATGCAGGGCGTCGAAGGCCAGATTTTCGGCCCGATGGCGCGGACCTATGCTTATGCCTTGGTGGGTGCGCTGATCGCCACATTCACCGTCACGCCATGTCTGGCTTCGTTGATCGTTCCGGAACGGCTCGACGAAGTCGAGACCATCGTCGTTCGAAAACTGCGCGCCGTCTATACGCCGGTGCTGCGCTGGTCGCTCGCCAGCCGCAAGATCACGGTCGCGATCGGGCTGATCTTTCTCGTCGTCTCGGGGCTCGTCGGATCGCGTCTCGGCAGCGAATTTCTGCCGACGCTCGAAGAGGGCAACCTATGGATCCGCGCCACCATGCCGCCGACCATATCGCTCGAAGCCGGCATGCCGATCGTCAACAAGATCCGCGACATCCTGCTGCGCCACCCCGAAGTCATCACCGTGGTGTCGCAGCACGGCCGGCCCGACGACGGCAGCGATGCCGCGGGCTTCTTCAATGCGGAATTCTTCGTGCCGCTCAAGCCGTTCGATCAGTGGCCCACCGGCTTGACCAAGGAGAAGTTGATCGAGGAGCTGCAGACCGAGTTCGACAACGAGTTCGTCGGCATCGATTTCAATTTCTCGCAATATATCCAGGACAATGTCGAGGAGGGGTTGTCCGGCGTCAAGGGCGCCAATTCGGCAAAGATCATCGGACCGGACCTCGCGACGCTAGAGCGGATCGCCAGGGACGCCATGCACCAAATGGCGCAAGTGCCGGGCATCACCGATCTCGGCGCGTTCTGGGTGCTCGGCCAGCCGAACCTGAACATCCGGGTCGATCGCGCCAAAGCGGCGCGCTACGGGCTCACCGTCAACGACGTCAATAATGTGGTGCAAGCGGCGTTGGGCGGGGCCACCGCGACCAACCTGTTGGAGGCCGATCGCCAATTCGGCGTGGTGGTGCGGCTGGCGCCGGAGTTTCGCAAGGACATCGACGACGTGCGCAATCTCAAGGTCGGCGTGCCGTCGTCTTCCGGCAACGCCTATATCCCGTTGAGCGAGCTCGCTTCGATTACGCTCGATACCGGCGCCTCCTATATCTTCCGCGAGCGCAACCAGCGTTTTGTGCCGATCAAGTTTTCCGTGCGCGGCCGCGATCTCGCCGGCGCCGTGGAGGAAGCGCAGCAGCGCATCGCCGACAACGTCAAGCTGCCGACCGGCTATCGCATCGAGTGGTCCGGCGAATTCGAATGGCTGCAGCAGGCCAAGCTGCGGCTCGCGATCATTTTGCCGATCACGCTGATCCTGATCATGATCCTGCTCTACACCCTGTTCAATTCGCTGTGCGATACGTTCCTGGCTCTGCTCGGCCTGCCATTTGCGATTTCCGGCGGGATCTGGGCGCTCTTCGTCGGCGGGCTGGATTTCAGTGTTTCGGCGGCGATCGGATTCATTTCACTGCTGGGCGTCTCGGTGATGAGCGGGATTTTGATCATCAACGGCTATTACCGGGTGGCCGCGGCCGGCATGACGCCGGTCGAAGCCATGTTCCAGGCCGTCCAGCAGCAGATGCGGCCGGTTCTGATGATGACGCTGTCGGCCTGCATCGGCTTGCTGCCGGCCGCGATTTCGACCGGCATCGGCAGTCAGGTGCAGCGGCCGGTCGCGACCGTCATCGTCGGCGGCATGCTGATCGGGCCGATCCTGCTGCTCGTGGTGGTGCCGGCGCTGCAGACGTTGTTCCTTGGTTGGGGGCGGCGAACCGGTTCAGCCACGGCACCGGGCGCTGTTTAGAAACACGCCAAGCCATATATTTCCGGGCACATTTCTTGTACGATGGCGCAGACATTGGCGCGACAGGTGAGTCTCAAAGTGAGTCTCCCCGAAACCAAATTGCCGCATTCCGAAGTGCCGGCCTGGCAGCGCGCCGCCGGCCTGACGTTACGGTCGGTGTTCCTGATTGCGCTCGCGGTTTTGACGTTTCGCGTGGCGCTGCCGCAAAACGAAACGATTGCAACGGCTTACGATACGCCCAATGACCTCGTCCGGCTGGTTCTGGGCTTTGCCGTCTGCGCCTGGCTGGTGATCGAGCTGTTTCGGCTGCCGCGCGACGCCGGCGGCTATCGCAGCTGGCTCTATATCGGTGCCGCCGGCATCCCGTTCGCGCTGATCTGTCTTTATTATACGTGGTGACCTAAAGCCTCACGGTTCGATCAGGCGGCCGGTTGCCGCTTTCAGCACCGCCTCGGTGCGGGTCGCTGCGCCGAGCTTGCCGCGGGCATTGTCGATGTGGAAGTCGACCGTGCGCTTGGTCAGGTCGAGGATTTTGGCGATCTCCGCCGAGGTCTTGCCGCGTGCCGCCCAGGTCAACACCTCGACCTCGCGCTCGTTGAGCGCGATGGTCTTCGGCCACAGCCCGCTGCGGGCGACGCCGGCCAGCCGCGCGGCGATGATGGTGGCGAGCATGTCGAAATCGATCGGCTTGGTCACATAATCGTCGGCGCCCAATTGCCGGCCCTTGAGCTCGTTGTCGCGGTCGGTCAGCGCGGTCAGGAAAACGAACGGCATTTTCGAGAACCGCGGCGCCAGCGCGAGCAGGCTTTCCAGGAGCTCGAAACCCGACATCGCCGGCATGCTGATGTCCGACAGCACCAGGTCGGGCATGGTGCGCAGGATAGCGGCGAGCCCTTCGCGGCCGTCATGGGCGAGGATGACCTCATAGCCGCGGTCGTTGAGTTCCTCGGCGATCAGCGCCGCGGTCTCGCGGTCGTCCTCGATACAGAGAATTCTGATCGGTGTTTCGGCCATAGCAAATACCTGGACGCTGGAAACCTGAGGCAATTCCAGCCGAACCGCACCGGCAAATCGTCAACCTGGTTACCTTGCCGGCGCTTTTGTCGACGGTCTGCCGGAATCCGGTTTCCCGCCGGCCGACAATTACACTATAATTCCTCGGTCTTTAAGGAGACTGTTGTTTGCAGTTTGCCCCGCGGCGATCGATTGGACTGACACGGCGGCCGCAGTCGATTCGCTATCACCTGGCCGGCGTGTTTCTGGTCTTTTTCCTGCTGGTCTGCGTGCTCGGCTCGTTCAGCATCTGGCGGCTGAGCAATTTCAACCGGCTGTCCGCCGACGTCGCCGAGGTCTGGCTGCCGACCACGCGCGTCCTCGGCGACCTCAACAACTTCACCTCGGACTTCCGTGCCATCGAAGGCAGCAATCTGCTGTCGACCGATCAATCCGAGACCGCCGCAACCGAGCAGGACATGGCGGCGCTCGACCGCTCGATTGCGCAAGCCGAGCGCGGATTTGAGAAGATCGCCCACGACCCGGCCGAGAACGATCTCTACGACCGGTTCAAAACGCACTGGAACGACTATCGCAGGATCGTCAACCAGATGCTGGTGCTGTCGCGCGGCAATCGCAAGGCCGAAGCGTTGGCGATCTACGGCGGCACCTCGCGCGTCGCCTATAACGCCGCCAGCGACACGCTCGGCCAGCTCACCGATCAGGCGGTCGCCAGCGCGCAAATCGCCAGTGGTCGCCTTGCGGTAGCGTACCGCTGGGCGTTCTGGCTCATTCTGCTTGCGGTAGCGATCGCCGGCGTGATGGTGGTCGCCGCGCTGATTCATATCAGCCGGTCCATTTCCGGGCCGCTGTTGCAGCTCGCCGACCGCATGCGCCGGCTGGCCGCCAACGACACCGCTATCGATGTGCCGGAAACCGGGCGGGCGGACGAGATCGGCGCCATGGCACAGGCCACCGTGGTGTTCCGCAACAACGCCATCGCGCTGATGGAGAGCGAGCGTATGCTGGCGCGCCAGGCGGCGATGCTGGCCGAGCAATTGGCGCAGGAGCAGCGGCTGGCGCTGTTGCAGCGCAATTTCGTCTCCATGGCGTCCCACGAGTTCCGCACGCCGATGACCGTCATCGACGGCCACGCCCGCCGCCTCATCAAGCTGAAAGACAGCATCGGCCCCGCCGAGATCGGCGAACGCGCCGGCAAGGTGCGCAGCGCCGTGCTGCGCATGACGCAGCTGATCGACAATCTGCTCAATTCCTCGCGCCTGATCGACGGCGGCCTCGGCGGTGGCGGGGGCGGCGGACAATATTTCCATCCCGCCGAGATGGACATGGCCGCCCTGCTGCAAGAGGTCTGCCAGCTGCACCGCGAGATGGTGCCGGGCGCGCTGATCGCCGAGCGCATCGCGACGGCGCCGCTGCCCATGGTCGGCGATCCAAAACTCTTGTTTCAGGTTTTCAGCAATCTCCTGTCCAACGCCATCAAGTACTCTCCGGGCGGCGGCGTCATCGCGGTGGATGCCGCGATGGCAAACGACGAGGTCGTCGTCGCCGTCGCCGACCGCGGCATTGGCATTCCCGAAAGTGACCTCGACCGGCTGTTCGAGCGCTATCACCGCGGCAGCAACGTCTCGGGGATCGTCGGAACCGGCGTCGGCCTCTACCTGGTCAAGATGGTGGTCGACATGCACGGCGGCGCCGTCACGGTCGAAAGCCAAGAGGGCGATGGCGCGCGGTTCACCATCCGCTTGCCGCGAAAGCCCGCTGCCGCGGCGGAGTCGGCGGCAATCGCAGAAGCGCCATCGATTGCCGATCCACCCGATGCCCTGCAATCCGTGCTGTCGCGCGCCGGCGAATGAGGCAAAGCCCGATGACGAAAGCTCTTGCACTTGCCGTTCTAGCCTGCGCCGTGTCGGCATCGGCCTGTGGCGCGGGCGAGATGAGCTTTACGGCGGTAAGCGGCGCCATCGTCCGCGTCGACTGGCAGACGCCCGAGCAGCTGCCGCCGCGGTTCCGCAATCATTGCGCGTTGGAGAATTTCACCAGCCGGCCGTACTGCTCGAACCATTGCGGCATCGACTATCAGTTTTATTACTGCTCGGAAGCGTCCTTCGGCTGCTGCCACCTCGGCCACGGCTATTGCGACTGGAACGGCGTGTTGCGCTGCCATCCCTGACGCGTCGCAACGATGCCGCGCGCCACCGCGCAAGCCTGGCGCTCGTGTGACCGCCAGGAGTCCCGTGAAGTAACCGCGCGATAGCGGCCACCGCGGGCGGGCGCAGGACCGTGCCTTCGGCGGACCTTGTTGCGTCCGCGCGGGGCGCGGTATCCTGCTTTGTTCGTGGGTCGCCGCGTCGCTGGTTCCACGAGATATTACCAAGGGATGGTCCGATGAAGCGCCTATGGCTTGCCGGAATTCTCGCCGCGGTCCTGCCTGGCGCCGCCTGCGCCCAAGGACCGATCCCCGACCCCTGGGCGCCGAACAATTTCGTGGTGACGCCGGCGCCCGGCGGCGGCTCCTATGCGCTCGGCTACGATTCACGCCAATGGTCGTATTGGCAGACCCAGACCGATCCGCGCGGCAACATGTACGGCTACGACGCCCACGGCAATTATTGGACATATGACCGGCGCAGCAATAGCTACCGGTATTACGGCACGGAGCCGCGGTGGCAGGCGCGCTGTTACGCCAGCGTTGCCGATTTTTGCTGACATTTATACATTTATAGTGTGTGCCGCGTAGACTATGCAGATCGCGCGCGGGTGTAGCTCAATGGTAGAGCAGAAGCCTTCCAAGCTTATGACGAGGGTTCGATTCCCTTCACCCGCTCCAATTCCTTCAGCCACTTCGTGAGCAACTTGGCGGCTGCTCAACGGGAAACAGAAATGGACCAAATCGTACTCTATAAGGGCTTCCGAATCCGCGCCTATGAGGAATGGTCGGGGCTATGGTTGGCCGAGACCAAGGTGCCGTTCAGGCCGCGGCCGGGTGCTCGCGATCACGACAACACCGATGCTGAGTACATTGCCACGCCCTCCGGTCACCCAACGCCGGAAGCCGCTATTGATTTCATAAAGCAGATGATCGATAGCCCGAGCACGAGATAGCCCCACTGCCCTCCATCGTCCACCGCCTGAACATCGGTGATCCGGCCCGTCTTTTGTCTCCAATAAGATACGAGCCTCGATGATCGCTGGCCATTGTCAGCCCCTTTTAGCGGTCGGCGGATAGGGGAGAGTCAATGCGCGCCGGTCATTCAAGATAGCCACGCAGTTGCCGTTCGGCCTGATCAAGCATGTCGGGAGGAACGACGGCGCGCTCGCGCACTGCCTGCCCCGCCGCGCTCTGCCTGATATTCTGCAACTCCAACAATCCACGTTTGGCGTATTCGTGGCATTGCGCTTTTACACCAAGCAATTCGTAGATTGCCGCCATTCCGATGTAACCGGCGATCTGGTCTTTTGACATGGCTATGGCCGGTTCAAATAAATTTATTGCTGCGAAGCCGACTTCTCTCACGGAGCCCGTATTCACCTCTTTTTCAAGAACGGCGAGTTTTTGAAACCCTGCTTGGCAAAGGATTTCCGATATTTGGGAGCGGATAACCGACACATTCCGATCGTCGTGGCCTAATTGCTCGTATCGCGGAACCAAATTTTCTTCCATTGACGAAAACACAAAGCAATCAAACAGTTCGGTGGCGCCGAGCGCTTCAAAAATCGCGTCCATCACTATTGGCGCTACTTTATGCCAAGGCGGAGTGCGAGCCTTCATCAGGCTTCTTGCCGAGGGCGACTGCCCGTCCGTCACGGTCGGTCGATTCTTTGAGCCTAATAGTCGGGTCAGGATGGACATGATGACAACCTCGCGCGCGGGCATCCAGCGATCTTATCACGAAAAGAGCGCGATGCGGTGCTGGATGGCTCGCGCGGCGCGGCGTTGTCGAGCGGCGCGCCTTTGACGTCCTTGCCCTTGTAGGAACTGTAGATCGCGGTGACGAAGGCGGCGGCGGACGGATCGGCAGCGATTGCCGGGCCGGCGACCGCCAGGCAAACGGCGCCAAAGATCAGGGTGCGTCGTGTCAGCATTGCTCGCTGTGCCAATCGGCGGGCCATTCCGGTTCAAGCCGCTGCCGCGCGCGCTTGGCGGGGCTTGCTTTGGCAAACGCCAAAGGGCATGTGAACGCCACCGGCCGGCGCTTAGGAGTGTAGCTCAATGGCTAGAGCACCGGTCTCCAAAACCGGGGGTTGGGGGTTCGAGTCCCTCCACTCCTGCCAGGCCGGCTTCCGCTAACGGCTTGGCACGGCAAGCGGACTTGGGTTTCCCTTGACGCTGTGGGCGGCCGGCAGTAGGAAGCTCGCATCGCCAGCGGCCCGGTGACGGATTTCCGCGGCGAGCATTTCCCCAGAAGGAACGGCGTTGCCGGTCTCGTCCTTAAAGTCGGGCGGGGAATGCCTATTTGGTGCGAGCGATGGCAAAGTTCAGTCCGTTCAAGTTCCTGCAGGAAGTGCGGGCCGAAGCGCAGAAGGTCACCTGGCCGACGCGCAAGGAGACCGGCGTGACCACCATGATGGTGTTCGTCATGGTGGTGATCGCGTCGGTGTTCTTTCTGCTGGCGGATCAGGTGATGCGGGTCGCGGTGAGCTTCCTGCTCGGCATCAGCAGTTGAGGGCTTTTGCGAGCCAAATTCATGACGCGGAATTGATGACATGACGAGCCGCTGGTACGCCGTCCACGCCTATTCGAACTTCGAGAACAAGGTGGCGGATTCGATCCGCGAGCAGGCCAAGCAGCGCGGGCTGTCGGATCTGTTCGAGGAGATCCTGGTCCCCAAGGAGAAGGTCATCGAGGTCCGGCGCGGCCGCAAGGTCGACGCCGAGCGCAAATTCTTCCCGGGCTATGTGCTGGTGAAGATGGAGCTGACCGACGACGCCTATCACCTGATCAAGAACACGCCGAAGGTGACCGGCTTCCTCGGTTCCGACAACAAGCCGATGCCGCTGTCGGAGGCCGAGGCGCAGCGGATCCTGCATCAGGTGCAGGAGGGCATCGAGCGGCCGAAACCGTCGGTGTCGTTCGAGGTCGGCGAGCAGGTGCGCGTGTCCGACGGCCCGTTCGCCTCGTTCAACGGCACGGTGGAGGAAGTTGACGAGGGCCGCTCGCGCCTCAAGGTCGCGGTCTCGATCTTCGGCCGCGCCACACCGGTGGAGCTGGAATTCGGGCAGGTGGAGAAGCTGTAAGCGGACGACGGAGGACAGACGACTGAGGACGGAACAGAACACCTTCGAGAAAGGCGCGCTTGTCCGTGTTGCGGACGGCCCCTTCACCTCATTCATCGGCACGGTTGAGGAAGTCGACCAGGTACGTTTCCACCTCAAAGTTGCGGTGTTGATCTACGGTCGCACTGCGCCGGCCGAGTTGGAGTTTGGACAGGTAGAGAAATTGTAAGCGGACGACGGAGGACGGACGACAGAGGACAGACAAGAAGTCGGCACAGACTATATCCGTCGTCTGTCGTCTGTTATCCGTCATCCGACGTGGGAGGTGAGGCGGCCGCCAGCCGCCGAAAACCGCACCACTAACAGGAGCAAACATGGCGAAGAAAATAACCGGTTACGTCAAATTGCAGGTGCCGGCGGGGGCGGCCAATCCGTCGCCGCCGATCGGCCCTGCGCTCGGCCAGCGCGGGCTGAACATCATGGAGTTCTGCAAGGCGTTCAACGCCCAGACCCAGAAGCTGGAGAAGGGCGCGCCGATCCCCGTCACCATCACGGTCTATGCCGACCGTTCGTTCTCCTTCGAACTGCGCACGCCGCCGGTGTCGCACTTCCTCAAGAAAGCGGCCAAGCTCGAAAGCGGCTCGAAGACGCCGGGCCGCGACATTGCCGGCTCGGTGACCAAGGCGCAGGTGCGCGAGATCGCCGAGCAGAAGATGAAGGATTTGAACTGCGATACGATCGAGGCGGCCATGCGCATGGTCGAAGGCTCGGCACGCTCGATGGGGCTGGAGGTGGTGTCATGACGCTTGGCAAACGCACGATCAAGGCGCGCGAAGGCGTCGACCGCGAGAAGCTTTATCCGCTTTCCGACGCGGTGAAGATGGTCAAGGACCGCGCCAAGGCGAAATTCGACGAGACCATCGAGATCGCCATGAATCTCGGCGTCGATCCGCGCCATGCCGACCAACAGGTGCGCGGCGTCGTTAATCTGCCGAACGGCACCGGGCGCTCGGTGCGGGTCGCGGTGTTCGCGCGCGGCGCCAAGGCCGACGAAGCCAAGGCCGCGGGCGCCGACGTGGTCGGGGCCGAGGATTTGGTCGAGAAAGTGCAGGGCGGCACGATCGACTTCGATCGCGTCGTAGCCACGCCCGATCTGATGCCGCTGGTCGGCCGCCTCGGCAAGGTTTTGGGACCGCGCGGGCTGATGCCCAATCCCAAGGTCGGCACCGTGACCATGGACGTCACCAATGCGGTCAAAGGCGCCAAGGGCGGCTCCGTCGAGTTCCGCGTCGAGAAGGCCGGCATCGTGCAGGCCGGCGTCGGCAAGGCGTCGTTCAGCGAGGACAAGCTGGTCGAGAATATCCGCGCCTTCGCCGATGCGGTGCAGAAAGCCCGGCCGGCGGGCGCCAAGGGCCACTTCATCAACCGGGTGGCGATCTCCTCGACCATGGGCCCGGGCGTGAAGGTGGTGCCGGCGAGTCTGTTCCCGGAATCGCAGCAGACGCATTAGCTCTCTTTCCCCTCCCCCTTGTGGGGAGGGGCAGGGGTGGGGGTCGAGAGGTGGCGAGCAAACTTCGATAGGTGCACATCGCGTCGTCCACGCCGTCACGTCACCTCCCGACCCCCACCCAACCCTCCCCACAAGGGGGAGGGCTTGAGATTAGGCCGCCGCCTGCTTGCCCCACAGTGCCCGCGTCGCAATCCGCGCACCTTCTGCGAGCGCCTTCAACTTCGCCCACATGATCGTCGGGTGAACGCGGCGCGCGAATGGGCTTTGCGCAAAGCCGCAATCGGTGCCGCCCATGACGTTGTCGCGGCCGACGATTTTGGCGAGCCGCACGATGCGCTCGGCGACCAGTTCGGGATGCTCGACGATATTGGTGGCGTGGCTGATCACGCCGGGAATCAGAATTTTGCCGGGCGCGAGCTTGACGGTTTCCCACACCCGCCACTCGTGGGCGTGGCGCGGATTGGCGGCCTCGAAGGAATAATGGCCGGTGCGCACTTGCAGCACGAGATCGATGATGTCCTTGAGCGGCACGTCGAAGGCGTGCGGGCCGTTCCAGCTGCCCCAGCAGATGTGATAGCGCGAGCGCTCCTCGGGGATGCCTTTGAGCGCGTGATTGAGCGCGTCGATGCGCATTTGCGCCCAGCGCCGATATTGCGCGTTCGACATCGGCGGCACCATGCGCTCGTGCATATAGGGCAGGAACGCATCGTCGATCTGCACATAAAGCCCGGCATCGACGATGGCTTTGTATTCCCGGTGCAGCGCCTCGGCGAGCGCGAAAAGGTAGGTCTCCTCGTCCTTATAGTGCTCGATCTTGGCGCCGGGCAGCGCGCTCGCCGGCGCCACCACCGGCAGGAATCCGGCAAGCGTCGGGTGCTGCGGCTTGGCCTTGGCGATGCCGGCCTTGATGTTGCTGATGTCGCGGCCGACCTGCTCGGCGCCCACATAACTGAGCGGCCCGTTGACGACGACGCGATTGCCCAGCCGCTTACCGAGGCCGGTGGCGACGTCGTACTCGGCATAGAATTCGGCAAAAGCCTGGCGGTCGCGGCCGCCCGACATCGACGCCATCGGGTCCTGCAATTCCTCGGCCGTCGCCGGGCGCACCGCGATGCCCTTGAGCCGCTTGAAAATGTAGAACGCCCAATTGACCCCCTTGCTGAATTCACCGTCGCTGACGATGTCGATGCCGGCCTCGGCCTGCTGGCGCACCACCTCGGCCACGGATTCGGTCAGGCAGGCCTCGAAGGCGGCTTCGTCGTAGGGCTTGCCGTCCTCGATCAAGCGCCAGAATTCGATCAGCTTCGGCGGCCGGATCAGGCTGCCGACATGGGTGGTGAGAATACGGTCGGCGTTCTGTGGCATAGTTGGACCTCCCTGGCGCATTTTGCCGATAGGGTATGGCGCAAAAAATTTTCGGCAAAGCGAGTTCGTCGGATAAGTGCGGCCAAACCGCTCGCAAGGGCGCGGATAAATACCGCCGCACGTGCGTATAAATACCTTGCGGCTGCGTATAAATATCCTTGCGGGGGCTGCTAAGAGCGGATAAATAACCGCAGAGGGCGTGCCGGCCCGGTTTGTCGGCGCGCCTTTGTGCGCTTCTCAAAAACCACAAAAGCGAGACTTGCTCTTGGCGGCTATCCTGGATGGATTTCCCAAGAGTTCGTGGGCCTTGGTGGCATTTGTTAGCGCACTCCTGTCCGAGACTGCCGGCGCCGGAAACGGCTTAAATCGCAAGAGCCTGCATAGACGGGTGAAGACTAAAGGGCAGGACATGCCCTTCGGTTCAAACCTCGATGGCCGGTCGGGCGCAAGCTTGGCCGGGGGCAGGATGTGACTATCGCCCCTGAAGGGGCGGGCATCAACCCGGCGGTTCCATGTTTTGAACCGCCAACCGGAGAGAGCTGGTGGAACGCGCGGCAAAAGCTGAGCAGATCGCGGCCCTTGGCGAGGTTTTCAAGACCACCAAGGTCGTCGTCGTCGCTCATTATTCCGGGCTCACGGTTGCGCAAATGCAGACTCTGCGTCGGCAGATGAAGCAGGCTGGCGCCGCCGTGAAGGTCGCGAAAAATCGCCTCGCCAAGATCGCTCTTGAAGGCTCCGACGTCGCCTCGATCGCGTCCCTGCTCAAGGGACCGACCCTGATCGCCTTCTCCGGCGATCCGGTTGCGGCGCCGAAGGCCGCCGTCGACTTCGCCAAGACGAACGAAAAGTTCGTCATTATCGGCGGAGCGATGGGCAAGACTGCGCTCGACCCGAATGGCGTCAAGGCGCTCGCCGCCTTGCCCTCGCTCGACGAGCTCAGGGCGAAAATCGTCGGCCTCATCCAGGCGCCGGCGACCAAGATCGCGCAGGTGGTCAATGCCCCTGCCGCCAAGGTCGCCCGGGTCGTTGCGGCCTATGCCAGCAAGGGCGGGGAAGGAGCGGCTGCCGCCTAGGCTCTCCGCAAACTTTTAGGTTCGAACCGAAGGACAAAGTTCATGGCTGACCTGCAGAAAATCGTCGATGACCTTTCCGGCCTCACCGTGCTCGAGGCCGCGGAACTCGCCAAGCTCCTCGAAGAGAAATGGGGCGTCTCGGCCGCCGCCGCGGTTGCGGTCGCAGCCGGCCCCGCGGCGGGCGCCGCCGCGCCTGCGGCCGAGGAAAAGACCGAGTTCACGGTCGTTCTCGCCGCCACCGGCGAGAAGAAGATCGAGGTCATCAAGGAAGTCCGCGCCATTACTGGGCTGGGCCTGAAAGAGGCCAAGGACCTGGTCGAGGGCGCGCCGAAGCCGGTCAAGGAAGGCGTCAACAAGGACGAGGCCGCCAAGATCAAGGCGACCCTGGAAAAAGTCGGTGCGAAGGTTGAGTTGAAATAGGCGAATGCCTATTTCAGCGAAATCCCCGGGCGAGCGGAGCGAAACCCGGGGATCCCGCGAGGTTTGAGACGTGGATGGCCGGGTCAAGCCAAGGTCAAGCCCGGCCATGACGGAATAGACGGTGCGGCGGATTGGCGATTCGGAACTTCGGCCGAATCACCGCAGATTAGGGCATCTGACGCCTGTCCGGACGGTCGCGATGGATTGCGGCCTTTCGGAGAGTCGCCTTGATCGCCTCGGTACCTCGAACTCCTGGATGCCGGTCCAGTGGGTTCGAGCGTTATGGCTTGAGCATGGCGGCTCAAGTCCGGATCGATTGAGCGAGAGGACATGATGGCGCAGACGTTTATCGGTCGGAAGCGCGTACGGAAGTTTTTCGGAAAAATCGAAGAAGTCGCGGAGATGCCGAACCTCATCGAGGTTCAGAAGGCGTCCTACGACCAATTCCTGCTGGTGGTGGAACCGCACGGCGGCCGGCCCAACGAGGGCCTGCAAGCCGTGTTCAAGTCGGTGTTCCCGATCTCGGATTTTTCCTCCACCTCGATGCTGGAATTCGTCAAATACGAATTCGAGCCGCCGAAATACGACGTCGACGAGTGCCGCCAGCGCGGCATGACCTATGCCGCGCCGCTCAAGGTGACGCTGCGGCTGATCGTGTTCGATATCGACGAAGAGACCGGCGCCAAGTCGGTGAAGGACATCAAAGAGCAGGATGTCTACATGGGCGACATTCCGCTCATGACCAACAACGGCACCTTCGTCGTCAACGGCACCGAGCGCGTCATCGTCTCGCAGATGCACCGCTCGCCCGGCGTGTTCTTCGACCACGACAAGGGCAAGACCCATTCCTCGGGCAAGCTGTTGTTCGCCGCCCGCATCATTCCCTATCGCGGCTCGTGGCTCGACATCGAGTTCGACGCCAAGGACATCGTGCACGCCCGCGTCGACCGCCGGCGCAAGATCCCGGTCACGTCGCTGCTCTATGCGCTCGGCATGAGCGGCGAAGAAATCCTCAACACCTTCTACAAGCAGGTGCCGTACAAGCGCACCAAGGACGGCTGGCGCGTGCCGTTCGATGCCAACCGGCTGCGCGGCTACAAGGCGGTCAACGACCTGGTCGATGCGGATTCCGGCAAAGTCGTGCTCGAGGCCGGCAAGAAGCTTTCCGTGCGCCAGGCGCGCCAGCTCGCCGAGAAGGGGCTGAAAGCGCTGCGCATGACCGACGAGGAGCTGATCGGCCATTACATCGCCGAGGACCTCGTCAATCCGAAGACCGGCGAGATTTACGCCGAAGCCGGCGAGGAGATCACCGAGAAGAATCTCAAGGTTCTCAACGAGCAGGGCTACAAAGAACTGCCGCTGCTCAACATCGATCATGTCAATGTCGGCGCCTATATCCGCAATACGCTGGCGATCGACAAGAACATGACGCGCGAGGACGCGCTGTTCGACATCTACCGGGTCATGCGTCCCGGCGAGCCGCCGACGATCGACACGGCGCAGACCATGTTCAACTCGCTGTTCTTCGATCCGGAGCGCTACGACCTCTCCGCGGTCGGCCGGGTCAAGATGAACATGCGCCTCGATCTCAACGTCGAGGACACCGTGCGCATCCTGCGCAGGGACGACATCATCGCGGTGATCCGCACGCTGGTCGACCTGCGCGACGGCAAGGGCGAGATCGACGACATCGATCATCTCGGCAACCGCCGGGTGCGCTCGGTCGGCGAGCTGATGGAGAATCAGTATCGCATCGGGCTTCTGCGCATGGAGCGCGCCATCAAGGAGCGCATGTCGTCGGTCGATATCGACACGGTGATGCCGCAGGACCTCATCAACGCCAAGCCGGCGGCGGCCGCGGTGCGCGAATTCTTCGGCTCCTCGCAGCTGTCGCAATTCATGGACCAGACCAATCCGCTGTCGGAGATCACCCACAAGCGGCGGCTGTCCGCGCTCGGCCCGGGCGGGTTGACGCGCGAGCGCGCCGGCTTCGAGGTGCGCGACGTGCACCCGACTCACTACGGCCGCATCTGCCCGATCGAAACGCCGGAAGGCCCAAATATCGGCCTGATCAATTCGCTCGCCACCTATGCGCGGGTGAACAAATACGGCTTCGTCGAGACGCCCTATCGCAAGGTCAAGGACGGCCGCGTCACCGACGAGGTCATCTATCTCTCGGCGATGGAAGAGGGCCGCTACACGGTCGCGCAAGCCAATTCGGCCATCGACGCCAAGGGCCGCTTCACCGACGACCTCGTCGTGGTGCGCCATGCCGGCGACGTCCAGCTCATTCCGCCGGACAAGGTGGATTTCATGGACGTGTCGCCGAAGCAGCTGGTTTCGGTGGCCGCGGCGCTGATTCCGTTCCTCGAGAACGATGACGCCAACCGCGCGCTGATGGGCTCCAACATGCAGCGCCAGGCGGTGCCGCTGGTGCGCGCCGAGGCGCCGTTCGTCGGCACCGGCATGGAAGGCGTCGTCGCACGTGACTCGGGCGCGGCGATCGCCGCGCGCCGCACCGGCGTGGTCGATCAGGTCGATGCCACCCGTATCGTCATCCGCGCCACCGACGAGGCGGATCCGACCAAGCCCGGCGTCGACATCTATCGGCTGCAGAAATTCCAGCGCTCCAACCAGAACACCTGCATCAACCAGCGGCCGCTGGTGAAGGTGGGCGATCAGGTCAAGAAGGGCGACATCATCGCCGACGGTCCGTCGACCGATCTCGGCGAGCTGGCGCTCGGCCGCAACGCGCTGGTCGCGTTCATGCCGTGGAACGGCTACAACTTCGAGGACTCGATCCTGCTCTCCGAGCGCATCGTCAAGGACGACGTCTTCACTTCGATCCACATCGAGGAATTCGAAGTGATGGCGCGCGACACCAAGCTCGGGCCGGAGGAAATCACCCGCGACATTCCGAACGTTTCGGAAGAGACGCTGAAAAACCTCGACGAAGCCGGCATCGTCTATATCGGCGCCGAAGTGCGCGCCGGCGACATCCTGGTCGGCAAGATCACGCCGAAGGGCGAAAGCCCGATGACGCCGGAGGAAAAGCTCCTGCGCGCCATCTTCGGCGAGAAGGCGTCCGACGTGCGCGACACTTCGTTGCGCGTGCCGCCGGGCGTGCAGGGCACCATCGTCGAAGTGCGGGTGTTCAACCGTCACGGCGTCGAGAAGGACGAGCGCGCGCTCGCCATCGAGCGCGAAGAGATCGAACGGCTCGCCAAGGACCGCGACGACGAGCAGGCCATCCTCGACCGCAACGTCTACGGCCGCCTCGCCGAGCTGCTCGAAAACCGGCAGGGCATTGCCGGACCGAAGGGTTTCAAGAAGGACACCAAGATCACGCGGGCGATACTCGATGAGTATCCGCGCTCGCAATGGTGGCTGTTCGCCTCGCCCAACGACAAGATCATGGCGGAGATCGAAGCCATCCGGAAGCAGTACGACGAATCGAAGAAGCGCCTCGAACAGCGCTTCCTTGACAAGGTCGAAAAGCTGCAGCGCGGCGACGAATTGCCGCCCGGCGTCATGAAGATGGTCAAGGTCTTCGTCGCCGTGAAGCGCAAGATCCAGCCCGGCGACAAGATGGCCGGCCGCCACGGCAACAAGGGCGTGGTGTCGAAGATCGTGCCGGTCGAGGACATGCCGTTTCTCGCCGACGGCACCGGGGTCGACATCGTGCTCAATCCGCTCGGCGTGCCGAGCCGCATGAATGTCGGCCAGATCCTGGAGACGCACCTTGGCTGGGCCTGCGCCGGCCTCGGCATCAAGATCGGCAATGCCGTCGATCTCTATCACGGCAAACGCGATCCCAAGCCGCTCAAGGAGCTGCTGCGAAAAATCTACGGCGAGGACGAGACCATCAAGTCGCTCGACGACAAGGGTCTGATGGAGCTCGGCACCAATCTGCGCCACGGCGTGCCGATCTCGACGCCGGTGTTCGACGGCGCCAAGGAGGCCGACATCGAGCACATGCTCGATCTCGCCGGCCTCGATCACTCCGGCCAGGTGACGCTCTATGACGGCCGCACCGGCGATTCGTTCGATCGCAAGGTGACCGTCGGTCACATCTACATGCTCAAGCTGCATCACCTGGTGGACGACAAGATCCACGCCCGCTCCATCGGCCCCTACAGCCTCGTCACCCAGCAGCCGCTGGGCGGCAAGGCGCAGTTCGGCGGCCAGCGCTTCGGCGAAATGGAGGTGTGGGCGCTCGAAGCCTACGGCGCCGCCTATACCTTGCAGGAAATGCTGACGGTGAAGTCCGACGACGTCGCCGGCCGCACCAAGGTGTACGAGGCGATCGTGCGCGGCGACGACACGTTCGAAGCCGGTATCCCGGAAAGCTTCAACGTGCTGGTCAAGGAAATGCGCTCGCTCGGCCTCAACGTCGACCTGCACAATTCCAAGCAGCAGCGCGGCGGTGACGGCGGCGTCGCCGAGGCGGCAGAGTAGCGGACGACAGCAGACAGACGACGGAGGACGGATAACGTGCAAGTGACGGCGCAGCACTCATCTGTCGTCCGTCCTCCGTTGTCCGTCGTCCGATAACTCCAAACGGAGACGATGATGAACCAAGAATTGATGAATCTGTTCAGCCCGCAGGTCCCGGCTCAGGTCTTCGACCAGATTCGGATCTCGATCGCGAGCCCCGACAAGATTCTGTCCTGGTCCTACGGCGAGATCAAAAAGCCGGAGACCATCAACTACCGCACCTTCAAGCCCGAGCGCGACGGCCTGTTCTGCGCGCGCATCTTCGGGCCGATCAAGGACTACGAGTGCTTGTGCGGCAAGTACAAGCGCATGAAGTACAAGGGCATCATCTGCGAGAAGTGCTCCGTCGAAGTCACGCTGTCGCGGGTGCGGCGCGAGCGCATGGGCCATATCGAGCTCGCCGCGCCGGTGGCGCATATCTGGTTCTTGAAGTCCTTGCCGTCGCGCATCGGGCTCCTGCTCGACATGACGCTCAAGGACCTCGAGCGGATTCTCTATTTCGAGCATTACGTCGTGCTCGAGCCCGGCTTGACCCCGCTCAAGGATCGCCAGCTCCTGAGCGAGGACGACTACGTCAAGGCGCAGGACCAGTACGGCGCCGACAGCTTCACCGCCATGATCGGCGCCGAAGCGATCCGCGAGATGCTCAAAGCGCTTGATCTGGAAAAGATGGCGGCCGATCTGCGCCAGGAGATCATCGAGTCGACGTCGGATCTGAAGCCGAAGAAGCTCGCCAAGCGGCTCAAGCTGATCGAGGCCTTCATCCAGTCCCACAACAAGCCGGAATGGATGATCCTGACCCACGTGCCGGTGATCCCGCCGGATCTGCGTCCGCTGGTGCCGCTCGACGGCGGCCGCTTCGCCACGTCCGACCTCAACGACCTCTACCGGCGCGTCATCAACCGCAACAACCGCTTGAAGCGGCTGATCGAGCTGCGCGCTCCCGACATCATCATCCGCAACGAGAAGCGGATGCTGCAGGAGGCGGTCGACGCCTTGTTCGACAACGGCCGCCGCGGCCGCGTCATCACCGGCGCCAACAAGCGGCCGCTGAAGTCGCTCGCCGACATGCTCAAAGGCAAGCAGGGCCGCTTCCGGCAGAATCTGCTCGGCAAGCGCGTCGACTATTCCGGCCGTTCGGTGATCGTGGTCGGCCCCGAGTTGAAGCTGCACCAGTGCGGCCTGCCGAAGAAGATGGCGCTCGAATTGTTCAAGCCGTTCATCTATTCGCGGCTCGACGCCAAGGGCCTGTCGACCACGGTGAAGCAGGCGAAGAAGCTGGTCGAGAAGGAGAAGCCGGAGGTGTGGGATATCCTCGACGAGGTGATCCGCGAGCACCCGGTGCTGCTCAACCGCGCGCCGACCCTGCATCGCCTCGGCATCCAGGCATTCGAGCCGGTGCTGATCGAAGGCAAGGCGATCCAGCTGCATCCCTTGGTCTGTGCGGCATTCAACGCCGACTTCGACGGCGACCAGATGGCGGTCCACGTGCCGCTGTCGCTCGAGGCGCAGCTCGAAGCGCGCGTGCTGATGATGTCGACCAACAACATCCTGCATCCGGCCAACGGCTCGCCGATCATCGTGCCGTCGCAGGACATCGTGCTCGGCCTCTACTATCTGTCGATCATGCGCGAGGCCGGTGGCGACGCGAAGCCGAAGGTGTTCGGCGACATGGCCGAGATCGATCTCGCTTTGCACGAGAAGGTCATCAGCCTGCACTCCAAGATCAAATACCGCTGGGAAGGCATCGGCGAGGACGGCAAGCCGATTATGCGCTGGTACGACACCACGCCCGGCCGCGTCATTCTCGGCGAGGTGCTGCCGAAGCAGGTCAAGACGCCGTTCGACCTCGTCAACAAGCTGATGACGAAGCGCGAAATCTCGTCGATGATCGACACGGTCTATCGCCACTGCGGCCAGAAGGAGACGGTGATCTTCTGCGACCGCATCATGGCGCTCGGCTTCTACCACGCGTTCAAGGCCGGCATCTCGTTCGGCAAGGACGACATGGTGGTGCCGCACTCCAAGCGGAAGATCGTCGAGGACACCCGCGAGCAGGTCAAGGAATTCGAGCAGCAGTATAACGACGGCCTCATCACCCAAGGTGAAAAGTACAACAAGGTCGTCGATGCCTGGTCGAAGTGCACCGAGAAGATCGCCGAGGAGATGATGCGCGAAATCTCCGCCGCCAAGCCGGCGGCGGAGAAGGGCGCCGAAGCCCAGGTCAACTCGATCTACATGATGGCGCATTCCGGCGCGCGCGGCTCGCCGGCGCAGATGCGCCAGCTCGCCGGCATGCGCGGACTGATGGCCAAGCCGAGTGGCGAGATCATCGAGAGCCCGATCATCTCCAACTTCAAGGAAGGCCTCTCGGTGCTCGAGTACTTCAACTCGACACACGGCGCCCGCAAGGGTCTTGCCGACACCGCGTTGAAGACGGCGAACTCCGGCTATCTGACGCGTCGCCTGGTCGACGTGGCGCAGGACTGCATCATCACCGATGAGGACTGCGGCACGACGCGCGGCATCAAGGTGCGCGCCATCATTGACGCCGGCACCATCGTCGCTTCGCTGGCAAGCCGCATCCTCGGCCGCACCACGGCGGAGGACGTGCGCGACCCGTCGGGCAACGACATCCTGGTGCCGAACGCGACCTTGCTCGAGGAACAGCACGTCGAGAAGCTGGTCAATGCCGGCGTCCAGGAGATCAAGATCCGTTCCGTGCTCACCTGCGAGACCGGCAACGGCGTCTGCGCCAAGTGCTACGGGCGCGATCTCGCCCGCGGCACGCCGGTCAATATGGGCGAGGCGGTGGGCGTCATCGCCGCGCAGTCGATCGGCGAGCCGGGCACCCAGCTCACCATGCGCACGTTCCATATCGGCGGCGCGGCGCAGATCTCGGAGCAGTCGTTCGTCGAGTCGAACTTCGAGGGCACCGTCAGGATCAAGAACCGCAACGTCGCCAAGAATTCGGACGGCGACCTGATCGCGATGAGCCGCAATCTGATCGTTGCCGTCGCCGATCCCGACGGCACCGAGCGGGCGGTGCACCGCATCACCTTTGGGGCGCGGCTCAAGGTCGACGACGGCGACCACATCAAGCGCGGCCAGCGCATCGCCGAGTGGGATCCGTATACGCGGCCGATCCTCACCGAGGTCGAGGGCACGGTCGGCTTCGAGGACCTGGTCGAAGGTCAGTCGATGACGGAGACGCTCGACGAGTCGACCGGCATCGCCAAGCGCGTGGTCATCGATTGGCGCTCGGGTTCCGCCCGCGGCCAGCAGGACCTGCGCCCGGCGTTGGTGATCAAGGGCAAGGACGGCAAGATCCTCAAACTGAGCCGCGGCGGCGACGCCCGCTATATGCTGGCGGTCGACGCCATCATCTCGGTCGATCCCAACGCCCATGTCGGCGCCGGCGACGTCATCGCCCGTATCCCGACCGAAAGCGCCAAGACGCGCGACATCACCGGCGGTCTGCCGCGGGTGGCGGAGCTGTTCGAGGCGCGGCGGCCGAAGGAATCGGCGGTGATCGCCGAGATTTCCGGCACGGTGCGGTTCGGCCGCGACTACAAGAACAAGCGGCGCATCACCATCGAGCCGGCCAGTACAGATGAGGAGTCCAGGGAGTATCTGGTCCCCAAAGGCAAGCACATCCACTTGCAGGACGGCGATCTCATCGAGAAGGGTGACTATATCGTCGAAGGCAACCCGGCGCCGCACGACATCCTGGCGATCAAGGGCGTCGAGGAACTGGCCGGCTACCTGGTCAACGAGATCCAGGACGTCTACCGGCTGCAGGGCGTCAGCATCAACGACAAGCACATCGAAGTGATCGTGCGGCAGATGCTGCAGAAGGTCGAGATCGACGAATCCGGCGAGACCGACCTGATCCAGGGCGAGCAGATCGACAAGGTCGAGTTCGACGAGGTCAATGCCCGGGCCGCGGCCGAAGGCAAGAAGCCGGCGACCGCGCATCCGGTGCTGCTCGGCATCACCAAGGCCTCGCTGCAGACCCGCTCGTTCATCTCGGCGGCGTCGTTCCAGGAGACCACGCGCGTGCTCACCGAGGCCGCGGTCAACGGCAAGGCCGATACGCTGGACGGCCTGAAGGAGAACGTCATCGTCGGCCGGCTCATCCCCGCCGGCACCGGCGCCATGATGAACAAGATCCGCGAGGTTGCGGTCAAACGCGACGCGCTCATTCTCGCCGAGCGCGAGAAGGAGGCGGCGCTCAAGGCCGAAGCCGCTGCGGAACCCGCGGCATTGCCGGCGGCGGAGTAATCGCGCCACCGAGAACGCAATCGAGGGCCGCTACGTTGGCGGCCCTTTTTGTAGCCCGGGTTGAGCCAACGGGTCCGGCCCGAAGTGGCCGGCCCGATGACAGGCTCCGCGAAACCCGGGATCGGCATTCGAGCCGGACGATCGCTCCCGCTTTCGCTGCGCTCAAGCCGGGCTACAATTAGGCCATGTCCACCATCAAAATCCTCTCTGGCGGCGCCATGAAGTCGCTCATGGTCGACGTCGTGCTGCTGTTCGAGCGCGGAAGCGGCGCGAAAGTCGAGATCAAGTTCGCGCTGACCTCGGTGCTGAAGAAAGAAATCGAGGACGGCGCCGCGTTCGATATCGCGCTGTTGCCGCGGCCGGAGCTCGATGCGCTGGCCGAAGCCGGCAAGATCGCCGCCGGCACGCAAACCGACGTCACGCGTTCGGCGGTCGGGCTTGCAGTCCGCGAGGGCGCGCCGAAACCCGACATCGGCACGGTTGCAGCGCTCAAACGCACCCTGCAGGAGGCGAAGTCGATCGGCTACAGCGACGGGCCGAGCGGCGCCTATATCGCCGAATTGCTGGTCCGCCTCGGCATCGCCGACGAAACGAAGCCGAAGACCAGGCTGACCAGCCGCCCGGTGGCGGAAATCGTCGCCGCAGGCGAGGCCGAGGTCGGCATGCAGCAGATCGTGGCGATCCTGCCGGTCAAGGGCGCCGAGCTTGTCGGCCCGCTGCCGGGCGAATTGCAGAACATCATCGTCTATGCGGCCGGCCTTGCAGCCGCCGGCGGGCAGGGCGCAACAGCGCGCGCCTTCATCGCTTTCATGGCCACGCCCGAGGTCGTGCGGATGATCCGCGCCAAGGGCATGGAGCCAGGCTAATCTCGACCCGCAAACCGTGCAGATGTGCTTGCGCCATCGCACTTTCGTGCCCATATCGACTTGACTTGGGGCGGTAGCGCCGATACATACCGCCCACTTTTCGGCAGGCGGTGAGCTTCGCCAGTCGGAACGGCCCTGCCAAGTTCCCGTATAAGCTATTGAAAGTTAATCGCTTTCCTAGCTGCGATTCTGTTCTTCGGGACACAGGAATTCGGCGCGACGCCTCGACGAAGGAAGCTCAAACGCTGCCTCTGGCTTGCGAAGTCAGACGATCAGGGCATGACCGCGCTTGACGGCGTGGTCCTCTGCGAGACCAAGCGCCCTTCCGCCCGGGAAGCGGATGGCGCGATTTGGCTTTGCGCGAATGGATTCGCGGCAAAGCCGCGCGAGTGGAGTTAGGCAAAGGGGCGCAAGCCCCGTCTGGAGTGAAGAGACGCATGCCGACGATCAACCAGCTCATTCGCAAGCCGCGGGTGACGCAGCACGCCAAGAAGAAGGTGCCGGCGTTGCAGCAGAGCCCGCAGAAGCGCGGCGTCTGCACCCGCGTCTACACGACGACGCCGAAGAAGCCGAACTCGGCTTTGCGCAAGGTCGCCAAGGTGCGGCTGACCAACGGCTTCGAAGTGATCGGCTACATCCCGGGCGAGGGTCATAACCTCCAGGAGCATTCGGTGGTCATGATCCGCGGCGGCCGCGTGAAAGATCTGCCGGGCGTGCGCTATCACATCCTGCGCGGTGTGCTCGACACGCAAGGCGTAAAAAACCGCAAGCAGCGGCGATCGAAGTACGGAGCGAAGCGGCCCAAGTAATTTGGGTCGTTTTGCGTCTTAAGGAACGGAAAGACTGAGGAAGTTGAGAGATGTCCCGCCGTCACAGGGCCGATAAACGCGAGATCCTGCCGGACCCGAAATTCGGCAACGTCGTGGTCACGAAATTCATGAATTCGGTAATGCATGCCGGCAAGAAGTCGGTGGCGGAAACCATCGTGTACGGCGCGTTGGACCTCATCGAGGGCAAGACCCGGCAGAATCCGGTCGCGGTGTTCGAGCAGGCGCTGGACAACGTCATGCCGTCGATCGAAGTGCGGTCGCGCCGCGTCGGCGGCGCCACCTATCAGGTGCCGGTGGAAGTGCGCACCTCGCGTCGCCAGGCGCTCGGCATCCGCTGGATCATCTCGGCGGCGCGCGAGCGCAACGAGAAAACAATGACCGAGCGGCTGTCCGCAGAACTGCTCGACGCCTCGAACAACAGGGGAAACGCCGTAAAAAAACGCGAAGACACGCACCGGATGGCGGAAGCCAACCGCGCATTCTCGCACTATCGCTGGTGAAGCAGCGATCGCGAAGGACTTAGAGAAAATGCCCCGCACCCACCCCATCGAGGACTACCGCAACTTCGGCATCATGGCGCACATCGATGCCGGCAAGACCACGACGACCGAGCGCGTCCTCTATTACACCGGCAAGAGCCACAAGATGGGCGAGGTGCACGACGGCGCCGCCACCATGGATTTCATGGAGCAGGAGCAGGAGCGCGGCATCACCATCACGTCGGCCGCGACCACCGCGATCTGGAACGGCAAGCGGCTCAACATCATCGACACCCCCGGCCACGTCGATTTCACCATCGAGGTGGAGCGTAGCTTGCGCGTGCTCGACGGCGCGATCTGCGTGCTCGATTCCAACCAGGGCGTGGAGCCGCAGACCGAGACGGTGTGGCGCCAGGGCGACCGCTATCGCGTGCCGCGCATCGTGTTCTGCAACAAGATGGACAAGGTCGGCGCCGACTTTTTCCAGTGCCTGAAAGATATCGTCGATCGTCTCGGCGCCAAGCCGGTGGCGCTGCAGCTGCCAATCGGCTCGGAGGCGCAGTTCAAAGGCATCATCGATCTGGTTCGCATGGTCGGCGTGGTGTGGGACGAGGAGACGCTCGGCGCCAAGTATCACGACATCGAAATTCCCGCCGAGCTGATGGACCAGGCCAAGGAATATCGCGAGAAGCTGATCGAGGCCGCCGTCGAGCTCGATGACGATGCCATGACCGCCTATCTCGAGGGCAAGGAGCCCGATCAGGCGACGCTCAAGCGCCTGGTGCGCAAGGCGACCATCTCCAGCGCGTTCTTCCCGGTGTTTTGCGGCTCGGCGTTCAAGAACAAGGGCGTGCAGCCCCTGCTCGACGCGGTGGTCGACTACCTGCCGTCGCCGCTCGACGTGCCGCCGGTCAAGGGCGTGGATCTGAAAGGCAACGAGGTCGAGCGCAAGCCGCTCGACACCGAGCCGATGGCGCTGCTCGCGTTCAAGATCATGGACGATCCGTTCGTCGGCACCATCACCTTCTGCCGCATCTATTCGGGCAAGCTCGAAAGCGGCACCGGCGTGATGAATTCGACCAAGGAGCGCAAAGAGCGCGTCGGCCGCATGCTGTTGATGCACGCCAACAACCGCGAGGACATCAAGGAAGCTTTCGCCGGCGACATCGTGGCGCTGGCTGGCCTCAAGGAGGTCCGCACCGGCGATACTTTGTGCGATCCGCAGAAGCCGGTGATTCTGGAGAAGATGGAATTTCCCGATCCGGTCATCGAGATCGCCATCGAGCCGAAGTCGAAGGCCGACCAGGAGAAGCTCGGCGTCGCGCTGGCGAAGCTCGTGGCCGAGGATCCGTCGTTCCGCGTCACCACGGACCAGGAATCCGGCCAGACCATCATCAAGGGCATGGGCGAGCTGCATCTCGACATCAAGGTCGATATCCTCAAGCGCACCTATAAGGTCGACGCCAATATCGGCGCGCCGCAGGTCGCCTATCGCGAGAAGATCACCCGTACCGCCACGGTCGATTACACTCACAAGAAGCAGACCGGCGGCCACGGCCAGTATGCGCGCATCAAGATCGTCGCCGAGCCGGGCGCGCCCGGTTCCGGCTTCGTGTTCGAGAACGAGGTGGTCGGCGGCGCGGTGCCGAAGGAATTCGTCCCGGCCGTCGAGAAGGGCCTCGAAGGCCAGCTGACCTCGGGCGTGATCGCCGGCTTCCCGGTGGTCGACGTCAAGGTATCGCTGGTCGACGGCGACTCGCACGACGTCGATTCGTCGTCGATGGCATTCGAGATCGCAGGCCGCGCGGCGATGCGCGAGGCGCTGCAGAAGGGCGCCTCGACGCTGCTCGAGCCGATCATGAAGGTCGAGGTGGTGACGCCGGAGGACTATACCGGTTCCGTCATCGGCGACCTCAATTCGCGCCGCGGCCAGATTCAGGGCCAGGACATGCGCGGCAACGCCAACGTCATCAACGCGATGGTGCCGCTCGCCAACATGTTCTCCTACGTCAACAACCTGCGTTCCATGTCTCAGGGGCGCGCCACGTTCACGATGCAGTTCGACCACTACGCAGAAGTGCCGAAGGCAATCGCCGAAGAAGTCCAGGCGAAGTTCGCCGGATAAACATTCACCAAAGGTAAGCAAAGAGCCGTAACGGAGAGTCCTATGGCCAAGGAAAAATTCCAACGTACCAAGCCGCATTGCAATATCGGCACCATCGGTCACGTCGACCATGGTAAGACGACGTTGACGGCGGCGATCACCAAGATCGCGGCAGCAAAGGGCCAGGCGCAGTTCACGGCCTACGACCAGATCGACAAGGCTCCCGAGGAGAAGGCGCGCGGCATCACCATCGCCACCGCGCACGTCGAGTACGAAACCGACAAGCGGCATTACGCCCATGTCGACTGCCCCGGCCACGCCGACTACGTGAAGAACATGATCACCGGCGCGGCGCAAATGGACGGCGCCATCCTGGTGGTGAGCGCGGCCGACGGCCCGATGCCGCAGACCCGCGAGCATATCCTGCTCGCCCGCCAGGTCGGCGTGCCGGCACTCGTGGTCTATCTCAACAAGGTCGACATGGTCGACGATCCGGAGCTGCTCGAGCTGGTCGAGCTCGAAGTGCGCGAGCTGCTGTCCAAGTACAATTTCCCCGGCGACAAGATTCCGGTCGTGAAGGGCTCGGCGCTGGCGGCGCTCGAAGACAAGAATCCGGAACTCGGCAAGAACTCGATCGATGCGCTGCTGAAGGCGGTGGACGACTACATTCCGCAGCCGGAGCGCCCGAAGGATCAGCCGTTCCTGATGCCGGTCGAAGACGTGTTCTCGATCTCCGGCCGCGGCACGGTGTGCACCGGCCGCATCGAGCGCGGCGTCATCAAGGTCGGCGAGGAAGTCGAGATCGTCGGCATCAGGCCGACCCAGAAGACGGTCGTCACCGGCGTCGAAATGTTCCGCAAGCTGCTCGATCAGGGCGAGGCCGGCGACAACGTCGGCTGCCTGTTGCGCGGCACCAAGCGCGAAGAGGTCGAGCGCGGCCAGGTGCTGTGCAAACCGGGTTCGGTGAAGCCGCATACCAAGTTCAAGGCCGAGGCCTACATCCTCACCAAGGAGGAGGGCGGGCGCCACACGCCGTTCTTCACCAACTACCGGCCGCAATTCTACTTCCGCACCACCGACGTGACCGGCGTGGTGACGCTGCCGGCCGGCACCGAGATGGTGATGCCGGGCGACAACATCGCCATGGAAGTCACTTTGATCGTGCCGATCGCTATGGAGGAGAAGCTGCGCTTCGCCATTCGCGAGGGCGGCCGGACCGTCGGCGCCGGCGTGGTGGCGAGCATTGTCGAGTAGCGGACGACGGAAAACGGACGACGGACAACAGAGGACAGAGGACGGATAAAGAAGCGACGACACCAACGGCGATAGTTTTATCTGTCGTCTGTCGTCCGTCATCCGAAACGCCATGAACGGTCAAAATATACGGATACGTCTCAAAGCGTTCGATCACCGCATCCTCGATGCGTCGACGCGCGAGATCGTCAATACGGCGAAACGCACCGGCGCGCAGGTGCGTGGGCCGATTCCGTTGCCGACCAAGATCGAGAAATTCACCGTCAACCGTTCGCCGCACATCGACAAGAAGAGCCGCGAGCAGTTCGAAATGCGCACCCATAAGCGCTTGCTCGACATCGTCGATCCGACGCCGCAAACGGTCGATGCGCTGATGAAGCTCGACCTCGCCGCCGGTGTCGACGTCGAGATCAAGCTCTAAGGTTCCGATTTAGGAAAGAGACAGATGCGTTCCGGAGTGCTCGCACAAAAGGTTGGGATGATGCGCCTCTTCACCGAGGCCGGTGAGCATGTGCCGGTGACGGTGCTGCGCCTCGCCGGCTGCCAGGTGGTCGGCCACCGCACCAAGGAAAAGAACGGCTACGTCGCGCTGCAACTCGGCGCCGGCCAACGCAAGGTGCAACGCACCACCAAGGCCGACCGCGGCCACTTCGCTGTCGCCAAGGTCGAACCCAAGCGCAAGCTCGCCGAATTCCGCGTCGACGACGACGCGGTGATCCCGATCGGCGCCGAGATCACCGCGGATCATTTCGTTGTCGGCCAATATGTCGACGTCACCGGCACCTCGACCGGCAAGGGTTTTGCCGGCGGCATGAAGCGCTGGAATTTCTCCGGCCTCCGCGCCAGCCACGGCGTGTCGATCTCGCACCGCTCGATCGGCTCGACCGGCGGCCGCCAGGACCCCGGCAAGACGTTCAAGAACAAGAAAATGCCCGGTCATCTCGGCGTCGACCGCGTCACCACGCTCAATCTCAAAGTCATGCAGACCGACGTCGAGCGCGGCCTCATCCTGGTCGAGGGCGCCGTCCCCGGCGTCAAGGGCGGCTGGATCACGGTGCGCGACGCGGTGAAGAAGAAGCTGCCGGACGGCGTGCCCAAACCCGGAAAATTCAAGCTCGCCGACAATGAATCGACGGCGCCTGTTTCAGTCGGCCAAGATTCAGTGGGCCAAGGCGCAGGGGGCGCGTGACATGGAATTGAAAGTCACGACGCTCGACGGCAAGAATTCCGGTTCGGTCACGGTGTCCGACGCCATTTTCGGGCTGGAGCCGCGCGCCGATCTCATCCACCGCTGCGTGGTGTGGCAATTGGCCAAGCGCCAGAGCGGCACTCATCAAGTGAAGAACCGCGCCGACGTCAACCTCACCGGCAAGAAAATGTACCGGCAGAAGGGCACCGGCTCGGCGCGCCACGGCTCGCAGCGCGTCAATCTGTTCCGCGGCGGCGGCCGCTCGTTCGGGCCGCAGACCGGCAGCCATGCCATCGGCCTGCCGAAGAAGGTGCGCGCGCTGGCGCTCAAGCATGCGCTTTCAGCGAAGGCAAAAGACGACGGCATCGTCGTCGTCGAGGCGCTGAGCGTGAAGGACGCCAAGACCAAGGCACTGCGCAGCCAGTTCGAAAAGCTCGGCCTGTCCAACGCGCTGTTGATCGACGGTGCCGAAGTCGCAGCCGACGTGCGCACCGCGGCGCGCAACATTCCGAATATCGACGTGCTGCCGGTCGCCGGCATCAACGTCTACGACATCATGCGGCGGCACAAGCTCGTGCTCACCAAGGCCGCGGTCGATGCGTTGGAGGCGCGCTTCAAATGACCACCACCGATCCGCGCCATTACGACGTCATCATCGCCCCGCTCATCACCGAGAAGGCAACGAACGCGTCCGAGCACAGCAAGGTGATGTTCAAGGTTGCCATGACCGCGACCAAGCCGCAGATCAAGGAAGCGGTCGAGAAACTGTTCGACGTCAAGGTCAAGAGCGTCAATACGCTGCGCCGCCGCGGCAAGTGGAAGATTTTCAAGGGCCGCCGCGGCCGGCAGTCCGATTCCAAGCGCGCCATCGTGACCCTCGAAGAGGGCCAGACGATCGACGTCACCACGGGTCTGTAAGGGAGCGGCGCGATGGCACTGAAGACATATAATCCCGTCACGCCCGGCCAGCGCCAACTGGTGCTGGTCGACCGCTCGGCGCTCTATGCCGGCAAGCCGGTCAAGGCGCTGACCGAAGGCAAGAACTCGACCGGCGGCCGCAACAACAACGGTCATATTACTTCGCGCTATCGCGGCGGCGGCCACAAGCAGGCCTACCGCAAGATCGACTTCAAGCGCCGCAAGTTCGACACGCCAGCCAAGGTCGAGCGGCTGGAATACGATCCGAACCGCACCGGCTTCATCGCGCTGATCAAATACGACGACGGCGAGCAGAGCTATATCCTGGCGCCGCAGCGGCTGTCGGTCGGCGACACCGTGGTCGCCGGCGAATATGTCGACGTCAAGCCGGGCAATGCCATGCCGACCGCCAATATCCCGGTCGGCACCATCGTCCACAATATCGAGATCAAGATCGGCAAGGGCGGCCAGATCGCCCGCTCCGCCGGCACCTATGCGCAGATCGTCGGCCGCGACGGCGAATACGTGATCTTAAGGCTCAATTCCGGCGAGCAGCGCCTGGTGCACGGCCGCTGCATCGCCACCGTCGGCGCGGTGTCCAATCCGGACAACATGAACGTCTCGATCGGCAAGGCCGGGCGCACCCGCTGGATGGGGCGGCGCGGCCATGTCCGCGGCGAGACCATGAACCCGGTCGACCATCCGCTCGGCGGCCGCACCCGCGGCGGCCGGCATCCGGTGACGCCGTGGGGCAAGCCGACCAAGGGCATGAAGACGCGCAAGAACAAGCGCACCGCGAAATTCATCATGGCAAGCCGCCACGCGCGGAAGAAGACCTAAAGGGAAGTGTTAAGGAGCGATCATGGCGCGTTCGGTTTGGAAAGGCCCGTTTGTCGACGGTTATCTGCTCAAGAAGGCGGACGCCGCGCGTTCATCCGGCCGCCACGAAATGATCCGCATCTGGTCGCGGCGCTCGACCATCCTGCCGCAGTTCGTGGGCCTCACCTTCGGCGTCTATAACGGCCAGAAGCACATCCCGGTGATCGTCACCGAGGAAATGGTCGGCCACAAATTCGGCGAGTTCGCGCCGACCCGTTCGTTCTACGGCCACTCGTCTGACCGCAAGGCCAAGCGCGCCGGCGTTCCGGGCGCTCCCGGCGTGCCCGGCGCACCAGCCGCACCGGGTGCCGCCGCACCGGCCGCGCCGGGCGCGGCTCCTGCCGGCGGCACCTCGTGAGGCGGGGAGAGGGTTTGTCATGAGCAAGAAAAAGCGCGAGCGCGCGCTCGCCGACACCGAGGCCAAGGCGGTGGCCCGCATGCTCCGCATCAGCCCGCAAAAGCTCAATCTTCTGGCGCAGCTCATCCGCGGCAAGAAGGTCGCGGCCGCGCTCGCCGATCTTGAATTCTCGCGCAAGCGCATCGCCCGCGACGTGCGCAAATGCCTGGAATCGGCGATCGCCAACGCCGAGAACAATCACGATCTCGACGTCGACGATCTTGTCGTCGTCGAGGCGCATGTCGGCAAGTCGCTGGTGATCAAGCGCCACGAGTCGCGCGGCCGCGGCCGGGTCGGAGCCATTCATAAGCCGTTCGCTCATCTCACCATCGTGGTGCGTGAGGTCGAGGCGGCGGCGCAGTAACGGGAACGCGGTCAGGAGAAGACCATGGGTCAGAAAGTCAATCCGGTCGGGCTTCGGCTTGGCATCAACCGCACCTGGGACTCGCGGTGGTATGCCGGCAAGACGAGCTACGGCTCGCTGCTGCACGAGGACATGGAGATCCGCAAGGCGCTCTTGAAGGAGCTCAAGCAGGCCGCGGTGTCGAAGATCGTGATCGAGCGCCCGCACAAGAAGTGCCGCGTCACCATCCATTCGGCGCGGCCCGGCGTCGTCATCGGCAAGAAGGGCGCCGACATCGAGAAGCTGCGCCGCAAGGTCGCCGAGCTCACCGACAGCGACGTTGTCATCAACATCGTGGAAATCCGCAAGCCGGAGCTCGACGCGCAGCTGGTCGCCGAATCGATCGCGCAGCAGCTCGAGCGTAGAGTGGCCTTCCGCCGCGCGATGAAGCGCGCCGTGCAATCGGCGATGCGGCTCGGCGCCGGCGGTATCCGCATCAACTGTTCCGGCCGGCTCGGCGGCGCCGAGATCGCGCGCATGGAGTGGTATCGCGAAGGCCGCGTGCCGCTGCACACTTTGCGCGCCGACGTCGATTACGGCGTGGCCACGGCGTTCACCACCTACGGCACTTGCGGCGTCAAGGTCTGGATCTTCAAGGGCGAGATCATGGAGCACGACCCGATGGCGCAGGACAAGAAGATGGCCGAGGGCGAGGCCGGCCGGCCGCGCCGGGATGCAGCGTGAGCGCAAGGGCATCGATAAAGGCGTAAAATCATGCTGCAACCGATCCGCACCAAATTCCGCAAAGCCCACAAGGGCCGCATCCACGGCGTTGCCTCGAGCGCGATCGACTTGGCGTTCGGCCAGTTCGGTCTCAAGGCGATGGAACCGGAGCGCGTCACCGCGCGCCAGATCGAGGCGGCGCGCCGCGCGCTGACCCGGCACATGAAACGTTCCGGCCGGGTCTGGATCCGCATGTTCCCCGACGTGCCGGTGTCGAAGAAGCCGCTCGAAGTGCGTATGGGCTCCGGCAAAGGCACGCCGGAATTCTGGGTGGCGCGCGTCAAGCCGGGACGCATCCTGTTCGAGGTCGACGGGGTCCCGGTGCAGGTCGCCAAGGAAGCGCTGGCGCTCGCCGCCGCCAAGCTGCCGATCAAGACCCGTTTCGTCGAGCGGATCAGCGAGTAGGCGTGACATGAAAGCGGCCGACATCAGGACGATGACGATCGACCAGATCGACGACGAGGTGCTCAAGCTGAAGAAGGAGCAGTTCAACCTGCGCTTCCAGCGCGCCACCGGCCAGTTGGAGAACACCGCGCGGGTGCGCGAAGTGCGGCGCGACATCGCGCGGCTCAAAACCATCGCCAAGACCAAGCGCTCCGGCGCGCCGAAGAAGTAAGAGGACGAGACAATGCCGAAGCGTACCCTTCAGGGCGTCGTGGTGAGCGACAAGCAGGCCAAGACCGTGGTGGTGCGGGTCGAGCGCCGCTTCACCCATCCATTGTTCAAGAAGACCGTGCGCCGGACCAAGAAATATTACGCGCACGACGAGAACAACGAGTTCAAGGTCGGCGACCTGGTGTGGATCGAGGAGCACGCGCCGATTTCCAAGCTCAAGCGCTGGGCGGTGGTGCGGGGCGAGAAGAAGAAGGCATCGTGAGCCTAGAAACGGAACGAGTGGGGTAGCCCATGATCCAGATGCAATCCAATCTCGACGTGGCGGACAATTCCGGCGCGCGCCGCGTCATGTGCATCAAGGTGCTGGGCGGCTCGAAGCGCAAATATGCCACCATCGGCGACGTCATCGTCGTCTCGGTGAAAGAGGCGATCCCGCGCGGCCGGGTCAAGAAGGGCGACGTGATGAAGGCGGTCATCGTGCGCATTTCCAAGGACATCAAGCGCGCCGACGGTTCCATCATCCGCTTCGATCGCAACGCCGCGGTGCTGATGACGCCGCAGAACGAGCCGGTCGGCACCCGCATCTTCGGCCCGGTGCCGCGCGAGTTGCGCGCCAAGAACCACATGAAAATCATCTCGCTTGCGCCTGAGGTGCTGTAATGGCGGCGAAGATCAAAAAGGGCGACACGGTGATCGTGATCGCGGGCCGCGACAAGGGCCGCACCGGCGAAGTGATCGAGATGCGCCGCGACGACGGCCGCGCGCTGGTGCGCGGCGTCAATATCGTCAAGCGGCATCAGAAGCAAAGCGCCTCCCAGGAAGGCGGTATCATTTCCAAGGAAGCGCCGATCCACCTGTCGAATATCGCGCTCGCCGACCCTAAGGACGGCAAGCCGACCCGCGTCGGCTTCAAATATGTCGGCAAGGGCGATGACCGCAAGAAAGTGCGCGTCGCCAAGCGTTCTGGAGTCGAGATCGATGGCTGATACCGAAGAGAAACAGGCCAAGAAGCCGGATAAGCAGCGGCCGCCGACGCCGGAAGCCGCCGCCAAGGCGGAGAAGAAGGCGGCCAAGCAGGACAAGGCGGCCGCGGCGGCCGGCAAGGCGGACAAGGCCGAGAAAAAGCCGCGCGAGCCGGAGCCGCGAGTGCCGGCGCGCCTGAAGGTGCAGTTCGAAGAGGCGATCCGAAAAAAACTCACCGAGCAGTTCGGCTACAAGAACCGGCTCCAAGTGCCGGTGCTGGACAAGATCGTCATCAATATGGGCATCGGCGAAGGCGTCGCCGACCGCAAGAAGGTCGACAACGCCGCCGCCGATCTCAGCCTGATTGCCGGCCAGAAGGCGATCGTGACCAGGGCGCGCAAATCGATCGCGACCTACAAGCTGCGCACCGGCCAGGCGATCGGCTGCAAGGTGACCTTGCGCAAGGCGCGCATGTACGAGTTCGTCGATCGGCTGATCAATATCGCGCTGCCGCGGGTGCGCGACTTCCGCGGGCTCAGCCCGAAGAGCTTCGACGGCCGCGGCAATTACACCCTCGGCATCAAGGAACATATCGTGTTCCCGGAGATCGATTACGACAAGGCGACCGATATCTGGGGCATGGACATCACCGTCTGCACCACCGCGCGCAACGACGACGAGGCGCGCGCGCTGTTGACGGCATTCAATTTTCCGTTCCGGCAGTGAGGCGCGAGGCGCCTCAGACGCGGAACCGCGAGGAGCACTAGATGGCGAAGAAGAGTTCGATCGAGAAGAACAACCGGCGCCGCCGGATGACCAAGAAATTTTCCGGGCGCCGCGCGCGGCTCAGAGCGATCGCGCGCGACAAGTCGAAGCCGGTCGAGGAGCGCTTCGCCGCCACGCTGAAGCTTGCCGAAATGCCGCGCAATTCGTCGGCCACCCGCATCCGCAACCGCTGCGAGATGACCGGCCGGCCGCGCGGCTTCTATCGCAAGCACAAACTGTCGCGCATCGCGCTGCGGGACCTCGGCTCCAAAGGCCTGATCCCGGGTCTCGTCAAGTCGAGCTGGTAAGGAGGATCGCAACGATGGCAATGAACGATCCGCTCGGCGATCTGCTGGCCCGCATCCGCAACGCACAGATGCGCAACAAGGGCAACGTCACCTGCCCGGGCTCGAAGTTGCGCGAAAGCGTGCTCGAAGTGCTCAAGGCCGAGGGCTATATCCGCGGCTATACGGTGACCGAGCGCGAAGGCCGCTGTGAGCTCGACATCGAGCTGAAATATTTCGACGGCGAGCCGGTGATCCGCGAGATCGAGCGCATCTCCAAGCCCGGCCGCCGGGTCTATACCTCGGTCAAGAACCTGCCGCGCATCAACAACGGCCTCGGCGTCGCCATCGTCTCGACGCCGAAGGGCGTCATGGCCGACCACGACGCCCGCGACGCCAATGTCGGCGGCGAAATTTTGTGCACGGTGTTCTGATGTCCCGCATCGGCAAAAGACCAGTCGCGGTCCCCTCCGGCATCACCGCCAATGTCGAAGGTCAGACCGTCAAGATCAAAGGCCCGAAGGGCGCCTTGCAGGTCGTGCTGCACGACGACGTTGCGGTCAAGCTCGAAGCCGGCCAGATCAAGGTCGATCCGCGTTTCGACACCAAGCGCGCCCGCGCCCAATGGGGCACGTCGCGCACGCTGATTGCCAATCTGATCGCCGGCGTGTCGAAGGGTTTCGAACAGCGGCTCGAGATCAACGGCGTCGGCTACCGTGCCGCGGTACAGGGCAAGAATCTGCAGATCGCGCTCGGCTATAGCCACGACGTCGTCTATCCGATCCCGGAAGGCATCACCATTGCCACGCCGCGGCCGGTCGAGATCGTGATCTCCGGCAGCGACCGCCAGAAGGTCGGCCAGGTCGCGGCCGAGATCCGCGATTACCGCCCGCCGGAGCCGTACAAGGGCAAGGGCATCAAATATGCCGGCGAGCGCATCTTCCGCAAGGAAGGCAAGAAGAAGTAACGGAGCCGCGCGATGAGCAAACTCAGCGACAGGATCATGCGGCGGCAGGGCCGTGTCCGCGGCACGCTGCGCCGCGCCGCGGGCGAGCGCAAGCGGCTCACCGTGTTCCGCTCGTCCAAGCACATCTATGCCCAGGTGATCGACGACGACGAAGGTGTCACGCTCGCGTCGGCCTCGTCGATCGAGAAGACCGCGCGCGAAGGCTTGAAGACCGGTGCCAGCGTCGACGCGGCCAAGACGGTCGGCAAGCTGATCGCCGAGCGGGCCAAGGAGAAGGGCGTCAAGGACGTGGTGTTCGACCGCGGCGGCTACCTCTATCACGGCCGGGTCAAGGCTTTGGCCGAGGCGGCGCGCGAAGCCGGGCTTAATTTCTGACAACGGAGGACAGATGACGGACGACGGATAGGTGCAAGCGGGCAGGCATTGGATTTTCCGTCCTCTGTCGTCCGTCGTCTGTCGTCTCATCTCAGAGCAAAGGCTGAACCAAATGGCTGATAATCATGGCTCGTGAACCTCGCGACCGGCGCAACGAAGAGCGCGACAGCGAATTCGTCGACAAGCTCGTCCACATCAACCGCGTCGCCAAAGTGGTGAAGGGCGGACGGCGCTTCGGCTTTGCCGCGCTGGTGGTGGTCGGCGACCAGAAGGGCCGCGTCGGCTTCGGCCACGGCAAGGCGCGCGAGGTGCCGGAAGCGATCCGCAAGGCGACCGACGCCGCCAAGCGCGGGCTCACCCGCGTGCCGTTGCGTGAGGGCCGCACGCTGCATCACGACGTCGCCGGCCGTCACGGCGCCGGCCGGGTCTATCTGCGCGCGGCACCCCCCGGCACCGGCATCATCGCCGGCGGCCCGATGCGCGCGGTGTTCGAGACGCTCGGCATGCAGGACGTGGTGGCCAAATCGATCGGCACGTCGAACCCGTACAACGTGGTGCGCGCCACTTTCGATGCGCTCAAGCGCCAGGATTCGCCGCGCTCGGTCGCCGCGCGCCGCAACGTCAAGGTCTCGGCGCTGCAGGCGCGCCGCCGCGACGTCGACGCCGCCGAATCGGCGGCCGATTGAGGTTTTGTTTGGAGCAGGCGATGAACAGCGGCAAGCAATCAGGCAAGACCGTCAAGGTGCGGCAGACCGGCAGCCCGCAGCGCCGCCATCACCGCCAGCGTGAGACGCTGGTCGGGTTGCGGCTCAACAAGATCGGCCGTGTCGCCGAGCTCATCGATTCGCCGGCGACCCGCGGCATGATCGCCAAGGTGGCGCATCTGGTCGAAGTGGTGGAGAAATAGCGATCATGAAGCTGCACGAACTTTCCGATCGCCCCGGCGCCAGCAAGACGCGCAAGCGCATCGGCCGCGGCATCGGCTCCGGCAAAGGCAAGACCGGCGGCCGCGGCGGCAAGGGCCAGACCGCGCGCTCCGGCGTGCGCATCAAAGGTTTCGAGGGCGGCCAAATGCCGCTGCACCGCCGGCTGCCCAAGCGCGGCTTCAAGAACGTCAAATTCGCCCGCAAGCTCAACGAGGTGAACCTCGGCAAGCTGCAGGCGGCGATCGACGCCGGCGCCATCGACGCTGCCGCCAAGATCGACGCCGCGGCCCTGGTCAAGGCCGGCGTCCTGCGCCGGGCCAAGGACGGCGTACGCCTTCTCGGCGGCGGCGAGATCAAGGCCAAAGTGACGCTTTCGGTGTTCGGCGCCTCGAAATCGGCGGTCGCTGCGGTGGAGAAGGCCGGCGGTTCGGTTGAAATCCTCGCCCCCAAGGCGGCAACGAGCGAACAGGCGGCCTAGCGCCTATATAGCAAGGTCGTCAACGACCTTGCCCACGGAGCATCGGCGGATGGTCTCTGCAGCGGAACAACTCGCGGCCAATCTCAACTTCGGCGCTTTGGCCAAGGCCGAAGAGCTGAAGAAGCGCATCTGGTTCACCCTTGGCGCGCTCCTGATTTATCGGCTCGGCACCTATATCCCGCTGCCCGGCATCGATCCGGCCGCCTGGGACCAGATTTTCCAGCAGCAGTCCGGCGGCATTCTGGGCATGTTCAACATGTTCGCCGGCGGCGGCATCCACCGCATGGCGATCTTCGCGCTCAACATCATGCCCTACATCTCGGCCTCGATCATCATCCAGCTGATGACGACGGTGTCGCCGACCCTCGAACAGCTCAAGAAAGAGGGCGAGCAGGGCCGCAAGATGATCAACCAGTACACCCGCTATCTCACGGTGCTGCTGGCGGCGGTCCAGGCCTATGGCATCGCGGTCGGCCTCGAAGGCGCGGGCACGGTGGTCGCCGCGCCGGGCCTGTTCTTCCGCATCTCAACGGTGATCACGCTGACCGGCGGCACCATGTTCCTGATGTGGCTCGGCGAGCAGATCACCCAGCGCGGCATCGGCAACGGCACCTCGCTGATCATCATGTCGGGCATCGTCGCGCAACTGCCGTCGGCCATCGCCGGCACGCTCGAGCTCGGCCGCCAGGGGGCGCTGTCGACCGGACTCATCATCATCGTGCTGGTGGTGGCGGTCGCCGTCATCACCTTCATCGTGTTCATGGAGCGGGCGCAGCGCCGGCTGTTGATCCAGTATCCGAAACGCCAGGTCGGCAACCGCATGTTCGAGGGCCAGTCGTCGCACCTGCCGCTCAAGCTCAACACCTCGGGCGTCATTCCGCCGATTTTCGCTTCCTCGCTGCTGCTGTTGCCGACAACCATCGCCAACTTCACCGCCGGGCAGGGGCCGAGCTGGCTGACCATCATCACCACCCAGCTCGCCCATGGGCAGCCGCTGTTTCTGGCGCTCTATGTCGGCCTGATCGTGTTCTTCGCCTTCTTCTATACGGCGATCGTGTTCAATCCGACGGAGACCGCCGACAATCTGAAAAAACACGGCGGCTTCATCCCCGGCATCCGGCCGGGCGAGCGCACCGCCGAATACATCGACTACGTGCTGTCGCGCGTTACGGTGATCGGCGCCGGCTATCTGGCGATCGTCTGCCTGTTCCCGGAAATGCTGATCTCGTACGCCAAGGTGCCGTTTTATTTCGGCGGCACGTCGCTGTTGATCGTCGTCAGCGTGACCATGGATACGGTGGCGCAGGTGCAGGGCTATCTGCTGGCGCACCAATACGAGGGCTTGATCAAGCGATCGAAACTGAGGGGGCGCCGTAGATGAGACTGATCCTGCTCGGCCCGCCGGGGGCTGGCAAGGGAACGCAAGCCCTGCGTCTCGTCGCCAAATACGGACTGGTCCAGCTTTCCACCGGAGACATGCTGCGCGCGGCGGTCAAGGCCGCCACCCCGATCGGCCGCAAGGTCAAAGACATCATGGAGCGCGGCAGCCTCTGTCCGGACGACATCGTGGTCGGCATCGTTGCCGAGCGCATCGAACAGCCCGATGCCCGCAAAGGTTTTATCCTCGACGGCTTTCCGCGCACCGTGCCGCAGGCGCAGGCGCTCGATCGCATGCTCAAGAAGCGCAGCATCAAACTCGACGCGGTGATCGAGCTGCGCGTCGACGAGGACGCGCTCGTCAAGCGCATCGAAAACCGCATCGCCGAGATGACGGCGCGCGGCGAGCCGTTGCGCGCGGACGACAATCCGGAGGTGCTGCGCCAGCGGCTCGAGGCCTACCGCCGGCAAACGGCCCCGCTCGTGGCCTATTACCGCAAGCAAAACGCGCTGCGCACGGTTAACGGCATGGCGCCGATCGCGGACGTCACCGCGGCGATCGACAAGGCGCTGTCGTCCGAGTCGTCGGCGCCAAAGCCCGCGCGCAACGGCGCCAAGCGGTCGACGGTGAAGGCACGGAAGCCTAAACCCGGGGCCCGCTTAGGAAAAAAATCCGCCAAGCGGGCGCCGAATCTGCGCAAAAGCGCTGCGGCGCACAAAAGCGCGGCGCGAAAGCCGAAAAGTGGGGAAACCGCCCGGCCGTGAGCCGGTGCGTACACGAAATCGCTAGCCGAGGTTGACGAAAGCGCAGGGAATCCATTAATAAGCCCCAAATATCCAGTCGGAGATTGAGCAGCGATTGCCGAGCCGCAACGGCAGGCAGGCGCTGGCTTTTTACGTTTGTGGCCTTCTCAGGTGACATTGTCGGAACCGAGGGGAAGCGGCCGGGCGCCACGGATGGTCCGTGCACCGGCGAGCACGAGGAGTAACTGACTTGGCCCGTATCGCTGGCGTCAACTTACCGACCAACAAGCGCATCGTGATCGCGCTGCAATACATTTATGGCATCGGCGGCGCCAAGGCCAAGGAGATCCTGGAGAAAGTATCGCTGCCCGAGTCGCGCCGGGTATCGCAACTGACCGACCAGGAAGTGCTTCAGCTGCGCGAGGTGATCGACCGCGACTATATGGTCGAGGGCGACCTGCGGCGCGAGGTGGCGATGAACATCAAGCGGCTGATGGATCTGGGATGCTATCGCGGGCTGCGGCATCGCCGCAGTCTGCCGGTGCGCGGCCAGCGCACCCACACCAACGCACGCACCCGAAAAGGTCCGGCCAAGGCCATCGCCGGAAAGAAGAAATAGCGCGTCGAACAGGACGTCGATCAGACAATGTGACGGCACCGGAGCGGCCGGTACCGATCCGCGGAAGGGTTCAGAATGGGTAAAGAAGCTACGCGCGTCCGCCGACGCGAACGCAAGAACATCGCCTCAGGCGTGGCGCATGTGAACGCCACGTTCAACAACACCATGATCACCATTACCGACGTGCAAGGCAATACCATCGCCTGGTCGTCGTCGGGCACCATGGGTTTCAAGGGCTCGCGCAAATCGACGCCGTATGCGGCGCAGGTCGCCGCCGAAGACGCCGCCAAGAAGGCGCAGGAGCACGGCATGCGCACGCTCGAAGTCGAGGTCGCCGGTCCCGGCTCCGGCCGCGAGTCGGCGCTGCGTTCGCTCCAAGCCGCGGGCTTCACCATCACGTCGATCCGCGACGTGACGCCGATCCCGCACAACGGCTGCCGCCCGCGCAAGCGGCGGCGCGTATAGGAATACGGTCGATGGAACATGTGGAACATCTGCCGCCGCTCGACCATGGCACCAATTATGGCCCCACGGAGCGGAGTGGGCCGCGCGAGATGATTGCGCCGCGCAACGCGATGGGTGACAACGTGACGATCCAGAAGAATTGGCAGGAATTGATCAGGCCCAACAAGCTGCAGGTCAGCCCGGGCGGCGATACCCGCCGCGTGGCGACGGTGGTCGCCGAGCCGCTCGAACGCGGCTTCGGCGTGACGCTCGGCAACGCGCTGCGGCGCATTCTGTTGTCTTCGCTGCAGGGCGCCGCCGTGCAGTCGGTGCATATCGACGGCGTGCTGCACGAGTTCTCCTCGATCGCCGGCGTGCGCGAGGACGTGACCGACATCGTGCTCAACATCAAGGACATCGCCATCAAGATGCAGGGCGACGGCCCCAAGCGCATGGTGGTGAAGAAGCAGGGCCCGGGCACGGTGACGGCGGCCGACATCCAGACCGTCGGCGACGTCGTCGTGCTCAATCCGGACCTCGTGCTGTGCACGCTCGACGAGGGCGCCGAGATCCGCATGGAATTCACCGTCAGCACCGGCAAGGGCTACGTGCCGGCGGAGCGCAACCGTCCCGAGGACGCGCCGATCGGCCTCATCCCGGTCGATAGCCTCTATTCGCCGGTGCGCAAGGTCTCCTACAAGGTGGAGAACACCCGCGAAGGCCAGATCCTCGACTACGACAAGCTGACCTTGACGATCGAGACCAACGGCGCCGTGAGCCCCGAGGATGCGCTCGCCTATGCGGCGCGCATCCTGCAGGATCAGCTCAACGTGTTCGTCAATTTCGAGGAGCCCAAGCGCGAGACCGCGCGCGAGACCATCCCCGATCTCGCCTTCAACCCGGCCTTCCTCAAGAAGGTCGACGAGCTCGAATTGTCGGTGCGCTCGGCGAACTGCCTGAAGAACGACAACATCGTCTATATCGGCGATCTGGTGCAAAAGACCGAAGCCGAGATGCTGCGCACGCCGAATTTCGGCAGAAAATCGCTCAACGAGATCAAGGAAGTGCTGGTGCAGATGGGCCTGCATCTCGGCATGGAAGTCCCCGGCTGGCCGCCGGAGAACATCGAGGAACTCGCCAAGCGGTTCGAGGATCATTACTGAGCAGGTATCAGTAATCAGCGATCAGTAATCAGAAAGAAACTGATTACTGATTACTGACCCCTGATCCCTGTGTCCGGAGGACACACGTGCGTCACGCCAAGACCCATCGCAAGTTCAGCCGCCGCTCGGATCATCGCAAAGCGATGCTGGCGAACCTGTGCGCCTCCTTGATCAAGCACGAGCAGATCACGACGACGCTGCCGAAGGCCAAGGATTTGCGCCCGATCGTCGAGAAGCTGGTGACGCTCGGCAAGCGCGGCGACCTGCATGCGCGCCGCCAGGCGATCGCGCAGATGCGCGACATCGCCATGGTCAAGAAGCTGTTCGAGGTGATCGGTCCGCGCTACAAGGACCGCGACGGCGGCTATACCCGCGTCATGAAGGCCGGCTTCCGCTACGGCGATTCCGCCCCCGTCGCGGTGATCGAGTTCATCGATCGCGACGTCGAGGCCAAGGGCAAAGATTCCGGACCCGTCCAAGCGCGGACCGAAGCGCCCGCTCCCGCCGCAGCGTAGATTTCCGTTAGCGCGATCGTCATCGAGGGCAGCGATGCTGCCCTTTTTGCTGCACGCCGTATCTGCAAGACGAGACATTTGCGCGCACAACGCAGGTTTGGTTGGCGGCCGGCGCGCGCCGCAATAATGTGGGGCGGAATCGGGAAGGGGAATACATGATAAGGCTTGCGACGTTCTTCATTGCCGCGCTGGCACTCGCCGGCGCGGCCTATGCCGACACGCCGGTCGAGCGCGGCTCGTACCTGGTCAACACCATCATGACCTGCGGCAACTGCCATTCGCCCAAAGGTCCGCCGGACGTGGTGGCGGGCAAGGATTTTTCCGGCGGCCTGCGCTTCGATGAGCCGCCGTTCGACGTCACCGCGCCGAACATCACGCCCGACAAGGAGACCGGCATCGGCGCGTGGAGCGACGCCGACATCAAGAAGCTGTTGCGCACCGGCATGCGGCCAAACGGCCTTCCGGTAGCCGTGGTCATGCCGACCGGTTTTTACGACATCATCACCGACGCCGATCTGGACGCCATCGTCGCCTATCTGCGTACGCTTACTCCCGTCAAGAACAAGGTGCCCGATCCGATCTACAAGATCACGATACCGCGCCAGGTCTTTCCCGGGGCGGAACAGCCGATCGATCCGGCCGCCCTCAACGACAAGCTCAAGCGCGGCTTCTATCTGGTCACCATCGGCCATTGCATGGAGTGCCACACCCCGATGGTGAATGGCCCGGTCGATTTCGGCAATTCGCTCGGCAAAGGCGGCCGCGAATTCCCCGGCCCCTGGGGCGTGTCGATCTCGCGCAATATCACCTCGAGCAAGACCAAGGGCATCGGCGATTGGACCGACGCCGAGATCAAGCGCGCCATCACCCAAGGCATCGACAAGGACGGCAACAAGCTCAAACCCCCCATGGGGTACCAGTATTATGCCCATATGACCGACGCCGATGTCGACGCCGTCATCGGTTGGGTGCGCACGCTGCCGGCCAAGGAGTAAAGGGATCAGGGATCGGGAATCAGGGATCAGGGATCAGCCATCAGATGTTTTTGGTCGGCCCTCGATCCTTGCTGCTTGATACCTGATCCCTGATGCCTGATCCCTGGTAAAGCCCCGGTTTGGTGCCTATATGGAACCGCATTGAATCGAGGTTTTTTCGCATGCGTCTGCGCGTTTCCGCCATCCCGGCTGCGGCCGTCGTTCTCGCCGCGGCGCTGCTCGAGCCCGCGGCTGCCCAGCAGCGTCAGGTCCCGGCGTCGTCTGCGCAACTGCAGCTTTCCTACGCTCCGGTGGTACAGCGCGTGGCGCCTGCGGTGGTCAACGTCTACGCCAGCCACGTGGTCGAAAACCAGAACCCGTTCATGGCCGACCCGTTCTTCCGCCAGTTCTTCGGCGGCGGCGGCGTGCCGCGGGAGCTGGTGCAGCGCTCGCTCGGCTCCGGCGTGCTGGTCGATGCCACAGGCCTGATCGTCACCAATTACCACGTCATCGAGGGCGCCAGCGACATCAAGATCGCGCTTGCCGACAAGCGCGAATTCGCAGCCGACATCGTGCTCAAGGACCAGCGCAGCGACCTCGCCGTGCTGCGCATCAAAGGCTCGAGCGAGCGCTTTCCGACGCTGGAATTTGCCAATTCCGACGAGCTGCAGGTCGGCGACGTGGTGCTGGCGATCGGCGATCCGTTCGGCGTCGGCCAGACCGTGACCCACGGCATCGTCTCGGCGGTGGCGCGCACCCAAGTCGGCATCAGCGATTATCAATTCTTCATCCAGACCGACGCCGCCATCAATCCGGGCAATTCCGGCGGCGCGCTGGTCGACATGAACGGCCGCCTGGTCGGCATCAACTCGGCGATCTATTCGCGCTCCGGCGGCTCGCAGGGCATCGGCTTCGCCATTCCCGCCAACATGGTGCGCGTGGTCGTCGCCTCGGCCGAAGGCGGCAGCGGCCTGGTGAAACGGCCGTGGCTCGGCGCCAAGCTGCAGGAAGTGACGCCGGAGATCGCCGAGAGCCTAGGCCTCAAGCGGCCGAGCGGCGCGCTGGTCGCCAATGTCGCCGCCGAGGGCCCCGCCGCCAAGGCCGGCATCAAGACCGGCGATCTGATCGTCACCATCGATGGCGTGACGATCGAAGACCCCAACGCCTTCGACTATCGCTTCGCCACCAAGCCGCTCGGCGGCAGCGCCAAGATCGGTCTCGTTCGCCAAGGCAAGGAGATTGTCGCGTCGGTGGCGTTGCAGAGCCTGCCCGACACGCCGCGCAACGAGGTGCAGATCAAGGGCCAGTCGCCGTTCCTCGGCGCCACCGTGGCGAATCTGTCGCCGGCACTGGCCGACGAGCTCCGCCTCGATCCGCAGACCGAAGGCGTCGTCATCACCGCTGTCGCCGACGGCTCGGCGGCGCAATCGGTGGGGTTCCAGAAGGGCGACATCGTCGTGTCGGTGAATAACCAGAAGATCGCCAAGTCAGCCGACCTGCAGCGCGTCACCAGCAGCAACAGCCGGATGTGGCGCATCACCATCCAGCGCGGCGGCCAGCAGATCTCGGTGATGTTCAGCGGATGAATATTTTTTGCCTCTCCCCGCTGCGCGGGGAGAGGTCGAGTGAGCGAAGCGAACGAGGGTGAGGGGGCCTCTCCGCGATTCTGAGCCCCCAAGTTTGAGCCCAGCGGAGAGGCCCCCTCATCCCGACCTTCTCCCCGCACGCGGGGAGAAGGAGCAGGAGAACAAATGCCCTCGCGTCCGAAACCAAAGGGTCCAAGCCTCTTCGCCGCGGGCGGTCTCGACCGCGCCGCGCCGCGGCCGCTTGCCGACAAGCTGCGTCCCGACAAGCTCGGCGACGTGGTCGGGCAGGACCATCTGCTCGGACCTGACGGCGCGCTCACCCGCATGCTGCAGACGCGCTCGCTCGGCTCGCTGGTCTTTTGGGGCCCGCCCGGCACCGGCAAGACCACGGTGGCGCGGCTGTTGGCGCGGACGACGGACCTTTATTTCGAGCAGATTTCGGCGATCTTCTCCGGCGTCGCCGATCTCAAGAAGGTGTTCGACGCGGCGCGGCTGCGGCGCGAGACCGGGCAGGGCACGCTGTTGTTCGTCGACGAGATTCACCGCTTCAACCGCGCCCAGCAGGATTCTTTCCTGCCGGTGGTCGAGGACGGCACCATCGTGCTGGTCGGCGCGACCACGGAGAATCCGTCGTTCGAGCTGATCGCGCCGCTTTTGTCGCGGGCGCGGGTGCTGGTGTTCAAGCCGCTCGATGCGGCCGCGATCGAGAAGCTCTTGGCGCGCGCCGAGGAGATCGAGGGCAAGAAACTGCCGCTCGACGCCGAGGCCCGCGCCTCGCTGATCCGCATGGCCGACGGCGACGGCCGTTCGGCGCTGACGCTGGCCGAGGAAGTCTGGCGCGCGGCGCGCGGCGGCGAGATTTTTGGTGCCGCCGCGCTCCAGGACGTGGTGCAGCGCCGCGCGCCGATCTACGACAAGAAACAGGACGGCCACTACAATCTGATCAGCGCGCTGCACAAATCGGTGCGCGGTTCCGACGCCGACGCGGCGCTGTATTATCTCTGCCGCATGCTCGATGCCGGCGAGGACCCGCTCTATCTGGCGCGCCGCATCGTGCGCATGGCGGTCGAGGACATCGGCCTTGCCGATCCGCAGGCGCTGGTGATCGCCAATGCGGCCAAGGACGCCTACGATTTTCTGGGCTCGCCCGAAGGCGAGCTCGCCATCGCCGAGGCGGTGATCTATGTCGCCACCGCGCCCAAATCGAACGCCACCTATGTGGCCTTCGGCGCGGCGATGCGCACCGCCAAGGAAGCAGGCTCGCTGTTGCCGCCCAAGCACATCCTCAACGCGCCGACCAAGTTGATGCAGAGCGAAGGCTACGGCTCGGGCTACGAATACGACCACGACAGCGAGGAGGCGTTTTCCGGCCAGGACTATTTCCCCGAAGCGCTCGGCCGCCGCCAGTTCTACGATCCGCCCGAGCGCGGCTTTGAGCGCGAAATCCGCAAGCGCCTCGAATATTGGGCAAAACTGCGGCGCGAGCGGAGCGGCAATTGAGAGGTTCCCGCGGACCGCGTCAGCCCGGCGGTGGACGGCAGATGGCCGGGCCGCGGCATCAGCAACAACGCCCATTCCGTCACCCTGAGGTGGCCGCGAAGCGGCCCTCCAAGTCGGCTGCTGCCGACTTGGCAATTAGAAATCCGAAATCGGGTGAACCCGATTTCGGGCGGGGCGACGGCCCGGGCCGTGCATCCTTCGAGACGCGCCCGCAGCGCGCGGCTTCGGATTACGGGGAACAAAAAATTGCGCCGGCTTCGATGCCGACGACCGTGCAGAACGTCGCGGTGAGCGTCGACGAAGCCGGCATGCGGGTCGATCGTTTTTTCGAGGCGCGGTTTCCAGGGCTCAGCTTCTCCCACATCCAGCGCGTCATCCGCAAAGGCGAGGTGCGGGTCGACGGCAAGCGCACCCAGCCGAAGAATCGGCTCGCGGTCGGGCAGAGCGTGCGCATCCCGCCGCTGCGGCTCGACCAGCCGAAACCGCGGACGCCCGGCAACGAGGCCGACGAGAAGACCCGCGCGTTCCTGAAATCGATCACGCTTTACGAGGACCCCGACCTGCTGGTGCTCAACAAGCCGATGGGGCTTGCGGTGCAGGGAGGAAGCGGGACGGTGCGCCATGTCGACGGCATGCTCGACGTCTTGCGCGACGCCCGCGGCCAGCGGCCGCGGCTGGTGCACCGGCTCGACAAGGACACCGCCGGCTGTCTCTTGGTCGCCAAGACGCGCTTCGCCGCGTCGGCGCTGGCGCAAACCTTTCGCTCGCGTTCGGCGCGGAAAATCTATTGGGCGCTGGTTGCCGGCGTGCCCAAGCTGCCGCAGGGCCGCATCTCGACCTTTCTCGCCAAGGATGAGCGCGAGGATGAATCGATCATGCGCATCGTGCGCCACGGCGACAAAGGCGCGAGCCACGCGGTGACGTATTATGCAGTGGTGGAAACCTCGGGGCCGCTGTTGGCCTGGGTTTCGCTGAAACCCGTGACCGGCCGCACCCATCAACTGCGCGCCCATATGGCCCATATCAATCATCCGATCGTCGGCGACCCGAAATATTTCTCCCGCGAGAACTGGGAGCTGCCCGGCGGCATGCAGAACAAGCTGCATCTTCTGGCCCGCCGCATCGCGGTGCCGCATCCGCGCGGCGGCGTGATCGACGTCACCGCGCCGCTGCCGCCGCATATGCAACAGTCGTGGAACCTGCTCGGCCTTGACGCCAAGCGCTACGATCCGATCATCGACGCGCCGTAGGAGTGACGCGCCGGGGGAACAAGGCACGTCTCGGCGGGGTTAGTATCGCAGTCGTCCCTGCATGAGGCGGCCATGAATTCTCGTCATTGCGAGCGCAAGCGAAGCAATCCAGGCGGCGCTGCAGCGCTGGGTTGCTTCGTCGCTGCGCTCCTCGCAACGACGATGTCCGCAACCGCGCAGGCGCGCGATATCGAGATGGGCGGCGATGGCAATTATCCCTATTCGATCATGGCGCCGGAGCCGGGCACCGGCCACCATCGCGGGATAGCAACGCGGGCGCGACACCTCAAATCGCCGGGCGCGGAGAAACAGCTTACCGTCCGGCCGCCGCATACGAGGTCCTACGCCGTGCGCGGCTCGTCCGGCGTGGTGCTGCCGACGCCCTTGCCGAAAACCCAGCTCATCCCGCCGGAAGGCGGCAGCGCGCCGATCATCCGCGCGGCGCCGCAAGAGCAAGGGCCGACCGTGCTGCCCGGCATGAACCCGATCCCCAATCTGCCGCACGGCACCGAGACGTTCCAGGACCGCGCCTCGCGCTGCGCCCAGCAGCAGGCCCTCTACGGCGTGCCGGCGAGCGCGACCGGTCTCTATATGCACACCTGCGCGATGTGAGCCGCGTTGGGATTGTCCGAGCGGCAAAACCGCCGCGGCGAACAGGAAGCTCTAGCGCTCAGCGCAAGCTGGCGTTGATCTTCTCCAGCGCCGCCGAGCCGGGGCAGAGCTCCTTCTCGCCGAGCGCATTGAGCGGCGCCGCGACGGTGTTGAGGTGGCTGTGCAGGTCCTCGGCGTCGGCGTCGACATAGAGCAGTCCGGTCACCACTTGGCCTTTGGCGGCATGCTTCTGCAGGAACGCCATCGCCGCCAGCCGGTCGTGCACGTCGTAATCGGCATCGACCTTGCGCAGCGCGAGCTTGGTGCCGTCATGCTGCTCGACCACCTGCACCGTACCCGGCGCATAATCGACCGTGATCGGCGCCCGGCCGGTGATGACGTCGAGCCGGTTCACCGCTTCGTTGTGCTCGCGCACATAATCGAAGCTCTTGGTCGAGCCGGTGTGATTGTTGAACGCGACGCAGGGCGAGATCACGTCGATGAAGGCTGAGCCGCTATGCTTGATCGCCGCCTCGATGATCGGCACCAGCTGGGTCTTGTCGCCGGAGAAGCTCCTCGCCACGAAGCTCGCGCCGAGCTGCAGGGCGATGCCGACCAGATCGATGGCGCTGTCGGTATTGGTCACGCCGCGCTTGGACTTCGAGCCGCGGTCGGCGGTAGCGGAGAACTGCCCCTTGGTCAGGCCGTACACGCCGTTGTTCTCGACGATATAAGTCATATTGACGCCGCGGCGGATCGAATGGGCGAACTGGCCGAAACCGATCGAGGCCGAGTCGCCGTCGCCGGACACGCCGAGATAGATCAGGTCGCGGTTGGCGAGGTTGGCGCCGGTCAACACCGACGGCATGCGGCCGTGCACCGAATTGAAGCCGTGCGAATTGCCGAGGAAATAATCCGGCGTCTTCGACGAGCAGCCGATGCCGGAAATCTTTGCCACCCGGTGCGGCTCGATGGAGAGCTTAAAGCACGCCTCGATGATGGCGCCGGTGATCGAATCATGGCCGCAGCCCGCGCACAAGGTCGAGATCTTGCCCTCGTAGTCGCGGTGCGTATAGCCGAGATCGTTCTTCGGCAGCTCGGGATGATGGAATTTGGGCTTGACGACATAGGTCATGGAAGCGCCAGTCTTTGTTGCTGCGATTGCGATAAGACGACGGAGGACGGACGATGGAGGACGGAAGGAATCTTGTCCTTCATCTGTCGTCCGTCGTCGGTCTTCCGTTGTCCGATCACGACACGACTTTCCTCAACGGAGTTACCTTGAGCTGATCCAAGTGATCGCCGATGGCCTTGGCGATGAAGCGGGCGGTGATCGGCGTGCCGTCGTAATGCACGATCGGAACCAGCCGCACCGGATCGATGCTGAGCTCGTTGACGATCAGCGAGCGCAGTTGGCTGTCGCGATTCTGCTCGACGACGTAGACGAAGTCGTGCTCGGCGATAAAGCTCGGCACGCTGGAATGGAACGGGAAGGCGCGGATGCGCAACCGGTCGAGGTGGTGGCCGCGCGCTTCCAGCATGCCGATCGCCTCGTCCATGGCCGGCGAGGTCGAGCCGAAATAGATCACGCCGTATTTGGTCGGCTTGCCGGCATTGGCCTGCAGCGGCCGCGGCACCAGATCTTTGGCGGTCTCGAACTTGCGCAGCAGCCGCTGCATGTTGTCCTGGTAGGCCGGGCCCTCCTCGGTGTAGCGCGCGTAGCGGTCGCGCGAGGTGCCGCGGGTGAAGAACGAGCCTTTGGTCTGATGGGTGCCCGGATAGGTGCGGAACGGAATGCCGTCGCCGTCGACATCGAGATAGCGGCCGAAATCGCGGCCTTCGTCGAGCATGGCGGCGGTCATGACCTTGCCGCGGTCGTATTGCTTGGCGTCGTCCCACTTCAGCGGGCGGGACAGGCGGTGATTCATGCCGATGTCGAGGTCGAGCATGAGGAAGATCGTGGTTTGCAGCCGGTCGGCGAGATCGAAGGCTTGCGCCGCCATTTCAAAAGCTTCGGCGGGATCCTCGGGGAACAGCAGCACGTGCTTGGTGTCGCCGTGGGAGGCATACGCCGCACTGATGATGTCGCACTGCTGGGTGCGCGTCGGCATGCCCGTCGAGGGTCCGGCGCGCTGCACGTCCATGATCACAGCCGGGATTTCGGCGAAATAGGACAGCCCGATGAACTCCTGCATCAGCGAGATGCCGGGCCCCGAGGTCGCGGTAAAGGCGCGCGCGCCGTTCCAGGCGGCGCCAATGACGATGCCGATCGAGGCCAGCTCGTCTTCGCCCTGGACGATGGCGTATTTCGCCTTCTTGGTCTCGGGGTCGTGGCGCAGCCGCCTGCAATGGCTGGTGAAGGCGTCGGCCAAGGACGACGACGGCGTGATCGGATACCAGGCGCACACGGTGGCGCCGCCATAGACCGCGCCGAGCGCCGCCGCCGAATTGCCTTCGATGAAGATGCGGTCGCCGACCTTGTCGGCCTTCTGCACCCGCAGCCCAATCGGGCATTTCAAGTTGGTCAGCGCATAGTCGCGGCCGAGATGGAGCGCATGCACGTTCGAGGACAGGAGCTTTTCCTTGCCCTTGTACTGTTCGCCGATCAGCCCCTCGATGACCTTCGGATCGATGTCGAGCAGCGCCGAGAGCGCGCCGAGATAGATGATGTTCTTGAACAGCTGGCGCTGGCGCGGATCGGTATAGGTCGAATTGGCGATGGCGGTGAGCGGCACGCCGATGACGGTGATGTCGTCGCGGAATTTCGACTTAGGCATCGGCTTGGTCGAATCGTAGAGCAGATAGCCGCCGGGCTCGATGGAGGCAATGTCCTTGTCCCAGGTCTGCGGGTTCATCGCCACCATCATGTCGGTGCCGCCGCGGGCGCCGAGATGGCCTTCGCCGGAGACGCGCACCTCGTACCAGGTCGGCAGACCCTGGATGTTGGAGGGAAAGATATTGCGCGGCGACACCGGCACGCCCATGCGCAGGATGGCGCGGGCAAACAACTCGTTGGCGCTCGCCGAACCGGAGCCGTTGACGTTGGCGAAGCGGACGACGAAGTCGTTTACGCTGCTGATTGGGTTCGTTGCTGGCATGCTTGTTCCGCGTGGGTCATGTCGATGAGGTATTTTTGCATATCCCAGGCGCCGGTGGGACAGCGCTCGGCGCACAGCCCGCAGTGCAGGCAGACGTCCTCGTCCTTCACCATGACGCGGCCGGTTTTCAGGTTGTTGCCGATATAGAGGTCCTGGGTGAGATTCTTGGCCGGCGCCTGCAGCCGGGCGCGCAGATCGGCTTCCTCGCCGTTTTCGGTGAAGGTGATGCAGTCCATCGGGCAGATGTCGACGCAGGCGTCGCACTCGATGCAGAGCTGGCCGGTGAAGACTGTCTGCACGTCGCAATTGAGGCAGCGTTCGGATTCCTTGAGCGCCAGTTCGAGGTCGTAGCCGAGCTCGACCTCGGCCTTGATGTCGCGCAGCGCCACCACCTTCTCGCGATGCGGCACCCGGTAGCGCTTATCGAGCGTGATCTCGTTGTCGTAAGACCATTCGTGGATACCCATCTTCTGGCTCGACACCGCGAGCTGCGGCGCCGGGCGGACATTGACGTCTTCGCCGCGGCAAAAGCGGTCGATCGAGATCGCCGCCTCGTGGCCGTGCGCCACCGCCCAGATGATGTTTTTAGGCCCGAACGCCGCGTCGCCGCCGAAGAACACTTTGGGATGGCTCGAGCCCATGGTCTTGGGATCGACCTTCGGCATATTCCACTTGTCGAATTCGATGCCGCAGTCGCGCTCGATCCAGGGGAAGGCGTTTTCCTGGCCGACGGCGACCAGCACGTCGTCGCAGGGGAAGTGCTGGTCCGGTTCGCCGGTCGGGACGAGATCGCGGCGGCCCTTGGCGTCGCGCACCGCCTTGACCTTATCGAACACCACGCCGGTGAGCTTGCCGTTGTCGTGGGTGAATTCCTTCGGCACCAGGAAATTGAAGATCGGGATGTCCTCGTGCATGGCGTCCTCCTTTTCCCAGGGGGACGCCTTCATCTCCTCGAAGCCGGAGCGAACGATCACCTTGACGTCCTCGCCGCCGAGCCGGCGCGAGGAACGGCAGCAATCCATGGCGGTATTGCCGCCACCGAGCACGATGACGCGCTTGCCGATCTTGTCGATGTGGCCGAACGAGACGCTGGACAGCCAGTCGATGCCGATATGGATGTTCTTGACCGCTTCCTTGCGGCCGGGAATGTCGAGATCGCGGCCGCGCGGCGCGCCGCAGCCGACGAAGATGGCGTCGAAATTTTCGGCAAGCAGCGCCTTCATGCTGTCGATGCGCTTTGAGCCGACAAATTCGATGCCGAGATCGAGGATGTAATTGCACTCCTCGTCGATGACGCTCTCCGGCAAACGGAATTTCGGAATCTGCGTGCGCATCATGCCGCCGGATTTCGGATCCTGGTCGAACACGACGCAGTCGTAGCCCATCGGCGCCAGGTCGCGCGCCACCGCCAGCGAGGCTGGGCCGCCGCCCACGAGCGCGATGCGCTTGCCGTTCTTGATCTTGGCCGGCTTCGGCAGGCGGCTCCTGATGTCGTCCTTGAAGTCGGCGGCGACGCGCTTCAATCGGCAGATCGCGACCGGTTCTTTCTCGACCCTGCCGCGGCGGCAGGCCGGCTCGCACGGCCGGTCGCAGGTGCGTCCCAAAATGCCGGGGAAGACGTTGGATTCCCAATTGATCATGTAGGCGTCGCTGTAGCGGCCCGCCGCGATCAAACGGATGTATTCGGGCACCGGCGTGTGTGCCGGGCAGGCCCATTGGCAATCCACGACTTTGTGGAAGTAGTCCGGGACCGAAATGTCGGTTGGCTTCATCTATTCCTCTTGCCCGCAGCACCCGCTCTTACAGGCGGTAAGCACGCTGCTGCGTGGATCAGGCTCCCTCTACGACGGCCCCCGTAGCCGAATCCGGCGCGGGATACTAGTCGAGGGGGGTGCGGATTACTACCGCTTCTGCTTGTTATAACAAGGTTTTGTCGCTCGCGGTCCTTAACAAGCGCGCGACCGGATAGCGCTGCCATGCGGTAACCGGATAGCATCGCAAACGATGCCATATTCATGAACTAAGCTATTGAAAACGTGCAATAAATTTTTGTTGCCCCGCGACTTGCGCAATAATGCCCGTCATGGTCTGAGGGCCCATGCGTGAATTGTTCGAGAATAACCCGCTCGAGGACCCCATAGCGGCAGCGCGCCGCGGCACTCGGCGGGCGCTACGGCGCCGTTTCTACGACGCGGTGACGACCGCGCCGCAGAACGGTGGCTTCGCCTTGCGCCTCGACGGCAAGCCGGCACGCACGCCGGCGCGCCGCGTGCTGGCGGCGCCGACGCTGCCGCTTGCCGAGGCCATCGCCGCGGAATGGCAAGCCCAGAAGGACGTCGTCGATCCAGCGAAAATGCCGCTGACGCGCCTTGCCAACGCGATCATCGACGGTGTCGCCGACGCGCCGCAGGCGGTCGCCGACGAGATCGCCAAGTACCTGGCATCCGATCTCGTGTTCTATCGCGCCGGCTCGCCGCGGGGGCTGGTCGAGCGCCAAGCGTGCCATTGGGATCCGATCCTGGCCTGGGCGCGCCAAGCGCTCGGCGCCGATTTCAAGCTGGGCGAGGGGGTCGTCCATGTGGCACAGCCGCAAGCCGCGCTGACCGCCGCCCGCGCCGCCATCCCCGAGGAGCCTTGGCGGCTCGGTGCCCTGCATTCCGCCACGACGCTCACCGGCTCGGCGCTGATCGCGCTCGCCATGGCGCGCGGCGCACTGGCCGCCGACGCTGCTTGGCAGGCCGCCCATGTCGAGGAGGATTGGAATATGGCGCAGTGGGGCCGCGACGGCATGGCGATGGCGCGCCGCGACTTCCGCTTTGCCGAGTTTTTAGCCGCGGCGACGGTGCTGGCCGGCGGCGCCTAGGCCGGGCTCCCGACCGATATCGAGACAATTTTAGGGAATGCCGCGCGTCAATTTTAGAAAATTTGCGCGATCCTGCTCCGATTGTGCCCGGTAAATTCCCGGCTTTGGGAACCTCGCGGCGCATCGATTGGAGACCGCCATGGCCGATTTCTGGGCCAACTGGATCGAGGCCGTTCGCTTCAGCTGCGAAGCGCAAGGCGTGATCTCGGCGCGGCTGATGCTGTTTGCCAGCGCGGCGCCGAACGCTGCGGTCGAAGCCGAGCGGATGATTTCTGAAAAAATCGTTGCTTTCTCCGCCGCCCATGACGCCGCCGAACGGGCGCTGGCCGAAGGGCTCGGCTTCTATGCCGCCGCGGAGCGGGCCTACCAGCCGCTGCGGCGCTGTGTAAGCGCCAATTCCAGCCGGCTTGGTCTGGAACTGGACTAAAATCCCTCCGAAAGGGCCAAGCGAGGCCACCCCACGTCCGTTTGATGCAAAAAAGACACACCCAGCCAGAATCGTTGTGGCGTTGGATGTCTTCGCTTGCTTGCCCGAATTCCGGCCTTAGTAATCGATCCCAGGTGGGGAATCCCGTTTGCGACGGAATGTCGATGCCCGTGACGACCAATTATCAGGACAGCGGATCAGCCGACGAGCTGAAGGGCTTGGATATCCTGCTGGTCGAAGACTCCCGCGACGTCGGCCAAGCGGTCAAGACGCTGCTAGAGCTTTGCGGAGCGCACGTGGACGGACCGGCCGCGAATACGGCCGAGGCCGAGGGCTTGCTCGCCGCGCACCGGCCGGACGTCGCTCTGGTCGACTTCCACCTTCGCGGCGGTGAAGAGTCCTCCGGCCTGATTGGGCGTCTGCGCGAGCAAGGCGTGCCAGTGATCGTGCTGTCCGGCTCGTTCGAGATTTCGCCGCTGCCGTCGCTCGGCGGCACGACTGTCCTGGAAAAGCCGGTCGCCGAGGCCGACCTTCTGGCGCAGTTGATTCCGTTCATCGCCAAGAAGCCGGCGCAGTAGCGCTTTGTCGCGGCACGCGCGGCATCCAACTTTAGCCGCCAGTCACGCTCATGTGGCGCGCCAGCGCCGGCCGCCGGTGCCGGCGATCGATGACGAAATCGTGGCCCTTGGGCTTGCGCGAAATCGCCTCATCGATCGCGGCGAACAACAGATCGTTGCCTTCGGAGGCGCGCAGCGGCTTGCGCAGATCGGCGGCGTCTTCTTGGCCGAGGCACATATAGAGCGTGCCGGTGCAGGTGACGCGCACGCGATTGCACGATTCGCAGAAATTATGCGTCATCGGCGTGATGAAGCCGAGGAGCCCGCCGGTCTCGGCGACGCGGACATAGCGCGCCGGGCCGCCGGTGCGATAGTCGATGTCGTCCAGCCGGTAGCGTTCTGAAAGTCGCGCGCGCACCATCGACAGCGGCAGATATTGCTCGAGGCGGCCTTCGCCGATCTCGCCGAGCGGCATGACCTCGATCAAGGTCAAGTCCATGCCGCGGCCGTGCGCCCAATCGATCAACTGAGGGAATTCGTCGTCGTTGACGCCCTTGAGCGCGACCGCGTTGATCTTGATTTTCAGGCCGGCGGCTTGGGCGGCGTCGATGCCGCCCAGCACCTGGTCCAACGAACCCCAGCGCGTGATGGCGCGGAATTTCTCCGCATCGAGCGTATCGAGCGAGACGTTGAGGCGCCGCACGCCGGCAGCCTTGATCTCCTGCGCATATTTGGCGAGCTGCGAGCCGTTGGTGGTGAGCGTGAGCTCATCGAGATCGCCCGTGCGCAGGTGCCGCGACAGCGAGTTGAAAAGCGTCATGATGCCGCGGCGGACCAGCGGCTCGCCGCCGGTGAGGCGGAGCTTGCGCACGCCGCGCGCGACAAAGGCGGAGCACAGCCGGTCGAGTTCTTCCAAGGTCAGAACGTCGGCCTTGGGCAGGAAGGCCATATTCTCGGCCATGCAATAGACGCAGCGGAAATCGCAGCGATCGGTGACCGAGACGCGCAAATAGGAGATGGCGCGGCCGAACGGATCGACCAGCGAGGGCCGCCCGAGGGCGCCGTCGAAATCTGTCGTTTGCGCACCGTTCATCGTCATGCTGCTTGCTTCCACGCGCTCATCGGCACGCGTTGCGTTTCTCGCATTGCCAAAGCCGGTACTCTTTAAACTCTAGATAATCAACAATTGTGCCGGATAAAGCCCTGACGGTCCAGGACATCCTGCCCCGGAGCGGCGACCCGCTAGCGCTGCGGCGGTGGCGGCGGCGGGAACGGCGATGCCCCTGGCTGCTGCGGGGGCGGGGGCGTTGGCGGCGGCGCGCCGGCCCGCGCTGCGGTTTTGTGCGACTTCGGCCTGGTGGGCGCCATCCGGTGTGGCGGCGGCGCCGGTTGCAGCACCACGGCCACCGGATTGGGTTGAATATCCGGCGGCGGGTTCTCGAACATATTGTGTTCCGGAATCCGGACCGTGACCTGCACCGTCTGCGGCAGGTAGCCGTTCTTGGCGAACGACACCGATTGGTTCGACGGCGGCACCGTGAGCGAGCATGGCGTCAGACAGGTCTGACCCTGCGCCGTGCGCACATCGGCGCCGGGCGGGTCGGATTCGAACTGCAAGGCGGTCGGCGGCGGCGGTGCCGAGTTGAACGACATCCAGTCGGGCAGGGCCAGCGAAGAGCCCGAGCACCCTGCCAGCGTGGCGGCCAAAGCGACAACGCTCGCTGTGACGATAAGGCGTACGCGCAACATGAACCCACCCGTCTTCATTTGAACCTAGGCCGGTCGGCCGCTTTGGTAAAGACCAATTGACGCAGGGTGAAACAGCCGCGCGCGCAGTGTGGTGCCGCGGCCACGCCGGTTCCGGCAGTCGGCGCCCCCTCCGCGGCCAGCCGATAAAACAAGGAATTAGAGATATTTAGGGAGCGCACGCGGGCAACCTTGCGGCGACGTCTTGGATTCCGGCCAGCGCAATTTCGTTAAGGTTAATCAGTGCCGGTCAGGTCCCTGCGGCCGCTCGGCCACGACCCCCGCAATGGCCGCCGGCAATTCGCCGTACGAACTGATGATGCGGTCCGGCTGCAGGGTTGCGATCGGGACTTCGCTGTAGCCGAAGTCGACCGCAATCACCGGCACCCGGGCGGCGCGGGCGGTGCGCACATCGGTGCCGGAATCGCCGATCATGATCGCGTCTACCGGCTCGCCGCTGGCGCGCAGAATGGTCTGCCGCAAGATTTCCGGATCGGGCTTCATCACGCCGAACGTGTCCTGGCCGCAGATCGCGGCGAAATACGGCGTCAGATTTAGCGTTGTCAGCAACAGCCGCGACAACCGTTCGAGTTTGTTGGTGCACACCGCGAGACGATGACCGTCGCCGGCCAGGCGGTCGAGCGTTGCCTCGAGCTGCGGAAAGGGCCGCGAGCGGTCGGCGATATGGGCGGCATAGTGCTCGATATAGGCCGCGAACAGCCGATCCATCTCCGCCTTGGTGGCGGGGCGTCCTTCCTCGATCAGGGCGCGCTCGAGCATGCCGCGCGAGCCGCCGCCGATCAGCCGGCGGGCCGCCGCGAACGGCATGGCCGGCAAGCCCTCACGGGCCAGGATCAAATTGAGCGTGTCGATGAGATCCGGCGCGGTATCGATCAGCGTGCCGTCGAGATCGAAGACGATGGTGAGCATGGCGCTTCGCCTAACCGGCGCGCGGCCGCCGCGCAAGGCTCTAGGATCGGCTGCGGAACGCGGCTAGATAGCCCCGCTGGATGGCATTTTGCCGAGCCGGGAGGCCTGCCACGTGGATGTCGAAGCTCAAAAGCGTGCCGCTGCCGCCCGCGCCATCGACTTCGTGCGGCCGGGCATGCGGCTTGGGCTCGGCACCGGCTCGACCGCCAAGCACTTCGTCGACTTGCTCGGCGAGCGCGTACGCGCCGGCCTCGACGTGGTGGCCGTGCCCACTTCGGAAGCGACCCGCGCCCAGGCCGAGCGGCTCGGCATCACGCTGACCACGCTCGACGAGACACCCGAGCTCGATTTGACCGTCGACGGCGCCGACGAGATCGCGCCGGATTTGACCCTGATCAAGGGCGGCGGCGGCGCGCTTCTGCGCGAAAAGATCGTCGCCGCGGCCTCGGCCAAGATGCTGGTGATCGCCGACGAGTCGAAATGGGTCTCCATGCTCGGCCGCTTCCCGCTACCGATCGAAATTGCGCCGTTTGGCGCCACCGCGACCCGGCGCGCGGTCGAGGAGGCGACCGCCGCGGCGGGGTGTCCGGGCCCGGCGCTCCTGCGCAAGGCGGCAAACGGCCATGCTTTCGTCACGGAGGGCGGGCACTGGCTGCTCGACGCCCAATTGCTGCGCATTGCCGAGCCGCAGGCCCTGGCGGCGCGGCTTGCTGCGGTCCCGGGGGTCATGGAACACGGCTTGTTCATCGGCCTGGCGCGGACTGCTATTGTCGCCGGTCCGGACGGGGTGCGCCTCATCGAGCGGCCCTAATCCTTAAAGCACGGAGGGAGTGCGCCTATGATCGCCCGTCTTTTACTGCGCCGTGTCGTTTCACTGCGCTATTTCGTGGCCGCGCTGATCGCGCTGGCCGCGGTCGGCCTGGCCGCGACGGCGAAGTCCCAAGGGGTGGCCCAACCGCCGCAGGTTTCGCCGGCCCAGTTTGCGCTCGCCAAGCAGATTGTTGAGATCAAAGGCGTGAAAACCATGTTCGCCCCGCTGGTCCGCGGCGTGGTCCAGAAGACCAAAGACTCGGTCCTGCAGACCAACATGATGTGGGCCAAGGACATCAACGACATCGCCGCTCAAATCGAGAAGGACTTCCAGCCGCGCGGGCAAGAGATCGTCGACGCCACCGCGCGCTTTTACGCGAGCCATTTCACCGAGGCGGAACTCAAACAGATCCTGACCTTCTACCAATCACCGGTCGGTCAGAAAATGCTGGTCGACGAGCCGAGGGCGCTCGACGAAAGCATGGCCTATGCCGGCAGCTGGGGCGACAATCTTTCCATCGAAGTCATGAGTAAGTTGCGCGCCGAAATGAAGAAGCGCGGACACGATATTTAGCATGTCGGATTTCGACGTCGATCTCTTCGTCATCGGCGGCGGGTCGGGCGGCGTGCGCGCCGCGCGCATGGCCGCGCAGCACGGCGCCCGCGTCATGCTGGCGGAGGAATACCGCCTCGGCGGCACCTGCGTCATCCGCGGCTGCGTGCCGAAGAAACTTCTGGTCTATGCCTCGCGCTTCCACGGCGATTTCGAGGATGCTTCAGGCTTCGGCTGGACCGTGCCGCACGCCTCGTTCGACTGGAAGACGCTGATCGCCAACAAGGACAAGGAGATCGCGCGGCTGGAAGCGGCCTACGGCTCGCTCCTGGAGAAGTCCGGCGTCAAGGTCGCCAAGAACCGCGCGACGCTGATCGATGCCCACACCGTGCAGGTGGCCGGCGGCGAGCGCCTTCGCGCCGCTTACGTCCTGATCTCGACCGGCGGCACGCCGAGCTATGGCGCCAACATTCCCGGCATCGAGCACGCCATCTCGTCGAACGAGGCGTTCCATCTGCCGGAATTGCCGCGCCGCGTGGTGATCCAGGGCGGCGGCTATATCGCGGTCGAATTCGCCGGCATTTTTGCCGGCCTCGGCGCCCACGTGACGCTGGTCTATCGCGGCGAGAACATTTTGCGTGGCTTTGACGACGACGTGCGGGCGCACCTGCGCATGGACATGGAAAAGCGCGGCATCAGGGTGGTCACCGGCCGCACCATCACGGCGATCGAAAATGCCGGCGGACATTTTTCGGTGCAGCTTTCGAGCGGCAACCACATTCCCGCCGACAAAGTGATGTTTGCCACCGGCCGCGTGCCGAACGTCGCCAAGCTGGGATTGAAGGAAGCCGGCGTCGAGATCGCGAAAAACGGCGGCATTGCCGTCGACGCCTATTCGCGCACCGCGGCGCCAAACATTTACGCGGTCGGCGATGTCACCAACCGGATCAACCTGACGCCGGTCGCGATCCGCGAAGGCCATGCCTTCGCCGACACTGTGTTCGGCGGCAAGCCGACCGCGGTCGATCACGCCAACGTGCCGACCGCGGTGTTTTCCGAGCCCGAAGTCGGTGTCGTCGGCCTGACCGAAACGCAAGCGCGGGCGCAGCTGGCGCAAACCGATATCTACAAATCGATGTTCAAGCCGCTCAAGGCGACGCTGTCGGGCCGCGACACCACAGTGCTGCTGAAGCTGATCGTCGACGGCCAAACCGACCGGGTGGTCGGCTGTCACATCGTCGGCGAGGGCGCCGCCGAGATGGTGCAGCTCGCCGCCGTCGCCGTGAAAATGCGCGCCACCAAAGCCGATTTCGACACCACCATGGCGCTGCACCCGACCATTGCCGAGGAGCTGGTCACGATGCGCACGCGCAGCGCGACCTACGCCCGGGAAGCCGCGGAATAGGCCTGTTTTACCGGCCAAATCATCGGGCTGTCGTGGCAGTTTGCGGTTGTGTATAAGACCGCCAAATACTGTCGTCCTGACGAGGCAGATCAGGGTGACGGTCAGGAGTTGGTGTTATGTCCATGCGACCGAACATGGCGAAATGGAGCCCGGAATCCTGGCGCTCCAAGCCGCGATTGCAGATGCCGGATTATCCGGACCAAAAGGCGCTCGCCGACGTCGAGGCGCAGTTGGCGACGTTCCCGCCGCTGGTTTTTGCCGGCGAGGCGCGCAACCTGAAAAAGGCGCTGGCGCAGGTCGCCGCCGGCGACATGTTCCTGCTGCAGGGCGGCGACTGCGCGGAAAGTTTTGCCGAGCATGGCGCCAACAATATCCGCGATTTCTTCCGGCTGTTTTTGCAGATGGCGGTTGTGCTGACCTATGCGGCGGCGTCGCCGGTGGTGAAGGTCGGCCGCATCGCCGGCCAATTCGCCAAGCCGCGCACCTCGCCGACGGAAAAGCGTGGTGGCGTCGAACTGCCGGTCTATCGCGGCGACATCATCAACGGCACCGATTTCACGCCTGAGGCGCGCACGCCCGACCCGCGCCGGCAGCTCGAGGCCTATCGGCAATCGGCGGCGACGCTCAATTTGTTGCGCGCTTTCGCCACCGGCGGCTACGCCAATCTGGCGAACGCCCATCAATGGATGCTGAGCTTCGTCAAGGATTCTCCGCAGTCGAAACGCTATCAGGAGCTCGCCGGCCATCTCACCGAGGCGCTCAATTTCATGCGCGCCTGCGGCATCGATCCGGAGGTGCACCCGGAAATGCGCACCACCGATTTCTTCACCAGCCACGAGGCGCTGCTGCTCGGCTACGAGCAGGCTTTTACGCGGATCGATTCGACGACCGGCGACTGGTACTGCACGTCGGGCCACATGGTGTGGATCGGCGACCGCACCCGGCAGGCCGACCACGCCCATGTCGAATATTGCCGCGGCATCAAGAATCCGCTCGGCCTGAAAACCGGGCCGACGCAGAAGCCCGACGAGCTGTTGCGGATCATGGATATCCTCGATCCGGACAACGAGCCCGGCCGCCTGACCTTGATCTGCCGCGTCGGCGCCGACAAAGCTGCCGATCTGTTGCCGCCCTTGGTGCGCGCGGTGAAACGCGAGGGCCGCAACGTGGTGTGGTCGTGCGATCCGATGCACGGCAACACGATTACTTCTGTCACCGGTTACAAAACCCGGCCGTTCGACCAGATCCTCAAAGAGACGCGGACGTTTTTTCAAGTTCATGCCGCCGAAGGCACGATAGCCGGCGGCGTGCATCTGGAAATGACCGGACAAAACGTCACCGAATGCACCGGCGGCGCGCGGGCCATCAGCGACGAGGATTTGAACGACCGCTACCACACGGTCTGCGACCCGCGGCTCAATGCCGAGCAGTCGCTTGATCTCGCGTTCCTGCTCGCCGACCTGCTCAAGTCCGAACGCCAGGGCAAGGCAAAACCGCTGCCGGCGGCGGCGGGGCTTTGACAGATGACGGAGGACAGACGACGGAGGACGGATGAAGAGGGAGCACTTTGCTTTTCTGTCGTCCGTCGTCCGTCATCTGCTTAACGCCATGACCGAGCGCCCCACCGACCGCCTCGCCATTGCCGTCGCGCAGCTCAACCCGATCGTGGGCGATGTCGCCGGCAATCTCGATCGCGCCCGCGCCGCGCGCGTGGTCGCGGCCAAAGACCAAGCCGACATCATCGCGTTTTCCGAGCTGTTCATCGCCGGCTATCCGCCCGAGGACCTCGTGCTCAAGCCGGCGTTCCAGGCTGCCTGCCGCGCCGCCGTCGAGAGTTTGGCGCGCGACACCGCCGACGGCGGCCCGGCGGTGCTCATGGGCACGCCCTGGGTCGAGGACGGCAAGCTGCACAATGCCTATGCGCTCATCGCCGGCGGCCGCATCGAGACCATCCGCTTCAAGGTCAACCTGCCGAACTACGGCGTGTTCGACGAGAAGCGCGTGTTCGCGCCGGGACCGGTGCCCGGCCCGGCAAACTTCCGCGGCGTGCGGCTCGGCCTGCCGGTCTGCGAGGATACCTGGACCGACTGGGGCGACTACGAGAACGTGGTCGAGACCCTGGCCGAGAGCGGCGGTGAAATCCTCATCGTGCCGAACGGCTCGCCCTATTGGCACAACAAGAGCGATGTCCGCCTCAATGTCGCCGTCGCCCGCGTTACCGAGGCCGGTCTGCCGCTCATCTACATCAATCAGGTCGGCGGCCAGGACGAATTGGTATTCGACGGCGCTTCGTTTGCGCTCAACGCCGATCGCTCGATCGCGTTTCAACTGCCGGCCTTTCGCGAAGCGGTGGTGACGGCGCAGTGGTCGCGCACCGGCGGCACCTGGCGCTGCACGCAAGGGCCGATCACCCCGGCCGAGGATCCCGAGCAGGCCGATTACACCGCCTGCATGCTCGGGCTGCGCGACTACGTCGACAAGAACCGCTTCAAGGGCGTCGTGCTCGGCCTGTCCGGCGGCGTCGATTCGGCGCTGTGCGCGGCGATGGCGACGGACGCGCTCGGCGCCGCCCGCGTCCGCTGCGTGATGCTGCCCTACCGCTACACGTCAAAGGATTCGCGCGACGATGCCGCGGCGATCGCAAAGACGCTCGGCGTCGATTACGTCATCGTGCCGATCGAGAGCGCGGTGAAGGGACTTGAAACGGCGCTCGCCGACGTGTTTGCCGGCGCGCCGCGCGACGTCACCGAGGAGAATTTGCAGGCGCGCGCCCGCGGCACCATCCTGATGGCGATCTCCAACAAGTTCGGCGCCATGGTGGTGACCACCGGCAACAAGTCGGAAATGTCGGTCGGCTATGCCACGCTCTATGGCGACATGAACGGCGGCTTCAACCCGGTCAAGGACCTCTACAAGACGGAAGTGTTTCGCCTGGCGCGGCTGCGCAACCGCTGGAAGCCCGACGGCGCGCTCGGGCCGGATGGCCCGGTCATTCCGGAGAACGTCATCACCCGGGCGCCGAGCGCGGAATTGCGCGAGAACCAGACCGACCAGGATACGCTGCCGCCCTACGACATCCTCGATCAGATTCTCGAGCGCCTGGTCGAGCGCGAGGAACCGACCGCCACCATCGTCGCCGCCGGCTTCGACCGCGACACCGTGATGAAGGTGGAGCGCATGCTCTATCTCGCCGAATACAAGCGCCGCCAGGCGGCGCCGGGCGTAAAGGTGACACTGAAGAATTTCGGCCGCGACCGGCGCTATCCGATCGTCAATCGGTTCCAGGATTCAGGCCAGGCGCTGCCGGAGCCCGACCGCACGCTGATCAAAGGTGCCGCCATGGCGAAAGCCGGCGCGGCGGATTTCTAACCGTCATTCCGGGGCGCGGCCGTAAGGCCGCGAGCCCGGAATCCATAGCCACTGTCCTCGAAGAACAAGCACCGAGACTAATCTGCGATTTTCGTGGTTATGGATTCCGGGCTCGACGCTTCGCGTCGCCCCGGAATGACGCTACCGCGACACGAAGGGCGGGCCGACCGTCCGCACGGATCTCCTGGCAGGGTCGGGATCGGAGGCGTTCGCCGGTTGGGCGGAGGCCGGCATCGGCGCCGGTGCCGTCGTGGCGGTGGCCGGCTGGACGGGGGCGCCTGGGGCGCCGGGCGCGCCTTTGACCGGCTTGGGCTGCGGCGCTTGCGACAAAGTCTTGGCGGTCTGGTCGGTGACGACAATGTCGCCGCCTTGCAGCGTCGTCGAGTCGTCGGCGTCCTTGAGCGCATCGGCCCAGCTCTGCCCGGGCTTGCGGCACGAGCAGGCCGACGTGAACTCCTTGCGATAGTGGAAGGCGTTCGGCAGCGCGGTGTAAGGCTGGCCGCTCACCGATACCGCCTGCTCCATGTCCTCGCCCGGATTGCGGTAGCTGTAGAGCGCGACTTCGGCCGCGGGGCACAGGCGCTGGCATGAACGCTCGTCGTCGGCGAAGCGGCTCGGCACCGTCGAAAACGAGATCGGGAAATAGTAGCCGTCGCAGGTGCGCACGCAGACCGTGCGATAGGTGCCGGCCGGCGCGCCGTCGCCGCCGGGATTGAGAATGCTGCTGCCGCCCGAGCCACCGCCGCCGCCGAACAGCTTGTCGAAGAAGCCCATCGGTCCGGCCTCGTTGGCGGCGGCGGTATATTGCGCGCCGCAATTGTTCTGCGCCAACTGCCCGATCAGCGCGCGGCGCTGGCTGTCCTGGCTGCCGCTGCCGCTTTTCAACTGTTCGAGATCGGTCGTGGCGCGGTCGAGGTTGCCGCGCATCTGCTGAATCTGCGAGTTGATCGGCCCGCATTGCGGCACCAGGCTCGAGAACAGCGACAGGAACCCTTGGCCCTCGCAGCCCTGCTTGTGCGCTTGCGCCAGCGTACGGTCGAGGTCGGCCTGCTGCTTGGCGACGGCGTCTTCGGCGCGCTTGACCTGGTCGGCGCGGGTCGGATCGGTCGAGCCGGCATTGATGCTGGCGAGCTGGGTCTCGAGCCGCACGCAGGTCGGGTTCGACGCCGGCTGGTTCGGCGCGCCCTGAGCCGCCGCCGAAGCGGCAAGCGCCACCACGCCGAGCGCGGTTGGGCCGAGATTGCGCAGCAATCCGATGATCATGGCTCCCCTGAACCCGCTCCCCGCGTCGGCGGATCAAGCCCGGCAATGGTGACTAAAGTGTGGATTGCTCTCTTCCCCCTCTATTCCTCTTCCCCTCCCCCTTGTGGGGAGGGGTAGGGGTGGGGGTCGAGAGGTCGCACACAGGCGTCGATGAACTCGCGTCACCTCCCGACCCCCCTCCCAACCCTCCCCCACAAGGGGGGAGGGCTTTTAGGTCATTCCGCATCCGGCTGGTTCTCGGGCCGCGCGCGGTCGAAGGCGGGCAGCTTGAGGCAGGCGGCATCGACGGCGACGATTTTGGGAAACTTTTCCAGCGGGACCTTCAGCCGCCGCGCATTGGCGACCTGCGGCACCAGGCAGATGTCGGCGAGCGTCACCTGCGGGCCGCAGGCATACGGGCCGGGCTCGATCAGCGCTTCGAGCGCCTCGAAGCCGGTGATGATCCAATGGTGGTACCAGGCATCGATGGCGCTCTGCTCCTGGCCCAGCGTGTTCTTCAGGTAGCGCAGCGGGCTGGTATTGTTGAGCGGGTGGATGTCGCAGGCGATGAGGTCGGCGAGCGCGCGTACTTTGGCCCGCGCAATCGGCTCCTTGGGCAATAGCGGCGGCTCGGGCTGCGTCTCATCGAGATATTCGATGATGGCGAGCGATTGCAGCAAACGCTCGCCGCCCGGCGTCTCCAGCACCGGCACCCGCATCTGCGGGTTGACGGCGCGGAATTCCGGCCGCTTGTTGTGGCCGCCGTCCTTGACCAGATGAACCGACACCGTCTCGTAGGCAATGCCCTTGAGATTGAGCGCGATGCGCACGCGATAGGCCGCCGACGAGCGGAAATAGGAATAGAGTTTCACAGCTCCTCCATATCGTCTGTTTGGCAGGCGACCTCGGCGACCAGTTCCGCGGACCGCTCGGTGAGCTGCTTGAGCGCGCGATCGAACGCTTCGCGGTCGGCGGGGGTGAGGATTTCGGTGAGCCGCTTGGCAAAGTCGAGCGCGTGCGGCGCCACTTCCTCATACATCGCCCGGCCGCCGGCGGTGAGCGAGAGCAAGGATTCGCGCTTGTCGGCGCGATTCGAGCGCCGCAGCAAAAGCTTGCGCTCTTCCATCAGCGCCACTGCGCGCGACACTTTGGTCTTGTGCATATGGGTGTGCGCGCCGATGGCTTTGCCGGTCATGACGCCGTACTGGCCGAGCGTCACCAGCACCCGCCATTCCGGAACGCCGATGCCGTAGCGCCGCGCATAGACCCGCGACAGCGCCAGCGACACCAGGCTCGCCACCACGTTGAGCTGGTAGGGCAGGAATTTTTCGAGTTTCAACGGCGCCTCCTCGCTCGACGCCGGCTCGGTTGCCGTTTCGTCAACGGCGTCGTTCGCGCTTGCCCGCTGGCCGGACGCCGCGCTTGCGTAAGAGGCTTTGCTGCTCCGTACCATGGCGCGAACATGGCCGAACTTATCGTCCCACGCAACGACCTTGGGCTGGTTCCCACCAGTCGCCGATGAATACAGCCGCTCGTTCGGTGTTGGTACCGGTGCTAAGCTTGAACGGTGAAGGCGCCCGGTCCAGAGCGGCGCCGCATTGGGGGAGATGATCCATGACTGATACGACAGCTCCGCGTCCGTATGTTCCGGCATTCAGCAGTATCTACGCGACATTCGATCCGATCGCGCTGCCGCTGTTGCGGCTGGTAATGGGACTCATTCTGATGCCGCACGGCTGCCAAAAACTGTTCGGTTGGTTCGGCGGCATGGGCTTTGGGAAGTTCGCCGACTTCTTCGACAAGATCGGCTGGTACCCGGCGTCGTTCTGGCTCACCCTGGTTGCACTAACCGAGCTTGTCGGCGGCTTCATGTTGGCGGTCGGGTTCCTGACGCGGTTCGCGGCGGCCGCGATCTTCATCTTCATGATCAATGCGGTCTGGTTTACGTCTGGCAAGGGATTTTTCTGGACGACGGGTGGCCTCGAATATTCCCTGCTGATCGGAATGGTGGCGCTGGTGTTCCTGATCAAGGGCGGCGGCCGGTTCTCGATCGACCACGCGCTCGGCCGGGAACTGTAAGAAGAGGCGAATGGCGAGTGGCGAATAGCGAATGGTGGCGAGCTATTCGCCATTCGCTATTTCGCTATTCGCGGTCTTTCAGCGCGAGCAGACAATCGCGACAAAATTGTCGCACGTCGCGCCGCCGCACGAGCCCGGGCCGCTCGCCGGAATGGCGCCGGTGATGTCGTCGCGATCGACTTTGCTGAACGACAGCGCTTGCGCGAAATCGCGCGACTTGCAGTACGAATTCGCCACCGCCGCGCCGCACTGCGCACCGGAGGCGAGGCAGCGGTCGACGCCGTAGCCGTCGGCATTGTTGGCGATGATGAAGACGCGCTTTTCCGCCTGTGCGGCAGCCGCGCCGAGCAGCACACTGGCCATGGCAGCGGCGGCGATCACGAAACGCATGAAATCCCCCCAAACGGCGTCAAAACGCCCGCGAATTCGGGTCCCGGCATCGACAATGCGACGGCCGGGTTAAGCCAGCGTTAACCGCCGCCGCGGCGGCGCCGGCGGGGAGCGCCTTGACGCCGGTCGCGCCCTCGATCATGGTGCCGGCCATGAACGGCCAAACCACGATCTGCGGCATCTGCCGGGAGATTATTCGCTAGCAGACTTGCTGGCGGCGGCCGTCTTTATCTCATACATCGAGACCGATAGACGCCCCGGCCAGCAGGCCCGCGGTGCGTTTGAACGCGCGTATAATGCGATTCGATGATGCGATGGACCTGAAACTCTACGATACGCTGACCCGCGAGAAGCGCCTCTTCAAGCCGCTCGATCCGGCCAATGTGCGCATGTATGTGTGCGGGCCGACGGTCTACGACTTTGCGCACATCGGCAATGCGCGGCCGGTGATCGTGTTCGACGTGCTGTTTCGCCTGCTGCGCCACATCTACGGCGCCGATCGCGTCACCTATGTGCGCAACATCACCGACGTCGACGACAAGATCAACGCGCGCGCCGCGGAGGAATATCCGGACTTGCCGCTGAACGAGGCGATCCGCAAGGTCACCGAGAAGACCGACAAGCAATTCCACGAAGACGTAGCGGCGCTGGGCTGCCTGCCGCCGACCGTCGAGCCGCGCGCCACCGAGCACATCGCCGAGATGCGGGCGCTGATCGAACGCTTGATCGCGTCCGGCAACGCCTATGTCGCCGAAGACAACGTCCTGTTCAGCGTGCCGTCGATGCCGGACTACGGCAAGCTGTCGAAACGGCCGCTCGACGAGATGATGGCTGGCGCTCGAGTCGAGGTCGCGCCGTATAAGCGCGACCCGATGGATTTCGTCTTGTGGAAGCCGTCGAAACCGGGCGAGCCAGCCTGGCCGTCGCCCGCCGGCATCGAGACGCCCGGCCGGCCGGGTTGGCACATCGAATGCTCGGCGATGGCCGACAAATGGCTGTGGACTGAAGCGCTGTCGAAACTCTCAGACAGCGGCCGCGCGCACCCGCATCAATTCGACATCCACGGCGGCGGCATCGATCTCCTCTTCCCGCATCACGAAGACGAAATCGCCCAGTCGCGTTCCGCCTTCCACACGCCGGCCCTGGCGAATTATTGGATGCACAATGGGTTCCTTCAGGTTGAAGGCGAGAAGATGTCGAAGAGTCTTGGAAACTTCATTACCATCCACGAACTATTGCGAACGGAGAAATTTGGCGATCATTTCTGGCAAGGTGAGGTCTTGCGGCTTGCAATGCTCGCGACGCATTATAGGCAGCCGATTGATTGGACGGCTCAATTGGTGAAGGAAGCTCAACAAACCTGGGAAAATTGGAAAAAGCTAGTTGCGCACGTCAACACTGGTAGCAGCTCAATATCTCCCGATGAGCAAGTGATGGCGGCGTTAACGGATGATTTGAACACGCCGCTCGCTTTAGGTCGCCTCCATCAAATTGCTAAAGAATCACAGCAAAGTGAGTCTCTTAGGGATGTTTTGTACGGCTCACTGGTATTTCTGGGCTTATTGCCTGACGGCTTCTCGATCGCCAAAAAAATTACGGAAGAAGTGAAGCGCGATCTTAGAATCGTTGCGCCCATCACCCGTTTTGAAACCCGCTTATACGGTCCAACAATCGAAGCCCTGACGCTCAAAGCTTTGCCTTTATCGGCAAATACGACAGGTGTTGTAAGCACAGTTTCGTACTTGCTTACGGGAGGCGCCTTGGAATCGAAATTCGTGGATGAATGGTCCAAATACAATCCATATTACATCTCCTCGCGTGACCGCCTATTTGTCGAAAACATAATCGGGATCAAGAAGCTAAATCAGTTGATGGAAGCCCGAGCTAAGGCGCGTCTCGAAAAGAACTTCAAAGAGTCAGATCGAATTCGAGATCAGCTTCTTAGTCTCGGATTCGCACTAAAGGACACACAGGGTAGGCCAACCTGGGAAGTGGCATTAGACGCGCGGATAAATCCGGCGTGGACATTGAGGCCGTCGCTTTTTGACCGTCTCTACATATGGGCGGCACGCATGGTTGCTGAGACCACAAGTGTGGTTGTTCACATTGCGCGTTTTTTCTCGGAGATCGCGCGATGAACGCCCGCCCCCTGCCGAACCTCGCCATGCGCCCGCTGCTGCCGGCGGATGTGCCGTTACTGGCGGAAATCTTCCGCGCCGCGATCGAGGAATTGACCGGCGACGATTACTCCGAGGCGCAGCAGGAGGCTTGGGCGGAGGCGGCCGACGATCTCGAAAAATTCGGTGCACGACTTGCCGCCGAGCTGACGCTGGTGGCGACGTTCGCCGGCGCGGCGGTCGGCTTTGCCTCGCTCGCCGACAACAGAAGCATCGACATGCTCTATGTGCATCCGGCGGCGGCCGGGCAGGGCGCCGGCGCGATGCTCTGCGACGCGCTGGAAAAGCTCGCCGCCGCCCGCGGCACCAAGGAGCTTGCCGTCGAGGCGAGCGACAGCGCGCGCGGCTTTTTCGAAAAACGCGGTTTTGTTGCAAAAACCCGCAACACCGTGTTTCGCGCCGGCGAATGGCTCGCCAATACCACGATGGTCAAGCCGCTTGCCGGCAAAGAGGCCAAGGCGACCAAGGGAACCATGTCATGAAACGCGCCGATTCGCCGTTCCAGCGCCACTGGCTCTATTATCTGATCCTGAAATACGCGGTGATCGCCGCCGCGGTCGCCATCACGTTCTATACGTTCTATCGGGTTTATCGCGGTTGAGATCATGGCTCGCGAGCGGCTTTATCTGTTCGACACCACCTTGCGCGACGGCGCGCAGACCAACGGCGTCGATTTCACGCTGGCCGACAAGCTCGCCATCGCCCGCATGCTCGACGACCTCGGCATCGATTATGTCGAGGCCGGCTATCCCGGCGCCAATCCGACTGACACCAATTTCTTCGCCGAGAAGCGGCCGCTGCGCTCAACGCTCACGGCATTCGGCATGACGCGGCGGCCCGGCCGCTCGACCTCCAACGATCCCGGCCTCGCCGCGCTGCTGGAGGCCAAGGCCGATGCCATCTGCTTCGTCGCCAAATCCTGGGACTATCACGTGCGCGTGGCGCTGGAGACCACCGAAGAGGAGATGCTGGCCTCGATCCGCGACAGCGTGCGCGCCGCCAAAGGCAAAGGCCGCGAAGTGCTGCTCGACTGCGAGCATTTTTTCGACGGCTACAAAACCAAGCCGGCTTATGCGCTGGCCTGCGCCAAGGCGGCCTATGACGAAGGCGCGCGCTGGGTGGTGCTGTGCGACACCAATGGCGGCACGCTGCCGCACGAGGTGGAAAAGATCGTCGGCGAGGTCTGCAAACACATTCCCGGCGGCCACGTCGGCATTCACGCCCATAACGACACCGAGCAGGCGGTGGCGAACTCGTTCGCCGCGGTGCGCGCCGGCGCCCGCCAGATCCAGGGCACGCTCAACGGCCTCGGCGAGCGTTGCGGCAACGCCAATCTGGTCTCGATCATTCCGACGCTGAAGCTGAAAGCCGAATACGCGCAAAAATTCGATATCGGCGTGCCGGACGAGAAGCTGCAAACCCTCGCCCACGTCTCGCACACGCTTGACGAGATGCTCAACCGCGCGCCCGACCGCCACGCGCCTTATGTCGGCGAAAGCGCGTTCGCCACCAAGGCCGGCATCCATGCCTCGGCGATCATGAAGGAGCCTAAGACCTACGAGCACGTCGCGCCGGAAACCGTCGGCAACCGCCGCAAGCTTTTGGTCTCCGACCAGGCCGGCCGCTCCAACGTGCTGGCCGAGCTGGAGCGCATCGGGCTCGCCGTCGACAAGGACGATCCGCGGGTCATCCGTCTGCTCGATGAAGTGAAGGACCGCGAGGCGATCGGCTACGCCTATGAGGCGGCCGACGCGTCGTTCGAGCTTTTGGCACGCCGCATGCTCGGCCAGGTGCCGCATTATTTCGAGGTGGAAAAGTTCGACGTCAATGTCGAGCAGCGCATCAATGCCAAAGGCGAGCGCGTTACCGTGAGCCAGGCCGTGGTCAAGATCAAAGTCGGCGACGATATTTTGATCTCGGTGTCGGAAGGCATCGGCCCGGTCAACGCGCTCGACCTGGCGCTGCGCAAGGATCTCGGCAAATACCAGAGTTTCATCACCGGGCTCGAACTCACCGACTACCGCGTGCGTATCCTCAATGCCGGCACCGAAGCCGTCACCCGCGTGCTGATCGAAAGCGCCGACGAAAGCGGCGAGCGCTGGACCACGATCGGGGTGTCGCCGAACATCATCGATGCCTCATTTCAGGCGCTGATGGATTCCATCATCTATAAGCTGGTGAAATCCGGCGCGCCGGCATAACCCTCTCCCCTTGCGGGAGAGGCCGTCGCGCCGCAAAGCGGCGCGACGGGTGAGGGTTGAAGAATCCCGGCGCAGGGATTCCGTGGCCCTCACCCGGCCGCTCGCTACGCTCGCAGCCGCCCTCTCCCGCAAGGGGAGAGGGCTGGAAGGAGCCGCCATGATCGATCACGTCTCCATCGCCGTGCGCGACATCAAGGCGTCGGCGCGGTTCTATGAAGCGCTGTTGGCCCCGCTCGGCATGACGCGGGTGCGCGAGTGGCCGAAGAGCGTCGGCTTCGGCAAGACCTATCCGGAATTCTGGCTCAACGAACGCGCCCAGCAAAAGCCGCTGCCGCAAGACGTCGGCGCCCACGTGGCGCTGCGCGCGCCCGACACCAAGGCGGTCGATGCCTTCCACGCCGCGGCGCTCGCCGCCGGCGCGCATTCGGACGGCGCGCCCGGCATGCGGCATGAATATTCGCCGCACTACTACGCCGCCTTCATCCGCGATTGGGACGGCAACAGGATCGAGGCGGTGACGTTTTTAAAAGACGAGAAATAACCTTCGATCGTCATTGCCGGGCTTGACCCGGCAATCCAGCTTTTCTTTCCGCTGAAAGATGGATCACTGGGTCAAGCCCGGTGATGACGCGGTCACAACCGCTCCGCCGGGACCGCCATGGTCTTTTCCACCTCGGCGACGTGGCGGGCGGCTTCGCGCATTTTCGGCACGATGTCCTCGACCTTGTCGGCGACGAGGTAGTCCACCCGCAAGGCCGGCGGTATGAAATTTTGCGCCTGCATGTGCGCGAACAGTTCGAGCAGCGGATCCCAATAGCCGTTGATGTTGGCGATCAGGATCGGCTTCTTGTGGCGGCCGAGCTGCGCCCAGGTGAGTTGCTCGACCACTTCCTCCAGCGTGCCGATGCCGCCCGGCAAGGCGACAAAGCCGTCGGCGCGTTCGAACATCCGCCACTTGCGGTCGTGCATGTCGGTGGTGACGATGAGCTCCTGCGGCAGCCGGCGCGGCCGCTCGCGCCGGGTCAGGAATTCCGGAATGATACCGGTGACTTCGCCGCCGTGGTCGAGCACGGCGGTCGCCAGCGCGCCCATCAGGCCGGTCGAGCCGCCGCCATAAACCAGCCGGATTTCGCTTTCGGCGAGGATTTTACCGAAGCTGCGCGCCGCTTCGAGAAAGGCCGGCTCGGTCCCCGGGCTCGATCCGCAATAGACGCACAGCGCATTGATTTTGCTCATGGAGTTGCTTCTCACTGAAAGTCATATGTGGCCTTGATTCGCCGCCGCCGCAAGCGCTCTGGGCGGCAAGCGTCGTCCCGGTGCGGAGCGCGGCAAAACACTCTATATGACGGAAACCACGAGGCGGCCCGCGCGGCCGGTCCAGGCCCGGGCGGAATGAGCGACCACCATCATCGACCAACCCCAATGTCGCGACGCGAGGTGACCGCCGACAGCGGCGCCATGCTGCGAACGCTGGTGCATTTGTGGCCCTACATCTGGCCGGCGGACCGGCCCGACCTGAAGAGCCGGGTGATTTTTGCCACGGTGCTGCTGTTCGCCGCGAAGCTGGCAACGGTCGCGGTGCCGTTCACCTTCAAATGGGCGACCGACGCGCTGGCCGGCCACGGCACCGCGCCGCTGGGGCCCGACGACGTCATCGCCTGGGCGCTGGCGACGCCGGTGATGATGACGTTGGCCTATGGCGGCATGCGCATCCTGATGGCGGCGCTCACCCAGGTGCGCGACGGCATTTTCGCCAAGGTCGCCATGCACGCGGTGCGGCGGCTGGCGATCCTCACTTTCGATCACATGCATTTGCTGTCGTTGCGCTTTCATCTCGAGCGCAAGACCGGCGGGCTGACCCGCGTGCTCGAACGCGGCCGCAACGCCATCGAGACCATCGTGCGCATGGTGCTCCTGCAGCTGGCGCCGACCATCGTCGAACTGGCGCTGATCGTCGCCGTGCTGCTGCTCCACTTCGATTGGCGCTACGTCGTCGTGATCACGATCACGATCGCGTTCTATATGTGGTTCACCTATCTCGCCACCGAATGGCGCATCAATATCCGCCGCGAGATGAATACGAGCGACAGCGACGCCAATGCCAAGGCGATCGACTCGCTGCTCAACTACGAAACGGTGAAATATTTCTCCGCCGAAGCGCGCGAGGGCAGGCGCTACGACCGCTCGATGGCGCGCTACGAGGACGCGAGCGTCAAGGCTTATGTCTCGCTCGCCGTCCTCAATGCCGGACAGGCGGCGATGTTCACGCTCGGCCTCGCCGCCACCATGGTGCTGTGCGCCTACGGCATCGAGCGCGGCACCAACACGGTCGGCGACTTCGTCATGATCAACGCCATGATGATCCAGCTCTACCAGCCGCTGAACTTCATGGGGATGGTCTACCGCGAGATCAAACAGGCGGTCATCGACATCGAGATCATGTTCTCGATGCTGTCGCGCAAGCCGGAGATCGTGGACCGGCCCGGCGCCGCACCGCTGCAGGTGCGCAGCGGCACCATCCGCTTCGAGAATGTCTCGTTCGCCTATGAGCCGGCGCGGCCGATCCTCAAGGGCTTGAGCTTCGACGTCGCCGCCGGCCACACCGTCGCCATCGTCGGGCCGTCGGGCGCCGGCAAGTCGACGATCTCGCGGCTGTTGTTCCGCTTCTACGAAGTCACCTCAGGCCGCATCCTGATCGACGGCCAGGACATTCGCGACGTGACGCAGACTTCGCTGCGCGCCGCCATCGGCATGGTGCCGCAGGACACCGTGCTGTTCAACGACACCATCCGCTACAACATCCGCTACGGCCGCTGGGACGCGAGCGACGCCGAAGTCGAGGAAGCGGCACGCCAGGCGCAGATCGACGATTTCATCCGCCGCTCGCCCAAGGGCTACCAGACCGAGGTCGGCGAGCGCGGCCTGAAACTGTCCGGCGGCGAGAAGCAGCGCGTCGCCATCGCCCGCACCATCCTCAAAGCCCCGCCGATCCTGTTGCTCGACGAAGCAACCTCGGCGCTCGACAGCCACACCGAGAAGGACATCCAGGACGAGCTCGACCGCGTCGCCCGCGGCCGCACCACGCTCGTCATCGCCCACCGGCTGTCGACCATCGTCGGCGCCGACATGATTTTGGTGCTCGACGACGGCGTCATCGTCGAGCGCGGTACGCACCAGGAGTTGCTCGCCCACGGCGGCCTCTATGCCAGCATGTGGAACCGCCAGCGCGAGGCGGCAAAGGCCCGCGAGCTGTTGGCCGAGGTCGGCGACGACGGCACCGCGCCCAATCGCAATCCGCCGGAAGTCGGCGACGAAACGGAATCACAAGTTGAACTCATGCCCACTGCTGATGCCGCGGAATAACACTGAGACGCTATGCACGAAGATCGTCATTGCGAGCGAAGCGAAGCAATCCAGTGGCGCCGCCGCAGCCTGGATTGCTTCGTCGCTTCGCTCCTCGCAATGACGGGTGTGGGCTGATCGTCCGATGTCCGTCATCAGCTCCATCCGCTCGCAGCTCGTGCCGGTCCATCCGCAAGGCTATCCGTTCATCGGCGGCTTTGCGCTGGCGAGCCTGATATTTTTCTGGCTGTGGCCGCCGCTCGGCTGGCTCGGCACGGTGGCGACGCTGTGGTGCGCATATTTCTTCCGCGATCCGCCGCGGGTGACGCCGGTGCGCGACGGCATCGTTGTCGCGCCGGCCGACGGCCGCTTGAGCCAGGTCGCCAATGCGTTGCCGCCGAAAGAGCTCGATCTCGGCGAGCGGCCGCTGCCGCGCATTTCCATTTTCATGAGCGTGTTCGACTGCCACGTGAACCGCAGCCCGGTGACCGGCCGCATCGAGCGCATGGTCTATCGCGCCGGCAAATTCCTCAGCGCCGATCTCGACAAGGCGAGCGAGGACAACGAACGCAACGCCTTCGTCATCGCCACCGCTTCCGGTCAGCGCCTCGCGGTGATCCAGATCGCCGGCCTGGTGGCGCGGCGCATCGTGCCGTTCGCGCGCGAGGGCGAGGCGGTCGCCGCAGGCGCCCGCATCGGCATGATCCGGTTCGGCTCCCGCGTCGACGTCTATCTGCCCGAAGGCGCCCGCGTGCTGGTCGCCGAGGGGCAGACCGCGATTGCCGGCGAGACGGTGCTGGCCGACCTGCGCGCCGGCGAGGCGGGACGGACATTTCGGGTGACCTGAGAAAGGGTTAACCGAGATGTCGCGGCGCGTGGCCGCGCTTGCCGAGAGCAGCTATAATGGTGCCGATGTCGATGCAGCAGCCCCCTTATGGCGGCCCCCGCCTGCGTTTGCCGAAGCGGCGCTTCCGCCGCATCCCGGTGCGCACGCTGGTGCCCAACGTGATTACGCTGTTGGCGCTGTGCGCCGGGCTGACCGCGATCCGCATGGCGTTCGAAAACCGCTATGTGCTCGCGCTCGCCGCGATCGTGTTTGCCGCGTTCCTCGACGGCATCGACGGCCGCCTGGCGCGGTTCCTCAAAGGCACCTCGCGTTTCGGCGCCGAGCTCGACAGTTTGGCCGACTTCGTCAATTTCGGCGTCGCGCCGGCGCTGATCCTCTATTTCTGGGGCCTGCACGACCTGAAATCGGCGGGTTGGATCGCGGCGATGGTGTTCGCCATCTGCGCCGCGCTCCGCCTCGCCCGCTTCAACGTGATGATCGACGATCCGGACAAGCCGGCCTGGGCCAGTCATTTCTTCGTCGGCGTGCCGGCGCCGGCCGGCGCCATCACCGTGCTGCTGCCGATCTACCTGGCGCTGCTCGGCGTGCCGCGTTCGGGCATTCTGAACTGGCTGACGCTGTTCTACACGCTCGCCGTCGCTTCGCTGATGGTGTCGCGGCTGCCGGTGTTTTCCGGCAAACGCGTCGGCACCCGCGTGCCGCCGGAAATGGTCGGGCCGGCCGTGGTCGTGACGGTGCTGTTCATCGCGCTGTTGATCGCTTATCCGTGGATCATCCTCACCGCGGGGACGCTGGCTTATCTCGGCGCCCTGCCGTTTGGATACCTGTCCTACCGCCGCTACGAACGCCGCTCGCGCGAGAGCCGCAGCGAAGCGGCGCCGGCTGCGGCGCCGGAGTCAGCCGGTGCTGCAGTCAGCATCGTCCCGGCCGCCGATAACGAGGATCGCCCGTCGCGCCTCAATTGAGCCGCACCGTTATCGCCTAAAACGGCCGCGAGAGACAAAGCATGCGTGTTGCGCGCCGCACCTTCCTGGCCATGGCGGCGGCCCCGGCCGTCATGCGCGTCGCCTTCGCCGACGCGCCGCAATTCACGTTCAAGCTGCATCATGCGTTCTCCGCGGTGTCGAGCGCGCACGACAAGTTTTTGGCGCCGTGGGCGCGCCAGGTCGAGACGCAATCGGGCGGCCGCATCCGCATCGATCTGTTTCCTTCGATGCAGCTCGGCGGCGCGCCAGCCGACCTGTTCGACCAGGCGCGCGACGGCGTCGCCGATATCGTCTGGGCGAGGCCTCGCAATACGCCGGGACGGTTCCCGAAGATCGAGGCGTTCGAGCTGCCGTTCGTGCCGTCGCGCCGGGCGCTGGTCAGCTCGAAGGCGATCGAGGATTACGCGCGCGCAAACCTGGCGGACGAATTCCGCGACGTGCATCCGATCTGCTTCTCCTGTTCCGACCGCGGCGTGCTGCACACCAATCGCCCGGTCCACACCATCGAGGAGATGCGCGGTCTGCGGCTGCACGTGCAGACGCGCTTCACCGCCGCGGCGCTGCATGCGCTCGGCGCGGTCGGTGTCCCGATGCCGAGCGCGCAGCTGCCGCTGGCGATCGCCCAGCACGTGGTCGAGGGCTGCATCGATCCGTGGGACATGGTGCCGACGTTCAAGCTCAACGACCTGCTCAAGACCCACATCGAATTCGCCGATTTGTCGCTGAGCACGACCACTTTCGTGCTGGCGATGAACAAGGCGGCCTACGACAAGCTGCCGCACGATCTCAAAACCGTCATCGACAACAATTCCGGCCAGCCCGCTGCCGCTATCGCCGGCGCCATGTGGGACGTGCAGGCCTTAGCCGTCGTCGACATGGTATCGGGCCGCGGCGATCCGATCACCACGCTGTTGCCCGAAGCGGTCGCGCATTGGCGCAAAGCGACGGAGCCGGTGATCGAGGCCTGGCTGAAGGACATGAAGGAGCACAAGGTCGACGGCGGCAAGCTCCTCGCCAATATCCGCGCGCTGTTGGCAAAATACGTCAACGAGCCGGAGCCGCAACCGCCGCAGCCGGCGCCGCAATCCGACGAAGCCAAAGCCGATGCGAGCGCGCCGCCAAAAGTCGACGCGACTACTGCAACGCCGACACCGCCAAAGCCCGCAACCAAGCCAACGACGTCTGCTGCCGCGCCGCCGACGCCATCACCGGCTCCAGCGGTAAAACCGGCAGCACCGATTGCACAGCCGGCGCCGGCGACAGCTTCGGTAACGCCGGCGCCGAGTCCCGCGCCAGCTGCGCCGCCCGCTGCGACTCCGGCCCCGCCTCCGCCGCCGGCACCCGTCGCCAGTCAGCCGCCCGCGGCGCCACGGCCGCCACCCGTCGCGGCGACACCGGTGCACCCGCCGCCGCCAAAGACTCTCGATATTCCGATTTAGACTTTCTTGGCGTCATTGCGAGGAGCGGAGCGGCGAAGCAATCCAGGCTGAGCCCGGAACGGCTGGATTGCTTCGCTCCGCTCGCAATGACGCGTTACTGCGGCAGCGGGTGGCCGGGCATCAGGTCGTAGGGATGCGCCCAGCCAGGCAGCGCCTTGATGCGATCGAGCCAGGCAGCGATGTTGTTGTGCGTGGCCGGGATGTCGAAGCCGAATTCTTCCGGCGGGTAATAAAGGTAGGCGACCAGCGACAGGTCGGCGATGGTCGGCTCCGATCCGAGAATGTAGGGACGCGCGGCGAGGCGCTTGTCGACGATGCCCAGCGTGTTGTCGATGCGGCCCTTGAGGAATTCCATCACCGCCGGATGGCCGGCGGGCTTGGCGAAATTGCGCAGGAAACGATACGGCCCGAGAAAGCCGTTGACCTTCTGATTGTCGAAAATGATCCAGCGCAGCGCTTCGAGCCGCTCGTCCTCGCCGCGCGGCAGGAATTTTTTCGAATGCTCGGCGAGATAGGTCAGGATCACGCCGGACTGGCTGAGCTTCTTCGCGCCATGGACGAGCACCGGCGCCTCGCCCATTTCGTTGACGCTGTCGCGCCATTGCGGCGTGCGCTGCACGCCTTTGCCGAAGAAGTCGACGAATACCGGCTGCCAATCGGCGCCGATCAGATTGAGCATCAGCGCGGCGCGGTAGGCGTTGCCGGACTGGGCGAAGCAATGGAGCTGATATTCGGCCATGTTTTCCCTGCGCCGTTTGTTCCTGCGATGATTTAATGCGACAGCGATACCGTACCGCCGCTGTTGTCTTGTCCTTCGAAATGCCCGCCGGTGAACGACAGCTGCGCCAACGGCTGGCCCTTGTGGTCGCGAATGATCAGCGCGTCATGCTCGAACGTCCATTTGCGGCTGGTGAAGAAATTGCCGGGACAGCCGCCCTCGGGCGCGACGGTGCCCTGGCCGGCGCCAGGCGCGTTGCCGAGCGTCATGAAGCAGGCGCCGCCCGCGGCCGCGGTGAGCCGCCACCGCCCGGCGAGATCGATCGGCGGCGGTGTCGGCGCGGGCGGCGGCGCCGGCGCTGGCGCAGCTGCAACCGGCGGCGGTTCGGGCTTTGGCGCGCTGGCGCAGGCGGCGAGCGCCGCAAGCGCGAGCAAGGCGGCGGCGGCTTTGGCGCCGTGTCTATTCCAAGACCGCATCAAATCGCTCATCGTCACCGCATCGTCGGGATGACGAACTCGGCGCCTTCCTTGGTGCCCGAAGGCCAGCGCGCGGTCACCGTCTTGGTCTTGGTGTAGAAGCGCACCGCGTCCGGGCCGTGCTGGTTGAGGTCGCCGAAGCCGGAACGCTTCCAGCCGCCGAAGGTGTAATAGGACAGCGGCACCGGAATGGCGAAATTGACGCCGACCATGCCGACCTGGACGCGGCTGGTGAAATCGCGCGCGGTGTCGCCGTCGCGGGTGAAGATGGCGACGCCGTTGCCGTATTCGTGCTCGGACGGCAGCCGCACCGCCTCCTGGTAATCCTTGGCGCGCACCACCGACAGCACGGGCCCGAAAATCTCCTCCTTGTAGATCGTCATGTCCGGCTTGACCTCGTCGAACAGGCAGCCGCCGATGAAATTGCCGTTTTCGTAGCCCTGGAGCTTAAAGTTGCGGCCGTCGACCACGAGCTTGGCGCCTTCCTTGACGCCTTGATCGACATAGCCGCGCACTTTTTCGAGCAGCGCCTTGGTCACCATCGGGCCGTAGTCGGCTTGCGTGTCGGTCGACGGACCGATCTTGAGCCCTTCGACCCGCGGGATCAGTTTCTCCACCAGAATGTCGGCGGTCTTCTTGCCGACCGGCACGGCGACCGACACCGCCATGCAGCGCTCGCCGGCGGAGCCGTAGCCGGCGCCGATCAGCGCATCGACCGCCTGGTCCATGTCGGCGTCCGGCATGACGATCATGTGGTTCTTGGCGCCGCCGAAGCATTGCACGCGCTTGCCGTGCGCGGTGCCGGTTGCGTAAATGTATTCGGCGATCGCCGACGAGCCGACGAAGCCGACTGCTTTGATGCGCGGATCGGTGAGCAAGGTATCGACCGCCTCCTTGTCGCCGTTGACGACATTGAGCACGCCCGGCGGCAAGCCGGCTTTCAAAAGCAATTCCGCGATGCGCATCGGCACCGACGGATCGCGCTCCGACGGTTTGAGGATGAAGGTGTTGCCGCAGGCGATCGCCGGGGCGCATTTCCACAATGGGATCATGGCCGGAAAATTGAACGGCGTGATGCCGGCGACGACACCGAGCGGCTGGCGGAGCGAGAACAGGTCGATGCCGGGGCCGGCGCCTTCGGAGTATTCGCCCTTCATCAGATGCGGAATGCCGCAGGCGAACTCGACCACTTCGAGGCCGCGCTGGATGTCGCCCTTGGAATCGGCGAAGGTCTTGCCGTGCTCGGAGGACAAGAGCCGCGCCAGATCGTCGTACTCGCCCTGGATCAGCTCCAAAAACTTGAACATGACGCGGGCGCGGCGCTGCGGATTGGTGGCGGCCCAGGCCGGGAACGCGGCTTCCGCATTGGCGATCGCCTTTTCGACCTCGGCTTTATTGGCGAGCGCCACCTTGGCCTGCACCTCGCCGGTATTGGGATTGAACACGTCGCCTTGCCGCCCCGAAGCGCCGTTGACCTCCTTGCCGCCGATGAAGTGGCCGATGTCACGCATGGATGGTCTCCCTGGAAATTTTACGGCGCTGCGGCCGGATGGATTTGCCCTATTGTGCTGGTTTTTGCCGCGACGGTCACGGGGCAAAAGTGCCACGCGCTCGCTTACTTAGGATGATATCCGCGCCTGTCTAGCCTAAGCCGCTGATCGCGAGTCCAGCTATCCGCCTAAGGCAACAAAGTCCCACCGGTAACCGTCCCTTAAGCGCAGCGACGGTACCTTAAAGCCGGCCCGTTAGGGCTGCCGGGTCGCTGGTTGGAGCGGGTTTCATGGACATTGCCACAAGCATCGGCCTGGTCGCCGGGGCGACCGTCGTCGCGACCCTGATGTTGATGGGCGGCGACCTGCGCATGTTCGTCAGCGACCATGCCATCATCATCATTTTCGGCGGCTCGTTTTCCGCCACCCTGATCCGCTTCCCGCTGACCGCGATCTTCCACGGCCTGCCACTCGGCGCCAAGTTCGCCTTCACCATGCGGCGCACCACCCAGCGCGAATTGGTCGACGAGATCGCCGCTCTTGCCGAGATCGCGCGCAAGCAAGGCCCGATCGGCCTGGAAAAGGTCGAGATCGAGGATCCGTTCCTGGCCAAGGGTATCCGCTTCGTCGCCGACGGCTATGACGCCGAATTCATCCGCGACAATCTCGAGCGCGACCGCGACAACTTCCTCACCCATCTCGACGAGGGCCAGAAGATCTATCGCGCGGTCGGCGACTGCGCGCCGGCCTTCGGCATGATCGGCACGCTGGTCGGCATGGTGCAGATGTTCGCCAATATGACCGATCCGTCAAAGCTCGGCCCGTTCATGGCGACGGCGCTCTTGGCGACGCTCTACGGCGCGGTGGTCGCCAACCTGATGTGCCTGCCGATCGCCGACAAGCTGCATCTCAAACTGGTCGACGAGGAAATCAATCGCACGCTGATCATCGACGGCGTGCTGATGATGCGCGATTCCAAGAGCCCCACCTTGGTGCGCGAAATGCTGCTGGCTTATCTGCCGGAAAAACACCGGCAGGAAGAGCCGGAGCCGGTGCCGGCCTGACCGGCCGGGCGGCGGAGCGTAGACCATGGCGCGGCGCAAGGAAGGGGCTCACGGCGGCCACGGCTGGTTCGTCACCTTTGCCGACCTGATGGGGCTTTTGGTCAGCTTCTTCGTCATGCTGGTGGCGTTCTCCAACCAGGACCAGCAGAAGCTGCAAATCGTCGCCGGCTCGATGCGCGACGCCTTCGGCGTGCAGACCAATGTGCGCTATTCCGGCATCATCGAGGTCGACGGCCTGCCGACCCGGCCGAAGCTGAAAAACGCAGTCCACATCCAGCCCGAGGACGCCTCCGCCACGCCGACGCCGGACGAGCGCGACCACAACCGCGAATTCGGCGCGCATTTCAAGAACGACCAGGCTTTTGCGCTCGCCGCGGCTTCGCTGCGCCAGGCGCTGCAAGACATGCCCGAACTCACCGAAGCCTCCAAGCACATCATGGTCGAGGAGTCCAAGGAGGGGCTCAATATCGAGATCGTCGACCAGGACGGCCGCTCGATGTTCCCGGAAGGCGCCAAGGAGCCCTATGAGCGCACCCGCGTCATCGTCCAGAAGCTGGCCGGTCCGCTCAAGGCGACGCCGTACCGGGTGTCCATCACCGGCCATACCGCGGCGGTCCGCACCGCGCCGCAGCCCGGTTATGGCCCGTGGAACCTGTCGGCGGACCGCGCCAATGCGGTGCGCCAGATCCTCGAAGAGCAGGGCTACCCGTCGGCCAATTTCTACGAGGTGGCCGGCAAGGCCGACACCGATCCGCTGTTTCCCGACGATCCCTTCATGGCCGCCAATCGCCGCGTCACCATCACCTTGAGGCGCGAGGCGCCGCCGGTTCCGCCGGATTTGAAGCCCTAAAGCACCGTTTTCCCGGCGCGGCATGCGGCCTGCGACCGCGCATATTGCCGGCGCTGGCGCGATGCTATAAAGGCGCCGCTCCGCCCGGCAGTCCGGCGGCAATCGCGGCGCCGGAATCCTATCAATGAATCAGGTCATGACTCGATCGGGCATTAGTGTTAAAGGCGCGCCGCACCCGCAAGATTGCGTGCGGCGGCCGGAACAAGTAGCGGCGGCTCTCATATAATCTGCCATGACCGAGACCATTGCTGCTCCGCAGGGGAGCGAAGCCACGACCGATGGCGTGGCGCCGTCCCATTCCAGCCTCTGGGCGCTGGCGCTGGGCAGCATCGGCGTCGTCTATGGCGATATCGGCACCAGCCCGCTCTATGCGCTGCGTGAAGCCGTCGTCGCGGCCTCCGGGACGCATCACGAGGAACTGGCGCGCAGCACCGTGCTCGGGGTCGCCTCGCTGATCCTGTGGGCGCTGTTCATCATCGTCACCTTGAAATACGTCGTCATCCTGCTGCGCGCCGACAATAACGGCGAGGGCGGCACGCTTACCTTGATGGCGCTGGCGTCGCGCGCGGTGGGGCGGCTGAGCAAGGCCGGCGGCGTGGTGGCGCTGCTCGGCATCATCAGCGCCGCCTTGTTCTACGGCGACGCCGTCATCACGCCGGCGCTCTCCGTGCTGTCCGCCATCGAGGGTCTCGACGTCGCGACGCCGGCATTCGAGCCTTATGTGGTGCCGCTGACGATCGTGATCCTGCTCGTGCTGTTCGCCTTCCAGTCGCGCGGCACCGCCAAGGTGGCGGCTTTGTTCGGACCGATCATGGTGGTCTGGTTCGTCGCGATCGCCATTCCCGGCCTGATGTGGATCGCGGCCGACCCCGGCATCCTGTCGGCGTTCAATCCGTTCCACGGCGTGTTCTTTCTGATCCATCACGGCATCGTCGGCCTGTTCACGCTGGGCGCGGTGTTCCTCGCCGTCACCGGTGCCGAGGCGCTCTATGCCGATCTCGGGCATTTCGGCCGCGGTCCGATCCAATTGGCCTGGGTCGGGCTGGTGCTGCCGTCCTTGGCGCTCAATTATCTGGGGCAGGGCGCGCTGGTGTTCGCCGATCCGAAGGCGATCGAAAACCCGTTCTTCCTGATGTACCCCGACTGGGCGCGCATCCCCATGGTGGTGCTCGCCACCGTGGCCACCGTGATCGCCAGCCAGGCGGTCATCACCGGGGCCTATTCGCTCACCAGCCAGGCGATCCAGCTCGGGCTGTTGCCGCGCTTCGAAATCCGCCACACCTCGGCGCAGCAGGCCGGCCAGATCTACATGCCGCGGGTCAACGGCCTGCTGCTGACCGGCGTGCTGCTCTTGGTGGCGATGTTCCGTTCGTCGAGCGCGCTGGCTTCGGCCTACGGCATTGCCGTGACCGGCACCATGGTGGTCACCTGCATGATGGCCTTCATCGTCATCTGGCGGATGTGGGGCTGGTCGTTCTTCGCCGCTGCCGCCCTGATCGTGCCGTTCCTGTTGATCGACCTGACGTTCCTGTCGGCCAACATGCTCAAAGTGGTGCAGGGCGGCTGGGTGCCGCTGGCGCTCGGCGGCGTGGTGATGATGGTGATGTATACGTGGCGCCGCGGCAGCCGAATTCTCTACGAAAAAACCCGCCGGCTGGAGACGCCGCTCGAAGATCTGGTACGGATGCTGGAGCGCAAGCCGCCGGCGCGGGTGCCGGGCACCGCCGTGTTCCTGACCAGCGATCCGAAAAGCGCACCGACCGCGCTGATGCACAGCCTCAAGCACTACAAGGTGCTGCACGAGAAGAACGTCATCATTAGCGTCGAGACCACGCACACGCCGCGGGTGGAAAGCGGCAAGCGGGTGAAAATCGAGCAGGTCGGCGCCACCTTCATGCGGGTGATGCTGCGCTTCGGCTATATGGAGACGCCGAACATCCCGCGGGCGCTGGTGATCGCGCGCAAGCTGGGCTGGCAGTTCGACATCATGTCGACGTCGTTCTTCCTGTCGCGCCGCGCGCTCAAGCCGGCGCCGCATTCGGGCATGCCGCGCTGGCAGGACCGGCTGTTCATCTGGCTGGCGCGCTCGGCCAACGACGCTACGGATTATTTCCAGATTCCGACCGACCGCGTCGTCGAGGTCGGCACGCAGGTGACGGTTTAATTCCCCTTTGATTTTCCACGCCGCTGACGCAAGCTGTGCTTTGGGTTCCACCCAGGAGATCGTCGATGTCCGATCAACCGCCAAGCGTGCGCGATCTGACGCCGGAAGAGGTGGCGCGCGGCTTGACCGAAGGCCGCATGGTGCTGGTCGACGTGCGCGAACCGAACGAGACGGCGCTCGAGCGCTTTCCCGGCGCCGTCATCGTGCCGTTGTCGGCCTTCGATCCTGCCATCATCCCCGCGCCTGAAGGCTGCGAGGTGGTGTTCGCCTGCCGCTCCGGCCGCCGCTCGGTGACCGCTTCGCTCGCGGCGCAAGAGCAAGGCTATCCCTATGGCGCGCATCTGGCCGGCGGGATTTTGGCGTGGAAGGCCGCCGGGCTGCCGACCGAAACAGAATGACCGCGCGCCGGGTGCCGCTCATTGTCGCGGTCATCGCCACGATCGCAATCGCGATTTTGCCGGCCGAGGCCGCGGAGCGCGTGGTTAATTTCTACAACTGGTCGGATTATGTCGATCCGACCGTGTTCGATGCATTCACCGAAGAGACTGGCATCACCGTCCGCTACGACACGTTCGACGGCAACGACACGCTTGAGGCAAAATTGTTCGCCGGCCAGTCCGGCTACGACGTCGTGGTGCCGACCGCGTATTTTTTGGCGCGGCAGATCGCCGCCGGCCTTTATCGCAAGCTCGACAAGTCCAGATTGCCCAATCTGGTCCATGCCTGGCCGGAGATCGCCGATCGCCTGGCGGTCTACGATCCGGGCAATCAATACGCGGTCAATTACATGTGGGGGACGACCGGCATCGGCTACAACGTGAAAGCGGCGCGCGACATTCTCGGGCCGGACGCCGTGATCGACAGCTGGGCCTACGTGTTCGATCCGGACAAAATCAAAAAATTCAAGGATTGCGGCATTCACCTCCTCGATTCATCCGACGACGTCATGTCGGCCGGCCTCAACTATCTGCATCGCGATCCGAATTCGAGCGATCCGGCCGATCTCGAAAAGGTCACGCAGCTCCTCGCTAGGATCAGGCCTTATGTGCGAAAATTCCATTCGCTGGAATATCTCAATGCGCTGGCGACCGGCGAGATCTGCTTTGCGGTCGGCTTTTCCGGCGACGTCAAGCAGGCGCAGCGGCGCGCGGCCGAGGCCAAGGCCGGCATCGATCTTGGGTTTTCGATCCCGAAGGAAGGCGCCCAATTGTGGCTGGACAATCTCGCCATTCCCAACGACGCGCCGCATGTCGCCGAGGCGCACGCGCTGATCGATTATCTGCTCAAGCCCGAAGTCGCGGCCAAAAACACCAATTACGTGTTCTACGCCAATGGCGACCGGCCCAATAGCTTGATCGACGGCGCCATCCGCGATGACCGCACCATCTATCCGGATGCCGCCACCATGGCGCGCCTCTACACCATCTTCGCCCACGATCAGAAGACCGAACGCCTGCTCAATCGGCTGTGGACGCGGGTCAAGACGGGACGGTGAGGCGTGATACCGAACGCGGCCAAATAATTGCGCGCCGGCATGAGCACGGTCTCTTACGCATTCGACGCAAAGTTCGATGTCGACGTGCCGCTCTTGGTGGTCGGCACCGGGGCATCCGGGCTGTGTGCGGCGCTTGCGGCGAAAGAAGCCGGCGTCGAGCCATTGGTCATCGAGCGCGACGCCGTGCCGGGCGGCTCGACGGCGCTGTCGGCGGGACTTATTCCCGCCGCAGCAACCCGGTTCCAGCGTGCCAAAGGCATCGTCGACAGCCCACGACTCTTTGCCCACGACATTGCGCGCAAGGCGAAGGGCGAGGCGGATGCCGCCGTCGTCGACGCCGTGGCGCATGGCGCGGGCGTGCTGGTGGAATGGCTCGCGGACCGCTACGGCTTGCCGTTCGACGTGGTCGACAATTTCAACTATCCGGGTCATTCAGCCCTGCGCATGCACGGCTTGCCGAGCCGCACCGGGTTGGAGCTGATCAATCGGCTGCGTCATGCCGCGGAATCCCGCGATATCGCCATCATATCCGAACGCATTGCCGAGGGGCTCTTGGCGGAGCCCGGCGGCCGTATCCGCGGCGTGGAGATGTTGCGTGGTGACGGCGGCCGCGAGCGTGTCGGCTGCGACGCGCTCATCCTTGCTTGCAACGGCTTTGGCGGCAATCCGGACCTCGTCCGTCGCTTCATTCCCGAAATGAGTGACGCGCTCTATTTCGGCCATGCGGGAAACCGCGGTGACGCTGTTCTATGGGGGGAAGCACTCGGCGCTCAACTTACTCACCTCGGCGCCTATCAGGGCCACGGGTCGGTCGCGACACCGCACAATATTCTGATCACCTGGGCCACGATCATGCAGGGTGGAATTCAGGTCAATCGCGACGGCTTGCGGTTCTGCGATGAATCGCAGGGCTATTCCGAGCAGGCCGCGGAAGTCCTGCGCCAGCCCGGCGCAATCGCCTGGAGCGTATTCGATGGGCGAATTGCAGCGGTGGCGCGGCAGTTCGAGGATTTCCGCGACGCCGAACGGGCCGGCGCCATACTGACCGCCCGCACCGTTGCAGACCTCGCCGGCGCCATGGGCGTGCCGGCCACGACTTTCGCCGCGGAGTGGACGGAAGTCGAAAACCTAAAGGCCAAGAACGGCCAAGATCGCTACGGTCGACAATTCGCGCCGGGGCAGCTTTTCATGCCGCCTTTTCATGCGGTCAAGGTCACCGGCGCGTTGTTTCATACCCAAGGCGGACTCGCGATCGACGGCGTCGGTCGTGTCAGGCGCGAGGACGGCGCGCTGTTGCCAAATCTGTTCGCAGCCGGCGGCGCGGCGGCTGGCGTATCAGGCTCGAGCGCGGCCGGTTATCTGTCCGGCAACGGTCTTTTGACCGCAACCGTCCTTGGCCGTCTGGCCGGGCAGGCGGCGGCCAGACTGTGCCATGAACGGACATCGAGCTTGCGCAACCCCTCTTAGCCGGTGCTTGCCATCCGCTTCCGGCCCGAAGCGGAGCTGCCACGCCGTCGGCTATCCAGGCGATGCGGACGCGATATACTCCGGGGGCTTGAGCGCGACAGAACTTCGTATCAGGGAGAGGACAATGAGGGCAGGGACCATCGCCGCCGCAGTGCTGGCGGTCGCCATCGGCGGCGCGGCGCATGCCGCCGACAGCGTCAAGATCGGCGTCATCTATCCGTTGACCGGCAATGCGGCGAGCGCCGGCCAGTCGGCCAAGGATGCGGTCAACCTCGGCGCCGAGATCGTCAACACCGCCCATCCCGAGCTGAAAAGCCTGCCGCTCGGCGCCACCGCCGGCCTGCCCAATCTCGGCGGCGCCAAGATCGAGCTCGACGAGGCCGATCACCAGGGCAATCCACAGGTCGGCCAGCAGCAGACGCTGCGCCTGATCACCCAAGACCACGTCGCGGCCATGCTCGGCTCGTATCACTCTTCGGTGTCGCTGGTGGCAACCGCGGTCGCCGAGCGGCAGGGTGTGCCGTACCTCGTCGCCGACTCGGTGGCGGTGAACATCACCGGCCGCGGCTTCAAATGGACGTTCCGCAGCGGGCCGTTCGCGCCGGATTTCGCCAAGGCCTATGCGGCGTTCCTCACCGACCTGAAGAAAGCGGGCAAGAAGGTCGACAGCATCGCTATCGTCAACGAGAATACCGATTACGGCACCTCTGTCGCCGCCAGCATTCAGGACGCCGCCAAGGCCGCCAACATCAAGGTGGCGGTGCAGATCCCCTATAATGCCAACAGCTCGGACGTCTCCGCGCAGGTGCTGCAGCTGAAAAGCGCGCAGCCCGACGTGGTGATCTTCATCAGCTATACCCAGGACATTATTCTTTATTTCAAGACGATGAAGAATCTCGATTACCTGCCGCCGATGATCATCGGCGACGATGCCGGCTTCTCCGATCCGAGCTTTATTCCCAACGTCGGCGATCTCGCCCAGGGTGCGATCAACCGCAGCGCCTTCGACATCGGCAAGGCGGGCGCCAACAGCTACATCGTCGACCAGATGTTCAAGGCCAAATATGGCCGCGATCTCGACGACACCAGCGCGCGCTGGATGCAGGGCTTCTTCGTGCTCGCCGACGCCATCAACCGCGCCGGCTCGACCGAGCCCGACAAGATCCAGGCGGCGCTCAAAGCGACCGATCTGAAACCGGATCAGCTCATGATCGGCTACAACGGCGTCAAATTCGACGCCACCGGCCAGAATATTTTGGCATCGACCTTCCTGATCCAGCTCAAGGGCAAGGACTATGTCTCGGTCTGGCCGGCGGATCGGGCCACCAGCAAGCTCGAATGGCCGATGAAGGGGTGGCGCTAGGGCCGGCCAAAACGGCGCGCCGCGGATTTTAATCCTGGCGCGCCCTTTTATATTTATTTAATGACTTCAATGCCTTACGCCAGAAATGGCGGAGCGCCGAATTTTTGGCACTCGCCTCTTGACACTGCCAAAAGGCTACCCAAATCGATCCACCGGAAAACGGGCGATGAGGTTCGACCTTCGTGTTCGTCGCCCGCTTGGCCGAACCGTGGGGTGCGAACATGATCACGACCTTTTCCGATCCGTTCGAGGCGCTCTTCAATCTGCAACGGGCGCTCGAAGGCCGTTTGGCGAGCGATTGGCTGCACGATCAGACCACCAGCCAAGGGCCGTTTCCGCCGATCAATGTGTTTCAGCAGGGCGACGACATCCTGGCGATCATCGAATTGCCTGGGATCGACAAAAATAGCCTCCAGATCGAGGCCAAGGAAAACACCATTCGGATCGCTGGTAAGAAAGCGGTCGCCATTCCCGAAGGCGCGAGCGTGCACCGGCGCGAGCGCACATTCGGCGCGTTCGACCGCACGCTGTCACTTCCCGTCGCGCTCGATCCCGAGCGTATCAAGGCGGAGTATCGCGACGGCATTCTGGCGCTCTACCTGCCGCGGTCCGAGCGCGACAGGCCGCGTGCCATCAAGATCGGTTGAGCGCTTTTTGCTTCCGCTTGTCCATTCAGGAGCAGTGTCATGGCTTCCTCACACGAACTGCAGGCCCAGAAGAAGCGAGAGATTGCCGGCAAGGAAGAGACAACGATCCCGGCGCGGCTGTTTGTTCCGGCGGCCGACATCTATGAGGCGCCGGATGCCCTGACCGTCATCCTTGAAATGCCCGGTGTCGAAAAGAGCAACGTCGCCATCAGCGTTGAGGACGGCGTTCTGAGCGTGGAGGGACGGCTCGACCTGAGCAAATACCAGGGGCTGCAGCCGCTCTATACCGAATATAATATCGGCCACTATTCGCGCAGTTTCCGCCTGTCCAGCAAGATCGATCAGAGCAAGATCGCGGCCGAGATGAAGGACGGCGTGCTGTCGTTGCAGCTGCCGAAGGTGGAGCAAGCCAAGCCCCGCACCATTCAAATCAACTGACGCGTAATCCGTACAACACCTGTCGTAGGGAGAAAGGACATGACCGACAGAACGGACGACACCTTCAGCCTCGATGAACTGCTGCATCCCGCCAACGCTTTTGGGCATCCGCGCGAGGTCGTCGAGGATCCGGACCTGACGCTCAACGAGAAACGGGCCATCCTGGCGTCGTGGGCGTCGGACGCCTGCGCCATAGAAGCGGCGCCCGAGCTGCGTGCCGCGCGCGGCTCGCCGGTGCGTTTTGACGACATCATGGATGCGTTGCGCACCCTCGACCGGCAGGCCAACGGCGACAGGTACCGGCGGGTGCTGCGGCGGGTCCGCATCTTCGAGCGCAATGGCCGCGGCGGCCGCGCCGACAGCGGCACGCCGCTCCAATAAGCGGAAGGCAAGCCGCCATGGGGCCGCCGATCCATTCCTGCATCATCGCGCGGGACAGCAACGTGGTCGTCGTCGACTTTGCGGGCAAACCCGAGCCACCGGCGCCGCAGTTTCCCGGGGCCAATGCCTTGCGCGAGCTCGCCGCCGCGGCGCCCGAGAGCGAGCTTCAGTCGAAGCCGCTGCGATGGTTCGAGCATCTTCCCGAAAATCGAGGGTGGGCCTTTTCGGGTCCATGCTCTACCGCCAGCGGCGGTGCAGCCACAGCCATTGCTCGGGATATTCGCGCACCCAGCCTTCGATCACCGCCGTCACCGCCTGCATCGTGGCGGCAACGTCGAAATTGCCTTCAGCGTCGCGGGCCGGCTTCACCTCGTCGCTGATCTCGCCGCAAAAGCTGTTGCCGTCGGGATTGCGCACCACGCGTAGCCCGTGGATCGGGGCGCCGGTTTGTCGGGCCAGCAGCGCGATCAGCGGATTGGCGAGGCAGCGGCGGTTAAAGAACGTCACCGCGACGCCGCGGGTGTAATGCTGATCGGCCAGCATGCCGACGCTGACGCCGGACTGCAGCAAGCGGGCGAGCCGTACCGGGGCTTCGAGCGTCGTCGGGATCAACTCGCCCATCAGCGGGGTGCGCAGTTTGACGATCAGATCGCCGATCGCGGCGATGCCCGGGCGCCGGAACAGCACCGCGGACTTGACGCCGATCTTGGCCGCGCCGACGGCGGGAATTTCCCAGTTGGCGAGATGGGCGGCAAAGCCGATTATCGGCTGGCCGCCCTTCATGATGCGTTCGAAGCGCGCGGCGGTTTCCGGCGTGTAAGTGATGGTGTCGCGGGTCTGCGGGCCTAAGCCGGCGACGGAGAATTCGTCGAGATGGGCGAACTCGACCATGATGCGGCCGAGATTGTCCCAGACGCCGCCGAGGATTTTTTCGATTTCGGCGTCGGATTTTTCCAGATAGGCGGCGCGCAAGTTCTCGCGGCCAAGCCGGTGCTCCTTGAGCAGCGGACCTGCCTTGCGCATGAAGGCGCCGGCGAAATTCGCCGAGCGCCGGCGATCCATCCAGTGCGCCGTGCGCAACAGGGCGACCGCGAGCGCGCCGAGGACCGGATCGAGCACGGGCTTCAAGCGGATGCGTCCTAGAAATTGACGATGATCTTGCCGAACACCTGCCGGCTTTCCAGCCGGGCGAGGCCGCGCTCGAAATCGGCGAGCGCCACTTCGGTATCGATCACCGGCAGGAGCCCTGCCGCCATCTTGGCGAGGCTGTCGCGGATATTGCGCAGCGAGCAGCCGAACGAGCCGGTGATGCGGTATTGCTGCAAATAGAGCTGGAACAGATTCATGGTGATCGACTGGCCCGAGGTCGAGCCGCAGGTGACGAGGCGGCCGCCGCGCTTGAGGCACAGCAGCGAGCCGTTGAACGTATCGGGCCCGACGTGTTCGAAGGCGACGTCGACGCCTTTCTTGGCGGTAAGCTTGCGCACCACGCCCTCGAAGCGCTCGGTGCGATAATTGATGACATGATCGGCGCCGAGCGCCTTGGCCTTTTTCGCCTTGTCGTCGTCGCCGACCGTGGTGATCACGGTGCAGCCGATGGCCTTGGCCATCTTGATGGCGGCGGTGCCGATGCCGGAGCCGCCGGCTTGCACCAAAATGGTCTCGCCCGGCTCGAGCTTGGCATTGTCGAACAGCATGTGCTGCACGGTGCCGAACGCCACCGGCGCGCAGGCGGCGTCGCGGAAGCCGACGCCGTCGGGGATCGTCACCACGAGCCGGGCCGGCATGTTGATCAGGTCGCGGGCAAAGCCGTCGACATGAAAGCCCATGATGCCGGCGACGTTTTCGCACAGATTATCGCGGCCCTCACGGCAGGCCTTGCAGACGCCGCAAGTGAGCGCGCCGTAGGCCACCACGCGATCGCCGACCTTGACCCCCTCCTTCTCCTCCCCCGCTTGCGGGGGAGGGTAGGGAGGGGGCCCAACCGCGACGATTTCGCCGGCGGCTTCGACGCCGACGATCAGCGGCAGCTTGCGCTTGGCAAACGCCATGCCGCGCCAGCCCCAGACATCGATGTGGTTCAGCCCGATCGCCTTGATGCGAATCTGCACTTCGCCGGCGCCCGGCGCAGGCGGCGCCGCAACATCGCGCAGTTCGATCTTACGGTCGCCGACCAAGGTGAGCGCGCGCATGGTTTTGCCCGGCGCCGCCGCCGCGCGGTCGCTTGCGATGGTTTCCGCAACGCCGGTCACGCCGGCTCCCGGGTCATGACCAGACAGACATTTTGCCCGCCGAAGCCGAACGAGTTGGAGATAGCGCGCCGCACCTTGGCGTCGCGCGCCTTGTTCGGCACCACGTCGAGCGCGATCGCCGGATCGGGCACGTTGTAATTGATGGTCGGCGGAATGCGCTGGTGCTCCAGCGTCAGCAGGGTGAACGCCGCCTCGACCGCGCCGGCCGCGGTCAGCGCATGCCCGATCATCGATTTGTTCGAGGAGATCGGGATGTTGCGGATGTGCTCGCCGAACACGGTGGAGACGCCGAGATATTCCATCTTGTCGTTCTCGGGCGTCGAGGTGCCGTGGGCGTTGATGTAGTCGACGTCCTCGGGACCGATGCCGGCATCGGCGAGCGCGTTGCGCATGCAGGCGATGATCGGCTTGCCGTCGGGGCTCGAGCGGGTGCGGTGGAACGAATCCGACTTTTCGCCGCAGCCTTCGAGGATGCCGAGGATGCGGGCGCCGCGCGCCTGGGCGTAATCGAGGTCTTCCAGCACCAGGGCTGCGGCGCCTTCGGCCAAAACGAAACCGTCGCGGTTTTTCGAGAACGGTTTTGACGCCTGTCCGGGCGGATCGTTCTGGGTCGACAGCGCCGAGAGCAGCGAAAAGCGCACCAGGGATTCCGGCGTCAACGAACCGTCGGCGCCGACCGCGAGCGCGACCTGGCACTCGCCGCGGCGCAGCGCCTCGACGCCGAGCTGGATGGCGCTGCCGCCCGACGCGCAGGCGGTGTTGAGCGAGATCGGCGAGCCCTGGGTGCCGAAATGCGCGGCGAGCCGTTCGCCGAGGATGCCGTATTTCATCGACTCGTGCATTTGCGCGAACTCGGGGTTGCGCGCCACGGCGGTCAGCTCGGCATAGCCGGCGTCGTCCTTCAGCCCGGCGCCGTTGGCCATGGCGATGCGGTAATGCCATTCGATCTCGAGCGGAGGTGCTGCGAAGAACAGCGGACCGGGAAAGCGGCCTTTGCCGCCGATGCTGGCCTGGGCGATGGCTTCTTCGCCGGCGAGGATGGCGATGCGCTCGGACAGTTCCGCGGGCGACATGTAGTCCTTGTAGACGTCGTCGACGGCGCCGGCGATGGTGGTGCGCAGCCCCTCGGTCGGAAAGCGGGTGATGGCGCGAATGCCGGACTGCCCGGCAGTGAGCTTCGCCCAATTGTCTTCCTTGCCGACGCCGAGCGCGCTGACGACGCCGATGCCGGTGACGGCGACGATGGGACGGCCGGCTTTGTCACGCTTCGCTGCCATGATGCTCCCCTTCAACCGATCCGCTCGACCAGAGCCAGCCCTTCGCCGCGCCAATTGCCGACGCTGGTCACAATAACCTGCGACAGGCCGGACGGACTATCGCCGGTATCGCCGCTGCCCATCGGCGCGAACAGCTTGCCGTGCTCGAGCGCGGCGCAGGCGATCCCCAGATTGGCCGGGAATTGGGTCTCGACCCCATGCCCGATATACGTACCGGTGCCGCGGACGGGAAGGCCAATTTCCTTGAGCGCGGCGCGTTCCGCCGAGGTCGCTGGCTCGATCCCGCTGGCGCCGGAAATGACGGCGGCGTGGGCGCGGTCGATCTTGCCGGAGATTTTCCCCCACTCCCGATGCAGCGCGGCTTCAGTCTCGCCGGACTGCCGTAAATTGCGGTCGGAATGGACCTCCGAAAGCCGCGCCCGCGGTTTGGCGCCGCGCGCTTGCGCGTGTTCGGGGCTTTCCAGCACCAAAAACGCGCCCATGCTCGCAAACGCAATGCCGCCCTCGGGCCCGCGATCCCAGACCGGCGCGAATTTGCCTTGCAGGAGCACATGGCTTAGTTCGAACGCCAGCAGCACGTCCCACCGTGCGCCGTTAGAGGCGCCGCCGACGAGCGTCAGTTCGCTCTGTCCGGCGGCGATGCGCGCTTGCGCAACACGGACGCTGTCGACGCCCGCCGCCTCTTCCCCCATAAAAGTGCGCGAGGAGCCGACGACGCCGTGCACCAGCGAAATATTGCCGGCCAGCAGATTGGGCAGTTGGGCAAGGAACAGCGTCGGCCGCAGATCGCTCATCAGCCGCTCGTTGAGAAAGACGTCCGGGCGATTGGCCTTGCGCACGCCGGCCAGGATCGCATTGTCGGCTGCGACGTCGCGCTCGCCGCCGCCGGCGGCGACGATCATATCGGTGCGGTCGAGCAGATCCGGCTTGCCGGCAATGCCGGCGTCGGAGAGCGCCAGACCCGCCGCATAGGTGCCGGCGCGCTGCCACAGCTCCATCTGGCGCTGATCGGCCTTTTTCGGAATCTGCTTGTCGAAACTCATCGGCGGCAGCGGATGCACGATATAGGGCGCGAAGGTCTTGTCGTCGTAGGGCGGCGGGTCGCCGCGCTCGAGGCGCTGCCAATTCGCCTCCATGCCCTCGCCGAGACACGTCAACAGACCGACGCCGGTGATCCACACCTCGCGGCGTGCGCTCACTTCACCGGCTCCTTGAACGGAAACTGCAGGCGCTCGGCCCAATCGCGGATCGCCTGGCGGAATTGCGGGTTCGGGTAGGGCAGCATGCGGTAGGTGATCTGGGCGTCGCACACGGCCTTGCCCTGGCGGCGGCCCTTGACTTCGCCGACGGTGAAGCCGGAGCCCTCGTGAATCACCTTGCCCTCGAATTCGAGCTCATCGCCGGGAAATACCGCGCTGCGCATCTTGGCTTCCTTGACGCCGGCGAGGATCGGCATGATGTCGAAGTTCACCAGCGCGCTGGCGAGCCAGCCGGTGGTTTGCGCCATGCATTCGATCAACAGCACGCCGGGCATCAGCGGATAGCCGGGGAAATGGCCTGCGAAGATCGGGCTCTCGTTCGCCTGCGGAATGGTGCAGGCGGTGCGGATGACGCGCTCGTCGAGATTGACGTCGACGATACGGTCGAGCATCTGAAAATATTCAAGGCGCATGATGGCGCCTCAGGCGCCCTTGGCGGCGATCAATTCGTCGATGCGGTCGCTTAAGTTCTTCAGCACGAAATACTGATCCGTCGTCGCCTTGCCGTCGTTGACTTCCTGCGTCCATTGTTCGAGCGGCAGCTTGATGCCGAACGCCTTGTCGATGGCAAAGGCGATGTCGAGGAAATCGAGACTGTCGATCTCCAGATCGTTGATGGCGTGGCTTTCGGGCTTGATATTCTCACGCGGGATGTCGCAAGTTTCCGCAATGATTTCAGCCACTTTGTCAAACGTGGTGGACATCAGACCTGCTCTTTTTCACGGCAAGGATCGACGCCGGCCCGTTCCGGCGCATGCAAGCCCGACCGCGCCGGGCCCCCTTAGGACGCGAGCGCCCCGTATAGCGAAGGATGGGGGCAAGTTCAACGGCGGGGACCCAAGGCCAATGTGGCGCCGAGGCTTACGCGTAAGCCCCTGTGCCGGCTATTGGATCGCGGCCGCCGCGGCCTGCGATCCGCGCCTTGTTCCGGGCCGCGATTGGCGCCACCATCGCTCCATGGAAACGGCCGGCCGGGTTGCACCCGAATGCGGCCGGCAAGGGGAGGGAATTCATGCGGCACGCGCTTCGGCTCGCCGGATGGGCCGCTTTGGCGGTGGCGCTCGCGCCGTCGGCGGCTGCCATCGCGCAGGTGCTCATGCAACGCGACGTGTCGCTCAAAATGGCGCTCACCATCGCCGAAACCGCGATCGCCGAATGCGACAAGACCGGCAACAGCGTCTCGGTGGCGGTGGTCGATCGCGCTGGGCGGCTGCGCGTCTTCCTGCAAGGTGACAAGGCGGCGCCGCACAATATCGAGCTGGCGCAGCGCAAGGCCTATACGGCGCGCACCTTCGGCCGCACTTCGGCGGAGTGGGCCGCGCGCACCGAGCCGGGCTCGGAACTTGCCGGCCAACGCCAGCTCGAACACGTGATCGCGCTGCGCGGCGGCGTGCCGATCAAGGTCGGCAACGACACCATCGGCGCCGTCGGCGTCAGCGGCTCGACCTCCGGCGGCGACGAGGCCTGCGCCATGGCCGGCGTGGCCAAGGTGCAAGATCAGCTCAAATAATTCTACCTTTTGACCATCGGCACTTCGATCGGCGCGCAATTCTGCCGGCCTTGCAGCGCACAGTCCTGAACCTTTTGCATGCCGGCGATGGTGTCGGCGATCCACACGCCGGCGCTGATGAGCAGCGACACGATCACCACCGCGATCACGTTCATCAGCATGCGATGCCGATAATCGATATGGCCGTCTTCTTCCTCGAACGCGGCAAGGTCGTCGACCGGCTCGTCGCCCTCCGGCGCGATCGGCGCACGGCGTGGCGTGCCGGCGCGGCGGCGCACCTGGAAGGTCAGGATCTGTCCGGACTCAATTTGTCCCGACTCTTGCGCCTCGCTCGGATTGGGCCGGTCCTGTGCCACGTCACGACCACCATGCGATATGACGACAGAGGGCGGACGACGGAGGACAGACAGATGGCCGCCCTTCTTTCCGTCGTCCGTCCTCCGTTATCCGTCTTCTGATCCACAATAGCGCGTTTGCGCGGCGATTTCTAAGGCGAGATTGCCGCGCCGGATTCGATCTTGTCCATTCCAAGACGCTGCGAACTGTCGTAGAATCGTCGTGGATGAGCATTCGGCGATATATCCGCGCGATGGTGGCGCTGATCGCGGCCTATGCGGTTGCGCTGCAGACCATCCTGCTGGTGTTTGCCGGTGCCGTCCCTGCCGGCGCCACGCTATTTGCCGCAACGCCAATCTGCTCGGGCTCCGGCGCAACCGGCCCCGCTTCGCCCGGGCACAGCCGGGATTGTCTCGGAGCCTGTTTGACCGGCTGCTGCTGCGGCGCCGCCGCGGTGCCGGCACCTGACGCCACGGTCACCTCTGCGCCGGAACCGGCGCAGATCGTTACGGCCGCGATCGAGGCCGCACCGGCATTGCCGCCCGGCGTAACCGCCGCCCATCGCTCGCGTGCACCGCCGCTTGGCTGACGTCGCCTTGGCTTTCGTCAGCATCGGTACAGAAACGTTCTGCCGTTTCGGCAGACATCCGCACGGAGCAATTCCATGACTAACCGCACGATCATCATTAACGGCCTTGCCGCCGCTCTTGCGCTCGGTTTGGCGCAACTCGCTGCGAGCGCCACTTGGGCCACCGACTATAAAGTAGGCCCGATGCAGATCACCGCGCCCTGGGCGCGGGCGACGCCGAAGGGCGCCACCTCGGGCGCCGCCTATATGACGATCACCAATACCGGCAAGACGCCCGACAAGGTCAGCTGCGTGTCGAGCGACGCCAGCGCCGGGTGCCAGATCCACACCATGACCATGGCCAACGGCGTGATGCAGATGCGGCCGGTCGAGGGCGGACTCGAGATCAAGCCGGGCGAGACCGTCACGCTCAAGCCGTCCGGCCTTCACGTCATGCTGGTCAACCTCAAGCACCCGCTGGAGCAGGGCAAGACGGTGAAGGCGACGCTGAAGTTCGACGCCGCAGGCTCCATCGACGTCGACTATCCGATCGCCGCCATCGGCGCGGCGGCGCCCGGCGTTCCCGCCGGCGGCGGCACCATGCAGATGCAAGGCGGCGGCATGCCGATGCAAGGCGGTGGCACGATGCAGATGAACAAGCCGTGACCCGCGCTATTTGCCCTCCTTGAACGGCGCCTTCATGCCCTGCGGCAGCGGCGCCTTGAAGGTGTTGAGCGTCATCGACACCATGGCGTAATAGCCGAGGATGCCGACCAGATCGACGACGCCGGCATCGCCGAGCAGTTTCTTCACCTTGTTGTAGGTGCCGGTGCTGACGCGGCGGCTTGAGTAAAGCTCCTTGATGAAGGCGTAGAGCGCCATCTCGTCGCGCGGCGCCTTTTTCGGCGCGCGGCCGGCCTGGATGTCGCGGATGGTCTCCGGCTTGACGCCCGCCTTCTCGGCCATCGGCGCGTGCATCGCCCATTCGTATTGCGCCTTCCAGTGTTGCGCCGTGCACAGAATGGCGAATTCCGACAGCCGCGGCGGCACCCGCGTCTTGAAGCGCAAGTGCCCGCCGAGCTTTTGCGCCAGTTCGCCAAAGGTCGGCGAATGCAGAAAGATCGCGAACGGGCCCGACATTTTGAACTGGCCGCGCGGGCCGGACGCGATGGAGTGCGCCAGCGCGCGCTGGTCGGCGGTCAGGGTGCTTTCGTCGAGCTTGGGCAGGCGGGGCGATTGCAGGTCGGCCATGGGTGTTTCCTCTTGCGGCGGCGGACGGGGTCCTTGGTGATTGTTCTATCGCCGAGCCGGCGATGGGCGGGAGGCCATAATGAACGAGGGAAGCGCGGTGCGCTACCGGCGCTTCTTGGCCTTGGCCTTTGCCGGGCTTTTCTTCGCCGGCTTCGGCGCGGCGCGTTTGGCGGCCGCCGCAGGCCGCGCCGGCATCAGTCCGGCCTTCTCCACCTGCCGCACCCAGTAATCCCAGGCGCGGCCCATGGATGGCGGCCGCAATTGGTGCGCCGAGGTGAGTTTGGCTTCGCCCGGAGACAGCGAATCGACGTGGCCATGGGCGATGGCCTGGCTGAGCAGCTTGGCGTTGTCGCAACCGAACACGGTGCGGAACGTCAGCTCGCGCAGGCTCAAGCCGGCGACGGTGGCGCCGTGGCGGCGCATCAGCACCATCCAATGCGGGCCGAGCGCACGCGCCAGCGAGGCGCCTTCCTCGGGCTTGATCACCAGCATATTGGTGTCGCCGAACTCGTCGCGCTGATCCCAGAACGGCACCTGGCCGATCACCGCGCCGAGATGAAACACCGGCACCATGTCGCGCCCGGAAATGGCGAAGGGCAGCACGGCATGGGCGTGATGATGGACCACGGCATTGACCTCCGGCCGGGCCTTGTAGATCTCGCCATGGATCACCCGTTCGCTGTAGAGCCGGAACTCGGTCGGCCGGACCGGCTCGGAGTCGAGATTGAGCTCGACGATGTCGGAAATTTCCGCCAGTTCCGGCGCGCGGTGGCGCGGGATGAAATAGCGCTTCGGATCGTCCGGATGGCGCACGCTGACATGGCCGAACGCGTCGAGCACTTTCTCGTTGGCGAGGATGCGGGTGGCGACGATCAGCTCGTGCAGCAGTTCGGCGATTTTTTGATCCGGCATGGTTGGTTGGCTCCTTTTTTGGCGACAAGATCCTGGCGTTTCCCGGAAGCTTTTCGGCGCTTGTTTTGGCATCATGGCGCCGGTCGCGCCAGGAGCATCCCATGACCGTTGCGGTGAAAGCCCTGTTCTTCGACGTCTTCGGCACGCTGGTCGATTGGCGCAGCTCGATCGCGCGCGAGGCCGAGGCGGTGCTCAAACCGCTTGGTTTTGCGCTCGATTGGCCGGCCTTCGCCGATGCCTGGCGCGGCGAATATCAGGGCGCCATGGACGAGGTGCGCTCCGGCCGCATAGCGTTCTGCAAGCTCGACATACTGCACCGGCGCAATCTCGAGCTGATCCTGCCGCGCTTTCACGTCGGCACGCTGAGCGAAGCGCAGCGCCGCGAGCTCAATCTGGCCTGGCATCGGCTCGATGCCTGGCCCGACGTGCCGCCCGGGCTCAAGCGGCTGAAACAGCGCTATAGGCTGGCGCCGGTGTCCAACGGCAACGTTTCACTGATGGTCGATCTGGCGCGGCGCAACGATCTGCCGTGGGACGCCATTCTCGGCGCCGAGATCGCCGGCGACTACAAGCCAAAACCGCGGGTCTATCTCGCCGCCGCCGCAGCGCTCGATCTAGAGCCACACGAATGCATGATGGTCGCCGCGCACACCAAAGACCTCATGGCGGCGGCAGCGCTCGGGCTGCGCACCGGCCACATCGCGCGCCCCAACGAGCACGGCCCCGGCCGCGGCGAGACCGAGCCGGGCGAGAAGGTCGATTTCGCCGCCAAGAGTCTGGAGGATTTGGCCGCGCAGCTCGGCACGTAACTTTCCCCTCCCCCCTGTGGGGAGGGGAAGGGGTGGGGGTCGGGAGGCGACGCGCAGATGTCGACGCTCTCACGTCACCTCACGACCCCCCACCCAACCCTCCCCCACAAGGGGGGAGGGCTAAGAGGGCAGCGCCGGATAATCGGTATAGCCCTTGGCGGCGCCGCCATAGAACGTCTTGCGGTCCGGCGCATTGAACGGGCCGCCGCGGCGCAAGCGCTCATCGAGATCGGGGTTGGCGAGATAAAGCGTCGCGAACGACACCAGATCCGCGGCGCCGTCACGCAGCACGGCGTTGGCGCGTTCGCGATCGTAGCCCTTGTTGGCGATCAGTGCGGAGCGCCACCACGGGCGGAAGAACGCCGCATCGAGCCGCGGGTCGGCGCCGACCGGATCGGCCGGTCCGGGCTCGACCAGATGCAGGTAAGCAAGGCCGAGCCGGTCGAGCGCGCGGACCACGGTGGCGAAGGTCGCGGCCGGGTCGCTGTCGGCAATGTCGTTGAAGGCAAGATTGGTCGGCGACAGATGCACGCCGACGCGCGCGGCGCCCCATTCGCCCGCGACCGCCGCCATGACCTCGATGAGCAGGCGCACGCGACTGGACGCGGCTCCGCCATAGCTGTCGGTGCGCCGGTTGGTGCTGTCGCGCAGGAACTGATCGAGCAGATAACCGTGGGCGGCGTGGACTTCGACGCCGTCGAAGCCGGCGGCCTTGGCGTTCGCCGCGCCGGCGCGGAATTGCGCGACGATACCGGGAAGCTCCGCGGTGTCGAGGGCGCGCGGCGTCACGTAGGGTTTCATGCCGTCGAGCGTCCAGGCCTGGCCGGTGGGCGCGATCGCCGACGGCGCCACCGGCAGCGCGCCATCGGGCTGCAAAGTCGGGTGCGAGATGCGCCCGACGTGCCAGAGCTGCAAAAAAATCCGTCCCCCGGCCGCATGCACCGCGTCGGTGACAGTTCTCCAGCCGGCGACTTGTTCGGCGCTGTGGATGCCAGGCGTGGCGGGATAGCCCAGTCCCTGCGGCGACACCTGGCTCGCCTCGGCGACGATCAATCCGGCGCCGGCGCGCTGCGCATAATAGGCGGCGTTGAGCGCGGTCGGCGCATTGCCGGGCCCGGCGCGATTGCGCGTCATCGGCGCCATCACCACGCGGTTCGGCAATTGCAGCGGCCCGAGGCGAAAGGGAGAAAATAAATCGATGCTCATTGCGCCACTTTTAGTGCAACGCGGTCCCTACGCCGTGTACTCATATCCGGCTCAATGTCCGCTTCGCTCCGAAAGCGCCTGGGTTGCTGCGCTGCCGCGAAACGACGCGATGGGCCATTCGCGACCAAGTGCGGCGCAACATTTTACCGTCATCATTCCACTAGCCTGTCGGCAAGCAACATGACCGACGGTGGAATGTCGATGCCGAGCGATCTGGCTGTCTTGAGGTTGATGACAAATTCAAACTGGGTCGGCTGCTCGATCGGCAAGTCGCTCGGCTTCGCCCCTTTGAGAATCTTTGCCACATAAATTGCTGCACGCCGCATACCTTCGGCCCGAGTCGCGCCATAAGACATGAGGCCTCCCGCCTCGACGGCTTCAACGAATGGGTACATGGCCGGTAGACGGTTCTCATTGGCAAAAGTCACAATGGGCTTGCGGTTGGTCAAAATCGGACCGTTGTACAAGCCAAGGATCGCATCGGATCCATCACGCTGAATTGCGGCAAAGGCACCCTCCAAATCGCTGCGCGCCCGCAGGTCGATGAGATTTAGCGCCACATTCAGTGAGCGCGCCGCAGGCTCCAGGACTTCCAATTGGAGACGGTCTTGAGTGAGGTTCCGATTGGTGAGAACCGCAATTCGGGAAATCGAAGGCACAGCCTTGATGAGCAGCTCAAGGCTTTTACCCGCGAGATCTGGAGATACCTGAGTGCTGAGACCGGTAATGTTCCCTTCCGGTAGCGCCAAGTTGGAGACGATACCTAGTCCGACAGGATCGAAAGTGTTCACCATAACGATCGGAATCTTATCTGTCGCATGTTTTGCCGCCAGAATGTTGTTTGCACCCGAGGCCACGATGGCATCCACGTTGAGGCTAACCAATTCTGCAACATATTCCGCTGAGCGCTGGGCGTTTGACTCTGCGAAGCGGCGCTCAATTACGATGTTCTTGCCCTCGACAAAACCATTATCCGCCAACGCCTCAATGAACGCTTTACCGGCTGTCTGCGTCGGGATTGTCGGGTCATTGCCAATAAAGCCGAGGCGATAGAGTTTGGCAGGTTGCTGTGCGCGCGCCGCGAGTGGCCAAGCGACCGCCGCGCCGCCGACAATGGCGATGAACTCGCGCCGCCTCATTCGATCACCTCGTCGGCGGTGGCGAGTAGCGTCTGAGGGATGGTGAGACCAAGCGTCTTCGCGGTCCTCATGTTGATGATTAGTTCAAATTTTGTAGGTCGCTCAATCGGTAGGTCACGCGGATTGGCGCCCTTCAAGATTTTGTCGACGTAGGTAGCGGTGTATGCCTGAAAACTAGACGTGTATGAGTCAAAGCCCATCAAACCACCGGCTTCGACCATTAATCTGTATGGGTACATTCCCGGCAATTTGTGTTCGAGCGCAAGCTGGACCACTTGTTTGCCCTGAGCAGCGAATATGCTTTCGGCTGTCGTTAGTACACCTTCAACACCCTCACTCACACCAGCATCGAATGCGGCAGCAATGTCATCGGCCGATCGAATGTCCAGGATTAGCAACTTCACTCCCAGAGAGCCGGCTGCAGTTTCTAGTTCATCCAGCTGAGGCCCCGAAATTGGATCCACGCGATACGAGAGTACCAGCACGCTGGTGATTTTGGGGACCACCTCCTTCAACAGTGCAAGGCGCTTGGCTGCAATTCCGGAAGCCATGAACGTCAAGCCGGTCACATTGCCTCCAGGTCGGTTGAGGCTCGCGACTAGCCCGGTTACAACGGGATCGCCTAGGGGGTACATGATGATGGGTATGTTGCCAGTTGCGGCTTTCGCAGCTTTGGCGGCCGGAGTGGTGGTTACAACGATGACGTCCGCTTCTAATCGCACGCAGTCGGCGGCGAGATCAGGAAAGCGCTCCCCCTGGCCGTTCGCGGAGAGATAGTCGATGGTAATCGTCTGCCCATCGACATAACCTAGCTCACGGAGAGCTTGGAAGAACGGCTTAAATCTGGTCGTCTCCAGCGTACCTGGATCGAACGTAAGAAAACACAGCCGCGGGGTCTTTCTGGACTGCTGCGCGCGCGCCGAAAACGGCCACGCCGCAGAAGCAGCAACACCTTTAACGAAATGTCGTCGTCGCATTGCCTGCCCCTAGGGCTAGGGACCACACCGACTGCGTTCCGATTACAGCAGGGATTTGCGACCGGCGAAATGGCCCCAGCGTGTCGAAATGGGGACGACCTAAAGTGCAGCGCAGCAATCTATTGCCACTCTAGGGCACGTACTGCCGAATTTTCGCCAGCAGTTGGCGCGGACTGTAAGGTTTCGGCACATATGCGTCACAGCCAGCCGCCTGCGCCTTCTGCTCTTCCCCACTGAGCGCATAGGAGGTGACTGCAATGATCGTGATCGACCGCAACGCCGGATCAGCCTTGATCCGCCGCGTCGCCTCATAGCCGTCTATGCCCGGCAGTTGGATATCCATCAGGATAAGATCGGGCCGCTGTTTCGCCACAGCATCGAGCGCGGCCTCGCCACTCTCGGCCTCCGTGATTTCGAAGTCGGTGGCGGAAAGCAGATCACGAATGATCCGGCGATTATCCTCCTGGTCTTCCACCACCAGAATGCGCTTGCTCATGTGGCCTGGACCTGTTGGCTAACATGCACGGGGACCGTAAAAGCAAACGTCGAGCCCTGGCCGACCTGTGACTCGACCCAGATTTTGCCGCCGTGCATCTCGATGATCCGTTTGGATATGGCGAGCCCCAAGCCGGTGCCGCCTTTCTTGCGCGTAATGGCATTGTCGGCCTGCTGGAACTCCTGAAACAGCTTGGCCTGATCGGTAGCCGAGATACCAGGACCGGTGTCCCGGACTGATAGATGGAACGAACCGTCGATCGCCTCAGCCTTGATGACCACTTCCCCAGTATCGGTGAACTTGATCGCGTTGCCGACGAGATTGATCAGGACCTGCGTCAAGCGCCGCCCGTCGCCATGACCTGCTGGCAGTTTGCTGGCGACCTGGACCTTGAAGCCGAGCTTTTTGTCGACCGCCAGTGGCTCAAGCGTGCTGCGGACAGTTTGAGCAATGTCTTCGAGGGAATAATCAGAGAGTTCGAGCACCAGTTGGCCAGCTTCGATCTTGGACAGATCGAGCACGTCATTGATCAAGCCGAGCAGGTGCTTGCCATTGCTCTCCAGCCTTTTGAGTACACCCAGCGTTTTTTCTGGCAGTTGGCCGTAGACGCCGTCCGCCATCAGTTCGGTATAGCCGAGAATGGCGTTCAGTGGCGTGCGTAGCTCGTGGCTCATGTTGGCAAGAAACTGCGACTTGTGCTGGCTCGCCACTTCGAGTTGGCGGCTCTTGTCCTGGATTTCGTCGAACAGGCGGACGTTCTCGATAGCGATCACAGCTTGGTCGGCGAAGGTGGTGACAAGCTCAATCTGCCGATCAGTGAACGGCGCGACCTCTGTTTTCCACATGGCTATTGTGCCGAGCGGCACGCCTTCGCGCAGCAAAGGCACAGCCAGCACGGTCCGGAAGCTCTGCAGTTTCAGCGCCTCCGGAAACGCGTAGTCTGGGTCCGCCTGGACGTCTGTAATCTGGACCGGACGGCGCTCGAGCAGTGCGCGACCCGTTGCGGTTTGCCGCCCTGCGCGGATCAGGGTGCGCTGCCAGAGCTCCAGGAGTCCCGGCGGGTTATTGTAGTCCGCGGCGGCACGGCAGTATTCGCCGTCATATCGAAAGATCATGCCGTGCTTCGCACCGCTAAGTAGGACCGCATTCTCCAGCAACGTCTCAAGGACGCGCTGGAGGTCGAACGCCGTCCGACTAATGGTTTTGAGCACCTCGGCCGTAGCGGTCTGCTGCTGCAGCGATTCCCGCAGCTCGTTGAGCAGTCGCGTGTTCTCGATGGCGATGACAGCCTGTGCGGCGAAGTTCTGTACCAGCGCGATCTGCCTCTCGGTGAAAGGGCGAACCTCCTGGCGATAGATGCTTAGGTCTCCGATCAGCTCCTCGTCCCTGAGCATCGGCACATTGAGTAGGGTTCGCGCCCCAGCTTGTTCGACCATGCGGACCGCTGAGACATAGCGCTGCTTGTAAGCTTCGCTCGCTGCATAATCAGGGACATGGACAACCTGCTTCGTGGCGATGACGCTTGCCAGCGGCGTCAGCGGACCGGGACGGAATACCGGCTCGCGCTGCGCAACGGCTTCGGCGAAAGCGCGTGGCGCGTTATGCATTGCGCCCAGACGGAACCCTCCATCTTCGTAGAGCCAGAGAATTCCGAACTTCGCTTCGCACAGGCGCGCCGCGCGCTCCAATAGTGCTTGAAATACCGGCTCTAGCCGACCCTGCGACGCACCGATGATCTTCAGAACCTCGGATGTGGCCGACAGCTGTGCGAACGCCTCGTCACCGGACGGCGTGGCCGCGATATTCCGGCCAATTCCAGCGCGGGTGCGACCTCTCGGCTTTGGGGTCACAGCCGCCTTGGCGTGCCGTGGTCTAACTAGCTTCCCGCCTGCTTTTGAGCGCCGCTTCATTGCCTTGCCCTCGCCCCAGGACAAGGCATCGTAGCGGGCCAGACCCGCGTAGCGGAAGTGGCTTCATCGCAGCGCAGCAAATCTGGCCGCTTTAGCGTCGAAAAGGGTCATGAACGACCGATTTACGGTGTCCTCGCCATGTCCGCTGTTCACCCGAAAGCGACAAAACCGCTCCGATGCGCTAACCGTCGCTGAGGGCCATAAGCGAGCTCAGTTGCCGAATTTGTAGTTGAGGCCCGCGCGCACGATGTTGTCGGTGAACTTGACGTTCCAGCTCGCGATTCCGCCGAAATTATCCGCCACGCTCGCACTTTCCGATCCCAAATAGAGATAGAGATACTCAGCCTTCCAAGTCCAGTTACCTGTAAGAGCGCCTTCGACGCCGCCGCCCAAGGTCCAGCCGGTCTTGGTCGTCGATTGGCTAAATGCAAACGTTCCACTGGCACTGCCGGTAGGAATACAACCAACACCAACGATACACGCCGTAAGGTTTATATTGGCGGCGCCGCCTCCTGAAACCCTCACTCCACCGAAGGCTAGGCCACCGGTTCCATAAAGCAACAGGGTGGGAGTGATTAGCACCCCGGCGCGAGCACGAGCCGTACCAAACCACGAAATCTTGGCGTCAAAGACCGTACCGGCGGCGGATGACGTTAGACCTGTGATGCCTGGGCCGACGAAGACTCCACTGGTTGAGGCACCTTGGCTGTTGCTGGCGTGTTCGTTAGACGCCTGAAGATCCGCCTCAAGGCCGACGATCCAAGTCGGATTAATTTGGTAATTGTAACCGAATTGACCACCGGCAATCACGCCATTCGGCTTCAGCGATTCCGAGAATGAGGTGGGGAGGCTCCCTAAGCCAGAAAAAAAAGCGATGGCGGGATCGTTGAGGTCGCCGCTGGCCTTGCCCCAACTGTACCCAATATTGCCGCCGACGTAGAAACCCGTCCAGCTATAGAGCGGCGCTGGCGGCGGCGCCTTGATCGCCATATCAGCCGCTAAGACGGGCGTTCCGACCATTGCGGCAACTGCAACAATTCCAATCGCAGCTTTCCTCATGGGTGCCCCCTCAAAGGACCCTCTGAGTGTACGCTGGCTACGGCTTCCCGGTTGTTGCCGCCAGACCACAGTGAATAGGATTTCGATAGTTGTGCGGCACAGCAAATGATCCGGCTGATATGGCGAAATGGGTCATTTTCGACATTTTCGGTGGCTTGGCCCGTGGTCGGTTATACCCCTGATAGCGGTCGGGAGCGCATATTCTCCGATGTCGGCGAATTGCCCTAGCCGACCTTGCACCGAAGTACGCGCTTCGTCCCCCTCCGGCGGCTTTATGCTAAACGCCGCGCTCCAGTAGTCCGGCCGAGATCAATCAAAAACAAAATCGCGCCGTGCTGACCCGAGGCTCGGGGCGGTTCACCTGATAGCGGTGCTCGTCAGTGCGCGAAGAGATAGTTGACTCCAACGCGCGCTATATCGAACGAACCGCTCGTTCCGAACCGGCAGCAGTTGCCGTTTCCAGGGGCGCCAACGCCTGCCAACCCAAACACGTTCTTTTGTGCGAGTTCGATGTGCAGCCATTCACCGCGAAGCGACCAGTTCTGGTCCACCTTCCATTCGAGACCAGCGCCACCAACGATCCCCGCATGAACGCTATGATCCGCCCACGCCGCACGGAGCGTGCCTCCTGGGCTGTTGGTGGCGGTCTGATCGAATCGCCATTCGCCCCATGCTCCACCAGCAGTCAAATAGAGGAGAGCATTGTCATACGCGAGGCCAAGTCGGGCCCGCGCGGTCCCGATGTCAGCCATTTTCACGGTACCCGCTCCGAAACTGCCGCACCCGAATTGACAAAGCAAGTAAGATGGCCGGAACCCAGCCCAATCGAAATCTCCTTCCACGCCCAAGACCACCGACCGGAATTGCAAATTGTAACCGAGCTGGCCACCGGCAACGGCAAACGCGCTCGTCGCGTGCGTGCTGTTACACCAATAACAATCCTCATCATCGACGTTGACGCGCCCGAATCCGCCCCCGGCATTCAAACCAACATAGAATCCTGTCCAGTTCCAAACCGGCGCGGGTGCTTTGAGCACGGGTGCGGCCATATCGGCGGCGAGAGCTGGAGCGACGATCAGCGCGACCAATGTGGCGCCAATAGCCAAAACCGTCTTCATAGTCCCCTCCTCGGATGACTACTAATCCGCTTCAATGTTACTGCGGTGGGGGTGAGAACTATGTGATGAATCTGCCACAATGAGCAGGATTCCGCTAAACTCCACAGCATGCGCGCCGAGTCTTGCTTCGCCAATGGCATGGCCAGGGCATGCCTCTAACTAGCCGGTCACATGACGGCGAGGCGCCCAGACGAGGAGCGCGTCTCGATCCGGAACGGCTGTGCTGTGCACCACAGCAAACGATGCGGCTGAAATGACGCAATGGGTCACTTTCGACCGATTTAGCCGGTTTTGCCTGCCGGTCCGTGTCCGCTTCGGTTTGAAAGCGACCGATTGGCCCGGTCGTTGGTAATCCGACCTCGTTTATGAGTACACGCCCTAATCGAAATGCAAACCGCTCTTCTTCACCACTGGCTGCCAGCGCGCCGCCTCGCTGTTGATGAAGGCGGCGAATTCCGCCGGCGTGCTCGACGACAGATACAGTCCCACCGCATTGGCCCGCGCCGCGATGGCGGGATCGTTGAGGATTTTTGCGGTCTCGCTTTGCAGCTTGTCGATGACGGCGGCCGGCGTGCCGCGCGGCGCCACGAGCCCGAGCCAGACCGTGAGATTGCCGAGATGCAGGTCGGCCGCCGCGTCGAGCGTCGGCAGATCGGGCAGCGCCGGGAACGCGCGGGCATCGAGCTTGGCCAGCGCCCGCAAATCGCCCGACTGGATCAGCGGCAATTCCGCCGACGGCCCGTCGAACACGAAATCGACGCTCTTGGTCAAAATGCCGTGCGCCACTTCCGAACTGCCGTTGTACGGCACCAACACGGTGTCGACGCCGGCCGCGTCGTTGAACAGATAGCCTTGCAGTTTTGTCGAGATGGTGCCGGCGCCGTAATTGAGTTTTCCCGGGGCCGCCTTGGCCTTGGCGATCAAGTCCTTCACCGATTTCATCTCGCTCTGCGCATTGACCACGAGCAGGCCTACGGTCTTGGCCACCAGCGAGATCGGCGCGAAATCGCCGATCGGATCGTAGGGCAGGGTTTTGTAGAGATACTGGTTCATCACCAGCGTCGAATCGATCGCCATCAGCAGCGTGTAGCCGTCGGCCGCCGCCTTGGCGGCAGCCTCCGCGCCGATCACGGTGTTGGCGCCGGGCCGGTTCTCCACCACCACCGCCTGGCCGAAATCGACGCTCATCCGGTCGCCCACAAGCCGCGCCAGCACGTCTGACGGCCCGCCGGCGGGGAACGGGACGATGATGTGGATGGGGCGGCTGGGGTAGGGGGTTTGGGCGGGAGCGGGGGTGGGGGTGAGGGCCGATAGCAGCGTGAGTAGTAACATCAAGTAACGAATATGGCCCATGACATTCCTCCTCGCGGCATAGTCGTTTGGCTGACTATAAATCCTTAGGTCTGGCGGCACAGCCACACAAAAATTCCTCACCTGGGGTTGAAAAACAGGTACATTACAAATGGATGATACTGGAAAGGCGCGCCCCATCTGCGCCTCGCAGACGAATAACTCGGAATTATGGAACGCGCCGACCAGTTTTTGAACCGCGAAAATGAACTTGCCTTCCTGATCAACTTTTATTCCGGGGAGATCGGGAAAAGTAAGGCATGTGTCCTCGCCGGCGCGAGTGGCATCGGTAAGACGTGCCTTACAAAACACGCAGCCGGTCAAATCCCCGCAACAGCCCAAGTCAGGGTCGCACCAACACGACATCGAGGCGTCGGAAGCGAGAGCTTCTATTATATCCGATTGGTGGCCGACGAAACGTCCAAGGTATTATCGAAAGATGATCCCCAAAAATCATTCCGAGCTTTCCGCGACACACAAGCGGACAAACCTTTTTTATCAGCCGTAATTACAGACGCACGAGATATCGCGCGCAGACTCTATGTCCCAGTCGAGACGCTGTCGAACATCAGCGGACGTACTGCAAAATCACTCCGTATTAAGCCTCCTAACATACAACCCATCGAACGTTCAGAACTTGAACTAAAAATCGACTACCTACATCACGTGCTTCGAGATCAAAGCTATCTCTTTATCTTAGAAAATTTCCAAGACATTGATCTACGAAGTTATGAGTGTATTTTGTCATTGCTTGATAGGAATTGGCCCCATCATTGGCTTTTTGAATTCACACCTGAAGATAAAACTATTCCATCGAAGACGTTGTCGCTCGATGATTTTGTGCAAGACATTCAATCACGATGCGCTCGCGTAAATACCTTTTGGCTGGATCGCTTGTCAGCGGATCACGTCGCAGAGTTGATTGCTGCGAATGACAATATCGTTGGATATGTCCTCGACCGATATCGCGAATCCGACGGAAATTTAAGGCCGTTAATCGATTTAGCACATGGAGGACGATCTGTTAGGGCGCGCTTAGAGACACAGCATTCTCGTGTGGGTATTTTACCACTTTCTACGATCACCGATTCGAACATAGACGCCCTCTCTGAGGGTGATCGGCTGGTGCTGTATTGGATTTATATTCTTGGTCGCCTCGCGACTTATTCTTTGCTAAACGAGCTAGTGACGTTCTCGCCAGTCCAATTTATTATTTTGGATGATGCGCTGCTTGCACTTTCTGAGCGGAAACTGATTAATAATGTAGATGGAATCTTGGAGCTCGGTCATGATCGTGTCGCGATTGCTGCTGAAGCAATTGGTGAGCGCGATCGGCTATTCACTTTAGCTAAGACGACTGTACGCAGGAGTTTGGAGAACGGTCTCGAAAAGGACCGCATAATAGGCCGGGCGATCGATCCGGATACTTTGAGTACGCTTTGCGTTCTATACAGCGACCTTGGAGAGCCTGCGCGGTCATCTCTGCTTTTGGATGATATCGCTCGTCTAATCGCCAAATCTGGCCGAACTGACCGCCTAGTGGAACTATTGCAGCAGGTTGAAAAAAGACTTGAAGTACGAACAGCACTCCCCAACGAATTTCGAGTTGGCTTTTTCAAAAAGCTTTGCGCAGTTTATTACGCGGCAGGCTTTCCAGAAGATGCACTACGAGCTTGCGTACAACTTCCTCATTCAATTTATCGAGCACTCATTCAAGCCATACTCACCGATCTCGTATACAGGCATGAGGATGCCCTTCAATTGGTAATAGGATTGGTTTTACCTAACGCAGGCGAAAGCGATGACATCTACGTAGCAGCTAAACTTACCGAAATTTCGATCAGGCGGTCGCTGAACCAGCATGAAATTTGCGAGCGAGAGCTTGGCGCGCTATTTAAGAGTACTTTCGTAAGGAATCATGCGGACTATCCTCTCGTACAGCGCGCTTCGGAGATGGTGCTACCCTTCGATGAAGCAGAACCACTACTTGAATCGGCCGCTGAGACGCTCTATTCGCAAGGGCGCAATTCCGAGGCTGCCCGAACATTTATCATTTCCGTTTTCGTGAAGTCTGTTCTTGGTAAGTTCGACGAGGCCCAGGCTTGCGCGGTTTCAGCGGAGAGGCTCCTCACGGAATCTTTTAACGAACGTCAATGCCTACTGAACAATATTGCCGCATCTAGAATGCTTAGGGGCCTTTTTGACGAGGAGACTTTAGAGCTGCTTCGGCGGGCGCGACTAACGACAATTGCGGGTTACGACCAGATTGTGATTCTGAATAACCTTGCTATTTATCACGCGATGAGCGGCGATCGAGCGGCAGCAGCGGTAGCTGCTTCGTATGTGGAAAAGGCACTCGATAAAACCGCTGTACGGGAGAAAGATATATTACGTATCCTCTATTTCAACCTATCTCAATTTTGGAAAGATGTTGATATGGTGAGATATGGTGAAGCCTTAAGAATGTCGAGGGCTAATCAATGTAACTATGAACGGCACTATTGGGAGCGCATTTGGTCATCAAAGAATTGGGAAAACGAACAGTTCCGGGGGGAAGGGACGCTGCCATTCATGCCGACATTTCTCAGCTATTGGACCACTGACCTGGAGTCCTTGCTGAGACACGTTCAATAATATCTCTCAAAATCTTTTTTCTTGGGTGGCCGGACAACTCCAAACTACCCAAAAACTCAGAATCCGGCGTCATCAGCGGGTCAGGCGTAATCTCAATAATCGACATCTTGCCGTCGAGAAGGCGGCCATCTATTCTTATCAGGTCAACTGTTTTTAGAACATCGGTTAGATACAGAATTTTGGAGAGCAATTCTCTCGTGAGAAAGCTAGATGGACGCAGAGATACTTGCCGAGCGCCAGAGAATTTCAAAGCATAATCGTACACGTCGTTATGTAAGAAATACGGATTATCTTGAACTATTCGCTCGGCCGTGCCGCAGCTGTAGTCACCATCTTTCTTAAATGCGAGCGCAATAAAGACCTCGGGGCCACTTATAAACTCTTCAACGATTACACCCTCGCTGAATTCTTCAAGCTTGTCGCGAGCAATCAGTTTAGCTCCCTCATGAGTGGTTGACGCGGACTTCTTGTCGATGCCAATTGAGGACCCCTCCATGTTGGGCTTGACAATAAGGGGGAGACGTAACGTTTCGATAAGACTTATTTGCTGAGTAGTACCAACAAAAACTGAAGATGGGGTATCAAGACCAGCTTGCCTGAGAAAGATCTTTGATAACGATTTATCGTTTGCGATAAGGCGCCCATAGGGGTCGGGTCCGACGTACCGGAGTCCAAAAATTTCGCAGACCATCGCTGCTTGCGCGGTCCGATTTCGATTTCTCGATCCGTTCCAATGTGGCCAAACGACACTATTGCGTAGACTATCTGCTTGTTTGGCGAATTCAGCCAAATCTGTAAACGTGATCACCTCACTGACAACGTCCTTAAGCGATTCCGATATCCATTCAGCCTGTTCCGGCGTAGTCATATCCAAATCGCGAGAATGTCTTGATGGGTCTGCGTCTTCTCGCGCGCGAGATTCGGTAACGAGGACCAGTCGAATTGGTAGTCGGCGCTCTATGTCGGTCACGATAATTCCGAGTTATGTGTCGTTCGTCGAATAGACTTCAGTGTGTTGTCGTAAGGCTATGGCGTCCACCATTCCGCCGCCGCACACTCTCGCCATCCGGTAACAGGAGAGCGAAATGCAGTTCGGCGTAGCGGTCGGTGAGTTCTTACGGTTCTGTGCCCTGGAGCGGCAGCTTTCAGGGCATAGCGTGCAGGCCTATGCGGCCGATCTGAGGGATTTTCGGAAATGGCTCAAAGCTGATATCGCCATTGGCGACGTCTCTTTGGCCGTGTTGAAGGCGTACCTCGAAGACATGGTCGGCTCGCGCAAGCTGGCTGTCGCAACCGTTCGTAGAAGATTTGCATGCCTGCGCGCGTTTTTTCGCCGTGCCTGCGAGAAACACGGTTCCCCCGACCCATTCGCGAATTGGCGTCCGCTATTGCCGCGCCGCAAGCGGCTGCCGCGCACATTGTCCCGGCACGAGGCGGCGTTTTTGCTGTCGTCCCGGTATATCGGCATCGCGACGGCGGATGACGGCGGGCGCGCCTTTCGCATCATCGTCCAACTGATTGTCGCCACCGGAATGCGCGTCGGCGAGCTGTGCAAATTAAAGCTCGACGATCTGTCGCCCGATTGCTCGATCGTGCGAATCCACGGCAAGGGTGCGCGCGATCGCGTCGCTTATGTCACCGACCGCGGCTTGCGGAAGGATTTGCAACAGCTCATTGCGCTGCGCCGGAAATCGCAGATCAATAGCGGCGCGCTGTTCGTCAATCGCTATGGGGCGCCAATGCGGCCGCAATCGGTTCGCTCCAAGCTGCGGCGGCTGGCGAAAGAAGCAGGCTTGGCTCGCCGGGTCACGCCACACATGCTCAGACATACCGCGGCGACCCTTCTGATCGAGACCGGAGTCGACATCCGCTTCGTGCAGCGGCTTTTGGGTCATTCAAGCATTGCGACGACAGAAATCTACACCCATGTCTCCGACGAAGCGCTGCGGGCGACGCTCGAGCGCGCCGATGTCCTTGGCACGCTAAGCTCGGCCTGATCGCCGTCGTCGGCTCGCTCCGCCGCGCGTGACGCGGCCGCCTTTAGATTCGGCTACCTTGACGGCATCGGCAGACGGCAGGGCCGACATTTCTACCGAATGTCCGCCAGGCTTCCGAAAGTAGGCTTGGCATGGCATCGCGGTAAGCGGCCAAAGCTTAGAAACTGCACCACCAGAGGTCACGGCGCCGCCAACCTGATCCTATCGAGGTCGAATTAAGACGCTGCCCGCTCTTCGACCCACTTTCCTCGAATGTTGTAAGACTGTACGGTCGGCTGGCGTGATCCTGGAGTCCACTGGCTTCCTACTGCAACTCAGCCCTCTCCCACATGCATTTCAACCTGACCGCGCTTCGCGATGATCTCGCTGCGGGTGCGATCACGACGATTATCGCTCTGCCGTCCGGTATTGCCGCGAGTCTTTTGACTTTCGCGCCTCTCGGACCCGAATATGTCGGTGTTGCCGCGGCGGCGGGTCTCGTTGGTTGCATTGTTGGCGGCGGCTTGGCCGCGATGATCGCGACGTCCTCCTTCGTCGGCAGTGCACCGCGCGCGAGTGAAGCTCTCATTCTGGCAACTTTGGTGGTCGCGCTTCTAAATCGACCGGATATTGCATCCGATAAGAAGCTGATCGTCACCTCGGTTTATATTTGTGTTCTTATGGGCGGGCTCTGGCAGTGCCTGTTCGGCCTTTTCGGCATTGCCAGAATTATCAAGTTCACACCGCATCCGGTACTGGTCGGCTTCCTCAACGGCGTTGCCGTGCTGATCGTGTTGTCGCAGCTCAAGCCGTATTTTCGGTTCGGCGGCAGCGGCCATCCTCTTCTTGTCGATCGGCCGGGGATGTTCTTGCTGACCATCGCCGCGGCCGCGACCATGCTGTTGTTTCCCGGCATCGCACGAAAGTCGACTGCGCTGATGCCGTGGCTGAGCAAGACTCCACCGGTGGTCGTCGGCTTCTTTGGCGGCATTGGCGCATACTATGTGCTGAGGTCGCTTGCTCCGGGGCTCGATATTGGCTCGACTTTCGGAAAGATTGCCATTCCGCTAATCCCGCCGCTGTTCCGGCTCGACAGCCTGCAAGCGTGGTGGCGCCTCGCTGCAACCCAGTGGGACATTCTGCCGGTATCGGCGGTCGTGGCAGTGGTCGCGACGATCGACTCGCTGCTCACCTTTCGTACGGCGCAGAACGCCAGCGAGCTGCGCGTTTCGCCGGTCCGAGACGTGCTGGCGCAGGGACTCGGCAATTGCGCGGCTGCAGTGGCCGGCGGCGTGACGATCGCCGCCTCACCGAGCCAGACCATGGCCTCGTTTCGCGCCGGCGGTCGCACCAGACTGGCGCCGTTGTGGTCGGCGGTCTTGCTTGCGACTCTCGCCTTTGGCTTTCCGAGCTTGCTGGCCGGCATTCCGACCGTCGTGTTGTCCGGTATTCTATTGGCCCTCGGCGTCAACCTGTTCGACCGCTGGTTCTTCGAAATCATAGCCGACATCCGCAAGGCCACATCCGCAACAAGCGGGCAGCGTCCGGTCTACGACCTCGCGGTGGTCTTCATCGTGATGGGATTCACGATCTTCTATTCCGTCCTGGCCGGCGTGATTGCCGGCTGTTTGCTCGCCGGCATCATTTTCGTCGTCAACATGAGCCGGCCGGTGGTGCGCCGCACTTTGACTGGCGCTGAGATCCAGTCCAAACGAATCAGGCCCGCCCGCGACGTTGCCATTCTTCATGAGACCGCCGCGCAACGGGCAGTTCTGCAACTGGAGGGCGTTCTATTCTTCGGCAATGCCGACGATCTGTCGGCTAAGATCAAGCAGATCTTCAACAACGCTGAGATGGTCGCACTCGATCTGCGCGGCATAACCGACATCGACATATCCGGCGCAACCATCCTCGAGAATATTCTCGCCAAGAGCCGGAGCTGGAAGAAGGAGCTGCTGCTCTGCGAAGTACCGGACACTGTCGGCATGGCCGTGCGCACGCTGGTCCGCAAGGCCGTCAAGGGCGAAGAGCCGATAAAGCCCGACCTCGACGCCGCGCTGGAATGGATGGAGGAACGGTGCCTGCATCTGCATGCCGACAAGCGGTCGCGAGCCGACGTCCTCGAGCTTCGCGACATCGACTTTTTGGCTGGCATCAACGAGCCAGACCTCGACCGCCTTGCTAGTTTCCTGACGCGGCGCGATTTCGCGCAGGGCGACATCATTTGCAGCGAGGGCGAGGAGGGCGACCGCATGTGGCTGCTCGCCAAGGGCAGTGTCAGTGTGCGGATTTTGCTCAGCAACGGCCGTGGCTATCGCCGCGTCACCTCGCTCGCGCGCGGCACTACGCTTGGCGAAATGGCGCTGGTAGAGTCGGCGCGCCGCTCTGCCACGGTGGTCGCCGACGAACCAGTGACCTGCTACGAATTGCAGCGCAACGGCTTCGACAAACTATTGGCCGAGCATCCACAACTGGCGACCAGGTTGCTTTCCAATCTGTCGCGCGAATTGGCTCGCCGGTTGCGCAAGACTTCCGACGACCTGCGTAATTAAGACGGTCCGGTTTGCCTCTTCTACCTTTGCCCGCCGGCGTCGATGGCGGCGAGCACTTTCGGCGGCGACATCGGCAGTTCGGTCAGCCGCCGGCCGGTGGCGCGCTCGATGGCGTTGGCGATGGCCGCCATCGGCGGACAAATGTTGACTTCGGCGGCGCCTTTGGCGCCGTACGGATGACCGGGATTCGGCACCTCGACCATGACCGGCTCGATCATCGGCAGGTCGGATGACACCGGAATCCGATAGTCGAGGAAGCCCGGATTTTCCATGTGCCCGCGCGAGTCGTAGATGTACTCCTCGTTGAGCGCCCAGCCGATGCCTTGCGTCACGCCGCCTTGGATCTGCCCCTCGACATAGCTCGGGTGGATGGCGCGTCCGACGTCCTGAGCGGCGACGAAACGCAAAATCTTCACCTTGCCGGTCTCCGGATCGACCTCGATGTCGCAGAACTGGGTGGCGAAGCCGGGCGCCACCACGCCGGGATTCACCGCCGCCTCGGCGACGATCGGCCCGCCGGTCTGCGCCCGCTTGGCGGCAATCTCAGCGAGCGACAGCGGCTTGAAGTCGCCGACATTGCTGCTCGCCGGCTTGGCGCAGCCGTCCTCCCAGACCACACCCTCCGGGTCGACGTCCCACATCTTGGCCGCCCGTACGCACAGCTCCTGGATGATCTTCTTGGTGGTGTCGACCACGGCCATGCCGGTGGCGAAGGTGACGCGCGAGCCGCCGGTGACGTGCGTATAGCCGACCGACGCGGTGTCGGCGACGATCGCGCGCACCCGGTCATAGTCGATCCCCAGCGTCTCGGCCGCCATGATCGCCATCGAGGCGCGCGAGCCGCCGATGTCGGGGCTGCCGGTGGCGACGACGACGGTGCCGTCCTCGTTGACGTGCATGGTGGAGCTGGATTCGCCGCCGCCGTTGAACCAATAGCCGGAGGCGACGCCGCGGCCCTGGTTCTTGCCGAGCGGGGCGGTGTAGCCCGGATGGTTGAGCAAAGCCTCGATGGTCTGGGCATAGCCGTCGTGCGAGAGCTTGCCGCCGGAGAGCATCTGGGTGCCCTTCTTGGCGGCGTTCTTGAGCCGCAGCTGCAGCGGGTCCATGCCGATCTTCTGCGCCAGAATATCGAGCACGCTCTCCACCGCGAAGGCGCCCATCGGCGAGCCCGGCGCGCGATAGGCCGCGACCTTCGGGCGGTTGCAGACCACGTCGTAACCGATCGCGCGCGCATTCGGGATGTCGTAAGGCGCAAACGCGCACATGCACGTGCTCATGAACGGCGAGCCCGGAAATGCGCCGGCCTGCAGCTTGAACAGCCCGTCGGCGGCGACAATCGTGCCGTCGCGCTTGACGCCGATCTTCACCGTCATCGACGCACCCGACGTCGGGCCGGTCGCCCGGAACACGTCCTCCCGGCTCATCACGATCTTCACCGGATGGCCGGATTTGCGCGCCAGCATGACGGCCACCGGCTCGACGTAGACCACAGTCTTGCCACCGAACGCGCCGCCGATCTCCGCCGGATAGACGCGCAGGTCGCCGAGCTTCATGCCGAGCAGCTGCGCGGTGTAGGCGCGGACGACGAAGTGGCCCTGGCTCGAGCTCCACAGCTCGCCCTGCCCATCGGCGTCGCAGCGCGCCACGCAACCTTGCGGCTCGATATAGCCTTGATGCACGGGCGCGGTCTTGAACGACATCTCGACGATTTCGTCGGCCGCCGCGAAACCGGCCGCAAGATCGCCCAGCTTGTATTCGACCCGCTTCGAAATGTTGGACGGCTTCGGCGGCGGCTCGACCCCGCGCGTGATCAAGTCGGGAAACAACAGCGGCGCATCCGGCTGCATCGCCGCATCGACGTCGATGACGTGCGGCAGCACCTCGTAGTCCACCGCGATCAGCGACAGCGCTTCGTCGGCGATCGCCTTGCTGGTCGCCGCCACCGCGGCCACGGCATGACCCTCATAGAGCGCCTTCTCGCGCGCCATGATGTTGCGCGTCATATGCCAGAAATTCTGCGCGACGCGTTCGGGGCCGACATACTCGAACTTCTGCTCCGGGAAGTCCGCAGACGTCACCACGGTCTTGACGCCGGGCAGCGCGGCCGCCTTGGCGGTATCGATCGAGCGAATGCGCGCATGGGCGTGGGGCGAGCGCAGGATGCTGCCCACCAGCATACCCGGCATCGCCAGGTCGGCGCCGTACTGCGCGCGCCCCGTCACCTTGGGCACGCCGTCCGGACGAACCGGCCGGGTCCCGACCCATTTGAATTGCTTCACCGCTTCGCGCGAAGTGATATCGTCCACAGCGACCTCGCCTGATTGCCGCGTTGCGCAGGGTCTTTCGCAAGAACCTGGCTTTGCGGCAGAGTTGCGCGGGCGGCGCGCAAATGCAAGCCTCCGCAATCGGGTTGGCCATGGGCACGCGGCCGTCGCGACAGCGCGCTTCGGCCTGGACCGCCAACCAATGCTGGACTAGCGTCCCGTCCGGTGAGTTTGGAGACGCCGAGATCATGCTCGATTATGCCGCCCCGTCGACGGTCGAGGAGGCCGTAGGTATTTTGGCCGCAGCCCCCGGCACCGCGAAGGTCCTGTCCGGGGGGACCGATCTGCTGGTTCAGCTGCGCTCCGGCCGGGCCAAGCCGGGCCTGATCGTCGATATCAAGAAAATCCCCGGCATTTCCGGCATTCGCGAGCGGGACGGCGGCTTTGTCATCGGCGCCGCGACGCCCGGCGCCGCGATCGGCGAATGCGAAGCCCTGCAGCGGGCCTGGCCCGGGGTGGTCGAGGCCGCCAATCTGATCGGCTCGACCCAGGTGCAGGGTCGGGCCTCGCTTGCCGGTAATCTCTGCAACGCGTCGCCGGCGGCCGACAGCGTGCCGGCGCTGATCGCCGCGCGCGCGACCTGCTTGGTCGCCGGCCCACAGGGGCGGCGCGAGGTTGCCGTGGCAAGTATCGCCACCGGTCCGGGGCGCACCTCCTTGAGCCCGGGCGAGTTCATCGTCGAGTTTCACCTGCCGAAACGTCCGCCGCGCTCGGCCGACGCCTATCTGCGTTTCATTCCGCGGACCGAGATGGACATTGCCGTGGTGGGCGCGGCGGTCAACCTGACGCTCGATGCCGGCGGTGTTTGCACCGATGCGCAGGTCGTGCTGGGCGCCGTGGCGCCGACTGCGCTCCTGGTTGCCGAGGCCGCCGCCGCGCTGGTTGGGCGCAAGCTCGACGAGACGGCGCTCGCCGGGATCGACCAGGCGGCGCGGCGCGCGTGCAAGCCGATCGACGACAAGCGCGGCACGATCGAATACCGGACCAAAGTCGCCGGCGTGTTGGCACGCCGGACGGCGATGATCGCCTATGAGCGCGCGGGGGAGCGCCGATGAGCAAGCACCACGTATCGACCGTCATTAACGGCGAGCCCACCGAGTTTCTGTGCGAGCCGCAGCTCACGCTGCTCGACGTCCTGCGAGACGAGCTGCATCTGACCGGCAGCAAGGAGGGGTGCAGCTCGGGCGACTGCGGCGCCTGCAGCGTGACGGTCGACGGCCGTGTGGTCTGTTCGTGCCTGATCCTTGCGGTCGAGGCGGAAGGCCACGCGATCGAGACCATCGAGGGCATGGCGCGCGGCCGCGATCTGCATCCGCTGCAGCGAAAATTTCTGGAACATGCGGCGCTGCAGTGCGGTTTCTGCACGCCGGGTCTGCTGGTCGCCGCCAAGGCGCTGCTGGACCGCAACCCGAATCCGACCGAGACCGAGACGCGCTACTGGCTCGCCGGCAACCTCTGCCGGTGCACCGGCTACGATAAGGTCATCCGTGCCGTCCTCGATGCCGCCGCCGAGCTGCGCGCCGAGTGAGTTTGTAATCGCAGCGGCCCGCCGCCAATATCCCGGTCGAGGAGCCGACCAATGACGGCGCGCATCGGATTGATCATCCCGTCCTCGAACCGCGTGGTGGAAGAGGAGATGGTGCGCCACCTGCCGCCCGGCGTCACGGCGCATGTGGCGCGGCTGCGCATGACCGGCGCCCATCGCGTCGGCCTCGACGCGCTCTTGCCGCAGGTCAGGGAAACGGCGGCCACGCTGATTGACGCGCGCTGCGACGTTGTCGCCTTTCATTGCACCGCGAATTCGACGTCGGAGGGCGTTGCCGGCGAAGCAAAACTTCTCGGTGCGCTGCGCGACGCCGGCGCGAGCCACGTCACGACGACGGCGAGCGCCATCCGCCATGCCTTCGAAGCTCTCGGCGCGCGCCGCATCGTGCTGCTGACGCCTTACAGCGCCCACGTCACCGAGGAGGAAGCCGGATTTCTGCGCGAGGCCGGCCACGAGGTGGTGCACGCCCGCGGCTTTGCCATGAAAGGCAGCGACGAATATTGTGGCACGCCGCCGCAGTTTTGGCGCGACCGCGCGCTGGAAGCGGCGCGGCCCGATGCCGACGCCTATTTGCTGAGCTGCGCCAACATCTCGGTGTTTCCGATCATCGAGGAGATCGAGCAAAAGCTCGACCGCCCGGTGGTGACCAGCAATCAGGCGGTGATCTGGGAGGCGCTGTCGCTCCTCGGCATCAGCGACCGGCGCAATTGCCACGGCCGTCTGTTCGACAGTCTTGCCGCCAAAAATTCGGCCGCCGCCCGCGTCCCCGCATGAGCGAACCATGACCTTGCAGCAAAACACCGACCGCATCCAGACTACCCATATCGGCAGCCTGCCGCGGCCGCACGCGCTGCTCGATGTGATGAAGGCGAAATATACCGGCCAGCCCTACGATCGAGCGGCCTACGCGGCGATGCTCACCGCGGCGGTCAAGGACAGCGTGCGCAAGCAGGCCGAATGCGGCATCGACATCGTCACCGACGGCGAGTTCTCAAAGCCCGGCTTCTTCACCTATATCCAGGAGCGGCTCGAAGGGTTCGAGCGCCGCCCCGACCAGAAGATGAAGCTGTTCCAAAAAGAAGTCGCGGCGTTTCCGGAATATTACGCCGAGTATTTCAAGCAGGCGATGATGGGCGGCGCCATCGTCGGCCTGGCGCCGGTGGTGTGCGTCGCGCCGATAAAATATCGCGGCGAAAAACTGGTGCAGATCGATATCGACAACGTCAAGCGAGCGGCGGCGGCCGCCGGCGTGCCGAACCATCATGTGTTCCTGCCGGCGACCGCGCCGTCGGGCGTCGGCATCAACGAATATTACAAATCCGACGAGGCGTATTTTCACGCGCTCGCCGCCGAGCTCGGCAAGGAATACCGCGCCATCACCGACGCCGGCATTCTGGTGCAGATCGACGATCCGTTCCTGCCGGATATTTTCTTCGAGCCCGATCTCGACCGCGCGCAGATGCGGCGCCGCGCCGAAATCTATGTCGAGGCGACCAACACCGCGCTCAAAGGCATCGCGCCCGAAAAGGTGCGCTTCCACACCTGCTACGGCATCAACGAAGGCCCGCGGATTTACGAGGCGACGCTCGCCGACATCATCGACTACGTGCTCAAGATCGACGCCGGCTCCTACAGCTTTGAAGCCGCCAATCCGCGCCACGAGCACGAGTACCATCTGTTCGAGCGCATAAAACTTGCCGACGGCAAGGTGATCTGTCCGGGCATGATCACGCACGCCAGCAACATCGTCGAGCATCCGGAATTGATCGCCGAGCGCATCGTGCGCTTCGCCAGGCTGGTGGGCCGGGAAAACGTCATCGCCGCCGCCGACTGCGGTTTCTCCTCGCAGGCGCTGTACCGCACCGAGGTGCATCCGACCGTGGTCTGGGAAAAATTCAAAGCGCTGCGCCAGGGCGCGGACTTGGCGACCAAGCAGCTGTGGCAATGATTGGCCGTGGCGAGGCGCCGTCGTCGTGCCCTCTCCCCTTGCGGGAGAGGGCGGCTCGGCGGTGCATCAGCAAAGAATGGGTGAGGGGTCGGGCCGCAACCCCTCACCCAACCGTGCAAGCTGACGCTCCTGCGCTGCCCTCTCCCGCAAGGGGAGAGGGCATGGCCGCGCGCTTTTTCACTTTGCTGCTTTTGTTGTTGCTCGTTGCCGCACCCGCGCGCGCCGCCGCCGACGTCGCCAGTTTTTACCGCGGCAAGCAGATCCGCTTCATCGTCGGCTCGGCGCCGGGCGGCACCTATGACCTGCTCGCCCGCATCGTGGCGCGGCATATGCCGGCACATATCCCGGGCAACCCGTCGATCATCGTGCAGAACCAGCCGACCGCCGGCGGGCTCTTGATGGTCAACCAGCTCTACGCGCTCGGCCCGAACGACGGCACCGCGATCGGCGTGCCGCTCAACGGCATCCCGGCGGCGCCGCTGTTGCAGCCCGCGGCGGCGCATTTCGACGCGTCGAAGCTCATTTGGCTCGGCTCGACCCACAGCGAGCCTTACGTCGCCTATGTCTGGCACACCGCGCCGGTGCAAAATCTTGCCGACGCGATGAGCAAACCGCTCGTGGTCGGCGCCACCACGCCGGGCACCACCATGAACGATTTCCCGCAGCTGACCAACGCTATCCTCGGCACCAAATTCAAGATCGTGCCGGGCTATGCCTCGACGCCGCAAATGAACGAGGCGCTCGAGCGCGGCGAAATCGAGGGCGTCGCCGGCTTCGGCTGGTTCGCGCTCAACGCCCAGGTGCCGCAATGGGTCCCCGAGAAGAAGATCACGCTGATCGCTCAGTTCGGCACGGCGCGGCATCGCCTGTTGCCAAACGTGCCGCTGATGCTCGACCTCGCCAAGGCGGACGCCGACCGCAAGGCGCTGATGCTGCTGTTCGGCCGCACCGAGTACGGCCGGCCCTATTTCTTGCCGCCCGGCGTGCCGGCGGAGCGGGTCGAAGCGCTGCGCCGCGCCTTCGATGCGACGATGAAGGACGACGGCTTTGCCGCCGACGCCGCCAGGATCGGTTTTGCGGTCGACCCGCTCACCGGCGAGCAGGTCCAGGCCGCGGTTGCGGCGCTCGCCCATACGCCGCCCGACGTGGTGGCGCGGGTGCGCGCCGCGCTCAATCAGCCGTGACCGCCGTCATTGCGAGCGAAGCGAAGCAATCCAGGTCGGCGGCTCAGTCTGGATTGCTTCGTCGCTTCGCTCCTCGCAATGACGTACCATGGCGTTGCAGGTCCGGGGGTGACGTGAGCGCCTCTACGCTTTTATAAATCCTCCCGACCCCCACCCCTGCCCCTCCCCACAAGGGGGAGGGGAACAGGAAAAGGTAGACCCGTGCACGACGCTTCTCTGCAATCGCGCCGCGCGATGTATTCCAACAACAAGCTGCAGATCGGCCTGTTCGGCCCGAATTGCTCGTCCGGCCGCGCCGTGACCTTGGTGCCGGAACGCTGGTCGGGCAGCTGGCCGGACAACAAGCGCCTGGCGCAGATGGCGGACGAAGCCGGCATCGATTTCCTTCTGCCGATCGGGCGCTGGAAGGGCTATGGCGGCGACACCGACTACCAGGGCACCACGCTCGAAACCATCACCTGGGCCACCGGACTGCTCGGCGCTACCCGGCGCATCACCGTGTTCGGCACCGTGCATGCGCTGATCTTCAATCCGGTGGTGGCGGCGAAGGAGATGGTCACCGCCGATCACATCGGCGAAGGCCGTTTCGGGCTCAACATCGTGGTCGGCTGGAACGAAGGCGAGTTCGACATGTTCGGCGTCGAGGTGGGCGAGCACGGCGACCGCTACGACTATGCCCAGGAATGGATCGACGTCATCAAGATGATCTGGTCCGACAAGGAAAACTTCGCCTTCAAGGGCAAATTTCTCGACATGAAGGGCGTGCGCGGCAAGCCGAAGCCTTACGGCAACACCCGGCCGCTGATCATGAATGCCGGCGCCTCGCCGACCGGCCAGGCCTTCGCGATCCGCAACTGCGACGCCTTCTTCCTGCAGGCCTCGCGCACCTCGCTGGCGGAGACGCAAGCCAAGGTCCGCGCCGCCCAGGAGGCGGCGCGCGCGCAAGGCCGCGACATCGGCTGCTACTCGGTCGGCGTCGTCACCTGCCGGCCGACCAAGAAAGAGGCCGAGGAGTATTTCCATCACTGCATCGTCGAGCACGCCGACTGGTCGGCGGTCGACGGCATTCTGGCGCTCAAGAACATTTCGCCGCAGACCGTGCCGATGGAAGAATATCTGCTCAAGCGCAGCCAATACGCCCAGGGTATGGGCGGCCTGCCGATCGTCGGCGACCCCGACTACGTCGCCGCCCAGCTTGCCGATCTGAGCAAAGCCGGCCTCACCGGCATCGGCATTTCGCTGGTCAACTACATCAACGAGCTGCCGTATTTCTGCGACGAGGTGATCGGGCGGCTGGAGCGGATGGGCATCCGCGAGAAGCCGCGGCACTAATTTTCGTCATCCTGAGGTGCCCGCGCGCAGCGCGGGCCTCGAAGGATGCTGCTCAGGCACCCGGGCCGTCGCCCTTCGAGGCTCGCTTCGCTCGCACCTCAGGGTGACGGATCGTAGGCTACCTTCTACTCGCGATCGGGGTGCCGCGTTTCTTGTTGTAGCGGTGGATAGCGACGCGCTCCCACACGCCGAAGACGTGATAGGGATCGCTGCGGATGAAGGCGTCGACCGCGGCGCGGTCCGCCGCGTCGATCACGAAGATACTGCCGACCGGCGTCTCGCCGTCGTCGGCAACGAGCGTGCCGGCGGTCACCACGTCGACGCCGTGATCGCCGGATTTGTCGAGATGGATGCGGTGGTCGCGATAATGCTTGGCCCGCGTCGGCAAAAAATCCTTCTTGTCGAGCGCGTGGACCACGAACAGCATGCGCGCACCTTCCGCTTAAGCCGCCATCGAGCCGGCGACGCCGCGCATGAAACCGACGAAGGTTTGCGCGATCTCCGCCTCGTACGGCGCCCATTCGTCGAACGCAATCAGCGGCACGTCCTTGTCCTCGATCGGCAGCTGATGCAGCTTGCTGCCGGGGATCAGCTTTTGCGCGGCGCGGCCGCTCGCCGAATTGTGGGTATTGTCGTTGCCGGGAATGACGATGGCCGGCGCCTTGATCGAGCGCAATTGCTCGTCGGTCACGCCCATGATGGTGTAATTGGCGCCGGCGTGGAACAGCTTCAACCAGTGCTCCATCACCGCGATGTAGCGCTTCGGGTCCATGGCCATGAGCACGTCGCGGTTCTTCGGATTGGCGGCGATGCGCTCGCGATACTGCTCGGTGTCGCAGACCGCGGCCATGCCGCCTTGCTGGGCGGTGCGGATATATTGGCCGTAATACTGCTCCGGCAAGCGTCCCGCGGCAAAGGCGCCGCCGGTGACGCGGAACAACAGCAAGCCGCGCACCGCCTGCGGATGGCGCAGCGCGAACAGGATCGAGGTGCGCGCGCCCGACGACGAGCCGCCGACGAAGGCCGGCAGCGCGCCGTGGCGCGACAACAATTCGTGCAGGTCGTCGGTCCAGATTTCCTCTTCGGCCTCGCTGCCCTCGATGCGGATGTCGGAAGCGCCGGTATTGCGCCGGTCGTGCAGCAGCACGCGAAAGCCGTTCGCCGCGATTTTCTTTGCCAGCGGCACGAACTCGTCGTGCGCCCGCCGGCCGCCGGTGATCAGCACCACCCAGGGGCCACGGTCGCCCACGATCTCGTAAACGATATTCACGCCGCGAATGGTCTCGACCGGCATCGCTTCCTCCCCTTTCACGCCAGATTCATGCGGGACGGCCGCCATCCGACCAAATCCCGGACACCTTCTCTGTCGGACAATACTAGCCTTCCAGCGGCGGCGGCGCGACAGTGAATCCGCCCGGGAGGCAAGGAAAAACTCACGCCCGCCGGCGCGAGATCACGTAGGATTCGTCGAAGAACCACAGGCCGCCGCGCTCGCGCAAAACCGCGCGGGTGGCGTCGATATAGCGGCCGTCGGCGACCACCTCGCCGAGCCGGTCGTCCTCCACCTGCGCCACATAGATCGCCGCGTTCCAGGCGGCGAACAGCGTCGAGGTGCCGATCGATTCGGAGATTTCCGACGGCAGCGTGTGCATCTCGTAGCGGAACAGCGAGCGGTTATCGGCATAGGCGTTGAAATTCAGCTCGCGCCCGGCCGGCCCGAGCTCGTGCTTGACGGCTTTGAGGATCTGATGCCGGTCGTGGATGAACGGATTGTCGCCCGGCCAGACGCGGCGGATGATTTCCATGCCGGGATCGTTGCCGTGGGATTGGATGGCGATCAGCCGGCCGCCGGGGCCGAGCGCCTTGGCCAGCGGCCCGATCACGCGCTTCGACTTGAAATCGAGCGAGGCGCGGGCGCGGTACGGCTGCGAGGCGATGACCAGATCGTAATTGGCGACGGTGCCGCCCGGCTTGGGAATGATCGGGTCGAGCAGGAAGCGGTGGTCCTCGCGATAGATCACCAGCACCACCGGCCGCTCATAGACCGGATTGCCGGTGCGGGCGCTGACGCCTGCTTTCCAGTTCTGCGCCATGAACGGCTCGAGATCGATGATCTGCTGCTCGAATCGGTGCGCCGAATTGCCGATGAGCGGCAGCTCGTGCCAGACGAGACTCGACGCGGCATTGAGCGATTTCACCGCCAGCCACGGCGCGTCGGCATAGGCGAGGTTGGTCAGCACCAGCACCGACGCCGGATGCTCGAAAAAGCGGTCCGACATTTTCTGCAACGTCAGCCGCACGTCTTCGAGGCTGATCTCCTTGCCGACGGTGTAGAACGGCATGGTCGGGAAGCGGTCGTGCATGGCGCGCATCACCCGCACCAGCACCGAGCCGTCGCCGACGCCGGCGTCGAACACGCGCACGGCAGGCGGCCGCGGATGGATGTGGACCAGCTCCTCGGAGACGCGCGACGCCACCTCCCACTTCTCGCTGCAGGTGTTGACGAAGAGCAGATATTTTTGCCGGTTGTCGAAGAAGCGGAAATTGCGCTGCGGGTCGCCGGGCGCCGAAGGCGCCGCGGGCGGCGGCGCCGCGGCCGGACGCGGCGCGTGGGCGCGCTCGATGATCGCCGGGCGTGCCCCCGCGCCGTGCTCTAAGGCCGGGTTCGACTGCATGAAACCGTGAATGCGGTCGAGCGTGTCGGTGGTGATGCGGCCGCCGTTGCGCAGCCGCGCCGCAAGCTTGCCGTCATTGACCGCGCGGCGGCCGAAGGTGGATTCGGCGAGGCCCGTGCGGCGGCAATAGTCGGAGATTTCGGCTAGCAGCTGTTGCGCGTTCATGGCACGCGTCCCTGACGTTTCCGCCCCGATGCCGCGCCGGTGGTTTTGAGCCTTGGCTTGTTATGACGCGCGGCTGGCTAAGCTTGAGCGAACCAAGGGTGGCGGGCAGGGTCAACCACAAATTGGCCCACCCTTGTGGTGGGCGAGATAGTGGGTAATTGCCCACATTCAAGTGGGCAGACCGTAAACCAAAAATCCGATCCGTAGCGACGTAGCGGGTATTTCTCAGGGCAATGCGTCGCAGCATAGAACGAACGAATGCGAATGGCGTTCGCTTTCGTCCCTATACGAGAAGGGATGGTGTCCTAATTGCAACCCTCTTGTCCTAATTTCAATTTTGGAGTGTCCTAATTACGAACTTTGACAGTTGCCATGACCACGAGCACACCGCAGTTTCCAGAAATATCGGGATGGCGGTTCACGCTCACGGAAACGTCCTATGGCGTTTATCGGGCAGACGGCGTCCACCAAGATGGCCGTTCCGTCAGTCGCACGGGCTCCGATCTGGCAACGCTGGTTCACGAAACCGCCGAAGACGCGCGAGGCCTTCCAGAGACAGCGGCTTCAAACCGCGCCTGAGTTTCTTGCTTGCTAAATTTATCAGAACGGGGATTTGTCATGGCGCAACCATCAGAGCCTGTTGTTACGGCAGAATTTGAACCCTTCGTAAGAGCACTTGGAGTTCTATCTCTCTCGTGGTCTCAGGTTGAATACCATCTTAATGATTTTATTTGGTTTCTCACAAATCTAAATAGACAGTTTGGGGCCTGTATCACTGCCCAGTTAATAGGACCGGGGCCTCGAATACGTTCTATAGTGGCGCTAATGAAACTCCGAGGTGTGTCGGATGATTTAATAAAGGAGTTCAATTCCTTGAGCGCCGATATTGAAAGCGCAGGAAGACAGCGAAACCGGTGGGCACATGATCAACTTCTTTGGCACCACGTTCAAAAGAAAATGGCCCGTTTTGAGATTACAGCTGATCGGATTCCAAAATTTATAGCTCAACCTACAGAGCCCGCCGATATCCATGCCGTTACTCTGCTTTGCGAGGACATAAATAGGAGAATCGAGAATTTCGTCAGGCGCGTTGTCGAGCGAGCGCCAGCATGGCCTCGAACAGAGTACGACCAATCTCTGGATATTTCTCAACTTCAGCTTCAGCGAGCGTAGCCCGGATGGAGCGGAGCGAAATCCGGGGCGGCATCGACGCCTCGTGGCATTCCCGGATTACGCTCCGCTCCATCCGGGCTACGTTTGCTGCGCACCGTCATGGCCGGACTTGTTCCGGCCATCCACGTCTTTGGTTCGACCGCGCCGCGATCGCCAAATTATTTAGGCTTCACGCCATATTTCCCCTCGCGCTCCCAGCCGACGATCGCCCAATGCGCGGTGAAGTCAGCACTGTCGCCAAGCCCTTTGTCCGCGATCTCATGGAGGACCGGCAGGACGCGCTCGGGCATCAAACCTACAATCAACAGATACGCTCCCGCCGAAGCGCGGACCCTGTCGTCAGGGTGGTCGAGAAACCTGGCGAGGGCGGTCCGGCCGGGACCGATCGCATCCAGGGTATTGGCGATTTCATTCATGAGACCCACAATCTTGTTCGCACCGTCGATGTCCTGTAATTCGTCGCTGAGGGTGGCGTTCAGCTTGGCAGCAAACTCAAAGCCTCGGATAAGCGACGCAGCGCGCTCGTCGTCCGTCATCGCATCCTGACGATTGAGCAGCGTCGTGATTGCTGCCAATCCCTTCGCCTTCAGGAGGTCGAGTTCCTTGGTTATTTCGACGCCGGCGAGCAGCGCCTTGAACTGTGCCAGACGGTCCATCGATGAAATCGTCGCGAGATTGTTGTCCAACCACGCGTCCAGTTTCGCTCCCAACTGGACAATAGCGTCATCGATTTCCATGTCATTCTCTGCCTGATTACGTTTATTTGGACGCTCACTTCAAGATATGCAATCTCCGCAAAATCTTGAGGCCTTCCTCGCGCTGCACATCGTAGGGCTGTGTTTGCAGCCACTGGTACTCGGTCATATTTGTGCCCTGCCTGAGCTTGGAATATTCACCATTGACGGCCTCATGCAAGAGGGTCGGGAGCGGGATGATATTGTCGGTGTTTTGCAGGCGCTCCGCCGGGATTTTATTGTTCGCTCCGCCTTGCGTGACGATGTGATGATACTGATTGCCGCTGCCCGCGCCACCAAATCGCTTGACGAGGAGCGCTAGGTACGCTGCGTCCTTGATAAAATCGCCATAGCGAACGTAGCCCGGATGGAGCGGAGCGAAATCCGGGGCGGCATCGACGCCTCGTGGCAATCCCGGATTACGCTCCGCTCCATCCGGGCTACGCGTGTTGTGCGCCGTCATGGCCGGACTTGTTTCGGCCATCCACGTCTTTGCTTTGCCGCACGCCATAAAGACGTGGATGCCCGCGACATAGGCAAGCGAAGCGACGCCGTTCTTCGAACGGCTAAGCGCGGGCATGACGAACGAAGCCCGGATTGCGTTCCGCAAAATCCGGGCTAGGCATTTGAACAATCGGGAAAAAATCGGAATCCTTGCGAATCTTTTCCGAAACATTCTGATCGATTTTCGGTTTTGGCCGCGTCCTGCGTCGACGCTGCTGTGCTCAATGTTTCACGGCAACAACGCCGCCGCTTCAACGGCTTGCAATGTCTCACAGCGCTCCCTGCAGCGACCGCATTTGACAACCGCCGCCGCATCGGATTGAAGCGAAAAATCCTGCTCACTTAAGGGACGCCTTCCGGAGGCAAGCCGTGAGGTGGAGCGGGTGCGGTGCCCGCGGGCGGCTTTGCAGGTCGCTCCCGGGCGGCTTGGGCATCATGTCTCCCGGCATTATGACCGGGGTGGGAGGTGCATCCCTGGACTGGGACAGGCGATGGCGGGTAACGCCCGTGCAGACCGCGTCCCAGGAAGCCTGGCCTGAAGCTGAGCCTTTGGGATGGAATAATTCCCTTAGGTGAGAGCCGCGGTGGAACGCCGGCAGACGAGCGCGCTCCAAAAGGGCGCGCGCCGCATCGCACGATGCGGCGGTTGGTGACCCGCGTTTGCCGGCGTTCCGCTTCCCCTCTTCTGAGAGGGAAGAAAAAAGCAAGTGGCGAGTGGTGGATAGCGGAGAGGGCTTCTCTCAATTCGCAGCTCGCCCGGCACGTCACTCCGACACGGATGTGTTGCGAGAATGGGATTGCTCGTCATTGCGAGCGGAGCGAAGCAATCCAGTGGGCGTGCCGCTTGCTGGATTGCTTCGTCGCTTCGCTCCTCGCAATGACGGCGCGCCCATCCGCCCCCGCTTCGCGGGGGCGGATGGAGTGGCCGCTATCGCGGGGCAGGATGAGGCGCTACGTTCGCCCGAGACCAAGGAAACGCCATGCCGCGCTTTGCCGCCAATCTCGGTCATCTGTTCACCGAGCGCCCGCTGATCGAGCGCTTCGGCGCCGCCGCCGCGGCGGGCTTTGCCGCGGTCGAGCTGCAATTTCCTTATGACATCGCGCCGTCGGCGGTGACGGCCGAGCTCAAGCGCCATGGCCTCACCCAGCTCGGCGTCAACACGCCGCAATGCCCGGAATTCGGTCTCGCCGCGCTGCCCGGGCGCGAGCGCGATTGGGATGCGGCGTTCAAGCGCGCGCTCGATTACGTGGTGGCGATCGGCGGCCGCGCCATCCATTGCATGACCGGCACCGTGCCGCCGGAACAGCGGCCGGCGGCGGAGACGGTTTTCGTCAAGAACCTCGAACGCGCCGCCGCCGACGCCGCCAAGGCCGACATCACGCTCCTCATCGAGCCGATCAATCAGCGCGACCGGCCGGGCTATTTCTTGAGCCGCGTCGAGCATGCCGCCGACGTCATCGCCAAAGTCGGCGCGCCGAATGTGCGCATTCAGTTCGATTTTTATCACGTGCAGATCATGAGCGGCGATCTGCTCAAGCGCTTCGAAAAATTTTTCCCCATCATCGGCCACGTCCAGATCGCCGCGGTGCCGAGCCGCGGCGAGCCCGATGAAGGCGAGATCAATTACCCGGCCGTGTTCGATGCGATCGACCGCTCCGGCTACGCCGGCTGGATCGGCTGCGAATACAAGCCACGTAGGCGCACCGAAGACGGACTCGGCTGGGCGAAAAAATACGGCGTCGTGCCGAAAGGGAGTTGAAAAATGCGTCTGGAAGGCAAGACCGCCTTGGTCACCGGCGCCGGGTCCGGCATCGGCAAATGCATCGCCGAAACATTTGCGCGGGAGGGTGCGCGCGTGGCGCTCGCCGACATCAATGTCGATGCGGCGAAGGCTGCCGCCCGCGCCATCGGCAACAACGCCATCGCGATGGCCTGCGACGTGACCAAAAAAGCCGATTTCGCCGCCGCGGTGGCCGAGACGCTGTCGGCATTCGGCGGCCTCGACATTCTGGTCAACAATGCCGGCACCACCCACATCAACAAGCCGATGCTGGAAATCGGTGAGGAGGAGTTCGATCGGGCCTTCGCCGTCAACGTCAAGGGTGTGTTCCTCGGCTGCCAGGCGGTGGTGCCGGTGTTCCGCAAGGCCGGCGGCGGCGTCATCATCAATATTGGCTCGACGGCGGCGATCCGGCCGCGGCCCGGCACCTCGGCCTATGCCGGCACCAAGGGCGCCGTGCACACCATCACCAAAGGGCTCGCCGGCGAATTGGCCGAAGACAAAATCCGCGTCTGCGCCATCGCGCCGGTCGCCACCGAGACGCCGCTGTTGCCGAGCTTTTTGGGCCCAAAACCGGGCCAGCGCGAGAAATTCGTCGCCAGCGTTCCGCTCGGCCGTCTGGCGCTGGTGCAGGACGTCGCCAATGCGGCGCTGTTCCTGGCGTCGAAGGACGCGGAATTTTTGACCGGTAATATTGTTGAAGTCGACGGTGGGCGGTGCGTGTAATTCATTCCGTCATCCTGAGGCGCACCGCAGCTTCCGGCAAGCCCGGCCGCTGGTGTATGATCCGCTCAAGGGAACGGACGGATTTTGATGTGGGGTAGAAAGCGCAAATCCGACGCGCCGGCGCCGGCGCCTGCGGCCGAGCCGCTGACGCAGGCGATGCATCTGGCGCGCGTCGAGGCGGCCGAGCGCACCAGCGTCGTGGTCGATCTGCGCGACGCCGAAGTCGCCCGGCTCGAGCTCCTCAATGAGGCGCTTAACCCGCTGTTTGCCGAGATTGCGCCCGAGGTCGAGCTGTTCGACCGCGGCATGAGCCGGGGCGACACGCCGCGGCTGTGGATCGATTCGGTCGCCCATGTCGCCATGGGCCGCGACAAGCGCGTCTATCGCTTCCTGCACGACACCCGCATCGGCCGTCGCGTGCTCGCCGAGTCCCACGAAATCCCCGACATCGTCCAGGCGGTGACCTCTTACGTCGCGCGCCGGTTGGTGGAACGTCAGCGCGCGCTCGACGAAGACCCGGAATTCATCACCCGGGTCAGTCGCGGCGAAGCCGGCCGCACGCTGCGCCGCCGGCGCTGGCGCACTTTCGGCGTGCTGGTGCTCGGTTTCTTGCTCGGGATCGTGACGCTGATCGCGGTCGCGCTGATCTTCGCGACCAAATCCTAAAAGGAGCGCAAATCCTAAAGCAGCGTCTGCCGCCCGACCTCGCGCATGATGCCGTCGGCGTCGCGCTCGCGCGCGATCATTTCGCAGCTCCATTTTGCCAACGTGCCGTCGATGCGGAATAAATTGTAGCCGGCGGCGTTCTCATCGCCATGCTTGCGATATGCCGACGCCGACGGCACGCCGACCGCGGGAATTTTTTTCTGCGGCCCGTCGAGCCAGACCACGCCGCGGTGGTGATCGTGGCCGTGCAGCAAGAGCTCGGCGCCTTGATCGGCCAGCACGCCGCGCAGGTCGGCGGCATCGACCAGGCGCCGCAGATGGCGTTGCCGCGGCATCACCGGCGGATGATGGATCAGCACGACGCGGAACAGGCCGCGGGTCTGGTCGAGGATTTCCAGGAGCCGCGCCAGCTGCCGTTTGCCGAGCCGGCCGGTCGCCAGCAACGGTGCCGTCGGCAGCGCCGTCGACAGTCCGATCAGCGCGACATTGCCGCGCCGGCGCAGGAACGGAAAGCGGTCGAGGCCGTCGTCGCCGCGCATATGGTCCGCCCAGTATTGGGCCGGCGCTTGCTGGACGCCGCGGACGTAGATGTCGTGATTGCCGGGAACCAGCGTGACGTCGTGCGGCGGCCCCAACGTCTGCAGCCAGCCGCGGGCGCGATTGTATTCGTCCGGAAGCGACAGATTGACCAGATCGCCGGTCACGGCGATGTGGTCCGCGGCGGCAGCTTTCAGATCGCGGATTGTGGCGTCGAGAACGTCGGGGCGATGGATTTTCTTGCGGCGGCGATGCCAGTTGATATAGCCGAGCCCGCGCTTGCCGATCAGCTCGGACAGCGCCGGCCGCGACGCCAGATGCCAATCGGACAGATGGGCGAGCGTGAACATGGCCGCATCATGCTGCGCAAAATCTTGAGAAAACGTGCAGCCGCGTCACGAACTGCCGATCAGGATGCCGGCGGCAAACACCAGCACGCCGCCGACCACGACCTGGAAGGCCGCCTGCAGGAACGGCGTATCCATGTAGCGCATACGGATCCAAGAGATCACCGCAAGCTCGACCGCGACCACGACGAAGGCGAGCGAGGTGGCGACAAAGAAATGGGGAATGAGATAGGGCAGCGCATGGCCGAGCCCGCCGATCGCCGTCATCGAGCCGGTCACGACGCCGCGCACCACCGGCGCGCCGCGGCCGGTGAGCGAGCCGTCGTCGGAGAGCGCCTCCGCAAAGGCCATCGAAATGCCGGCGCCGATCGCGGCGGCGAGCCCAACCAGAAACGTCGACCAGGTATTGTGGGTGGCAAACGCCGCGGCGAACAGCGGCGCCAGCGTGGAAACCGAACCATCCATGAGGCCGGCGAGGCCCGGCTGCACATATTGCAGCATGAACAGGCGTTTGGCGGTCTGCTCCTCGGTGGCGCGCGCTTTCGGCGAAATTTTGTTGCCGAGTTCCTGCGCCAGCTCTTCGTGCTTGTCCTCGGCGGCGGCGAGCTTGGTCAACAAGTCGCGTATGGCTTCGTCTTTCGCCGTTTCCGCGGCGCGGCGGTAGAACCGCGCCGTCTCGAGCTCCATCTCCTCGGCGAACTTGCGCGTGGCGTCGATCGCCAGCGGCCGGTTGAGCCAGATCGGCCGCCGTTCGACAAAGCCCTTGACGTTCTGGCGGCGGATCAGCGGCAAAAAATCGCCGAATTTCTTGCGGTAGAGATCGAGCAGCATGTCGTGATGGCCGACCTCCTCTTGCGCCATCTTGTCGTACATTTCCGCCGTGTCGGGATAGGATTGGCGCAACGCGTCGGCGAAGGAGCGGTAGATGCGGCTGTCTTCGTCTTCGTTGGAGATGGCGAGCGCCAGCACGTCCTGTTCGCTCAGTTCGGCAAAGCTTTTCACGGGCTACCCCTCGTGCTTTCGGCCGGCGCGGCGGCCGCAGGCCATGTCGGTGAATATTAGAATGCTTCTAATCTTCTGCCCAGGGCGGATTCGCTCATGAATTTCGATTGGCTTCGCCGCCGCTTCGAGCCGGTCACCCGGCGGGTGCTGCATTTCTATTGGCGCTTTTCCCGTGGCGTGACGCTCGGCGTGCGCGCCGTCGTTCTCGACGGCAACGGCAAGGTGTTTCTGGTCATGCACAGCTATGTTCCCGGTTGGCATTTGCCGGGCGGCGGCGTCGAGATCGGCGAGACCGCCGCCGCGGCGCTGGCGCGGGAATTGCGCGAAGAAGGCAATATCGAACTGGTCGAGCCGCCCCAGTTGTTCGGCGTCTATTTCAATCGCCGTGTCTCGCGGCGCGATCATGTTGCGCTCTATGTCCTGCGTTCGTTCCGCCAGAGCGCGCTGCCGCAGCCGAACCACGAGATCGTGGCGCACGGCTTCTTCGCGCCCGACGCGCTGCCGGCGGAAACCACCCGCGCGACCCGGGAACGCATCGCCGAAGTATTGGCCGGACGTGTTCCGGCGGCGCTCTGGTAGCAGTTCCGCTGTAAAACGCCGGCGCGTTGGTTCCGCGTCATTCGGCCCTGGTGCGCAACCTGCAACCATCCCCCGTCCGGAACGTTGTTCCTGTCAGGACACCCAACTCTGGTGACAGGGAGTACATCAATCATGCGCAAACAAGTGATCGCCCTTGCAGCCGCATTGGCTCTGGGCACGATTTCGACCGCAGCCATGGCGCAGCATCATGGCAATGCCGGATTTGGCGGCGGCGGCGGCGGTGGCGGCGGCGCAGTCCACATGGGCGGCGGTGGTGGCGGCGCTGCGATGGCGCACGGCAATGCCGGGTTTAGCGGCGGCGGCGGGGGCGGCGCGGCTTTGGCGCGGCCAACCGGCCCGAGCAATTTCGCCGGCATCCGCGGCACCGGAACGCAAGCCAATATCGCTCCGCGAGGCAATTTCGCCGCCAACGGATTTGTTCGCGACCACGACCGCCATTTCCGCCACTTCCGCGGCGGCGCCGGCCTGTTTGCCTTCGGCGGGCCGCTCTATGATGACTACGACGATTCCTATGCTGATGGTTGCTGGCAGCGGCGGCTGGTTCCGACGCCGTTCGGCTGGCGCTGGCGTTTGGTCGATGTCTGCGACTATTGATTGCGGATAGCGATCGAACTGAGGCAACACCGGGCGCGCCGCCTTGCCGAGGCGGCGCGTCTTTTCATGCGAACCGCCCGCGATCGTGCGGCAGCGTGAAATCAATGAGCGGGCCGATCGGCACGATGCCGGTCGGATTCACTTGGCGCTGGCTGCCGTAATAATGCCGCTTGATCTGTTCCAGGCTCACGGTCTCGGCGACACCCGGCACCTGATAAAGGTCGCGCAGATAGTTCGACAGGTTGGGATAATCGGCGACGCGGCGCAGATTGCATTTGAAATGGCTGTAATAGACCGCGTCGAAGCGCACCAGCGTGGTGAACAGCCGCCAGTCGGCCTCGGTGATCTGTCTGCCGGCCAGATAGCGCTGGTGTGACAGCCGCTCTTCCAGCTGATCGAAAGTGGCGAAAATCCCGCGCGCGGCTTCCTCGTAGGCGTCCTGGCTGGTGGCGAAGCCGGCGCGGTAGACGCCGTTGTTGACGGTCGGATAGACGAGATCGTTGATGCGGTCGATCTCGCCGCGCAGTTCGGCCGGATAATAGTCGGTGTGCAGGTTGGTGAAGGCCTCGAACGCCGAATTGAGCATGCGGATGATTTCCGACGATTCGTTGTTGACGATGGTGCGGCGCTTCTTGTCCCACAGTACCGGCACCGAGACGCGGCCGGTATAATGCGGATCGGCGAGCAGATAGACTTCGGCGAGCGTCTCCTTGCCGTTGGCGGTATCGGGCGTGCCGCCGCGCGCGGCGCCGAATTCCCAGCCGGTCTTGCCATAGAGCGGCGCGGCAAGCGAAACCGAGATGACGTTGTCGAGAGCTTTCAGCGAGCGGAAGATCAGGGTGCGGTGCGCCCACGGGCAGGCCAGCGAAATATAGAGATGATAGCGGCCGGCTTCGGCGGGAAATCCGCCTTGGCCGCTCGGGCCCGGGCTGCCGTCAGGCGTGACGAAATTATGGTAGACGGTGCCGGGCCGGATGAAGCGGCCGTTGGTGGTGCGTGAAACATCCTCTTGCCAGACGCCGTCGACGAGCAGACCCATCGTCATCTCCGCAGTTGCCGGCTTACATTTAATCATTCCGCCGGCCGGCGATAGGGTGGCGTGTAGCCTTGCCCGCTGCGCTCCGGCTGGACCTCGGACAATTCAGATGCTAGGCGCGGCGCGATGAACGATCTCTCGCTCACCATCCTGGCCGAGACCGCGGCCGACGCGCCGGCGATCGACCGCCTCAACGAGCGCACTTTCGGCCCCGGCCGCTACGCCAAGACCGCCTACCGGCTGCGCGAGCAGGTGGCGCATCGGCTCGACGTGTCGTTCACGGCGCGCACCGGCACGCTTTTGGTCGGCTCGGTGCGGCTGTCGCCGATTCGCATCGGCGACACCAAGGCGCTCCTGCTCGGCCCGCTGACGGTCGAGCCGGCATTCCGCGAACGCGGCGTCGGCCAGGCCTTGATCGAACGCGCGCTCAAGGAAGCAGCCGCCAAGGGCCACAAGCTCGTGCTCCTGGTCGGCGACGAGCCGTATTACGGCAAATCCGGCTTCAAGCGCGTGCCGCCGGGCCGCGCCGTCATGCCCGGCCCGGTCGATCCGGCGCGGCTCCTGGTCGCCGAGCTCGTCGATGGCGCGTTCGAGGGCGTGTCCGGCGCGGTGCGGCCGGAATGGGAAGCTTAATCGTCATTGCGAGCGTCAGCGAAGCAATCCAGACGGCCACGCCGAAGACTGGATTGCTTCGTCGCGTCGCTCCTCGCAATGACATTCTTCAGTAGCGCAGCAGTCCCTGCCGCTCGCTCAGCCAAGCTTGCTCGTCCGCAATGGCCAGCGCATCCAAATCCTGCGGCGTCGCGCGGGCATCATCCACCCATTCCCGCAGCAACGGCCCGCCGTTGATGACGTCGATGGCAAGTTTGCCGTGCTCGTACTCGTAGGCAAAATCGCGCCATAGCGGATAGTCCGGATACAAACGGCGGATCGCCTTGAAGGCGAGCGCCTGGATGCGCCAGGGCTTGAACGCGCGGTGATCGTAGCTGCCGCCTTCGCTGTGGATCTGCACGCCGTGGCAGAGCTTGCCGGCGTGCTTGTGGAACGTCGGTTCGAACCAGCAATCGCGCAAGATGCAGCCGCGCAGCCACTGCGGCGAAAGCGCCTGCATGTCCTTCATGACGCGCCGCGCATCGATGTCGGGAGCGCCGAACAGTTCGAGCGGCCGCGTGGTGCCGCGCCCTTCCGAGAGCGTCGTGCCCTCGACCATCACGGTGCCCGCGTAGGCGCGCGCCATCGACAAATTCGGCGCGTTCGGGCTGGGATTGATCCACGCGCGCGCGCCGAGCGGCCAGCCGAAGCCCGGCGCGGGGTCAGGCTGCCAGCCGTGCATCTCCACGACGCGATACTCGACGTCGAGCTTGAATGTTTTGACAAACCACGAACCCAGTTCGCCGAGCGTGAGCCCGTGGCGCATCGGCAACGGCCCGGCGCCGACAAAGCTTTGCCAGCCGGCGCGCAGCGTCAAACCTTCGACCGGCCGGCCGACTGGATTCGGCCGGTCCAGCACCCACACCGCTTTGCCGTGCTGCGCCGCCGCTTCGAGCACATAGCGCAGCGTCGTGATGAACGTGTAGATGCGGCAGCCCAGATCCTGCAGATCGACCAGGATGACGTCGCAGGTATCCAGCATCGCGTCCGTGGGCTTGCGGACTTCGCCATACAGGCTGAACACCGGGATGCCGTGCACCGGATCTTTGAAGTCCGGCGACTCGACCATGTTGTCCTGCTTGTCGCCGCGCAGGCCATGTTGCGGGCCGAAGGCGGCTGTGATCTTGACGTCGCCGCATGCGGCCAGCGCATCGAGCGAATGCGTAAGCTCCGCCGTGACCGAAGCGGGATGCGCCAGCAAGGCAACGCGCCTGCCGTGAAGCGGCGCGCGCAACGCGGGTTCGGCGATAAGGCGGTCGATGCCGAATTTCATGGCGTTACGGTTTAGGGCAATTCAAGCGCAAAGCAATCGGCATGATGGAAGTCGGCTTTGCCGGGCGGATGCGCCAGCGCCCAATAGGATTTGCGGCCGTTGCTTTCTTCGAGCACCGCCGCGAGACCAAGACGCCACGGCGGCGATAACCGGTCGAACTCCAGCGCGGCTTGCAATGTGTAGCGCTCGGCGCTCGATCGTACCGCGAACCGCGGCGCGCCGATCTCGATCGCGACGTGCATGCCGCTGCGATAACCGCTGAAGCCATAGGCCGCCCATTGGGTCGAGGGCGAAAAGTTGAACTCGTAATATTCGGGGCCGGCCGAAGTCCGGACGAACGCCTCGAAGCAGGTGTGCCGCCAAAGCTCATCGCTGCGCGCAGCCGCGACGATGGGCGGCATGCGCAGCTCGCTTATCCTGCCGCTCACCACATAGGTCAGCACCAAACTGCCCGGGTGTGGGCGCGCGACCTCGGCTTCGACACGTAGTCCGGCGTTGCAAAGCGAATCCGAATGAAGGCGCAAAGCATGACGCATGCCGCCATTGTACAGATTATCGCCCTTCGCGCGCCCAGGTGCCGGCGAGACTGCCGATCAGCAGCAACAGCCCGAGCAGGCCGGCGAAAACCGGCAGCACGCCGATGCCGCGCACCACGCTGGCGTCGCGCATTTTCAGGCCGATCCAGTCGTCACCGCTATAGGTGCCGCCGGAGCGCACGGCGAGGATGCGCGGCACGCTTAAGCCGGAGCCGTCGTCGAGCCGGCGCGACGAACCGCCGGTGGCGTTGGCGATCGGCGCCAGAACTTCCGGCGTAGATGTGACTTCGGCGAATTCGCGCGGATTGGCCGGGCCGATATTGGTGAGCGCATTGAGCTTGCCGTCGGTGGCGCGCCACAGCCCAAGCTCGTCGACGACGATGCTTTTTTCCCAGACGCCGGGCTCGGTCGGCTCGAGCTTGAGCGTGCGCGACGTGCCCGACGGCGAGGTCAGCGTCACGTCGGCGACGCTGTCGGCCATGGTCTGCCGCTGCACCACGAGATTGCGGCCGCTCATTTTCAGCCGCAGCGCCTCTTCTTCGAGATCGGGCTCCTTCATCAGCCAATGCGACAGCCGGCGCAGCAGGTCGAGATGCGGACCGCCGCCTTCAAAACCGCGCGCCCACAGCCAGATGTGGTCCGACAGCAAAAGCGCCACGCGGCCTTCGCCTTCGCGCGACAGCACCAAGAGCGGCTTTGCGTCCGGGCCCTGCATCACCGCCGTGCCGGTGGTGTTGCGCGTATCGACGACGCGGAACCATTCGCTCCAGTTCGGTGGATTGGAGTCGGCGCCGTCGAGGCCGCGCGTCACCGGATGGCGCCGGCCAAGCTCGGTGAGTGTAGGCCGGAACGCCTGGTCGGTGACGTTGCCATCCGGTTCTGCCGGCAGGATGGCGTCGAGCGGCGTGCGCCACAGGCTGGTCTGGCTGGCGTAATCGGGCCCGGCCGCGACCAGCACCGCGCCGCCGTCGCGGACATAGCGGGTGATGTTGTCGAAATAGATGATCGGCAGCACGCCTTGCCGCGCATAGCGGTCGAAGATGATGAGCTGAAACTCGCCGATCTTCTGCTGGAACAGTTCGCGGGTCGGAAACGCGATCAGCGACAGTTCGTTGATCGGCGTGCCGTCCTGCTTTTCCGGCGGCCGCAGGATGGTGAAATGCACCAGATCGACCGAGGCGTCGGATTTGAGCAGGTTGCGCCAGGTGCGCTCGCCGGCATGGGGCTCGCCGGAGACCAGGAGCACGCGCAGCTTGTCGCGCACGCCGTCGATTTCGACCACGGCGCGGTTATTGACCGTGGTGAGCTCGCCTGGCAGCGGCGCGGCCTCGATCTCGACGATGTTCTGGCCGCCGTGCGGGATCGCAATATCGACATTCTGCGGCGTGCCGACCGGCACGGTGCGGGTTTCGATGACGTCGCCGTCGCGGCGCACCGTCACCGCGGCGCTGGTTTCCTTGGTGCCCTGGTCTTCGACCTTATACGTGATGGTCTGCGACTGGCCGACGATGCCGAAGCGCGGCGCGGCGATCAAAGCGACGCGGCGGTCGCGCTCGTCCTTGGTGCCGGTGATGAGGGCGTGGATGGGCGCGGCGAAGCCGAGCGCGCCGGTGTCCTGCGGCACATCGTGGACCCGGCCGTCGGTGATCATGACGATCCCGGCGACGCGGTCGGCCGGCACGTCGGCGAGCGACGTGCCGAGCGCAGTGAACAGCCGGGTGCCGTCGGTCTCGCCGTCGGACTGGCCGGCTTCGACGACGCGCACGTCGAGGCCGGGAATATGGCTGAGCCGTTCGACGACAGCGGCGCGCGCCGCTTCGCTCTGTTGCGTGCGGTCGCCGAAATTCTGGCTCGGGCTCTTGTCGACCACGACGACGGCGACCGAGCTCAACGGATCGCGGTCCTCGCGGGTGAGCGACGGATTGGCGAGCGCCAGCACGATCAGCCCAAGCGCCAGCGCGCGGATCGTGGCGCCGCGGCTGCGCGACACGAACAGCAGCAGCGCCAGGATGACGGCCGCGGCCAGGGCCGCCCACAGCATGGGCTCGGCGACGAGCGGGGCGAACGCAATACCGAGATTCATGTTTCAGCACGCCAGGATCGGTTTATCGCGCGTCATGAGCGCCACGCCGGCTCGGCGGTCGAGCTTCTTCCGCATTCCACCTCTCTTCGGACGGAGCCGTAAGGTCCGTGCCCGGTACGATCGTGACAGTGCCGGCCATGCAGCCCCAGGGATCGCGTTTTTGCGACGGCGCGGAGGATGCCGAGGATTGGGTTGAGCGGCGCGAGGTTATTTTGCGTTTGCTCATGGCCATCTCAGTCGCATCGTCTTATTGTCCCAACCGTTCCAGCAGCGCCGGCACGTGCACCTGATCGGCTTTGTAATTGCCGGTCAGCGTGTACATGACGATGTTGACGCCGGCGCGGAACGCCAGCTCGCGTTGGCGCGGCTCGCCCTCGACCATCGGCAGCACGGCTTGGCCGTCGGACCGCGTCGCCCAGGCGCCGGCCAGATCGTTCGAGGTGATGATGATCGAGGACACGCCGTCGCCGCCGCGCGCCGGGCGGCCGGCGCGGTCTTCGTCCGCGTTCGGCAGCGCCTCGACCCACAGCTGCCCGCTGTTGAAGCGGCCGGGGAAGTCGCGCAGCAGATAGAACGTCTTGGTCAAGACATGATCGCGCGGCACCGGCTCGAGCTCGGGCAGATCGAGCGAGGACAGGATTTTGCGCAATTCCAGCATTCCCGGGCTGCGCGTTTCGCCCCCGGGACCGGGCGGCGCGACCACGGCATCGCGGGTGTCGAACAGCACGGTGCCGCCGTCCTTCATATAGGTGTCGATGCGCTTGAGCGCCGATTCCGACGGCCGCGCCGCGCCGGGCGCGATGGGCCAATAGATCAGCGGATAAAACGCCAGCTCGTCGCGCGCGATATCGAGGCCGATCGGGTCGCCGGGCTCGAGCGCGGTGCGCTGGGCGAGGAAGAGCGTCAAGCCGGCGAGGCCGGCTTTGCTGATATTGTCGACCTCGGCATTGCCGGTGACCACATAGGCGAGCTTGGTCTCGAGCGCCGAGGCCGGCACATTGCCGACCCGGATGTCTTCGGCGCGCGCCTGGTTCAAGGTCAGCGCGAGCACCGCGATGAGAATCGCTACTGCGGCGGTGGCGCGCGAGAAGCGCGGAATGAGCTGCTGAATGCCGCCGCCGAGGAACAGCACCACGACGCTATCGAGCAGGAACAACAACAGCGCGGCGAGCAGGATCGGCCCGCGCAAGTCCTGCGGCTCGCTGATGCGGTAGATTTCATGGCGCGCATTGGCGAGCGGCGTGAAATCGAGCGGCACCAGGCGATCGGCGGGCGCCAGCGTGTTCACCGCGATGAGACCCTCGGCGGAGCCGTAAAAGCCCGGCGGATGATCGGCCGTGGCGCTCGCGGAATAGTCCGACGGCACCGGCCGCGCGGTCGGCGGCGGCGCGATGAAATTGCCGAAACCATCGAGCACGCGGCTCGGCGGCACGACGTCGTGCACGGTCTTGGTCTCGGCCTTGGCGGCGTCGGTGACGCTGGTGGTGCCGGCAAGCGCCACGATGCGCCGAAGCATTTCGACGAAAGCGCCCGACAGCGGCAGATCGGACCAGCGCGTGTCGCCGGTGACATGGAACAGCACGATCAATCCCTTGCCGCGGCGCGCGGCGGTAACCAGCGGCGTGCCATCGGCCAACGTCGCCCAGGTGTTATCGCTCAACGTGGCATCCGGTTCCGCCAACACCTGGCGCGTCACGGTGACGTCGCCGGGCACCGCCATGCCGTTGAACGGGCTCTCGCGCGAAAACGCGGCAAGAGGCTGCGGCTTGTCCCAGCTCAGGCTGCCGCCGAGGATGCGCCCGCCGCGCCGCAGTTTCACCGGCACCAGGTCGTCGTCGGACGCGGCGAGCCGGGGGCCGGCGAAACGCACCAGCACGCCGCCGTCCTCGACCCAGCGCGCCAGGCGGTCGTGGGCGTCGCCGGCGACATTGCCGACGTCGGCGAGGATCAGCATCGGCAGGTTCTGATCGAGGAAATGCGCCACCGCGTCCGCCGGCGCCTCGCCTTGGGCGACCCGCACGTCGGCGAAGGGGTTGAGCGCGCGCACGATGTAATAGCTCGACGACAACAGCGGTTCCGCCAGCTCGACGCTGGCGCCGGAGATGATGCCGACGGTGCGGCGGCGCCAGCGCTTGTCGAGCAATTGCACGGCGCCGGCCGAACGCTCGCCGGAAATCTCGATGCGGGAAATGTCGTTGCGGATCTCGACCGGCAGCGCGAATTGCGCCTCGGCCTCGCGCGCATCGGCCGTGAACGCAAAGGGCGCTTCGCCAAGCGGCAAACCTTTGAGGTCGAGCGCGCGCGCCGTGCCGGTCTCCGCGGCGCCCGTGGTCGCGCGCAACACCTTTACGCTCAGCGCGCCGGCGGCGTTGTCGGCCGCGGCCAGCGCGTGGGCGCCGGCAATGCCGCCGTCGACGATCGTGATCGGGCGGTTGTCGATGGCTTGCGCCAGCGCCTTGATGAAGTCGGAGCCGCGGCCGAGATCGGTGCCGTCGGACAGCCACACCAGATCGACGTCATGCACCGCGGTCAGGAACTGCGAAATTGCCGGCAGCGCCTCGGAGCGATCGACCGTGTGCGGCTTCGGCTTCAACTGATGCAGGCGGACGCGCGCCGAGCCCGCCGGCTCGAGCGAAATGTCGCGGGTGCCTTCCGAAAGCGGAATGATCGCGACCGCGCGGCGATCGTCCTCGGCGCGGGCGATGATGTCGTTGGCGGTGCGCACGCGGGCGTCCCAGGTGGCGGCCGCCGCCCAGCCGTCGTCGATCATGATGCCGATCGGCGCGCGCGACGTCGACGTCGCCAGCGTCGGCTGCCACAGCGGGCCGGCGGCGGCGATGATGACGAATGCGGCGAGCACGAGCCGCATCAGGGTGAGCCACCACGGCGTGCGCGCGGGGGTTTCTTCCTTGGGCGCGATTTCGAGCAATAGCCGCGTCGGCGGAAAATCGATGCGGCGCGGCCGCGGCGGAATGAGCCGTAAGAGCCACCACAACACCGGCAGCGTCAACAGGCCGATCAGCACCAGCGGTTGGGCAAAGCCGATGGGCAATCCGCCGATCATGCCGTCACCGTTGCTTGGCCCGTTATTTGGGCTGCCGGCCGCGGCCGAAATTCGCTATCGGCCGCCGCAGTGCCGATGCGGGCGTGCAGCGCCAGCAAAAGCTCGCTCGCCGGCCGGTCCGTGCGGTGAATGGTAAAGCTCCAGCCGAGGCGGTCGGTTTCGGCGCGGATTTCGGCGCGGTGGCGGGCCACGCGCGCGGTGTAATTGTCGCGCCAGGTTTCGGCGCGGCCGGCGGTGATGCGGCCGCCGCCTTCCGGCTCGACGAATTCGATGCGGCCCCAATACGGAAACGTTTCTTCGGCCGGATCGACGATCTGCACCACATGGCCGCGGGCGCCGCTGCCGGAGAGCTGGGTGATGGTGCGCCGCACCTCGCCGATCTCGCTCCAAAGGTCGGACAGCAGCACGACCTCGGCGAGCGGGGAGGGTGCAAAACTCGGCGGCAGGCTTGAGCGCTCGGCGCGATCGTGGGCGATCGCCTGCGCCATCTGGTCGATGACATTGCGGCTGCCGGTCGGCCGGGTCAGGCCGGGAATGCCGACGCGCTCGCCGGCCTCGACCAGAACTTCGGCCAGTGCCAGCGCCATGACCAATGTGCGGAAAAGCTTGGTGTCGCGAACCAAGGGCGAAGCGAAATTCATCGACGGCGAACGGTCGGGCCAGATCCACACCGTGTGTGCGGCTTCCCATTCCTGCTCGCGCACATAGAGATGATCGTCGCGCGCCGAGCGCCGCCAATCGACGCGCGAGGCCGGCTCGCCGGACACGAAGCGGCGGTATTGCCAGAAATTCTCGCCGGGTCCGGCGCGGCGGCGGCCGTGCAGGCCGTGAATGACGGTCGCCGCGACGCGTCGCGCTTCGAGAATGAGCCGCGGCATGCTGGCGGCCAATGTCCGGCCGGCGCCGACCGCTCGTCCAACCGCCGCGCTGTCCTGGAAGGTGCGCTTGGGCTCGACCGCCATCCGCTATCCGATCCGCGACTTCAGGCGGCCGACCACGGCCTCGATGGTCTCGCCCTCGGCGCGCGCGGTAAAGGTGAGCGCCATGCGGTGCTTGAGCACCGGTTCGGCAAGATCGAGCACGTCATCGATCGAGGGCGCAAGCCGGCCGTCGAGCAGGGCGCGGGCGCGCACCGCGAGCATCAGCGCTTGGCTGGCGCGCGGGCTTGGTCCCCAGGCGATCAGCTTGGCGGCGTCGCCGCCTTCGGGGCCAGGCCGCGCCGAGCGCACCAGCGCGAGAATGGCTTCGACCACGGACTCGCCGACCGGCAGGCGCCGCACCAGCCGCTGCGCCGCCATCAGTTCGTCGGCGGTCATCGCCGGCTTGGCGTGGGTTTCTTCGGAGCCCGTCGTCTCGAACAGAATTCTGCGTTCGGCGTCGCGGTCGGGATAGCCGACGTCGATTTCCATCAGGAAGCGGTCGAGCTGCGCTTCGGGCAGCGGATAGGTGCCTTCCTGCTCCAGCGGATTTTGCGTGGCCAGCACGTGGAACGGCTTTGGCAGATCGTGCCGCGTGCCGGCGACGGTGACGTGCTGCTCCTGCATCGCCTGTAAGAGCGCTGACTGGGTGCGCGGGCTGGCGCGGTTGATCTCGTCGGCCATCAAAAGCTGCGCGAAGACCGGACCGGAGAGGAAGCGGAAACTGCGCTTGCCGGTCTGGCTTTCCTCCAGCACCTCGGTGCCGAGAATGTCCGACGGCATCAGGTCGGGCGTGAACTGGATGCGCCGGGCGTCGAGCCCGAGCACCGTGCCCATGGTATCGACCAGCTTGGTCTTGGCGAGGCCGGGCACGCCAAGCAGCAGCGCGTGGCCGCCCGACAGGATGGTGACGAGCGCCTGCTCGATCACCTTGTCCTGGCCGAAGATCACCGTGCCGATCGCGGCCTTGGCCGCGGTGACGTGAGCCGCGGTCGATTCGGCGGTCCGCACGATCATGTCTTCAAGCTTTTCGAGACCATCTCCGCCAGCAACGGGCATGGCTAACTCCTTGTTTTTGGCCGTATTCTTGCACCAAGGGAAATTCGCGCCATCTGCACGAATCTACGGCAGGCAACATTGCACTGCTATTGGGCACACATCATGCAATATACACGCCAGCCCGCGGTAACGCAGAACTTGCGCTGATTCTTCATCCACAGGGATCACAACTTGGAAAACGGCTGCCGCATGCAGGTTGGCGATCGCAAAACCTCGAATAATCTCGCCCCCGGACTCATGTCCGAGGACTAGGTTCCAGGCAAACCATGGCGAAGGAAGGGCAATCCGGCCTCGAGGCGATCACAGGCGCGCTAGCGCGCGCCGGCAAGGGGCCGCCGCCGGTCGAGCGCTGGAACCCGCCGTTCTGCGGCGATCTCGACATGCGCATCGCCGCCGACGGCACCTGGTTCTATATGAAGACGCCGATCGGCCGGCCGGCGCTGGTAAAACTGTTCGCCTCGGTGCTCAAGCGCGAGGGCGACAGTTACTTCCTGGTTACGCCGGTGGAGAAGTGCGGCATCACGGTCGACGACGCGCCGTTCCTCGCCGTCGAGCTCAACGTCGAGAATGGCGCCGAAGGCCGCGTGCTGCACTTTCGCACCAATGTCGACGATTGGGTGGTTTGCGGACCGCAACATGCGCTGCGCTTCGAGCCGGAAGCCGGCACCGGCGGGCTGAAGCCGTATCTCCATGTGCGCCGCGACTTGTGGGCCAAGGTGACGCGCGCGCTGTTTTTTGATCTCGTCGAAATCGGAGAGGAGCGCGAGGTCGACGGCAAAGCGATGTTCGGCGTCTCTTCGATGGGCGTGTTCTTTGCCATGGCGCCGGCCGATCAGGTGAGGGATTTCGCGTGAACGACCAGGCGGCACCTTCGGCACGACCGGCGACGGCGGATTTTTTCGAGCGGGCACGGATGCGTCTTAATCTCGACGTGCCGCCGGCGCTGACCGATCCGGCGGCGTTTGGCGTGCGCCGCGGCGATCTCGATCTCGATCCGGTGTCGTGGGAGCGCGCTGGCGTCAGCGCCACCAAGCCCGCCGCGGTGCTGATTCCGATCATCGATCGCAGCGAGCCGACGGTGCTGTTGACGTTACGCACCGCCGAGCTTGCCAGCCATGCCGGGCAGGTCGCCTTTCCCGGCGGCAAGATCGATCCGGCCGATGAGAGTCCGGTCGCGGCGGCGCTACGCGAGGCGAAGGAGGAAATCGGCTTGGCGCCGGTGCTGATCGAGCCGATCGGCTATCTCGATCTCTATCTGACGTTCTCCGGCTTTCGCATTCTGCCGACGGTGGCGCGCGTCAAGCCGGATTTCTCTCTCACGCTCAATCCGTGGGAGGTGAAGGAGACGTTCGAGGTGCCGCTCGAATTTTTGATGACGCCTGACAATCACCAGCGCAAGACCCGCGATTGGAAGGGAATTGCCCGGGACTATTATGCGATTCCGTTCGGCGACCGCTACATCTGGGGCATCACTGCCGGTATCTTGCGGAATCTGTACGAGCGGATTTACGGCGCATGATCAGGCCAATCTTCTCCGAGATCGGGTTGTTCCTCACCCCGTTCGTGATCTACGCGGCGTTTTTGATCGCGACGCGCGCCGGCGTGCTGGAGCCGGCGTCGTGGACGCTGCGGCGCATCGCCGGCCTCGTCATCGTCTCGCTCATCCTGGTGGTCGGCAGCTTCGTGCTGCTGGCGCAGTTTTCCGGCGCGCCGCCGGGCTCGACTTATGTGCCGGCCCACATCGAAGACGGCAAGTTCGTGCCGGGCACGACGCGATGACGGACGGCGCGCATCTCAAGAACGCCGATTGGCTCAAGACCGGCGCGGTCGCCCGCCTGCTGGCGCTGCTCGATGGCGACGGCGAGGAAGCCCGTGTCGTCGGCGGCGCGGTGCGCAACGCGCTGATGGAGCTGCCGGTCGACGAAATCGATATCGCGACCACGGCGGTGCCGGAGGACGTCAGCCGCCGCGTCGAAGCGGCCGGTTTCAAGGCGAAACCGACCGGCATCGAGCATGGCACCGTCACCGTCATCATCGATAGCCGGCCGTTCGAGGTGACGACGCTGCGCCAGGACGTCGAAACCTTCGGCCGCAAGGCCAAGGTGGCGTTCGGCCGCGACTGGAAAGCCGACGCGCAGCGGCGCGACTTCACCATCAATGCGCTGTCGGCGTCGGCCGACGGCAAGATTTACGACTATGCCGGCGGCCTTGCCGACATCGCCGCGCATCGGGTGCGCTTCATCGGCGATCCAGGACAGCGCATTGCCGAGGACTATCTGCGCATCCTGCGGTTTTTCCGTTTTCACGCCTGGTACAGCAAAGGCGCCCCGGACGCCGCCGGATTGCACGCCTGCATCGCCGCGCGCTCCGGCCTCGATGCGCTGTCGCGCGAGCGGGTGCGGATGGAATTGCTGAAGCTGTTGCTGGCGCCGCATGCCGCCCCGACGCTCGCGGTCATGGCCGAGACCGGCATCCTCGGCACCGTGCTCGGCGGCGTGCCGCTGCTTGCGAGCTTCGAGAATACGGTCAAAGCCGAGACGGCGATCGGCGCCGCGCCCGATGCGACGCGCCGCCTCGGCGCTCTCGGCGTCGCCGTGATGGAGGACGCCGAGCGGCTGTCGCAACGGCTGCGGCTGTCCAATGCCGAATTCGAGCGGCTCATGGCGCTGGAATATTGGTGGCGGGTGCGGCCCGCGGCCGGCGAGCACGCCGCGCGCGTGCTGCTCTACCAGGTGGGGCCGGTGTCGTTCGCCGATCGCGTGCTGGTCGCCTGGTCGCGTTCGGATGCGGGCGCTGCCGACGCGGCGTGGCATCATCTTGCGACTTTGCCGCAACGCTGGACCGCGCCGCGCTTTCCGCTCAAGGCGGCGGATTTTTTAAGCCGCGGCGTGCCGAAAGGCCGAGAAATGGGCGCCGCGCTGCGCGCCGCCGAGCAGGCCTGGATCGACGCGGATTTTCCCGAAGATCGCCCAGCCATCGACGCGATCGCCGATCAAGCCGCGCGAGACGCAATGCCGACTAGTTAGCCGTTTATAATGTCCGGGCACAGGGCGCGCCCAGCCGTCTTCGGCTACCTCGGGTGCCGCAGTTCACATACGCGCAATAATGTATCAGCTGAAACCATGGCGCCGGCCGAGAGCAATACGCTCCATCTGGAGACTTTGCAGTTTATCTTCAATAGGAGTTATCGGGGTTGTGCAGGGATAGTCTCGATTTCGGTGGTGGAGAACAGGGATGCAGTGAGCACTGATCAAAGCATTCCTTTCAGTTCCTGATACATCTCAAAGCGCCAGCGCATTGTAATTATCTCGTTGATTATTATCGTAGCGATCAAGACGAAGTAGGCGACGAAATCCAGCCAATTCACAGAATACAAGTATCCAACCATAGAAACTAGAAAAGCAAGTCCGCAACCTGCAACACGTCCGGTCTCCTTCCGCAGATGGGGCTTTTCGAACAAAAACTTGCTGGCAACAGCTCGCCGCTTCTGAATGACTTCATAGTCTTTTTCGTCGCGTCGCGGTGCATATTTTTCCTCCTTGAAATAGTTGCCTATGCCAGTTTCAATCAAATACCTCGTGCGCCAGTCATTTAAAGCCAGAATGAACATGATGAGGGAGGCTATTTTAATATTATCTGCGACCCAAGTAAGGGCGATATATAGAATGAGAAATCCGATCACCGACCAGAAGACAATTGCGCGATCAGTCGGGCCGCCCCAATCTTTAGGCACGCGATCATGCGGAAACAGTTTTGGACCAATCAGCAACTCTAATCTGACGCTGTGTCTGCTAAACGCATATACCGTTCCAAATAGTATAATCAGAATGCACGGCAGCGCCGTATCTTCGATAAAAGATAGCCAATTCCCCGCGAGGAATATTCCACCTTTGAACGCGGTCGCGACCTGAACCTTTGCCATGAACACGCCTAGAAACCAGCCGAACCCGACGTAGCTTGCAATATAATCGAGGGTCCTTAGATATTTTTCAGTGGTGTCGACCTTTTGAAGTGTCCAGAATTCAACAATGGCGATTGCCCACTGCGCGATGCGATGAGGTCTGACTCGTTCATACAACTCGTTCATGACCAGCCCCTGTTTCAACGTCGCGTAGATTTCGCCAGAGCAAACCTGCGGCCAAAGTGGCGACAGTTGCCCATCCAATGATGCTTCTCAATGGCTGTGCGGGATACCAATCTTGAGGAAAGGCTATGTTGATAAGCCCAAGCAGCATGTGGGTGCCAATGAACACGTGAACAAGCAAGAGTACGCTGACTACTCGTAACACCCACGGAGCAATGTCTTTTGTAAAAAGAAAGAACTGTATGAAAACAGCAAATGCGATGCACATATAGATCGCATGAATCATTCCTGCTGCGGTCAAAGCATGATTTTGCACGTGCGCTTCAGGCATTCCAGATAGGGAATACAACCGATGGAGAAGGGCTGACGAGACTAGTCCAATTCCAAACGACACCAGCATCGAGAGGAGCGACCATCTTCGGTAGTACTGACCAACCAAGTATGTCGCCAATGGCGAGATGATCACCAGGTCGCTCCACATTGCGAAGTGCCAGAGGAAGGGGAGCCCCTGATCGATCCCGCCCTGGCGCATTTGCGAAACAGTCAGAAAGCGATCTTGGTATGCTAGGAATGCTTGAAGAAAGACGAGGCACTCAAGTAGAGCGAACACAATAAGTGCGTGTATTGACACAAAAGTACCCTTCTCCTGTGTTCCCTTACGTTCGTTCACAACTTGCCCGCCGATAACCGGAGTTGCTCGCTTGCACGCTCAGGTTGTTTAGCAATTTGAGGGACTATAGACAAGGCTGTCATATGGCAGCCAAAAATCCTTGGCATAAGCACTTGGGTGGTTAGACAAAATGGCTTAGCAATGGCCGCATCGGAGCACGGCACAACCGGGTTCCGTACGCTCTTTATCTCCGATGTGCATCTCGGCGCGCGCGGCTGCCAGGCCGCCCGCCTCCTCGATTTCCTGCGCTATCACGACGCCGATACCATTTATCTGGTCGGCGACATCGTCGACGGCTGGCAGTTGAAATCCGGCTGGTACTGGCCGCAGCATCACAATGACGTGGTGCAAAAACTTTTGCGCAAGGCGCGCAAGGGCGCCCGCGTCGTCTACGTGCCCGGCAACCACGACGAATTCTTGCGCGATTATTACGGCACCCACTTCGGCGGCATCGAAGTGGTCGAGACCGCGATCCACGACGCCGCCGACGGCCGCCGCTATCTGGTCGTGCACGGCGACGTGTTCGACATGGTGGTCAAGCATGCGCGCTGGCTGGCGCTCTTAGGCGACACCGCTTACGACTTCGCCATCCTGGTCAACCGCTATTTCAACGCCGTGCGCCGCCGCCTCGGCTTTCGCTACTGGTCGCTGTCGCAATGGGCCAAGCACAAGGTCAAGAACGCGGTGAACTATATCGGCGCCTTCGAGCAGACGCTCGCGGCTGAAGCGCATCGCCACAAGGTCGACGGCGTGATCTGCGGCCACATCCATCACGCCGTGATGCACGACGATTTCGGCATCCGCTACATGAACTGCGGCGATTGGGTGGAAAGCTGCACGGCTCTCGTCGAGCACGAAGACGGCCGCTTCGAGATCATTCATTGGACCGACCACGAAGGTGCCTCGCGGCCGCTGCCGGATTCGGGCATCGTGCCATTCGACGACGACGCCGAGATTGCGGCGTGAGGACTAGAACGTCGTGACGAGGGACGCAAAGTCCCTTGAGCGTCGCGCCCGGCTGCGGTCATACTCGCGCCCGGCATGGAGCTTTCCGTACGGATCGAGCGCTGGCCGCTGGCCGGCGCGTTTACGATTAGCCGCGGCAGCAAGACCGAAGCCGTGGTGGTGGTGGCGGAATTGAGCGACGGCACTCACCGCGGCCGCGGCGAAGCCGTGCCCTACGCACGCTACGGCGAAACTCCGGACGGTGTGGTTGCGGCGATCGAAGTTTTTGGTCCGGCGCTGCGGCGCGGGCTCAGCCGCGCCGGCCTGCAAAGCGCGATGCCCGCGGGCGCGGCCCGTAACGCACTCGATTGCGCGTACTGGGACCTTGGCGCCAAGGCCGCCGCGCGCCCGGTGCATGAACTGGCCGGCCTTGTGGCGCCGGCGCCACGGATCACGGCCTATACGATCTCGCTCGCGCCGCCTGCGGCTATGGCCGAAGCGGCCGAGCGGGCGGCGGACCGGCCCCTGCTCAAGATCAAGCTCGGCTCAGGCGACGACGACGGCAAGCGGATCGCGGCGGTGCGCCGCGCGGCGCCGCGGGCCGAGCTGATCGTCGATGCCAACGAGGGCTGGACCGCGGACAATCTTGCACAAAACCTCGCCGCTTGCGCCGATGCCGGCGTGACCTTGATCGAGCAGCCGCTGCCTGAAGGAAAAGACGCGGCGCTTGCGCGCATCAAGCGCGCCATCCCGGTCTGCGCCGACGAGAGCGTGCACGACCGCGCCTCGCTCGCCGCGCTCGCCGGCAGATACGACGCCGTCAATATCAAGCTCGACAAGACCGGCGGCCTGACCGAGGCTTTGGCGCTCGCCGCCGAAGCCGAGCGTCGCGGCTTCACCATCATGGTCGGCTGCATGGTGGCGACGTCGCTTGCCATGGCGCCGGCCATGCTGGTCGCGCAACGCGCCCGCGTCGTCGATCTCGACGGCCCGCTGCTTCTTGCCAAGGATCGCGCCGACGGCCTGCGCTACGACGGCAGCCTCGCTTATCCGGCGGGTGCGGCGCTTTGGGGCTAAAGGCCGGCAGCCGGTTGGTGTAAGTTTCGGGCGGCGGCGCATAAAACTGCTTGGAAACGTCTTGGAGGATGGTCATGGCGACGAGGCGCAGCGTTCTTTCAGTTATTGCCGGCGCCGCGATCGGGTTGCCGGCCATCGGTCGCGCCGCCGCGCAGCAAAAATATCCGGACCGGCCGATCAAGATGATCGTGCCGTTTCCGCCGGGCGGCCCGATCGACACCATGGCGCGGATGACGGCGCAGGAATTGGGCACCCGCGTCGGCCAGGTGGTGGTCGAGAACCGCCCCGGCGGCGGCTCGACCATCGGCACCAAGGACGTCGCCGCCGCGGCGCCCGACGGCTACACGCTGATGTTCGGCTCCTCGGGCTCGCTCGCCGTGGCGCCGGCGCTTTATTCGAGCCTCGGCGTCGATCCGCGCAAGGCTTTCGTTCCGATCGCGACGGTGGCGCTGTTGCCGCACGTTTTCGTCGTCAACAACGACGTGCCGGCAAAATCGATCGGCGAATTTGTCGCCTATGCCAAGGCCAATCCCGGCAAGATCAATTACGGCGCAGGCCTCGGCACGCCGCCGCATCTGCTTTCTACCTTGTTCAAGACGCAGGCGAAGATCGACGTGGTCTACGTGCCCTATACCGGTGCCGCGCAATCGGTGAACGATCTGCTTGGCGGCCGGACGCAATTCACCATCGATGGCCTGGTGATACTCTATCCGCTGATCGCGGCCGGCAAGCTGCGGGCGCTTGCCATCGCGCGCGGCGAGCGCTGGCCGGCGCTGCCCGAGGTGCCGACGCTTCCGGAAAGCGGCTATGCGGATTTCGTCCTCGACGCCTGGACCGGCGTCGTGGCGCCGGCCGGCACGCCGCGGCCGATCGTCGATCAGCTCAATGCCGCGGTGAACGACGGCCTGAAATCGCAAGCCGCGCAGGCCAATTTGGCGAAATTCTCCGCCATCGCCAAGATCGGCACGCCGGAGGATTTCCAAAACTTCCTCGCCGATCAGATGCAGAAATGGGCCTCGATCGTGAAACTTGCCGGCGCCCGGATCGATTGAGCCGCACGCAGCGAGCCTGTGGGTATCTCAAGGCCGTTGCCTGAGCGGCGGATTGCGCCGTTTGCGGTTGTGCGCTTGAGTCGGTCGCGCTTGGTAGAGCCATGCCCAACGACCCATTGGCGCCGATATTTGCCGGTCTGCCGGACGAGGCGGACTACGATGCCGTCCATGCCGCGCTCATGGCGACGGAACGCGGCCGCCGCTTCCTGACCGAATACGCCGATCGCAATCGTCATGCCGACACCGCCATGATCGTCGGCGCCATCGCGCGGCTCGAGGCGGCGCTGCGCGGGGAGGGCGCGCCGCGCGCCGACGCCGCCGGCGATCTTATGGAGATCGCCGCGGCGATCGGCCGGATCCAAGCCGCGCTCGCGGCCGGCACATTGCCCGCACCGGACGTCGCCGCAGCGATCGAACGCCTTTCGGACATCGCCTTCATGCTGCACGAGCGTCCGGTCGAAGCGACGCTGTGCGACACGCTCGATGCTGCCGTTCGCGAACTATCCCAGGCCCGTGCGCGCTCGGGAGCCGGTGCGGACGCCGTGCGTAAGGCGGCCGAGCTTTTACAGGCGCTGGCCGGCCGCGTCAGTGCGATGATCGCGCTCGCGACCGGTACGCACGGCGCCGATCAGCCGGCCGGCGAAAATGTTGCGACCGATTCCCCGCCCAGCGCCGGTCTGTTCGAGCCGGCAACAAACGACGGCGAAACCTTCGCGCAAGCGGTCGCGCAACTCGCGGCGTCGTTGCCGACGCGTGCCGATGCGCCAAGCGAGCCTGCCGAAGCGGCGCCGCAACCGCAAAGCGGGCAGGGCGGGCAAGCGCCCGTAGCCGAAACTGCGCCAAGTGACGATGCATTGTTGCCCGCCGCCGCCGCGCAGCAGATCGCGGCTGCAACCGGGAATCCGGACAGCGTCGCCGCGCCGCCGCCGCAAGCGCCGGCCGAAGTATCGCTGAGCGAAGCGGTCTTGAACCAGGCATTTTCCGACGACTTTTTTGGGAGTGCGAATTTTCCCGTCGCCGCTCCGGCGCGCGAAGAGACCGCAAGCGGGCAAACACCGGATGCCGAGCCGCCGCGCGAGGCCGTGCCGCCGGCCCTGACTGATTCGGCCGAGCCGGTGGCGGGTCCGCAAGAAGATCCCGCCGACCTGTTCGAGCCGCCGCCGGCTCCGACCGCGGCGGCCGAAGCGGCCGCGCCGGCCGGCGCGGATACGACCCAGCAGGCGGAGCCGCCCGTGGAACCGCCGCGCGTCCCGCCGCCCCCGTCGCGGGCAATTCCACGGCCGCCGGGCAGCGATCCGCTCGCCGCGGTGCGTGATTTAAGCGAGGAAGAGCGGATCGCGCTGTTCAGCTAACCGCGCGTCATGATTCATACACGCGCGTGATCGGGTTCCATCGGCGCGATGACCCAATCCGCCGAAAATTGTATTGTGTCGGCATTATTAACTTTTTATTAACCAAATCACGTCCTCAATGAGTCGATTCGGTGAACGGCACGGAAGTTGCTTTCCTGAAACGGGGTGAGACGGATCAACAACGACGCTGCGTGCGCTTGCTCTCTTTAGGTCTGCGGGAACCTTTTCGTTAGTGGTCCGCTCAAAAATGATCTTTTGGAGGCCACGATGCACACACTTACTGGTCGGTTTCTGACAGTAGTGGCGTTGTGCGTGCTTGTGTTCGTTCCGAAAAACCTTAACGCGCGCGACGACGGACGCTACGCCAATTCGCCGCTGAAAACCTGGTTCGACAAGCTCGCCAGCGGCAAGGGGCTGTGCTGCTCGTTTGCCGACGGCGTCAGCGTCGAGGACGTCGATTGGGACACGCAAGGCGCAAGCTATCGGGTGCGGATCAACGGCCAATGGGTCGTGGTGCCCGATGCGGCGCTGGTGACCGAACCCAACAAGTTCGGGCCGGCCGTGGTGTGGCCGTATCAGGACAATACCGGAGCAACGCAAATCCGTTGCTTCATGCCGGGCACCGGCGCGTAGCTGCGCAAACCAGAAGCAAAAGCCCAATTTTGATTCAACCGGAATTTGGCTCCGGCTTGCGCGTGTTGTGAGAATCGACGGCTACGCCACCAGCCGGGAGAACAGGTCAGGGTCGACGTTGCCGCCGGACAGGACGGCGACGGCTATTTTGTTGCGCACGTCGATCTTGCCGGTCATCAGCGCGGCGAGCGCGACCGCGCCGCCCGGCTCGACCACGAGCTTCAATTCGGTAAAGGCAAACGCAACGGCGGCGGCGACTTCCTGGTCGCTGGCGACGACGCCGGCGCCGACCAGCGCGCGATTGATCGCGAATGTCAGCTTGCCGGGCGTGCGTGCCATCAGCGCGTCGCAAATGGTGCCGGTCAAGGCGGCGTTCTGCTCGCGCCGGCCGCTGCGAAACGAGCGGGCGTGGTCGTCGAAATCCTGCGGCTCGGCGGTGTAGACCTTAGCCGTCGGCACGCGCGCCTTGACCGCCAGCGCAATTCCCGCCGTCAGCCCGCCGCCGGAAGCGGTGACGACGACGATATCGGGAACGAGCCCGAGCGCGCTCAAATCCTCGACGATCTCGCGACCGGCGGTGCCTTGGCCGGCGATGATCAAGGCGTCGTCGTAAGGCGGCACCAGGACGGCGCCGCGGCGCGCGGCGATGTCGGCGGCAATGGCTTCGCGATCGTCGCGGGCGCGGTCGTAGAGCACGACCTCGGCGCCGAGCGCCGCCGTGCGTTCGCGCTTGGCCCGCGGCGCGTCGTGCGGCATGACGATGACGCAGGGCATGCCGAGAAGCCGCGCCGCCGCGGCGACGCCCTGGGCGTGATTGCCGGACGAGAACGCCACGACGCCGCCCGCGCGCTGTTCCGGCGGGATGGCGGCGAGCTTGTTATAGGCGCCGCGGAACTTGAACGAGCCGGTGCGCTGCAGGGTCTCGGCTTTGAGAAAAATCCGCCCGCCGGTCAGGGCGTCGAGCGCGGCCGAGGTCAGAAGCGGCGTGTGCAAGGCCACGCCGGCAAGCCGGCGGGCCGCGTCATCGACGTCGGCTGCGGTAGGCAATGATGCCGGAACGTCCATAAGGCCAACGGTAACGCCGCGATTGCGTCACGAGCAAGGGCACAGCCGACATTCGGGCGGGGTGGCGTGACCTGCGCACAGGATGCGCAAGCCCGCCGCATTTACTGATCGAACCGCCCGGCGGCGTGCGCCAGCATGGTGTAGACCTTGCCGGTGTCCGACGTCAGGTAGTTGCGCACCATGGCCGGCCCGCGGTCGCCGCGCGCGGCGTCGTCCAAGAGCCGCTCGAACTCGTGGATATAGTGCTCCACCGTCTGCCGGAATTCCGGATCGGTGCGATATTTGTTGCGGATCTCGTCAAACGCCTTTTGGCCCTGCAGTGTGTAGAGGCGGCGCGTGAAGATGCCGCGTTCGCCGCGCCGGTAGCGCTCCCACAATTCGGCGGCGGCTTCGTGATCGATCATGCGGGCGATGTCGACCGACAGCGTGTCGAGCGAGTCCACCGCATCGCGCGGCGTGCGCTCTTCGCCGCGCGGCGGTTCGCGTGCCGGCGGCGGGCTGCCGGCGGGCGCCTCGTCGTCGCGGGACGCCCGCGTCAATAGATCGGAGAGCCAGCCGCCATTGTTGCGGCCACCGCCAGCCGGATTCTGCTGGCGCGGCTCGGCCCGCTCGGGCCGTTCGGCCCGATCCGGCCGGCGCGCCGGCGCGCCGGTGATGTCGCGCAGGCCTGTCGGCGCCTGCGGCGGCGGGCCGATGTCCGGCCGGATCGGCCGCACCTGGGCGCGGCCGCCGCCCGCGGCATAGGCCGCTTCGGCCTCGCGCCGCACCGGTTCGGCGGCATCGAGCGCACGGCCATGGCGGGCGACGATACGATTGAGCTCGGCGAGCGCTTCGATCTGATCGACGATGACGCGGCGCATCTGCGCCGTGCTCTCGGCGGTCTCCTGCGGCAGTTCGAGGACGCCGCGGCGCAGTTCGGCGCGCGTGGTCTCCAGTTCCTGCTGCATTTCGGCAGCCATCTGTTTCATGCCCTGCATGATGGCGGTGAAACGCTCGGCGGACTGGCCGAACAGCGCCTGCGCCTCGGTGGAGGCCTCTTCGTAGACCGCGTTCAGCGTCTCGCTGGTGCGCTTGCGCTCTTCTTCGGCCTGGCTGCGCACCAGGTCGTATTGCTGCTCGATCGTGCGCACGCTGTCGTTGCTGGTCTCGGCGATCAGGCTTGCGATCTCGCGGGTGCGGGTCGTGGCGGCTTCGAGCGATTCGTCGAGCAGGCCGGAGAAGCGCTGTAGCCGCTGCTCGAAATCGTCGGACCGCGCGTCCAGCGTCGAAACCAGCGTCTCGATGGTGGCCTGGCGGTTCGTGACCGTCTCCTCCGAGCGGCGGTTGCTCATTTCCAGAAGCTGGACCGCTTCGGCAAGCGAGCGCCCCTGGGTGGCGAACTGGGTCGACAGCTCGCCGAGATCGCGCAGCACTTGCGCGGTCACGGTGTTGAAGGTGCCGAGATGCTGCTCCACCTTGGCGGTCGTCGCGCCGCTCTTGTTGGAGAGATCGTTCATGGCGCCGACGAATTCGGACACCCGCGACGCCATGGTGTGCTCGATCGAGTTCATGTTCTCATGCGCCCCGCTCAAGACTTCCTGGAGCAGGATATTGGCCTCGCGCAGCCGCTCGAACAAAGCGGTGGAGTCGGAGCGCAACATGCCGTGGGTTTCCAGCATGTCGGCGACCGTCGCCGCCGCGGTCTGCTTGGATTCTTCGACCGCGGCCCGGGTGGCGTTGTGCAGATCGGCGAGCGTGCGCGCGATCGAGGACTTGGCGCTCTCGGTGACGCCTTCGGCGCCCTCCTGCAGCTGCCCGAGCGTGCGCGTCATCGCCGCGGTGGCGTTCTGGCTCGCTTCGTTGATGAGGCGGGCGATTTCCTCGCTGTTGTCCATCATCGTCTGCGTGAAGACGAAGCTCTTGGCCTCGATCGACTTCACCGCATGGTCGGTGACGCGGCTGACCTCGCCGGCGAATTCCTGGCCCTTGCCGGTCAGCGCCGAGAGCAGCCCGTTCGACTTCTCGTCGAGCAGGCGGGTCATCTCGCCGAGCCGCTCGGCGGCCGCGCTGTTGAACTCGTCGGCTTTGCCGACGATGTTGCGCGAAACCTCGGCGCTGGTTCCGACCAGCAGGCGCTCGGCCTCGCTGGCGCTCCGCCCGATCGACTCGCTCGTGGCGGTGGCGCTCTGGGCGATCAGATCGGTCGCGGCCGCGGTGGTCTTGCTGATGGTCTCGCTGGCGCTCGCGGCGGTCCGGCCGATGGCTTCGTCGGCTGCCGTGGTGGTCTTGGCGATTGCGGTGGAGGCCGCAGCCGCGCTTCGGCCGAGCGCGTCGCTGGCGGCGCTGGCGCTCCTGTTGAGCGCTTCGCTGGCCGCCGCGGCCTTCTTGGTGAGTTCGTCACTGGCCGCAGTCGTGCTGCTGCTGATGGCGGCGCTGACCGCCGCGGCCTTCTTGGTGAGCTCGTCGCTGGCCGCGGTCGTGCTGCTGCTGATGGCGGCGCTGACCGCCGCGGCCTTCCGGGTCAATTCGTCACTGGCCGCAGTCGTGCTGCTGCTGATGGCCGCACTGACCGCCGCGGTGCTCTTGGTGATGGCGTCGCTTGCCGTTACCGTGGTCTTGCCGAGCGTTTCGTTGGCGGCCGCGGCGCTCTTGCCGATCGTGTCGCTCAGCGTGATGGCGCTGCGATTGAGGCTTTCCACCGCGGTGAGGCTTGCCGCCGTGCTCTTGCCGAGCGCGTCGGTGGTATTGGTGCCGAGCTGGACCAGGGCCCGCTCGGCGTTGCCGGTATTGATCTTGATCGCTTCGGCCAGCTCCTTGACGCGGGTGCTGAGCAGATCGCCGGCGGCGCGGCTGCGCACTTCCAGCTGTTGGGTGACCGCTTCGGCGCGGCCGATGAGCAGATGCTCGAGCTGGCCGATGCGGCCGTCGAGCGTGTTGGCGACCTCGATGGCGCGGGCGCCGAGCGTCTTGTCGATATTGGCGATGCGCGTGCCGACCGCGTCGGACAGGTTTGCCGCGCGCGTATCGATCAGCGTGGTGACGTCGGTGATGCGCCGGTCGAGCGCGGTGACCACCTCCTTGCCGCCCTCGGCAAGGGTCTTGGCGATGTCCATGACCCGGCCGGACAATGCATCGGTCAGCGTCTGGGTGCGGCCGTCGAGCGCTTCCTGGAACCGCGTCAGCCGCTGGTCGAGCGCGCCGGTGACCTCGGTTGCTTTCGCGGTGACGCGATTGTCGAAGCTCTCGACGTAGCCGCGCATCGACTCGGAGACGTCCTGGGTGCGCGCGCCGAGCCGTTCGACGAGTTCGGAGCCGTAGGTCTTCACGGTGCGGTCGAACTCGGCGAGGTGCCGGGTGATCAGGTTGCCGAGCGTTGCGGAGTCGCGCGAAATTTTTTCGCCGAGCTCGGCGCCGGAATGGCTGAACACGTCCTCGAAGGCGGCGAGCCGCGTCGACAGCATGTCCTTCATGGCGTCGCCGCGCGTGGCGACGGTATCGACGAATTGCTCGACGCTCTCGCGCAACGTGTCGGTCACGGTGGCGCTGCGCGAAATCAGCGTTTCGGTGATGCGCTCGCCGGTCTGCTCGAGCTTTTTGGCGACATCGCCGCCGCGCAGGTTGAGGTCGAGGATGAGCGATTCGCCGGACGCCTTGAGCGTCGAATTGACCTCGTCGGCGCGCGTCGCGATCGTCTCGGCAAGCTGGCTCGACGTGTCGATGATGGCGTCGCTCAGCTCCTGGGCGCGTCCGGAGACGAGATCCGCGACCTCCTGGGAGCGGCCGATCATCAGATCGACGATCGCCAGCGATTTCTCGGAGAAGTTTTCCGCGACCTGATCGAGCCGCGACGTCATCATGTCCTCGAGCCCGGTCACGATCTCGGCGAAATCCTCGCCGACGTGGTCGGTCTTGAAATTCAAGTTCGAGGTGAGCTGGTCGCTCGCGGTGGCGATGGCGCGCGAGGTCTCCTCGCTGGCGGATTCCAGCCGCACCAGGAGATCGTTGCCTCGCACGCTGAGCTGCTGAATCATGCCGTCGCCGACCTGACCCAGCGCCAAGGTGATGTGCTCGCCCTTCTCGGCGAGCGAATGGGTGATGCGCTGCGCCGCCTCGTTGACCTGCTGGCCGACCAGATCGCTGATGGTGGAGAGGTCTTGCGTCAGATCGATGTGGACGTTGTTGATGGCGGAACGCACCTGCTCGGCCTGCCCGACCAGCGTGTCGCGCTGGTTGGCGAGGTCTTGCAGCAAGCCGCGGATGCGGACTTCGTTGTCGCTATAGGTGCGCTCGAGCGCGGCGACTTCGTTCTGCACCAAAGTTTCGAGCTCGCCGGCGCGCGCCAGCGCCCGCTCGACGCCGTCGCCCATGGCCGCGACCTCGCGGCGGATCGCCTGGCCGACGGTGACGATGGAATCCCGCGCCACGCTCTCGGGCTCGGCGAGCCGCATCGCCACTTGCGCCATCGACTGCGTGATCAGACGCAATTCCTGGGCGCGCCACGCCATGTGCGCGATGCCGAAGAAGAAGATGATGGGCAACAGCGCCGCGGCGCCAAGGCCGATCATGGCGGCAGCCGGTGAATGGCCGGGCCCGAGCGCCGCGTTGAAATCGGCGAGATACGCCCAGGACAAAGCCAGGCAGCCGACAACCCAGGCGGCCGAAAACATGGCGGCGACGAAATAAGAGGTGCGCGGCGGACGGTTTTGCAGCGCCTGGAGGATGCGGCCGATCGATTGCTGGTCGTCATTGGCGGCGCGAAACGGCTGCGGCTCGGCAGCGTGCGGGCCGGGGGGGCCGATGTCGTCGAGATCCAGGGCTTCGTCGAAGGCGGGCGTTGCCGGCTCGGTCTGCGGCATGGCGTCGGCGGCAGGCGCCGGCGCCGGCGCAACGACGCTCGCCTCCGGCTGTGCCGTTTGCCGCTCCTCGTCGTCCCTTATGTTGAGCGCTTCCTGGATCGCGGAGAGCGCGGCTTCCGTCGGATCCATCAACTTTTTCGGGTAGTTGGCCATCGGTCGTCGCCTCGCGTGTTACGCCTGACTAGGACGGCCCGGAAAACGCGGGCCGCGCCACGAGCGCGTGATCTTGTCGATCCTCATCGGGCACTCTGGGGCTCCCCAGCCCTCAAGTCATAGTGCCATTGCCTATCCTATCGGTCTGGCGGATCGAATAAAACCGTCAGCGGTAACGTCCCTTTAATCATCGTTAACGCTTTGCTCACCATGACCGCAGTTTACGGTCCGCCCCGATCGGACTTGGCATTCTGGTGCCAACAATGCGGCCGGCTTTGGGCCGATGGTGGGTAAATCATTCAAATCCAGGCCTTTGGGCCTGGGCCGCGCGTCGCCCGAAGACGGCCGGGGTAAGACATTGCTTACCCAGCGGCGCGAAACGAGCGCCCGGATTCACCCGGTTTTCGTGGTTTCGCGTGCAGAATCGCCCGCAATGAGAAAATATCAGGCCGACGGGGAGGCCATTATGACTGCCATGCCCGCATCCAGCGCCATGAGCGCGGCCGGTTCGGACCGGCAGCGCGCCATCATCGACGAGGACCACCTCGGCCGCATGACCTTGGGCGACCGCGGGCTGGAACGGGACGTGCTCGAAATCTTCGTCCGCCAGACCGTGATCATGCTTGAGCGCATCGCCGGCGCCGAGCCGGCGCTGGCCGCCGCGGCCGCCCACACCCTGACCGGGTCGGCGCGCGGCATCGGCGCCTGGCGGGTGGCGCACGCCGCGGAACACCTGGAATGCGTCGCCCGCGGCCAATCCGGCGCGGCGGCGCTTGACGAGGCGGTCGAGGAACTTAAACGCGCCACCGTGGAAGCCAGCGCGGCGATCGCCGCCCGTCTGGGCGAGGTCGTGCGCGACCATTGACCTTCGCCGAGGCTTGATTTGGGCGAAGCCTGACGCCACGCCTTCGCCCGCACTGGCGCCGGTCGGCGCAAACCAATAGATAGGGACGGGCCGCCGGCCGGCCCCGCGCTTCATCTATCCGAGTTCTGCTTCCCGCCTTCGCTCCATGGCCAAAATCACGTTCATCGATACCGCCGGCACGGCGCGCACCGTCGAAGGCGAGGTCGGCTCGACCGTCATGGAGGCGGCGATCAAGAACGGCGTTCCCGGCATCGAGGCGGAATGCGGCGGCGCCTGCGCCTGCTCGACCTGCCACGTCTATATCGAGGAGGCCTGGCGCGAGAAGGTCGGCGAGCCGTCGCCCATGGAAGAGGACATGCTCGATTTCGCCTACGAGGTTAAGCCGAACTCGCGGCTGTCGTGCCAGATCAAGGTGCGCGAGGACCTCGACGGGCTGACCGTGCGAACGCCGGAGCGGCAAGCCTAGCTTTCACAAAACGCATAGTTGGCACGAATCCCAGCGTTACTAGAACGAAATCCGGCAAAGCTGCGCAACAACGCCATTTCCATCCTCTTTCCCTGTCGCGATCCGCACGCTAGACACTCCCCGCATCAGCAAACACCGCCATTGAAGACGAGCACGCATACGACATGAGTGAACCTATCAAAACCGACGTTGTCATTATCGGCGCGGGTCCGGTCGGCCTGTTCGCCGTCTTCGAGCTCGGCCTGCTCGACATGAAATGCCACCTCATCGACATTCTCGACAAGATCGGCGGCCAGTGCGCCGAGCTTTATCCGGAGAAGCCGATCTACGACATTCCCGGCGTCCCCTATACCAGCGCGCAGGGCCTAGTCGACGCGCTGTTGTTGCAGATCAAAAACTTCAACGCGCAATATCACTTGGGCGAAATGGTGGAGAAGGTCGAGAAGATCGGCGATCCGCTGTTCCGCGTCACCACCGATCAGGGCAAGGTGTTCGAGGCCAAGGTCGTGGTCATCGCCGCCGGCGGCGGCTCGTTCCAGCCGAAACGCCCGCCGATCCCCGGCATCGAGCCCTATGAAGGCAACACCGTGCATTACGCGGTGCGCAAGATGGAGAATTTTCGCGATAAGCGCATCTTGATCGTCGGCGGCGGCGACAGCGCGCTGGATTGGACGCTCAATCTGCAGCCGCTGGCGAAAAAGCTGACGCTGTGTCACCGCCGCAGCGAATTCCGCGCCGCGCCCGACTCTGTCAACAAAATGATGGCGCTGGTCGACGCCGGCAAGATCGATCTGGTGGTCGGCCAGGTAACGTCGCTCGTCGGCGCCGACGGCCGAATCGAAAAAGCCGTCGTCAAGAAGACCGACGGCACCATGGCCGACGTCGACTGCGACGTGATGCTGCCGTTCTTCGGCTTGACCATGAAGCTCGGCCCGGTCGCCGATTGGGGTTTCGAGCTGAAGAACAACGAATACATCCCGGTCGACACCGAAGCCTTCGAAACCAGCGTGCCGGGCATTTTCGCCATCGGCGACATCAACTGGTATCCCGGCAAGCTCAAGCTGATCCTGTCCGGATTCCACGAAGGCGCGCTGATGGCGCAGAAGGCCTATCACTACATCTATCCGGGCAAGCGGCTGGTGTTTCAGTACACCACGTCGTCGTCGAGCCTGCAGAAAAAGCTCGGCGTGGTGCCGACGCCGGGCTGATAGATCCGGCTTTCTGCCGGTAGCGCGATGTCGGCTGTGGGCTCGTCAGCGACCGTTTGCTGCCTTGCCGCGAAATGACGCGATGGGCCAATAGCGTACTCATGCACTGCAACAATGATGCGCCGTGCTGCACTACGTTCCTCTGCATTGCCGTCTTCGAGGGTGGCATTTCACTTCGAGTTATTTGAATCTGCCGCGAACCCTGAACCCGGTGTTCTCTCGCGCGTTGTCTACACGCCGGTTGTGAATATAATTTTTATGCAATCAACCCCAACAAGGCCAGATAGGGCGATGGGGCTCGGTGATGCAAAAAGAAATCAAGCGTCGCATCTTTGACTTGATGGGCTTACTCACCCAGCACAACACGCGATGGATCCTGTCGAAGTATCAAGATAATGAAATTGTCTGTGCGCAGGGCGGCACCTTCAATATCGCTGGAAAGTAAATTGCGCCGCGCGACCCTCGTTAGGCACCGCCGAGGCCGTTTGAGCACCTATTCTTTCCAATTCATCACTTACTAACCAGGTATCGAGTCATCGGAAAAACTACGTATAATTCCGGAATGACACCTCGAGCTGCCCTCCACATAACTATCAAGGCGATCTCTGATTTCTATGCCCGAATTCAGAGCGCGTCGAAAAGTGCTTCTGCAGGTGTCGATCGATGGTGAGGGACTTCCGTGAGCGCGGTACTGGCACCGTCGACCTGAGAGTCGGTCGTATTCAACGACACGCCGAGATTCTCGAAAAGCTTTCCTTCTCCAACATCCTGCTGACGGCGGTGATCGAAAGCTCGCCGGATGGCATCCTTGTTGCCAATAACATCAATAAAATACTGACCTACAATCAAAAATTCCTCGATATCTGGAACATATCTCCTGCAGACGAAGCCGCCGGAATTAACGAGAAAATGCTGCTGAGCAAAGCCCAAGCCCTCAAGGATCCGGAGCGGTACGTCGAGAACATCCGGTTTCAACACGCGCATCCGAACCAAGAGAGTCGCTATGATACCGAATTTAAAGACGGACGTGTCATCGAGGAAAGCACTACCGTACTACTCCACAAAGAAGAATATATTGGCCGCATCTGGTTCTACCATGACATCACGAAAATCAGGCAGGCGACCCAAAAGCTAACACAGTCGGAGCAAAGACTGGAGACCATATTGGATACCGTTGTTGACGGCATTCTCATAGTTGATGTTCAAACGTGGAAAATTGTGCAGGGAAACCACGCGATTTTGAACATGCTTGGATATGGCCCCGATGAATTCCTGACACTATGCACAGATGACCTCCATCCGGTCGACACGCTTACTGAAACACGGCGACTGTTTCAAAATGTCGCAAGCGGCGAGCCTGGCAGCGGCAAAGATATTCCGATGAAGCGCCGCGACGGTTCGGTGTTTTTCGGGGATATCAGCGCCGGAGTTATGCGGCTTGCCGGGAGACCCTATCTTGTGTGCAACGTGCGCGACATCACCACGCGCAGGTCAATCGAACAAAAAGTAACACGACTGGCTCGGACCGATCAGCTAACAGATCTGCCGAATCGCCGCGTCTTCAATGAAGCTCTCGAACAAGCAATCGGTCGGGCCAGCCGAGAGGCTCGAGGCTTCGCTGTCCTTTATCTCGATCTCGACCATTTCAAGGACGTCAACGACACCCTGGGACACACGATCGGCGATGAGCTACTCGTTTTGGTGAGCAAGCGGCTTAAAAATACCGTTCGCGCAGGTGACGTGGTGGCGCGCTTTGGTGGTGACGAGTTTGCGGTTCTTCAGATCGATATCCAAGATCCCTCTGATGCAGCAGTACTGGCCACGAAAATAATTGAAAACCTCCGTCAGCCATTTTTGATCCAGGAAAACAAGATTCAGTCGGGGACCAGCATTGGCATCGTAGTTAGCGATCCTGAGACAAACCGTGAGGCGCTGCTTTCGCATGCCGACCTTGCGCTCTACGAAGCGAAGTCCAAGCGTCGCGGCACTTACCACTTCTTCGCGGAATCGATGGATACCGAGGTGCGTGCACGGGTCAAGCTCGCCAGCGAACTGCGCCGCGCTCTCACCGAAGGACAGATGATGCTGCATTACCAGCCCCAGGTCGATGCGCGCAATGGACGTATCATTGGCCTCGAGGTGTTGGTACGCTGGAATCATCCAGAACGTGGGCTGCTACTGCCGGGAGATTTTATTGGTATTGCCGAAAGAAGCGGAATGATTATTCCGCTCGGCCAATGGGTGCAGATCGAGGCCTGCCGTCAGATGAGGGATTGGCTCGACGCCGGCATTGCTCCGCCAGTGCTGGCCATTAACCTCTCGTCAGTGGAATTTAAGACGGCAGGGATCGAGGATCAGATCATCGGGACAATAAAAAAATACAGTGTGCCGCCGGGTCGGATCGAGTTAGAGCTAACCGAATCTACGATGATGGAATTGAGCAAGCGTTCAAATGACGTTTTAGCGCGGCTCAAGCAGCAAGGTATCCGCATCAGCATCGACGATTTTGGTACCGGGTACTCATCGCTTGCTTATATGAAGCGGTTCCGTCCAAATCGCATCAAGATTGCGGGTGAATTCGTCTCCGATATGCTGGATGACGAAGCTGATCGTGCGGTGGTGCAGTCCATCATCGGAATCGCCCAGGCCCTGAACATCGAGGTGATTGCTGAGGGTGTCGAGACGGCGGCACAGGCGAAGTTCCTGTGCGATCTTCAATGTTTCGAGGTCCAAGGCTTCGCCTTTAGCCGGGCGCGGTCAGCCACAGACATCACCACAATCCTACGGCGCAAGAAGGTTTTCGCCCTCATCGATCGCTCCGCGCTTACAGAGGTGGCCTGATCACTCAATCCCGCGACATGACCTCTGCACCAGCAAGAAGCCTCGTGCGGCTCGTACGGCCTCAGCGTTCCGCAAGGACTGCTCATCAGCGCCAACGAGGTGATGGAGTGAACCTTTCGCAATGCACCAATTAGCGGCGGTAAAGCGCCGTTCTGGGTCAAGAACGTCGCTTTCAGCCATCCGCCTGAAGTCCGCTTAGCACCCGATAGCGACCGGAATAGCGACCTGCCGGATGGTTGCCGACTGGGATTCGAGCTGAAGAACAACGAATACATCCCGGTCGACACCGAAGCGTTCGAAACCAGCGTGCCGGGCATTTTCGCCATCGGCGACATCAACTGGTATCCCGGCAAGCTCAAGCTGATCCTGTCCGGATTCCACGAAGGCGCGCTGATGGCGCAAAAGGCCTACCACTACATCTATCCGGGCAAGCGGCTGGTGTTTCAGTACACCACATCGTCGTCGAGCCTGCAGAAAAAGCTCGGCGTGGTGCCGGCGCCGGGCTGACCGCGTTACGGCGCCCGCGCGGGCGCCGGTGCGTTCAGCGCCGGCGCGCTGGGTGCGACCGGCGTCGCGGGCACCGCAGTTGTCGGCGGCGGCAACGGTTCGGCGCGCACCGCCGCCGGCGTCGGCAAGCCCAGCACGCCGCGGGCCGCGGGCAGCGCCGCGTCGGCCATGGCGGCATAGCCCTCGGCGGTCGGATGCACGGCGCCGCCATAGACGGCGCTGAGCACGCCCCAGATCGCGTCGTGGATGTCGCTCGGCTTCAACATCGCCGGCATGCCTTCGGGATAGGTCATGGCGGTGAAATAGCTGTCGTCGGCGGTCCTGATCCAGCGCGCCCGCGACGCATAGGGCCGGTAGTCGCTGGCCGGCCGCCCGCAGGTCATCGGATCTTCCGCCGCCTTGGCGAGGTCGGCTTCAAAACTGTTGCCGGCCGGCGAAAAGCAGGCGCGGTCAAAATCTGGATCGCTCGACGCGTGCACGCACATGCCGTGCTGGGCGAAGGCCGCCTGATGGGCGTCGGTAAAGGTCATGCGGTCGGTCAATGGATCGCGGCAATTCTTGTCGCCGTCGCAGGTCGCCAGCATTTTCAGTTTCGGCAAGAACTTGGTGTCGACGAAGGCGGCGGCGGCGCGCAGCCGTTCGGCATCGGCGCCAAAGGCCGGATGCACGTCGAGGCCGTCGCGTCCGCCCGGGCAAGGCTGGTTCGCCGCCTGCATCGCCGGATTGCCGTAAGACACATACACGACGCGCGCCAGATTGCCGCCGACCAGCGGCTTGAGCGCGGTGCGCAATTGCGCGAATTCGTCGGGCAGGTCGCCGTCGAGCAGCTTTTGCGAATCCTGGGCGCTGACGATGGAGCCGCCCTGGCGGAGCAACAGCCGCTCGGTGGCGTTGTCGACGATGACATTGGCGAGGAGGCCGGCGAAATTCACGTCGTTGGCGCCGACCGTGAGCAGGACCAGGTCGAGCGCGCGCAGCGGATTCTGTTTGCGCGCCGCGGCCAACAGATCCTTGAGCTCGCCGAATTGCGCCGGCGCGGTGCCCGAGCAGTTGTCGATGCCGACCACCCAGGGACAATCGTCGGCGGCCTGACTGCCGAACATGCCGGCGGCGATGCTCGCCCCGGTGCAGGCCAGCGGCAGGAACGTCACCGCCAGGTGCGGCTGCTCGACCGCCAACGCCAGCGCGGTGCGCAGCTGATAGCTGTAGAGCGAGCGATGACAGCCCGGGCTCATCCAGCGTGCGCCGTGGCGCGCCCAGTCTTTGGCCGCCGCCGGCGTCGACGGCCCGTTCTCGCAGGAGCGATCGTCGCCATAGCCGGCACGGCCGGGCCGGAAATACTGGCCGCCGGCGCTGCCGCGCAGGAAGCGCTTGAAGCAAAAAGTGCCGTCCAACTCCACAGCCTTGTCGGGATTGCCTTCGCCGGCGGCGATGGAATCGCCCAAGCCCGCGATCAGCACGTCGCGCACGGCGATCTCGGCGACGAGCCGTTGCGCGGTGCCGTCGCCGAGCGGGATATCGACGGTGGCGACCGTGATGCGCCCGTACGGCACGCGCAGGATGACTTCGCCCTCGCACGGCGCCTCGTTCTGGCGCAATTGGCCCTGGCCGTCATCGAAGGTCCAGGAACAGACCGCGCCTTGCGGCGTGTCGCCGGAAATCTCGACGCCGATGCGGTGATCGCGCGGCGCGACATAGTTCTCCTTTTCGCCGTCGCGCTCGCAGGTCTGCATCAGGGTGCCGAACTTGTCGACGCAGAGATTGCCGACGACGTCCTTGGCCCAGCCCTGCCCGCCGCTGTCGCGCTCCAGCCGCTCTTCGGTGGCGAGCACGCCGTCGCCGCGGCTCGCCGCGACCTGGCGCAGGAAATCGGCTTCGCGGCGGAACAGGCGGAAACGGTTCTTGACCTCCCAGGCGATGTGAAAGTCGCCGGTGCCCGAGAGCTGGGCAAAAGCTGCATCGTCGGGCAAAAGCGCAATCAGGACGGCCAGGATGATGAGAAGACGCATGGTCTTTGGGCGGCGGCGCACTGCAAGCTTGTAGCACCCGCCTTGCGGCAGAAATGTGAGGGCCGCCGGGGCCTCCTTATACGCGGCGCTCGGGCTAGTCGGCGGCCACGTCGAGCAAAACGCCGTCGCAATCGGCCATGTGATGCTGGCCGAGCGGGCAGGAGCGGCGAAACAGTTCGAGCAATTTCTCGCCCTCGGCGCCGGTGCCGACCGGGGAAGGCGCCAATAGCGGGTTGTTGGCGGCGATGCGCTCGACGTCCTCCTTGAGCTTGTCGACGCTCTCGACCTTGAAGCCGATATGGTCCATGCCGGCGGTGATGATGCCGGTGCCGTCGTAGTCGGTGATGTCCCACGGCATGATGACCAGCGTCATGTGGCCGTCGGTCAGGTAATGGTTGCGGTCGCCGGGGCGTTTGTTCGACGGCGAGAGCTCGAACACGTCGCGATAAAATTTCGCCATCGCGTCCGGCCGCATGGTGCGCAGCGCCACGTGATCGATGTGGCGTGGATTGACGGCGCCGTTGCCCTCTTGCTCGCGATAAACCGAGGTGCGGTTGGCCATGTTCTTTTGCGAAATATCGAACATGTTGCCATCGGGATCGTGGGTCGAGATGCCGGCGAACGGCCGGTTGGCGGGCCGCTGCAGCCATTTCACGGTCGGGTATTTCTTGCGCATGCGTTCGAACGCGGTTTCGGCGTCCTCGACTTCGATGCCGAAATGATCGAGGCCGGCCGAACGCCCGGCGCGCCGCGGATTGATGTTGAGCCCGACATAGCCGTCGCCGACGGTCTGCGCGCGGCTCACCCGCGTCTTGTCCGACGTGCGCATGCCGAACACCGCCTGATAGAACAGCGCCGACTTGGCATAGTTTTCGCTGACGATGGCGACGTGATTGATCTTGGAAAACATTCCTGCCTCCGCCGTTGCGACGTGCGACCAGTGAGGAACCGCCTGCGCCGGCTCACGTTTAGTCAGACGGCCGCGGTCACATTGAACCTTCCCGCCTTTTGCCGCAAGGCACCGCTGTGTAAACATGGTCGTCATGGCGGATTCATCGATCACCACGACATGCTGCATCGCTGGCGGCGGCCCGGCCGGCATGATGCTCGGCTTTTTATTGGCGCGCGCCGGCGTCGACGTCGTGGTGCTGGAAAAGCACGCGGATTTCTTCCGCGACTTCCGCGGCGACACCGTCCATCCCTCGACGCTCGAATTGATGCACGAGCTCGGCCTGCTCGATCAGTTCCTCAAAGTACCGCACCAGAAGATCGAAAGGATAACCGCGCAGATCGGCGACGAGCGCGTGCCGTTGGCCGATTTCACCCATCTGCCGACCCGCTGCAAATTCGTCGCGCTGATGCCGCAATGGGATTTCCTCAATTTTCTGGCTGCGCGCGGCAAGCGCTACAAGACCTTCGATCTGCGCATGAGTACGGAGGCCACCGGCCTGATCGAAGAGAGCGGACGCATCGCCGGGCTGCGCGCCAAGACGGCCGACGGCACGCTTTCGATCCGCGCCGCGCTCACCGTCGGCTGCGACGGCCGGCATTCGACCGTGCGCGACAAGGCCGGCTTCGTCAGCGACGATTACGGCGCGCCGATGGACGTGTTGTGGTTTCGCATGTCGCGCCAGGCGACCGACGACAGCGAAATTTTCGGCCACATCGAAGCCGGCAAGATGATGGTCATGCTCGACCGCGGCGATTATTGGCAGTGCGCCTTCGTCATTCCGAAGGGCGGTATCGAGCAGGTGCAGGCGAGGGGGCTCGAAGCGTTTCGCCGCGACGTGGTTTGGATGTCGCCGTTTCTTGCCGACCGCATCGGCGAGCTGAAAAGCTTCGACGACATCAAGCTCCTGACCGTGACGGTCGACCGCTTGCGCCAATGGTGGCGGCCGGGGCTGATCTGCATCGGCGATTCCGCGCACGCGATGTCGCCGATCGGCGGCGTCGGCGTCAACGTCGCGGTCCAGGACGCCGTCGCCGCTGCCAACCGGCTCGCCGGGCCGCTGCGGGCCGGGCAAGTGAGCGATGCCGACCTGCGCGCCATCCAGGAACGCCGCACGCTCGCGGTGCGCTTTACCCAATGGCTGCAGCTGACGGCGCAGAATCAGGTCGTCAGCCGCGTCCTGCAAACCGAGCAGCGGCCGAAGCCGCCGCTCGTGTTCAAGCTCTTGAAGATTTTTCCCGCGCTGCAGCGCATCCCGGCGCGCCTGCTCGGCATTGGCATCCGCCCCGAGCATATTCACACGCCCGAGGCGGCGCCGGGCACGTAGGTTAGCGGCGCTGCAGCTCTGCTGCGGCGCGGGCGAGGATTTCGACCAGGCGCGACTCGTCCTCAGTATCGCCCTCGAGCCGCTTGCCGACCGTTTCGCGCAGGTGATCGAACGCGGCCTCTACCAGCGGCGGCAGGTTGCGGCGATTGCCGCGCTCGCCGCGTTCGCTGCGGCGCCAGCGGCTGATGCGCTCGCCGAGCGCGGTCAGCCGGTCGAGCACGGCGTCGACCACGTCGCGGTTGGCCTCCAGATAGGCGCGGCCTTCGCCGGTGATGGCGTAAAGCTTCTTGGCGCCTTCGGTTGACGCGGTGACGTAGCCGGCTTCCTCCAGATAAGTCAGCGTCGGATAAACGATGCCGGGGCTCGGCGAGTACCAGTCCGCGGTCTTCTCCTCGACCAGCTTGATGATCTCGTAGCCGTGGCGCGGCTCCTCGGCGATCAGCGCGAGCGCGATCAGCCGCAGGTCGCCCTGCGCCAGCATCCGCCCGGCGCGCATGTCGTCCGGGTTCATGCCGCCGCCATGGCGGCCGCCGAAGCCAAAGCCGCCATGGCGGCCGCGGCGGTGGTGCCGGCCTGCGGCCCAGCGTTCTTCGCGAGATTCGCAATGTCGATGCATTTCAATAGTCTCCTTTGGTTGAAGATATATCTTTAGATAGCTCATCCGAAGCTATAGCACAAGATATATCTTTAGCTGTGTCTGATATTTTTAAAGTCTAGATATATCAAATGCTTAGGACAAGACCGGCGGAAATTTTAGCACCCCAGCGGCACTTCGGCCTGCAGCGGCGATGCGAGGACTGGAGGTTTGCGCAGCTTTTGCGCAGGCCGTGCGGTCCGGATTCGCAGTAGACTGCCGCAATGTTCGCGACCTTCTTCCATGAGCTCAAAGCCGCCGGCCTGCCGGTGACGCTGCGCGAATATCTCACCCTGATCGAGGCGATGGAGATGGATTTGGCCGATCGCCGGGTCGAGTCGTTCTACTACCTGTCGCGCGCCGCTTTGGTGAAGGACGAGCGCAATCTCGACAAGTTCGACCGCGTGTTCGGCCACGTCTTCAAGGGCCTCGATCTGGTCGAGGAGGCGCTCACCGCGGAGATCCCCATCGAGTGGCTCAAGAAGCTGACCGAGAAATATCTCACCGAAGAGGAGAAGAAACAGATCGAAGCGCTGGGCGGCCTGGAAAAGCTGCTCGAGACGCTGCGCCAGCGCTTGGCCGAGCAGCGCGGCCGCCACCAAGGCGGCAAGAAGTGGATCGGCACCGCGGGCACTTCTCCCTTTGGCGCCTACGGCTACAATCCCGAAGGCGTGCGCATCGGCCAGGACCAGAACCGCAATTTCCGCGCCGTGAAAGTCTGGGACAAGCGCGAATTCCGCGATCTCGACGGCGACGTCGAGCTTGGCACCCGCAACATCAAGATCGCGCTGCGCCGCTTGCGCAAATTCGCCCGCACCGGCGCGCCGGAAGAGCTCGATCTCAACGGCACCATCAAGGGCACCGCGCACAAGGGCTATCTCGATATTCTGATGCGGCCGGAGCGGCACAACACCATCAAGGTGCTGTTGCTCTTCGACATCGGCGGCTCGATGGATTGGCACGTCAAGGCGACGGAGGAATTGTTCTCGGCGGCGCGCACCGAGTTCAAGCACATGGTGCATTTGTACTTCCACAATTGCCTGTACGAGCGGGTGTGGAAGCAGAACGCGCGGCGCTGGACCGAGACGACGCCGACCTGGGACGTGCTGCACACCTATCCGCACGACTACAAGGTGATCTTCGTCGGCGACGCTTCGATGTCGCCTTACGAAATTGTGGCGCCGGGCGGTTCCGTGGAGCATTTCAACGAGGAGGCGGGGCAAGTGTGGATGCAGCGCGTCCTCGCCACCTATCCGTCCTGCGTCTGGCTCAATCCGGTCGCCGAGCGCGAATGGGAAACCACCGCCTCGATCCGCCTGATGCGCCAGCTCATGGCCGGGCGGATGTATCCGCTGACCATCGAGGGGCTGGACGGGGCGATGCGGGAGTTGGGGCGGTAGTCGATCTACCCTTCGTCCCGGCTCCTTATTGCAGGCTTGGCCAGTGCCGGCCAAACGCGTCTTCCGAATCTCGGCGCATGCCCTATATTGCGGCCATCGTTAACAACCGAAAGGAGGTGATCCAGTGTCTCATTGTCTAATCGCCGTGGTCGCCGGCATTCATGAACTGGATCTTCGCCTCAGCCGAGGGTCCTGCCAGGTGGCTTAAATCCGCCACCGGCTCATGCGCGTGAGGCAGATCATCGCCTCGTGCAATCGGGCCACGGCCTGACAATGGAAGGGCTGCTCGCGAGAGCGGCCCTTCTTCTTTCCGTAGCCCAAGAGGGCCGCCAAATGGGGAACCGGCGGCCCGCGCCCGCTGAACAGCAGGGGCGGCGAAGCGTTGGCTTCGCTTTCACGATGGGCTCGCGCTGTCTTGATCTGGCTTTACTCGAGCGTCATTGCCGGGCTTGGCCCGGCAATCCATGCTGCATCGGTGCTTGCGCGCCCTGGCCGCGGTGATCTCGATCGTCGCAGCGCAGCGTGGATGCGCGGCTCGAGTCCGCGCAAGACGCAGGAAAAAAGTTGCGCGACGAGTGACAGAAACGAGGGGATCATGCCCGCCGAAAAATTCGACTTCCAGAACGCCCAGGGCCACACGCTCGCGGCGCTGCTCGACCGGCCTGATGGCCCGATCCGCGCGGTGGCGCTGTTTGCGCATTGCTTCACCTGCGGCAAGAGCAATAGAGCGGCGCGGCATATTGCCGAAGGGCTAAAACTGCACGGCATCGCGGTGCTGCGCTTCGATTTTACCGGGCTCGGCGCCAGCGAGGGCGAGTTTGCCAACACCACGTTCTCCTCGAATGTCGACGATCTGGTCGCCGCCGCCGACCATTTGCGGCAGACATTCATGGCGCCGGCGATCCTGATCGGCCACAGCCTCGGCGGCGCGGCGGTGCTCGCCGCCGCGCACCGCATCGCCGCGGCGCGCGCCGTGGTGACGATCGCGGCGCCGTTCGATCCGGCCCATGTCGTCGGCCTGTTCGGCGAGAGCATCCACGAATTCGGCGCCAAGGACGAGGTCGAGGTGACCTTGGCCGGCCGGCCGTTCCGCATCCGCCGCGCCTTGCTCGACGATATCGCGCAGCAGAATCTAAAACCCCTGATTGCCGACCTGCGCAAGGCGCTGCTGATGTTTCATTCGCCGACCGACGACACGGTCGGCATCGACAATGCGAGCCAGATTTTCCTCGCGGCGAAGCATCCCAAGAGCTTCATTTCTCTTACCGGCGCCGATCACCTCATCAGCCGCGCCAGTGACGCGCACTATGTAGCGCGCGTCATCTCGGCCTGGGCGGATCGTTATCTCGACATGGCTGTCGATGCGGAGCTGACGCAAGACACGCCGCCCGGCGTCGTCGCGGTGTGGGAAACGCGGCGCGGCAAGTTTCAGCAAGAGATCATGCTGGGTAGGCACCGTCTCCTCGCCGACGAGCCGGTCAAGGACGGCGGCCTCGACAGCGGCCCGGGCCCTTACGATCTTCTGCTCGCAGCCCTCGGCGCCTGCACCGCGATGACGGTGCGGCTCTATGCCGATCTCAAGCAGATTCCGCTAAAGCGCACGCAGGTCCGCCTGCGCCACGAAAAAATCTACGCCAAAGATTGCGCCGAATGCGAAACCAAGGACGGCAAGATCGACCACATCGAGCGCGCGATCAGCTTTGAAGGCGAGTTGACCGCGGAGCAGCGCGCGCGGCTTTTGGAAATCGCCGACAAATGCCCGGTGCACCGCACGCTCAAATCGGAAGTCGATATTCGCACGCGAGAGGAGGCAGCCACCTGAGATCGCGGCGCTCGTGGCGTTGCCCTCGCCCCTTGCGGGAGAGGGCAACGCAGGCCTTGCAACAAACTCGGCCGGGTGAGGGGTCTTGCGGCCCAACCCCTCACCCATTCTTCGAGCGCAAACGCCGGGCTGCCCTCTCCCGCGAGGGGCGAGGGCGCGACGATCGGCGCCGCGAATTGTTCGCAAGCCTAGATCGCGGCGTTGGTCACCTTCGCTCGCACGGCCGCGATCGCTTCCGGGATCGCCGCGTCATTGCCCGGCGCCATGATGTGGACGCCGGCAACGCCGGGAATGGTCGAATACTCTTCGATCAGTTCGGCGCAGATTTTTATACCCTCGCGCGCCGGGTCCGCGGCTTGTTCCAGCCGCGCGATCAGCGGCTCGGCGATGATGGTGCCGAACAGATGGTTCCTCATCCATTGCGCCGATTTGGCCGAGCGCAGCGGATTGACGCCGATGAGGATGGCGAGCTGTTTGGTGACGCCGGCCTGTTCCAGCGCGCCGACATAGCGGCGCACGATCGCGGCGTCCATGCAGAACTGGGTTTGGGCGAACTGCGCGCCGGCTTTGATCTTGCCGAGGAGCGCGGTGGGCTGCCAGCCGGCCGGCGGATCGATCGGCGTGTCGGCTGAGCCGATGAAGAATGCCGCCTCGCCGGACACTTTGCGTCCGGTCGGCAGCGTGCCCTCGTCGCGCAGCCGGCGTGCGGTCTCGATCAGGGTTTTGGAATCGACGTCGAACACCGGCTTGGTGTCGGGCTGGTCGCCGGCCTTCGGATCGTCGCCGGTGAGCAGCAGCAGGTTGCGGATGCCGAGCGCGGCGGCGCCCATCATCTCGCTCTGCAGCGCGATGCGGTTCTTGTCGCGGCAGGTGATTTGCAGGATCGGCTCGATCTCCATGCCAATGAGGATCGAGGCCGCCGCCAGCGCCGCCATATGGGCGCGGGCGCCGGCGCCGTCGGTGACGTTGACCGCGTCGGCGAGCCCCTTCAGCGGCGCCGCCTTGCTGCGCAGGTCCTGCGCGTCGGTGGACACCGGCGGGGCGATTTCCGCGGTCATCACGAACCGGCCGGCCTTGAGACGCTCCGCGAACGTGGCGAGGCCGGGGCTTGCTTGGTCGTTCATCGTCGCTTCTCGGTGCGGGGGCGCGGCGGCGAGACCGAGCGCATATATGCTTTGCCGGCGCACTGCAATTGCGCCATTCCTGGACAGGAATCGCCTGTCCCGCTAGAGAGTTGCGGCACATGAGCGGCGTCAACGACATCCGGTCGAGCTTTCTCGACTTTTTTGCCCGCGAGGGGCACGAAGTGGTGCCGTCCTCGCCGCTGGTGCCGCGCAACGATCCGACATTGATGTTCACCAATGCCGGCATGGTGCAGTTCAAGAACGTCTTCACCGGCCTGGAAAAGCGCCCCTATGTGCGGGCCACCACGTCGCAGAAATGCGTGCGCGCCGGCGGCAAGCACAACGACCTCGACAATGTCGGTTACACCGCCCGGCACCACACCTTCTTCGAGATGCTCGGCAATTTTTCGTTCGGCGACTATTTCAAGGAGCGCGCCATCGAGCTGGCCTGGCGGCTGCTGACCAAGGAATACGGCGTGCCGGCCGAGAAGCTGACGGTCACGGTCTATGTCGATGACGACGAGGCCTTCGATCTGTGGAAGAAGATTACCGGCCTGCCGGAGCGCAAGATCATCCGCATCGCCGGCGCCGATAATTTCTGGAGCATGGGCGACACCGGCCCGTGCGGCCCCTGTGCGGAGATTTTTTACGATCACGGCGAGCACATTCCCGGCGGCCCGCCGGGCAGTCCCGAGGCCGAGGGCGACCGCTTCGTCGAGATCTGGAATCTCGTGTTCATGCAGTATGAGCAGCTCGTCGGCGGCAAGCGCATCGACCTGCCGCGGCCGTCGATCGACACCGGCATGGGGCTCGAGCGCATCGCCGCGGTACTGCAAGGCACCCACGACAATTACAAGATCGATCTGTTCGGCGCGCTGATCGAGGCGGTGGCCGATCTCACCGGCGTCGATCCCGATGGCGAACAGAAGGCCTCGCACCGCGTCATCGCCGATCATTTGCGCGCCTCGGCGTTCCTGATCGCCGACGGCGTGCTGCCGTCGAACGAAGGCCGCGGCTATGTGCTCCGCCGCATCATGCGCCGCGGCATGCGCCACGCCGAGCTGCTTGGCGCCAAAGAGCCGCTGATGTGGAAGCTCGTGCCGGTGCTCATTCGCGAGATGGGCCTGGCCTATCCGGAACTGCATCGCGCCGATGCGTTGATCACCGAGACGCTCAAGCTTGAAGAGGTGCGCTTCCGCCGCACGCTGGAGCGCGGGCTCGCGATCCTCGACGAGGCCAGCAAGACGCTGAAGACGGGCGACATGTTCGACGGCGTCACCGCGTTCACGCTGTACGACACTTACGGCTTTCCGCTCGATCTCACCCAGGACGCGCTGCGGCCGCGCGGCATCGGCGTCGATATTGCGGCGTTTACCGACGCCATGGAGGAGCAGCGCAAGAAAGCGCGCGCGTCGTGGGCGGGCTCCGGCGAGGCTGCCGACGAAGCGGTGTGGTTCGCCATCCGGGAGAAGGTCGGCGGCACCGAATTCCTCGGCTATGAGACCGAGAGCGCCGAAGGCGTCATTTCCGCGCTGGTGCGCGACGGCAGGGAAGTCGATGCGCTGAAAAAAGGCGACAGCGGCGCCGTCGTTCTCAACCAGACGCCGTTCTACGGCGAATCCGGAGGCCAGGTCGGCGATACCGGGGTGATGACCGCTGACGGCGTGCGCTTCAAGGTCACCGATACGCAGAAGCACCTCGGCGATGTGTTCGTGCATATCGGCGTCGTCGAGGAGGGCACGTTGAAGGCCGGCGCGGCGCTCGCGCTCGAAGTCGATCACAGCCGCCGCGGCACGATCCGGAAAAACCACTCGGCGACGCATCTGTTGCACGAGGCATTACGCCAGGTGCTCGGCGATCATGTGGCGCAGAAGGGCTCGCTGGTCGCGCCCGACCGGCTGCGCTTCGACTTCTCGCATCCGAAGCCGATGACCGCCGAGGAGATCGAGCGCGTCGAGGATATTGCCAACGGCGTCGTGCTGGCGAACGCGCCGGTCATCACCCGGCTGCTCAGCCGCGACGATGCGATCGCCTCCGGCGCGCGCGCGCTGTTCGGCGAAAAATACGGCGACGAGGTTCGCGTCGTCGCCATGGGCGAGGGTAGCGGCAACACCATGGGCTGGTCGGTCGAGCTGTGCGGCGGCACTCACGTCAAGCGCACCGGCGACATCGGCCTCATTTCCGTGGTGGGCGAAAGTGGCGTCGCCGGCGGCGTGCGCCGCATCGAGGCGCTGACGGCGAACACGGCGCGGGCCAATTTGAACACCCTGTCGCGTCTCGCCAAGGCGACGGCGTCCGATTTGCGCGTGCCGATCGAGGACATGCAAAACCGCGTCGTCACATTGCTCGATGAGCGCAAGCGCCTCGAGCGCGAGCTCTCCGACGCCAAGAAGAAGCTCGCCATGGGCGGCGGCAGGAGCGACGGCGCCGATGGCATTCGCACCGTGGGCGACGTGAAGCTGATGGCGTGCGCCGTGGAAGGCATCGATCTGAAGGATTTGCGCAGCCTCGCCGACGAAGGCAAGAAAAAGGTCGGCTCCGGTGTCGTCGCTATTGTTGGAATTTCTGACGACGGCAAGGCCGGCATCGTGGTCGGCGTCACCGACGATCTGGTCAAGCGCTTCAATGCGGTCGATCTGGTGCGCAAGGGTGCCGAAGCGCTCGGCGGCAAAGGCGGCGGCGGGCGGCCCGACATGGCGCAAGCCGGCGGGCCCGACGCCTCGAAGGCGGACGCCGCGCTGGCGGCCATCGAAGCGGCGTTGGGCGGATGATTGCCGCATTTGCGTGAGAGAGGATACGGCCATGGCCGAAATCCATTTCACCAGTCACCTGCGTAGCCTCGTTCCCGAAGGCCCGATTGCCGCGGCTGGCGTGACGGTTGGCGAAGCGCTGGAAAACCTCGTCGCCGGGCAACCGCATGTGCGCGGCTATGTGCTCGACGACCAGGGCAGGCTGCGCAAGCATGTTTGCATCTTTGCCGACGGCGAGCGGCTCGCCCACGACAGCGCGTTGTCGCGCCGCATCGGCCCCGAAACCAAGCTTTACGTCATGCAGGCGCTGTCGGGCGGCTGAGCGTTAGCGAACAGAACAGGAGTGCGCATGAGCGATCGGTTACTGGTGGCAACGCGGAAGGGTTTGTTCAGGCTGACGCGCCAGCGCGCCGGCTGGACGGCGGACTTGATCGGCTTCGTTGGAAATCCGGTGACGAACGCGTTGCGCCAGGATGACGGCGTCATGTTCGCCGCACTCAAGCTCGGCCACTTCGGGCCAAAGCTGCATCGCTCCGACGACGACGGCCGCACCTGGCGCGAAATCGCGGTGCCGGCTTTTGCCGCCGACACGCCGGGCGCGCCGTCGCTGTTCCAGATTTGGACGCTCGAAGGCGGCGGGCCGCATCACCCGGAGCGTCTGTGGATCGGCGCTATTCCGGCGGGTCTGTTCCGCTCCGACGATCGCGGCGACAGCTGGCAGCTCATGAACGCACTGTGGAACGTGCCGGAACGCGCGCGCTGGTTCGGCGGCGGCTATGACGACGCCGGCATCCACAGCGTATCGCCCGACCCGCGCGAACCGGGCCGCACCTGCATCGCCATTTCCTGCGGCGGCGTGTGGGAGACCCGCGACGACGGCGCCACCTGGAACGTGCTCGGCAAGGGGCTTTTTGCGCCCTATGTCCCACCCGAACAGGCCGAGGACAGTGCCATCCAGGATCCGCACCGGGTCGCCCGCTGCGCCGCGGCGCCCGACGTCATGTGGATGCAGCACCACGCCGGCATCTATCGCTCCACCGACGCCGGCGCCCATTGGACGCGGCTGTCGCTGCCCTGCGACGATTTCGGCTTTGCCGTCGCCGCCCATCCGCGCGATGCGCAGACCGCGTGGTTCGTGCCGGCGATCAAGGACGAGATTCGCATGCCGCGCGACGGCGCGCTCTGCGTGAGCCGGACCAGCGACGGCGGCAAGACCTGGCAGATCATGCGTCAGGGTCTGCCGCAGCGCGACGCCTACGATCTCATCTATCGGCACGGTTTTGACGTCGACGCCACCGGCGCACAGCTCGCCATGGGCTCGACCACGGGCGCGCTATGGGCCAGCGACGACGGCGGCGAACGCTGGGAATTGATCAATGCCCATCTGCCGCCGATCTACGCCGTGAGCTTTATCTAGACTGTGATCCATTTCAATTTGAAATGGATCACAGTCTAGAATTTTTGCTTGAGCATGATCTTATCCGAAAACCGGGTTCCACCCTCGGATCAAGTCCGAGGGCAGGCTTTTTCGGGATCATGCTGTAGCTCACAGCTTGACGATCAGGCCGTCTTCGGCGGTTTCGTAGGGCACCTCGGCGCGGCGCGCCAGCATGTCGTTGCTCATATGAGTGAGCACGAGGCGTTTCGGCCGGATCTGGTCGAGGTGTTTCTCCAGGAGCGACAGCGCCATGTGGGTCTGGATCGGCTTGTCGCGCGTATAGGCTTCGCAGATGAAGAGGTCGGCTTCGCGGCCGATCTCGATCAGCGCATCGGTCCATTCGGTGTCGCCGGAAAACGCGATGACCTTGCCTTCGATTTCGAAGCGGAAGCCGAGACAGGGCCCGGCGCGATCGTCGTGCAAGACATGAAACGCCGTCACGCCCACGGCGCCGAACTTGCTGCGCTTGCCGATGTCCAGCTCTTCGAAGTGCAACGGAAAGTTCAGCGCCATGGCACCGGTGCCTGGAAAACCCGTCTCCATCACGCCGGGAAAGCGCGTTTTCAATCCGGGCGGACCGACGATGGTCAGCGGCCGCGTGCGCTTGGTCACGTAATTGGCTTCGAGCAGAAAGAACGGCAGGCCGGCGATGTGATCGGCATGAAAATGCGAAATGAAAATGACGTCGATGTCGTTGCGGTCGATCTTAAGCTTGTTCATGGCGACAAGCGAGGTCGCGCCGCAATCGATCAGCGCGTTGATCTCGTTGCCGACGAGATGGAAGCAGGTGTTGAATCGTCCGCCGGAGCCGAAGGCATCGCCGCAGCCGACGAATTGCAGGTGCATGGAATGCCCCCAAGAAGCTCGAGACGACAATTCCTGGTCCGTCCCGGGACGCCGATCTGCGGCCTCCTGCAGTGTCGCGTCAATCGGGCCCAAATTCCGTGATGGGCATCACAAAGCGGGGTCCCGGCCGTGCCGCCGGAATGCGCCCCCAACTCCCTGTCTCATCATTGATTTTTTACCTTTGCCGGCTCCATTCGACGGCTTGTGGAATGGCCGCGGAAGCCGTTAGCATGGTCGCTAGCACGGGGCAGGGCGGCGCGCCATGATCGCAACATAAACTGGCGCATCCTGCATTTGGCGACGGCTTGCAGTTTAAGGGGACGTTCGGGTGTACCTTGGATCGATCCGTTCCGGCGCCTTGGCGGTGCTGACGATGGCCGTCGCGCTCGGCGGCTGCGGCGATGTCGGTTGGGATACGGGGACCCTGTTCAGAAAGCCGATTGACGTGGTCGGCCGCAACAGCGGCTACACCTATTCCGACTTGGGCGAGTCAAGACAGGTCCGACCGGTCACCGACAGCGATCTGGTCGATGCCAATGGCGGCTGTCCGCCGTCGGCGCCGCCGCCGCAACCGGCCGCTGCCGCCGGCGGTACGCCGGCTCCGGGCGGTGACGCCTCAAGGCTGGGCGAGGGTGTCGGCCTCGGCATGACCGAATGCGAGGTGGTGGCCCGCGCCGGCCCGCCCAACAGCGTCCAGCTCGGCCGCAATCCCAACGGCGACCGCACCGCGGTCTTGAGCTATCAAGGCGGCCCGCGCCCCGGCATCTATCACTTCGAGCGCGGCCGGCTCATGCAAATGGATCGCGTCGAGGTGGCGGAGCCGCCGCCGCAGGCGAAGAAAAAGCCCGCGAAGACCAAGAAGCCGCCGGCCGCCAATCACGCGGCCTAACGGCTTCGTAGGATTTGCGCAGCCTCGACCTGGTCGCTGCGGTCAGGCGAGGTCGAAGCGGTCGAGATTCATCACCTTGTTCCAGGCCGCCACGAAGTCTTTCACGAACTTCTCCTTCGAGTCGGCGCAGGCGTAGACTTCCGCAAGCGCCCGCAGCTGCGAGTGCGAACCGAAGATCAGGTCGACGCGGGTGCCGGTCCACTTGACCGCATTCGTCTTGCGGTCGCGGCCCTCGTACACGCCATCGGAGCCGGCGGGCTGCCATTGCGTGCTCATGTCGAGCAGGTTGACGAAGAAGTCGTTCGTCAGCGTCTCCGGCTGTTTGGTGAAGACGCCATGCTTGGACTGTCCGGCATTTGCGCCCAGAACGCGCAAGCCGCCGACGAGGACCGTCATCTGGGGTCCGGTCAGCTTCAGCAATTGCGCTTTATCGATCAACGCTTCCTCAGGCGACATGAGCAGCTTGCCGCGGTAATAGTTGCGGAAACCATCAGCGACCGGCTCGAGCGGGGCGAAGGAATCGACGTCGGTCTGCGCCTGCGATGCGTCCATGCGTCCTGGCGTGAAGGGAACCTTGACGTCGACTCCGCCTGCCTTTGCGGCCTTCTCGATTGCTGCGCCGCCGCCGAGAACGATCAGATCGGCGAGCGAGACCTTCTTGCCGCCCGAGGCCGAGGCGTTGAACTCCTTCTGGATCGCTTCAAGCTTCGCAAGCACCGTGGCGAGCTGCTTCGGCTGGTTGACGTCCCAATCCTTCTGTGGGCGTAGGCGAATGCGTGCGCCGTTCGCGCCGCCGCGCTTGTCGGAGCCGCGGAACGTCGACGCCGACGCCCAAGCCGTCGAAACCAGCTGGGACACAGAAAGGCCGGACGCGAGGACTTTCGCTTTCAGAGCCGCGACGTCCTGGTCCCCGATCAGCGGATGATTCACCTTGGGGATCGGGTCCTGCCAGATCAGCTCTTCCTTCGGCACGAGCGGGCCGAGGTAACGCACGATCGGGCCCATGTCGCGATGCGTCAGCTTGAACCACGCCCGCGCAAACGCGTCCGCGAACTGATCCGGGTGCTCGTAGAAGCGCCGCGAGATCTTCTCGTAGGCGGGATCCAACCGCAACGACAGGTCGGTCGTCAGCATGGTCGGTACATGCTTCTTGGACTTGTCGAAGGCGTCCGGGATCGTGGCAGCGGCGCTTTTGGCTTTCCACTGCGGCACGCCGGCCGGGCTTTTCGTCAGCTCCCATTCGTTTTCGAACAGATTTTTGAAGAAGTTGTTGCTCCACTTGGTCGGCGTCTGCGTCCAGGTCACTTCCGGGCCGCCGGTAATGGCGTCGGCCCCGAAGCCGGTGCCATACCTGCTCTTCCAGCCGAGGCCCTGATCCTCGATCGCGGCGCCTTCCGGCTCTGGGCCGACCAGTGACGGATCGCCGGCGCCGTGGGTCTTGCCGAAAGAGTGACCGCCGGCAATCAGCGCCACGGTCTCCTCGTCATTCATCGCCATGCGAAAGAACGTTTCGCGGATGTCCTTGGCGGCCGCGACCGGATCCGGCTTGCCGTTCGGCCCCGCTGGATTGACGTAGATCAGGCCCATCTGCACGGCGCCAAGCGGATTCTGAAGCTGACGCTCGCCGCTATAGCGCTCGTCGCCGAGCCACGTTCCCTCAGGCCCCCAATAGAGTTCCTCGGGCTCCCAGACATCGGCGCGGCCGCCGCCGAAACCGAACGTCTTAAAACCCATCGAGTCCAGCGCGACGTTGCCGGCGAGGACCATTAGGTCGGCCCATGAGATTTTCCGGCCGTATTTCTGCTTGATCGGCCACAGCAGACGGCGCGCCTTGTCGAGGTTGGCGTTATCCGGCCAACTGTTGAGCGGCGCGAAGCGCTGCTGGCCGGCGCCGGCGCCGCCGCGGCCGTCGGCGATGCGATACGTGCCCGCGCTGTGCCACGCCATGCGAATGAACAGGCCACCATAATGGCCGAAGTCGGCGGGCCACCATTCCTGCGAGTCCGTCATCAAGGCGTGCAGGTCTTTGATGACGGCATTCAGATCGAGATTCTTGAATTCCTTGGCGTAGTCGAACGCCTCACCCATCGGGTCGGACGAGGAAGAGTTGCCGTGGAGACCCTGAAGGCTCAACTGGTCCGGCCACCAGTCGCGGTTCGAGTGTGCCTGGCTGAACGGGCATTTGCCCGCGCCCTTGTCATCAGTCTTTGCGTCCATCTTTGCTCTCCGACCGTGTTTTGTTTTTTTCCTGATCCGAACTGCCCTTCGCCTCGGTATTGAGATGCCCGCTGTTCTGCCGCTTCTGGCTATGCGGGCATGATCAATTTTTCAGTGTACGGGCTAATACCGTGCTCACCGGGAGCGGGGCCAAGCGTATGACCGAATGCGGCAGGCCGTGCCCGCGCGCGGGATGACGACATTCATGGCATTTTCAACTGCTAAATGAAGGTATTGTCAACGGCCGCAAGCATGCGGCCTTTGATTTGGTGGTATGCAGGCAATCCCCTGTGATCGCAGGGATTATCGTGGTGGGCGTCGCGGCCTATTTGGCCGTTAACCGCTGTCGCAATATTCGGCGGCGCGATTGCCGCCTGCGTGATCGGCGGCAGTATCGCTTGGCGGGGCCGTCGTCCGCGAATTGATCGTTCCTGTATATAAACACCCCGGCCTCAGGCGAGGCCGGGGTTGCCGTTTTCGCCACGTGAGCCGGATCGGCTCAGTAGCAGCGATTGACCCAGCGCAGCGCCGGTCCGTACGGCGTCGCGACCCAGGTCCGCACCAGGCAACCGCCATAGATCGGTCCGGCAAAAACCGGGCCGGCGAACACGCGGAGTCCGGGGCCATGCCAGCCACCGTGCCAACCGCCAGCCCCACGCGGACGCCGAGGTCGGTGCGAGCGCCGTGGCGCCGAGCGCGGCGGCGGCAGCAAGCGCGAGCATTGTTTTGCGCAGCATTTGACTTCTCCTTGGTTCCTAAGTTGACTTCACGTAGCTAGGTCTCGTCGGGATTTGACGTCACGTAGCGGAGTGTTCGTCTGGCGGCCTAGCATTTGGTTCAATGCATCTTGCAGGCTGCGGCTGAACCGGCGCTGAGGAGAAGATTTAGTGCGGGTTTATCAAGCTGAACGCGCCGTCATGGCGATGTTCATCGCATATTCATGCGGGAGAGCTTGCGCTTGCTGGGACGGTTAACGAAGGCTATAAGCCGGCACGTTTCCACGCCGCTTTAATTCCCACTTCGATAACGCGACCAAGGACGATCTGATGGCGATCGAGCGTACGTTTTCGATCATCAAACCCGACGCAACGGCGCGCAACATCACTGGCGCCATCAACGCCATGATCGAGAAAGCCGGACTGCGCATCGTGGCGCAGAAGCGCCTGCGCATGAGCCGCGAGCAGGCCGAGACGTTCTATGCGGTGCATCGCCAGCGGCCGTTCTTCGGCGAACTCGTCGATTTCATGATCTCCGGGCCGGTCGTCGTGCAGGTGCTCGAAGGCGACAATGCGGTGGCGGCGTATCGCGATCTGATGGGCGCCACCGATCCGGCCAAGGCGGCGCCCGGCACCATCCGCAAGGAGCTGGCAAAGTCGATCGGTGAGAACTCGGTGCACGGCTCCGACGCCGCCGACACCGCGGCGAAGGAAATCGCGCAGTTCTTCTCCGGCAACGAAATCGTCGGCTGAAGCCGGTGCGCCCGCCGCGCCGCCGATACGCTTGAGGAGCGACGGTGAGTTCGGCCCTGCAATTCCTGCATCCCTCGCTGTGGGCCGACATGCTCCACGCAAGCGTCAACGATATGGGACGCGCGGCGTTCTGGGCCGCGGTGCTGCAGATCATTTTCATCAATATGCTGCTGTCGGGCGACAACGCCGTCGTCATCGCGATGGCATGCCGGAATCTGCCGCAGCGCCAGCGGGTCTGGGGTCTGGTGATCGGCGCCGGCGCCGCCGTGCTGCTGCGCCTGGTTTTCACCGGTGTGGTCGGGCAGCTCATGCTGCTGCCCTATCTCAAGCTGATCGGCGGATTGGCGCTGCTCTATGTCGCCGCCAAGCTATTGGTGCCGGAGCGCGCCGACACGAGTAAAGTCGTGGCCGTTGCGCAATTGTGGCGCGCGGTGCGGATCGTCGTCGTGGCCGACATCGTCATGAGCCTCGACAACGTCATCGCGGTGGCCGCCGTCGCGCAGGGCAGCCTGGTGCTGCTTGCGATCGGGTTGATCGCTTCCATTCCGATCATCATTGCCGGCGCGGCCCTGATCATGATGATGCTCGACCGCTTCCCGATTTTCATCTGGGCCGGCGCCGCGCTGCTGGGTTGGATTGCCGGCGATGTCATGGCGACCGACCCGGCGGTATTCGGTTATTTGTCGGCGAAGCTTGGCGAGACATTCGCGCGGCAAGTCGAATTTGCCGCCGCCGGCGCCGGCGCGCTTTTGGTGATTGGTGCCGGTGGGTTATGGCGACGGCTGTCCGCATCCAAGGCGCACGCGGCTGCCGACGAAGCAGGCGGCAATTAGACTTCGCGCTTAGCCGCGCCGATTGAGACATCGTGGATATTTCATTGACGCGATTGCGTAATCGAGCCGACCGCCGGCAAGACCATCGTCACGATGTTTGATGCGTCGGTTGTTTGTCGGCGGCTGGCGGGCGTATTGCAGCCATGCTTGCGCCGTATTTATCCGGCCAACTTTCCCGGCAATCGGATTTTGGCCATCCGGCCGGTGCTGTCGTGGGCGACAATGATCGTTTCTGACTTCCGCTGTTTCGGACTTCCTCCAAAATCTGGCTTGTGGCGCGGATCGCAGCATCTGCAGCGGTGCGGCGGCTGTGGGCTCGCGTCTTCGCTGGCATAGGGACTGAGGAGGCAGACGATGCAGAAGGGCACCGTCAAATGGTTCAATCCAACCAAGGGCTACGGGTTCATCAAACCGGCGAGCGGCGACAAGGACGTTTTCGTCCATATCTCGGCCGTCGAGCGCGCCGGCTTGCGCACGCTCAATGAAGGTCAGACCGTCGAGTACGAACTCGTGACCAACCGCGGCAGAACGTCGGCGGAAAACCTCAAAGTCGCGTGATCGCGGTCCGGAATTTTCCGGTTCACTCGTAGCCCCCGGCATTGCACCCGGGGGTTTTTATTTCCAATTTCGCGAGATCGCGCTTGATCCTTCTATCGCGCGCTCTTCGTCTCAGCGGCGGCTAGCGTGACCCGGCCTTCGGCCACCAGGCGCAGCGCCTGCGGATAAATCCGGTGCTCGACCTCCAACACGCGCTGGGCGAGCGCTTCTTCGGTGTCGCCTTCGACAACCGGCACGGACGCCTGCAGCACGATCGGGCCTGAATCCATTTCCGGCACCACGAAGTGGACCGTGGCGCCGTGCTGCTTTACGCCGGCTTCCAGCGCGCGGCGGTGGGTGTGCAGGCCCTTGAACTGCGGCAACAGCGCCGGATGAATGTTGAGCATGCGGCCGCTCCAGCGCGTGACGAACCACGGCGTCAGGAGCCGCATGAAGCCGGCGAGGCAGACCAGGTCGACGCGGTGTGCGTGCAAAGCGTCGTCGAGCGCGCGATCGAACGCGTCGCGGTCTTTGCCGAAAGACCTGTGATCGACCACCGCGGTAGCGATGCCGGCTTGCCGCGCCCGAGCAAGCCCCGCGGCATCGGGCTCATTGGACAAGACGAGCACGATGTCCGCCGGATAGTCCGGCGCCTCGGTCGCCTCGATCAACGCCGTCATGTTCGAGCCGCGGCCGGAGATCAGTACGGCAACGCGTTTTTTGGTCATGGGCTTGGCCAGGCGAGATCGAGGTGGCCGCGGAAGCCGACTCGCGTGCCGTCTTTCGCGGGAACGACCTCGCCGAGCGCAACGACGGTTTCACCCTGCGCCGCGAAGCACTCGCTGGCCGCCTTGGCGGCGCTGCGGTCGAGCACCGCCACCATGCCGATGCCGCAGTTAAAGGTGCGCAGCATCTCGGCTTCGCTGATCTTGCCGCTCGCCGCGAGCCATTTGAACACCGGCAGGACCGGCACGCGATCGAGATCCAAGGACACCGCAAGGCCATTGGGCAACACCCGCGGAATATTGTCGACGAAACCGCCGCCGGTGATATGGGCGAGCGCCTTGACCGCTTTCGTCTGACGGATCGCGGCAAGGCATGAGCGCACATAGAGCCGCGTCGGCGTGAGCAAGGCTTCGCCGAGGGTTTGTGACGGGTCGAACGGGGCGGGCGTGTTCCACGTCAATCCGGCCGTAGCAGCGATGCGGCGCACCAGGGAAAATCCGTTCGAGTGGACGCCTGTCGCAGCAAGGCCGACCACCACGTCGCCGGGGGCGATGTCGGCGCGCGGCAAAAGCTCCGCCCGGCCCACCGCGCCAACGGCGAAGCCGGCCAGGTCGTAATCGCCGGGTTGATAGAGGCCCGGCATTTCCGCGGTCTCGCCGCCGATGAGCGCGCAGCCGGCCTCGCGGCAAGCTGCCGCGATGCCTTTGACCACCTGCGCGCCGACCGCCGGATCGAGTTTGCCGCAGGCGAAATAATCTAAAAAGAACAATGGTTCGGCGCCTTGCACCACCAGGTCGTTGACCGACATGGCAACGAGATCGATGCCGATCGTGTCGTGGCGGCCGGTCTCGATGGCGATCTTGACTTTGGTGCCGACGCCGTCGTTGGCGGCGACCAGGATCGGATCGATAAAACCCGCGGCCTTGAGATCGAACAGGCCGCCGAAGCCGCCGATTTCGGCATCGGCCCCGGCGCGCGCGGTGGCGCGCACCAAGGGCTTGATCAATTCCACCATGCGATTGCCGGCATCGATATCGACGCCGGCCGCCGCGTAGCGCGCCTCATCCACGAAAGCCACCAAATCCGACAGATTACCGCCCTTGCGGGGCCGGACCACTGGGCGCCTCCTACGTCGGAATCGCCGGGTGTGCAAGCGCGCGACCACCGGTATATTGGGTGGTTCCAGGACAGCACAGGGGAAAAGCTGCCGGAGCCCGGGGCTGCGTTTGAGTATCCCAAACCTCATTACGTTGGGACGTATCCTGCTGGTGCCGATCGTGGTCTGGGCGATCACCTCGGGCGGGATGCGCATCGCCTTTTTCCTATTTCTGGCGGCCGGCATCAGCGACGGCGTCGACGGCTTCCTCGCCAAGCGCTTCCACATGACCAGCGAGCTCGGCGCCTATCTCGATCCGCTGGCCGACAAGGCGCTGATCGTCTCGATCTACGTTGCGCTGGGTATCGCCGGCGCGCTGCCGATCTTCCTCGTCATCCTCGTCGTCTCCCGCGACATCATGATCATCTCAGCCTTCATGCTGTCCTGGCTGGTCGGCAGGCCGATGCCGGTGCGGCCGCTGGTGGTCTCGAAGGTCAACACGGTGGCGCAGATTCTTCTCGCCATCCTGGTGTTGGCCGAGCGCGGTTTTGGCTTCGACGCCGACCTGGCGGCGAAGCTGATGATGGCGCTGGTCGCCATCTTGACCTTGCTGTCGATCGCCTTCTATCTCGCCGAATGGGTGCGCCACATGAACTCGTTCGGCGCCGGGCACTGATGGGCACTGCGCAGGGGCGCCATGCAAATCGAGCGGCATATCGTGTTCTGGATCGCCGCTCTCGCCGTCTTCGTCGGACTGTTGTGGTTGTTGAGCCCGATCCTGTTGCCGTTCGTGCTGGGCATGGCGCTGGCCTATGTGCTCGATCCGTTGGCCGATCGGCTGACCAAGCGCGGCTTAAGCCGCCTGGTCGCCGCTTCGATCATCCTCGGCGGCTTCGTGCTCGTGCTTGTGCTGCTGCTCCTGCTCATTGCGCCGGTGTTGGCGAGGCAGCTTGCCGGCTTCATCGACAACGCGCCGGGCTATGCGCAGCGCCTGCAAGGCCTGGTGAGCGATCCCAATCATCCGTGGCTGAAGCGTCTTGTCGGCGACAATCTCAGCGGCGGCGACCACTCGGTCAGCGATTTGATGAACCAGGCGATGGGTTACGTGACCACGGTGCTGGCCTCGCTGTGGACCAAGGGACAAACGCTGATTTCGATTTTCTCGCTGGTGATCATCACGCCGGTGGTGGCGTTCTACCTGATCTGCGACTGGGACAGCATGGTGAATGCGGCCGACAGCCTGATCCCGCTGCCGCAGCGCGACGCCGTGCGCCGCCTCGGCCACGAGATCGATGCGACGATCTCGGCCTACGTGCGCGGTCAAACCGGCCTGTGCCTCATCCTCGGCTCCTATTATGCCGTAGGCCTCACGCTCGCCGGATTGAGCTTCGGTTTGCTGATCGGCGTGATTTCCGGCGTCGTCAGCTTCATCCCTTATGTCGGGTCGCTCACCGCGCTGGTGCTCTCGCTCGGCGTCGCGGTGGCGCAATTTTTCCCGGACTGGACGCCGATCGTCATCGTCGCCGGCGTCGTGCTGGTCGGCCAATTCCTCGAAGGCAACGTTCTGGCGCCGTATCTCGTCGGCCACAGCGTCGGCCTGCATCCGGTCTGGCTGATGTTCGCGCTGTTTGCGTTCGGCTATCTGTTCGGCTTCGTCGGATTGCTGCTGGCGGTGCCGCTCGCGGCCGCGGCCGGTGTGCTGATACGCTTTGCGGTGCGGCGTTACCGCGAAAGCCCGCTCTACACCGGCGGCCGGCCGGTTTGACACGATGACGTCGACTTCGATGGCCCCCATTCCGCGCCAGCTTGCACTCGCCCTCGAGCACGCGGAAAGTTATGCACGCGAGGATTTTCTCTCCGGGCCGTCCAACGAGGATGCGCTGGCGCTGATCGATTGCTGGCCGGACTGGCCGGCGAACGCCATCGCGCTGGTCGGGCCCGAAGGATCGGGCAAAACCCATCTGGCGACGATCTGGGCGGCCGCCGCCGGTGCGCGTGTCGTTTCCGCCCACGCGCTTGACGAGAGCGGGCTTCGCCCCGCGCTCGCCACCGGCGCGCTGGTCATCGAGGACGCGGCGACGGTGTCGGACGAGCGCGCCCTGTTTCATCTCATCAATCTGGCGCGCGAAGAGAATGCCTATTTGCTGTTCACGGCGCGCACGCCGCCGGCCACGTGGTCCATCGCCACCCCGGACGTGGCGTCGCGATTGCGGGCGATGCCCGTGGTGACCCTTCAGGCGCCGGACGATGCGATGCTGCGCGCGGTCATCGTCAAGCTCGCCGCCGATCGCCAGCTCGCCCTCGATGAAAGCGTGGTGAGTTATCTCTCGACCCACATCGAGCGGTCGTTCGCGGCGGCGCGTTCGGCGGTGATCGCGCTCGACAACGAAGCGCTGCGGCGTGGCCGGCCGCCGACCCGGGCGCTGGCCGCGGAAATGTTCCGCGACACGGCTTGAAGCCGGCGCTCGTTCAGGCGACCGTCCAATCTTGCGTCTGCAATCCCGGCACGCGCGCGAATTCATTTTTGTTCGCCGTGACCAGGATTGCGCCGCGCCGGCGCGCTTGCGCAGCGATCAGCACGTCGTAAGGACCGATCGGCGTTCCGGCTCGCGCCAATGCGGCGCGGATATCGCCACTCTCACGCGCATCTTCGGCATCAAAATTCAGGACCTTGATCGGTCCAGCAAGGAAATCGGCGATTCTCGCGGTGTTATGCGAGCGGCGTTCGCCTTTGGCGACGCCGTACCAGAGTTCGAACAGAACAACCGAGGAAATAGTGACCGGGACTTCGCCGCGGAACGCTCGGTTAAGGCGCGCCCTGAGCGATGAGAGCGGCTGATTGAGCGCGACGATGACGACGTTGGTGTCGAGGCAAATCATTCGTCATCGAAATATTTTCGATCGTCGACCGGCATGGGCGGCTGTTCGGGGCGACCCTCGGGCAGGAAGTCGCCGCCGTACTTATCGAGTTTCTCCCACCACGCCGCGAAGTCGAAGCCTTCCATCAGCGGCTCGAGCAAGACGCCGCGGCCGAACCGGCGGACGCGGACCTCCTTGCCGGGCAGGCGGAACTCCTTCGGCAACCGGACCGCTTGGCTGCGGCCGTGCTTGAAGATTTTTGCGGTGGCGATGTCGGCCATTTTTATCTCGATGGTAGATACCGATGGTATATATCATCCGGGGATGGCCACCGCAATATTCGCCAAGTTTATCGGCGGGGGAAGGCTTGACGGCGCACCGTCCCACCGCCTTATCTGCAGGATAGCCAACGTCATCGAATTGTAACGAAGGGTGGCGATCATAGCCCTCGAGGAGCACCAAACCGCCATGGCCGACCGTGGTCAAGCCACTGTCGTTGCTTTAGAATCCGGCTCCCCCCGGCGCCCGGAGGAAGGGCAGCGGGTGTCCGAGCTGGCGTCGAGCCCGGATCGCTTCATCAACCGCGAACTGTCCTGGCTGAACTTCAACCGCCGGGTGTTGGAGGAATCCGCCAATCGCGGCCATCCGCTGTTGGAACGGCTCAAATTCCTCTCGATCTCCGCCGCCAACCTCGACGAATTCTTCATGGTGCGCGTTGCCGGTCTCGGCGCCGCCTTGCGCGCCGGCATCGTCGAGAAGAGCCCCGAGGGCTTGACCCCCGCCGAGCAGCTCGCCCGCATCGGCGAAGCCGTGCTGCTCCTGGTCCAGGATCAGCAGGCGCAGTGGCGCGAGTTGCGCGCGGCCCTGGCCCAGGCCGGCATCGTGCTGGTCGATGGCGCCGATATCACCAGGGCCGAAAAGGCTTGGCTCGAAGACTACTTTCTTGCCCATGTTTTCCCGCTGTTGACGCCGCTCGCGGTGGATCCGGCGCATCCGTTCCCGTTCATTCCCAATCTCGGATTTTCGATCGCCTTGCAGCTCGCCCGCGCCAAGGACGGCAAGGCGATGAATGCGCTGATCCGCATGCCCAACCGCATCGAGCGCTTCGTGCGGCTGCCGCAGGCCGGCGAGGGCGGGCAGGTGCGGCTGATCTCGCTTGAAGGCGTCACCAGCCTTTTCATCGGCAAGCTGTTCCCCGGCTATGCGGTGAAGGGCGTCGGCGCGTTCCGCGTCATCCGCGATTCCGAAGTGGAAATCCTCGAAGAGGCCGAAGATCTGGTGCGGCTGTTCGAGACCGCGCTCAAGCGCCGCCGCCGCGGCATCGTCATCCGCCTCGACATCGAGGCGATGATGCCGCCGGAACTGCAGCGCTTCGTGCAGCGCGCGCTCGGCGCCACCGACGAAAGCGTGTTCAAGGTCGACGGCGTGCTGGCGCTCGATGAAATGGCGCAGCTCGCCAAGCTCGACCGGCCGGACCTGGAATTCGTTCCCTATGCGCCGCGCTATCCGGAGCGGGTGCGCGATCACGGCGGCGATTGCTTTGCCGCGATCCGGCAGAAGGACTTCATCATTCACCATCCGTACGAATCCTTCGACGTGGTGGTGAATTTTCTGCAGCAGGCGGCGCGCGATCCGGACGTCGTCGCCATCAAGCAGACGCTCTATCGCACCTCCGCCGATTCCCCGATCATCAGGGAACTGGCCGAAGCCGCCGAAGCCGGCAAATCGGTCACCGCCGTGGTCGAGCTCAAGGCGCGCTTCGACGAGGAGGCCAATATCCGCTGGGCACGCGACCTGGAGCGCGCCGGCGTGCAGGTGGTCTACGGCTTCATCGAGCTGAAAACCCACGCCAAGCTTTCGCTGGTCGTCCGCCGCGAGGGTTCCGAGCTTGCCTCCTACGTCCATGTCGGCACCGGCAATTATCATCCGGTGACGGCACGTCTTTATACCGACCTGTCGTTCTTCACCTCCGATCCGGTGATCGCCCATGACGTGGCGCAGATCTTCAACTTCGTCACCGGCTATGCCGAGCCGGTCGAGCTCGAGCACATGGCGGTGTCGCCGCTGACGCTGCGCAAGCGCATTCACAGCCACATCGAGGAGGAGATCGCCAACGCCAAGGCGGGGCGGCCGTCGGGCATCTGGATGAAGATGAATTCGCTGGTCGATCCCGATATCATCGATGCGCTCTACAGGGCGTCCGGCGCCGGCGTGCCGATCGAGCTCGTGGTGCGCGGCATTTGCTGCCTGCGGCCGGGCGTGCCGGGGCTGTCCGACACCATCCGCGTCAAATCCATCGTCGGCCGCTTCCTCGAACACGGCCGCATCTATTGCTTCGGCTCGGGCCACGCGCTGCCCCATGCCAAGGCCGCCGTGTACATTTCCTCCGCCGACATGATGCCGCGCAATCTCGACCGCCGCGTCGAAGCGCTGTGCCCGATCCTCAATCCCACCGTGCACGAGCAGGTGCTCGATCAGATCATGGTGGCTAATCTCAAGGACAACGAGCAGAGCTGGCAATTGCTCTCCGACGGCACCTCGCGCCGCATCAAGCCCGTGCCCGGCGAGGAAGGTTTCAACGCTCACACCTACTTCATGACCAATCCGAGCCTGTCGGGGCGCGGCAAATCACAGAAAGAATCCATCCCCCGACTGCGGCATCGGCCGGAGCGGGTGTGAACGGCGCGCGAATCATGCTTACGGTAGGCGTGACATTCAAAGCCGCACCGGGACTTTAGCAATTCGCACAATCGGCCAAAACTCAAGTGGCCAAAACTCAAGTGGCCAAAACTCAAGTGGCCAAAACTCAAGTGGCCATGAGCGGTTCCGTACAAAATCCGCCAACGGCTAACCGACGTTAATTTTTACCGATGAAGCGCGCCAAACTCGCCGCCCAAGGTCGCCTCGATCACGGTCCGCCGGTCGCCGTCATCGACGTCGGCTCGAATTCCGTGCGGCTTGTCGTGTACGAAGGCCTCACCCGCAGCCCGACGGAACTTTTCAACGAAAAGGCGCTGTGCGGCCTGGGCCGCGAGGTGCAGTCCACCGGCCTTCTCGCCGCGGACGCGGTCGAGCATGCGCTGGCGACGCTCAAGCGCTACCGCGCGCTGTGCGAGCGGATGGGGGTGAAGGAAACGCTGGCCATCGCCACGGCGGCGTGCCGCGACGCCAAGAACGGCCGGGCGTTCATCCGCTCCGCCGAGCGCACCCTGAAGGCCGAGATCGATATTCTCTCCGGCGCGCGCGAGGCCGAGCTCACCGCGCTCGGCGTCATCTCCGGGGTGCATCGCGCCGATGGCACCGTCGGCGATCTCGGTGGCGGTTCGCTGGAACTGGTCGATGTCCGCGGCACGCGCGCAAGGCATGGGCTGACGCGCCCGCTCGGCGGTCTGGCGCTCGCCGACATATCGTCGAAATCGCTGAAAAAGGCGGAAAAGTTCGTCAAGAAAACGCTCGGCGGGCTGGCGATGCTGAAGGCTTGCGAGGACCGCACTTTCTACGCCGTTGGCGGCACCTGGCGCTCGCTGGCGCGGCTGCACATGTGGCAGACCGGCTATCCGCTGCACGTGATGCACGGCTACGCCATTGCCGCCGACGAAGCGCTCGAGTTCGCCAGATTGGTGCATCGGGTCGATGTCGACACGCTGTCGCACATCGAAGTGGTGAACAGTGCGCGGCGGCCGCTGTTGCCCTACGCGGCGCTGGTGCTGGAATACATTTTGCGCGTCGGCAAGCCGCGCCAGGTGGTGTTCTCCGCGCTCGGCGTGCGCGAGGGACTGCTCTATTCGATGCTCAAGCGCAAGGAACAGGAGAAGGACGCGCTGATCGAGGCGGCGCGCCACCTCAATCGCTTGCGCTCGCGCTCGCCGCGCCACGGCGAGGAACTGATCGCATGGACCGACCGTTTCATGGTGTCATCGGGCCTCGACGAGACCGGCGAGGAACGCCGGCTGCGTCACGCGGCGTGTCTGCTCGGCGATATCGGCTGGCGCGCGCATCCGGATTATCGCGGCGAGCAATCGCTCAACATCATCGCCCACGGCGGCTTCAGCGGCATCGATCATCCCGGCCGCGCCTATCTGGCGCTCGCGGTGTTCTTCCGCCACGTCGGCTTGGTGATGGACGACGAGCTGTCGCCGCGGTTGCGCGAACTGGTCTCGACCCGCATGCTCGATCGCGCTCGCGTGCTCGGTGCGGCACTGCGGCTCGCTTATGTGGTGTCTGCGGCAATGCCCGGCGTGTTGCCCAAGACCAAGCTCGCCGTCGAGCGGCACCGGCTGGCCCTGCACCTGCCGAACTCATATGCGGCGCTGGCCGGCGAACGCGTCCTCAACCGGCTGCGGACGCTGGCCCGCCTGATCGGCCGTGAACCGGTGATGCTGATGGGCTAATATCCCCCGTGGCGCCGCGAGCGCCGCCAGGGAGAGCACCATGCCGACGCCGGGTCTCATCGTCGCCCCACTGACGCCGTTCACCGCCGATCTGACCGTCGACGAAGCCGCGCTGCGGCGGCAGATCGACTACGTGATCGACGACTGTCGCGCCACCATGGTGGTTGCCGCCGGCGTCGAGACCCAGGAATACACCTATCTGAGCTTCGAGCAGCGCAAGGCGCTGATCCGCCGCACCATCGAATTCGTGGGCGGCCGCGTCCCGGTGATGGTCGGCATCTCGCATCCGTCGTTCAAGACCGCGATCGAACTGGCCCATGACGCCGAACGGCACGGCGCGGCGGCGGTTCAGCTCTTGGCGCCGTTGCGGCCGTTTGCCGGGCCGCCGACGCAAGCCGATCTCATCGCCTACTTCGAGGCCATCGGCCGCGAGACCAAGTTGCCGATCACGCTCTATCTCAATCCCGGCCCCGGCGCCGATGTATCCGTCGCCGACACGATTGCGCTGGCGAAGCTGCCGAACGTGCAACTGATCAAGGAAAGCTCGCGCGACCTTGCCCGGGTGTCGCGGCTGATCGTGGAAATCGACCGCGCCGGCCACGCGCGCTATTTCACCACCATGCAGATGCTGCTCGCCACGCTGCAACTCGGCGGCTCGGGGGCGACCATGCCGCCGCCCGGCTGCGAAATCGCCCGCCACGTCGTCGATGCCTTCGTCGCCAAGGATTTTGAGCGGGCGGCGGAGATCCAGCTGCAGTTCGCGCTGTTCCCGTCGAAATGGATGCATCGCGGGTTGGCGCCGACGATGAAGGCGGCGCTGAACCTGATCGGCATTCCGGTCGGCGAGCCGTATCCGCCGTATGCGGCGCTGACGCGCGAGGAGACCGCCGCGCTCGCCGCCACGCTGCGGACGACCGTGCTGGCGCCGCGCTTCAAGGTCACCGCTGCGGCGTAGCAACGTTACTTTCGCCCGGTCAGTCCGATTACTGCCGACATGCCGCCGTGTGCGGCACCTTCGTGCATCTCTAGCTCTTCCTCGACGATCTTGACGTCGCGGTAATCGCCAAAAACCTGCTCCAACATGGCGCGGGTATAGAGATTCTCGATCTCCTTGGGCCCGCCGGTGCCGTATTGCAGTTGCTTCGGCGTGTAACCCTGGATGATCAACAGTCCGCCAGGCTTTAGCGTGCGCCGCATATCGGCCCATTTGCGCGGACGCTCGGCCGGCGTGCTGAATTGGGTGAAGATTTCCACGACGACGTCGAACGCATCCGGCGGATAATCCCAGGCGTGAACGTCGGCGCGTATCAGTTCGATTGTCACGCCGCGTTCTTTGGCCAGCGCCGCGGCCTTGGCCTGGGCGGCTTCCGAAAAGTCGATCGAGACGACGTCGAGTCCTTGTTCGGCGAGCCAGACGCCGTTGCGGCCTTCGCCGTCGGCGACCGCAAGCACCTTGCCGGATACCGGCAGCAATTTTTTGCAGGACGCCAGAAAGTAGTTCGGCGCCGTGCCGAAAATGTACTGCGGCGTGTCAAAACGGCTTTGCCAGCGCTGGTATTCGCTCAACGTTGATCACCACTGCGGAAGGCCGGCACTCAGCCACGCTCGACCGTCGCGACGCGGCCCTTTTCGATCGCCAGCGCCAGCTTGCCGTGCTTGAGCGCCAGCGCCTTCTCGCCGAACAGTTCGCGCCGCCAGCCCCTTAGAGCCGGAACGTCCGCCCCGTCGTCGGAGGCGATGCGTTCGAGGTCGTCGACCGTGGCGATCACCTTGGCGGCGACGTGGTGACGCTCCGAGATCATGCGTAAGAGCACCTTGAGGAGCTCGACCACCGCCGACGCGTTGGCCGCCGGCTGCACGCGCACGTGATGCGGCAAGGTTTTTGGATCGCGCTGAAGGCCGCGCTCGACCGCGGCGACGATCGCCTCGCCCCAGCGCGAGCGCTCGAAGCCCTTCGGCAGCGAGCGCAGATGCCTGAGCTTCTCGATGCTGGTCGGCGCCTGCACGGCGATGTCGGCGATCGCTTCGTCCTTGAGCACGCGCGAGCGCGGCACGTCGCGCGATTGCGCCTCGCGCTCGCGCCAGGCCGCGACCTCGATCAGGACCGCCAGCTCCTTCGGCTTGCGCACGCGGGTCTTGAGCCGCTGCCACGCGCTCTGCGGCTCCATGCGATAGGTCTCGGGCGAGGTCAGCACCTGCATCTCGTCCTCGACCCAGTCGGCGCGGCCGCGGCGGCCGAGATCTTGCACCAGCGCGTGATAGACGTCACGCAGATGGGTGACGTCGGAAATGGCGTAGGCCAGCTGCGCCTCGGACAGCGGCCGGCGCGTCCAATCGGTGAAACGGTGCGATTTGTCCAGCGTGTCGCCGGTGATGCGCTGCACCAGCTGGTCATATGAAATGGAATCGCCGTAGCCGAGCACCATGGCGGCGACCTGGGTATCGAAGATCGGGTGCGGAATGAGTTTTGCGCCGTGCCAGATGATCTCGATGTCCTGGCGCGCGGCATGAAACACCTTCATCACCTTCTCGTCGGCCATCAGCGCATAGAACGGCGCCAGATCGATGCCGGGCGCCAACGCGTCGACGACCACGGCCTCCTCGGGCGACGCCATTTGCGCCACGCACAAGAGCGGGTAGTAGGTGGTCTCGCGCAGGAACTCGGTGTCGATGGTGACGAAGGGATGGGCGTCCATCCGCTTGCACGCGGCGGCCAGTTCCGACGTCGTGGTGATCGGGTGCGTGGAATAAGAGACTGCGGCGGCAACCGACATCGGCATTGCGCTAGTCTGTTCAGATATGAGGCGTGTGGCAAGGCCGGTCTGGCGAAAAGACAAGGCCTGTTGCGCAATTACCCGCGGACCTTCGGCATGTGGATGAATTCCCACGGGCTCGGAAAGGCGCCCACCGGCACGTCGATCAGCGTCGGCCCGTCGCGGTGCGCAAAGGCGCGGCGCAACGCCTGGCGCAACTCGTCCGGGCCTTTTACACGAACCGCCTCGGCGCCAAAACTCTTGGCGAAGGCGACGAAATCCGGATTGGCCAGATCGCTGCCGATCAGCCGGTTGCCGAAGCGCTCTTGCTGGATGCGCCGGACATTGCCGAAGGCGCCGTCGTTGAACACGATCGTGACCAGCGGGATGCGATGGCGAATCGCGGTCGCCATCTCGGTCGCGGTGAACAGGAAGCCGCCGTCGCCGGAAACGGCGACCACCGGCACGTCGGGCCGCGCGTGCTGCGCGCCGAGCGCGGTGGCAAAGCCCCAGCCGAGTGGGTCCTGATAACCCGGGGAGAGAAAGGTGCGCGGTTTGTAGACCGGAAAGGCGATCCGCGCCGCAAAGCCGATTTGCGTGACTTCGTCGACGAAAATCCCGTCCTCCGGCAATTCGGCGCGGATCGCTTCGAGGAACGCGATCTGCGGTGCGATTTTTTCCAGGCGCTTGCGCCATGCCGCTTGCCGCTCCTGCATCTCGGTTTTACGCGGGGCGCGCTTGGCGTTATGCGCCGGCAATTCCGCCTTAAGGCTTTGCAGAATCGGCGCGGCGTCGCCGGTCAGCGCCACCGCCGGCTTGTGCAGGCGGCCGTGTTCCTCAGGATCGGCATCGACGCGGATGATCTTGAGCGCGCGATCGACGCCCCATTGCCGGAACTGAGTGAAGAGGCGGGTGCCGACCGCCAGAACCACGTCGGCCTCGCCCCACAGATCGCGGCCCAACGGCAGCGTGACGCTGAGTGGATCGCGGCTGTCGAGCACGCCGCGGCCGCGGCGAAAGCCGAGCACCGGCGCCTGCAACATGGCGGAGACCGCGGTGACTTCTTCCGCAGCACCCTGCGCGCCGCCGCCGCAGACGATCAGCGGCCGCTTCGCCGCGCCGAGGAGCTTTGCCGCCTTGCGGATCGCGCCGTGGTCGACCTTGGTTGCCGGAACCGGCAGCGGCGCTTGCAGGATCACCGGGGCGGATTTGCCCCACACATCGATGGCGCATTCGAGCACCGCCGGCCCCGGCCGCCGCGTGCTCATCGCACGGATGGCCAGCGCCGTGGCCCGCGACGCCTGCTCCGGCTTGCGGATCAGCGCGGTGTGGTCGACCAGCCGCTTGATGATGCCGGCCTGGTCGCGGATCTCGTGCAATTGGCCGAACCCGCGGCCGATATCGGCGTCGGGAATTTGCCCGACCAGGCCGAGCACCGGCGCATTCATGCCATAGGCGGTCAGCAGCGCCGCCCCGGCATTGAGGAGCCCGGGCCCGGGCACTACGGCGAAGGCCGCCGGCTTGCCGGTGGCGAGCGCGGCGCCGAGCGCCATATAGGCGGCGCCCTGCTCGTGCCGGGTGTGGACCGTGCGCAACCGGTCCTGCGCCCCGAACAAAGCCTCGAACAGGAAATCGTTCTGCACGCCGGGGAGCGCATAGACGGTGTCGAGGCCGTGGCCGATCAGCGTCGCCACCACCGCTTCGGCCGAGGTCATCGGCGTGGCTTTTTCCTTCCGCTCATTCCCGCGAAAGCGGGAATCCAGACTGGGTCCCCGCTTTCGCGGGGACGAGCGCCGAACCGTGGTTCGCCTTTCTTTTGGCTTCATTTTCGTTCCCGTCCGGGAGCGAGTGTGCAGATCGGCGCGGTTCTGTCGAGGCGCTCGGCGCTTGACAAATCGGCGCGTAGCGGGTGGTTGTGCGCCACCTTTTCACCCAATGGAATGACATGCACCGCTACCGCACCCATACCTGCGGCGCGCTCCGCGAGGGCGACATCGGCATCGAGGCCCGGCTGTCGGGCTGGTGCCACCGCATCCGCGACCATGGCGGCGTGCTGTTCATCGACCTGCGCGACCATTACGGGCTGACCCAGGTGGTGGCCGATCCCGACAGCCCGGCCTTCAAGGTCGCCGAGACGCTGCGCGCGGAATGGGTGGTGCGCGTCGACGGCAAGGTGCGGCGGCGGCCGGGCGGCACCGAGAACCCCGAGCTGCCGACCGGCGCGGTCGAGGTCTATATCCGCGAGATCGAGGTTTTGGGGCCGGCCGGCGAACTGCCGATGCCGGTGTTCGGCGACCAGGAATACCCTGAGGAAACAAGGCTCAAATACCGTTTCCTCGACCTGCGTCGCGAGCACTTGCACCAGAATATCATGAAGCGCGGCGCGGTTATCGATTCGATCCGCCGCCGCATGAAGGCGCAGGGTTTTTTCGAGTTCCAGACGCCGATCTTGACCGCCTCCTCCCCCGAAGGCGCGCGCGATTACCTCGTGCCCTCGCGCATCCATCCGGGAAAATTCTACGCCCTGCCGCAGGCGCCGCAGCAGTTCAAGCAGCTCATCATGGTGTCGGGCTTCGACCGCTATTTCCAGATCGCGCCGTGCTTCCGCGACGAAGACGCCCGCGCCGACCGCTCGCCCGGCGAGTTCTATCAGCTCGACCTGGAGATGAGCTTCGTCACCCAGCAGGACGTGTTCGACGCCGTCGAGCCGGTGATGCGCGGCGTGTTCGAGGAATTTTCCGGCGGCAAGGAAGTGACAAAGAAATTTCCGCTCATTCCTTACGCGCAGGCGCTTAAAAAATACGGCACGGACAAGCCCGACCTGCGCAATCCGATTGAGATGCAAGACGTGTCGGAGATTTTCCGCGGCTCTGGCTTCAAGATTTTCGCCCGTTTTCTTGAGAACGCAAAGGGCGCCGTGTGGGCCATTCCGGCGCCGACCGGCGGCTCGCGCGCGTTCTGCGATCGCATGAATTCCTGGGCGCAAGGCGAGGGCCAGCCGGGACTTGGCTATGTCTTTTTCGCGCTTGATAACGGCGCGGTAGTCGGCCGCGGCCCAGTCGCCAACAATCTCGGCGCGGAAAAGACCGAAGCGCTACGCCAAAAGCTCGGCTTGAAGGACGGCGATGCGGTGTTCTTTGTCGCCGGCGAGCCTGCGACCTTCGTCAAGTTCGCCGGGCCGGCGCGCACCAAGATCGGCGAGGAACTCGGCTTGGTGCAAAAGGACCGCTTCGAGCTGTGCTGGATCGTCGACTTTCCCATGTATGAGTGGAATGAAGACGAGAAGCGCATCGATTTTTCGCACAATCCGTTCTCGATGCCGAATGCGCCGATCGAGGAATTCTTGGCGCTCGATCCGGCGGACCAGGAAAAAATTCTTTCGCTCAAGGCCATCCAATACGACATCGTCTGCAACGGCGTGGAGCTTTCGTCGGGCGCGATCCGCAATCATCGCCCCGACGTGATGAAAAAAGCCTTCGCCATCGCCGGCTACGACGAGAGCGTGCTGGAGCAGAAATTCGGCGGCATGCTGCGGGCGCTGTCGCTCGGCGCGCCGCCGCATGGCGGCATCGCGCCGGGCATCGACCGCATCGTCATGCTGCTGTGCGGCGAGGAAAATCTGCGCGAGGTCGTGCTGTTCCCGATGAATCAGCGCGCCGAGGATTTGTTGATGGGGGCGCCGTCGGAAGTGACGCCGAAGCAACTGCGCGAGCTGCATATCCGCGTCGTCACGCCCGAACGACCCGTCGTGAGCCATCCACCGATCGTTTCCGGGTTCTCCCGCTCGGACGAGCCGTCGTGAGCTATCCGCCACTTATTCGGCCGCTAGGGCGCTCGGCGGATTACACAGCGCTGCAATGGCATCGAAATTAAGAAAAATGACGTTTTTACAATCACTTCAACACATATGACGGAAATTGCTCCGATGTGTTGAAACTCTAGAAAACAGTGGGCCTGGCCGCAACTGAGACAGTATGCGACCCTACGAGATCTAGTGGGTTTCGTTGGTCCTCCAACAATGGTGGGTTGGTTCTGTCAATTCCATGTAGCTACTCTCGCTTGGCTTCGTTCTGCCAAATCTCCGATGCGGCCCTTTCTCGCCTTTGGCTTCGTTCTGCCAAGATTCTGTAAGGTCCCGCCAGCTTGACTTCCGGCAAGGTCGCCGGGCGCTCCTCCGCTTGGCTTTGACTTTACTAAGAGGGGCCCACTCTTCTTGGCTTCATTCTGCCAATCTGGGTGGGTCCTCTTCGCTTGGGTTCGTTCTGCCAACGCTTGCCGGGCATATTTCACACGACACGCTCCTCGGCGACCGGCGCGGAACGAATGTCCACGCCGGTCATCTTGATCCTCATAAATTCACGGATCGCACGCTTTTGTCGCGACCATGCGCGGCGCTCGTATCGACCGAGCCGGATGAGGTCGAGAATTGCGGCTTCGAGAGCTTCGTATTCGTCGCGCTCTTGGTCCTTCACCCGTTTCTCAGCCAACTGAACAATCTGGTCGTCGACTTCTTGTTCTTCGAGTAGCGCCTTGAGCCGGATGGGGACGATCATGTCCCCGTCCCCTTTACGCGCCCAGTCCGTCGCTTTGTAGTAATTCAGAGTTTCGGCATCCAGAACCAGATCGTCGACCCACGGCGCGGGGTTCTGCGGGGCCGCAGCGTGCGCCAATCCCATCCTGTCTCTATATTTCTCGAGCACTTTCAACAGTCGCTTCCTGATTTCCCACTCGGCAAGCCAACCCTCCATGTAGCGGGCCCGGCCCAACTCCAGACTGTTGTCTTTCTTGGCGAACGGCACCTGATGCGGCTCGCGCAGCCGTTCGATTGCATAAACTTGGTGGGCGTGAATCTCCCGCAAGTCCATTTCGTTCTGGGCGATTTGCACCGCCTGGGCGAACAGCGCCGGGTCGTTGTCGTTGCCGCATAGCGTGCGGGCAAATTGCTCGACCTCCGGCACCGGCTGGCGGTACGTGAGTGCCGCCAAGCCGTGCCGTAACGCGTTGCGGCTGGCAGTTGCCTTGCCAGCCGCTGTACGCGGTCCGCAGCTTTTCCGGCTGTTACGCCGGTTCGCTTCGATTTTGCGGACCGAGGTCATCACGCGCCCCCGTTGTCCGACGGCGTCTCGGAAGTGGTGGGAGCCGCAATACCCTCGTCTGAGGGAACAATCGGCGGCGCATCGCCCGCGGTCGGCAGATCGTGATGTTCATCCGCTTGCCGGGCGAGGACGGACTCCGTCGTCTCCTTGGCAAGCGAGCCCAGCCCCTTGCGGAAGAGCTCGAGCTGTCGAAGCGCCTCATCGCCGATCCTGGTCTGGGCGACGATCAGGGCATTGAGCTGCTCATGTAAGGCGATGCTCTGCTGCAGCGCCTTATTGTGGTCGCGCTCCAGGTCCGCCCTCACGAAGATGGTATCGGTATCGTCGACCATGTCTTGGAAGTTGCGCTCCAACTGGACCAACTGCGCCACGTCGGCCGGAGACTCGGTCAGCTTGCCGATCTCGCGCGAAACCTGACTCGACTGGCGCTGCTCTCGAAGCTTAGAGCGCTGCTCGCGAAACTCGCGATTCTGCTTCGCAAACCGCTCGACCGCCACCGTCATGTGGCGCATGTACCGATTGATGAGCCACGTGGCACAGACGAAGCGCCGCAGATAGATCAACTCCACCGGGTTCTGCGGCGTCACGCAGTCCGCCACCCGGTGGAAGAGTTCGGTGAACTGCTTCTCATCTTCCGAAGAGAGCACGGGCGGTTTTCCGAACAAGGCAACGCTGCTAAGCAGCTCCGCTTTGGTCTTGGAAACAGTCGTCTTATCTTCCATGATAAAATGCTCCTTAATTGTTGGTTGGATGCTCCGACGAGCTTGGGTATGGCTGACGGCCCAGCATTTGGACGGAGTTCGTCTGTCCTCCAGCCGGGCAATCGCGTTAACGGGCCATCGACCATGCGGCCATGCCGGTTATGGTTCCCTGGTCGCCATCGCGAAAGATCAGATGCGCTCTCCCGGAGGGAATAAAAACTGGGGAGGGGGGTTTTTCTCCCTGGTACAATTAGGCGCGTGGGATCTGGGCCTATATTTTCAGCGCGTGCCGCCTAATTGCGGCCTCGGTCGGATCGGTGCAGCCGGCCGGTAATGTCGCCTTTGGACCGAAGTATTCGAGCTGGAAAAGAAGCCCGCGGCTATTTTTTCTCGCCTTTGTATATGCTTTACGAAGGACTTCGCTTGAGTATCGTCGCCACCGCTTGGAATAGCCTTTTTCGTTTGGCAAGGTTCTGCAAATTTCCTTAACGGTCTTGCCGGTCTTTTTACGCAGGAATTCGATATCCGCGAACAATTCGGCTTGCTGCCGCCCTGTCCATTCTAGGGGCGCGCCGTGCCGTTTCGATGCAGCAGTTGCTATGGAAAATCCCGGTATGTGGCGGCGCGCCAACACGTCGGCGACACGATCAACCCATAGCGGATCAATAGGCTCAACGCCGGTGTCATATTCGACGAGGGTAATTAAGCGCTGCACGGTGATATCAGGCGCGGTCGTATCCAAGCCAAACGTCTCGTCAAAGGCCGCCCAGCGAGCCGCTTGTTCCAGTTGAATGTGAACAGCAATGTCCTCTTCGTTTGGTGGCTGCGCAAACGCCCGACGAAGCCCAAGTGCTGGCGCCGCACTGGGATAAATTTTTTTCAACAAAAGGCCCTTAAACTGTTTCCTTCGCAAAGCAGGCTCTCACGAATTTGAGACCTGGACGCACACGATTCTCGACGGATAAGCAAGTCTTCGCTGAGCCCGCGCCCTGCGGCTTCCACGGCAAGCCTCTCGCTCATCCGGCAAAGTGAACCTCTCGATGCAGGCGAGGGCGGTTCAAACTTGCCGCAAAGGTGAACGCTTCCTATCGGGCCGGAGCGCCGGGTTTTCGAGCTGGGCTTTCGCCAGCAGCAGGTTAAGCCGCGCAAGCTGCAACAGCCTTAGTCGCCCTTGCGTAGGGCATTGGTCCGCCAACGCAAACAGACGCTTCGCGGTGCGGTGGTGCTCGCTGATGGTGCGAATCATGACCTGCTCCGAAAGGATACCGCCATATCGACTCGAAGAAAGCACCCCGAGTGCCAACTCGCCCCAGCTGGCGCCATGCGGCGCGATTGAGGGCGGAATCATGGTGGTCAGCATCAAGGGCCGAAGACCGTGATATTGAGTTTAGTGGCAACGAGCTGATGTGGCTGAAGGCCGAACGCGACATCCTAAAAACAGTCGCGACCTACTTCGCGAAAGAGCCGACCTGAAGTTCCATCGCAAAGCGCCGGGGATCCGGTCGGCGGATTGGTTGTGCAGGGCGCGCCCAGCTCCAGCAGCTGAATTGCGCTATGGGGCCGCCAAGAAAGCCCCTTCGCGCCTGGCAATGCCATCCCGCAGACGGTTGTGTAAGGCTTGCTAGCCCTTCCTCTGTTGCCGCTGTCGCAGCCGGACCCCTGGGCCGCCGCCGTTCTCGTCGATGAAAACGACGCCAGCGGCCTCCAGCGCCTGCTGCAAGCTTTCCATGGTCGACTGTCTCGCGTCCGATCCATTCTCGATACGTGTCACGGTATTGGCTGTAACGCCTGCCTTTTCGGCGAGTTCTCTAACACCCCAACCAAGGGCGGCCCGAGCCATCCGTAACTGAATTGCCTTCATTGTTACCTTGTACAAATTAATATTGACACTGTACACTTTAAGGCCTACATATGTGTACAGCGTACCAATATCTTAGGACCGGAGCAATGGAGGGGGCATTGTTAAGCTCAGCACGGATGCGGAAAGGTATGGACCGCCGAACCTTTATTGGCGGCTCCGACGCCCGGATCATCATGGGCGACGACGAAGCCGCCCTGGTGCGGCTGTGGCGGGAGAAACGGGGCGAGGTCGAGCCAGAGGACCTTTCGGGGAACCTGATTGTCCAGCTTGGGGCGGTCACCGAGGACCTAAACCGGCGCTGGTACGAGGCCAATACCGGGCAGGTGATTAGAGACGTCCAGCAGCACGTCAAACACCCAGCGCTGAAATGGATGGCGGCCACGCTCGACGGCCGGGTCGAGGGCAGTGGTGCGGTTTTTGAGGCCAAGTTCATGCTGCCCTGGTCATTCTCGGAAGCGGCGGCCGCCGAGAAATACATGCCGCAGCTGCAGCACAATATGTGGGTGGTGGCGGCGAAATCGTCTGTGCTCTCGGTCATCACCGGGGGCGGCAAGTGGGCGGAGATCGCCGCCTATGCCGACCCGCTCTACCAGCACCTCATCGTCACCGCAGAGCGGAAGTTCTGGCGCTGTGTCGAGAGCGGCGAGACGCCCCGGCTGTTCGGGGTCGAGCCGCCAAAGCCGCGGGTTGAAGCGGTGCGCATCGTCGACATGAGCACGTCCAATGCCTGGGCAGAGTTGGCGGCGGTGTTTGCGCGGACCCGCTCGGCGCACCTCGAACATGAAGGGGCTAAGGCGGAGTTGAAGGGACTGATGCCGGAGGACGCCAAGGAGGCGATCGGCCATGGCGTCCGTGCCAAGCGATCGAAGTCTGGTGCGGTGAGCTTTGACCTCCTCAGCGTGGAGGGCGGCCATGCATAGGTCGAGTCCATCCATCGCCAGCCTGGCCGCGGCTTTGGCCAAGGCGCAGGCCGAACTGGTCAATCCGGAGAAATCTCTGACAGCGACCATTCGCTCGGATGGACCGCGCGGAGCGGAAAAGACGTTTTCCTATGCCTCGCTGTCGAGCGGTCTCGACATTGTACGCAAGACCCTGGGTCAGCATGAAATAGCGACCGTGCAGACGACCGCCATCGATCAGGCGGCAGGGACGGTCAATCTGACCACCGTCTTGGCGCATGCATCCGGAGAATGGATCGCCTCGGATTGGCCGGTCTGCGCCATTGCCGATACGGCAACACCCCATCGCATGGGCGCCGCTCTCACCTATGCGCGGCGCTATGCCTTGTTCACCCTGGTTGGGATCGCCGGCGAGGACGATGTCGATGCCCCGGATCTGTTGCCGCCAGAACAACAGACGTCGGGACCTGAGAAGCCGAAGGGAAATGGTGCGCTCAATGGGGGGCAGCACCACGCACCGCCCCCTGCGACTGGTCGCTCGGCCCCTAAGATTCGGTTGGCGCCGGTTGTGCCGGTGCTCCGCCCAGAAGCGTCGGCAGAACTGCGCGATCAGCTTCTCGGTCAACTTAAGGAGCTTGCAAGTGGCGACGAAGCAGCGCTTTGGGCGCACCGGTCTCTCTCCGAAAAGAACAAGCTGATCACAGCGGATGCCCTGCAGGTCGAGGAGGCCTTCCAAGCTAGACTGGCGAGCGTCGTAAAGGCAGGCGCAGATGAACCTCAATCGCCAGGCGGAGTTGCGCAGCCCCAGACCGCGCACAGCCCTCATTCAGCCAAGAAGCCCAAGACCAGGTCTGGATCGATGGTGATTGACAAGAGCCTGCTGGCTTTGCCCGAACCGCGTCGCATACGAGATCGCGATCACGTCCGACATGTGGCCAAGCAGCCTTGTCTGATTTGCGGTCGTCAGCCTGCAGATCCTCACCATCTGCGCTTTGCACAAAGCCGCGCACTCGGGCGCAAGGTCAGCGATGAGTTCACCGTGCCCTTGTGTCGAGGACACCATCGCGAGGTACATCGCTGTGGCGACGAGGCCGCGTGGTGGCGGAAGGTAGGAATAGATCCGGCCGATGCAGCCCGAGCGCTGTGGCTCGAGACGCATCCACTCCCGACCGGGCCGCATCATTTACCCATGGAGGTGAAGGACAGTCCAATCACTAAGCCAACGGAGCGGCCGAAGTCTCAGAGCGGTCAGCAGGCTGGCGTTCGTCGAGTAAGCCGCAAGCGAACATCGATCAAAGACAAAATCCACGGTGGCGTCGGCTCGGGCGTGGAATCATAGGTGGATCAGTGACGCACAGCTTTAGCAATCTTAGTGCTGGAAATTTTGAACCGAATCCGTGACAATGGCGCCATGGCACGAAAGATTCGCCCCGGCCGACAGCTCACCGGGCTCTATCACGCGCGCGAGGCGCGCCACATGAGCCGTTCCGAACTGGTGCGGCTGTCAGGGGTTTCCAAGCAGCAATTGTCGCGGCTCGAGGGCGGCCAGATCAGGCTGCGGCTCGATCACCTCAAGCCTTTTGCCAAGCATCTCGGCTATACGCCGGAGCAGATGCTGCTGTGGGGCCGCTATCCCGGCACCGGGGAGGGCGAAGCGAGCGAAGAGCCGCTCCGCCGGGTGCCAGAACTCGATAACCGCGCCGATGCCGGAGGCGCACCGAAACGCGAGATTCGCAAGGATGGCCGCCACTCTGACCTGATAAAGCCTGAGGGTTGGGTATTCCCGGCGAGCTTTGTGCGAGAGCAATTACGTGCCTCTCCGGAGCGGCTTTTGGTGATCGAAGTCAACGGTGACAGCATGGCGCCTACTGTCGTATCGGGGGATCGCGTTGTCGTCGATACCGGTCATAAGACGCCGACGCCTGATGGGCTCTATGCCATTCGCGATGCATTTGCGGGCATCGTTATCAAACGACTGCAAGTGATGCGCTCGGCTAAGCAGACTCACGTGAAGATCATTTCTGATAATCCTAAGCAGGGGAGTGAAGAGGTTCTGCTTAGCGAGCTAGAAGTCGTCGGGAAAGTGGTGTGCTGCCTTAAGCTAATTTGATTCATGTCATGGAATCCCTTGGCGTGCCGCCAGGATAGCTAACTGGGTGGGTGCACCGTCGATCGAAAGGATCGGGGCCGACAAAGAGCGCGTCCGTCGTTCGCGCCTGAGCGTTACTAGGGCTTCGTTGATCTCCAGGCCATTGATAGAGTTGAGCACCTGGATTTGCATCCCCAACGAGCGATCGGCCGCCGGCGAAACAGCCGTTAACCAGTCCTTGCGGCGGCGACCACACTTAGCTTTCCAATTGCCGAATAAAATCTCGCCACAACGGCGCAATGCGCTGCCTTGCCAATCTGACACTTGCGGGAACGGAATTACGTTGAAAATCTTGGCCCATTCCTCGGGCGGCTTCCGCCTGAGAGGGTTTCGCCTTGTGCGGAAGGAAGGTCTATTGCGTGCGGCAAGTGCAACTCGCCAAGTGCAATTTCCTTGCAAGTCGGTACGGTCGCTATGCGCCCAAAAGCGACCGTTTGTTGCGCTGCCGCAAAATGACGCGATGGGCCAATGTGCGTCATTTTGCATTGCGAAAAAAGAGCGACTCTTTTCATCGCCTCCGACGAAATAGGCGACATCGGCACCGCCGATCGAACGTGAGCGATTTTGCTCAGAGTGCGAACCGACATAGGCATAGCCTGCCTGATTGATAGCCCCACGCGAACCCAACCCGGATGAAAGGTATGAACGATTCATCGAATTGGCCCCGCAATCGGCTGCTGCTCGCGCTGCCCTCCCGCAATCTCAAGCGGCTTATGCCGGATCTTGAACAGATTCGCTGCCAACGCGCGCAGGTCCTGATGGACGCCGATAGTGCGCTCGACCATGTATTCTTCCCCGATAGCGGCGTCGTCTCGGTGGTGGCGGTTTATGCCGACGGCAGTGTTATTGAGATGGCGACGATCGGAAGGGAGGGCTGCAGCGGCGTGCAAGCGATTTTGGGTGCCAAGCGTTCCTCGGTTCAGCTTCTGGTCCAAATCCCGGGGAGTGCCGCAAAGATGTCCCGCGTGGTGTTTACACAAGCCATGCAATCAATGCCGGCCTTTCGAAGTGTCATGGACGCTTACGTCCAAGCCTTTCTCGAACAGGTCATGGTGTCGGTCGCGTGCAACGGTGCACACAACCTCAAGCAGCGGCTGGCGCGTTGGCTGCTCATGATGCGCGACCGCGGTGACAGTGATGTGCTCCTCATCACTCAGGGCCTGCTCGCCGAAATGCTGGGTGTCCAAAGGCCAAGCATCAGCAATGCTGCCCAGGAGCTGGAACGTACCGGTTTGATTGAACGCGGCCGACGGCAACTCACGATACTCGATCGGCAGGGCCTCACCAAGGCATCGTGCGAATGCTATCAGTTGGTCCGGGCGCGCCTGGCTTTTCACCTTCCCAAAACCTACGCGTGACAAAGTCAGCTAGCCTACGGTAATGTACATTACCGACACCGTCCTCCAAACTGACTTAGAATCACGGCTCGCAGTGGCGGGGGGACCCTCCAGCGGGATTGTGTTCCGGCTGTCGAGGATGAGCCTCGTCATCAGAAGGTGCGCCCGGCAATGAATCGCAAAGCAAAGCCTCCGTTCGATCCCAAAGTGTTTCTATCGAAGGTAAACGGCGGGCAACGCATTTCCGATTATCGGAAGGATCAAATTGTCTACAGGCAAGGCGATCCTGCGGATGCGGTTTTCTACATTCAGAGCGGCAAGGTCAAGAAGACCGTCGTCTCGGAGCAGGGCAAGGAGGCCGTGATTGCACTTCTGGAGGCCGGCGATTTCTTCGGTGAAGGCTGCTTGGCCGGCGAGTCGCTGCGCCTGGCGACGGTCACCGCTCTGACGAAATGCACGATCGCGCGAATATCAAGGGCAGATATCAGCCGCGTGATCCACGAAGAGCCAGCGTTTGCCGAGTTATTTATTTCGCACCTTCTGGCGCGCAACAGTCGTGTCGAGGAGGACCTGGTCGATCAGCTGTTCAATTCGAGCGAGAAACGTCTGGCGCGAACGCTTCTGCTTCTTGCGAATTTTGGCAAGGAAAGTCGGCCGGAGCCGATCATAGCAAAAGTCAGCCAGGAGACACTTGCGGAGATGATTGGAACGACCCGGTCCCGCGTGAGCCATTTCATGAACAAATTTCGAAAACTGGGCCTAATTGATTACAACGGCAGCATCGAAATCCACAGTTCATTGTTGAATGTCGTTCTGCGCGACCAGCCGCAGATTAGGAGCTGAGGCGGACGACGGAAGTGCCCAAAGCAGTCGTTACCCGTCTGTATCGAATCGGCGCGTTGCAATGCAACTAATCGACGCCCTCCACGTTGGTCATCTAGCCTAGATCACCGCAACCGAATTGGGCATGTTCATATTGTTTGCATGAAGACAGAACGATGACGTCGTACTTTGCCGGAATCGTCGATTTTATCGGAGGGCATCCGCACTACGCCCTCACAGCAATCTTCCTGCTGGCGTTGTCAGAAGCAATTCCTGTGATAGGCACGATAGTCCCCGGCTCGACGCTTATTATTGGGATTTGTGCGCTCGCCACAGGCGCTCATGTAAACCCATGGCCCTTACTTGGCGCTGCGATCCTGGGAGCCATATTCGGCGATGGTTTGTCCTTTTGGCTAGGACGCCGCTACCATCGCGAGATTCTCCTGCACTGGCCGCTTAATCGGTATCCGCAGTTCGTTGACCGCAGCGAAGCATTTATCAAAACATACGGCGGCGCGAGCGTCTTCCTGGCTCGTTTCATAGCGGTGGTGCGCGCATTTGTGCCGTTGGTTGCAGGCATCTTGGGAATGTCATCGCTCCAGTTCTATGTTGTCAATATTCTGTCGGCGCTTGCCTGGGCGCCCGCCCACGTTTTTCCTGGCGTGTTGCTTGGTATGGCGCTTAATCTCGCTGGCCTCAGACCAGGGCCTCTCGCTATCCTCCTAATCGTCGGACTGATTGCGCTATCGGCCGCCGGCCAGGCATTACGCTCTTACTTGAAGCGGCATCCCTTTCCAGCAAGAATCCCTGATATTGCCGCTTAGAGGGGCCTAGGGGCAATGCTGCACCGGAACGCGCCTTGATCGTTGAGCCAGCACGACTAATTGCGCGGCAACAATCAGCGATAAGCCTGAGCGTCAGAAAGCGGCTGGGTTTCACCCCTCAAGAAAATGACCGAATGGAGCCAACGGCTGAAGACGGTCGCAGATGATCTTAGTAATCGCCAACATGGGCATAGAGAGGATCACACCCGAAATACCCCACATCCAGAACCAGAAGACGAGCGAGATGATGACAAGGACGGGATTGAGGGTGAACCGTTTGGCCAGAAGCAATGGCGTTACAGTCTCGCCCTCGATCAAATGAAATCCGAAATAAAGTCCCGCAGGAAGCAGCGATTGCCAGAGCGTGTCATGGGTCAACAGGCCAGCGAGAAGAAAGATCAACACGCCTAACGCAGTGCCGAGGATCGGCACATAGTTCAGCAGAAAGGCTACCGTCCCCCAGAGGATCGGGTCACCCACCCCAGTGAGCCACATCGCCAATGCTGTAGCGATACCTACCGCTGAATTCATGATCGTGATTGTGACAAGATACGCGGAGACGTCGCTTTCTATTTTTTGCGAGATTTCCACGACTTGGCGCTTATTCCTAAAACGCGGCAGTATCTCGACGAGGCGGTGCAGGAAGATATCGCCAGACACGAGAAGGAAAAAAAGAAACAGCACCGTTGTAAAAAAGCCACTAGCAAAGTTTCGGGTCCCGGTGAATAACTGCGTCAGAAGAGTTGGGCCTTGCGCCGAGGCTGCCGCATTTTGTGATGGTCCCGTTTCGCCAATATCTTCTACCTGCTGCAAAAACCGTTGCAGTGTATTGATCGGTACTTCTATGAAACTCAGCCGCTCCTCAAGCCGAGGAATGCCCTCCGGAAGCTTGGCTGCCCAGGTGCGGGCCGGGCCAGAAATGACCGTGCCCAAACCGACGATCGATCCGAATAGCGCAAGGATCAGAAGCAGCGCCGCGAGAATTCGCGGTACGTGCAACCGCACCAATACGCGCAAGGCTGGCTGTAGCAGTAGCTTGAGAAAGATAGCAAAGACCAATGGCAACACGATCTCACGTGCGACATAGGCTGCTGCCAGCACCGCAAAGATGAATAGACCACCGAGGAATATGACTTTTGGATCTGAGGGCACAGGCAAGCCCTCCGGCACTTCTGCCGGCAGCGCGACTTCGGTCTCCTGATCGGTAGGTGCCATGTTCAACACTGCATTGATGTCTGCGTTTCCACTAGCCAGCAAGCGACATTGTACGCTGGGTTTGAAATGAATGAGACGCCTAAAAGAAAAAGCCCCAGCAGGGGCTGGGGGGCTTTGGGGCTGGGGCTTCTGATCTTGGAACAAAACTCATCCCGTGACCGCCAGTACAATGATCGACAGGTGAATTGGTTCCTTTGCCGATCACGCTGCTTGGTCGGCCCGACCAGGTGATCGAATAGGTGCGCCAGCCGCAAGCTGGTGCGTTCCTGCCGGTGAAAGTCCGGCCCAAGTAAGGGGCAGCGCCCGCTTGGTAGCGAGTGTTGCGTGGCCACCGGCGACGGTGGTTGCGAAGCGTACACAGCGATTGCATGGGGTGTGGGATTGAGCCACGAAAGATCAGATATCGTAGGGGCCGAGAGTTTCTATTCGCTCGAAGGCAATATGTGCGGCACCGTTATGCGAGGTGCTGTCGCCCTGCCGGGGTCTAAGGCCACCTCACGTGCAAAAGGAGCGCATCGGAAGCTGGGAGGTCTCGGGTTTGACCGGAGCGGGGTTGCCGCTGCCGGCCCGCATCGGGAAGGTGAGGAGCCGTAGCCGATGATGCACGGACCCGAGAAGTCTGACCCTGCCATAGTAGCTGGGAAGCCGGCGAACAAAGCGGAGCGATCCGCAGCGGAGTTGGTGGAGCCAAGGGCAGGGACCAAGGGGAATGCGTACCAGCAAAGCATGCACTGGACTCAGAGCCAGGTTCGCGTGTCACAGGCGCTGGAGCGCATACGGCAAGCATCTGCCGTCACACACCCGAGGTGGGAGCCGTATGCGGGAAAGCCGCTCGTACGGATCTGTGCGGGGGGCGCGAGGTAACTCGCGTCCCTACCGCGAAGGTAATCTGGCCAGGGCGCCAACGACGAGGAGCCCCTCCTCGGCGTAAATGCTGGGGTTTACTTGCTAAATGCCCTACGCCGCCCTGAATTGGTCAATTTTGACCAGACTCCCCCTCGTTACCGGCACACCGTGCAGGCAGTGCAATTAGGCACGGAGGCTCAGATGTCGCTACAGGGTGAACATCAAAAACCGCATGACCTTTTCGATATGTCCGTAATCTGCTGGCGCTGTGACGCGCCGATGAAGATCAAAACGATTGCGCCGTCAGTGCTGTCCCCATCGCTTGACGAGTTTGTTTACAGCTGTCCCGCCTGCCACATGGAGAGAAAGCGGAATGTAATGAGGGCCCGACCAGGCTCTTAGCGATACCGCTAAGTGAGACGCGCGGCGAGCATCGCAGCTCAGAAGACTTCGCCACCTGAAGTCGACCAAAAGCAATAAAAAGCCCCGAACGCTCGGGGCTTCAGCTTGATGTCGTGTTGGGAGGCGGCACTTCCGATGAGTAATGCCGAACCCGTGAAGTACGCCTGTCTTCAAAAACCTCAGCCCTTACCTGACAAACGGCCGATGAGTTAGCACCAGAGCCAGGGCATCAAGCGGTGACGGTGGCATCCGCGGTAGCCCCAATCGCCTTTGTAGCTGTTGTATAGCGGTCCATGGTGGCCACCCGCATATCGGCCTCCGACATGACGTGCCGTTCGCTTGGACTTCACGTCAGTGCTGCGATCGGCGTCGGAAGTAACCTTGGCCGCGTCGCCCGCGGGAACGCCTTTATCCGTCGTCTGCTGCTTGTTGGCGGATTCGGGCGCTGTCGGCACCGTTTGCCCGGTTTTTTCAGGCGCTTTGATTGGGTCGGATTTCCCGGCCGGTGCCACCTTCTCCGGTGGGGCGTTCTGCTGTGCCGCCGGAGCGCCGGGCGTCTCATCCGTCTTCTTCATGTTTTGTGCCGAGACAGCGCCAGCACCGAGCAGCAATATCGCCGCCGTGGTGGATATCAGTCGTAGTGTTCTCATGGATGTCTCCTGTTGACACTCCGCAATTGTTTGATTTTGTGGATGTGTGAGGAGGCAACGTCGGCCGGTCGCGATCGTTCCAACTTTTCAATGAACGGACGGCATCTGAGCAAAATTGTTCACACGGCCGACGCGATCGAATAACGGAGCGCGACTTTAGCTGAGGCGACTAAACAAATAGAGGCTCCGACCGAAGTCGGAGCCTCCCTGTCAGTGCTGGTTATCTGGCGCTGACTCGACCTGGGGGCTGGGGGGCGAGGTCAGGATCGGTCAGGCCGCTGTCCAGCACTTTTCTAACGTTACCTGGGTCGTCTCAAAAACTTGAAAACGGAAGCACCCTTACGCGGAACTGGCCTCGGCCGAGCTGTCGTCATCGATAGACTGCCGTCCAAGTATTGCCGCTTGCGTCCAGGTTCGCGCAAGCTCAAGCAGACCTTGCCTTTCCTCGTCGGTTTTGGCGGAAGATGCCGAAACGATCGCCTCCCTAGCGTATTGCCAGAACTGATCTGTTATCGACATGGGCACCCTCCTGTGCCTTGGCATCCAGCGCCCCAATTCGCTCCATGGCGCGGTAGCAGTCTGTTCAAAATTGCTCACCCAACGAGGCAGGGGGTATGCGCACAGTCACGTCCGCGTGATTAAGGCGCTCGCGGCGTATAACGGCTTTTCTAAGCTGTTGAAAATACGCCACGCTTAGCGGCTGAGGGAGTTTGCGAGGCAAAGCGCGTCAGCGTGACACCGAGGGTGAACCGTCTGGCCAGAAGCATCGGTGTTACAGTCTCGCCCTCAATCAAATGAAATTCGCTCGCTTGGTCAATATTGCACAGACTCCCTCCGGCTCACGGTCAAACCTTAATTCCAATGCGGTGCTAGGGCTCATGTAAAGGGCGGTAATGTCAGTCGAGCCCCGCCCGGCAGAAGACGCAGCGATGAGCGACCTAAATTACAATCGCGACCGAGTGTTACGCGACAGTTTCAACAGGGCGGCGTGGAGTTTGATCGCCGTCTTCGCCGCAATTACCGTATTCGTCGGGCTGTGTGTTTACAGTAGTTCCGATGGCGACAAGAGTTCTGCCGTGAGAAATGAGTCACCCCAAGCTGAACTGAACCAGCGATTGTGATGTTCGCTATACAGGATGCGCAAGATGGGCAAGAAGACAGATAAATCAAAGATCGACAAGAAGATGAAGAAACTTAAGAAGGCGATGAAAAAGGCAAAAGGCACGAAGGTGGACAGGTCGGATGTTTCGCTAGTTTAGTCCATCCTCTATCTGAAAACCGATGGTCGATAATCCGGTGTGGGAAATCTGCGAGCGCGTGGCCGAGGGCCTTGGTACTTGGTACTTGGGCTTGGCGGTTTAAAGCTTGCCAAGCAAAACCAAGATCAACAAAATAACAATCACAAGGCCGAGGCCGCCGCCGCCGTAGTAGCCAGTACCGTAAAAGGGGCCGCCGCCGATTCCACTAAAGCCGCCCAACAATGCGATCACCAAGATGATGAGAATGATGGTCCAAATTGACATTGTAGAATCTCTCCACTAGACGCGACTTCGGCGTCTCTGTTTACGCCCGAGCGTAGGAACGCACCCGATCACCAATAACCGCGATTGCGACCCCAGTATCCGCCGCCACCGCCGAATAGAAGCACTAACACAACGATAATTAGGATCATTTCCATGGGAAGTCTCCTTTAACGGTGCTGGCTTTATTTGCCGCGCACCGCATCCTTCAATCCGCCGACTGCGTTTTGCACCTTGCCGGCAACCTTGTCGGTCTTGCCTTCAGTTTCCAGCTTCTTGTCGCCGAAGATCTTGCCTACGGTTTCTTTCACGGCGCCCTTGGCCTGCTCGGCCGAGCCTTTGATTCGATCTTTATCCATTGTCGTATCCTCACAATTTGCTGCGTCTACCTTCTGCGCTCCTTGGTAGTAGGCGTCTGTTCAAAATTGACCACTATTCAATACCAGCCATCGCGTCTCTGCGCGGCCATCGGGTCGCGTGCTGATGGCATAAAAGGGAACGAAACCTGAAGCCACGGATTGAGACAGCAACAAACGGAGCCAAAAAGATGAAAGCATTCCTATCTTGCGCCGCAGTGCTGCTGGCGATCTCCGCCATAAGCGTTCCGGCAGAGGCCAAAGGTTGCCTTAAAGGCGCGGCAGTTGGCGGCGTCGCCGGCCACGAGGCCGGTCACCACGGTTTCCTCGGAGCAGCGGCGGGCTGCGCGATTGGCCACCATGAAGCGAACAAGAAAGACAAGGATCAGTCCCGGTAATTAATCGAGCCTTTATAAGTCGGGATTGCTGCACGCTGCCTGTGCTGCGTTGCAACGAAGTCTCGCAGCAAACCGACGTGATGGGTCAAGAACGACTAATTTGCAGCATCCGCACGATGCCCGCTTCTCCCCCGTAAGCGACCAAATCGCTGCGTCACACTAAGTGACAACGGACCACGAGGAGACTTTACGCCGGCCCTTCCGCAGGCACCGGCAACCGAGTAAATTTGATCCGATAGCTACCAATAGGACATGCCGAGATCCTGATCATTGCAGTGGGCGGCACTGGCGCTGTCGGCAGGAGGGACGATCTCCCAGAGATCGCCTATTAGGTTCTATCACGCTGTCAATGCCGCGAATCGGCTGCCGTAGCCTTGGCGGTCGCCATTTATGCGTAGCCAAATGGAGGAAATCATGCCGACCTTTATCGTCTCGCTTAACTGGACGGATCAAGGAATTCGCGCGATCAAGGATGGCGCCAAGCGCGCCCAAGCCGCTCGCGAGCTAGCCAAAAAGTGCGGGGTTGAAATCAAAGAGGTTTATCTGACCTCCGGCGATTCCGATCTCCTTGCTGTTCTCGATACCCCTAACGGGGACAACGTCGCTAAATTCGCACTCGCGCTCAGCGCCGCGGGGAATGTACGCACGCGCACCTGCCGAGCCTGGCCACAAAGCGAATATCTGAAACTGATAGCCGAGCTTCCGTAACGGCTCAAAGCTTGGCGGCAGCGCGTCGTCCCGCGACGGACATTCCATCGGCATCCCAGCGGACAGTGAAGTACGTCACGGACCGAAGTGTTGAGGCGTGCTATCGCAGCAATAGGCTGGCCGCCAAGCTGAAGCGAGTGCCCAATGCAGTGGGCCCGCCGTATAGGAGAATCTGATGCGCGACGTCATAGTGGTCGTTCAGAAGGGCGATCACTCACTAGGTTACTACGACTTCGCGACCGGCACCGAGCTCGGCCGCACGCCGATTGACCCGTTTCCCCACGAGTTTGTGCTCAGCTCCGATCGGCGCTTCGCTTATTCCTGTCATTTCGGTGTGGCGCTCGCGGAGGACGAGGGGCAGGGCGGCAACACGATCTCGATCGTCGATCTCACGGCGCAGCGCCGCGTGGGCACGATTGACTGTGGCACTTGGCGACGCCCACATGGTGTCGCCTTCGACGGGCGCGGCCGGCTCTACGTCCTGAGCGAGGGCACGAGCACGCTGCTGGTGGTCAATGATCCGTCGTCCGGCCAGCCGAGCACCACCATGCCGACGGGTGGCAAGGGCTCGCACCTCGTTGCGGTCACCGCCGACGGGGGCAAAGCGTTCTGTAGCAACATGGTGTCCGATACGGTCACGATTGTCTTCCCTCACGACCCAAGCCGCCCGCCAATTGTCGTGCCGGTTGGCCGTCGTCCGGAGGGATCGGTGCTCGACGCAGAGGAGCGCCATCTCTACGTCGTCAATCGCGAGAGCGCCGGCATTAGCGTGATCGACGCCCAGACTCTGACGCTTGCGCGAACCATCCCGACGCCGCCGGGCCCGGTCCGGATCTGCCTCGATGACGCCGGCACGCTGCTGGTGCCGTTCTATCACCGCAAGGCGATCGGCCGGTTCAATCCAGACGGCACTTGTCGGGCCCTGGTCGATGTCCCCGGCGCGCCAATCTCGATCGCGTTCCACGCGCCGAGTCGGACGGCGCTGGCGAGCCTGCACGGCGACATGGTGGTGCTGGTCGATCTCGATAGATTCCGCATCCGCTCAACGGTCGCGACACGCCGCGACCCCGACCCGCTCAACGTAGTGCCTCTCGCTCTGTGACACGTGGATTGGGAGATCACCTTTGGACAAGATTGCGTTCACCCCATGGGTCAATACCAACAGCTCGGTCGCGTCGATAGGAGACATCCTGTCGTTGTCCTGGCGGACTGTGAAGTACGTCACAGACCTTCTTGGGGCGTGATATTCTTCCTACATTCAGCCAGGATCGATGCCAATCGATATCGCTCAAGAAGACAATTCGGCGGCCGCGCGCATTGCTCGCAAGACCACACCAGCAGCCGCGCTCGCCGCGCTTGGGATCGTGTATGGTGATCTCGGAACCAGCCCGCTTTACACACTACAAGCGGTGGTGGGGGCGACCGGCGGACATTTTTCCCCTGCGACGGCGCTCGGTAGTCTCTCGCTAATCTTTTGGGCGCTGATCATCACTATTTCCGTTAAATATTGTCTGTTCGTCATGCGCGCCGACAATCACGGCGAAGGTGGCATTCTGGCGCTGATGTCGATGATTGGCGGGAACTGGTCCGAAGGCCACCGCACCCTTATCGTCATGGGGCTGTTCGGGGCGGCGCTGATCTACGGCGATGGCATTATAACGCCAGCGATCTCGGTATTGAGCGCCCTGGAGGGTCTCAATGTCGCAACCGATGTGTTCAAGCCGCATGTCGTCTTGATTGCTGTGGCGATCCTGTTTGCCCTGTTCGCTATCCAGAGCCGCGGCACCGCGCAGATTGCCAAGGCGTTCGGGCCGGTGATGCTGCTGTGGTTCGCCGTGATCGCCGCGCTCGGTGTTGCCGGAATTTCTCGCCATCCCGTGGTTCTTGCCGCGGTCGATCCACGCTACGGGATCGCGCTCCTGTTCGGGCACGGCTGGAGTGGCATCGTCGTGCTGGGCGGTGTGTTTCTGGCGATGACTGGCGGCGAAGCCATGTATGCCGATATGGGCCACATCGGACGCAATCCGATCCGCACCTCCTGGTATGTGATCGTGTTGCCGGCGCTGCTGCTCAATTATGCCGGGCAGGTGGCGCTTTTTCTCGTCGACCCGGCGACGGACGGCAACCCATTTTTCAGGCTGGCGCCAGCATGGTCGATTTATCCCCTAGTGGGGCTTGCCACCTTTGCCACGATCATCGCCAGCCAAGCGATTATCACCGGATCGTTTTCGCTGACCCGTCAGGCGATGCAGCTCGGCTGGTTTCCGGGGGTCCGAATCCGCCAGACCTCCTCGGAGGAATACGGGCAGATTTACGTGCCATTCGTGAACTGGACAATGATGCTGCTGACGGTTGCGCTCACTGTTAGCTTCGGCGGTTCGGATCGCCTTGCGGGCGCCTATGGCACGGCGGTTTCGACTACCATGCTTCTGACGACAGCGCTGCTTTACAATGTTATGCGCAAGTCCTGGGGCTGGGCGGCAGGACCGGCGCTGACCGCGAGCGGCGTGTTTCTCTCCGTTGATTTTGCGTTCTTCGCGGCCAATCTGTTCAAGATCCGGGACGGCGGTTGGATCCCGCTTACGTTCGGCACGCTGGTGTTCGTTGTCATGGTTTCATGGCACTTCGGCTTCGAGGCCATGCGCCACCGCCATGCGGTGTTGGTGGAGACGCCTGATGAGTTCTTCCGCCATCTCAAGGAGAGCCGCGTCCCGCGCGTGCCCGGCACGGGTATTTTTCTGACGCGGTTTGCTTCTGCGACACCGTTCTTGATCGTCGAACACGTCGCCCAGATGAAAGCGCTGTATGAGACCGCAATTGCGCTGACGGTGAAATTTGAGGATATCCCGCGTGTTCGGCCGAGCGACCGCATCGAGCTGACGAAGCTCGCTGAAGGCTTTTGGCACATTACAATCCACTTCGGCTTCGTTCAGATACCCGATATTTCCGCCGCCCTGAGGCAGGCTAAAGATCACGGGTGTCCGATCGACCTCGAAGACGCAATCTATTTCAGCGCTCGAGACGCCGTTGTTTGTTCCAAACGGCGCAGCTGGCTGGTCCGCGCTAGGCTGCGTCTGTTCATGCTGATGTTCCGCAATTCTGTGCGCGCGGTAGATCTATTCAACCTTCCTCCCAAAAACTTCGTAGAAATCGCCCGGCAGATCGAACTTTAGGCTTCGATCTTGGGCTCGGTAACCGCCTGTTGAGACGATCCGCACAATGTCGCGATGATCTGCCGGTGGTCAGGCGTGAAGCGGTCAAATTGTGACGTCTGCTTCACCCCCCGGGAAGCGGACATTTCGTTTCGGCGCACCAGGTGACCCTTGGGGCAATTCCGCGTCGGTCTCTGGAACCTTCCTTCTCCGAGCGCTACCGAATTGCTGTATTGCAGCGTCCCGCTGGGTTCCCTTTACCGCAAACTTCTGGCTACGTAATCACGGGACGATTCGGACATAGAGAGGAAATATGGCCAAGCTGATGTCGAAGTCGGAGCTCATTCAGAAAATTGCTGAGCAGCATCCGAACACCGTGACGCGGAAGGACGTCAAAAGCGTCATCGAGTCGCTCACGGAAATAGGCTACAAAGAACTCAAGAAAACCGGAGCCTTCTTTGTGCCCGGATTTGCCAAATTCGTTGTTATCAAGAAGCCCGCCACAAAAGAGCGGCCGGGCATCAATCCGTTCACAAAGCAGCCGACAATATTTAAGGCCAAGCCGGCTCGGAAGATCATCAGGGCTCGGCCGGTAAAGGCTGCCAAAGACGCAGTATCGTAGCGCTGAAAACATCGGTGCTCTCGGCCGATTTTAATGAACCGCCGCTCACGACCCTGCGGCGAATGATTGCTTCGGGTTATGAACTGCCTCGCCGGTCACGGGGCGCTGGCGATATGGCAACTTGCTAGGAAACTGTTGTTTCTTAGCAAGTTGATACGCATTTCAGTCGGTCACCTCTATCACATCTTGGATCCAAGCCGCCTCTTCCAGCTCCCATAGCCGCTGGTCCCAAGCCTGCCGTCGCTGTGGCCCGCTGGCTGAGCATACGCGCGGACACGCAACGAAATGGTAGGCCGCCGTATGAGGCGGCCTACTTGTGCCGAATTCACGTCACGGATTTTGGAGGGTTTGGTGGCGTTCCCTGGCTTGGTTGGAGGCGCCTAAACAACAAGAGACCCCGACCAGAAGTCGGGGTCTCCAATGAGTGCTAGTTACCTGGCCCTGAACGCAAATCCTCCAAAGACACAACGGGTGTGAGGATTGGTCAGGCAAGCATCCAGCACGTGGTTATCAAAATCGTCACTATTTGCGCCAGGAGATGCGCTGAGTGGAGCGTTCGTTCCTCAATCGTAAATCTTCCTACGTGGTTCAAAAACGAATAAGTAAACGACCACGCCGACCATCACTGTCACCGCAAGTGGTATAAAAAATGCCTCCATGGCCTACCCTCCAAGAGATATCTCATAGTTGAGAATGATTTTTGCCAGCCGATGGCATCAAGGCTGCCAATTATGAGAGCGGGGACTTCGGTAGGTCGCCGTTTTTTGGGCAGCTCTCGGGCAGGACGCAGCCTGCCTCTATGATATATCTGTGGTACCGGAAGCTACGCACAAGGGTGCCTCGAGAATTTAGTTCGCGGTAGAGGTTGCCGCGGTTGCGGGCTCGATGATGACGGTGCGGGTTGAGGTGGCGGTAAGGTTGTTTTGGTCGGTGGCGACGTAGTCAATGGTGTCGGCGGCTATCTGGCTCGTGTCGAGCACGATGACCAAGCACGACCACCTCGCCAAGGTCGCGAGCCGTTAATGCTTCCGCTAGGCCGTTTTTACACGACCAAGACCTGCTGCGAACGGCTGTTTTTCACGCTGGACGCGAGGTGCACGCGATGTGAATTTCTAAGGATGGAGGGTAGTCAACAACAACATGCCAACAAACACAACGACTGCGGCTGCCAGCGAAAAAAATACTGTTCGCATCACGTGATCAGCAAGAACATTGGTGGTCATGATTTTCTCCTAATAACGTTCCATTTGTTATTACAATGGAAGACTGGCGCTTAAATTGTTATCCGGGATACGCGCGATCTGACGTTCCATGAATGATCGAGACCGTCGTGCCCTGCGCGTTTGTAACGGTGTCCACACGAGCGTCGAGCTGTTTGGCGAGCGCCTCGACGATGATTGTGCCCAATCCGGAAGGTGTCCTTGCCGAACCCGGAAGGACCTTTGGTGTCCCAATGCCATTGTCGGAAACCGCAAGCCGCCAACCGGTATCAGCCGCCTCATAGGAAACGACCAGCTGGCCGGCGGCCCGGTCGCCGGTAAAGGCGTGCTTGAACGCATTGATCACGAGCTCCGTGACAATGAGACCGATACTGCCCGCCTCGGCGGAGGAGGCGGTGCCGCCATCCGCTTGGACCTGCAATGAGACCGGATGACTGTCCTCGGTCATCGAGGCTGCCAGGGCTTCGCACAGTCGCGCCAGATACGGACCGATTTCGATCCGCGCGCCATGGCCTGAAGCCAGCAGCTGTTGCTGCACGGCCGCCACCGACATAACCCGCTGCTGCGCGTCCTTAAGATGCAGCCGCGTCTCCTCGGACTGCACCGTCCGCGCCTTGATGGAAAGGATGCTGGCGATGATCTGCAGGCTGTTTGCAACGCGATGCTGCATCTCTTGCAACAGCGTTTCCTTTTGTTGCAGCAGCTCAGCTATTTCCCGTTCGGCGGTGCGCTGATCGGTGACATCGTCGATTGACAGGAGAATCAGCTTGCGTGCATTTTTTTGATTGATCAGCTCCCGCGCATACAGGAGCATCGAGCGTCGTCCGATAATGGGAAAGTCTCGCTCGACTTCGTAAGCCTCCATCACGGCGTGCTGGGGCGCTACGCCTTCCAGCAGCAACCGAAGCTCGGGAATATCCCACTGGCCATCGGCCAGCCCGTAAACCGGACGGCCATGAATGTCCTGACGATTCATCCTGAAAGCCTGATAGAAAGCGCGGTTTGCAGTGACGACACGCAGGTCCTGATCGAGAACCAGGAAGGGATTGCGGATCGTGTCCACGATCGCCTGAGCGAGTGGGCGCGCATCATCGAGGTCTATGAGCAGCGCACTGCTGGGCAAGGCCAACGTGTCCGTCGGCCGGGAGCGCTCTCGATAGTTTAACGTTTCCATGTCTACCCTCACGAAAAGCCGTCAACTCGTTGCCCTTAACGAGCGGCCGGCCACGACTATCCCCCCTGCTTCCGGGAATTCTCCTCCGCTGCAAAAGAACCTGGCGATCGGCAAAAGATTAAGCGCGCCGACCTTGCGCCGATGTCGAGAAGACGAATCTTCGCCGTCAGTGAAGCCCGTTGCCAAAGCGAAGACTGTGCAAAATTGCTCACTCTGAGGATGACACAATGAGCTGAGCAATTTTGCTCAGACGGCTCCTGCCAAGAAGCGCATGCGGGTATTGGGATGTCGGGGCACGGAGGGTGCCCCATGTCGAAACCGGGTCAGTTCTGGCAATACGCCAGGGAGGCTATACTTTCGGCCTCCTGCGCCGAAACCGATGAGGACAAGCAAGGTTTGCTTGAGCTTGCGCGGACCTGGACGCAAGCGGCATTACTGGAGCGCGCATCCTCAGTCGATCGTAACAGTCCGGCTGAGGCCAGTACCGCGTAATTCGCGGCCATCAGAGGCCGCGGCTCAACGCGAGAACGTTCAAGAACATCCGCTTGGAGATTTGCGATGCCGCGCCAGATACGCGAAGAAGAACGGCTAACCGAGGACGAGATCGCCCGCAGGAAACTCGGCCCTCGCGGCGTGCCGGGCGGTCAGGACACCGCGAGAATGACGCCGCAACAGTCAAAGAATATTCCCAAGACCGGCGAGTTCGACGGCCACACCGCCTGATTGGGCAGAACTTCGTTGCCGCCGATCTTGACCCGATGAACGACATAATTCTTGCGCGACGTGACGGTCGAGCCGGGCAGGCCCAGACTGCGATAGAAGTTAGCGGCGAACCGCGGAAGCTGGTGCTCTATGCCTGCCGGCGTCCGTTCTGTGACTTGCCGGCGACGCCAAAGTCGCTCGACTTGGAATTGCTGGGGGCCGTCGCAAACCCTTCCGCCGCAAGCCCTCGCTTGAATAACTCGCGTACCGCTGCCGCTCGGCTCGGCATGCGCTTCTTGAAGCGGAAATCGTCGACCAGCACCAACTCCTCGACGGAAAGCATGATTTGAAGCCGTTCGCCGCGCAATCTTTCCACGGGCATGCCAATGCTCCTGTCAGCTGGGGCACACGCGCTCCAGCCACTTACTAACAACTAGACGTAGGCACTATTGGCGTCAAGGTATAATTGTAAGACTTGGCACCATTGACGGTCTTTTGAGCCAGATAGTGACAGATAACAAGGAGCTAATACTTTTCACTCGCAATAAAGAAATCAAAGCGATTAATGCATGTAATGTAAGTAAAAAAGCAATTCATAAAGTATTGATTGACAATAATTACAGTATTGGCAAAATGCCAGACGTTGCAAAGCGCGACCCCTCTCATGGCTCGGTCGGCCCCGGTAACAAGAGGGCAAGTCATCGCAACCATGACCCCGTTTCCAAGAGTCCAATCCGCGTTCGAGCCGGAAGCGACGCATGCCATGGCCGTGGCTTTCGACGAATTCCGCCAAGCCCTCAAGGCAGGCGGCAACGCGCAGGGGGGCCCATCGCGGTCGGAATCATTGGGTTTGCGCGGTGCGGCGAGGGCGACAGGTTGCTCTGGGACGCGAACGGGGGTCGGCAATGAACAGCAAAGCTAAGCTGCCGTTCGATCCCAAAGTGTTTCTCTCCAAAGTAAATGGCGGGCGAGTCATTTCCGAGTATCGCAAGAATCAAATCGTGTTCAGGCAGGGCGATCCTTCGGATGCCGTTTTCTACATTCAGAGCGGCAAGGTCAAAAAGACAGTCGTCTCCGAGCAGGGCAAGGAAGCCGTGATCGCGCTTCTGGAAGCCGGCGATTTCTTCGGCGAGGGCTGCCTGGCCGGAGAGGCACTGCGTCTGTCGACGGTCGCCGCTCTAATGAAATGCGTGATCGCGCGAATATCAAAGACAGACATAACTCGCGTGATCCACCAAGAGCCGGCGTTTGCCGAGTTATTTATCGCGCACCTCTTGGCCCGCAACAGTCGTGTCGAGGAGGACTTGGTCGATCAACTGTTCAATTCGAGCGAGAAACGCCTGGCGCGGACTCTTTTGCTGCTGGCGAATTTCGGCAAGGAAGGCAGGCCGGAGCCGATCATCGCAAAGGTCAGCCAGGAGACGCTTGCGGAAATGATCGGAACGACCCGATCCCGCGTGAGTTTCTTCATGAACAAATTCCGAAAGCTGGGCTTGATCGATTACAACGGCAGCATCGAAATCCACAGTTCATTGTTGAATGTCGTTCTGCGCGACCAGCCGCAAGTCAAGGATTAGAGCCGACCTAATAAGAAGATGTTGACCCGAAATGACTGTCTAATCTTCTGAGGCAAATATAAGGAGTGCTCCGGTTGCCGGGGAGCCTGGGGGAAGGCAGAGTAGACAACCGGAGCGGTCTGGATTTCGGCACGACGCCTGATCAAGACTGACCATTTTCCAATCCGGGCGTGGTCGAGTCTGTTCTATTTTGACCACTCCATCGGTGGCGGCGTCTATATTTTCAGCAGGAAGATTTTGAAGAAATTATTGATTGTGACGCGCCACGCGCGAGCGAATGAGAGAATGTTCCATTCGTCGGCGCCTTACTGCTGCGCGATACTCTGCGCTGGGGCGGTCGGCGTGAACGGTGCAGTCGCATGCTCTACCGCGCGCACCGTCTTGCCATGATTGTCGGTCACCCATTGCGCATTGTCCGCGAGTTCGGTGAAGCTCCGTTCGAGCCTTTGAAATTCCAGCATCTCGTTGGGACCGTTCGCTATTCCCGCCAATTTGGCATATTCGCTCGCCTTGGCGCGATATTGCTCGGCAGTGAACATCGGTAGGCCTTTCTGTGAGAGTCAGCTGACAAGCCTCAAACTGTCATGTGATCAGTAGTCTGATGGCCGAGTGAAGTCTGTATAAGATTGCTCACCAGGCGCGGGCAACTCGGTGAAGCGCTTTGCCGTCCAACACGCGAACGTGTCCCCGTGGCTTGCAACCCTCAGCGGCCATCCGGCGTTGGCATTGTACTCACAAACAAATTTTTGTTTGAACCATAAGTAGGAGACTTAAAGTGCTGCACAAAAGAACTCTCATCGCTCTCGCGGCCGCGGTCGCGCTGGGTTGCGTGCCAATGGCGACGAATGCGTTAGCTGCCGGCCATCCGGGTAATGGCCATGGTGGCGGCGGACAGGCCTTTGCCGGACATGGTGGCGGCGGACACGCGATGGCCGGCCCCGCCCGTGGCGGTCGTGGATCGGCTGGCTACGCCCGCGGCGGTCGTGTCGTCGTCCGCTCCGGCGGCGGCGGCTACTACGGCGGCGGCGGACCGGCCTACTATAACGGCCCGATCTACGACAGCTGCGCTGGCTACGGCTATGGCTACGGTGAATGCCCCGGCTATGGCGTTCCCATTGTCGGCGCCGTGATCAATGGCATTCTCGGTGGCCCCGGCTACTGAAGACGGCCGGCGGACTTGAAACACGGCGGCCGCCCTTCCGATTGGAAGTGCGGCCGCTTCTGCTTATCCGCGTTAGGGCTGACGGCCCTGCGGATTTTCGAAGCGCCAAACGGGGCATGGCCCATTTCGGATTGAACCGCACCTCGTGGTCGGGCGATCTTCTTCCTCTCAGCCGCTTCCCACTTTGGCCGTCGCGCAGTCTGGACCGAATGTTGCCGCGCTGTCGATGACGAGCAGCTCCGCGAGATACTGGCGTGCGCGAGAGACGCGGCTTTTTATCGTCCCCACCGCCACCCCACAGATCGCCGCCGCCTCGTCATAGGTGAAGCCCGACGCGGCGACCAGAAGCAGCGCCTCGCGCTGAAGGTATGGCAATTTCGGTAGTGCCTCGATGAGCTCCTTGAATTGCAATCGGCCGAACTGCTCGGGGGGCAATTTCAGGCTGGCCAGGTAGCTGCCATCCGGGTCTTCGACTTCGCGGCGACGCTTGCGATATTGCGACCGAAATAAATTGCGCAGGATGGTGAGAAGCCAGGCGGACATATTCGTCCCCGGCGTGAACGAATCAATATTGGCCATGGCGCGCACCACCGTCTCCTGCACCAGGTCGTCGGCGCGGTCGGCGTTACCGCTCAACGATATCGCGAATGCGCGTAAACTCGGAATGGCGGCGAGCATAACATCCTGCACGGACGGCTGAAGCGGCATCCGCTCAATCACTTCTTCCACCTCCGTCGATCGCGCCGCATTTGCGTTCGCCAAGATGATTGGCCCTTTGGCCTGGTACGTCGCGCAATTCATATCCATGTGAAATCTTCACCCGCTGCTTGATGGACCATCGACCCTGCTTCGGCGCGGCGAATTCACGTCAAATCCGCCCGAGCAGCATGAGAATGACAACGATGATCAAGATGGTGCCGATGACGCCAACACCGCCATGTCCGTAGCCGTAGCCGTAGCCGCCGAAGCGGCCACTGAAGCCGCCAAACAGGAAAATGACGAGGAGGATGACGAGGATGAGTCCCAGCGACATGGTCTTATCTCCAATTTCTTGTAGTCATTGGAGCTAAAAGTCGCGCCGGAGTCTGTGCAATATTGCTCATTTCGCGCAGGCTGCAGCCCGTCGCAGGCTTCCGCGTGAACAAGATGTGTAAATTTAATTTTTGAGCGGCGGCTGGTCGTGCAGGACGACATTCAACAGTGAACTGTGGACTTCGATGCCGCCGTTATACTCGATGAAGCCCAGTTTTCTGAATTTGTTCATGAAGAAGCTCACGCGCGACCGCGTCGTCCCGATCATCTCCGCAAGCGTCTCCTGGCTGATTTTCGCGATCACCGGCTCGGGTGTGCCTTCCTTGCCGAAGTTCGCCAACAGCAGGAGCAGGCGGGCAAGACGCTTCTCGCTCGAATTGAACAGCTGATCGACAAGGTCCGCTTCGACGCGGATGCTGCGACCGAGAAGATGCGCAATGAACAGTTCGGAGAACGCCGGTTCTCGATGGATCACATCGATAATCGCCGACTTTTCCAATCGCGCGATGACGGAGTCCGCCATGGCCGTGACCGTCGCTATGCGCTGCGCCTGCCCGGCGAGACATCCCTCGCCGAAGAACTCGTCCGTTCCAAGGATTGCGATGACTGCTTCCTTGCCCTGCTCGGAAACGACGGTGAGCTTCGCTTTGCCTTTCTGGATGTAGAAGACCGCATCGCCAGGATCGCCTTGTGCAAAGACGACCTGGTCCTTGCGGTACTTGCCGATGCTGCGGCCGTTGCCGACACGGGCGAGAAACGATTTCGTATCGAATGAGCGCCGGCGTTTCGTCGCCATGACAAGACCCTCCACGCCAATCATAAGCTCTTTCGGCGCAGAAGGGAATCGCGCGCTCAATCTGGGGGACACTTTGACGTGACCTTATGCTTATGGGCAGGCCCCCGTGTTCGATCGGCGGGGCCACCCGGGAAATGCAACCATTAAACACAATGCAGCTACGCCCGTATGAGCAATATTGCTCAGAACTGCATCGGCTCGCGGATCAATATGGATGGCTGAGGAGCGCCTCGTTCGAGTTAGGAGCCGAGACAATGAATCCCATTACCGTATTTGTGACCGTCGCCTGCCTCGCCGTGGGCGCGGGACTAGGCGCGACGGGGCACCTTTATGCTGGCGTCGCTATTGCGATCATTGCGATTGTCATCGCCTCGGCGCTGAAGATGGCCAATACCTGGCAAAAGTTCGTCATCCTTCGCGCCGGCAAGTTACGCGGCGTCAAGGGGCCGGGGCTCTTTCTCATCATTCCGGTCATCGACCACGTGGTGGCCGTCATCGATGAGCGCATTCAGACCACGGCCTTTAGCGCCGAGCAGGCGCTAACCAGGGATACCGTCCCAGTGAATGTGGACGCGATCATTTTCTGGTTCGTCCACGACGCGCAAAAGGCCGCCTTGAACATCACCAACTACCGCGAAGCCATCGATCGGGTCTCCCAGACATCGCTTCGCGAAATGATTGGGTCGTCGATGCTGTCGGCGCTGCTGTCGGAACGCACCGCCGCCGACGAGCTGTTGCGCGGCGAAATCGGCCGCAAAACCGCCGACTGGGGCATTTCGGTGAAGTCCGTCGAGATTCGCGACGTCGCCATCCCGGTTGCCTTGCAGGACGCCATGTCCCGGCAGGCCCAGGCGGAACGCGAAAAGCAGGCGCGGGTGATCCTGGGCTCGGCCGAGGCGGCGATCGCGGGCAAGTTCGTCGAGGCCGCCATGACCTATGCCGATCATCCGGCGGCGCTGCAGCTGCGCGCCATGAACATCATCTATGAAACGACGAAGGAGCGTGGCGCCACCATCCTGATCCCGACCTCGATGGTCGACAGCATGAATCCCGTCGTGGCACTGGCATTGGCCGGACAGGATACCGCATCGCAAAAGGCGAACGGACCGCTGCCGCTGTCACCCAACACGCGGAAAGAGAGCGTCGCCTCCCCTCAAGCGGCCAGCTCGTGAGGATCATCGCCGCGGTTCCAAGCTGCACCACGCAGCGCCGGATGTTGAAGTACATGACTTACACACAGAGGTTTCTCGGCAAAATCCCGCCTCCAACGCTTCGACTGTTCGTCAGTTTATCCATCATTGCAGCAATTGCGATCATGGGGTTGGCCCTGATTGCCCACTAGCATAACGGGCACGTTGCGCGGCAGCGCGTGGAAACGTCAGGTGTGAGCTATTTTGCTCAGATTCCGGACGGCCAAAGGCGTAAGCGGATAGTAATCGATACGCCATCCCAAAGCGTTCGGTCGTCAATTCAAGCTGAACCGGAGCCCATCCGGGCGTCCGTGGCCTCGCTCCGAAACATGTCGGGCGAAAGGAAATACCATGGAAGTACCTTCCATCCTTCAAGGAGAATCGCTGAAGCGTCTATTGCAAGGCGCAGCTGTCGGTGCCGTCGCAACGATGGTCGTTGGCTTTAACTGGGGCGGCTGGGTGACTGCCGGCACCTCGAGCAGACTTGCAGCTGAGCGGGCTGATACTGCCGTCGTGGCAGCCCTCACGCCGATCTGCGTGGAGAAATTCCTGCAGAACAGCGATGCGAAAGCGAACCTAGCGGCCCTGCAAAAGATCTCTTCGACCTGGGAACAAGGTGATTACTTGCAGAAGGGCGGCTGGGCAACACAGCCGGGGGCGACCTCCTCCGACTACCACCTGGCGAGGGCGTGTGCAGAAAAGTTGGCCCAGGACAAAACTGCAGCCCAATGAACTAAGTCGTAGGACCTCGACTGCTGCGTTGAGCCGACGTTCTCTAAATTCGCCAGCGGACTGTGCAGGGGCGTATGCATGGCCGATATCCAGGCACTCACTGTGGGGTTCGATTCAGCTAGATGACGCGAAACAGGAGGATTCCTAATGCCACTTATAGGGCTTGCCGTAGATGAAGGGCCTCACAACATGGACGGATTGCTGTTTCACGCCTGGGAAGGGCCTGAGAGGATAGAGGCGTTCATTAGCAGGCGAGTCATGGATAGTTGGGTCGATCCGAGAGAGCCCTATGGAGGGCGGAGAAGTTTGCTTCGCGCGCAATACGACGCCCTCGGCAAGTTCAATCTCGCGGCGATCGAGCGGATTGTTGTCTCCAAGTACCAGCGCGGCACAGCGTTCAACCGCCAGCATCCGTTCGTCGACATTATGCTGTCCGATATCATGGAAAGCGGAGAGGCGCTCGATACGAGCGAACTGGTGCGCGAACCACCGCCTCCCTCTTTCCAACGGATGTCACGTTAATCTGCTTGCCGACCTCGCGCAGACGCCAAAGGGACAGATCGCGCGCTTTCTGCATAATCACAAGGATCACGGCGATCGGACGACAAGGACCATACCGCGCCGGGCGATGAGGTGACGCGGAGAGCGTCGCTCAGCGCGTGAATCAAGGCAACGACTTTTCCGCCGAAAGGGCATCACGTGGCTACGAAGGAACGGCTTGCGGCCATGGCGGCTTCTCGTTGCGCCGTTTGCTCAGGGGCGATGGTGCAATTGAGAGAAAGCCAGTGCCCGTTCCTGGGCGCTGGCCCCTTTCGACCCCGACTAGCCGAGGGGGCCCATTTGTTTTTGCGAATGGTCAATTTTATACAGACTCGCACCCCGCCGGTCATCACATATGCCCTGCGAAAGCCAAGGGGTGCGTGCCGCCTGCACAAGTCATGTAGGAGTGAAGCGTGACGTCGAGAATTCAGATCAGGGCGACAGCTAAAGCGTTATGCTTCCGAGCATGCACGGACTGCAAGTCCGCGGACGAATGCGATCCCGACAACAACTGGATCGAAGAAGCGCGGGCCGTCCTCGGAGCGGACAAGATCAAGAGCAAATCGAGACCCGGCAACCCGCGTAACGTCACCTTCTTCAGCTTTTTAATTGGCAAAGCGTCTTAATTTTCTTCGAAGCCGGAACCGTCATCATCGAGGTAGCACTCAACACAACAGTGGCCTCCTTAATTGCGAATTAAATTATCGACGGACCATTGTGCTTTGATCGCGGCACCACACATACATAGACAACTGGCAAGGTACTACTTGCCCGAGAGCTGCTCAAAAAACGGCGACGTACCGAAATCTCCGCTCTCTCCAATTGGCAGCGCTGGTGCCATCGGCTGGCACAATAACACTCCGAAACACTTCGACTACAGTTCCGTTAGCGAGCGGGTGCCATGAGCGCCTAGCACCGGAGCATCGCCCGCGGACGACTGCGTCTCATCGAAAGGCGAAAGCGATGCAAGCTCGAGCACCACAATGACCGCACCCCACTACATTAGTGAAAACAAATCCGACATGCGTGGCATCAAGCCCGGCTGGTACACGATCGAGGATGACGGCAACCTTTCGTCTGGACCCTTTTCGAGCCGCAAGGAATGTGTCGAGAGAATCACTCAGCCGACGAACGGGACGATGGCGACTGAGTTCCGACGAGAGCCGAACTGAAACGCTTCTCTACCGACATCCGGCGTTGAGGGCGGCGTCGAAAGGTCTAACACAACCGCCCTCTAAAGGATCAAGTGTCATGACGGAAACCACTACTGTCGCCACCAAAGCCAAGACGAAACACGCGGCGTCGTCGTTTGATATGCCCGATTACGGGATTCCGAAATTCGAGATTCCGAAATTCGACCTGCCGAATATGGAGATGCCGCAGGCATTGCGTGAGATGGCTGAAAAGGGCGTCGAGCATACCAGGGATGCTTACGCGAAGGCCAAGGCAGCCAGCGAGGAAGCAGCCGACATGCTCGAAAATACCTACGAGGTCGCTGCCAAGCGCGTCACCGACTACAATCTCAAGCTTTTCGAGATAGCCCGGACCAACACGCGCTCCGCCTTTGACTACGCCCATGAGCTGTTGGGCGTGAAGACGCCGTCGGAGTTTATCGAGTTGTCGACCGCGCAAATGCGCAAGCAATTCGAGATCGTGTCTGCGCAGAATAAGGAGCTCTGCGCGCTCGCTCAGGAGATAGCGACTAAGGTTGCCGAGCCAATCAAGACTGGCATGTCCAAGGCACTCAATAAAGCCACTTAGTCGCAAAGGATCCCGAAATATCGAGCCCGAAACGAGTAGCTTTCGAAATAACGATCAGCTTTCCGTCAGACTTTTCGACGAAACCTTAGGAGGACACCAATGAAATTCCGACCGCTTCACGACCGCGTTGTCATTGAGCCAATCGATGCCGAGGCAAAGACCTCTGGGGGCATAATCATTCCGGAGACCGCCCAGGAGAAGCCGCAGCAAGGCAAGGTCATCGCCGTTGGACCGGGAGGCCGCGACGAGAGCGGCAAGCTCATTCCGATCGACGTCAAAGTCGGCAACCGCATCCTGTTCGGCAAATGGTCTGGCACCGAGGTCAAAATCGATGGTATCGAGTACCTCATAATGAAAGAGAGCGACATCATGGGGGTGCTGGTCGAGACCGAGGCCAAGAACGAGGCCAGGAAGAAGGCCGCCTGATTGCGCTTTCCAAATTCTTGTCCTGAGGACACCGTGAAGCGGTCGACTCGAAGGCCGAGAAAACAACGGGTCGATAATCCTCATCGTTGGGGCTCGCACAAGAGTCGTTCCTCGAGATGAGGTCAAACAAAAGGGAATACTGAAATGTCTGCCAAGGAAGTAAGGTTCGCAGTCGACGCACGTGACAAAATGTTGCACGGCATCGATACACTCACCCACGCCGTACGCGTGACGCTTGGCCCTAAGGGCCGCAACGTCATACTCGACAAGTCGTATGGCGCACCGCGTATTACCAAGGACGGCGTCACCGTCGCCAAGGAGATCGAGCTCGAAGACAAGTTTGAGAACATGGGCGCACAGATGGTGCGCGAGGTCGCCTCCAAGACGTCCGATCAGGCCGGTGACGGCACGACGACGGCGACGGTACTCGCTCACGCGATCGTCAGGGAAGGCGCCAAGGCTGTCGCCGCCGGCATGAACCCTATGGACCTCAAGCGCGGCATCGATCTTGCTGTCGAGACGATTGTCGCCGACCTCCAGAACAACTCCAAGAACGTCACTTCGAACGAGGAGATCGCCCAAGTTGGCACCATCTCGGCCAATGGCGACACCGAAATTGGTCGTTTCATCGCCGATGCGATGAAAAAGGTCGGCAACGAAGGCGTGATCACGGTCGAGGAAGCAAAGTCGCTTGCGACCGAGCTTGAAGTGGTCGAGGGCATGCAGTTCGACCGGGGCTATATCTCACCCTACTTCGTGACCAACGCCGACAAAATGCGGGTCGATATGGAGGAGCCCTATATCCTGATCTACGAAAAGAAGCTGTCGGGACTGCAAGAGCTCCTGCCGCTGTTGGAAGCGGTGGTGCAGGCGAGCAAACCGCTACTCATCATTGCCGAGGATGTCGAGGGTGAGGCACTGGCCACCCTGGTTGTCAACAAGCTGCGCGGCGGCCTCAAGGTCGCAGCGGTCAAGGCCCCCGGCTTCGGCGATCGCCGCAAGGCAATGCTCGAGGACATCGCAATCCTCACCGGCGGCACCATGGTCTCCGCCGACCTCGGCATCAAGCTCGAGAACGTGACAATCAATATGCTTGGACGCGCCAAGAAGATGACGATCGACAAGGAGAACACCACGATCGTCGGTGGCGCGGGCAAGAAGGCCGATATCCAAGCGCGTATTGCTCAGATCAAGGCGCAGATCGAGGAAACTACCTCTGACTACGACCGCGAGAAGCTGCAGGAGCGTCTGGCCAAGCTCGCCGGCGGCGTCGCCGTGCTCCGCGTCGGCGGTGCCACGGAGATCGAGGTGAAGGAGCGCAAGGACCGCGTCGACGACGCGATGCATGCGACCCGCGCCGCGGTTGAGGAAGGTGTCCTGCCGGGCGGCGGCGTTGCGCTGCTGCGCGGCATCAAAGCCCTGGCGAAGCTCAAAGTCCACAACGACGATCAGCGAACCGGCATTGAAATTGTCAAGAAGGCACTGTCGTGGCCGGCGCGCCAGATCGCAATCAACGCCGGCGAGGATGGCTCGATCGTCGTTGGTAAAATCCTGGAAAAAGACACTTACACCTTCGGCTATGACGCACAGACCGGCGAGTACGGCAACTTGGTGTCGAAAGGCATCATCGACCCGACCAAGGTCGTGCGCGTTGCGCTGCAGGGCGCGGCCTCCGTCGCGGGTCTGCTGATCACCACCGAGGCGATGGTTGCCGAGCTGCCGAAGCACAGCCCAGCGATGCCGGGCGGTTCCGGTGGGGGTATGGGCGGAATGGGCGGCATGGACTTTTGAGGCGCTCACTCGGTCATTGAGAACATAGAAGGCTCGGGCACGCCCGGCCTTCTATGAAACCTGACACTTGTCCCTGCGCCTAAATTGGCAACCCGCAAGTGCGGGCGTGCGGCGATCGCAAAGGGCTCGTCTCATGTTAACAGCTGAACAATATCGTACGAAAGCGGCTGAATACACAGAACTGCGGAAAGCGGCGAGTTTGCCAGCCGAAGCCGACGAATTTCGGAGGCTCGAACAAAGCCACCTCGTTATGGCCGAAAACGAAGAATGGATCGCAGACAATCGCGATAAAATAAACTTTATGGGTGCAGACGAAAATTGTTATTGCGACGCCATCCTCACGCCGCCCGACCGTGCGTTCGATGACATGTGGGCTACATTTCACATCTCCGGCAACGGCTTGGATAATTGCCCGTTCCCCATCGGCACCAAGGTGAAGATGCGCCTACTGCACAACTTCCATATTCGCGAGGGAATGATCGCCAAAGAAATCGGCTACGAAGTCTGGCGGCGCGACGAATAACCGATGTATTTTTGCTTCGACGTTAACACAGGTATCCTGTCAATTCAACAAATCACGCGTGGTTGCGAAGCGCCGCTTATTCAGAATCGAAGATCTCATGCGTATCCATGTCGGTTGCGACCTCCGCTTCGAATTTCCGCAAACAACTCCTATGATTGTAACGGTGAACGTGCACTTCTCGCGCGTCTCCGAACTGGAGCGTCCAGATTATCTGATAACGAACCCTCCGGTTCCCGTTGACGGCTACCGCGACAGCTTTGGAAATTGGTGCAGTCGCCTCGTTGCGCCCGGCGGGCATTTCAGCCTCGGTACGGACGCCATCATTCGTGACTCGGGCGCGTCGGACCCGATCGATCTGAACGCTCTGCAGCACCAAGTTCATCACTTGCCGGCGGAAGTTGTACTGTTTTTGCTTGGCAGTCGTTACTGTGAGACCGATCGTCTATCCGACGAGGCTTGGCGCCTCTTTGGAAGCACGCCGCTTGGTTGGCCGCGGGTGCAGGCTATCTGCGACTTCGTCCATAATCACATAACATTCGATTACGCGCAGTCCCGTGCCACCAGAACGGCATTTGAAACATACCGAGAGCGCATCGGGGTGTGCCGTGACTACGCTCATCTTGCCGTCGCGTTTTGTCGCTGCTTGAACATCCCGGCACGCTATTGCACCGGTTACCTTACCGATGTCGGCCTGCCGCCGCCCTACCCGCCTAATGATTTTGCAGCGTGGATCGAAGTCTATCTCGGCGGCCGTTGGCACACGTTCGACCCGCGCAACAATGCCCCCCGGATCGGGCGCATCCTCATCGCGCAGGGCCGCGACGCCGCGGACGTGCCTCTAACCCACACCTTTGGCCCAGGAACCTTGACGGGGTTCCGTGTCTGGGCAGATGAAGTGCCGCCAGAATGAACGCCCTGCCCGTCCACGAACCGTCATCACGATTGCGCATTCTTCCGCTGGGCTTGCGATGGGGGACTTATTTCTGTGCACTCAGTGCTTATGTACATCTTACTCTCCGATCAAAATATAACACCGTTCGACGCAAAAAAAGGCGAAGTGTATTTCTGGCATGATCGCCGCAGAGGAGACATTCACGTGAATTCAGATCAGGCACGACAACGGGCAGAAAAAAGCTTCAAAAAGGAAGAGCGCGCGCAAGATGCTCGAAAGGCGATGATGGAATATGAATGCCAGGCCATCGCCACTCGCGAAAAGACTGCACATTTGAAAGAGCTTCGATTAGCTAAGGAAGCCGAGGCGCGATCGGTAATAGCTCTTTGAAGCTCATAGCGGCCTTATGAACTACGGCGCCAGCTTAGTCGGCATGGTTGGCCAGGCTGGCGACTATGTCGGCCGGAATCTCAAAGCCGCGAGACTAGACTGGCGGACCTGCCGGTCATACAGCCGACCCGATTTGAGCTGATCATCAACATGAAGGTCGCCGAGGCGCTCGGCCTCGCCGTGCCGGCAACGCTGCCCTCCCGCGCCAACGAGATGATGGAGTAAACCTTTCGCAATGCGGTAATCGACAGTGGCAAAGTGACGTTGTGGGTCAGTCAGACTAGTGCACCGGAAGTGGCCTTTGCAGTGCAGCAAACCTCGTTGCTTAACTTACGCAAAGGGTCATGAACGACCGATTTGCGATCCCCGCGCAATGTCCGATCTTCCCCCAATAGCGACCAAGTCGTGCGTCGCAGTAAGTGACGCAAGGGGCCATGAGCGGCCATCAAACCAGTCTCGTTCTCAACGACAGCTTCGGGACATTATCGACCTTCCACGCGCGCTTAGGCAATTCCGCCGTTCGCGGTGATCTAGAGATACCTCGCTGCCGTTAAATGTAAGGTTTCGGACATAGAAAAGCTGTGTTAATGAGGTCTTGTGGGTCGTGTGGCAAGCGCCGACCGGCGCGTCGTTGTCGGTCATGCACGGAACCTGCCCACGTAAGCTCTAATCGCGGACTCGATATTGGAAATCATCCAAACTGCTGTTTGTCCCCTCTGGGCGTTCGACGGGCGGAGGCTGGCACAGATTCTCAAGCATTACCGTGAGCCCAATCACGTCCGCAGCACGGTCGAGATCGTGATCACGATCGTCCCGCTGGCAACGCTGTGGGTGATGGCCTGGGCAGCAGTGCATTTCGGCTACTGGTGGTTCTGCCTGCTGCTTGCAGTGCCGGCGGCAGGCTTTCTCGTGCGACTGTTTATGATTCAGCACGATTGCAGTCATGGGTCCTTTTTCCGCCATCGCCGCGCCAACGATTGGGTGGGTCGAGTGATCGGCGTCGTGACGCTGACGCCCTATGACTTCTGGCGCCATACCCACGCTGTCCATCACGCCAGCTCAGGCCACCTCGAGCGACGTGGCATCGGTGACGTCGATACCCTCACGGTGCAAGAATATATGTCGCTCTCGTTCTGGGGTCGGTTACGCTATCGGGCGTACCGGAATCCGTTCGTCATGTTCGGTATCGGCCCGGTCTATTTGTTCATCCTGAGATACCGGCTTCCGGTCGGTCTGTTCCACAATGGCTGGCAGCCTTGGCTCAGCACCATGGCGACCAATGTCGCAATTGCAGCGGTTGCCGCCGGACTCATCTGGTTCATTGGTGTGTGGCCCTTCCTCCTTGTGCAACTGCCGATCGTTTTGCTGGCAGGATCAGTCGGGGTATGGCTGTTCCACGTGCAGCATCAATTCGAGATGACTTTTTGGGCGCATGAGGGCGTCTGGAGCTTTGAAGAAGCGGCCCTGCACGGCAGCTCGCACTACGACCTCCCAGGAATCCTGCGCTGGTTCACGGCGAACATCGGCGTGCACCATGTCCACCACCTATGCAGCCGCATTCCGTACTATCGCCTGCCCCGAGTGCTCCGTGACCATCCCGAACTTCGCGGCGTGAGCCGACTAACGCTGCTCCAGAGCTTCCAATGTGTGCGCCTTGGCCTTTGGGACGAGGGCCGGCGGCGGCTCATTTCCTTTCGGGAGCTGGGCCGTCGCTGCGTCAGTGATCGAGATATCGGCGCAAACGATCGCTGATCGCATTAATTCCGCAGCTATATCCCACTGCTCCACGTCGGCTTGAGGTCAATCGCTATACATTCTCATTGCCCGCTCCAATGTCGGCTTCCCTCCGCGAAGCGATCAAACCGCTGCGTTGCACTAACCGTCGCTGAGGGCCAATAGGGCCTCCGTAGCTATCCGGATAGAGCGGTAATTTCTAAGCTGATGATACGGACGCGGTAGTGGGTAGGTTGGCACCGCTTCAAGGAACAGGACATTAAATCAGGTTAAGACCAGCTTGAGATTTAATCGTCTTGAGTTTTAGAGCAAACGGCTTCTACTGTAGGGAGTCACTATTTGCACTGCTTAGCCACTCCTTAAAGACTGTGGAAGCTTTCAAAAGTTCCACGACCCTTTGCGGTGTTATCGGCGCTTCTGAGATTTTCACGTCGAATGGCGAGAGGGCATCTTCTACCGCCGCAATAATGGCAGCAATTGTCGGGATTGTACCGGATTCACCGGCGCCTTTGATACCGAGGGGGTTAAGAGGGCTGGGCGTCTCTTGATGAACAATCTCAACTCCGGGCACATCGGTTGCCATCGGCAGCAGATATTCGGCGAAATTAGCCGACAAGAGCTGCGCCTGGTCATCATAGATCAGACGTTCAAATAAAGCATTGCCGATCGCATGGGCAATGCCGCCCATTACTTGACCTTCGACGATCATCGGATTGATTAGCCGTCCGCAGTCATGTGCTAAGACCAGCCGATGAATGGTTATCCGGCCGGTCTCGATATCCACCTCGACTTCAGCGACTGCGGTACCGTTGGCATAAGTTGATTGCGTCGCCGTGAAATAAGCGGTGCTTTCAAGCCCCGGCTCAGCGCCGTCCTGCATGGCGAAGCCAGGCATCCCGGCTGCAACCACAGCCAGCTCCCCAAGGCTTTTTCTTACGAACCGCACATTACTAGCGCCCAAGCTTAACCCGTCGGGAACCGAAGCAAGCTGAACATAACCGTCCCGCAGCTCAAGGTCTTCTACCCGCACATCAAGTAATTTGGCGGCGATTGCCTTTGCCTTTTCGGCGACTTTCACCGAAGCGATGTGCACGGAAGAACCGGCATTCACTGCGGTGCGGGCGGCGAATGTGCCGATGCCTTGCGAAATCTTTGCTGTATCCCCAGTTTCAACCCGAATCGCATCGATCGAGACGCCCAGTTGGTCAGCCGCGATCTGCGCCAATGTCGTCTTGTGCGATTGTCCCTGCGGCGTTGCGCCAGTGGATACAGTAATGCGGCCATTGGTGGCGACCTTTACGGCGGCGCCTTCATAAGGCCCGAGCCCAGTCCCTTCCACCGCGTTGCCGATACCGATGCCAATGTACCGTTTTTGTATTCGCGCTTCGGCCTGCCGTTGCCGGAATGAATCATAGTCAATTGCTTTCAAGGCAGCGTCTTGACAAGCCGGGTAATCGCCGCTGTCGTAAACAACCTCCTTCCCGTCACGAAATATCACGCCGACGTTGTACGGCATCTGCGCCGGCTGGATGAAATTGCGCCGTCGGACTTCGGCCGGGTCAAGCTGGAATTCGCGCGCGATCCGATCCATCAGCCGTTCCATAACCACAACGCCTTCGGGTCTTCCGGCGCCGCGCACCGGCGTTGCCATGACCTTGTTGGTCAGCACCGAGCGCATTTCCATGTGGTAGGCCGGTAAGACATAGGGGCCGGGCACGGTCGCCACCGATATCCACGGCAACACGATTCCCCACGGCGTATAAGCGCCGTTGTCGTGGGTTAGCACGCCACGCATACCCAGAATATGCGCCTCGTCGTCAACCGCGATTTCAACGTCCCAGTATTGATCACGCTCTTGGTGCATCGCCACGAAATTCTCAAGCCTGTCTTCAATCCATTTGATCGGATGGCCCATCGTCATTGCGCACGCCGCCACCACAGGATACTCGGCGTAAAGTGCGCCTTTCGGACCAAACCCACCGCCGACGTCGGGCGTCACGACACGAATTTGCGTATCGCTTAGATCGAACAGATCGAGCAATCCGCGCTTGATGCGATGGGAGCCTTGAGAAGAGATATAAAGCAGCAGCGCTTCTTCAGTGCGATCATAGCTGGCAACGACGCCGCGACATTCCATCGGAAACGCGCCGCCGCGATGCTGGAAAATCTCTTCACGGAAGACATTTTTGGCATTTCGGAACGCCGCCTCGATATTCCCGACGCTGCTAAGCATACGTGAAACAATATTGGACTCCAGTTCAAGGTGCGCGCGCGCCGCATCAGGCCGCGCGCCCGCCCTGCAGTCGGAGACGGCCGGCAATTGCTCGTAGTCGATCTCTACTAGGTGCAGCGCGTCCTCGGCAAGGTAACGATTGTCCGCGATCACGACAGCAACAGGTTCGCCCGCGTAGCAGACTTCTTCCTTCGCCAGCGCATACTGCATCCGAGGTGTCAGCGTCGGGTGAGGAACGAAAAGCGGAAGCCGCCGCTCCCGAAGCGAAGCCGGCAGATCGCGATAGGTCAGCACCGCGCGAACGCCGGGCAACGCCAAGGCTGTGGTGGTGTCGATCGATTTGATCCGGGCATGAGCCAATGGACTCCGTACAAATGCCGCCGCAAACATTCCGGGCATCACAATGTCATCGACATAGCGTCCCCGGCCCGTCACCAGTTCAGGATCTTCTTTGCGCTTCGGGCTATCACCGAACGATGAGAAACCCATTATGCACCATTCCGTGGATTGCGAAGGACTTGCGAGGCAAATGTCTGTTTCGGGCCAACTGCGGACATTGAAAAGCGGGCGAGATTATCTTTACCCCCCGAAAGTGGAGATCTCTATTTCAGCTTCGGGCCATATCGAAATATCCTGCCAGGGTCCAAGCGCACTGTGAAGTAGGTCGCAGACGTCGGTACTATGGAGTGATACCGTTCTCTTAATGATCGCTCAGGGCGGGGCGATAGAACAATATGTGGGGAAGCATCATGGCACAGGCACTGTCGCACGAGGCGATCGCAACGGTGAAGCGTGGAATTTTCGACGTCGGCATCAACGAAAAATTGCCGCTCAACCAGCTTCTGATTCTCGGCTTTCAGAATGTTTTCGGAATGCCCGGGATGTTCGTCTTTCCCGGCCTGTTCGGCCGTGCCTTCAACATGCCGCCGGAACAAATCGCCTATCTATACGGCATGATCTTCCTCGTCTCGGGATTCACGACCTGCTTCCAGTCGGTCGGGCTGCTGCGGTTGCCGATTACGCAAGGTCCCTATGTTGGCAGTTTCGTGGGATTGCTCGTCTTGGGTCAACTGCCTGACGCTGGGTTGAACGTTGCCTTCGGGTCGTTCTTCATCGCCTGCGTGATTTGGGCCGTGCTGGCGATTCCAATCCGCAACATGAGCTTCATCGCCCTGTTCGGGAAGTTCTTTGAGAACCGGTTGATATCAGGCGTCATGGTGATCTTGTCGATGATGCAGATCGCCATAGTGTCGATGCCCAACTGGATAGGCGGTCCACAGACGCCGGGTTTTCCGCTGGTCAATTTCGCCGCCGGCCTCATCTCGGCGGTGATCTTCATCGGGGTGACGATCTGGGGCGGGTTATGGCTACGCCGCGCGGCCCTGCTCTCGGCGCTCATCCTGGGGACAGTCTTCTATGCCTGTTTCATTCCAGTGTCGTTTGCGCCAGTGGCCAGCGTGCCCTGGTTAGTGGTGCCGAAATTTTTTCCCTTCGGCTTCGCCGTACGCTGGGATGCGGTTCTCGTCTTCGTCCTAGCCCTGGTGCCGGCGAGCATCGGCTCGATGGCGCTCTATCACGTTGTGGCGGGATGGGGCGACGAGCCGATCACACCGGTGCGCATGTCAGAAGGCTGCTTCGCCGCCGCCTTAGGATCGGCGCTTGGAGCCATGCTCGGCACTTTCAGCATGCAGATCTATCCCGACAATGTCGGCCTACTGCGCACCACCCGCGTCGGCTCGCGTTATGCTACCTTCGCCGCAGGAATCACGCTTTTGGTCCTGGGCTGCTGCGTGAAATTCGACATGCTGCTCGTCCTCGTCCCGGTGGTCGTCATCTCTGCCGCGGCGACTATTCTCTTCGGGATTGTGATGGTTCATGGCATCCATCTTCTCCACGAGGTCGAATGGAACGACCGCAACCTCGTCGTCGGCGGCTCCGCCTTGATGATCGGGCTGGGCGGGCTTTTCGTGCCGCCCGAGGCGTTACAGAAGTTGCCGCTGCTCTTCCAGCTCGTCTTCAAGCAATCGGCGATCACCGGCGGCGTGACCCTTTTCGTGCTGCACTGGCTGCTCAATAGCGGCCAGACTAGCTCGGTCGAGCAGAAATGATGGACGAGAAACAGCGTGAAGCCGGCCCGCGGGGGTCGAGTTCGCCTTTGGCATAGTTCGCGTTGCCGCGGGTGTAATAGGCGGCCCTGAGGTCTGGATCACAGATGCTGCGTTGCACTGAAGTCTTGGGGCAAACGGTCGCTAGTGGGATGGTCCGGCGGTGCTCCTGCGCCGCCAGCGATGGAAGCTGACCAGGGGCGCCCAACATCAAGGCGAATGAACCTTTCGCGGTGCGGCAATTGAAGGCCGCAAAGTGTCGCTCTGGGTCAAAAGCGTCGTTTGGGTCTTCCGACCCGATGTCCGTTCTTCTCCCGTTGGCGACCGGAATAGTGACCTGCCGCGCGGTCGCGAAGTGCCATTAACGTCCGATTTGAGTCTCGACGCACCACAGCAAAGTTCGCTTCGCTATTCGATGAGGCCGGCGGCGTACGCGATATGACAGAGATAGACCGAACCGGTGAGCATGCTTAATTGTCGCGGTGCTGGACCGTGGGCGCAAATCCACTGAATGACGACTAGCTACGAGATAAGTGCAGCTGACGATTTGCTCCGGGCCAGCAAAGGAAGAGATGCGACGCGAACGAGCCCAGCCCCTCGATTAATAGCCGCCTAGTGAGCTAGATTATGGTCGATGCTGAACGCGCCGGCTCTAACCTTCAATGCGTACCACTTAGGCGGGCCAGGACAGGGCTCACGAGAGGAACTCGATGAACACAGTCAAAGACGCTCTGGCCCAGAAGAATGGCGCCCTGATCCATGTTCGTTCCGGCGACATGGTCGTCGAAGCCTTGCGCCAGATGCGCGACAACCGGGTCCGGTCGGTGCTGGTCATCGACGACGACGTACTGGTCGGTATCGTGACCCAGGGT